>ERZ791619.1-NODE-1-length-635108-cov-18.5374_pt1 | contig 635108 bp, 505 predicted proteins | sample MGYA00510271_ERZ791619 | MGnify/ENA primary metagenome ERZ791619 (study PRJEB30046, sample SAMN00715209) | human gut metagenome | study: EMG produced TPA metagenomics assembly of the A metagenome-wide association study of gut microbiota in type 2...
CAGGCTGTTCGGCTGCCGCTGATGCAGGTCGCGCAGCAGCAGCTCGCCCATCCGAACCTGGCCGCTATCTCCCGCCCGTACCAGCGCGCTGGCGTAATCGAAAGCCGCCGCCGGGTCATCCGCCGCCAGAGCATGCGCCCGGCCAAAGGCGCCGATCGCCGTCTCGCCATCGTTTAACAACAGGCCCAGCCGCCCAAGCAGCTGCCAGCCGGCGAGGTCGTTCGGGGTATCCTGCAGGTGGCTGCGCAGGCCAAGCCGCAGCTCCGCCAGCTCATCCATTCGCAGCGGCGCCGCCGTCGGGTCCTTAACCTGCTGCAACAGCGCAGGATAATGCCGTTCAGCCTGCTGCCAGAGCAGCACCTGGCCAATATCGCTGGTTTTCAGATACAGGCCGAGACTCAGGACCACCAGCAGCAGCGCGCCCGGAAACAACGCCCAGCGGCGTAGCGGCCGTTCGCCAGGCAGCGGCTGCGGCGGGATATCGGTCAGCAGCGTGCGCTGAAGCTCGACGACCAGCGCCGGGTTGTCCTCGCCGCGCTCCTGCGCCAGCTCCTGCAGGCGCGACTGGTACAGGGCGCGGTTGAGGGCATCGCGGTCTACCGCCCCTTTGCCCGACCACGGGAAGTACAGCAGCCCCAGCGCGCCAGCCAGCAGCAGCGCGACGATAACCACCAACAGGCTCATCGTTCTTTTCCTTCTTTCAATAATGCCGCCAGCCGCTGGCGCTCTTCGGCGCTGAGCGCCGCGTCAGGAATGTCGCGACGGCGGGCGCGGGCGATAATCACTCCCGCGCCCGCCAGCACGAACAACCCCGGTCCCAGCCACAGCAGCACCGTGCCCGCGGTCAGCGGCGGCTCATAGCTGACAAAATGACCGTAGCGGGCCACCATATAGTCAACGATCTGCCCTTTCGTTTTACCCTGCTGCATCAGCTCGTACACCTTCTGCCGCATATCAGCGGCAATCATCGCGTTTGAGTCGGCGATGCTGTTGTTCTGGCATTTAGGGCAGCGCAGTTGGGAGGTGATCTCGCGGAAGGCCTGCTCCTGGGCCTCATCCTTAAACTGCCAGGTATCGATGGCGGCCCACGCCTGGCCGGTCAGCATCAGCGCCAGCAGGATGACCATTACCCCTCTCATCAGCCCGCCCTCCGGTTGTATTGATCCCACAGCGGCTGGAGCTCCTCGCGCCACACCCGTTCGTTCAGGTCGCCGGCGTGCCGCCAGCGGATAATGCCCTGACCGTCGATGAGAAACGTCTCCGGCGCGCCATAGACCCCGAGATCCAGGCCAAGCATGCCGTTGCCGTCGTAGAGGCTCAGCCTGTAGGGATTACCCAGGCGCTGCAGCCAGCTCATCGCCTTCTGGCGATCGTCTTTGTAGTTCATCCCCACCACCCGCACGCCCTGCTGCGCCAGGCCGTTGAGAAACTGATGCTCGGCGCGACAGGTTGGACACCAGGTGGCCCAGACGTTGAGCAGCAGCGGCTTGCCGTCAATCAGCGTCCGTCGGTCCAGCGTCTGACCGGGGGTATTCAGCGCTTCAAGGCGAAATTCCGGCAGCGGTTTGCCAATCAGCGCCGACTCGAGGGTCGTCGGGTCATCGCCATCGGCGTTGCGCATCAGCTGCCAGAACAGCGCGGCGGCCAGCGCCAGAAACAGCACCAGCGGGATAAACAATAGCTTCCGGTTCATGAGGCCTCCTGCAGCTTCTTACGCATCCGGTAGCGCGGATCGAGCATGCAGCACAGACCGCCGAGGGCCATCAGCACCCCGCCGTACCAGATCCAGCGAACGAACGGTTTATAGTACAGACGCACCGCCCAGCTGCCGTCGCTCAGCTCTTCCCCTAGCGCGGCGTACAGATCGCGGGTCAGCCCGCCGCTGATCGCCGCCTCGGTCATCATCATCCGGCTGGCGGTGTAAAAGCGTTTCTCGGCATACAGCGTCGTTTCCGGGCGGCCGTTGCGGGTCACGGCGATAATGCCTTCGCCGCCGGTCCAGTTGGGGCCGACGATATTGCGCACGCCGTTAAACACAAAGTGATAGCGGTGGATATCGATGCTGTCGCCGGGGCGCATCCGTACATCGCGCTCCACGCTGTAGTTCTGGCTGAAGGTGATGCCGATAACGGTCACCGCCACGCCGACGTGACCGAGCACCATCCCCCACTGGCTGCGGGTCAGCGTGCGCAGGCCGCGCCAGAAGCCGTGGCGATGGGTGGCCCGTTCGTGAACCTCCATCAGGGCGAAGATCAGCACCCACAGGGCCATCATCAGGCCTATGACCGCCATGGCGGTGATACGGTCCTGCAGCAGCCACGGCAGCGCCAGAGAAAGTGACAACGTCACCAGCAGAGCGATAATCAGGCGCTTAATCTGCCTGGCGACGTCATCGCGCCGCCAGCGGATCAGCGGTCCCAGCCCCAGCAGCAGCGCAAACGGCGCCATCAGGGCGGTGAACATGGTGTTAAAGAACGGCTCGCCGATGGAGATGCTGCCGAGGCCCAGCTCTTTATGCACCAGCGGCAGCAGCGTCCCGAGGAGCACCACCAGCATCGCGGCCATCAGCAAGATATTGTTGCCAAGCAGGAACGACTCGCGCGACCACAGCGTATGTTCCACCCGCGCCCGCACCCGGCCGCCCTTCAGGGCGTACAGCAGCAGCGATCCGCCGATGGCGACAATCAGCAGTACCAGAATAAACAGCCCGCGCGACGGATCCGAGGCGAAGGCATGCACCGAAACCAGCACCCCGGAGCGCACCAGGAAGGTGCCCAGCAGGCACAGGGAGAAGGCGGCGATGGCCAGCAGCACCGTCCAGGCGCGGAAGCTGCCCCGCTTCTCGGTTACCGCCAGGGAGTGCAGCAGCGCGGTTCCCACCAGCCACGGCATAAACGAGGCGTTTTCCACCGGGTCCCAGAACCACCAGCCGCCCCAGCCCAGTTCGTAGTATGCCCACGCCGAGCCCAGCACGATGCCGAGAGTGAGGAACATCCATGCCGCCTGGGTCCAGGGACGCGACCAGCGCGCCCAGGCAGTATCCAGCCGGCCCGCCAGCAGCGAGGCGATGGCGAAGGCGAAAGCCACCGAGAAGCCGACGTAACCCATATAGAGGATCGGCGGATGGAAAATCATGCCGATATCCTGCAGCAGTGGATTGAGGTCGCGGCCATCAATGGGGTACTGCGGCAGGCCGCGGCTGAACGGATTGGAGGTGAAGAGGATAAACAGCAGGAAACCAAAGGCGATCATCCCCATCACCGCCAGCACCCGGGCGACGGCGTCGAGCGGCATCCGGCGGCTGAAGATGGCGACGGCGAAGGTCCAGACGCTGAGCAGCAGAACCCACAGCAGCAGCGAGCCCTCGTGCGCCCCCCAGGTTGCCGCCACCCGATACCACACCGGCAGCGCGCTGTTGGAGTTTTCCGCCACGTAGCGGACGGTAAAGTCATTGACCACAAAGGCGTGCACCAGCAGCAGGAAGGCGCCGCCGATACAGGCGAATAGCCCACAGGCCAGCGGCCGCGCCAGGGCCATCAGCGGCCGATCCTGCCGCGCCGCGCCCCACAGGGGATAGACGTTCAGGAGCAGCGCCAGCCCCGCCGCCAGACACAATAAAAAGTTGCCCAGCTCCGGCATCATGGCTGCGTCCCCGTTTTCTCCGGCGTCATGGCGTTTTTCACCTCCGGCGGCGTGTAATTTTCATCATGTTTGGCCAGCACCTGCTGGGCGGTAATATGCCGCTCGCCGTCCAGCACGCCCTGGGCCACCACGCCCTGCCCTTCACGAAACAGGTCCGGCAAAATGCCCTTATAGCTGACGTCCACCACCCCGCGGGCGTCATACAGCTTAAAGCGCACATCGAGAGTTTGCGGGTCGCGCTGCAGGGAGCCCGGCTGAACGTAGCCCCCCACCCGCAGGCGCTGCCCGGTATGGGGCAGCGCCCGGGTTTCCGTTTTACCGTAGATAATTTCCCCCGGGGTGTAGAACAGATCGATATTGCTGCTCAGGGCGTACAGCGTCAGGCTGACGGTTAGCCCGAGGCCGGCGAGCACCGCCAGCACGATATACAGCCGGATTTTACGACGCGCTTGCATCCGCGGCCTCCTTGTCATGTTCGCGGGCGGCAGCGATCCGCCGCTCGCGCGCCTGCTGGCGTCGTACCTCATGGAACAGCGCCCGCCGCGCCCACAGAGTGTGCACCATCAGCAGGGCAAAGGCGGCGACGGTCACGGCCACCGCCAGCCAGACGTACACGGCATAGCCGCCCATATTCAGGAAGGCGGCGAAAGACGAAAAGGCGGGGCTCATCGGGCGGCTCCTTTATTCACCAGCGCCACCACCCACGGTCGACGGCGCTCCAGTTGCAGGATCAGGTTACGCAGGCGCATCAGGGTCAGGGTGACCGACAGCGTGAGGAAGGCAAAGATGCAGATCCGCAGCGGCAGACGCATGCTTGGGTCGATGGTTTGCTGCAGGTTGGTCGAGCCCTGGTGCAGGGTGTTCCACCAGTAGACCGAGTAATGAATGATGGGCAGATTGACCACCCCGACCAGCACGAGGATCCCCGCCGCGCGCCCGGCCAGCCGCCGGTCGTCAAAGGCGTGCCACAGGGCGATGACCCCGGCATACAGAAACAGCAGCACCAGCTCCGAGGTCAGACGGGCGTCCCAGATCCACCAGGTCCCCCACATCGGCTTGCCCCATGCCGCGCCGCTGACCAGCGCCACCAGGGTGCAGACCGCCCCCACCGGCGCCAGGGCGGCGATCGCCAGATCGGCCATTTTGATCTGCCAGACCACCCCGACGAAGGCCGCGACGGCCATCGCCAGGTACAGCCCCATCGACCACATCGCCGTCGGAACGTGAAGGTACATGATCCGGTAGCTTTCCCCCTGCTGATAGTCCGCGGGGGCGAAGCCAAAGCCCCACCCCAGGCCGATGACCAGCAACAGCGCGCTCAACGCCGCCAGCCAGGGGATCCAGCATCCGCACAGGCGGTACAGCCGCTCGGGGATCGCCAGTTGATGTAACGCTTTCCACATAGACGCTTACTCACACGGTTATGATGGCCGCGCCCGCAGGCGCAGCGAGTTATCGCACGGTCAGCCGCAGCGCAGCGGCGGTGGCGAACGGACACAGGGTGGCGCTGGCGGTTAAGAACGCCGCCAGCATCGCCAGATAGCCGCTGGCCGGGAGCTCGGCGGCCGCCGCCTGGCAGGCCGCGGTGGCGAAAATCAGCAGCGGCACCGCCAGCGGCAGCACCAGCAGGCTCAGCAGGACGCCGCCGCGCTTCAGGCCGACCGTCAGGCCAACCCCCACCGCGCCGAGAAAACTGAGCGTCGGGGTGCCAAGCAGCAAGGTCAGCGCCAGCACACCGGCGTCATGCAGACTCATCCCCAGCAGCAGCGCCGCCAGCGGCGAGACGATCAGCAGCGGCAGGCCGCTCATCATCCAGTGGGCAACCACCTTCACCAGCACCACCGCCACCAGCGGCGTCGGCAGGAGCATCAGTTGCTCCAGGGAACCGTCCTGCCAGTCGTCGCGAAACAACCGATCCATCACCAGCAGCGCCGCCAGCAGCGCGGCGACCCACACCACGCCCGGCGCAATCTGCGCCAGCAGCTGCGGCGCGGCGCCGACGCCGAACGGAAACAGGGTGATGACGATCAGAAAGAACCAGAGCGGATTGAGGATCTCCGCCCCGCTGCGCCACGCCAGGCGCAGTTCCCGGGCCAACAGCGCACGCATCATTGCCCGCCTCCAGCGTCGCCGCCGAGGCGCAGGGTGCGCAACGGACAGCCCAGCGGCCGCAGCGGCTGGTGGGTGGTGAGGATGGCGCATCCCCCCTGCCGGGCGTGCTGCTCCAGGCGACGGGTCAGGGTTTCCATCGCCGTGGCGTCGAGGGCGGTGAACGGCTCATCGAGGATCCACAGCGGCGCGTCGGTTAACCACAGGCGGGTGAGCGCCACCCGGCGCTGCTGCCCGGCGGAGAGCTGGCTCAAGGGGAGATCTTCATAGCCCGCCAGGCCGACGGCGGCGAGGGCGCTTTCCCGCTGCTGAAGGCGGCTGGCCGGAAAGAAGAAACGCAGGTTTTCATCGGCGGTCAGCGCCGCGTTAACGCCGGGTTTATGGCCCAGCCACAGCAGCTGACGGTGAAATGACTCCCGGACCTTCGCCAGCGGCTGGCCCTGCCAGCTCACCACCCCGCTTTCCGGGCGCGCCAGGCCGCAGAGGATCCGCAGCAGCGAGGTTTTCCCCGCGCCGTTATCACCGGCGACCTGCAGCAGCTCGCCGGCAGCGAGGGACAGCGTCAGCGCCGCAAACAGCGGTCGATCGTCAACGATGCAGGTCAGTCGCTCTGCATGCAGCATGAAGGCAAACTCCTTGATTCAGACAGTATTTTACGTCGTCGCTAAGTATGGGTTGCGCCGCGCGGGCGACGCAACCCTGACGGTTACTGTCCGGCCCCCGGCAGCTTCGAGATATCGGCGTTGCCTAACGTCTTCTCATCGTGCGCCGCGGTCTCCTTACGCACCTTCGCCACATCGCTGGCGCTGACCGCCGGCGCGTTGTTGCCCCAGCTGGTGCGGATGAAGTTGACCACATCCGCCACCTGCTGGTCGTCCAGGCGCCAGCCGAACGACGGCATGGTCAGGTTGGAGACCGCATCTTTCACCGCCGGCGTGGTGCTCCCGGTCAGAACGATGTGGATAAGCGAAGTGGCATCTTCGGTCTGTACCACCGGGTTGCCCTTCAGCGACGGGAAGGCGCGTTTATAGCCCGCGCCGTCGGTACGGTGGCAGGCGGCGCAGTTATCGACGTACAGCGCGGCGCCGGTTTTACTGTCGTTACCCTTCCACAGATCTTTCGCCACGCTGTCTTCCACCGGGGCTGGGGTCTGTTTGCCGCCACGCGGCGGGAGCGACTTCAGGTAGCGGGCGATGGCGGTGATGTCGTCATCAGAGAGATACTGCAGACTGTGCTCCACCACATCGCTCATGCCGCCGAAGACCACGGATTTATCGTTGCGTCCGGTTTTGAGGAACTCGGCCAGCTCGGCTTCGCTCCAGGTCCCCAGGCCGTCGCGGTTTTCGCCGCGCAGGCTGGAGGCGACCCAGCCGTCAATCGGCGCATTGCTGCCCGCCAGGTAATCATCGCCTTCGCTTTCGCTGAGCGCTTTTTCCTGCATCGTCAGGCTACGCGGGGTATGACAGGCGCCGCAGTGGCCCAGGCCTTCCACCAGATAGCGGCCGCGCTCCAGCACCGGGTCAACCTGCGGGTTGGCGACAAAGTCGCTCGGCGTCGGGGCGAAGATGCCGCGCCAGAACGCCAGCGGCCAGCGCATCGACAGCGGCCATGGGATGTCGGTGTCCTTGTTGGCGACATTCACCGGCTCCACGCCGTGCATAAAGTAGGCGTACATGGCGCGCATGTCCGCTTCGCTGATCCGCGCGAACGAGGGATACGGCATCGCCGGATAGAGCGTGGAACCGTCTTTCCGCACGCCCTTGCGCACCGCGTCGTCGAATTCTTCGAAGGTATACCCGCCGATGCCGTGTTCTTTATCCGGCGTGATATTGGTGGAGTAGATGGTGCCGATCGGCGTCTCCATCGGCAAACCGCCGGCGAAAGGTTTCCCCGTTTTGCCGTTGGTGTGGCAGGCGACACAGTCCCCCGCCCGCGCCAGATACTCCCCCTGCTTAATCAGATTGCTGTCCGCAGGCGCCTCTTCGGCAAAAGCCGCGCAGCTCAATGCCCCAAGCACCAGGGCCGATAACCATTGCATTTTCATCATCTGCCTTCCTTTATGCCTGCACCAGGGGACCCGGATTTTTCAGATACTGCTCACGGATCGCCTTCGCTGACCAGTAGGCCAGCGCGGCCACCGTGCCGGTTGGGTTGTAGCCCAGCCCCTGCGGGAACGCGGAGGCGCCGATGACGAAGACGTTATGCACGTCCCAGCTTTGCAGATAACGGTTCACGGCGCTGGTTTTCGGATCTTCCCCCATCACCGCCCCACCGTTCATATGGGTGGTCTGGTAGGTGGTGGTATCAAAGTGGCTGTTGGCGTTTTTCGGGCTGCCGAGGATATATTTCGGCTTCATCGCTTTGGCGATCGGCGCCATCTTATCGAACATAAACTGCGCCATCTTGATGTCGTTTTCCTGCCAGTCGAAGGTCATGCGCAGCAGCGGCTGGCCGAAGACGTTTTTGTAGTTCGGATCAAGATCGAGGTAGTTCTGCCGATAGGACTGGTGCGCGCCGTGGGCATCCATCGACAGGTGATGGGTGTAGGTGTCGGCCACCGCCGCTTTCCACTTGCTGCCCCACGCCGGGGTGCCCGGCGGTACCGGGAAACCGGAGATGGGCTTGGTCCCGGCCTGGTTGACCCAGAACGGCGAACCGCCGACAAAGCCCGCCGCGCCGTGGTCGAAGTTGTCGGCGTTGAAGTCGTCGACGCCGACGCCGTTGCCGCCCGCGCCGATAAACGGATTGGTATAGGTGTCTTTATCGAAAATGGCCTTGATGGTGGTCATGTTCTGGTAGGCGAAGTTACGCCCTACCACCCCTTCGCCGGTCTCCGGATTGTACGGTTTGCCGATCCCGGAGAGCAGCATCAGGTGCACGTTGTGGAACTGGAAGGCGCCGATAATCACCAGGTCCGCCGGCTGTTCCATTTCGCGCCCCTGGCCGTCGACGTAGGTCACGCCGGTGGCGCGGGATTTGTCGTCGGTCAGGTTGACCTTCAGCACGTTGGCGTTGGTCCGCAGCTCAAAGCGTTTTTCCTGGCGCAGCGCCGGCAGAATGTTCACGTTCGGCGAAGCTTTAGAGTACATGTAGCAGGCGTAGCCGCTGCAGAAACCGCAGAAGTTGCACGGGCCCATCTGCGCGCCGTAGGGGTTGGTATAGGAGTCGGAGGTGTTGGCCGACGGCAGGTTATAGGGGTGATACCCCACTTCCAGCGCCGCTTTTTCAAACAGCTGCGCCGACCAGGTGTTTTTCTGCGCCGGCAGCGGGAAGTCGTCCGAGCGGTCCGGGGCGAAGGCGTTGCCGCCGCGGCCTTTGCCGACGACCTTGCCTTTGATCGACCAGGCGGTCCCGGAAGTACCGAATACTTTTTCCGCTTTATCGAAGAATGGTTCCAGCTCGTCGTAGGTGACGCCGAAATCCTGGATGATCATATCCTGGGGGATGAAGTTTTTGCCGTAGCGTTCTTCATAGTGGCTGCGCATCCGCAGCTCAATGGGATCGACGCGGAAATGGACGCCGGACCAGTGCAGCCCGGCGCCGCCCACGCCGGTACCCGGCAGGAAGGCCGCCAGCTGGCGATAGGGCACCGCCTGTTGGCTGGTGTTATGCCGGATGGTGACGGTGCTTTTCGACAGATCCTGGAACAGCTTACGGCGGATGTTGTAGGTCAGCTCATCAATCACCTGCGGATAGGCGCCGTCCGGCCAGGTGTCGCGCATCGGGCCGCGCTCCAGCGCGACGACGTTGAGCCCCGCTTCGGTCAGCTCTTTGGCCATGATCGCCCCAACCCAGCCGAAGCCGACGATCGCGACATCGGTTTTTTTCAATACGGTGGCCATGATTACGCCCTCTCCCCATTAATTGATACCGGCGGGAAGGGGTAGCGTTCGCCCCGTTCAACCCAGTCCATAAAGTCGGCGCGCGCGCCGGGAAAATTAATCAGCGTCCAGCCGACCATGCCTTTATTGCCGCCATGGATCGGGTCGCTGAAGAACCCTTCGCGGGTGTTTTGCAGCAGATAGGTGAAGAACAGCGAGGCCGGCAGCTGTTTGAACTCGGCTTTACCCGATTCCCACAGGCCGAGCGCCTCGTCCTGCTGCTCGCTGCTCAGTTCAGCGAAGGTTTTATGATATTTGTCCTGACACCACGCCTCGGCGTCGGCGATCCCGAGGTTATAGATCTGTTTGGGCACCAGCGGCAGCTGATAACCCATCTCTTTCGGCACGTCGGGATTGAAGGGCCCCTGCATATACCAGATGGAGCCGGTGGCGTAAGGGGTATTGAGCTGGCGGTCGATAAACTCCGGGACGCCGGCCTCTTTGGCGCCGGGACCGAGTTCATCCGCCGGGATTAAGCGAGCGACGGCGGCGTTGATAAACGCCCACTCACGATCGTTGAAGAACTGCGGCTTCCAGTCGCTGGCCGTCGCGGTGTTCCCGGAGGCTGGCTCTGAAGCGGGGGCCGCCTGCGCGGTCGCGCTGGTGGCCACGCCAATAGCCCCTGCTCCCGCGCCGCCGATCACCACCGTCGGGATCAGCGCCATCGATTTAACCAGGAAATCACGCCTGGAATTGTTGGTTTTCTCGCTCGACATCATCACATTCCTGTCATTGAAAATTACTGTTTTTGTCGCTGACAAAACCAGTGAATGTCGTGCTGGAACCGATACCATTGCGCTTTTAAACCGCTTAGCGTCTGGCCCGGCCCGGCAAGTCGGATAAAACATCGCCAGAGGCGATATCATTTATAGGGTTATCGTTTGGATAGTAGACGATTCTCAACGAAACGCGGGAAATCGGAGAGAAATTCACCGGTCTGTCATCGTGAGAAGAGTGCTGCCATAACCTTGAGGCGGTAAACCAGCGGCATTCACACCGCGCTGAGCTTACCCATGCGCCAAAAAAGAGTGACTTGTATCACAAATGTTATTTTTTGTTTATGGTACATGGCAGATTAAACGTCTGTAAATACTCGTATTAGGAATAATTAAACATTTTGAGCTGTTAAAAAAGTTAATAACCGTTGTTAACTATCTTGCATCTATTGTCCGGCTAGCACGTTCAGCTGGCGATATCCCGTCCACAGGAGAAGAGAAGATATGTTCGATCATGTGAAATTCGGCGTTAGCGACTATGCCGCCAGCAAAGCGTTCTTTTTGCAGGCCCTGGCCCCGCTTGGCGTAACGCTGGTCGGCGAAGGCGAACCGAGCTACGGCGCAGAGCTGGCCGGCAGCGGCGATGCTTCTCTATGCCTCTATCAAAGTGCGGAAAAACCGGCGCCGCTGCACATTGCCTTTCGCGCCGACAGCCGCGAGCAGGTCGATGCCTTCTGGCAGGCGGCGCTGGCCGCCGGAGGAAAGGACAACGGCGCGCCGGGGCTACGGCCAAACTACCACGCCAGTTACTACGCCGCGTTTGTGATTGCGCCAGACGGGCACAATATTGAAGCCGTGTGCCATCTGGCGGGGTAACGGGCGGCTACCGCTGCGGAAAAATCCACACATCCTCCGCCGGGAGCGTCAGATGGCAGTGTTCGGCATCGCGCAGCGCCGTTCCGTAGGCGCGCAGCGGAAAGTCGTCGCCTTCGGTACGGAACAGGTACTCCCAGCGGTCGCCGAGGTACATGCTGGTCAGCAGCGGTAGCTGGAGGCTATTATCCTGCGCGGCGCCGTCAAGTCGCAGGCGCTCGACGCGGATCACCGCCGTCGCCGGCTCGCCAACGCTAACCCCCTCGCCCGCTCGCCCCCACAGGCTCCAGCTGGCGCCTTCGATCCGCGCCCTGCCGTTCTCCAGCGCCATCACTTTGCCGTGCAGGCGGTTATTGCTGCCCATAAACTCAGCGGCGAACAGCGTCGCCGGGCTGCCGTACATCTCCTGCGGGGTCCCCTGCTGCTCAATGACGCCATTGTTCAGCAGCAAAATACGATCGGAGATGGCCATTGCTTCATTCTGATCGTGGGTGACCATCAGCGCCGAGAGGCCCAACTTAATGATCAGCTCGCGCAAAAACACCCGCGCCTCTTCGCGCAGCTTGGCGTCAAGGTTGGAGAGCGGTTCATCCAGCAGGATCACCGGCGGGTTGTAAACCAGCGCCCGGCCGATGGCCACCCGCTGCTGCTGGCCACCGGAGAGTTGGTGCGGATGGCGGTTGCCAAGGTGCCCCAGCCCCAGCTGATCCAGCACACGCTGCACCCGCTCTTTTATCTCCCCGGCGGCGACTTTACGCAGCTTCAACGGATAGGCCACATTGTCGAACACCGTTTTGTGCGGCCACAGGGCATAGGACTGGAACACCAGGCCGAGGTTACGCTCTTCGGCCGGGATCTCGCTGCGCGGCGTGCCGTCGTACACCGTGCGGTTGCCAATGGCGATCCGTCCGCTCGTCGGTTTTTCCAGCCCGGCCACCGCCCGCAGCAGCGTGGTTTTCCCACTTCCCGAAGGCCCCAGCAGCGACACCACCTCTCCCCGGCCGAGCGTCATGGACACCCCCTTCAGCACCGGGTTGTCGCCATAGGTGAGATGCAGATTTTCTACCGATAACTCAATCATGTAATTTCACTCCAAAGCGCAGGGCGATACCCAGGCCAATCACCACCAGCAGAATATTGATAAAGGAGAGCGCCGCGACGATATCGATAGCCCCCGCCGCCCACAGCGACACCAGCATCGAGCCGATGGTTTCGGTACCCGGCGACAGCAGATAGACGCCAGTGGAATACTCGCGCTCAAAGATCAGGAACATCAGCAGCCAGGAGCCAATCAGCCCATAGCGCGACAGCGGAACGGTCACGTGGCGGGTGATCTGCCCCCGCGAGGCGCCGGTGCTACGCGCCGCCTCCTCCAGCTCCGGGCCCACCTGCAGCAGCGTCGAGGAGATGAGCCGCAGGCCGTAGGCCATCCACACCACGGTGTAGGCCAGCCAGACGCTGAAGATGGTGTTGCGCAGGGCGCGCAGCTGCACGATAAGGTGCTCCCGCAGCCAGTCGGCCACCGGCAGCGCCGAGAGCCAGCCGTGCTTCAGCGACTGATCGAGCCACATCGGCACAAACAGGAATACCCACAGGAAGGCCAGCCCGGCCAGCAGCCCCGGTACCGCGCGCGGGACCAGCACGCTGTAGTCGAGAAAGCGGGTGACGTTGTCCGCTTTGCGGTGCATGGCGATGCCGACAAACAGATAGCAGATCACCGCCAGCGCGCCGCCGATGATGCCGATAGCCATCGAGTTGACGATCGCCCGCAGCAGGTTGGGCTGCTGCCAGATATTGTGGAACGTCGCCAGCGACAGCTCATCCCATAGCGACACGCCGACGCCCCAGTTGGAGATAAAAGCGCGCAGCGCCACGCCGAGCAGCGGTACGCCGATGGTCACCGTCAGCCAGGCCACCACCACCGCCCCGGCCACCCAGCGCCATTTGCCCAGCGGCAGCGCCCGCGCCTGGGACGCCTTGCCCTTCATGGTGACAAAGCGGTTGGCGGTGCGCATCAGCCGCCGCTGGAGCATCACCAGCGGGATGGTGATGCAGATCAGCACCACCGCCACCGCCGCCATCAGATGGTAGGAGGGGGTGCCGAGCTTGTTAGTCAGCTTGTAGAGATAGGTCGCCAGCACCATGTTGCCCTCGGGGTCGCCCAGCACCAGCATCAGACCGAAGACTTCCAGACCGAGGAAAAAGAGCAACACGCAGGCGTAAAGAATGGATGGCCGCACCATCGGCAGACTCACCGAGGTCATCACCTGCAGCGGCGTGGCGCCGACGGTGCGCGCCGCCTCTTCCACGTCGGAGCCGACGCTGCGCAGCGCCGAAGAGATATAGAGATAGGCATGCGGAACGTGAGTTAAGCCGGCGATGACCACAATGCTGAACATCGAGTAGATATTCCACGGCACAAAGCCGATCAGCTGCTGCGCCCACTGGGAAAAGAAGCCTACCGGCCCGGCGGCCACCACGTAGCCAAAGCCCAGCACCATCGGCGAGACGAAGATCGGCACCAGGATCAGCGGCTCAATGATCCGCCGGCCGGGTAAATCGGTGCGCACCATCAGAAACGCCAAAATACCGCCCAGCGGAATGGCGATAATCACCAGGCCAAAGGCCAGAATAAAACCTGACCTTAATGCCAGATAAAAATCCGGGTCGGTAAAAATAAAGGCGAAGGCTTCCAGACTCCACGATTTGGAGCGGGAAAAGAACGGTGCCGAAAGAAAACTCTGCACCACAATAAATAACAGCGGGACATAAATCACCAGCGCCGTGATGCACACCACCACGCCGCGCGGCAGCCCCTGCCACTTTCTGCGTAATACGTTCATGGTTCATCCCTTCGGTCAGGTGTATAAACCCGCCGGGTGTGAATAGGGGCATCGGCGATGCCCCAGGGGAGGATTATTTCGCGGCGGCGCTGCGCCATTGTTTAATAAACTGCAGACGTTTTTGCGGCTGTAAATAATCGAGCAGCGTTTCGTTGACCGGGATCGGTTTTAACGCTTTGCCCAGCAGCGCGGTCATGCCGTCGATATCATTTTTACCTGCAATATCGCGACGAATAGAGGGAATATCCGCCTGGCTGGCGAGGATCTGCTGGCCTTTTTCCGACAGGACATAATCCAGCCACAATTTCGCCGCATTGGGATGTTCGCTCTCCTGGCTAATAAACGAGACGCGGGAGAGCACCAGCACGTAATCTTTCGGATAGGCAATACCTAAAGAGGGATCGTTTTTCGCCCGCGCTTCGGCATAAGAGCCAAGAATGTTATAGCCGATCAGGTTTTCGCCGGAGGAGACGCGCTCCATCATTGTGCCGGTGGAAGACTGCACCGTCAGGCCGCCTTTGGCGATATTCGCCAGGTCGGCAAAATAGTTCGCGTCGGCCTGGCTGTCCTGTACCGCCAGCATAAAGCCGAGGCCCGATTTTTCGATATCGTAGGTGGTGACTTTGCCTTTAAATTTATCGGCCTGGCTGGCGATAAGTTTTGCCAGCGCGGTATGCGAATCCGGTACCTCATTCTGCGGGATCAGCCGTTTGTTATAGATAAACACCACCGGCTCATAGGTAGTGCCATAGGCTTTTTGCTGCCAGACCGCCCAGTCGGGTAATTGCTTCACCTCCGGCGAGGCATATTGTTCGGCGTATTCGGTGGCTAATTTCAGCGCGGTATCCATCGATGAGCTCCACACCACATCCCCGCTGCCGCCCCCGGCGGCCTGTTCGCTGATATAGCGGTTATACAGCTCAGTACTGTTCATGTCGTTATATTCGACTTTGACGCCCGGGTATTGCGCTTCAAATCCCTTAATTAACGGCCCGGCCGCTTTGGTGTCGGTCGTGGAATAGATCACCACCTTGCCCTCTTTTACGGCGGCATCAATCGTTTTTTGATAATCCGCGGGATAGCCCGCAGGCACCTCCGCCCAGGCGGCACAGGCGAAAACGGCCGTCAGTGAAACCACTAAACCACTTATTTTCTTATACATGATACCAACCTTTAATCATCAATTAATAAACACAAATTTAACATATAGTGGTATCAGCTCCCCTTGCAACGACGGGGATGGCTTTTTTCTGGCTTTTGTGACACTGGCAGAATTTAAAAATGTGGTGTTTATGGCGTTAATTAAAACGCGATCCCGGCCCGGTTTTTTATCGTCTGTCGTATGCGCAGGCGCTGGCGCAGCGGCATGTCGCCGGGAGACGCCGCCCTTGACCTTCTGCGCCGGGCGGCGCAGCATAAAACGGCAAACATAACAAAATAACAACAGACTACAGGAGAGAATCAGTGCCTACAGGACACCGCTTTCTGGCGACGGATCTGCATCAGTTTGTCGTCTCACTGTTTACCCATCTCGGCAGTACCCCAGGGGAAGCCACCCTCGTCGCGGACCATCTGATCGCCGCCAATCTTGCCGGACATGACTCCCACGGCGTTGGGATGATCCCCAGCTACGTCAAATCCCACGCCGGTGGTTTTCTGCAGCTCAACCGCCACGCCACGGTGACCAAAGACGCCGGCGCCGTGGTCACCCTCGACGGCAACGCCGGCTTCGGCCAGGTGGTCGCCCACGAAGCGATGCAGTTAGGCATTGAAAAGGCGAAGCAGCATGGTATGGCGGCTATCGCCCTGCGCAATGCGCATCACGTCGGACGCATCGGCTACTGGGCCGAACAGTGCGCCGCCGCCGGGCTGATCTCCATTCACTTCGTCAGCGTCATCGGCGACCCGATGGTCGCCCCGTTCCGCGGGAAGGACAGCCGCTTCGGCACCAACCCGTTGTGCGTGGTGTTTCCCCGCGCGGGCCATCCGCCGCTGCTGCTGGACTACGCCACCAGCGCCATCGCCTTTGGTAAAACCCGCGTCGCTTGGCATAAAGGCGAAGCCGTGGCCCCCGGCTGCCTGATTGACGCCGAGGGTCGACCCACTACCGACCCGGCGGTGATGCAGACCTCGCCGCTGGGCGCCCTGCTCACCTTCGCCCAGCACAAAGGCTATGCCCTGGCGACGCTGTGCGAAGTGCTCGGCGGCGCGCTCTCCGGCGGGCAAACCACCCATCAGGAGAGCCTGCAGACCAGCGTCGACGCCATCTTTAACTGCATGACCACGGTGATCCTGCGCCCGGACGCGTTCGATGCCCCGGACAGCCAGGCGCAGACGGAGGCCTTTATCGCATGGTGTAAGAAGTCGCCGCACGATGCCGATGCCCCGGTGCTGGCGCCCGGCGAATGGGAGGCCGCCAACCGCGAAGCGCGGCTGGCGCAGGGGATCCCGCTGGATGCCGGCAGCTGGCAGGCAATCTGCGCCGCCGCGCGCGACGTCGGCCTGAGCGAATCGCACTTCGACCGCTGCCGCCCTCTCGCCTAGCCGCGTGTTACCCCGCAGAGCGTCTGACGTCGGCGCTCTGCGTCATCGTCATTAGTGACGAGGTCATGCTCCCGTCATCAATCTCTTTTCATTTTTCAATACAGATCAATAGTTTAAATTCTGGCACAAGACCTGCATAGCGCAACAGGCCTGCGTCTGCATCACCACCAGGCGATACCGCGATCGTTGCCCGTCGGGCCCGGCGCGACAGCGATCCTCAGTTCACTGTTAACAGGTCTGTTACTGATGAAAAAAATCACGAGCGTGTGCCCCTACTGCGGGGCGGGTTGCAAACTTAAACTGGTTGTCGACAACAATAAAATCATTCGCGCGGAGGCCGCCGACGGCGTCACCAACCAGAACCAGCTGTGCCTGAAAGGCTACTACGGCTGGGATTTTCTTAACGATACGCAGCTCCTGACGCCCCGTCTTAAACAACCGATGATCCGCTACCAGAAAGGCGGCGCCTTCACGCCGGTCAGCTGGCAGGAGGCGATTCGCTATACCGCCAGCAAGCTCAGGGAGATCAAAGAGAAGCATGGCCCGCGCGCCATCATGACCACCGGCTCCTCGCGCGGCACCGGCAACGAAACCAACTATGTGATGCAAAAGTTCGCCCGCGCGGTGCTGAACACCAATAACGTCGACTGCTGCGCCCGCGTCTGCCACGGCCCCTCCGTCGCCGGGCTACAGCAGGCGCTGGGCAACGGGGCGATGAGCAACTCGATTAGCGACATCGAAAACTCGAAATGCCTGCTGGTTTTTGGCTACAACTGCGCCGACTCCCATCCCATCGTCGCCCGCCGGGTAATCAAGGCCCGGGACAACGGCGCCAAAATCATCGTCTGCGATCCGCGGCGCATTGAAACCGCGCGCATTGCCGATCGTCATCTGCAGCTCAACAACGGCAGCAACATGGCGCTGGTAAATGCCTTCGGCTATGTGCTGCTGGAGGAGGAGCTGTACAACAAAACCTATGTCGAACGCTATACTGAAGGGCTGGATGCTTACCGCGAGGCGGTGAAGGATTACGCCCCGGAAGCGGTGGAAGGGATTGTCGGGGTCAGCGCGCGGGAAATCCGGGAGGCGATGCGCATGTTCGCCGCCGCCCCATCCGCCACCATTATGTGGGGCATGGGGGTCACCCAGTTTGGCCAGGCGGTGGACGTGGTGCGCGGCCTGGCAAGCCTGGCGCTGCTCACCGGCAACCTGGGACGGCCCAACGTCGGCGTGGGGCCGGTCCGCGGGCAAAACAACGTACAGGGCGCCTGCGATATGGGCGTGCTGCCGAACCTGTTTCCCGGCTATCAGGAGGTCACCGACCCCGCCGTGCGGGCGAAATTCGCCGCCGCCTGGGGCATCGACCCGGCGCTGATGGACGACCAGGCCGGCACCCGCATCACCGAGGTGCCGCATAAAGCGCTGACCGGGGAGATCAAAGCCTATTATATCATGGGCGAAGATCCGCTGCAGACCGAAGCCGACCTCGGCCTGGTGCGCAAAGGCATCGAGGCGCTGGACTTCGTGGTCGTGCAGGACATCTTCATGACCAAAACAGCGGAAATGGCCGATGTCCTGCTGCCGGCCACCTCCTGGGGCGAGCACGGCGGCGTCTTCACCTGCGCCGACCGCGGGTTCCAGCGGTTTGAACAGGCGATCCCTCCGGCGGGAAATGTGAAGCGCGACTGGGAGATCATTAGCCTGCTGGCCAGCGAATTGGGCTATCCGATGCACTATGAGAACAACCAGCAAATCTGGGACGAGATGCGCGAGCTCTGCCCGCTGTTCTACGGCGTGACCTGGGAGAAAATGGGCGATATGGGCCATGTCCAGTGGCCGTGCCCGACCCTCGATCATCCCGGTACGCCATGGCTGTATAAAGACAACCGCTTCGACACCCCCTCGGGTAAAGGGCAGCTGTTCGCCACCGCCTGGCGCGCGCCGGCGGAGCGCCCGGATGACGAGTGGCCGCTGGTGCTCTGCACCGTGCGGGAAGTCGGGCATTATTCCTGCCGCTCGATGACCGGCAACTGCGCCGCGCTGCAGTCGCTGGCCGACGAGCCGGGACGGGTGCAGATGAATCCCGCGGATGCGCAACGACTGGGGATCGCCGACAAACAGCTGGTGTGGGTCAGCTCCCGGCGCGGGAAGGTGATCTCCCGCGCCGACCTCAGCGATCGCATCAATCCGGGGGCGGTCTATATGACCTATCAGTGGTGGGTGGGCGCCTGCAATGAGCTGACCCAGGATAACCTCGATCCGATCTCCAAAACGCCGGAAACCAAATACTGTGCGGTGAAAGTGGAAGCGATTGCCGACCAGCAATGGGCGGAGCGCTATGCCTGGACGGCCTACAGCGACATGAAAGCGCGACTGAAAGCCGCTGCCGACGTCTGACCTCAGGGAGCGCAGCGCGCTCCCTCTGCCGCTGCCGGTGGGTTACGCCGCCGGCAGCTGTTTCTCCACCAGCCCCACCCACATGGCGACGCCGGGGCCGATCAGCGCATCGTTAAAGTCATAGCTGGCGTTATGCAGCGGCTTCGACGGGGTTTCGCCGTCGGTGCCTATCCAGAAATAGGCCCCCGGACAGGCCTCCAGCATGCAGGCAAAATCTTCGGAGGCCATCGACGGCGCCTGATTCCAGCGCACCGCTTGCGCGCCGAGAGTGGCGACGGCCACCTCGCGCACCTGCTGCGCCTGCAGCGCATGGTTTTTGGTCACCGGATAACCCGGGAACCAGCTAATCTCGCCCTGCACATCGGACACCTGCGGCTGGGTCGCCACATAGCTTTCGATAAGCTCCCGCACGCGGGCGCGAACGCGATTGCTCAGACAGCGGAAGGTACCGCGCAGCACCACGGTGTCCGGGAGGACGTTGATCGCCTCGCCGCCGTTTATCTGGGTGATGCTGACCACCGCGGAATCCTGCGGCGACAAGCGGCGGGAAGGAATGGTCTGCAGCGCCATTATCAGCTGCGCCGCCGCGACGATCGGATCGGCCCCGCTCTCCGGCATCGCCGCATGACAGCTCTTTCCGCGCAGGGTGATCTCGAAGGCGTCCAGCGAGGCCATCATCGCGCCATCGCTGAGCGCCACTTCGCCAAGAGGGATCCCCGGCCAGTTATGCAGCGCGTAGATGGCGTCCATCGGGAAGCGCTCAAACAACCCCTCCTCAACCATTTTGCGCGCACCGCCGAGGTTCTCTTCCGCCGGCTGAAAGACAAAGTGGACGGTGCCGCTGAAATGGCGGGTCTGCGCCAGATGGGCGGCGGCCGCCAGCAGCATCGCGGTATGGCCATCGTGGCCGCAGGCGTGCATCACCCCGGCGCGGCGTGAACGGTAGCTGACGCTCCCCAGCTCGGTGATCGGCAGGGCGTCCATATCGGCGCGCAGGCCGATAACCGGCCCGAGGCCGTTCTCCAGCGTCGCCACGACGCCGGTGCCGGCCAGCCCGCGATGCACCTGCAGCCCAAACGAGGCCAGCAGCTCCGCAACGCGGCGCGAGGTCTCCTGCTCCTGATATCCGAGCTCAGGCGCGGCGTGAAATTCACGTCGCCAGCCAACGGCTTCGGCGATCAGTGACGGCGATACGGCCATGTATTACTCCTTTCCTGCATAGCGTAATGCTGAATAATCGGTCATGCGTCGCGTTTTTCCCCGTCGCTCACCGGCGTCGGGGCGCTGCCGCTCCCTCCGTTATATCCTGTCGTTACCACGCTGACAACGTCACGAAATGCGGCGGCGGCGCGGCGTACAGCCCACCTGCTGCCCTGCGGTCCTTTTTTGGTAGTGATTTCAACGGTGACAACGGCCAGGCGATTAATTATTATGCAACTCAGGACGGCAATTTGCCGAAGGATCCACTACTGACCTCTCCGTCATCGGAAATAAAATGTTTAACCCAGACCAGAATCGTCTTGCCCCCACGCTGGCGATGATCATGGCCGCGTCGCTTGTGGGATTTATCACCGGCTATACGGTGCCGTTAATCAGTCTTGAGCTGGCGCAGCAGCAGATCGCGCCGCTGTACGTCGGCCTGCTGGCCGCCCTGCCGCCCGCCGGCATGATGATCTCCTCTTTCCTCTCTCCTGCGCTGTGCCGGCGCGTTGAAATGGGCGTGCTGCTGAGCGGCAGTCTGATCCTGCTGGCGCTGGCGACCATCGCCTCATGCATGACTACCGATATGACGCTGCTTTTGCTGCCGCGCCTGCTGACCGGCCTGGCCTCCGGGGTCATTATCGTACTCGGCGAAAGCTGGATCACCGGCGGCGCGGCGGGCAGCCAGCGCGCTACCCTCACCGGTCTCTACGCCTCGGCCTTTACCGGCTGCCAGCTGGCCGGGCCGCTGCTGATCTCCGTCGGCCCCGCCTGGCAGACCTCAGCGCTGATAGCGATTGTCGCGGTCACCGCCGTCTGCCTGCTGATGCTGCGCCATCTGCCCACCGGCACTCGTGAAAGCCTCGGGGAGCGCGCCAGCTGGCGCAGCCTCGGCGCCTTTCTGCCGGTACTGGCCTCCGGGGTCTTCTGCTTCGCCTTCTTTGACGCCAGCATCCTCGCCCTGCTGCCGCTGTACGGCATGGACAAAGGGCTGAATGAAGGGCTGGCGGTGCTGCTGGTCACCGTGGTGCTTACCGGAGATGCGATGTTCCAGACCCCGCTCGGCTGGCTGGCCGACCGGGTCGGGATTCGCCGCGTGCATCTGAGCTGCGCGGTGGTTTTCAGCCTGTCGCTGCTGGCCCTGCCGCTGATGCTCGGCTCGCGCATTCAGCTGATGGCCATTTGTCTGCTGCTGGGCGCCGCGGCGGGCGCGCTTTATACCCTGTCGCTGGTGCGGGCGGGGAAAACCTTCAATGGGCAGAAGCTGATTATGATTAACGCCTTGTTCGGCTTTTTCTGGTCCGCCGGCAGCGTTGCCGGGCCGGTAGTCAGCGGCATGCTGATCGGCATCACTGGTTACGATGGCCTGATCGTCACCCTGGTGGCCAGCGGCGTGCTGTTCCTGTTGATTCAGTGTCTGTGCAAAAACGAGAAAACCCTGCTTGCCAGTGAGCAGGAAGATGACATGGACGAGGCGACGGAGTCCGCACGGTAGTCCTCACGGGCTGGCCTGGCGCCAGCCCTTTTTTATGGCCCTCACCGGAGGGTATCCTGTTCTTGCTGGCTCACTGCTGTTAACCATTGCCGGCCCCCAGCCGAGAGGAAATCCCATGGAAAGTAATACCTTACATCGTGGCAGATTGATCGATCATATTCTGCTGGTTGTCGAAGACTTTGAGGCAAGCAAAAACTTCTATACCGCCGTACTGTCGGCGCTGGAGATCCCGGTTATCACCACCGCCAATGAATACTTGCTGGCCGACGAACTGGTGGTGGCCTCACGCCACAGCCCGGAGGCTGCCGGGAAACTGACTGGGCGCCACCACCTGGCATTCCAGGCCAGAGATCGTGACATGGTGGACGCTTTTTACCATGCGGCGCTGACCCATGGCGGACGTGATAACGGTGCGCCTGGCGAACGACACTATCATCCTGGTTACTACGCCGCTTTTGTGCTGGATCCGCAGGGGAATAATATTGAGGCGGTGTACCATGGCAAGGCTGAGCGCAGCGCCGGGTCTGTTGCGATCAGCTTCACGCAGTAAGCGGGCGAAAGTCACATTTTCTTACCTGCGCAATTCCCATAATAAATGTGGGTGTTATCATTTCCTCAATGAATAATTCATACCCATAGCTGAGGCGTCGATGCTGGAAAACCTAATCATCTGATAATCAGACTTCCGACCATCACTGGCCGGACTGATTATCACTGCGCTGAAATCGAATGCGGACACTGGCGAGTGTTCGCCTATTTTGCCCATGATGATGACAAAGGTTTCCCGGTATGAATGTTTCCCCTCAGGAGCAAGCGACTTTATTCATTCTCGTCCCCTGCGGACAAACGCTCCACATCCACGCGATGGCAGCGAGACCCCTCCCTCGCATAAGAAACGTCACCCCCAGCCAGTTAACCCGGTGCGTTATCCCTGTGCCATGCTCGATCACTCCCTCTGCATGCCGTTGCGTTGCCTTACCCAATGACCGTCGCCAGGCGAATTTTATCTTTCGGTTTGTCATTCCGCGGCCAGCCTGTGACGACAGCCGCAAGGGATCCACATCAACCAGGCCCCGATACCAGGGAAACCGTCACCGACCAGGGAGTCTTCGCGTATGAAATTAGCGTTGGGACCGTACATCCGTTTTAGCAGAATCTTGTTATTTCCGCTGGCGATGGTTATCTATGATTTTTCTGCTTATCTGACTACCGATCTCATTCAGCCGGGTATTATCCACATCATCCGGGAATTTGAGGCTGATGTTGCGTTAGCCCCGGCCTCTGTCAGCCTCTATTTAGCCGGGGGGCTGGCATTACAGTGGCTGCTGGGGCCGCTCTCCGACCGCATTGGTCGCCGCCCCGTACTACTGACCGGAGCCATCATCTTTGCTTTGGCCTGCTTCAGCATGATCTTTGTCACGTCGATTGATCAATATCTTATCGCCCGTTTTATCCAGGGAACCAGTATCTGCTTCATTTCGACAGTCGGTTATATCTCCATCCAGGAGGCTTTTGATGAAAAAGAGTCTATCCGCATTATGGCGGCGCTGACATCCATCGTTTTGCTGGCGCCGGTAATCGGGCCCCTGGCGGGCGCTGGCCTGATGAATTTCCTGCACTGGAAGTTATTGTTTGCGATCATCGGCGCCATGAGCTTGCTGGCCTGGGCGTTACTGATTTTTAACATGCCAGAAACGGTCACCTCTCAGGGCCGGGGGTTTCGTCCGGGAGAGGTATTTTCCGAGTTTGTCCGCGCCTTTAAACAGCCGGTGGTGCTCACGGGCGCGCTGGCGTTGTCATTCAGTAACCTGCCGATAATCACCTGGGTAGCACTCTCTCCGGTGATCCTGATCGATGACGGCGGGATGTCGCGCGGCGCCTATGCCTGGACCCAGGTGCCTGTCTTTGGCGGCGTTATTATTGCCAGCATCATCGTGGCCCGTTTTATCAAGGATCCGACCTCTCCCCGCTTTATCTGGCGCACTATCCCGATACAGCTGACCGGGTTGTTGGTATTACTGGCGGGAAATATTGCATGGCCCCATACCTGGTGGTGGTCCGTTTCAGGAACAAGTCTCTATGCCCTCGGAACAGGCCTGTTGTTCCCCGTATTATTCCGTTTTGCGCTTTTTTCCCACTCCCTGCCGAAAGGGACGGTTTCAGCCACCATCAACATTGTGGCGCTCAGTTTTATGGCGGCCTCGGTGGAAGTAGCGCGCTGGGTTTACTTCCAGGCTGGCGGCAGAATTGCTTTTCACTGCCTGGCGCTGATAGCAGGAATCGTCGTCATCATGCTGGTCTCGCGCTTGTTAAAACTCCGTCAGCAACATCTCCTTCAGCCAGCCTGAAGGTTTAGGCCTTTTTGCCCGCAACAGGAGAACACTATGTTTTCATACATTATGCTGGGAACGAACGATCTGCCACGCGCCATCAAGTTCTATGACCCGTTAATGGCGCTGCTGGGGCACGTCAAAGCCGGCCGTAACGAACAGGGGGCGTCCTGGGGCACCTTCAACGGCAATCACACCTGCGGGCTGTGCGTGGGCGTTCCTTTTGACCAACAGCCTGCCGGGGTGGGTAATGGAACGATGGTGGCGCTTAACGCCCGCTCCGTCGCACATATTGCGGAACTGCATGCCCTCGCCCTGCAACTCGGCGGACGTGACGAAGGCGGTCCCGGTCACCGGCCGCAGTATGGCGACGGTTTTCACAGCGCCTACGTCCGCGATCCCGACGGCAATAAGCTGGCGTTTGTTTACTATGCGTCTGCAGATTGAATGGCTGCAGCGGAGGTGGCTTTTGCAGGCGGAGATAAGGGAGTCAGGACGGCCAACTTCGCCGTCCTTATTCACCGAGGAATAAAAAAGCCAGCAGCTCAAGCGCTGCGGCTTATCTTCCCGGCAAGTTATCTACCGCAAAGTGATAACGTAATCCGGCGTCGCGCATACAGCGTTTCTGCCGCCAGCTGAAAATCATATTCCATCGCCTTCAGCTTTTTCGTCTTAAGCTGTTTTAGTGGAATACCCTCGATATGCCCTGTCGCGACCAACCACCGGATTTCAGCCGTACTCAGCTTGAGCTGTTTTTTCAGTATTGATAGCAGGCTGATGCGAAATGGCTGACTGACTCTGACGCGCACCGTTATCCGCTGACATGCCTTCAACGTAACCGACCATTGCTCGTGAATACGAAAATCAGGTTGCCCCGACGGCTCGGCGCGGTTGCGCTTCAGCGTCGCGAGGTCAGCGGCATAATAGTGAACCATGGCTGCATCGTTCTGCAGCAGGCGCTGAAGCAGTTCACGGTTTATCTTGCTGACGTGCAGCCTGGAAAACAGGGCGATATTCCAGGTGTAATCGCAGCGCGTGCATTTATAGATGCTCCAGATATCCAGCAGCTTCTTTTGCGAATTCACCCGGATGGCGCCGGAAGGCGCGAAGTCGCGTTTTACATTGCAGGCGGGGCAGCGTTTGGCAATGTGCTGATACCCCACGGGCGTGACCGTCCATGTAACTGTCATAACGTACCTTTTTTAACCCATACGAAACCGAGTCCGTGATTAACGGACCATGATTTTTGGCGTATGAAAAATAGTTAATCGCTATTTTTCAGTGGGTTAAAAAAAAGATTTCCAACGTTATTTTCCTGGAGAAGTCCTAATCGACACCCTGAGATTAACAAAGGGGTTATCGCGGGATATATGAGCCCAGTCAATGTTTGCGCGGATGATTAAAAGCTTCGTCAATACACCCGGAATGCTCAGCGGGCTGGCCTGGCGCCAGCCCGCTCGGTTTACAGCACCTTGCTGAGGAACGCGGCGGTGCGTGGGTTGCTCGGCGCGCTAAAGATCTGCCCCGGCTTGCCCTCTTCCTGAATCACGCCCTGGTCGATGAAGATCACCCGGTCGGCCACTTCGCGGGCAAAGCCCATTTCGTGAGTCACGATCACCATGGTCATCCCCTCGCTGGCGAGGTTTTTCATCACCTCCAGCACGTCGCCCACCAGCTCCGGATCCAGCGCCGAAGTGGGCTCATCGAACAGCATAATCGACGGCTTCATCGCCAGCGCGCGGGCGATGGCTACCCGCTGCTGCTGGCCGCCGGACAGGCTCGAGGGCCAGGCGTCGCGCTTATCGCTTAAGCCTACCTTCGCCAGCAAGGCCTCCGCCAGGTCGACCGCCTGCTGGCGCGGCATATTGCGCAGATTCATCGGCGCCATGATCAGGTTTTCCAGCACCGTCATGTGCGGGAACAGGTTAAAGCGCTGGAACACCATGCCGACGCTTTCGCGCATCTTGTTGAGGTCGGTGGTCCGGTCGTGGGCGGCAAAGCCGTTAACCACCACCTCGCCTTCGCTGACCGTCTCCAGGGCGTTCATGCAGCGCAGGAAGGTGCTTTTCCCCGAGCCGGATGGGCCGATGATGCACACCACTTCCTGCGGTTTAATATCGCAGCTGATGCCGCGCAGCACGTGGCTGTCGCCGAAGCGCTTATGTAAGTTATTAATGTGAATCACTTTTGCCAAACCTCTTTTCCAGACGGTTAACAAGCTGCGCCAGCAGGAAGGTGATCACCCAGTAGACCAGAGAGATGGTCAGGTAGGGTTCCCAGTAGGTGGCGTAGGCGCCGGAGACGGTGCGCGCGGCATAGGCCAGATCGGCCAGGCCGATCGCCGAGGCCAGCGACGAGTCTTTGACAATGGCGATGGCGTTATTGCCCAGCGGCGGCAGAATGCGGCGAAACGCCTGCGGCAGGATCACCTTGCGCATGGTTTTCCACCACGGCATGCCCAGCGCGCGGGAGGCCTCCATCTGCCCTTTGTCGATCGACTGGATGCCGGCGCGGAAAATCTCCGACACATAGGCTCCGGCGTTAAGGGTGATCGCCACGATGCAGGAGAGGAACGCCCCGTAGCTGGCGCGCAGTTCGCGGGCAAAGTCGGCGCTCATCAGGCCGCTGGTCACCAGCAGGCCGTCGCGCGGATTGATAAACAGCGGCACCAGCGCAAAGTGCACCACCATAATCTGCACGAACAGCGGCGTGCCGCGGAAGGCGCTGACGTAAAAGCGCACCGGAAACTGCACCAGGTAGCGGAGAATATATTTCCACGGCCCGTGCTCGGCCTTCGCCATCCGCCCGAGACCGAGAGTTAACCCCCACAGCGTCCCGAGGATCACGCAGATAATGGTACATTTAATCGTCATCAGGGCGCCGTCCACAAACAGCGGGCCGTACTCCTCGATGATCTCCCAACGGAATCCCGTCATAGTCCTTCCCTAAAAAATACGGCTATCGCCTGGGCGATAGCCGTGGTCACTGAAAAAGGTGGATTATTGCGCTGGCAGCGTCGGCACGTTGTCGTCGAACCAGGTTTTATAGATTTTGGCGTAAGTCCCGTCAGCAACGATCTTTTGCAGCCCGGCGTTGATTTTGCCCAGCAGTTCACTGTTGCCTTTCGCCACCGCAATACCGAAATACTGACGCTCAAATTTGGCATCCGGCACCAGCTTGAACTGCTTCTCCGGGTGCTGTTTGATGTAGTACTTCACCACCCCGACGTCGCCTACCGCGGCGCTGACGCCGTCCTCAAACAGCTCCTGGAGCATCAGCGGGGTATTGTCGAAGCGCTTGATCGCGGTGCTGTTTTTACCCAGCACCTCAGAAACCACGATATCGCCGGTGCTGGAGTTCACCACCCCGACCTTCTCGTTTTTCAGGGCCGCCAGTGAATCCACCTGCGAGTCCTGAGTGACGACGATAGACTGTTCGGCCGGGAAGTACGGCGCGGAGAAATCGACCATCTGTTTGCGTTTATCGGTGATGGTGATCCCGGAGATGATGATGTCGCGGTCGCCGGTGTTCAGCGTGGCGAAGATGCCTTCCCATGGGGTATTGACCAGCTTAACGTCAAAGCCTTCGGCTTTGGCGATGGCTTTGATGATGTCGATGTCGAAACCTTCCAGCTGTTTCTGGCTGTTTTCAAATTCAAACGGCCGGTAGGTGCCGCCGGAGCCGACGGTATAGGTTTCCGCAGCCGCCTGTCCGGCAGCCGTCAGCGCGGCTATCATGCAACACGCTTTGAGCAAATTCTTGACCATGAGATTTCCTTTTTATGCATTTATTTTGCATAAAAATACACACACTCACTTTTATATGCAACCGGAAACCTTCCCGCTGGTGAATTATCTTCTCAATGGCCCCGTTTACCGCCGGATTTACCGATAGCCCGATGCAGATCGTTGATTCGTTTCAGGGATTTCACCGTTTTTTGTGGCGTGGTAGAGGCCACCGACAGGACAATCATCTCGAGACAGACCAGCACCGTACCGTGCAGCGGCATCCGGCTACTGTCCCCGCCGCGCGGGACGTCGATCACCACCTGCGCCTCCTGGCTGAAGCGCGAGTCCACCGCCTGGGTCAGCAGGATGGTCGGAATACCCAGCCGCTTCGCCTCGCGCAGGGTGGTCAACCCTTCGCGATGGGGGGATTTTTGCCCCATCATGATCAGCACATCGCCGCGCTGCAGGCCGATAAGCTGTTCGGCAAGGCTAAAGCCCGTGCGGTTCATCACGTACGCCGGCAGGCCAATACGGCTGAACAACCGGGCGGTGTATTCGGCGAGGATCCCCGAGGCGCCGATACCGAAGATCCCCACCTGGCGCGCGTCGCTGAGCAATGCCACCGCCTGAGCCACCGCCGCACGGTTGTCGGCCCGCGACAGGACCTCGCACACCCGCTGATGGCCTTCAAGCACAAAATCAATACTGGAGTTGACGTCGCTGGAGAGCGCGGTAACCGTCGAGCGCATCTTTTCCGCCGAGGTGACCGAGGTGCCGAACCAGCGCTCCATGGTCTGCTTAAGCTCGCGCAGCCCGGCGAAGCCCAGCGCCTGGATGGCACGCACCACCGTGGCGTCGGAGGTCTGGGTCGCGGTGGCGATCTCCATCGCCGTATGCTCCAGCACCACCTCGCGGTTGTCGTTGATATAGCTGACCACCGCCCGCAGCCGGGGGGAGAGCTGGTGCGCCCGGGCGCGATAGCGTTCGCCGAACAGATCGACTTTGCCCTTCTCTTTTTTTACCGCGCTTTTCATTTGGCCTCCGCCGGGATCGGCCTGCCGGCAATATGCGACTGCACCTGGGCCACCATCAGAGACAGCGCGGCGTAGGAGTTGGAGATCACCTCTTCCCGCGGCAGTAAAATATAGTGCCCGGTGCGGCAGGCGCGCATAAAGTCGCACCAGCCGGGCATCACGCCTTCCATCGCCTGCAGCTCATCCTGCGGCTTACCGCCGGTATCCGACCGCCAGGTAGCGAAGACAAAATCAGCGTCCAGCTCCGGCAGCTGTTCCGCGCTGACGTCAATGCGCTGACCATCGGGGATCCGCTCAATCAGCGGCGGAAAGCGGAACCCGGCGTCGCGCAGCACCCGGCCCAGCGCATGATACGAATGATGCACCGTGACCTTGCCGTTGTTCGCCTGGATCACTGAGACGCTGTACTGCGGTGGGTTGACCATCGCTTTCAGCTGTTTAATTTGTTCCTGATAGCGGCGCTCGAGGATCGCCAGCCGCGGCTGGGTGCCGGTCAGCTGCGCCAGCTTGCGGTAAATCTCCGGGGCGCTGCCCTGCAGATGGTCGATGCTCACCGTCGGGGCAATCTTCTCCAGTTGCTCTACCGACACGTGGCGGCTGGGCTCAGTGATGATCAGATCCGGCCTGGCGGCGGCTACCGCTTCCAGATCGATATCGGCGGTGCCAATAAAGCGGATATCGCTGTTGTCGAAATCGACGCCGGTGAGCTGGGCGCTGGATCGCAGGTAGTGGCTGCCGTCCGGGCGCGTCCGGCCGTGGCTGGCGATCGGCGGCGCCCCGAGCTCAATCAGCGGAATGGTAATGTCGAGATCGTGCATCGAAACGATACGCTGCGGATGCAGCGGCACGGTGACAGTGCGGCCTAAATCATCGGTGAAAGTTTGAGTTTGTGGGGCGGCGGCGCTGACGGCCCCCGTCAGCAACAGCAGCAATGAGACGAACCAACGCATACTACCTTCCTGGTTAAAGGGCATCACGGCGACGCCAGAGCAAGACAACGAAGAACGGGCAGCCCACCAGGGCAATGACAATCCCCGCCGGGATCTGCAGCGGGGCAAACGCCAGCCGGCCAAGGGTATCGGTCGCCAGCACAAGCAAGGCGCCAATCAGCGCGCTGCCGCACAGCAGCGATACCTGGCCGCCGCGCAGCACGAAACGCGCCATATGCGGCGCCATCAGGCCCACAAATCCAAGGCTGCCGACGCAGGAGACGCTGGCCGAGGTCAGCAGCACCGGCGCAAAAAAGCGCAGCACCGTCAGCTGCTGCAGACGTACGCCGAGGCCGATGGCGGTCCGGTCGCCCAGCAGCGCCACGTCCGCCGCCCGGGCGGTACAGAACAGGATGATGGCCCCGGGCAGCGCCCAGCAAAAAGCCACCGCCAGCAGCGGCCAGGTGGTGGCCTGCAGGCTGCCCGCCAGCCAGATCATCGCCGTCTGCACGTCGCGTACGTCGGCGGTGGTCATAAAGATGCCGACCGCGGCCGCCAGGCTCCAGGAGACGCCGATGCCAATTAAAATAAAGCGCGGCCGCGAACAGTCGCGCGCCAGCGTCAGGACCAGCAGGGCCACCGCTATGCCGCCGACCATCCCCGCCAGCGGCCGCCAGACCAGGCCTACCGCCGGGAAAAACAGCACCAGCGCCAGGACCACGATGCTGGCCCCCTCTTTGACGCCGATCAGCCCCGGGTCGGCCAGCCCGTTACGGGTGATGCTCTGCATCGCCGCGCCGGCCAGCCCCAGCATGGCCCCGCACAGCAGCGCCATCAGGATCCGCGGCAGGCGGATATCAAACAGAATAAAGCGCGGCTGCTCGCCCATCTCCTGCGGCGCCAGCAGGGCCCGCGCCAGCGTCGACGCGGGCAGCGGATAGCTGCCGCGGCTAAGGCTGTACAGCCCCAGCGCCAGCAGCGTCAGCACTATGCTGGCGGCAATTTTTAACGCCGCAGGACGCAGCAGCAGCTGGCGGGAGGCGAAAGCCAGCGGCCGAAAACCGGCCCGGTGAACGGCGCGCGTCATTTAAAAAACCTCGCGGCGATAAAGATAAACAACGGCGCGCCCACCAGGGCGGTCATCGCTCCGGTGGCCAGCTCCTGCGGCGCGACCAGCGTCCGGGCGGCGATGTCCGCCAGCACCAGCGCCAGCGCCCCCACCGGCGCAGCCAGGGGCAGCGCCAGGCGGATATCTTCCGTCACCAGACGGCGCACCACGTGCGGCACCACCAGCCCGACGAAGCCGATCGGCCCGGCCACCGCCACCGCCGCGCCGCAGAGCAGCGCAATCGCCAGCAGACCCAGCAGCCGCGTCTGGACGAGATTAACGCCAAGGCCCAGCGCCACCTTATCCCCCAGCGCCAGCACGTTGAGGCGTGGGGCAATGAGCAGCGCGACGCCAAGGCCGATCAGCGCCGGGACCAGCGCCGTCTGCAGCGTGCTCCAGTTCAGTCCGGCCAGGTCGCCGGCCAGCCAGGTACGCATCGCCAGCAGCGTCTGTTCATCGAGAATTAATATCGCCGCCGTCACCGCCGACGCAAACCCTGACAGCGCCACTCCGTACAACGTGATGCGCAGCGGCGTCGCCCCGCCGCGCCCGGCAGAGGCCAGCGCCATCACGCCACCGAACAGCAGCCCCGCGCCGCAGGCGGCGGTCAGCGGGCGCCCGGCGGGGAAAGCGCCGAAGGACAGGCCCAGCGCCGAGGTCGCCACCACCGCCAGCGAGGCGCCGGCGTTAAGCCCGAGAATATGCGGCTCGCCAAGCGGGTTACGGATCACCGTCTGCAGCAGCAGCCCGGCGACGCCGAGCGCCGCGCCGGTCAGCAGCGCCGCCGCCAGCCGCACCAGACGCAGATCGATGATAATCCGCTGCTCAAAGTTGCGCGGATCGTACTCCAGCAGCGCCTGCAGCACCGTCTACGGGGCGATCCAGCGGGCGCCTAAGCCAAGATGCACCAGCGAGGCGGCGATAAGCAGCAGCGTTAGCAGAAGCAGCGCCAGCCGGGGGCGGGGGCGACGCCGCGCGGAAAGCAGGATGGCCACGCTCATTGTGCCGCTGCCTGGCGAGCGCGAAACGGCATAAAGAACGGTTTGCCGGTTTGCGGGTTAATCGACATCTGCACGTCAACGTCAAACACGCGTTTAATCAGCTCAGGGCTACAGACATCGTTGTCGCTAATCGTGCCGGCGATGCGCCCCTGTTTAAGGAATACCAGCAGATCGGCGTAGTTCACCGCAAAGTTAAGGTCATGGAGCACTGTCACCACCGTGCGGCCATGTTCGCGGGTGAGGGTCTGGAGCAGCTCAAGGATATCGACCTGATAGCGCAGATCGAGCCAGGTGGTCGGCTCATCGAGCAGAATGGTGGCCGTTTGCTGGGCCAGCGCCATGGCGATCCAGCAGCGCTGACGCTGGCCGCCGGAGAGGCTGTCCACCGGCAGATGGGCGAATTCGGCGGTACCGGTTAAGCGCAGCGCCTCCTCTACCGCCAGCTCATCGGCCTCGGACCACTGGCGCATCAGCCCCTGCCACGGGTAGCGCCCGCGCGAGACCAGCTCGAAAACGGTCAATCCTTCCGGGGTCAACGGCGATTGCGGGAGGATGCCCAGCTGGCGCGAGACGGCTTTCGTCGGCATCTGGTGAATGGCTTGCCCGTCCAGACGCACGCAGCCGCCGAGCGGTTTCAGCATTCTGGCGATGGTCGAGAGCAGCGTGGATTTGCCGGATCCGTTCGCCCCGGCCAGCACCGTCATTTTGCCGGTGGGAATGGTCAGGTTGATATCGTCAACGATCAGGGTCTGGCCGTAACCGGCCGACAGGGCATCCAGTACGATCCCCTGCTCTGCAGGTTTCACCCGCTGTGGCATAACTCGCTCCTGCGCCGCAGCGTTCCAGGCGATAGCTGGACATTCTGCAGTCAAATCAAAATAAATCTCATTCTCTTTTGATCATGACGGGGATGAATGTAGTAGTCAATACTCGCCATCGTCTTCAGACGGGGACGCTGACTACAGCGAGGCTGTGCCAACGAAATATAATTAAAATAAAATAATATCAGATAGATAACGACAGAACATTCCCTACTGGAGGTGTTTAAAACGTCCTGTTCCTCGCCGCTGAATTTTTATCTTGCATAACGTTTACTACTACATCCCTTCATGATTGAATGATTCTCAATTACACATCTGAAGGCGCATTCAGACGCTAAACAGAGTGCTTTTATTATTCAGGGCAATGATTTTATTGGCTTAATCTGACCGCAAAGGCAGATTCGTTCACGAGAAACAGATAATGACTCAACCCCATGTCGCCTGCAGGACGTTGCCAGGGCGCGCGCTTTTTTCGCTTCTTTTTTTAGCCTCACCGGGATTAATGGCCGCCGACAATCGCGCGGCGAAAAGTACTAACGACGCGGAAGAGACCATCACCGTAGTGGCCGACGGCGCGCAGCAAAGCGCCACAAGCGGCTATCAGCCGCTCAGCTCCGCCACCGCGACGCTAACCTCGATGCCGCTGCTGGATATTCCCCAGGTGGTCAATACCGTCAGCGATCGGGTTCTCGAAGATCAGCACGCCACCTCACTCGATGAGGCGCTGTATAACGTCGCTAACGTGGTGCAGACCAACACCCTCGGCGGTACCCAGGACGCCTTTACCCGCCGCGGCTTCGGCGCCAACCGCGACGGCTCGATCATGACCAACGGCCTGCGCACCGTGCTGCCGCGCAGCTTTAACGCCGCCACCGAACGGGTGGAAGTCCTGAAGGGGCCCGCCTCGACGCTGTACGGTATCCTCGACCCCGGCGGGCTGATCAACGTCATCACTAAACGGCCGGAGCGGCAGTTCTCCGGTTCGGTTTCCGGGACCTCCACCAGCTTTGGCGGCGGCACCGGCAGCGTCGACATCACCGGCCCCATCGAAGGCACAAATCTGGCGTACCGACTGATCGGCGAATATCAGAATGAGGATTACTGGCGCAATTTCGGTAAAAACAAAAGCAGCTTTATCGCCCCTTCCCTGACCTGGTTTGGCGAGCGGGCAACGGTGACCGCGTCCTATTCGCACCGCGACTACAGCGCCCCCTTTGATCGCGGCACTATCTTCGATCTGAATACCGGCCATGCGGTTAACGTCGATCGCAAAACCCGCTTCGATGAAGCGTTTAATATTACCGATGGCTATTCCGATCTCGCTCAGCTCAACGCCGAGTATCGCCTTAACGACGCTTGGACCGCGCGCTTCGATTACAGCTACAGCCAGGATCACTATAACGATAACCAGGCGCGGGTGATGGCCTATGATTCGGCGACCGGCAACCTCACCCGCCGGGTCGATGGTACCCACGGTTCAACGCAGAAGATGCACTCCACCCGCGCCGACCTGCAGGGCAACGTGGTAGTGGGCGGCTTTTATAACGAGCTGCTGACCGGCGTCGCCTATGAGAATTACGATCTGCTGCGCACCGATATGCTGCGCTGTAAGAACGTTAAAGGCTTTAACATCTATCATCCGGTCTACGGCACTCTCGACACCTGTAATACCGTCTCCGCCTCCGACAGCGACCAGCGGATCCAGCAGGAGAGCTATGCCGCATACGTGCAGGACGCGCTGTACCTGACCGACAACTGGATCGCCGTCGCCGGCGTGCGCTACCAGTACTACACCCAGTACGCCGGTAAAGGTCGACCGTTTAACGTCAATACCGACAGCCGCGATGAGAAATGGACGCCGAAAGCCGGCCTGGTCTACAAGGTCACGCCGAACGTCTCTCTGTTCGCCAACGTCGCCCAGTCGTTTATGCCGCAGTCGTCGATCGCCAGCTATATCGGCGAGCTGCCGCCGGAAGAGTCCACCTCTTACGAAGTGGGCGCCAAATTTGACCTGTTAAACGGCATTACCGCCAATATCGCGCTGTTTGATATTCATAAGCGTAACGTGCTGTACACCGAGAGCATTGGCGATGAGACGGTGGCCAAAACGGCGGGCAAAGTGCGTTCCCAGGGCGTGGAAGTGGATCTGGCCGGGTCCATCACCGATAACCTCAGCGTGATCGCCAGCTACGGCTACACCGACGCCAAAGTGCTGGAAGATCCGGATTACGCCGGGAAACCGCTGCCAAACGTACCGAAACATACAGGTTCGCTGTTCCTGACCTATGACATTCATAATGTCTATAACAGCAACACCCTGACCGTCGGCGGCGGCGGCCACGCGGTCAGCAAGCGTTCCGGCACCAACGGCGCGGATTATTATCTGCAGGGGTATGCGGTGGCGGATGTGTTTGCCGCCTATAAGATGAAGCTGCAGTATCCGGTGACGCTGCAGGTGAATGTGAAGAACCTGTTTGATAAGACCTATTACACTTCCTCGATCGGCACCAATAACCTCGGCAACCAGATTGGCGACCCGCGCGAAGTGCAGTTCACGGTGAAGATGGATTTTTAAGCCGGACCATGGCGTCGCGCCGGATATTCATTGCCGGGCGGCGCTGCGCTTGCACCGGCCTACCTTTCCGTGACATTTGTCGCAGCGCCACCGGGGAATGCGTTCAGCTTACCAGTCCGCCTCCTGGCCGAGGATGCGCAATATATCCTGACGATGCTGCAGCAGCTGCGGGTTATCACGATGACGGGGAAAAGCCAGCGGCAGCGCAAACTCGGCGATAATCCGCCCTGGACGCGGCGACATCACCAGCACCCGCTCGCACAGCAGCAGCGCCTCTTCGATATCGTGGGTCACCAGCAGGCTGGTATACCCCTGCTGCTGCCAGAGGGCGATCAGCTCCCGCTGCATGCTGATGCGGGTCAGCGAATCGAGTTTGCCCAACGGCTCGTCGAGCAGCAGCAGACGCGGTTCGTTCAACAAGGCGCGCGCCAGCGCCGCACGCTGCGCCATACCCCCGGACAGCTGCCGCGGCCACGCCTCGCTGAAGGCCTGCAGCCCGATGCGGTCAATCAGCGCGTCTGCCTTCGCCTCCAGCCCCTTTTTGCCCTGCGCCTGCGGCCCCAGCAGCACGTTCTGACGCACCGTCAGCCACGGATAGAGCGTCGGATCCTGAAACACAAGGATCCGCTCCGGCCCCGGGGCGCCGGGCGCCGCGCCGTCGATCTGCATCTGTCCGCTCTGCGGCGCTTCCAGCCCCGCCAGCAGCCGCAGCAGGGTTGATTTACCGCAGCCGGAAGGGCCCAGCAGCGCCACGCTTTCCCCCGGGCGCAGCTGCAGGCTAATATTCTCCAGCACCGGTACCGTCTGTTTGCCAAGCGTAAACGCATGATGAAGATGGCTGATGGATACCGCCGCGCCGCGCGCTATCGTCTCGGTTACCATTGCATCCCTCCTCGCTGCCAGCTCAGCAGCCGGTCACGCAGCATAAATAATCCGCTTATCAGGCCGGAACATAACAAGGCCATCACCAGCAGCGCGGCATACATATTAGGATAGGCCGCCCAGCCCTGGGCCCACTGGAGGTAAAAGCCGATCCCCGACTTCACCCCGACCATTTCGGCGACAATCAGCACCGAAAACGACGCGCCGAGCCCCATAAACAGGCCGACAAAGACGTTCGGCAACGCGGCGGGGATCGCCACCCGCAGGATCAGGAAACGCTGGCTGGCGCCGAGGGTCCGCGCCACGTCGTACCACGCCTTATCAATGCCCATCACTCCGGACCAGGTCAGCACCGTGACCGGGAACCAGGTGCTCAGCGCGATCAAAAACACGCTGGCGCCGAAGCTCGAGGGAAAAATAAACAGGCACAGCGGCAGCAGCGCGGTGGACGGCACCGGCCCCAGCAGACGTAACACCGGATGCACCCAGTAGCCAATCCGTTGCGACCAGCCGATGGCCAGACCGGTGATGAACCCGCTGCTGGTACCCAGCAGCACACCGAGCCCCAGCAGCCCCAGGGAGTGCAGCAGGCTGTCGAGCAGGCGCGGCCAGTCGTCGTGCAGCACCTCGATCAGCGCCTGCGGCGGCGCGAAGAATGGTACCGGCAGCACGGCAGTTTTGGCGGTCAGCCCTTCCCAGACAGCAAACAGCACCGGCAGCAGCGCCAGCCACTTGCCGGCATGCAGCACACGCGCGCCGCGCGCCCGCCAGTAGCGATAGCTCAGCGCCAGCAGCAGCAAGCCGCCGCCGAGGGTGAATTGCGCCAGCGCCCAGCCTTCGCTAAACGGCCAGCGCCGCCCGGCGTCGGGCCAGGTAAGAGTAAACAGACCGCCCAGCAGCCACAGCGCGGCGGCCAGCAGCCCTTCTCCCCACAGCGGCGCGCGGCCGGTGGGGCGCGCCAGAGCCTGCTCAGGCGAATACGTTGGCATAGATACTCTCCGCGAACTGATGGGGATCGGTACCCGGCTTGATCACCTGCACCCGCTGCAGGTCGACCGCATACTGCGTCAGCTCTTTCACGAACGCTTCGCCCACCGCGTGATGGCCGTGGCCCTGCCCGTGGAGGATGCCGCTCACCTCCGCTTCACTGGTATTCAGGGCATGGGCGAGGAAGGATTGCGCCACGCTTTCCGGATGCGCAGCGGCATAGCTGTGCGCCTCAAGGATCGCCTGGGTGAGCGCCGCGGCGGCCGGTTTATGGTCCCGCGCCAGGCTCCCGCTCACCCCCAGCACGCAGCAGCTGAGGTTGGCATAATCCCCGGTCATATTGCTGGCGATCAGCTGATACTTACCGGTCTCCAGCAGACGATAGCTAAACGGCTCGCTGCCGCTGATGGCGGCGATTTCGCGCTTGTCCAGCGCCACGCTGAGCAGATCCGCCGGGTAGACTTTCCACTGCACGTCGCTGATCGGGTCGATACCGTGGCGCTTAAGCAGAATGGCGAAGAAGTTTTTATCCGGTCCGGCCATGTCGGTGACGCCGATGGTTTGACCCTTCAGGCTCTCGAGGCCGCCGAACGGCGAGTCTTTAGCCGTCAGCAGGTTCAGACAGCCGCCGTGGGTCCCGGCGGTGAGCTTGACGTCAAAGCCCTGCTCCAGCGCCTTCAGCCAGCGCAGCGCCATCCCCACCCCGGCGTCGGCCTTACCGGTGGCGATCGCCTCCAGCAGCACATCGGTGGAGTTGCCGAAGTTAACAAACTCAACGTCGAGGTTGTATTTACTGAATATCTTCTGCTGCTCGGCGACGGCGACCGGCGCGAGGCATACCGCGCTTTTGTTGATCGCCAGCTTGATCTTGTAGGGCTGCGGCAGGCGCAGCGCCGGATGGGTATCGCCGCCGGCCATGTCCGCCATATCATGAGCCCACAGCGGCAGAGAGACCCCGGCCAGCGCCAGGCCGCCGCTGAGCTGTAAAAAACGGCGGCGGGAAAAAAGGGTTCTGGTCATGGTGTCACCTCGGCGGCGGGCACGCTAAAACGGCGGTCAAAGGTCGGCTTCACGTCCAGCCGGGTGCGGATCAGGCCGTTGGCGAGATAAAAGTCCGCCGTTGCCTGCTGTTGGGCCACTGTTTCCTCGGCCAGCGGCTGCCACTGCGACTGGCGGTTGGCAAACTGCGCGCGGGCGATCTCCGCCGGGAAGCGGATGATCTCCCCCAACGTTTTACCGTAGCTGTGGAGATTAGCGTAGGCCCAGCGCTCGGCGCCGGCCAGGCGCTGGAGATAATCCTGCAGCGCGGCGCGTTTTTGCGGATCGTTAAGCGCGGAATCCGTTGCCGCGAGGAAGGTATTCCCCGGCAGCAGCCCTTTGCCGCTCACCAGGATCTGCCCCTCGTTGGTCTTCACCATTTGGGTGGTGTAGGGCTCCCAGGTCGCCCAGGCGTCCACCGAACCGTTTAGCAACGCCACTTTGGCGTCCACCGGGCCGAGGAACACCCACTGCACCTCCTTCGGTGAAATCCCCGCCTGCTCCAGCGCTTTCAGCGCCACGAAATGACCAATCGACCCTTTACCGGTGGCGATGCGTTTGCCTTTTAAATCAGCGCCGCTTTTTAACGTGCTGCCGGGTGATACCAGCACCGCGGTCCCCGCCGGGTTGCTTTTATCCACGGCAATAGCTTTGACCGGCGCACCGTTGGCCAGGGCGAAGAGCAACGGCGCATCGCCGATGATCCCCGCGTCCACGGCGCCCGCGTTGAGGGCTTCCGCCAGCGGCGCGGCGGCCGGGAACTCGGCCCACTTAATGTCGTAAGGGAGATTTTGCAGGGCGTTGGCCGCCTCCAGCTGCGAACGCATGCCGCCTTTTTGATCGGCGATACGCAGGGTAAGCCGCTCCTGCGCTGTCGCGTAGCCGCCCAGCGCCAGCAGCATCAGCGCGGCCGCCACCCGGCCTGAAAATGATAGACGCATCGTGATTATCCTTGTGATTGAAAGACGAAGTTGCCAGCTGCCAGCCAGGCGCTGTCGCTCTGTGGGGTATGTACCCGTCCGCAGAGCACATTGCGGTAGTGGCGTTCCAGCGGGTTTTGTCGGCTGAGACCATGATTGCCGGTCAGCTCGAGCGCGATATTCACCGCCTGAATGGCGTTGTCGGTGATGGTGACTTTCGCCAGATTGGCCTCGATGGCGGAAAAGCGCAGCGCGGCGGCCTGCTCCAGCAGGCTGCGGTTGACCAGCAGCAGCCCGGCGATCTGCCCGACTTTCTCCTGCACCCGTGGCAGACGAGAGAGCGGATGGCCGAGACCGGCGGGCACCCGCCCCGCCAGCCACCTCACCAGCCAGTCGTGAGCGGCGTGGGCAATGCTGTCATAGATCGCCGCCAGCAGCGCCGTCTGCCGGTTGGCGAACAGGCGAAACGGTTCGGCCTGGGCGGCGGGTGGCGCATCGGCCGGCCAGACATCCACCGCGTGCTCTGCCGCCACCCGAACGTGGTTAAAAATAACTTCATGGCTGCCGGTGGCCCGCATCCCGGCGTGATCCCAGCTCTTCACCACCGTGATACCCGGGCTGTCGCCAGGCACCAGCCAGGTACCCACCAGCGGCGGGTTATCATCGCTTCTGGCCCACACCGCCAGCCAGCGCAGCCCTTCAATGCCGGTGGTATAAATTTTATGGCCGCTGATGTCCCAGCCCTCCGCGCGACGGGTCGCCACGGTGTCCGGCAGGCCGCCCCGCGCCGGGGAGCCCAGCTCCGGCTCGACGCGCAGGCTGTTGATGAGGCCACCGTGTTCGACAGCATCGTGAAAAACCTGCTGGCGCAGCGGCGCGTGCCAGGCGTCGTTTTCCGCCAGCCGCAAATGGTGGAGATACTGCATGCAGACGATCAGCGCTGTCGCCGGCTCTCCCCAGGCGATGGCGGCGATGACCTGCTGCAGCTGGGCCAGACTGGCGCCCGCGCCGCCGCAGGATGGCGGCACGGCGAGACTTAACCAGCCCCCCGCACGCAGATGGTCGATATTACGCCAGGGAAACTCGCCGCTGGCGTCAAGGCTAGCCGCCTGCTCCGCCATCTGCTGGCGAAGCGCCGTCAGCTGCCGTGCCCAGTCGTCGCGCTCAGGATGGATCACGATGCGCGCTCCGCCACTGCACGCCGGGCGGCTTTTTCCCGGGCGATCGGCAGCAGCGCCCGTCCATAGTCGGCCGCGTCGTTCAGCGGATCGAAGCCGCGGATCAGGAAGTTACGCACCCCGAGGTCGTAGTAGTCGAGCAGCGCATCCGCCACCTGCTCCGGGGTGCCCACCAGCGCGGTGGAGTTATGTCCGCCGCCCACCAGCTGGGCGATGCCGGTCCACAGGCGTTTGTCCACCACTCTGCCCTGCGCCGCAGTAGCCCGCAGCCGCTGGGCGCCGATGCTGTCCGGTTTGGCTTTGAACCCGCCCCCGCGCTGCGCCGCCTGCTCGGTGGCGACGTGCAGGATATGCTCGGCTTTCTCCCAGGCTTCGGCTTCGCTGTCGGCGATAATCGGCCGGAACGAGACGCTGAAGCCGATATCACGCTGGTGTTTCGCCGCTTCGGCGCGCACCCGCTGGATGGTCTCGCCGGTTTGCGCCAGCGACTCGCCCCACAGCGCGAAGACGTCGGCATGTTTGCCGGCGACGGTGATGGCCGCTTCCGACGAGCCGCCGAAGTAGATGGGAAGATGCGGCTTTTGCAGCGGGCGAATGGCGGACCAGGCCTGCTCGGCCTGATAGAAATCGTTGTGAATATCCACCGGCTGCTCGCTGGTCCACACCTGGCGCACGGTGTCGAGGAAGGCGTCGGTGCGAGCGTAGCGCTGGTCGTGGTCGAGATAATCGCCATCCCGGCGCTGTTCGGCATCGTTGCCGCCGCTGATGATATGCACCGCCAGCCGGCCGCCCAGCAGGTGCTCAAGGGTAGCGAATTTGCGCGCGGCAAGGGTTGGGGAAACAAAACCGGGACGATGGGCCAGCAGGTACTGAATTTTCTGCGTCGACAGTCCCGCCAGGGCCGTCACCAGAAAGCCGTCGGGTTGATCGGACCAGTGGCCGACCAGCAGACGATCAAACCCGGCGGCTTCATGGGTTTGCGCAAAGCGAACGATATAGTCGCGGTCAAAGATCGGCCCCACCGGGGCAATCGTTTCGGAAGAGAGGCGGTGGCCAATCATGCCGAGAAACTGAATGCTCATGAACAACTCCTTGCGTCAGGGTAATGGAGTGGCCGCGACAGCGGCGCTGGTCATTACCCTATACAGAGCGTGTTAATGAGCAAAATGCATTTTTATCATATCTTAATATGCTTAATTAGCATTAAACAAAAATACATAGTGCTTTCAGTCGGATACGGTCAGCTGCTGCACCACTTTGCTGGCGAAAAAGGTCAGCGGCGGCTGCAGGTTCGCCAGATACTGGGCGTGGATCAGCCACAGTGAGACCGCAGGCTGAAAATCGCTGAGGCTGAGGACCGCGATCTCGTCCCGCCACGGGCTGCTGGCCAGCGCCGCCCTCGGCACCAGACCCAGCCCCAGCCCCTGCGCCACCAGCGCTATCTGTAACTGCGCGCCCGCGCTTTCGACGTTGAGCGTCAACCGCAATCCCTGGCTCTGCAGCTCGCGAATGAGCCCGGCGCGCAGGCCACAGCCGTCGGGGTTAAGGATCCAGCCCCGTTCGGCGCACTCCCGCAGGGATGACGCGCGCAAATTCAAACGCCGGCCGACGATCGGCACCACCTCCAGGGGACACAGCAGGCGCCCGCTGTAGCCCTCGGCGAAGCTTTGCTGGGCGGGCCCCATCGCCAGCATGCCGTCCAGCTCGCCGTTTTCCAGCCGGCGCTGCAGCTGTCCACTCCAGCCGCAGGTGATCTGCGGCGACAGTCCGGGAAACTGCTGGCTCAGCGCCGACAGCGCCGCCGGCAGGGCAATCTCGCTGAGACTCTGCGGCACGCCGAGACGCAGCGCGCCGCGCGGCTCGCCTTCCGGATCCAACAGGCTGTAGAGTTTTTTCGTCTCACGCTTAATGCTCAGACACTGCTCGTACACCCGGTGTCCGGCGGCGGTCAGGGTCAGCGGGCGGGTCTGGCGCTCTAACAGCGTGACGTTCAGCTCCTGTTCCAGACGCTGCAGGCGCCGGGTGATGGCCGACTGGGTGATCCCCAGATATTCCGCGGCCTGATTGAGGGAGGAAAACTGCACCGTGGCCAGCAAAGCGTCGATATCGTCAATGCGCATAGGAACCTTATGTGAAATTTGCATATTAATATATGCGTAAATTGCATTTAAATAATATTAACGCCTCTGTTAGCGTTTTGACCAGTCCCTCTGACAGGAACCGCACATGACTGCACCACGACTGGAAAAATTACGCCATTTCATTCATGAGGTAGACCGCCTGCACCGCGAACACCACCAGACCGCCCCGCTGCTTGACGCCGTGGCGCAGCGGCTGGCGGCGCTGGTGCGTTACGACGACTGGCTGCCGGAAGAGTACACCCTGCCGCATCCGCACCATTACCAGCAGTATCTGCTGCATGCCGACTCCGGGGAGCGCTTCTCGATTGTCAGCTTCGTCTGGGGACCGGGGCAAGCGACGCCGATCCATGATCACCGGGTGTGGGGGGCCATTGGGATGCTGCGCGGCGCGGAGGAAAACCAGCGCTACCAGTTGGATGCCGATGGCATACCGCGCGCGCTGGGCGCCGCCACGCTTCTGGAAGCAGGTCAGGTGGAGAAAGTCTCCGCTGACGATGGCGATATTCATCGCGTCAGCAATGCGCTGGCGGATCGCGTCTCCATCAGCATTCATGTCTACGGCGGCAATATCGGCGCGGTGAAGCGCGCCGTGTATACCCCGGAAGGGCAGCAGAAACCGTTTATCTCCGGCTACTCTAACCGCCATTTACCCAATATCTGGGATTCCTCCCGCGAACATCAAGGATAACCACTATGCCCACCTACGCTTATCGCCAGGCCGCCGGGATCCGCCAGGCGCTGCTCGACCGTCGTGAACTGGCGCTGATCGACGTCCGTGAAGAGGCCGATTTCGCCACCGCTCATCCACTGTTTGCCGTCAATCTGCCGCTCAGCAAACTGGAGCTCGAGGTCCGCCGGCGGATACCGCGCTTCACCACCCCGCTCACCGTCTACGACAACGGCGAGGGTCTGGCGGAGATCGCCGTCGAACGGCTGCGGTCCTGGGGCTATCAGGATGTGGCCCTGCTGGCCGAGGGTCTCGCCGGCTGGCGCCGCAGCGGCGGCGAGCTGTTTCAAGACGTCAACTCCGCCAGTAAAGCCTTTGGCGAGCTGGTGGAAAGCGTGCGTCACACACCGTCGCTCAGCGCCCAGGAGGTTCAGGCGCTCATCGACAGCCGGCAGGAGGTGGTGATCGTCGACGCCCGGCGCTTCGATGAGTACCAGACCATGAGCATCCCCGGCAGCATCAGCGTGCCCGGCGGCGAGCTGGCCCTGCGGGTGGAGAGCCTGACGCCCTCCCCGCAGACGCCGGTTATCGTCAACTGCGCCGGACGCACCCGCAGCATCATCGGCACCCAGTCGCTGATCAACGCCGGCGTGCCAAACCCGGTCCATGCCCTGCGCAATGGCACTATCGGCTGGACGCTGGCCGGCCAGACGCTGGCGCACCAGCAACAGCGGCAATACGATCCCTCCGCCCGCGCCTCCGGCGCCCGGGCCGCTGAGGTGGCGCATTTTGCCGAACGGGCCGGGGTGGCGGTCATCGATGAGGCCACGCTGCAACGCTGGCTGCAGCAGAGCGACCGCACCACCTTCCTGTTTGATGTCCGCAGCCCCGAAGAGTACGCGGCGGGTCACTATCCCGGCAGCCTGAGCGCGCCAGGCGGCCAGCTGGTGCAGGAGACCGACCACTTCGCCAGCGTACGAGGGGCGCGCATTGTGCTGCTGGATGACGATGGCATCCGGGCGGCGATAACCGGCTCGTGGCTGGCGCAGATGGGCTGGGAGACGGCGCGGCTGAGCGCGCTATCGACCAGCCAGTTGAGCGAACGCGGGGTGCCAGCCGCCGAGGTGCCGCCCGGCCCGCAGGCGGAGGAGATAAGCCCGGCGCAGCTGGCGCAACAGCTGGAAGAACCCGGTACGGTGGTGCTCGATTTCACCACCAGCGCCAACTTTGTCGCTCGCCATATCCCCGGCGCGTGGTGGCTAACGCGCTCGCAGCTGCGCCAGGCCCTGGAGGTGATCCCTCCCGCCCAACGTTACGTGGTGACCTGCGGCAGCAGTCTGCTGGCCCGCTACGCGGTGCCGGAGGTGGCGGCCTTGACCGGTAAACCGGTGCAGTTGCTTACCGGCGGGACGCTGGCGTGGATCGCCGCCGGTCTGCCGCTGGCGCATGGCGACAGCGGCCTCGCCGTCGAGCGCCGTGACCGCTATCGTCGTCCGTACGAAGGAACCGATAATTCCGCCCAGGCCATGCAGGCCTATCTGGAGTGGGAGTATGGCCTGGTGGATCAGCTGGCCCGCGACGGCACCCACGGTTTTCGGGTGCTCTAGCGCGAGCCCGCCTCAGGCTTCGCGCATGATCCACGAATACTGAAAGCTCTTCGGCGCCGGAAAATGGGTCCGGCGCCGGTAGGAGCCCAGCGACTGCGGGGTGCAGTAGGTACAACTCCCCAGCCATTCAATGCTCGCCGGCACCACCCCCGCCTCTGCGAAGATCGCTTCGGCAAAGGCGCGCAGATCAAACCACAGATTATCGCTGCCACGTGCGGCGGCTTTGAGCGGATCGCTGACCGGGCCCGAACGGGAATGGAACAGCCGCTGGCGATGGCGGGCCACCCGGTCACCGCCGGGCTGGTCCAGCAGTTGCTGATAGAATCCGGCGGAGACTTCGTAACAGCAGGGGTGAATATGCGGCCCCACGGCGATGACCAGATCGGCCAATGCCACCCCCTGCTGGCGAAAACAGGCCAGACTGTTGTCGACAATACCGCTGACCAGCCCCTGCCAGCCGGCATGCACGCTGCAGACGTAGCGACCGTCGCGCGAGGCGATCAGCAGCGGCAGACAGTCGGCGGTCACCACCCCCACCTTTTGCCCGGCTACCGCGGTAAACACCGCGTCGGCGTGCGGGCGCGTCGGCAGCGGCTGCTGATAATGATGAACCTCATTACCATGCACCAGCTTCACCGGAGCCAGCTCGGCATAGGGAAAGGCGGCGGTTTCATGGACATCGAGAAAAGCGTGGCGGATGCCAGGGATCGCATTGAGCAAACGGGAGGTGTAAGCCATAGGGACGATAAGCGTCAGGGAATGATGTCTTACCTTAGGCCAGGGGACGCGGACAGGCAAGGCGGCGGCCCGGCATTTTTTTACCAGACCGCCGGATGCATATCAGACCATGGCCGCGCGCTGCTGGCGATGCATCAGCCAGAACACCGCCACGCCGGCCAGCACAATGCCCGGCGCCGAGGCCGCCATCACCCCGACGGTGCCGGTGCCGAGGGCCAGCATCTTGCCGGCCAGCAGCGGGCCGCTCATCGCCCCAAGACGCCCCACCGCCACGGCGGTGCCCACCCCGGTGGCGCGGATGGCCGCGGGATAAAAAAGCGGCGCCAGAGCGTAAAGCACACTTTGTCCGCCGGTGGCGAACAGCCCGGCGACAAACCCCGCCAGCAGCATGCCAGTCAGCGACGACGCGCTGCCCAGCGCCAGCAGCGACGCCAGAATGCCGCTGTAGATCAGGAGCGACATCCGCAGCGGGGTGAGCTTATCCATTAGCGCCCCCAGCAGCAGCGTGCCGCAGGCGGCGCCGATCTGCAGAGAGAACATCACCCCCGCCGCCTGGCTGGCGCGGAATCCCTGGCCCACCAGCAGCATCGGCAGCCAGTTGATCAGCATATAGACCACCAGCAGGGTGAAAAAATAACCCAGCCACAGCAGCAGCGTAGCGGCGGCCTGGCCCGGGGCAAACAGGGTGCGCAGCGGCACGCTGGCCTCCGCGCGCTGAAACGCCTGCGACTCCGGCAGCCAGCGCATCAGCAACGGGATCAGCAGCAGCGGGACCACGCCGCCAATCCAGAAAATAATCTGCCAGGCCGCGGCGAGACCGGAAAAGCCCAGCGCTGCCGCCAGCGCGGCGCCAATGGGTACGCCGCAGTACATCAGGCTTACCGCCCGGCCGCGGAAACGTGAGCCAGCGGCTTCCGAGGTTAAGGCAATCAGGTTCGGCAATGCCGCCCCGAGCCCGACGCCGGTGAGCAGGCGCGCCAGCAGCAGCGTCGGGAAGCTCCATGCCAGCGCGGTGGCCAGCGAGAACAGGCCAAACAGCAGCACCGACCCCAACAGAATGCGCTTACGCCCGTGGCGGTCCGCCAGCATGCCGCCCACCAGCGCGCCGGGCAGCAGGCCGAGGATCCCGGCGCTGAAGATCCAGCCCATCTGCATTTTATCCAGCGCAAAGGCCTGCGCCATGCCGACGGCGGCGATCCCCGCCGCCTGCAGATCCAGCCCTTCCATCAGGGCCACCATAAAACAGAGCCCGATGGTGACCACCAGGCGCGAGGGGGTTGCAGTCGTTATCTTGGTCATAGGGTACCTTGGCGATAGCCGAACAAACGGAGCAGGTGACTGGCGGCCGATGCTTTGTCAGCCGCACGTTCTTAGTTATTTATTGCGGTTAAGCAGATCCAGCGCGACGTCGACGATCATATCCTCCTGGCCGCCGACCATCCGCCGCTTGCCCAGCTCGACGAGAATATCCACCGCGCTGAGGCCATAGCGCTTGGCCGCCGCTTCGCTGTGGCGCAGGAAGCTGGAGTAGACTCCGGCGTAGCCCAGCGCCAGCGTTTCGCGGTCGACACGCACCGGGCGATCCTGCAGCGGCCGCACCAGCTCATCGGCCGCGTTCATCAGGGCGTAGAGATCGGTGCCATGCTGCCAGCCGAGCTTGTCGGCGGCGGCAATAAACACCTCCAGCGGCGCATTGCCCGCCCCCGCCCCCATCCCGGCCAGGCTGGCGTCAATGCGATCGCACCCCTCTTCCACCGCGACGATCGAGTTCGCCACCCCGAGGCTCAGATTATGATGGGCATGCATCCCGGTGGCGGTCTCCGGCTTCAGCACCGCCTTCAGGGCGCGGAAGCGGTCGCGAATGTCGTTCATGTTCATCGCCCCGCCGGAATCCACCACATAGATACAGGTCGCGCCATAAGATTCCATCTTCAGCGCCTGCTGCGCCAGCGCCTGCGGGGAGATCATATGGCTCATCATCAGAAAACCGACGGTGTCCATCCCCAGCTCGCGGGCAAAGGCAATATGCTGCGCCGCGACGTCCGCTTCGCTGCAGTGGGTGGCGACCCGCACCACCCGCGCCCCGGCCTGATACGCTGCTTTCAGATCGTGCAGCGTGCCGATGCCCGGCAGCAGTAAGGTGGCGATTTTCGCCTGGCTCACGACATCCGCTGCCGCTTCAATCCAGGCGATGTCGCTGTGGGCGCCAAAGCCATAGTTGAAGCTGGATCCCTGCAGGCCATCGCCATGGGCCACTTCGATGGAGTCGACCCCGGCCTTATCCAGGGCGCTGGCGATCTGCTGCACCTGCGCCAGGGAATACTGGTGACGAATAGCGTGCATACCATCGCGCAGCGTCACGTCCGAGATATAAAGTTTTTTACCGTTCATGCTGTCGCTCCCGCCGCGCTGTGCATTGCCCCGGCCATTTGCTCCGCCGTCGCCAGCGCCGCCGAGGTCATAATATCGAGGTTGCCCGCGTACGCTGGCAGATAGTGCGCCGCCCCTTCCACTTCGAGGTACACCGCGGTTTTCAGGCCGGAAAAACAGCCGACGCCGGGCAGGTTGACCGGCTTATCCTCGGGGATAACCTCAAACTGCACCTGCTGCTTCAGCCGGTAGCCCGGGACGTAAGCCTGCACCGCTGCCGCCATTTCGGCGATCGAGGCGGCAATCGCCTCCTGCGACGCCAGCTCGCTCAGGATGTAGACGGTATCGCGCATCATCAGCGGCGGCTCCGCAGGGTTCAGTACAATAATCGCTTTGCCCTTGCCCGCCCCACCGACTTTTTCAATCGCCTGCGAGGTGGTTTCGGTGAATTCGTCAATATTGGCCCGCGTGCCCGGCCCGGCGGATTGGCTGGCGATCGAGGCCACAATCTCCGCGTAATGCACCTTCGCCACTCGCGAGACCGCGGCGACCATCGGGATGGTCGCCTGCCCGCCGCAGGTCACCATATTGACGTTACCCTGATGGAGATTGTCCGCGAGGTTGACCACCGGTACGCAGTATGGGCCAATCGCCGCCGGCGTCAGGTCGATAACGCGGATCCCCGGCTTCGCTTCGCGCAGCGCGGCATCGTTTTTGATGTGCGCCCCGGCGCTGGTGGCGTCAAAAACAAAATCGATGTCGGCAAATTCCGCCATCTGCATCAGGCCGCCCACCCCTTCGTGATTGGTCGCAACGCCCAGGCGCCTGGCGCGGGCCAGGCCATCCGACTGCGGGTCGATGCCGACCATCACCGCCATCTCCAGATGCTGGCCGTGGCGCAGGATTTTAATCATTAAATCGGTGCCGATATTCCCGGAGCCGATAATGGCGACTTTACGTTTACGCATCACGATCTCCTTCTCCGGCGGCAACGAAGCGTGCCGCGACTGAGCCAATACCTTCGATATGGGCGACAAAGCTGTCCCCCTCGTTAATCGTCACCATCGGGCCTAACGCCCCGGTCAGGACGATATCCCCCGCCCGCAGCGGTTCGCCGAGACTCGCCAGCTTGCGCGCCAGCCAGACTGCGGCGTTCAGCGGATGCCCCAGACACTCGCTGCCGCGGCCGCTGGAGACCAACTCCTGGTTGCGGGTCATGTGCATGGCGCACTGCTTCAGATCCAGTCCCGCCGGGCGCTGCGCCGGGCCGCCAATGACGTACAGGCCGCAGGAGGCGTTATCGGCGACGGTGTCGACAAAGCCGATTGACCAGTCGCGAATCCGGCTGCCCACCACCTCAAGCGCCGGCAATACCCATTCGATGGCGTTATACAGTTCATCAAAAGTGGTATCGGCATGCGGCAGATCCTGCTTCAGCACCAGGGCGATCTCGGCCTCCACCTTCGGCTGCAGCACGCGGCCAAACGGCACCTCGGCGTTGTCGCCGTAGCACATGTCGGCAAACAGGGTGCCGAAGTCCGGCTGATTGACGCCCAGCTGCTGCTGCACTTTGGGATGGGTCAGGCCCACCTTGCGGCCCACCACCCGCCGGCCATGGGCCACATGGTGCTGGACGTTCAGGCGCTGGATGGCATAGGCGGCGTCGGCATTGTCGACGCCGAGAATATCGCGCAGCGGGGCGATCGCCTGGCCGCTCTGTTCCGCGTCGCGGAGCTGCCGGGCCAGCGCGTCAAGAGAAAAAGTCATCATTTACTCCTTAAGTCCGTGCGAGGAAATTGAGCACCAGCTGATTAAAACTGTCGGCATGTTCCCACTGCGCCCAGTGGCCGCAGTCGCGGTAAATATGCAGCTCCGAACCGGCGATCCCGGCGAGCAGGCGCAACCCGGCGTCCATCGGCACGAAGCGGTCATTGCGTCCCCAGACGATCAGAGTTGGCGCGCTGATTTCGCCCAGCCGCGGGCCAAAGTCAGGAAACTGCTTCGGGTTGGCTTCCAGGCTCTTGACGAAGTTGTCCAGATGGTCGCGGCGTGACAGCATATTGTTGAGACGCGCCTCGAACAGCGCCTCGGTGAGGTCGCGGGTGTCGAAGACGAAGATGCTCATCATCTTTTTGAGGTTTTCAATGGTCGGCTCGCGGTACAGGGCGTTCAGCAGCTTGATGCCCTCGGTCGGCATCGGCGTGAACAGGCTCATGCCGCCGGTCCCCCCGCCCATCAGCACCAGCTTAGCCACCCGCTCCGGCCAGCTCAGGGTGAAGGCCACCGCGCTATGGCCGCCCATCGAGTTGCCCAGCAGATGGACTTTATCGATCCCCAGCTGATCGACCACGCTTTTCAGAATGCGGGCGTTGAGATCCGAACGCGAGCCGCTGTTGACGATAGCATCGCTTTTGCCCCACCCCGGACAGTCGAGGAGCAGCACGCGATAGCCCGCCTCGACCAGCGGGTCAATATTGCGGCTGAAGTTGGCCCAGCCGGTGGCCCCCGGCCCGGAGCCGTGCAGCATGACCACGGTCTCTTTCCCGTCGCCGCAGTCATTGATATGGATACGCAGCGTGCGGCCCCCCTCGTCGACATTGAGGAATCGGCTGGTGGCGGCTTTAGTTTGCGGTTGATAGCTCATGTTAGTCTCCCGGTTAATCAAATCTCGGTGGTGGCGCTCAGCGAGCCGAATCCGGCGATCCACTCGGGGATCGGCCGGTAATAGCGGCCTTCACTGCGCCAGCGGCCAAAAGCGGATAGCGCGGCAAAAGCGGCCACCCAGGTCTTAATTTCGTGCGTCGATTTGCCGGCCATCGCCGACAGCTCGTCATTGCCGATCGCGTCCAGTTCGCTCAGCCGCCCCTGCTCCAGCAGGCTCATAAAGCGGTTGTCCCAGACCGGGTTGAGGGGATAGAGCGAGTGCGGGTCTTCGGTAAACCGTCGGGCGGCGCTGATCACTCGCTGCTGGCGCCGTTCGCGTTCGTCCGGCGGCAGCTGCTTTCCGCCGCCGAGCAGGCGATCGCGCAGATGGGCGTCGGCCTTCGCCAGCTCCGGCACCGGCGGCTGGTGCGAGAGTCCGCCCGAGCCGAGGATCAGCACCCGCTTATTGAGGGTATTGAGAAAGCGGCCCATCGCCTCGCCCAGCAGCCGGGTGCGTTGAAAACCCGGCAGCGGCGCGGCGACGCCGTTAATAAACACCGGCAGCACCGGCACGCGGTCCAGGCCACCCAGCAGAAACTCCAGCGGCTGGGCGAAGCCATGGTCCACCTGCATGTTGTACGACACCGCCAGGTCGATACCGCTGTTGAGGATGGCGTGGGCGCAGGCTTCCGCCAGCTCGGCGGGCACCGGCAGGTCGCCGGCGGCGCTGGCGAAGTCGCCAATCGCGGTGGCGCCGACCCCGAGGCAGAACGGCGGCATCACGTCATAGAAAAAACCGTTGTAGTGATCGGGGGCGAAGAGCACCACCAGCTCTGGATCGAATTCAGCGATCCGCCGCCGGGCGTCGGCAATCACCCCGTTCACTTCATCGAGGACCGCCTGCTCCGGGTCCACGAATCCCACCAGCGGGGTGTGGGAGAGACAGTGCAAATAGGCATGCATATCAGGCCACCTTCTCTTCAGCGTGGGCGGTATCCCCGGTTGCGAGGGCCATTTTTTCCGCCAGAGCGGTCAGCTGCGCGCCGAGGGTTTGCGGGATGGCGAGAGCGGCAACAAAGCGGTCCGGTCTGACCACGGCGATGGCGGTGTTATGCTGAGCAAACCAGCTCTTCAGGCGATTTTGCCTGTCGCCCACCCGCAGCGTGCCGGGGGCGTTATCCTGCTCGCGATGGATCTGCACCTCGGGCACCACCTGGATAAAGCGCACGCCAATCGCGCGCCAGCGGGCGATCTGCCCGGCGTCGAGCCCCCACTGCGGGTTGCAGCCCCAGCCGATAATGGCGAAATTCGCCCCGATAACCTCGTCGAGCAGCACGCTCTCGCCGCTCTCCAGCGTCACCTGCGGTTGAATAAACATTTTGCCCACCGGCGAGGTCTTGCCGGCGCCGTCGGTCAGCAGCGCCCCCTCGCGGTACTGCGGCATCGGCTTAAAGCGCATCTCGAGGAAGTAGCGTTTCACCGGCGGCAGGTAATTTAGCAGCCAGGAGAGACCGTCGCGCACGGCCCCCTGCCAGCGCTTCGGCGGCGCCAGCACGTAGCCGGCGGTGACCGACAGATCAATCATCGCTTTCGCGTGGTCGCGGCGCTCCTGCTGGTAGCTGTCGAGCAGCGCCTCTCCCGCTTTACCGTTAACCACCAGCGCCAGCTTCCACGCCAGGTTGAAGGCGTCGCGCATGCCGCTGTTGTACCCCTGGCCCTGCCAGACCGGCATGATGTGCGCCGCATCGCCGGCCAGCAGCACCCGGTTAATGCGAAAGCGCTCGGCAAGGCGGGCGTTATGCGTATAGACCCGCTGGCGGATCAGCTCGACGCGGTCCGGGTCCGGCAGCACTTTGCTCAGCAGACGGCGCATATTGTGCGGCTCGCTGAGCTGGGCTTCGGTTTCTCCGGGCATCACCATAAATTCAAAGCGGCGCACGCCGTGCGGCAGCGCGGCGGAAACGTAGGGTCGCACCGGGTCGCAGCACAGGTAAACATGCGGGGTGGCCAGCGGGTCGTTAGCGATATCGATGACGATCCACTGATTCGGCGCGGTCTTACCTTCGAAGGGGATGTTCAGCGTACGACGAATAAAGCTGGCGCCGCCGTCGCAGGCCACCAGCCAGTCCGCGCGCACCGTCTCCCGTTCGCCGTCCGGTCCTTTAAGATTTAACGTGACACAGTCACCGGTCTGGCTAAAGGCTTCCACTTCGCGGGAGAAGAGGCAGCGGACCTGCGGGAAACGCTGCAGACCGTGATACATCACCGCATCGACCTGCGGCTGAATGAAGGCGTTGCGCCGCGACCAGCCAAACTCATCGGTCATCGGCTGGATATCGGCAAAGCAGCGGCCTTTTGGGGTGAGAAAACGCATGGCGTGCCACGGCGTGGTATGCGGCAGCACGTCATTCACCAGCCCCACCGCCTGCATCGCCCGCAGGGATTCATCGTCAATGCCGATGGCCCGCGGGTAATCGATCAGTGTGGCGAGCTTTTCCACCACCAGCACGCTGATGCCCATCTGGCCAAGGTAGTTGGCCATCATCAGACCAACCGGACCGGCGCCAACGATGGCGACCTGAGCGGTATGCTGCACGGCGGGTTGAATATCGGGTGTAGATGTTGTCATTCTCAGCGACCTCACGACTCGGAAACTGCCCGGCTGACAGGCAATTTGTTAATCATGTGTAAACGTATTTTTATAATGGGCTGAGTATAGGGCGGGGGTTTTCGGCTACAATCAAAACATCATCGAATGTGCACCAGGTGCACAACGCTGTTTTTAAAGCATTTTAATGGAGGATTTATGCGTGACGATGAGTCCGCAGCGTACAAAACGGTGCGCGGATTAAGCCGGGGTTTATTGTTATTAAAATTGTTAAATAAATTCGACGGCGGCGCGACGCCGGGCCTGCTGGCGGAGTTTAGCGGCCTGCATCGCACCACCGTGCGCCGGCTGCTGGAGACGCTACAGGAGGAGGGTTTTGTCCGCCGCAGCCGCTCCGATGACAGCTTCCGGTTGACCATTAACGTCCGCCAGCTGAGCGATGGATTTCGTGACGAACATTGGATTTCTGCCCTCGCCACGCCGCTGCTCGGCGAGCTGCTGCGCGAGGTGCAGTGGCCAACGGACATAACCACCCTCGACGTCGACGCCATGGTGGTGCGCGAGACTACCCACCGCTTCAGCCGACTGTCGTTTCACCGCGCGATGGTCGGACGGCGGCTGCCGCTGCTGCTCACCGCCTCCGGACTGACGTGGCTGGCCTTTGCCCCCGACGCGGAACGCGACGCCGTCGTCAGCATGCTGGCCGCCCGTCCGGAAGCTGAGTATCAGCTGGCCCGCGAACCGGAACGGCTGGCGGCGATCCTCGCCCGCACCCGCCAGAACGGCTATGGCGAAAACTTCCGCGGCTGGCGGCAGGAGGAGAAAATCGCCTCGATCGCCGTGCCGGTCTGCAGTCAGCAGCGGGTTATCGGGTGCCTGAACCTGGTCTATATCGCCAGCGCGATGACCATTGAGCAGGCGGCGCAGAAGCATCTCCCTGCGCTGCAGAGGGTGGCGAGGCAGATAGAAGCCCGCATGGAAGAGGAAGAAGTGTGGTACGAAATGCCCTGATCGTGATGAGGATAAATGCGATCAACCATTGCGCCCGGCTTCGTTATATAATTTAATACACAACGAATTTTCACGCCATTCGGGCCACACCATGTCAAAACACCCCTTACTGCTGGGCCTGACGCTGCTCAGCGCCAGCCTGTTCACCGGCCAGACCTTCGCCGACCGCACCGTCACCGACCAGCTGGGTCGCCAGGTCACCCTCCCCGACCACGTCACCCGCGTTGTGGTTCTGCAGCATCAGACGCTCAACCTGCTGGTACAACTGCATGCCGCCGAGGATATCGTCGGCGTCTTAAGCAGCTGGCAGAAACAGCTCGGGCCGCAGTTCGCCCGCTTTATGCCCGAGATCGGGCAACTGGCGACCCCGGGCGATCTCACCCAGGTCAATATTGAAAGCCTGTTGGCGCTGCGTCCGCAGGTGGTTTTCGTCGCCAACTATGCGCCGCCGGCGATGATCGCGCAGATCCAACAGGCCGGGATCCCGGTAGTGGCCATCTCGCTGCGCCACGATGCCGCCGGGGAAAAAAATAAAATGAACCCCACCATGGCTGACGAAGAGCAGGCCTATAACGCCGGGCTGATGGAGGGGATCCGCCTTATCGGCGAGGTGGTCGAACGCCAGCCCGAGGCCGAGGCGCTGATTCACTACACCTTCGAGGCGCGCAAGCAAGCCAATGCGCCGGTGGCCGATATTCCCCAGAACCAGCGGGTGCGGGTGTACATGGCCAACCCCGATCTGAATACCTATGGCGCTGGCAAATACACCGGGCTGATGATGGCGCACGCCGGGGCGCTGAACGTGGCGGCCGCCAGCGTAAAAGGCGCCCGCCAGGTGTCGCTGGAGCAGGTGCTGGAGTGGAATCCACAGGTGATCTTCGTCCAGGACCGTTATCCGCAGGTGGTCAAACAGATAGAGAACGACCCGCAGTGGCAGGCGATCGATGCGGTGAAACATCACCGCGTGTGGCTGATGCCGGAGTATGCCAAAGCCTGGGGTTACCCGATGCCGGAGGCCCTGGCGCTGGGCGAGCTGTGGATGGCGAAAAAACTCTATCCTGCGCGCTACCAGAGCATCGATGTGGACAGTAAAGCCAGGGATTATTATCAGCGTTTTTACCGCGTGGCGTGGATGCCAGATGCCCGCTAACTCTCAGCCCTGGCTGGTGCAGGGAAGCCTGGCGCTGGCGACGCTGGCGATCGCGGTCGCCTCGCTCTGTTTCGGCCAGTATCCGTTAAGCCTGAGCGCCGTTGGCCACACCCTGGTCCATCTGCCGCCAGGAGAAGGGGTGATCGGGCAGATCGTCTGGTCGGTTCGCCTGCCGCGCGTGGTGATGGCCCTGCTGGCCGGGGGCGCGCTGGGGCTGTGCGGCGCCACCTTGCAGGGCGTGTTCCAGAACCCGCTGGTGGACCCGCACATCATCGGGGTGACCGCCGGCTCCGCCTTTGGCGGCACGCTGGCGATCCTGTTGGGCGTCGGCAGTCTGCTGATGATGGCCTCGACCTTTTTCTTCGGCCTCGTCGCGCTGGGGCTGATTTACGCCCTCGCCGCCCTGCAGGGGCGGGACAGCACGCTGGGGCTGATTCTGTCCGGGATCATTCTCAGCGGCTTCTTCGCCGCGCTGGTCAGCCTGATGCAGTACCTCGCCGACAGCGAAGAGACGTTACCGAACATCGTTTTCTGGCTGCTCGGCAGCTTCGCGACCGCCAGCTGGCATAAGGTACTGCTTATGTCCCTGCCCCTGGCGGTGGCTGCCGGGGCGCTGTGGAAGCTGCGCTGGCGGATCAACCTGCTGGCGCTGGAGGAGCGCGATGCCCGCAGTCTTGGCGTTCCGGTGGCCGCGCTGCGTCGCGGCGTGCTGGTTTGCTGCGCTGTGCTGGTGGCAGCCCAGGTGGCGGTCAGCGGCAGCATCGCCTGGATGGGTCTGGTGGTCCCGCACCTCGCCCGTCTGCTGGTAGGGGCTGACCATCGTCGCCTGCTGCCCACCGCCTTCTGGCTCGGCGCCGCGCTGATGCTGGTGGTGGACGATCTGGCGCGTACGCTGACCCAGGCGGAGATCCCGATCGGGATCATCACCGCCCTGCTCGGGGCGCCGCTGTTTACCGTGTTGCTGGTGCAATCCCGACGCCGGAGTACGACCCGATGAACAGCTCATTATCGCTGCAAGCGCTACGCTACGGCCACCGTCAGCCGCTCTTCGCCCCGCTCACGCTGGCCTGCCGGCCCGGTGAGATCTGGGCGGTGCTGGGCGCCAATGGCCGGGGAAAAAGTACCCTGCTGGATACCCTGACCGGCGTGTTGCCGCCGCTGGGCGGCGAGATGCAGTGCGAGGGCGGCGTGGCCCTGGTTCCGCAGTCGTTTCGTCCCGCTTTTCGCTGGCGCGTGAGCGATGTGGTGCTGATGGGCCGGGCCCGTCACGTGGATCTCTTTGCCCAGCCGGACGAGGAGGATGCCCGGCGGGTTGAGCAGGCGCTGGCGCAGCTGGGGATTGCCGCCCTGGCCGAAGATGACTTCGGCGCCCTCTCCGGCGGCCAGCAGCAGCTGGTGTTGATTGCCCGCGCGCTGGTCAGCGCCAGCCAGAATATCCTGCTGGATGAGCCCTGCTCGGCGCTGGACCTTGGTAACCAGCAGGTGGTATTGCAGCTGATCGGCGATCTCGCCCACCGCCAGGCGCGCACCGTCCTGTTCACCACCCATGATCCCAACCACGCCCTACAGGTGGCCAGCCATACGCTGCTTCTGCTGCCGGAGGGCCGGTGGCTGGCGGGTGAGACCGCCGACGTACTGAGCGAAACGCATCTCCGGCAAGCGTACGGCCTGCCGGTACGCCTGATCCGCCATGCCGCCTCCGCGTTCCCTCTGCTGGCGCCGGGGTTTACGCTGCGTCGCTGAACGGCATAAAACCCGCCTGCCGGAGATACCCCTGGCCAACGTCGTCGAGGATAAAGCGATACAGGGCCAGCGCGGCGGGATCGGCCCTGAGACGCGCCAGCTGGTAATCGCAGCGAATATTCCACGGCGCCGGGATGGTCAGGGTACGCAGATCGTCGCAGGTGGCCAGCGCGGGGCCATAGTGCGCATAGCCGATAAACAGATCCGCCAGATTCTGGCGAATAAGCCACGCGCCGGCTATCTCTCCCGGCGGCACGCTCAGTGAGTCTCTGCCGCCGACCAGCTGCTGCGCCCGCCCGGCCATCGCGTTGCCCAACCCTGGATAGCGTGCCTCAATTCGGGCGAACAGCTGCCAGGTATAATCTCCCGACGGATCGCAGCCCGGCGTGGAGGTCGCCAACCGCAGGCGGGGCGTGCTGAGCAGCGCCAGCCAGTCCAGGCCATCATTGTCCGGTGAGCGCCGGGCGGTCAGCATCAGCTGGTTGCCGGCAAATCCCTGGCATTCCTGCGCCAGACCTGCCTGCAGCAGCGCCTGCGGGTGCGCCGCATTGGCGGAAGCAAAAACCGCGCACGGTGCCCCGGCTTCGATCCGCTCGCGCAGCAGGCCGGCAGGGCCAAACTGCGCATCGACCGCCAGGCCAGTGTGCTGCCGAAAGTGCGCCACCAGCGGCAGGAAGGCGCTTCTCAGGCTTCCCGCCGCCAGCAGCGTGAGAGTGGTGTTTGCCATAGGATATCGCTATAAACCGGATAATATAACGCTATATTACCCGGTTTGCCGTCGCGTCAGTAGCGAATTTCTGCCAGGGTCCGCAGCTGCTCGGGGGTGGCTACCGGTAGGTCAAAAAAGCGCAGATAGGCAGGGATCATTTCAAACAGCATGTCGGTCCCGCGCTGGATGTGGCACTGTCGTGCCTGAGCGGCCCTCAGCAGCGGGGTGTACTCCTGAGTCATGACGACTTCCCCCACCCAGGCGCCTGGCGCCAGACGGTCAACGTCCAGCGGCAGCGGATCGCTGGCCTTCATCCCCAGCGGGGTGGCATTGACCACCAGCTCGTGTCCGGCAGGATCGGGCTGCATCAGGGTGATATCGAGCTGCGGATAGTGCTGATGCAGCCGCCCTGCGAGGGCGTGCGCCACCTCGGGCCGGGTATCGTACAGGGTCAGGGCGCTGACCCCCGCCGCCGCGAGGGAGGCGGCGATAGCCGATCCCACCCCGCCGCTGCCAACCACCAGCGCCCGCGTCCCCTGCGGGTTAAACCCTTTACGACGCAGGCCCAGCACAAATCCCTCGCCATCGAACATGTCTCCGCTCAGGCTACCGTCAGCCTCGCGGCGGATGGCATTGCAGGCGCCAGCGATGGCCGCCGTCGGGCTCAGGCGCTGCACCAGATCGCAGGTGGCGATTTTATGCGGCATCGTCACCAGCGCGCCGATGATGTTGGTCATCGTAAACAGCGGCGGAATAAACGCGGCGTAGTCCTCCGGCCTGACCCCCATCGGCACCACCTTCACGTCCACCTGCTGGTCAACGAACCACGGGTTGTAGATCATCGGCGCCTTAAAACTGGCGGTCGGATAGCCAAGGTGCGCTATCAGCCGCGTATTCCCACTAATCACCATGCCTTGCTCCTTTGCTTACTGCGATAACTCGATACGTTTGACGTCGCCGAGGATAAACAGATAGGCCACCACGCCCAGCAGCGCGGCGCCGCCGATGTAGATCAAGGCGTAGAAGAAATTGCCGAACCCGGCAACGATAAAGCCGATCACCAGCGGGGTGAGGATCCCCGCGAGGTTGGCGCAGAAGTTAAACAGGCCGCCGGTCAGACCGCCCAGCCCCTTCGGGGCGATATCGGAGATCAGCGTCCAGCCGAGGCCCACCATCCCCTGGCCAAAAAAGGCAAACGACATCACCAGGATCACCGCCAGGTCGCTCTCCAGCCAGTTGGCGGTGATGATGCAGCTGGCCATCAGCAGGCCGGCAACGATCGGCAGCTTACGGCCAAGATTGGCCGACCCGGTGGCCTTGAGCAGTTTGTCGGAGAGCCAGCCGCCAAACATCACCCCGCCGGCGGCGGCGACAAACGGCAGGATGGAGAAGAAGCCAACCTTCAGCCAGGGCATATGCCGCTCGGTGGCCAGCCAGGTGGGGAACCAGGTGAGAAAAAACACCAGCACGGTATTGCCGGCAAACTGGCCGATGCTGGCGCCGATGATCTGCCGTTTGCTCAGCAGCTGGCGGACCAGCGGCCAGCTGAACGCCACCTGCTGGTCGGTCGGGGCGCTGAGGCCGCCGCCGTTTTCGATATGCTCGCGCTCCTGCTGGCTAAGGCGCGGATCTTCATGCGGTTCGCGGTAGCAGCGCCACCACACCAGGGCAAACAGAATGCCGACGGCGCCAACGCTGACAAACAGCACCCGCCAGCCGAAACCGTCCATGATCCAGAACAGCAGCGGCGCAAAGCAGGCCAGCCCGAGATACTCCCCCACGGTGTACACCGCCGTGGCCTTCGCCCGCTCCTGCTGTGGGAACCAGGCGCTGACCACCCGGCTGTTGACCGGAAAGCACGGCGCTTCGCTAATACCGAGCCCGAAGCGGCACAGCAGCAGCGTCTTCAGCCCCACCGCCATGCCGTGGAACAGGGTAAACAGCGACCACAGGGTCAGTGACAAAAAGTAGGTCACTTTGTTGCCAAAGCGGTCGAGAAACAGTCCGCCGGGGATCTGCGCCAGAGCATAGGTCCAGGCGAAGGCGGAGAAGAGGATTCCCATGATCGCCGGGTCGATCCCCAGCTCAGCGGTGAGCTTTGGGGCGGCGATCCCCAGTACGGTGCGATCGAGATAGTTGATCATGGTGCCAATGGCCAACAGCGCAAGAATGCCGATACGCCGCCGGGAGCGGCGCACGGTGACGGCTGGCTGGGCGGCAGCCGTCGGGTTAGGGCTATATGAGCTCATAGTCGGTTCCTGTCTCGGGTACAGAGGGTGTTGTTATTGTGTTTAACGCATAATGAACCATTTGATTCAGGCTAACAATACTGCATCGCCGCCAGACGGACGGCCGCATTCGCTGCGCCATAGAGCGCATAGCCAGCCCGGCGCTCGGTTAACTCAAAGAAAAAGCGGCCGGCGGTAAACGGCCGGGTGTAAAGGTGCAGGAAATCTCCCCCCTGCGGATCGCGGTCATAGAGGAGCTGCTGGCGCTGAAGCTGCCCGACGTCCAGCTCGCCGCCAAAGCGCGCCAGCAGATCGTCATAATAATTGGCCGGGATCGGCAGCGTATGGCGGGCAACCTCGGCAAGCTGGTCGCAGGCGGCCGGCAGATCGCGGCAGGCAAAGGCGGCATGCTGCAGCCCCGCCCCCTGGTAGCAGGCAACGGAGCGGGCGATTTGCGTCGCCCGGCTCTGCGAAATATTCAGCGCCAGACGGATATCGCCCAGCGGGCTGCGCACCGCCAGGCTGCGCACCAGTCCATACGGGTCCGGCAGCGTCTGCTCATGCTCAAGGGAAAAACCAAACACCGTACGGAAGAACATCACCCAGTTATCGCGGCTGTCGGCCTCCATTCCCAGCGCCAGATGATCGATACCGAGATAATCCTCGCGCACCGTCACGCCATCACGCAGATGAAAATCGCGCTCGTAGATAGCCTCCCCGGCGTCGATGAGATAGATAAGGCTGCCGTCGGGGGCGCAGATCGCCGGGATCGGCGTTTCGTTCGGCCCGGCGTCGCCCTGCCAGGTGGCATACCCCAGCGCGCGGGCGCGGGCGACAAGCGACGCGCTGTGCTCGACCCGCAGCGCCATCGCGCAGAGCGATACCCCGTGGCGTTGATAAAAATGGTCGGCCCAGCTGTGCGGCTGATGGTTGATGACGATCCGCGCCCCGCCGTTGCGCCACAGCGTCACCTGTCTGGAGCGGTGGCTTCCCTCGTGCTGAAAACCCAGCGCCTGCAGATGTTGCCCCAGGCGCTGCGCCTCGGCGGCGCTGGCGGCAAACTCGATAAACTCCAGCCCGTGATAGACCGGCAGCGGCGGCGGTGAAAACAGATCGGCATCGCACGTCGGGAGCCGACGGCGGGTTTGCTCCTCCAGCCACAGCAGCGAACGATAACCATCTTTGGCCGTCGCGCCGTTCGGCGAGGCGCGAAAACCGTCATTAAAGATCTCCAGCGACCAGGGGCCGCGGTAGCCGCAGCGGGTGATCTGCTCGGCAAACGCCTCCAGCGGCAGCTCCCCCTGTCCGGGAAAGCAGCGGAAGTGGCGGCTCCACTCCAGCAAATCCATTTTCATATACGGCGCATCGGCGAGCTGTACAAAGGTGATTTTCTCCACCGGCACCGACGGTAGCGCGTCCAGCGTGTCGCCGCGGGCCAGAATATGGAAGCTGTCTAGCACCAGGCCCAACGCCGGGCTGTCCACCCGCCGCACCCGCTCCCAGGCCTGCTGCCAGCGGTTCACATGGGTTCCCCAGGCCAGGGCCTCATAGCCGATAGCGATCCCCTCCTCTTCCGCCAGCGTGGCCAGCGCCCGCAGGTCCGCGACCTGCAATTCGCTATCCGCCGAGCAGTCCGGCTGTACATTGCTGCACAACAGCAGCGTCTCGCAGCCCAGCTCGCGCATCAGAGCAAACTTGCGCCGAGCGCGGGCCATATTCGCCGCAAACTGCGCCCGACTGGCGCCTTCAAAATCGCGAAAGGGTTGAAAAAGCGTGATTTTTAACCCTAAATCGGCGGCAAGCTGGCGGATTTCCGCCGGCGTCCCCGTATAATAGAGCAGATCGTTCTCGAAAATTTCCACCCCCTGATACCCCGCCGCCGCAATAGCGTGCAGCTTCTCAGGCAGGGTGCCGGAAATCGAAACGGTGGCGATAGAGCGCAGCATAAGGTCCTCGGGTCAACAGCTGACGTAAGCCTTGAATATGTATCATTTGGTTCATTTGCGCCATACCAGGTTGCTAAATTGTGATCATTATGTGTATTTTTTGTCACCCAAGAAAAAGGAGTTGCTATGACCGTCGTTGCCCATGATGAAGCACAATCCCTGAAGGCGCGGATTTTCAGCGCCGCTATCGCTGTCTTTGCTGAACACGGGCTGTCAGGCGCCCGCATGGAGCAGATCGCCACCGAGGCGCAGACCACCAAACGCATGGTGGTTTACTACTTCAAAAGCAAAGAACAGCTCTATCAGGAGGTGCTGCAGCATGTGTATGCGCGGATCCGCGAAACCGAGCAGCAGCTGGGGCTGGAGAATGTGCCGCCGGTGGAGGCGCTGGTGCGGCTGGTGCGCTGGAGCGTGCGCTATCACGCCACCCATGCGGACTATATGCGCGTCATTTGCATGGAGAATATGCAGCGCGGCAAGTGGTTAAAAAGCTCGGGTGAACTGAAGCCGCTGAATCGTACCGCCCTGTCGATTCTGGAAGACATTTTACTGCGCGGCCAGCAGCAGGGCGTCTTTCAGGCGGGGCTCGACGCGCGCGATGTCCACCGGTTAATCAGCAGCTTCAGCTTTTATCAGGTGTCGAACTTCTACACCTTCAGCAGCCTTTATCTTGACGATCCGCTACCCGCCATCGACGATGAAGCGATGGTGGCTCACCATTGTGACATTGCCGTCAGGGCGGTGATCCGCTTCGTGATTTCCTGACCCGCCGGCGCAAGGGATCAGTGCCCGGAAAGCGCATGAATGACTTTTTCCATGGCCTCCACGGTGAGCGGCGAACGCTGGATTTTGCGGTTCGCCAGCGAGGTGCGCAGCACACCGGCAATGACAATGTGTTTCGGTTCCTGACCCAGGTCACGCATTTCCAGCACGACTTTACCCACCACGCGGCACATTTCCTGGTACAGGTCGTCGTCTTTCGCTTTATTTCCCATAGAATTTGGCTCGTATTTTATCATTATCAATCAAATCATTATTGTTAGATTTCCCGCACAACGCAAACCATCGCCACTTTAAAGGTTCAATGACGCATTTTACCGGCTCATGATGGCGAAATAATCCATTTCTTTTACCCTTTTTCATAGCCGGTGACGAAAAAGTGTGTTGCGTAGATTTTTGCATAACGTGCCGGTTTTGTTACGCGTTTTGTCCATAATTTGAAACGAGGTTTTTATTTTCCTTTTTGATTTCGGCAGCGTATAATGCGCTTCGATTCTTTCTTGAATGGTTTCAGCGCATTGGACTGCATGATAAAACGCATAACACCTTGCCACATTTCATGGGCTGAACCGCCAGCACACATTCTTCTGCACGCTTCAGGGTTGTCACCTATCCTTAGGGCGTGGCTTAGCAACTTTCGTAATACAGGTTTGGCTCCCCGGCAGTGCGCCCGCGGAGCGAGAATTCCATATCCTTCACAACTTAAAGACTAAAACTGTCATGAAAAAGACCAAAATTGTTTGCACCATCGGTCCGAAAACCGAATCTGAAGAGATGCTGACCAAAATGCTGGAAGCCGGCATGAATGTGATGCGTCTGAACTTCTCCCACGGTGACTATGCGGAACACGGTCAGCGCATCCAGAACCTGCGCAATGTGATGAGCAAAACCGGTAAGAAAGCCGCTATTCTGCTGGACACCAAAGGGCCGGAAATTCGTACCATCAAGCTGGAAGGCGGCAACGACGTCTCCCTGAAAGCAGGCCAGACCTTCACCTTCACTACCGATAAATCCGTCATCGGCAACAACGAAATCGTTGCGGTAACCTATGAAGGCTTCACCTCTGACCTCGCCGTCGGCAACACCGTCCTGGTGGACGATGGCCTGATCGGCATGGAAGTCACGGCTATCGAAGGCAACAAAGTTATCTGTAAAGTGCTGAACAATGGCGATCTTGGCGAGAACAAAGGCGTTAACCTGCCGGGCGTCTCCATCGCCCTGCCGGCGCTGGCTGAGAAAGACAAACAGGATCTGATCTTCGGTTGCGAACAAGGCGTGGACTTCGTCGCGGCCTCCTTCATCCGTAAACGTTCCGACGTCGTCGAGATCCGTGAGCACCTGAAAGCCCACGGCGGTGAAAACATCCAGATCATCTCCAAAATCGAAAACCAGGAAGGCCTGAACAACTTCGACGAAATCCTCGAAGCGTCTGACGGCATCATGGTTGCGCGTGGCGATATGGGCGTGGAGATCCCGGTTGAAGAAGTTATCTTCGCCCAGAAAATGATCATCGAAAAATGTATCCGCGCGCGTAAAGTGGTTATCACCGCCACCCAGATGCTGGACTCCATGATCAAGAACCCGCGTCCGACCCGCGCTGAAGCCGGCGACGTGGCTAACGCCATCCTCGACGGCACCGATGCGGTGATGCTGTCCGGCGAATCCGCGAAAGGTAAATACCCGCTGGAAGCGGTCACCATCATGGCGACCATTTGCGAACGTACCGACCGCGTGATGACCAGCCGTCTGGACTTCAACAACGACAACCGTAAACTGCGCATCACCGAAGCGGTGTGCCGCGGCGCGGTAGAAACCGCTGAGAAACTGGAAGCGCCGCTGATCGTGGTCGCCACCCAGGGCGGTAAATCCGCACGCGCTGTGCGCAAATACTTCCCGGATGCCACCATCCTGGCGCTGACCACCAACGAAACCACCGCTCGTCAGCTGGTGCTGAGCAAAGGCGTGGTACCGCAGCTGGTGGAAGAGATTGCCTCTACCGATGATTTCTATCATCTGGGCAAAGACCTGGCGCTGAAGAGCGGCCTCGCGCGTAAAGGCGACGTAGTGGTGATGGTTTCCGGCGCATTAGTGCCGAGCGGCACGACTAATACCGCTTCCGTACACGTGCTGTAATAATTTACAGGTTAATTGGTTTTTTTTAATAAAGCGCCTCGCGGGGCGCTTTTTTTTATTCATTGATTAGCTCTTCCTATTAAAAATGCAAATCGGAATTTACTATTTAATAAGGGATTATCTAAGATGAATCCGATGGAAGCGCGCTGTTTTCACTCGCCTTTTTCAGCGATTCTGAGCAATTCGATGCTTCTTTGAGCGAACGATCAAAAATAAGTGCGTTCAGGTAAAAAAAATATTCTCATCCCAAAAAACTTTGTGTAATACTTGTAACGCTACATGGAGATTAACTCAATCTAGAGGGTATTAATAATGAATCGTACTAAACTGGTACTGGGCGCGGTAATCCTGGGTTCTACTCTGCTGGCTGGTTGCTCCAGCAATGCTAAAATCGATCAGCTGTCTTCTGACGTTCAGACTCTGAACGCTAAAGTTGACCAGCTGAGCAACGACGTGAACGCAATGCGTTCCGACGTTCAGGCTGCTAAAGACGACGCAGCTCGCGCTAACCAGCGTCTGGACAACCAGGCTCACTCTTACCGTAAGTAAGAGTTCTGGTAATAAAAATGGCGCACTCTGTGCGCCATTTTTTTTGCCCTCAGCATGAGGGCTATTGGGTAAGCAGACCGTTGTCAGACGAACTATTCTGCGCCGACAGCGACGTCGCCGTGCTACCTGCCCCCGCCGACACCACCACCGGATACCCCGCCCTTCTCGACATCGCTTTTTTCAACTGCAGGTCATCCACTGCTTTATCCTCTGCGAAGGCGTGAAACGCCGCTGGCAGCGTGTAAGCGATGGTCCGGGTGTTTTCCCCTTCGGTCTGCGAAAGCGGCCTGTGGACTTCGACATAGCGTTTACCATCCGGCTCGACGGCAAACTTCACCGGCTGATTGATAATCCGTACCGGCGTCCCGGTTTTCACCTGGCTGAACAGCGCTTTGATGTCATCAGCGTTCATCCGCATACAGCCCGAGCTGACGCGCAGACCAACGCTGTCTGGGGCGTTAGTTCCGTGGATGAGATATTCACCGTTACCGTAGGCCAGACGCAGCGCATAGCGGCCCAGGGGATTGTTCGGTCCGGCCGGGACCACCGCTGGCAGCGTCACCCCTTTCTCCAGCGAGCGCGCGCGGATGCCGGCGGTAGGCGTCCAGGTAGGGTTAGGGATCTTCTGCCCCACGCGGGTGGTCATCTCCGGCGTTTCCAGACCTAACTGGCCAATGCCCAGCGGATAGACCTGCACCTGATTCTCTCCCGGCGGGAAGTAATACAGCCGCAGTTCGGCGAGGTTGACGACAATGCCCTCCCTCGGCACGTCGGGCAGCAGCATCTGAGAAGGGATAAGGACCTGAGTGCCGGGCTTCGGCTGCACCGGCGCAATCGTATCGTTGGCTTCGAGGATCAGCATCGCCGCGGTATCGAAATGGCGCGCAATCGCCTGCAGGTTGCGATCTCCCTCCTGGACCGTCCAGTACTGATTCTGACCAATCAGCCGACTGTTGGCGGGAGGAAGCGGGTAATCAACGGCCCAGGCGGCCGTGGAGGCGCCAAGGGCGCTGAGAAGGGCTAAGGTGATCATCGTTTTGCGTTTCATACTGAGATTCCTTCTTTCGCTGATAAAACGCCAGGAGACTGAACGGCGGCAGGGTCAGCGCCCTGCCGGACGTAACAGAATGAAATCTACCTGTTTATTCTAGCTAATATTTGCCGCTTTCGCGCGTATCGCGCGGATCATGGCTTCGAGGCCTTGCGAGCGGGAGGGGGTGAGATGCTGGGTGAGCGCCATTTTTTCAAACCACGGACGCACGTCGAACTCGGTGATGTCCTGAGCGGTCATCCGGTCATAGAGGATAAACACCACCGCTATCAGACCCTTGACGATCGCCGCATCGCTATCGCCGCGCAGGGTGATCACGCCTGTGGGATCCTGGTCCATCACGATCCAGACCTGGCTTTGACAGCCCTGAATAATGTTCTGCACGCTATGTTCTTCCGGGCTTAGCGGCGCCAGACGCTGGCCAAGCTCGATGATATAGAGATACTTCTCTTCCCAGTTGGCGCAACGGCTAAAGTTACGCAACAGTTTGTCTTTGTCCGGTAGTGCCGCCATTGTCCCGTCCTTTACCCTAACAGTTTGCGGATCCGCTGGAGGCCGGCCACCAGGCGGTCCACCTCTTCCGTGGTATTGTACATCGCCAGCGATGCCCGACACATAGCCGGTACCTGATACCGGGCCATCAACGGCATCGCGCAGTGGTGTCCGGTCCGCACGGCGATCCCGTAGTTATCGAGGAAGCTGCCGACGTCATAGGCGTGATGCTGACCGAGGTTGAAAGCAATTACCCCTTTACGCTGCGCCGGGCCGTAAAGGATCAGATCCGGTACCGCGCGCAGGGCATCGAGCGCGTAGCGCATCAGCGTCTGCTCATACTCGGCAATCTGCGTCAGTCCCAGCTGGCTGACGTAGGTCAGCGCCGCGCCGAGGCCGATGATCCCCCCGGTATTCGGCGTGCCGGCCTCAAAGCGCCACGGCGCCTGATTCCAGGTGGTGCCCTCCGTCAGGCTGACGGTGGCGATCATCGACCCGCCCCCTTCCCAAGGCGCCATCGTCTGCAGCAGCTCGGACCGGGCGTAGAGCACGCCGATCCCGGTCGGCCCGTACAGCTTGTGGGCGGAGAAAACATAAAAATCGCAGCCCAGCGCCTGGACGTCCACCGGGTGGTGCATCACCGCCTGGGCGCCATCCACCAGCACTTTCGCGCCATGCTGATGCGCAAGAGCAATCAGCGCCGCCAGCGGGTTTTCCGTCCCCAGCACGTTGGAGACCTCGGTTATCGCCAGCAGGCGGGTGCGCGGGTCAAACAGTCCCGGGACAACATCCAGTTGCAGCGTACCGTCCGGGTTCAGGGGGATCACCCGCAGCTCAGCCCCGACGCGGGCGCAGAGCATCTGCCACGGCACAATATTGGCGTGGTGCTCCATTTCGCTGATGATGATGTTATCCCCGGCGCCGACGTTGGCGTTTCCCCAGCTGTTGGCCACCAGGTTGATACCCTCGGTGGTGCCGCGGACGAACACCACTTCCTCCGCCGATCCGGCGTTAAGGAAGGTGGCCGCCTGCTGACGCACGGCTTCCATCCGCGCGGTGGCTTCCGCGCTGAGGGTATGGATGCCGCGGTGCACCGCCGCGTAGCCGTGGCGATAGAATTCCGCTTCTGCGCCGATCACTGCCTCCGGCTTCTGGGCGCTGGCGGCGCTGTCGAGATAGACCAGCGGCTGACCGTTGACCTCCCGGTTCAGTACCGGAAAATCGGCGCGAACCTGTTCTACTGAAAATGTCATACTGTGCCTCCCGGCAAACGCTGTCCAATACGCGCCAGCACCTGCTCTCTGAGCGCGTCGCTGCGGATAGCCTCGGTGAGCTCGGCGGCGAAGGCGTAGAGGATCATCTGCTGCGCCGCCTGCTGTTCGATACCGCGCGAGCGCAGATAGAACAGCTGCTCTTCGTCAATGCGCCCCACCGTCGCCCCGTGGCTGCATTTCACGTCATCGGCGTAAATTTCCAGCTGCGGTTTGGTGTCGACCTCCGCCAGCCGCCCGAGCAGCAGATTATTGTTGGTCATCTGACCGTCGGTTTTCAGCGCGAGCGGCGCGACGTTGATCAGCCCGTTAAACACCGCCCGCCCCTTATCGCTGACGATGGTTTTGTGCAGCTGGCGGCTGGTGCAGTAGCCGACCTGATGGTCGAGCCAGGTGCGGCTATCGCAGACCTCATTTTTCACCGGCATCGCCAGCGAATTGAGGCGCAGGTTGCTGTTTTCGCCGCCCAGGCGGGTGCTGGTCTGGTGACGCAGCACCTGGCCGCCAAGCAGGAAACTGCTGCTGAAGGCCGAGGCGTCGCGGCCCAGCAGCAGGTCGTTATGGGCGAAGTGATAGCTGCGGGCATTCTCAAATGCCAGCTTGATATGCTGGAGGTGCGCGTTATCGGCCACCGTCATGGTCAATCGCCCGCCGGTGAAATGCGGCTGCTCATTGAGGCTCAGGTAATGCTCGACAATCGTCGCCTCCGCCCCGCTCTCCAGCGCCAGGTGATGGCGATAGTGGGCGGTATTCAGCGCATCGCCGGCCAGGCCACTGGTGATATGCATCAGCAGCAGCGGTTTATCCAGGCGGCGGTTGCGCGGCACGCGAATGCGGGTCACCGTCTGGGCCAGGCTTTCGGTCAGATGGAGAAACACCTCCGACTGCAGGGCATCCGGCAGATGCTGGCGCTGATTATCGACACTGACCTCCACGCCGCTGGCGGCAAGATCGTCGCTCAGCTGAGGATGATAGCGGCCATCGATAAACACCAGCCGCCAGGCGTCCAGCGGCAGCGCCAGCGCATCACGCTGTTCAGCGCTGAGAGAGGCCCCCTCAACGGCGACAAAGCGACCGTTAAGTAGGGCATCCAGCGGAGTGTATTTCCAGTCCTCGTGCTTGCGCGTCGGCAGCCCAAGGCGCAGCAGCTGCTGCAGATGCTGACTGGCCTCCGGGGTACGCGGGCCGCCCTGCGCTTCAAACAGATGGTGCCACTGCTGCAGCGCGTTACTGCTGTTCGGTAAGCCAGCCATAGCCCTGCTCCTCCAGCTGTTTGACCAGAGAGAAATCGCCCGACTTCACAATCCGCCCCTGATACAACACATGGACATAGTCCGGCTTGATATAGTCAAGGATGCGCTGATAGTGGGTGACAATGATAAAGGCGCGTTTGCCGTCGCGCAGGGCATTCACTCCCTGCGAGACGATTTTCAGGGCATCGATATCCAACCCCGAATCCGATTCATCGAGAATGCACAGCTCCGGCTCAAGCACCGCCATTTGCAGAATATCGTTGCGCTTTTTCTCACCGCCGGAGAAGCCAACGTTCACCGAGCGGGTCAGGAGATCTTCCGGCATCTGCAGAAGCTTGATCTTTTCTTCCATTAAGTCCTGGAAATCGAAACGATCCAGCGCCTCCTGGCCACGATAATTGCGCACGGCATTCAGCGCAGTCTGCAGGAAAAACTGGTTGCTGACGCCGGGGATCTCTACCGGATACTGGAAGGCCATAAAGATACCTTCCCCGGCGCGATCTTCCGCAGCGAGTTCGAGCAGGTTTTTGCCCTTAAATTCGACGCGACCGCCAGTCACCTCATAATCTTCACGCCCGGCCAGGGTGGCCGAAAGCGTACTTTTGCCTGAGCCGTTCGGCCCCATAATGGCGTGGACCTCTCCCGGGCGCACCTCAAGGTTCAGCCCGCGCAGGATCGCTTTATCTTCGACGGCGACGTGTAAATCTTGAATACTTAACATCTTTTTTCCTTAATTATCAGCCGACGCTATGTTCAAGGCTAATGGCCAGCAATTTTTGCGCCTCTACAGCGAACTCCAGCGGCAGCTCGGAGAAGACGTCTTTACAGAAACCGTTGACGATCATCAAGATGGCATCGTCTTCGCTGATCCCGCGCTGCAGGCAGTAGAACAATTGATCTTCGCCAATCCGCGAGGTGGTCGCCTCGTGCTCCAGCTGGGCGCTGTTGTTGCGGCATTCTACATACGGGAAGGTATGCGCCCCGCAGTCCGGGCCGATCAGCATCGAATCGCACTGGGTATAGTTGCGGGCGTTGGTGGCGGTCGGCATGATTTTGACCAGCCCGCGATAGCTGTTCTGGCTGTGTCCAGCGGAGATCCCTTTCGAGATGATGGTCGAGCGGGTGTTCTTGCCGATATGGATCATTTTGGTGCCGGTGTCCGCCTGCTGATGGCCGCTGGTCAGCGCCACCGAAAAGAATTCGCCGATCGAGTTATCGCCGCGCAGGATGCAGCTGGGGTATTTCCAGGTGATGGCCGAGCCGGTTTCCGACTGGGTCCATGACATTTTGCTGTTCTCCCCTTCGCACAGGGCGCGCTTGGTGACGAAGTTGAGGATCCCGCCGGTGTTGTTATCGCCGGGGAACCAGTTCTGCACCGTGGAGTATTTCACTTCCGCGTCTTTATGGATGATGACTTCAACGACCGCGGCATGCAGCTGATAGCTGTCGCGCACCGGCGCCGAGCAGCCTTCAATATAGCTGACGTAGCTGCCTTCATCGGCCACCAGAATGGTGCGTTCAAACTGCCCGGTCTTTTCGGCGTTGATGCGGAAATAGGTGGACAGCTCCATCGGGCAGCGGACGCCCTTCGGCACATAGATAAAGGTGCCGTCCGAAGCCACCGCGGCGTTCAGCGCGGCAAAGAAGTTGTCATTCCCCGGCACTACGGTGCCCAGATACTTTTTCACCAGTTCCGGATGATCGTGGATCGCCTCGCCGAAAGAACAGAAGATGATCCCCTGCTCGGCCAGCTTTTCTCGGTAGGTGGTCGCCACCGACACCGAGTCAAATATCGCGTCCACCGCCACCTCGCGCCCTTCGCGTACCGGCACGCCCAGCTGGTTAAAGGCTTCTTCCACCTCGCTGGTCAGAAAGGTATTGGCCCCGGTCTGCTGCACCGCGCCAGGCTCGGAGGCGCAGGTCTCATCGCAGTTGCCGCAGGAGGGCGCGGAATAGTAGCTGTAATCCTGATAATTCAGCTTATCGTAATGCGCTTTCAGCCAGTGCGGCTCCTCCATTTCCAGCCACGCCCGGTAGGCATTCAGACGAAACTCCAACATCCACTGCGGCTCATTGCGGCGAGCCGAGATAGCCCGAACGACTTCTTCATTAATGCCTTTGGCCAGCTCATCGGTTTGCAGGCGAGTAAAAAAGCCCTCTTTGTAGTTGAGCGGGCCGCCGGTCCAGGTTTTGACATCGTCAGTTGCTTCAGTATTACGCGACATAGTTACTCCGCCTGCACCCCAAAACTTTCGCCGCAGCCGCACTCATGCTGCGCTTTCGGGTTATGAAATTTAAAGATTTCATTTAAACCTTCCCGGACATAATCCAGCTCGGTGCCGTCGATGAACGGCATCGCCTGCAGCGGCGCAAACAGCTTCGCCCCGTCAGATTCAAAGAGCAGATCGTCGGGCGCCGGCTCGGCAATCATTTCGAGCACATAGCCAAAACCGGCGCAGCCGCTGGTTTTAATGCCCAGCCGCAGCCCTTTCTTATCCGGCTGCTTGCGCATCAGATCGCGGATATGCGCGGCAGCGGCCGGCGTCATGGTCAGTCCCTGCCAGCTGAAATCGGCGGGATTAAAAGTTCCTGCTTGTACTTCCATCGATAGACCTCCAGGTTGGCGCCATCAAGGCATACCGCCATGTTAGTGATAATGATTATCACTTCAACCCTTCTGCAGCAGGGGTATTGCCTCATTTAGCGCTTTTTATAAGCATAGACCCTCGCCCGGGGATTATCAGGGCGTGCAAAGAGAACTTAATGGATTGATTTATAATATGTTATTTTGAAATCATTCTATCTCCGCACGCAATGGCAAAGATGTATCGAAAATACCGATTTATGCAATAGCGGCAGACCACCTTGCTGGTTATCGCTTGCAGGCGAGCATAAAGTGACAACGTAACAGAAAGACCATGCCAGCGCGGGGCGCAGCCCCGGCCATGCGCTAGAAAAAAGCGGGTAGTGAAAGCGCCCGCCGGTAACGCTTCAGGAAAGGAATAAGCGCCGCTCGCCTGGCCGCATTCGGGGAATAAAAACCAAATAAAACGGGCACACGGGGCTGCCAGGCGGGATACCGGCTGGCTAGGTGCCTTTACTCACCAGCCGGGCGGCCTGGACAAAGACCTCATCCTCTACCCCGTCCCCCTTCTGTCTGCCCAGCCTCACCAGTTCATCCACGATACTCCCCTGATTAATCTGCTTTTGGGTCGCCACTAAGCTAATGACCGCCGCGCCGATGGCCATGCCAATCAATGCCGTTTGTTCATCTTTATCTTTCATGGTGTCGCTCCGTCTGTCCTCCTCAGAAAGGCTAGCAAAAGATACCATCTGCTCAATTTCAAATTCACCTTCTTTACGTCTGACGCAAAGCCTGCGGCAGGGCACCTGGCAGGAGAAAAACAAACTAAGCGGCTGATTGCAATGGCATAACACTAATGAACAATTAACAGACTTGTGAGTCTTGAAATTATTTTTTAGACTCATTGGTCTGTTAATTATCAATTGCGTAAAATCTTATGCCTAATTCGACCTTATTTTTCATCACCCTTTGTCTCTCTCGCGTCCTGGTGACCTTCTTCTTCTGGATGGCAGGCATCTACGGCGTCTTTCATTTCGCGGAGATCGTTCAGGAGATGGTGACCGTCGGCCTGCCGTGGCCGGTCTTGTTCGCGGCGGGCACGATTTTTTGCCAGCTGGCGGGTTCGGCGCTGATCGTTTTTAATCCTGCCGGCTACGGCTGGATTGGATCGGGGATGCTGATTGTGTTTACATTACTCACTATTCCGCTGGGACACGCCTTCTGGGCCTTCAGTGAACCCCGGCGCACTGAGGAATTCCATATTGCGCTTGAACACATTACCGTGGTCGGAGGATTAATTATGAGCGCGCTGTTTGCAGGCTATCGGCGATGAGCGAAACCCCTCGTCAGAAAGGTCGGCCAAAAGATCCGTTGAAAACCCAGGCGATACTTCAGGCCGCCCGTAAGCTGTTTCTGGAACAGGGCCTGGAGGTGACAACGGCCGAAATCGCCCGCGTAGCCGGGGTGGCGAAAGCCACCCTGTATGCCAATTTCAGCGATAAAGAACATCTGATAGAGGCGGTCTTACGCCAGGAATCGGATCTCACCATCAGCGACCATGATTTCGCCCAGCGCCATCATCTGCCGCTGATCGAGGTGCTGACGGCGTTTGGCTATCGCTTTGTCCGCTTTATCAACCAGCGGGAACTGACCGGCTGGGACCGACTGATCGCCTCGGCTGCCGTGCGTCACCCCGATCTCCCCGGCCGCTTTTACGCCGCCGGGCCGGGGCGCGCGCAGCAGATGCTGGAAGCGATCATCGCCGAGGCGATCGAAGCCGGTACTTTACGAGCCTGCGATCCGCAGGAGGCTGCCGACGAACTGGCCGGTTTATGGCTGGGAATGACCAGCCTGGCGATAAAACTTGGCGCAAGACCTCCGCTGTCCGACGACGAAATCAAACAGCGGGTTGAGCGCGCCCTGGACGTCTTTCTGCGCGCGTATTCCCTGGCGCCGGGCTGATCCCTTCTTCCCCTTTTCAGTGCTGTGGCCTGGCGTAAGGCTGATTTATTGTGCCCAATCCGCGCCCGGCGCAAAAAATAATGTCCTTACCGGTTAGCATTAAAAGAAAATAACAACCACAGAGTGCAACGCAGATTATTCCATGAGGGAATAGTGGGAATGCTAATATTTCATTTCCTCGCCGGTTTTTAGAGGCCTATAGTTTTTTTACCTGCAGAACATCCACTAAGGTTAAAAAACATAAGGACATAATAATGATTGTTTCAGCCCCCAGCGATTATCGCGAAGCCGCTCGTCGTCGTCTGCCCCGCTTCCTTTTCGATTATATTGACGGTGGCGCGGTGGCGGAAAACACCATGAACGCCAACGCCGCCGAGCTTGCCTCGGTAGCTCTTCGCCAGCGCGTACTGTGCGGGGCCGGCGAACCGACGCTGGCGACCACGATCCTTGATGCCCCATGGGCGATGCCCGTGGCGCTGGGGCCCGTCGGCGCCACCGGGATGTACGCCCGCCGCGGCGAAGTCCAGGCGGCCCGCGCCGCCTCCCGCGCCGGGATCCCGTACACCTTATCCACCGTGTCGGTCTGCTCGATTGAAGAGGTGGCGAGCCACGCCAGCGGCGCGCTCTGGTCCCAGCTGTACGTACTCAAAGATCGCGGCTATATGCGTAACGCGCTGGAGCGCGCCTGGGCCGCTGGCATGAAAACCCTGGTATTTACCGTCGATATGCCAATCCCCGGCTCTCGGTATCGCGATAACCGCTCAGGGATGTCCGGGCCGCACGCCACCCTGCGACAATATCTCCAGGCTTGCACCCATCCGCGCTGGGCGATGAACGTCGGGCTGGCGGGCAGACCCCTGTCGTTTGGTAATATCGAAGCCTACACCGGCCACAAAATGACCATGGACGACTATATGGGGTTCATCAGCAACAACTTCGACCCGTCCATCGCCTGGCACGATCTGGAGTGGATCCGCGACAGCTGGCAAGGGAAATTAATCATCAAAGGGATCCTCGATGCCGACGATGCGCGCAATGCCGTGCGGCTGGGCGCCGATGGTATTGTGGTGTCGAATCATGGCGGCAGACAGCTCGATGGCGCCATCCCCACCGCCCGGGCGCTACCCAGGGTGGTGGATGCGGTCGGCGACGATCTAACAGTGCTTGCCGATTCCGGGGTGCGCTCCGGCGTGGACGTTATACGTCTGCTGGCCCTCGGCGCGAAAGGCGTGCTGCTCGGTCGGGCCTATATTTATGCCCTGGCCGCGGCGGGCGAAGCGGGCGTGGCGCATCTGCTGCGCTTATTTGCCGAGGATATGAAGGTTACCATGACCCTCACCGGCGCGACCTCGCCATCGGCCATCAGCCTCGATTGCCTTGATCGCCTCGAACAGGATCAACACCGCACTCATGCGGTGCCGGTATCCTTACCCGCCTGACGCTGCCCGGGACCTGGCCTGGCCATGTGCCTCGCCCAGGTCCGGCAAAGTGGAATTACCTCTGAAGGTGCAACTCTGTCTGCTGTACCGTGTTCTCCGGGCGGATGCGGAACCAGATCGCGTACATGGCCGGCAGGAAGATAAGGGTCATGATGGTTCCCCCCAGCGTCCCGCCAATCAGCGTATAGGCGAGCGTTCCCCAGAAGACCGAATGAGTGAGCGGAATGAACGCCAGGATCGCCGCCAGCGCGGTCAGCAGAACCGGGCGGGCGCGCTGCACCGTCGCCTCCACCACCGCGTGGAACGGATCGAGCCCCGCCTGTTGGTTATGATGGATTTGGCCAATCAGGATCAGCGTATTGCGCATCAGGATCCCCGACAGGGCGATCAGGCCCACCAGGGCATTGATGCCAAACGGCTGATTGAACAGCAGCAGCGTCGGGACCACGCCAATCAGCCCCAGCGGCGCGGTCAGGAAAACCATGACCATCGCCGACAGCGAACGCACCTGCAGGATAATGATCAGCAGCGTGAGGGCGATCATTATCGGAAATAACGGCACCATCGCCCGGGTGGCCTTGCCGGATTCCTCAATCGACCCCGCCGTCTCGATGCGATAGCCAGGCGGCAGCGAGTCGATAATGGGCTGCAGCGGCTTCATCAGCGCGGTGGAGACATCCGGCGGCTGCAGGTTCTCCGCAACATCTCCGCGGACGGTGATGGTCGGCGTGCGGTCGCGACGGCGAAGCAGCGGGTCCTCCATCCTGATCGACACGTCGCCAATCTGTGACAAGGGAACCCGCTGCCCGCCGCTGCCCACCAGGGTGAAGTCGGCGATTTTCGCCGGATCCAGACGGATGTCGCCCGCCGCGCGGCCGATCACCTGCACGGCGCGAATATCTTCCCGGACGGTGGTGATCGGGATCCCTGACAGCAGGAACTGCAGCTGCCGGGCGACGGACTGGGAGCTGAGTCCGCTCGCCTGCAGCCGGTCCTGATTGAGGCTGAAATGCATCACCGGTACCCGCGAACCCCAGTCGGTATTGACGGTGCGCATCAGCGGACTGGCCTGCAGCACCGATTTAACCCGCTCGGCGATGTCGAGCAGAGCGTGCGGATCGGGCCCCATCACCCGCCAGGCGACCGGATAAGGCGAATAAGGGCCAAACACCAGCTGAGTGACGCGCACCCGCGCCTCCGGCGCCAGGCCATTGGCCACCGCCTCCCGCAGCCGCCGCTTGAGCGCCTCGCGGGCACCCTGCCCGTCGGTCAACACCACCAGTTTGGCGAAGGAGGGATCGGGCAATTCCGGAGCCATCGCCAGGTAAAAGCGCGGCGCGCCCTGGCCGATATAGCTGGTGACAATCTTCGCCTCCGGCTGCCGCTGCAGCCAGTGCTCAATTTTCGCCGCCGCGGCGCTGGTCTGGCTAATCGACGACCCGTAAGGCAGCTGCACTTCAACCAGCACTTCCGGACGATCGGAGGTGGGGAAAAACTGCTTGTTCACCACGCTCATGCCCAGGATCGCCACGATAAACAGCGCCACCACTCCGGCGGCCACGCGCCATTTATGAGCAATAACCCGGGTCAGCAGCCGACGGAAGCGCTGATAGCGCGGGGTGTCATACAGCGCGGCGTGGCCGGCCGCCGCGGGTTTTCTGTCCGGCAACAGGTGCACCCCCAGCCAGGGGGTAAAAATCACCGCCACAATCCAGGAGGCAATCAGCGCGATACCGACGATCCAGAACACATTGCTGGCGTACTCCCCGGCGGTGGACTGCGCAAATCCATTGGGCATAAAGCCCACGGCCGTCACCAGGGTACCGGCCAGCATGGGCGCCGCGGTATGGCTCCAGGCATAGGCCGAGGCTTTGAGGCGGTCATACCCCTCCTCCATTTTGACCACCATCATTTCGATGGCAATGATGGCATCATCCACCAGCAGCCCCAGGGCGAGGATCAGCGAGCCGAGAGTGATGCGGTCGAAGTTTTTGCCGGTCGCCGCCATCACCACAAACACCACGGCGAGGGTTAAAGGCACCGCCGCCGCGACCACCACGCCCACGCGCCACCCCATGCTGACAAAGCACACCGTCATCACCACCAGCAGGGCGACAAAGAATTTGATCATGAACTCATCAACCGCGGCGCTGATATTCACCGACTGATCGGTCACTTTGGTCAACGACATGCCGAGCGGCAGGTTCTGATTGATGCTGGCCGTTTCGGCATCCAGCGCTTTTCCCAGCGCCAGACCATTCCAGCGCTCGCGCATCACCACCCCCAGCAGCAGCGCCGTTTCGCCCTGATGGCGGATCAGGAAGGTCGCGGGATCTTCATACCCTCGCTCAACCGTGGCGACATCGGCCAGTTTCAGCGTTCTGCCCCCGGCAATAATCGGCGTGTCGCGGATCTGCTGCAGGCGGTCAAATGCCCCATCGAGGCGGATAAAGATCTGCCCGCCCCGGGTCTCGATAGCCCCGGCGGCGGTCAGCACATTCTGGCTGTTCAGCGCGGCAAAAATCGCCTCCGGCGAGAGACCCAGGGTGGCGAGACGGTCATGAGAAAAGGAGAGATAAATGCGCTCCGCCTGTTCGCCGAGAATATTCACTTTTTTCACCCCGGGAACATGCAGCAACTGCTGGCGGAAGGCTTCGGCGTCACGCACCAGCTGCCGCGGCGGCTCTCCCCGCGCCTTCAGGGCAAAGAGCGCAAAGGTGACGTCGGCGAATTCGTCATTCATCATCGGGCCGGAGACGCCGGCAGGCAGATTTTTCGCCTCGTCGCCCAGCTTCTTGCGCGCCTGATAAAACTGCTCCGGCACCTCGGAAGGCGGGGTCTGATCCTGCAGCGACAGGGTGATCAACGCCATGCCAGGGCGGGTATAGGTCTCCGTGCGATCGTACCACTTTAGCTCCTGGAGCCGTTTTTCCAGCGGCTCGGCGACCTGATCCTGCATCTCCTGCGCGGTGGCGCCGGGCCAGACGGTAATGACCGTCATTTGCTTGACCGTAAAGGGCGGATCTTCCGCTCGCCCGAGTCCGAAGAACGCCACCAGCCCGGCGACGGAGATAAGGATAATCAAAAACAGGGTCACCGACCGCTCGCGGACGGCCAGCGCGGAGAGATTAAAACGCCCGGCGCTCATGGCTGGCTCCCGGCGGCATTATGCTCGCGTCGTTCCGCCAGACGCACCGCCTCGCCCTGGTGCAGAAGATGGGCGCCCAGGGCGACGATCGGCTCGCCGGGCTTCAGCGGGCCGGTCACCCGCGCGGTTTCATCATTCAGGCCGAGCACGGTCACCGGTTGCCAGGAGACGGTGGCCGGACGAGAGGCAATGCGCCAGACGCCAGGGCCGTTACCCGGATCGTAGACCGACGCCAGGGGCACCGCCAGCACCTGGCCTGGCGCCTGGTCGTTGCCGATGCGCAGGGTCACGGTAGACCCCAGCGGGGCATTCGCCAGCGCGCCGTTCAGTACATAGCGCGCTTCAAAGGTGCGGGTGGTGGCGTCAGCCGCGTCCGAAAGCAGGCGCAGGGTCGCCGTGACCGGCTGAGATTCGCTGCCATAGCGTTTCGCCAGCGCCTCGCTGCCGACCGCCGGGCGCAGCGTCTCCGGCAGTTGCACCCGCGCTTCGCGCTGCCCCGCCCGCGCCAGGCGGATCACCACCTGCCCGGCGCTGACCACCTGCCCCGGCTCAGCGAGGGTTTCCACCACCACGCCGTCAGCATCCGCCAGCAGTCCGGCATAGCCGGTGGCGTTTTGCGCCACATTGGCCTGCGCCTGGGCCGCGCTGAGGTCGGCTCTCGCCGCCTCTGCTGCCGCGTTAATCTGGTCGAATTCCGCGGCCGAGATGGCGCCGCTCGCCACCAGGCCGCGATAGCGGGCCAGATCGTTGGCCGCCTTTTTGGCTCGCGCCCGCGCGGCATCTACGGCCCGCTGTTGGGACTGCGCCTGCAAGGCTAGATCAGCCGGATCCAGGCGCAGCAGCAGCTGACCGCGCTTGACGCTCTGCCCGGTTTCCACCCGCCGTTCAAGCACTTTTCCCGCCACCCTGAAGCCGAGGTCGCTTTGGGTTCGGGCCACTACCACGCCGGTAAAGGCCCGCGAGCCGGCCTCCGCGCGCTCGACGGTCGCCACCCGGACCAGCGGCGGCCGGATGCGGGGGTCGTCATGATCGGCAGGTTCGCCGCAGCCCGCGAGGGCCAGCGGCAGGAGGCAGACGGCAAGATGGACGGCGTTGAGCCTGAGCATGGGTCACCTTAATGAAAAGACCGGATGGTGACCGCATTCTCAGACTAGTGACCAATAAAGTCAATAGTCACTAATCAGGGGGAGAGACTTCTCAGGATCAGGGAGGCAAGCAGCACCGCCGCGGTGGGCGCGGTATCGAGATTGTATTGCAACTGCACCGGGTTGATGAAAGGACACATCACCATATACACCGCCAGGGTCGCTTCATCCAGCGGGGTTTTGCGCTCGAACTCACCCGCCTGGCGGCCTTCGACAAGGATTTGACCAATCAGCTGCTGCAGATGACCGGCATACTGTTCCGTTGAAGGCCATTTATCGCGCGCCGCGACGGCAGCGATGTCGTACAGTTTGCGATCCTCGAAAAACAGTTCACTGCCGGCCTCGGTCAGCGCCCGCAACAGGCGGCGCAGTTTCTCGCTGGCGGACGGCGCATCGGCGATGGCCTCGCTGACGGCCACCATGATCTTCTCCAGCCGGCTGGCGCAAATCGCCTCGCCAATCGCCTGCTTGGAGTCAAAGAATTTATAGATATAGGCTTTGGAAAAGCCTATCGCTTTGGCGAGATCGGTGACCGTCGTTTTCTCATAGCCATAGCGACTAAAGTGCGCCATGGCCGCGTCAAGAATCTGGTCCCGAACGCTGTGGTCATGGGGACCACGGCTTGCAGGGGTGGGGGTATTTTTCGTCATCCGTTTAGCTTAATGCGATCGCTATCGTTTGACAACGAGTGACGTTATTATGATTTGGTCACAATAACGCCCCGCTCTGTGATCCTCTTGCCGCGTTACGCCTCACCCGCCTCTTGGTTTATCGCGCCGGCGGGCAGACAACCCAGGCCTTGCAGCGTCTGATACACCGCGCTGTCGAGCGGGGTATGCGGTTCCGCGCCTAAAAAATCAACCAGTTTATCGTTGCGCAGGCGTACCGGCAGACGCCAGAGATAGTGCATTTCGACCATTTCGCGCAGGGTGGCGTTGAAGGGCGCCGCCAGCTTTACCAGCCACCAGGGAAAGGACTTCACTACCGCCCTGCCGCCATAGCGGGCGACCACCCGCTGGATCGCCTGACTCATTTCGCTGCCGTCCGGGTCCCAGTGGCCCTGCATATGAAAGCGGGCGAACGGCTCAAGCTCATGCCTGCGGGCCAGCAGCGCGGCGATGGTGGCGGCGACGTCGGGCAGCCAGGCCCACTGATGCCCCACGCCGATCGCCCCCGGGTAGCTAATGATGCGGGGAAGCTGACCAGGCTTGACCAGCCCCTGCGAAAACCAGTTATTTCCGGCGCGTGGACCAAAAAAATCGCCCGCCCGAACAATCAACGCCCGGCCGCCGCGCTGCACGTAATCCTTCAGCGCCAGCTCCATCGCCACCCGGATGGCGCCTTTGCGGGTCACCGGCTGTTGTGCGGCCTCTTCAGCAATCAGCGGAAAGGCATCCGGTCCATAGTTGTAGACCGTGCCGGGCAGGACTACAAGCGCCCGCTGCCGTTCGGCAGCCTGCAGGGTGTTGCGCAGCATAGCCAGTACTTGTTGCCGCCAGTGCCGGTAGCCCGGCGGATTCACCGCATGGACGATGACGTCGCAACCGGCAGCCGCCGCCGCGACCTGGCCGCCATCCAGCGCGTCGCCGGCTATCCACTGTATGCCATCTTCGGGATCACGTATCTGGGCGCCGCGCTTCAGCGCCCGAACCTGCCAGTTGTCTGCCACCAGCCGGCGCGCCACTTCCCCACCGATGCCCCCGCTTGCTCCCAGAATAAGTACCTTGCCGCTGCTGTTCATCCTCTTTCCCCGTTCGCTAATGGATGCTTGACAGCCTACCTGTGGCTCATATCAAATGAAATTGCATACCATCGTCGAGCGGCTATACATATTTGTATGAATACCTCTATTCCCTGGGAGTGGTACCGAACCTTTCTCGCCGTCCTGCAGGAAGGCTCTTTATCGGGCGCATCGCGTACCCTGAACATCACTCAGCCGACGGCGGGGCGCCATATTGCCGGGCTGGAAACCGCCCTCGGCCAGGCCTTATTTACCCGCTCGCAAACCGGCCTGCTGGCGACCGACGCGGCGCTGGCGCTGCGGGTGCACGCCGAGGCGATGGACAATACCGCCCGGGCGCTGGAACGCACCGCGGCTAACTTCAGTCGCGACAGAGCCGAGCTGCGTGGCGTGGTGCGGGTGGCCGCCAGCGAGGTGGTCGGCGCCGAGGTGCTGCCGCCGCTGGTTGCCCGGCTCAGGCAGGCGTGCCCGAATATCGTCATCGAACTGATGCTCTCCAATCGGTTTCAGGATCTGCTTCACCGGGAGGCGGATATTGCGGTGCGGATGGTCGCCCCGCAGCAGGAGCAGCTTATCGCCCGCCGTCTCGGCAGGATCGAGCTTGGGTTACATGCCACCGCCGCCTACCTGACGCGCCAGGGCCTGCCCGCGACCCTCGACGATCTGGCCAGCCACGCGCTAATTGGTTTTGATAGCGCCACCCCTCTCGTGCGCCGGGCGCTGCAGGCTTACCCCCGTTTTCAGCGCGAGGCGTTCGCGATGCGGACCGATAGCGACCTCGCCCAGTTGAGTCTGATCCGCGCCGGAGCGGGGATCGGCATCTGCCAGGCGCCTCTTGCGGATGGCATTATTCCCCTGCAGCGAGTGCTGGCGGCCGACTTTTCTCTGTATCTTGATACCTGGCTGGTAATGCATGAGGATCTGCGCCACAGCCCTGCCTGCAAGCGGGTATTTGATTTTCTCGCCCAGGGGTTGCAGGCGTATATTCGTGGCCCACTGGCGAGCTGACCCACCCCATCGCGCGGGCATTTCATTGCCTACGGAAATAGTCACTCATTGACACTGTAAATATGGCATTGTATAAAACCCCGCCCCAATAATGAGTTTCATTTGCATTACTCCCATTTGCTGGTCATCCACTCGCCTGTTTACAAGGATAGCGTTTAATGAAGAAGGTCCTTTGCGCGTTAGGCTTGATGTTCACCGCCGTCAGTTCCGCGCTGGCAACAACCTACCCCCTGACGATTGAAAACTGCGGCTATCAGGAGACCTTCACCCGGCCGCCGGAGCGCGTGGTCGCGCTGGGGCAAAATACGGTCGAAATTCTGCTGCTGCTCGGGCTGCAAAAGCAGGTGGTCGCCAGCGCCTTCTGGCCGACCAGCGTTTTACCGCAGCTGGCTGAGCAAAACGCGAAGATTAAAACCTTGACGGTGGAAATTCCGAGCCTGGAATCGGTGCTGGCGCAAAATCCTGATTTCGTTCCCGCCCAGTTGCCGCTGCTGCTGGGGCCGGAAAGCAAAGTCGCCAGGCGTGAAGATCTCGCCACCGTCGGCGTGAACAGCTACGTTTCACCGGGGATGTGCGCCACCAAAAAGGCCACCGGCGATATGTACGGCAGCCGGCAAAAGCTGTGGGATATGACCTGGCTGTATCAGGAAATTAGCGATTTTTCCCGCATTTTCAACGTCGAAGATCGTGGTCAGGCGCTGATTGCCGATTTCAAAAAACGTGAAGCCGACCTGCGCCACGAATTTGGTAAAAACAAAAAAGATCTCTCCTTCGTCTTCTGGTTCTCCAGCGCCTCGCCTTCGGCCGATGCCTATGTCGGCGGTAAAAACAGCGCCTCCGGCTTTATCGCCAGCGTGCTGGGCGGTCATAATGCGATAACCTCCGAGACCGAGTGGCCCACGGTGAGCTGGGAGAGCATTATCGCCGCCAACCCGGATGTGATCGTGGTCGCCAGCCTGGACCGTAACCGCTGGGCGCTGGATAAGGCCGAGGAGAAGATCAAATTCCTCAAAAGCGATCCCGCCGTCAGCCAGCTGGAGGCGGTGAAAAAAGGCCATATCGTGGTCATGGACGGTCAGGCGATGAATCCGACCATCCGCACGCTTTACGGCGCGGAACAGGTGGGCGAGCAGCTGAGAAAAATGGGGCTGAACTGATGAGCGTCGCCGCGATTGAGACGCGCCGCAGCATACTGCTCACCGGCTGGTGTTTACTGGCAGCGATCGTGCTGGCGCTGGTGATCGCTGTGGGCGTCAGCGTCGGCGAGCTGGCCATCCCGCTGCAGAATGTCTTTTACGCTATCAGCAACAGAACCGGCTTAACCGCTGAGCCTCTCAACCGTATCTATGAGAGCGTGATCTGGGATTTCCGCCTCAGCCGCGCGCTGGTCGCCGCCTGCTGCGGCGCAGGCCTCGCTATCTGCGGCGTCGTGCTGCAAAGCCTGCTGAAAAATGCCCTCGCGGAACCCTACGTCCTCGGCGTCTCCGCCGGGGCCTCCACCGGCGCGGTGTCGATCGTGGTGCTGGGCCTTGGCGCTGGCGCAATTTCCCTCTCGGCCGGGGCCTTTGCCGGGGCCTTCGCCGCCTTCGCCTTTGTCGCCTTGCTGACTAACGGCGCGCGCGGCGGCAATGAGCGTACGATTCTTGCGGGCGTTGCCGCCTCGCAGTTATTTAACGCCATCACGGCCTATACCATCAGCACCTCCGCCAGCGCGCAGCAGGCGCGCGATGTGATGTTCTGGCTGCTGGGCAGCTTCAGCGGCGTTCGCTGGCCCGAATTCCAGCTGGTCATTGTGGTGGTGCTCGCGGGTCTGGCGGTCTGCCTGTGGTATGCCCGGGCGCTGGACGCGTTCACCTTCGGCGACGATGCCGCCGCCTCGCTGGGGATTGCTGTGCCGCGCGTGCGCCTGATCCTCTTCACCACTGCGGCGCTGATCACCGCCACCATCGTCAGCATGGCCGGCTCAATCGGCTTTGTTGGCCTGGTGGTGCCGCACGTGATGCGTTTCTTCTTTGGCCCGCTGCACCGAACGTTGCTGATCGCCAGCGCGCTGGCAGGGGCGATATTGATGGTACTTGCGGACATTGCGTCGCGCCTGCTGATTGCCCCGCAAAGTCTGCCCGTTGGGGTAGTAACCGCCCTGGTTGGGGTGCCTTTCTTTGCCGTGATTATCTACCGCTCAAGGAATAAGTGATGAGTATTTGCGCTGAAAATATCACCTGGAAGGCAGGCAAAAAGGTCATCGTCAATAATGTCTCGCTGCGGGTGCCGCGCGGCGAAACGGTCGGACTGCTGGGGCCCAACGGCTGCGGCAAATCCTCGCTGCTGCGCGTTCTGGCGGGACTGCGCCGCCCGGATGCAGGTCGCGTCACCCTCGACGGCCAGGATATCGCCCGGATGGCGAAAAAGCAGCTCGCCCGCCGCGTGGCTTTCGTCGAGCAACACGGCATGACCGAGGCCAATATGCGGGTGCGCGACGTCGTGCGCCTGGGACGCATTCCCCACCACTCTCCGTTCTCAAACTGGAGCGCTCAGGATGACGAGGCGATTGCCGCCGCGCTGCAGCGGGTAGCGATGCTGGAGAAAAGCGAACAGGGATGGTTAAGCCTCTCCGGCGGCGAGCGGCAGCGGGTGCATATCGCCCGCGCGCTGGCGCAGAGCCCGAGCGAAATCCTGCTGGATGAGCCGACCAACCATCTGGATATACACCATCAGATGCAGTTAATGCAGTTGATCAGCGAGCTGCCGGTAACCAGCATTGTGGCCATTCACGATCTTAACCATGCCGCGATGTTCTGCGATTCGCTGATCGTGATGCAGCAGGGGCAGATCCTCGCCAGCGGGACGCCGGAGGAGATTTTGTCCGAAGCGCTGCTGTGGGACGTTTTCCGGGTGAAAACCAAAATCGAGATCTCCCCTTACCACGGCAAAAAGCACATTCATTTCATCGTTTAGGTTGGGCGGATATGCCTCTTTTCTCCCTGCGCCCTGCGGCAACCCTCTGGCCTCCGGTGTTACTGGGAAGCCAGTTCGTTTTTAATATTGGCTTTTACGCGGTCGTTCCTTTCCTCGCCCTCTTCCTGCGCGACGACATGCTGCTCTCAGGCGGACTTATCGGCCTGATCCTCGGGCTGCGTACCTTCTCCCAACAGGGCATGTTTATCCTCGGCGGGACGCTGGCCGACCGCTATGGCGCTAAGGCGATCATTCTCGCCGGCTGCGTCGTTCGCGTCGCCGGTTTTCTCTTGCTGGCGTGCGGGGCGTCGCTGTGGCCCATTATCCTCGGCGCCTGCCTGACCGGCGTCGGCGGCGCCCTGTTCTCCCCGTCGATAGAGGCCCTGCTGGCGCGGGCCGGTACCCACAGCCAGGCCAACGGGAAACGCAGCCGCGCCGAGTGGTTTGCGCTGTTTGCGGTATGCGGTGAACTGGGAGCGGTGATCGGCCCGGTGGCCGGAGGCGTGCTGAGCGGGATCGGCTTTCGGCATATCGCCCTCGCCGGTGCGGGAATATTTCTTCTGGCGCTGGCGGTGCTCTTTTTCTGTCTGCCCGCCGACGGGCACACGACAACAACGCGCAGACGAGTCCCATGGTGGACGCCTTTGCGCCAGCCGCGCTTTGTCGCGTTTATTCTCGCCTACAGCTCATGGCTGTTGAGCTACAACCAACTGTACCTCGCCCTGCCGGTGGAGATCCAACGTTCCGGCGGCCGCGAGCAGGATCTGGCGCCGCTCTTTATGCTGGCCTCGCTGATGATTATCACCCTCCAGCTCCCTCTCGCCCGCTTCGCCCGGCGAATGGGCGCCGTGCGCATCCTGCCGGTGGGCTTTCTGCTGCTGTCGGCTTCCTTTGCCAGCGTGGCGTTATTCGCCGCCGCCCCACCCGCCGAAGGTTGGCTGCGGTTAATGCCGGCGGCTGGTTTTGTCACGCTGCTCACCCTCGGCCAGATGCTGTTAGTGCCCGCAGCCAAGGATCTGATCCCGCTGTTCGCCGAGGAGTCGACGCTGGGCGCCCACTACGGAGCGCTCGCCACCGCAGGAGGGTGCGCGGTGTTAGCCGGGAATTTACTGCTCGGTCATTTGCTTGACCTGGCGCTCATTCCGTCGCCGCAGGCGGTTTATCCCTGGCTTTTGCTGGCGCTGTTTCCGCTGTGCAGCGCCGTCGCCCTGCGGGCAATCTGTCGCCCGCTGGCGGCAACATGACGCAGAGCGGGCGACAGCCCGCTCTGGAAGTGAACCGACGATAAAGTACACCGCCTGGGGAAGATAACGGGCGCGCCCCGCCTTACTTTGCCGCCAGCTCGCGACGAATAATCTCGGCGCCGGCGCTCAGGGCGTGCAGTTTGCCGGTCGCGACATGGCGCGGCAGCGGCGCCATACCGCAGTTGGTGGACGGGTAGAGTTTGTCGGCATCGACGAACGCCAGCGCCTTGCGCAGGGTTCCAGCCACCTCTTCCGGGGTTTCGATAGCATGGCTGGCGACATCGATCGCCCCGACCATCACCTTTTTACCGCGGATCAACTCCAGCAGATCCATCGGCACGCGCGAGTTGTGGCACTCGAGAGAGATAATATCAAGGGACGATTTCTGCAGCTGCGGGAAAGCCTCTTCATACTGTCGCCACTCGGAGCCCAGCGTCTTTTTCCAGTCGGTATTGGCCTTGATGCCATAGCCGTAGCAGATATGCACCGCTGTCTCACACTTCAGCCCTTCGGTGGCTCGTTCTAAGGCGGCGATCCCCCAGTCGTTGACCTCATCGAAGAAGACGTTAAAGGCCGGCTCATCGAACTGAATAATATCAACCCCCGCAGCCTCTAACTCTTTCGCTTCCTGATTGAGGATTTTAGCAAATTCCCAGGCCAGCTTTTCCCGGCTTTTATAGTGGTTGTCATACAGCGTGTCGATCATGGTCATCGGGCCCGGAAGCGCCCATTTGATCGGCTGACTGGTGAGCTGCCGCAGATAGCGAGCGTCCTCCACGAAGACCGGTTTCTGGCGCTCCACGGCGCCCACCACCGTCGGAACACTGGCCTCATAGCGGTTACGAATTTTCACGATCTCGCGTTTGGCAAAATCCACCCCGCTGAGGTGCTCGATGAAGGTGGTGACAAAGTGCTGCCGCGTTTGCTCGCCGTCGCTGACAATATCGATCCCGGCCCGCAGCTGGTCGTCGAGGGATAACCGCAAGGCGTCGCGCTTGCCGGCCAGTAATTCTTCGCTGGACAGTTTCCAGGGCGACCACAGGGTCTCTGGCTGCGCCAGCCAGGAAGGTTTCGGTAAACTGCCGGCGGTCGATGTCGGAAGCCATGTTTTCATAGTCATTAGCCTTTTATATGGGTTTAGCAAAGCGCGAAATTAGCAGACCATTGCTCAAGCAACGTCTTGTGCGGGTTGATAAAATGTTGTTGTGTAAATTTCCCCTGCTCAATCGCCAACAGGCTGCGCTCTTCCCGGTCATAGACGATTTTTGTTAATGAATGATCCAGGTGGCTGAGATTGGGCTGATAGTATTGCCCCGCCGGGGAGTTGGCATTGTAGATCTCCGGGCGATATATTTTCTGAAACGTCTCCATCGTGCTGATGGTGGCGATCAGTTCCAGGCTGGTGTAATCGCTGAGCAGATCGCCGGTAAAATAAAAGGCCAACGGCGCGACGCTGTTTTTTGGCATAAAATAGCGTACCTGCAGACCCATTTTGCTGAAATAGCGCTCGGTCAGCGAGACGCCTTCCTGAGCATATTCAATGCCGAGGACCGGATGTTCGTTACCGGTGCGATGGTAAACATCTTTACTGGAGACGCTCAGGCAAATCACCGGCGCCTTGCTGAAGTTGGCGCGCCAGGCGCTGGATTGCACAAAATCCTTAAAGATATTGCCGTGCAACTCGCCAAAGTTTTCCGGTACGCTGAAGCGACTCTGGTCCTTATTATGTTCCAGAAGCAGTACGCTAAAATCGTAATCCCGCACATAGGAGGAGAAGTTATTGCCGACGATACCGGCATGACGCTCCCCGCTCTTTTTATCGACAATATGCGTTTGCAGGATCTCAATCACCGGGAAGCTGGCGCTATCCTGAGCAATATTCATCTCGACAGAAATAATATCCAGTTCCACCGCATAGCGATCGTTATGGGGATTATCCCAGTGGGCCAGGCTATTAAAACGGTTATTCATCATGATTAACGTATTGCGCAGATTTTCCTCACGGTTCACCCCTCTGGCTAAATTAGCGAAGTTGGTGGTAATACGCGTATTTTCCGCAGGGTTATAGTTTTCATCAAACCGGGTGCGCTTAATCGTATAGGTAAATTTATTATTCATGGCGATTGTCCATCCTGATGGCGGGCATAAAGCGAACCCGGCGGAATACTCTCCACCAGCCTGGCGACGCGGAGTCAGGCCGGGCGCGCTTCAACCGGTAAATGTTGTTGATTCGTTAATGAACCTATTTTTGCCTGAGTCAGCGCTGGAGGGAAAGCGACTTAAATTCAATGCAACATGAGCCATCCTCATGTTGCTCCAGGCGGTGGCCGATGGCCGACGCAGGCCGACAATATTAGTCAATAAACGTTTGTTCAATGGAAGTAGGCAGGGTACACTCTTTAACCACTATAAGATGGGCTTTTACCTGCCCGCCGTACCCGTTTAGCTGGAGCTTTTGTCGTACAGAATGATTGTTGATATCAGTATTATGTCGATGTGCATGGCCGTACTGCTGATTATGAGCGTACTGCTGAATTAAGAGGCTCCCGAACGCAATGACACTCGCTCTCATCTGACCTCCACATTCGCGAGGAAAAAAGAAGATTCAGAGGATTCGCGCCGCCTGGGATTGTTCCGCCTGCCGGCACCCTCTACTCTTTTGGGACTTGCTTATTGAGGAATCCCGGATGAAAAAAGCTCTGCTTGCCCTGTTCGCTATCGCCACCGTTACCGCCGCCAGCGCCTTTGCGGCTGATAAAACCGACGTCTCGGCGCCTGTCATCGATAACGGAGTCCGCCCGCCGATGGAGAGGGATCGTGGCCCCCTGCCGCCGTTCCCGCCGCAGCTTCCGCCGCACAGACCGGTGCTGTTTTCAGCCACGGTAGCAACCGATACGCCAGCGGAAACCATTAACAAACTGACCGCGCTGATCCCCGCCGGCCAGGCGAAACACTACGAAGTGCACGTTGAGGTGGTGCCGGTTGGCGAGGGAACCGACAGACAATAGCCCAAAGGAGATCTACGCTGTCATCTGTCAGCAATAAAAAAGCTGCCGCATATCGCGGCAGCTTTTATGTACTTATTTACAGCTGAGCAGCTGAAAATTAGCTACGCACTTTCCGGTAAATAAACAGTACCACCAGCGCACCGATAACCGCTACCACGAAGCTGCCGAAATTAAACCCATCGACCTTACCAAAACCAAACAGGGTACTGATCCAGCCGCCGACCACGGCGCCGATGATCCCCAAAATAACGGTCACGATAAATCCGCCGCCATCTTTTCCCGGCATAATCCACTTGGCTAAAATACCGGCAATAAGTCCAAAAATGATCCAGGAAAGAATACCCATGGTTAACCGTCCTCTTGTTACCTTTAAGCATTTAGTATTGAAAAGAGTAGCATAAATAACGAGAGTGGATCGGTAATAATATAAATATTAGATAATTCCCTGCCGACGCCCGGCTGATCTTGTGACAACCTCTCTGGCTCTGGCAGGCCGGCTCTCGCTTATTACCTTAAAAAAAGGGAGGCTATTCGCCTCCCGCCATGCGGCTTATATTACCGCGGTGGTTAGTCGTGATGAACAACATAACCGCGACTGTTCGTCGAAGATTTCAATTTGCCAGACCTGATGGCGCGTCCCGACGTGCAGCGCTTTGCAGACGCCGCGCACCCGGCCCCCGCGCGCCGAACGGATGTGGTTGGCGTTAACCTCCAGCCCCACCACCTTTTGTTCGCCTTCGCTGCACAGATAGCCTGCCACCGACCCCAGGGTCTCCGCCAGCACCACCGACGCTCCGCCGTGCAGCAGGCCAAACGGCTGCTGTGTGCGGCTATCGACCGGCATAGTGGCCTCCAGCGTATCGTCGGTAACGGTCTCAAAGCGAATATCGAGCAGCCCTACCATGTTCCCCTCACCGAGCCGGTTGAGCTGCTCCAGCGTGGCCTGACGTTTCCAAATCATCCGATTATCTCCAGTAACGCCTGCAGCGGGTGGCGAACGCCGCTGCCTTCAATACGCTTCACCTGACTGCGGCAGGAGTAGCCCGTCACCAGACAGCGGTTTCGCGGCAGCCGCTGCATCGCCTGCTGCCAGGAGAGCGCGTAAATGGCCAACGAGTTGGCGTGGTTTTTCACTTCATGACCATAGGTGCCAGCCATCCCGCAACACCCAACGCTGACGTTTTCCAGCTTCGCGCCGAAGTGGGCAAAAATATCTGCCCACTGCTTTGTCGCCGCCGGTAGCGCGGTCACTTCGGTACAGTGACCGAACAGGTACCAGGGCTCACCGCCCAGATCGGGACGGGCGTCGCTGGTTAGGGCCTTCGGCAACCACTCATGGACTAACAGCACCTGGAAATCGCCGCGCTTGTCGCCGAGCGTCTGCTTGTACTCATCGCGGTAGCAGAGCACCAGCGCCGGATCGACGCCCACCAGCGGCATGCCCAGCTGCGCCACGCGGTTGAGGAAGTCCGCCGTCTTCTGCGCGGTGCGCGCGAAGCGGGTGAGGAAGCCTTTGATATGCTGCGCCTTGCCGTTCGGCGAGAACGGCAGGAGCACCGGCTGATAGCCTAAGGCCTCGACCAGACGGATAAAGTCGGCCACCACCTGGGCGTCGTAGTAGCTGGTGAAGGGATCCTGCACCACCAGCACCATCTTCGCTTTCTGCTCGGCGCTCAGCGCTTCGAGCTGCTCAAGGGTCATATTGGCGGAGCGGTGGCCGGCCATCTGCTGCTTCAGCGACGGCGCCGAGAGCAGCGGCAGATCGACCATCCCGATATGCTTCTCCGACAGCTTTTTCAGCCACGGCTGGTTAATAAAAAAGTTAAAGGTCTTCGGCGCCTGCGCCATCAGCGGCGCATAAGATTCGACCGAGGCCACCAGATGATCGCGCACCGGCCGCAGATAGCGGCTGTGGTACAGCTGCAGGAAACGCGAGCGGAACTCGGGAACATCGATTTTGATCGGGCACTGGGTCGAACAGGCTTTACAGGCCAGACAGCCGGACATCGCCTCTTTGACCTCATGCGAGAAGTCATATTCGCCTTTGCGCGCATGCCAGCTGTTGCGCGTGCGCGCCACCAGCGAGCGCAGGCTGACGCCCTGCTCCGGCAGCGCCTTCTCCAGCTGGTTGGGATCGACGCCGCGGTCGGCCAGCAGGCGTAGCCATTCCCGCACCAGCGTCGCCCGCCCTTTCGGCGAGTGGATGCGCTGGTTGCTGACTTTCATCGACGGACACATCGGGCTCTTGACGTCAAAGTTGAAGCACAGCCCGTTGCCATTACACTCCATCGCCCCACGCCAGCTGCTGCGCACCGCGATGGGGATCTGTCGATCCCAGGTGCCGCGCTTCGCCGCATCGACTTTCATCATCGGCGCGTCGATACCTTCCGGAGGACAGATTTTCCCCGGATTCAGGCGGTTATCGGGATCGAAGACCGCTTTGATCTTGCGCAGCTCGGCATACAACGTCTCGCCAAAGAAGGCCGGGCTGTACTCCGCGCGGAACCCTTTGCCATGTTCGCCCCACAGCAGGCCGCCATACTTCGCCGTCAGCGCTACCACCTCGTCAGAGATCTGCTTCATCAGCACCTCCTGCTGCGGATCGCACATGTCCAGCGCCGGGCGCACGTGCAGCACCCCGGCATCAACGTGGCCAAACATGCCGTAGCTTAGGCCGTGGCTGTCGAGCAGCGCGCGGAACTCGACGATGTAATCCGCCAGATGTTCGGGCGGTACGCAGGTGTCCTCGGCGAAAGGAATAGGCTTGGCGGCGCCTTTGGCATTGCCCAACAGGCCGACGGCCTTCTTGCGCATGGCATAGATGCGCTCCACGCCTTCAAGATCGTGACAGACCTGCCAGCCAATGACGCCCGCCTCGCTGGCGGCCATCAGCTCGTCCAGCCGCTGGCACAGGGTAGTAACCTGCTGGTCAATCAGCGCCGCGTCATCGCCGGCGAATTCGACGATATTGAGCCCGAGCATCTCTTTATCCGGTACGTCGGTGATCAGTTCGCTTACCGAGTGCCAGACGATATCCTCGCGCGCCAGATTGAGAACTTTAGAATCGACGGTCTCCACCGACAGGGCTTTCGCTTCGACCATAAAGGGCGCATTGCGCAGCGCAGAGTCGAAGGAGTCATATTTGACGTTGACCAGACGGCGCACCTTCGGCAGGCGGGTGATATCCAGCCGCGCTTCGGTAATAAATGCCAGCGTCCCTTCCGAACCGGTTAAAATACGGGTCAGGTCGAACTCGCTCATCTCATCGTTAAAGACGTGACGCAGATCGTATCCGGTGAGGAAGCGGTTGAGTTTGGGAAACTTATCAATGATCAGGTCACGCTGCGCCTTGCAGCGCTGGTAGACCGTGTTGTAGATCCGGCCAACCGTCGAGGGGGTATTGCCCAGCGTCTCCGCCAGCGCCACCGGCACCGCCTGGGTATCGAGGATATCCCCGCCCATCAGCACCGCCCGCAGGCCGAGCACGTGATCCGACGTTTTTCCGTACACCAGCGATCCCTGGCCGGACGCGTCGGTGTTAATCATCCCCCCCAGCGTGGCGCGGTTGCTGGTGGATAGCTCAGGCGCAAAAAAGTAACCATAGGGTTTAAGAAACTGGTTCAGCTGATCTTTGATGACCCCGGCTTCAACGCGCACCCAGCCCTCTTCGGGGTTGATTTCGATAATGCGATTCATATAGCGGGACATATCGACGATAATTCCACCGTTCAGCGCCTGGCCGTTAGTGCCGGTGCCGCCGCCACGCGGGGTGAAAATCAGCGATTTAAAACGCGGTTCGGCGGCGACGCGCGCCAGCAGCGCCACGTCCGCCGTGGATCGTGGAAAAATGACCGCATCCGGCAGCAGCTGATAGACGCTGTTGTCGGTGGCCATCGTTAGCCTGTCGGCATAGCTGGTGGCGGTATCGCCGGTAAAACCCTGTTGCTCCAGTACCTGCAAAAAATTCAGCACCAGTTGAACTACCCCTGGCGCCTGAGAAATTTGTGGGATCATCACGCTTGACCCTGCCTGACTATGTTGTGTTTGAAAATATTGTGTTGGTGCTAACTAAACGTTTGCGTAGCGCATTCAACTTTTTATCACATTTTTTTCATATGCGCCCACGTGTTTTCTGTGCAAAATCAGCCCGGCAAAATTATTGATATTATTATCAGTATATGGATTTACGCGGCGCCAGCTGTTTGGCGCGACTGGAAAGGTAAAATTTCTCTATGATTAATCCCCATCAGCCTCGGGACATTCCGCAAATACTGCTGTCGGTGCTGTTCCTGGCCCTGATTATCATATCCTGCCTGTGGGTTGTGCAGCCGTTTATTCTGTCCTTCGCCTGGGCCGGTACGGTGGTGATCGCCACCTGGCCGGTGCTGCTGCGTCTACAGCGTGTGCTGTTCGGCAAACGACTGCTGGCGGTGCTGGCGATGACCCTGTTGCTGTTTCTGCTATTCGTTATTCCTATCGCTCTGCTGGTCAACAGCCTGGTGGATAACAGCGTTCCGCTGATCAAACTCATCAGCAGCGGAAATGTGACGCTGCCGGATTTCGCCTGGCTCAACAGCGTACCGCTGGTCGGCGATAAACTGTACTCCGCCTGGCACGGTCTGCTGGATATGGGCGGCTCGGCGATTATGGCCAAGGTTCGTCCCTATATTGGCACCACCACCAGCTGGTTTGTCGGTCAGGCGGCGCACATCGGCAAGCTGCTGGTCTACTGCGGTTTGATGCTGCTGTTCAGCGCGCTGCTCTACTGGCGCGGCGAGCAGGTGGCCTATGGTTTCCGCTACTTCGCCACGCGCCTCGCGGCCAAACGCGGCGACGCCGCGGTGCTGCTGGCCGGCCAGGCCGTGCGCGCCGTGGCGCTGGGCGTGGTGGTCACTGCCCTCACTCAGGCGGTACTGGGCGGGATTGGCCTTGCCGTCTCCGGCGTGCCCTACGCCGCTCTGCTGACCGTGGTGATGATCTTTACCTGTCTGGTTCAGCTCGGCCCTTTACTGGTTTTGGTGCCGTCGATTATCTGGCTTTACTGGAGCGGGGACACCACCTGGGGCACCGTGCTGCTGGTCTGGAGCTGCGTAGTCGGCACCATGGACAACGTTATTCGTCCGGTGCTCATCCGCATGGGCGCCGACCTGCCAATGATCCTTATCCTCACCGGCGTCATTGGCGGCCTGATCGCCTTCGGCATGATCGGCCTGTTTATCGGTCCGGTGCTGCTCGCCGTCTCCTGGCGACTGTATGACGCCTGGGTGCATGAGGTGCCGCCGCCGCCGAAAGACCCTGACGTCGTCCTTGAAGAGCTCAGTGAGCTGGAGGCCGGTCGCAAGTAATGCCTGGCAGGCGGGGAGACCCGCCTGTTTCTTTGCCCGCATATTGTTAAGCAAAATTTATTGATCGCCGGCAATGCGCTGGCCCCGCGCGCCCTTCACCTCGCTTTCCTCCCCCGGTCCTTCACAACAATTTAACTATTGAGAGGAATCTGATCGACGGCAAAGGCCCCGCTGCCTACTATTAGCTCACGGTTATAAATCAACACCTTGATTTATAAGCATGGAAATCCCCTGAGTGAAACAACGAATTGCTGTGTGTAGTCTTTGCCCATCTCCCACGATGGGCTTTTTTTTGCCCTGCGCATCACGACACCAGATAGCCTGACACCGGTAAAAAAAATCCCCGGCATCGCTGCCGGGGATCGGTCCTGTCAGGGCGAACTTATTTTTTCAGTTCCGCCAGACCTAACCAGGTTTGTACCACGGTATCCGGGTTCAGGGACAAGCTATCAATCCCCTCTTCCATCAGCCAGGCGGCGAAATCCTCATGGTCAGACGGCCCCTGGCCGCAGATGCCGACGTATTTACCCTGTTTTTTCGCCGCGCGGATGGCCATCGACAGCAAGGCTTTCACCGCGTCGTTGCGTTCATCAAACAGCTCAGAAACCACACCGGAATCGCGGTCCAGACCGAGCGCCAGTTGGGTCATGTCGTTCGAACCGATGGAGAAGCCGTCGAAGTACTCGAGGAACTGCTCCGCCAGCAAGGCGTTCGATGGGATCTCGCACATCATAATGATCTTCAGCCCGTTCTCGCCGCGCTTCAGCCCCTGACGCTCCAGCTCTTCGACCACCGCTTTCGCCTGGGCGACGGTACGGACGAACGGGACCATCACTTCAACGTTGGTCAGTCCCATATCGTTACGCACGCGCTTCATCGCTTCGCACTCCAGGGCGAAGCAGTCGCGGAAGCTTTCGGAAACGTAGCGTCCGGCGCCGCGGAAGCCGAGCATCGGGTTCTCTTCTTCCGGCTCATAGCGCTCGCCGCCCACCAGGTTGGCGTATTCGTTCGATTTGAAGTCCGACAGACGCACGATCACCCGTTTCGGATAGAAAGCGGCGCCGAGGGTGGCGATCCCTTCGGTCAGGCGGCCAACGTAGAACTCTCTCGGCGAATCGTAGCCTTTCATCAGCTCGCGGATTTCGTTCTGCAGGCCCGGCTCCTGGTCGTCAAACTCCAGCAGCGCGCGCGGATGAACGCCAATCATGCGGTTGATGATAAATTCCAGCCGCGCCAGACCGACGCCTTCGTTCGGCAGGCAGGCGAAGTCGAACGCGCGATCCGGGTTGCCGACGTTCATCATCACCTTCAGCGGCAGATCCGGCATGTCGCCGACGCTGGAGCTCTTGACGCTGAAGTCGAGCAGCTCGGCGTAGACATAGCCGGTGTCGCCTTCGGCGCAGGAGACGGTGACATTCTGATTTTCCTGAATGCGATCGGTAGCATCACCGCAGCCGACCACCGCCGGGATCCCCAGCTCACGGGCGATAATCGCCGCGTGACAGGTACGCCCGCCGCGGTTGGTGACAATCGCCGAGGCTTTTTTCATGATCGGTTCCCAGTCCGGGTCGGTCATGTCGGTAACCAGTACGTCGCCTGGCTCAATGCGATTCATCTCGCTGATATCGTGGATCACCTTGACCGGACCGGCGCCAATGCGGTGGCCGATGGCGCGCCCTTCGGCGATGATCTGCCCCTGAGCGTGGAGGGTATAACGCTCCATCACCTGGCCGCGGGACCGCACGGTTTCAGGACGCGCCTGGACGATAAACAGCTTACCGGTGTGGCCATCTTTCGCCCACTCGATATCCATCGGACGGCCGTAGTGCTTCTCGATCTGCACCGCCTGCTTCGCCAGCTCCTGCACTTCCTCGTTGCTTAACGAGAAAATATCGCGCTGCGCCTGCGGCACATCTTCGATACGCACCTGTTTACCGTGCTCCTGGGTCGGCGCGTAAACCATACGGATCTTTTTCGACCCCATGGTGCGGCGCACGATCGCCGGACGGCCAGCGGCCAGCGTCGGTTTGTGGACGTAGAATTCGTCCGGGTTCACCGCGCCCTGCACCACCATCTCGCCCAAACCCCACGCCGAGGTGATAAACACCACCTGGTCAAAGCCGGATTCGGTATCGATGGAGAACATGACGCCGGAGGAGGCCAGATCGGAGCGGACCATCCTCTGCACCCCGGCGGAGAGCGCCACGCCGCGGTGATCGTAACCCTGATGCACGCGGTAGGAGATTGCGCGATCGTTAAACAGCGAAGCAAACACGTGCTTCACGGCAACGAGCACGGCGTCAAAGCCCTGCACGTTGAGGAATGTCTCTTGCTGCCCGGCGAAGGAGGCGTCCGGCATATCTTCCGCGGTGGCGGAAGAGCGCACGGCGAATGAGGCCTCGGCGTCATCGGCGGACAGCAGGTCATAAGCATCGCGAATCGCGTTTTCCAGTTCGCTCTGGAAGGGGGTATCGATGATCCACTGTCGGATCTGCGCGCCCGCTTTCGCTAATGCGGAAACGTCGTCAATGTCGGTTTCATCCAGCAGCGCATAGATGCGCTGGTTAACACCGCTTTGGTCCAGGAACTGATTGAAAGCATCAGCGGTGGTGGCAAACCCGTTAGGTACGGAAACACCCATACCGGACAGATTCGTAATCATTTCACCAAGGGAGGCATTTTTGCCCCCAACTCTGTCTACATCATTCATGCCGAGTTGGTTATACCAAAGCACCAGCGGTGACGAGCCATTGTTGGACATCGAGACAATCCTTTTGTGATTTAATACCAGTGAAAAAAATTTCACGATCGACTGCAGGATTATCCTGACATATTTATGAAGCTGAAAAAAACGGTGAATCGTTCAAGCAAATTATTTTTTCATTTTTCGGACTGTTCCCCCGATATTGCTAACTTGATGATTTTTAGGAATTCTGATGGAAAACGCTGGAAATAACGGCGACAAAAAGAAAATGAACCACCCTTTTCATAAAAAACAAAAATAGCGTTTCAATTTTAACAAGAGACAAATCAAACAGGGATATGCTTAAATTTAATATCCGCTTTCAGGCAATTAAACTCATTATACCGGATGGTCAAAATGGAAAGTGCTGTAGATCGCCACGTATTTTATATTTCTGACGGTACCGCCATCACGGCGGAGGTGCTGGGGCATGCCGTGATGTCGCAATTCCCGGTCGCCATCAGCAGCGTAACCCTGCCGTTTGTGGAAAACATCAGCCGCGCGCGGGCGGTGAAGGAGCAGATCGACGCCATTTATCAGCAAACGGGTATTCGCCCGCTGGTGTTCTACTCCATCGTCATCCCGGAAATACGCGACATTATTCTGCAAAGTGAAGGCTTTTGTCAGGATATCGTGCAGGCGCTGGTGGCCCCGCTGCAGCAGGAGCTCAACCTCGACCCGACGCCGGTGGCCCACCGCACCCACGGCCTCAACCCCGGCAATCTGATTAAATACGATGCGCGTATCGCCGCCATCGATTATACCCTCGCCCATGACGATGGCATCTCGCTGCGCAACCTTGACCAGGCGCAGGTGATCCTCCTCGGCGTCTCGCGCTGCGGCAAAACACCCACCAGTCTGTATCTCGCCATGCAGTACGGTATTCGCGCCGCCAACTATCCGTTTATCGCCGACGATATGGACAATCTGGTGCTGCCGGCCTCGCTGAAACCCCTGCAGCATAAGATGTTCGGCCTGACCATCAATCCGGAGCGTCTGGCGGCGATCCGCGAGGAGCGCCGGGAGAACAGCCGCTACGCCTCCCTGCGCCAGTGTCGGATGGAAGTGACCGAAGTGGAGGCCCTGTATCGCAAGAATAAAATCCCCTGCCTGAACAGCACCAACTATTCCGTTGAGGAAATAGCGACAAAAATCATGGACATCATGGGGCTGAATCGCAGAATGTACTAATACACTAGTACATTATTAAAAATTTGTTTATGCTATCACCCGTGGCCTATACAGGATCATGCCCTGCTCTTGCAATAAGCAGGGATTGGTTTATCGTGATGCGCATCACTTCCCGGCATTTTCGCCGCGGAAGAAACAGATTTTTGAGACCCCAATGAATAAAACAGACGAATTGCGTACCGCGCGCATTGAGAGCCTGGTAACGCCCGCGGAGCTGGCCCAGCGCCATCCCGTGACGGCCGACGTGGCTGCCCACGTCTCGGCCTCCCGCCGCCGAATTGAAAAAATCCTCAACGGCGAAGACCGCCGACTGCTGGTGATTATCGGCCCCTGCTCCATTCACGACACCGACGCGGCGCTGGAGTATGCCCGCCGCCTGCAGGGCATGCGCGAGCGCTACCAGCCGCAGCTGGAGATCGTGATGCGCACCTACTTTGAAAAACCGCGTACCGTGGTGGGCTGGAAAGGCTTAATCTCCGATCCCGACCTCAACGGCAGCTACCGGGTCAACCACGGAATTGAGCTGGCGCGGCGCCTGCTGCTGCAGGTTAATGAGCTGGGAGTACCGACGGCCACCGAGTTTCTCGATATGGTGACCGGTCAGTTTATCGCCGATCTCATCAGCTGGGGGGCCATCGGGGCGCGCACCACTGAAAGCCAGATCCACCGTGAAATGGCCTCAGCGCTCTCCTGCCCGGTTGGATTTAAAAACGGCACCGATGGCAATACGCGCATCGCGGTGGACGCCATCCGCGCCTCCCGCGCCAGCCATATGTTCCTCTCTCCGGACAAGCAGGGGCAGATGACGATTTACCAGACCAGCGGCAACCCGTACGGGCACATCATTATGCGCGGCGGCAAACGGCCAAACTATCACGCCGAGGATATCACCGCCGCCGGCGAGGCGCTGCGTGAATTCGATCTGCCGGAACAGCTGGTCGTTGATTTCAGCCATGGCAACTGCCAGAAGCAGCACCGCCGTCAGCTGGAGGTGTGCGCCGATATCTGTCAGCAAATTCGCGCGGGCTCCACCGCCATCGCCGGGATTATGGCCGAAAGCTTCCTGCAGGAAGGCACTCAGAAAGTGGTCCCCGGCCAGCCGTTGACCTGGGGCCAGTCGATCACCGACCCCTGCCTGAGCTGGGAAGACAGCGAAAGATTATTGAGCGAGCTGGCTGCGGCCACCGCCACCCGCCTGTAACCGCTCCGCCCGCCGCGCCTGCGGCGGGCAATTCTCTTCGCTGACTCCCCTACCAAATCCGGTAACACGATAAATAACGCTTGCCGTCAAAAACAACATTATTGATAATGATTATCATTGTTGCCTTGATTTTTATTCTGAGAGCTATGACGCGTATGGATAACACTGCCACAGCTGAAAAACCAAAAGACAATGCCCCTTATCCCGTGGCGACGGACAGAGAGATCAGCAGTCGGGTTCTGTTAGGCAGCGAAGGACGAGTAGTGATTGAGCATGGCGGCCAGCGCTATCTGCTGCGCCAGACCCACGCCGGGAAGTTAATTCTGACCAAGTAAACGCCCCGCTGAACGCGGGGCGAGGCAAGTTAGCTCGAGCAGCTGACTTCCAGACGTTTCCCCCAGTCCGGCGGGCGGCGGACGTAGTCGTCCTCGCGATCGGTAAAGGGGTCTGCCAGCGCGGCATGCAGGCGCTCCAGCTCGCCCATATCGCCCGCCTCAGCCTGCTCGATCGCCCGCTGCGCCAGCCAGTTACGTAACACCAGCGCCGGATTCACGCCCTGCATCCTCTGCTGGCGCTGCGCGTCGTCCACCTGTTCATCACGCAGCCGCGCACGATACCCGGCAAACCAGCTGTCAAAGGCCGCGCGGTCGATAAACTCATCGCGCAGCGGCGATGCGGCGCTGAGCTGTTCGCTGTGGCTCAGCAGGCGGAACGTCCGGGTATAGTCGCTCTTCTCGCGGATCATCAGGGCAAACAGCCCGTCCAGCAGGTCGTTATCCCCTTTCTGCTGGCTGAACAGGCCGAGTTTATCGCGCATCCGCTGGCCATAAGCGGTCAGCAAGGCGTGCTGATACTCATCCAGCGCCGCGTTTAACGCTTCAGCGCTGATAAACGGCGACAGCGATTGGGCGAGACGCTGCAGATTCCACAGCCCCACCGCCGGCTGGTTTTCAAAACTGTAGCGCCCCTGATAATCGGAGTGGTTGCAGATGAAGTCCGGTTGGAAATCGTCAAGGAAGCCATACGGGCCGTAGTCGATGGTCAGACCGAGAATCGACATGTTGTCGGTATTCATCACCCCATGGGCAAAGCCCACGGTTTGCCAGCTGGCGATAGTCTGCGCGGTACGCGTGACAATGTCACGGAACCATAACAGGTACTTGTCCGCCTCATCCTGCAGCTGCGGCCAGTGGTGGCGAATAACATAGTCGGCCAGTTGCTGGACCTTCTGCGGCTCACGGCGATAGTAAAAATGTTCGAAATGGCCGAAGCGGACATGGCTCTCGGCCACCCGCATCAGCATCGCGCCGGGCTCCACGCGCTCGCGGTAGACCGGGGTATCGCTGGTCACCATCGCCAGGGCGCGCGTCGTCGGGATCCCCAGAGCATGCATCGCCTCCGACGCCAGACTTTCCCGGATCGTCGAGCGCAGCACGGCGCGGCCGTCCCCCATCCGCGAATAAGGAGTCAGGCCGGCGCCTTTCAGATGCCAGTCGTAACGGCGGCCATCCGCCAGCTGCTGCTCGCCGAGCAGGATCCCGCGTCCGTCGCCCAGCTGGCCGGCCCAGGCGCCAAACTGATGGCCGCTGTATACCTGCGCCAGCGGCGACATGCCCGGAAGCAGCGCTTCGCCGCCCCAGACACCGGCCCCGCTTTCAGGCGCAAACAGGGCGTCGGGCACCCCCAGCTGTTGCGCCAGCGGGGCGTTGCGCCAGATGAGTCGGGCGTTATCCAACGGCGTTGGTGACAGGGAAGTGTAAAAGTCCGGCAGTTCATCCCGCCAGTGGGTGGTAAAAGAAAGGGTCATGGTTCCTCCTCTCTCCAGTGTAGTGCCTGGAACAGCGGATTAACACGGGCGGAGTGCAGGGTTATCGGCATAAAAAAGGGAAGCGTTCGCTTCCCTCTTGCTTCTGAATGACGTCAGATTCGCCGCGCCTGCCAGAACTTTTTGTTCCAGTAGACGTTATCCAGCGAGGAACGGGTGACGCCCTGGCTGGTGGAGGCGTGAATAAACTGGTTGTCGGTATCGTAGATGCCAACGTGCAGGCCGCTCTCCCCTGAGCCGGTTTTGAAGAACACCAGATCGCCGGGCAGCAGATCGCGCTTATCGATGCGGGTGCCGATTTCCGCCTGCTCGCGGGTTTCACGCGGCAGCTGGAGGGCAAATTTATCGCGAAACGTGCGCACCACGAAGCCGGAGCAGTCAACGCCGCGCGGCGTCATGCCGCCGTAGCGATACGGCGCGCCGCGCCAGCTGCGCAGCTGCTCGTTCAGATTCGCCACCACCGTGATGGAGTCAGCCAGCCGAGGATTCGGCGGCGGTGCCCGATGGCTGCTGCAGCCGGCTAAAATTAACGCCGCCGCCAACATGAACCAGAAGCGCATTTCAGATGATCCCTCTGTCCCTAGTCTCTTTATCGCAATAATTTAGCTTGTTTATCAATATAGTGACAAGATAACTGCGTGCTACTGTGACGCGATGAGCATAATATGACCGGCCACCTCAACGCGCTGGAACGGGATCGCATAGGCGGCGGTTAAATTTTCCTCATTCAGCACCTCGGCGGTCTCCCCGCAGGCGATGGCTTCCCCCTGGCAGAGCAGCCAGCTCTGACCGGCGTGGCGCAGGGTATGGTTGAGATCGTGGCTGCTCATCACCACCGCAATCCCCGCCGCGCTCAGCTCGTGTAACAGCCGATCCAGCGCCGCCTGCTGGGCCACATCCAGACTGTTCATCGGCTCATCCAGCAGCAGCAGCTGACCCGCGGAATTACTCAAGGGATCGATCTGCAGGATCACTGCCGCCAGCCGCACGCGCTGCCACTCGCCGCCCGACAGCTGATTGACCGGACGGCCCAGCTTATTGTCCAGACCAAGCCTGGCCGCGATATCGCTCAGACGGGCGCTATCATCCTGCTGCTGCATATGCAGCGCCAGGTAGTGCCATACCGGCATGGCGAACGGCGGGGTCTGGTGTTGACACAGATATCCGCGACGGCGCGCCAGCTCCCTCGCCGGCCACTCGTCAAGCAGCCGGCCGTTAAAATGAACCGTGCCGGGGCCGTCGGACAGCCCCGCCATGCGGGTCAGCAGCGTGCTCTTCCCTGCGCCGTTCGGCCCCACCAGATGGACAATCTCCCCGGCGCGAAAAGCCGCAGAAAACGGGGCCAGGCGCCCCGCCGCTTCTACATCCTGTAGCTGCATCAGAAACGACATTATTGCGCCAGCGCTCCTTTAATCGCCGCCACCAGCTGCGGATCGTCCGGCGTCATATCCGGAGAGAAGCGCTGAATGACGTTGCCCTGGCGATCGATGAGGAATTTTTCGAAATTCCACAGAATGTCGTCCACATACAGCGGCGCCCGGCCTTTGCTGGCCATCCGCTCATAAAAACCGCTGCCTTCCGGGGCCACCGCTTTCGGCGCGGCGGCAATCAGTTTTTGATAGAGCGGCGCGCGATGTTCGCCGTTGACGTCAATTTTGCTAAACAGCGGGAAGGTGACGCCGTAGGTAGTGCTGCAGAAGGTCTTAATCTCCTCTTCACTGCCCGGCTCCTGGCCGAGGAACTGGTTGCAGGGGAACCCCAGCACGCTGAAGCCCTCGGCGGCAAACTGCTTTTGCAGATCCTCGAGTTGCTCATACTGCGGCGTCAGGCCGCATTTCGAGGCCACATTGACGATCAGCAGCACCTTGCCGGCAAAGGATGCCAGGGTAGTTTTCTCGCCATCAATGGTCGTCACTTCGGTATTCAGAATGTCATGTTGCATAGCCTGTCCTCAATGGATAAACCGGTTTCCGGTGAAGGTGATCCCTTTCTACTGTAGCGGATTCAGCGCCCGCCATTCTACTGCCATTCCCCCCGAGTTGTCGCATGATGTAACAGCGCTTCGCTGGCCGCCGGCAACATGAAATCCTCTCAATTGGGCCGTCGACCATTTCCGTGTACAGTGTTCCATGAATGTAATATGGTTTCGTTACTTGTTAATTTAAGAGAGTTTTAGTGATGAAGAAGTTGTTTAGCCTGGCGTTAATCGCCACCTCTGTCGCCCTGCTGAGCGCCTGCTCCCCGGATGAAGATAATAAAGTAAAAGTCGCTATCAATACCGGGCCGGACGAAGCCATCTGGAAAGTGGTGGAGCAGGTGGCGAAGGATAAATACCACCTCGACGTCGAAGTGGTCTCCTTCAATGATTATGTGCTGCCCAACGAAGCGCTGAACAACAAAGATGTCGATGCCAACGCCTTCCAGACCCTGCCGTACCTTGAGGCGCAGTCGAAAGAACGCGGCTATAAATTTGCAGTGGTCGGTAAAACCTTTGTCTTCCCTATCGCCGCCTATTCTCACCGGATCAAAAATATCAGCGAACTGCCCGAAGGGGCGACGGTGACCATTTCTAATGAAACCACCACCCTGGGCCGCAGCCTGCTGCTGCTTCAGGCGCAGGGGTTACTCAAGCTGAAACCGGGCGTCGGCTATTTACCCACCACGCTGGATATCATCGACAATCCGAAACAGCTGAAAATTGTTGAAGTGGATACCCCGCAGCTGACCCGTACCCTTGACGATCCGAACGTCAGCCTGTCAATCATTAACACCAACTTCTCCGCCCAGGCGGGCCTGTCGGCCGCCCGCGACGGTCTGTTTATGGAGGGGCCGGATTCCCCATACGTGAATGCGATAGTCGCCCGCGAGGATAATAAGGACAGCAAGAAAATTCAGGAATTAAAAGCCGCCTTCCAGACCAGCGAAGTCGCGGAAAAAGCGAAGGAAGTCTACAAAGGCGACGCGATCAAAGGCTGGTAAGCCTGAACCGGCGCCGTCCCTGCCGACGGCGCCGCGCTATCCCCGCCCCCGCGAACGCAGCAGCAACCAGATAAAGACCGGCGCGCCCAGGGTCGCCGTCACCACGCCAATCGGCAGCTCTGCGGCGGAAAGCGCCAGCCGGGCAATGATATCCGCCCCCAGCAAGGCGCTTGCCCCGGCCAGCATACAGGCCGGGAGCAACACCCGGTGATCGCTCAAGCCGCATAGCCGCAGAATATGCGGGATCACCAGACCGATAAAGCCAATCGCCCCCGCCAGCGCCACGCTAACGCCGACCATCCAGCCGGTCGCCACCACCAGTAATTTGCGCCACAGCCACAGCGGCAGCCCAAGCTGACGAGCGGAGACTTCGCCCAGCGCCAGTAAATTCAGGGGTTGCGACTGCAGACAGACCCAGCAGAGCACCGGCAGGAGGGCTATCATCAGCCACAGCTGTTGCCAGTCGACGCCGCCAAACCCGCCCATCATCCAGTACATTAGCTGACGCAGGTCAAAAGAGGTGGAGAAGTAGACTGCCCAGGTCATCAGGGCGCTGCAGATGATCCCCAGCGCCACCCCCGCCAGCAGCAGACGGCTGGTAGACAGATGGCGGCGGGCGAAACGCAGCAGAATAAAAGTGATCAGCAGCGCGCCAAAGATGGCACACAGGCCGAGCGCCCAGCCGGGCAAGACTCCTTTGCCCAGCAGGACGGCGGCAATCAGCCCGACGCCCGCGCCGTTGGAGACCCCCAGCAGCCCCGGCTCCGCCAGAGGATTTTCAAACAACGCCTGCATAATCGCCCCGGAGAGCGCCAGCGCCGCCCCCACCAGCAGCACCGCCAGGGTTCGCGGCAGGCGGATCTGCCAGATAAACAGCTGACCTTTGGCGCTGAGCCACTCGCCGGGCGGGATCCATTGCTCCCCCGCGCACAGGCTGATCAGCAGGGTGACCAGCAGCAACAGCGTTAATCCGAAGAGCCAACGCCGGCTACGGCGCTGTTGAAGATGGGCGAGAGTCAGCATAGATTCCATTACGCAGGGGGAACAAGAGGCTGATTTTACGGTGGCTGTCGCGGTGAGAAAAGGAAAACCTCACGACCAAACGTCGACGCGGAGGAGGCTCCCCCGCGTCGACCATCCCGCTTTACACCAGAAGCTGAAACAGCAGCGCAAAGAGAATGATGTTCGCCACCACGATTGCCCAGCCGTTATAGAGCATATATTTCAGATGAGTAGACTGCGCCAGCCCCATCTGGCCGAACATATCTGATGAGGGAAACGGCCCGAACCAGTCCACCTGGGATGAGGCCAGCAGCACGGCGGTGGTCCCCTGGGGCGGCACGCCGGCGGCCATCAGCATCGGGCCAAAGATTTTATGAGTAAAGGTCATCTGGGCCACCGCCGCACCGGGCACATGGCCGATAATATTGAACGCGAAGATGCTAAAGCACAGCCAGGCCGGGGAGATCCCCTCCAGCAGCGGTTGAGTATACTCCAGCAGCCCCTGATAGGCGTGCAGGCCATCCATCAGCTCAAGGATCGGGTTGTACAGCCAGTAGAGAATAAACATCCACACCAGACGGCCGCAGCCGTGATACAGGGCCTGAAGGATCTGCGTCGGTCGCAGGCCGCCTACCAGGCCGGTCATCAGGGCCACCAGCAGCATCACGATTATCGCGAAGCTGAAGCCGGCTTTAATCACCACGCCAACGATCGCCATCACGATGATGGTCGCCGCGAAGGCCAGCGCGCTTAATTTACGCCGACGCTGCTGCGCGGCGCTGAGATCCTCTTGCGGCTTTTCCGCGAGATCGACGTCATAGCGCAGTTTGCCTTCGGTCATCTTCTGGATCCGTCCCGCCATTACCCAGCCGGCCAGCAGCGTGACCGCGCTCATCGGCAGACCAACGTACAGCAGATAGTCCGGATAGCTCAACCCACCGAGGCTGAGGATCGTCACGGTACTGGGAGTGAAAGGCCCGGTAAACAGCCCAACGGAACCGGCGGTCATCATCAGCGCGGCGACCGTTGGCGGCGTCAAGCGTACCGCTGCCGCCACCGGAATGATTACTGCCACGATAATGGCATTGCCACCGGCCATAGTGCCCAGCGAACCGCAAATTAAAATCGATGACGCCACAATGCCGAATTTCACCCGCGTCTGACTCGACAACCCGATGCGATGGACGACAAATTTTACCAGCTCAACCGCTGCGCCGGTGCGGGTGGCCACTTCCCCCACGCCGGCGCCGAGCATAATGATAAGCCCAACGGTGGCAATAAATGACCCGGTGGATTTCGCCAGCATCGTGCCCATTTCCGGCAGGCCGGTCGAGGTCATTATCATGGCGATAATAATCGAGGAGATGACCGCCAGCACAATATCAACGCCGATCAGCGATAATATCGCTAGCGCCACCAGCGGCGTAAATCCCAGCAGACCAAGCTCGCTGCCTGGTCGACCGTGGCACCACAGCGCGATCAACACGAACAGCAGCAATAACAGACCAATAATAACGTTTTTCCGCGTGATATTTCGTCTGACAGGCGCATTGCCTGTGAGCGTTGAGTCACTCATAACACTCCTTAATGCCAATCAATCCGACCATGATGGTCAGGTGGTGTATGGGGGCCTGCTCAGAAAATATCCTCCCTCTTTTTCATTATTGATTGGCCGCGGCCTGAGGGTTTGTTTGGGTACAAAGGAAACGATTCTGAGAGCGTAATATGCCGCCATTGGGCGGGGTCTACAGCACAAGATGTAACCGATGCGCTGATTGGTGATTAAATCTATGTTAACTTAGTGTTAGTAGAAAATGACTTTTTATCGGTAGGCTATAACCCTGAGTTAACTGTTCATGAAACTGCGTCATCTGGAAATCTTCTATGCCGTCATGACCTGCGGCTCTTTATCGCGAGCGGCGGAAGCGCTCAATATCTCCCAGCCCGCGGCCAGCAAAGCGTTAAAAAGCGCCGAAATGAAGCTGGGTTTTACCCTGTTTCAGCGGGTGCGCGGCAAGCTGCTGCCTACCAGCGAGGCGATCACACTTTTCGAAAAAGCGCAGAGCATTTATCAGGACCTGGACAACCTGCGCCTGCTGGCCGACAACCTGGCTCGCGATCCGCGCGCCAAGATCACTTTAGGCTGTCTGCCAAGCCTGGGGTTAAGCCTGGTGCCGGAGCTGGTGACCGACTTTTATCAGCAAAACAGCAACCTGGTGATGACGCTCACTACCGAGCACACCGAGACGCTGGTCAAAAAACTGGATTTGCGCGAGATAGATTTGGCGCTGACGCTACAGCCGGTGCAGCAGGGGGAGATCCTGACCACCCTGATTGCCGAAGTACCGCTGGTGTACATCGACCGTCATTATCGTCAGGGGGCGGTGGAGATCGACCAGATCGACCAGCAGCGCTGGATCTCGCCGGGACCGCACTCGCTCTCTGCCGCCATCGCCACCCGTCGCGACTTTTCCACCACCCGGCTAAACGTCCAGACCTACTATATGGCCACCGAGTTCGTGAAGCGCGGCATGGGCTGCAGCATCACTGATATCTTTTCCGCCCAGCACAACCTGGCCCCGGAGATGATCCATCCCATTACGCCGCCGATGGCGATTAACCTCTGTCTGTTACGCCGGGCCGACGTTTCCCTGAGCCCGATGGCGCAAAAGTTCGTCGATTTTCTCTGCCAGCGTCTGCGCCAGCAGCTCAAGGAGATTAACCTGCGGTTATACCCTGACCATAAAAAGTCAATTGCGCCGCTGGGGTAAATGCTTTGACATAACCCGATAAATTTATCAGCGGTGGATATATCGGGTTATGAACAAACGCATTGTCATTATCGGCGGCGGCGTGGTCGGTCTGGCCACGGCCTGGGAACTGATCAAGCGCGGCCATCAGGTGCAATTACTGGAGCGCAATGCCGAACCGGGCAGCGCCACCAGTTTTGCCAACGGCGGACAATTAAGTTACCGCTACGTCGCCCCCCTTGCCGACAGCGGCGTTCCCCTGCAGGGAATGAAATGGATGGGCAAAGCCGATTCGCCGCTGAATATGCGTCTCAGGATGTCTCTCCAGCAGTGGCGCTGGCTGCTGCAGTTTCTGCGCGCCTGTAATAACCAGACCAATAAAATGAATGGCGACCATATTTTACGCCTGTCGTTGCTCAGCCGTCAGGTCATGCAGGCGTGGCGGGATGAGGATAATCTTGCCGATTTCCACTGGCGGCGCAGCGGAAAATTAATTATCCATCGTCGCGAATATGATTTTAATAAAGCAGCAAAAGGGATTGATCCTCAGTATCAGCAGGCGCTGAATGCTGAAGCCTGCCTGCAGCTGGAGCCGGCGCTCAAACATATTAGTCCTTCTCTGCAGGGCGGAATCTATTCGCCAGGCGATGAAACGGCAGATTGTCATCAGTTCTGCCTTGCCCTGCTCGACAAGCTCAATGCCAGCAGCGACTTTAGCCTGCTGACCCAGTGTGAGGTGCGGCGACTCAATAAGCGCGGGGGACGCATCAGCAGCCTGGAGACCAGTCAGGGGACCCTCACCGGCGATGAGTATGTCGTCGCCGCCGGTAACGGCAGTAGTTCTCTGCTTGGGCATCTGGGGGTTCGCGTGCCGCTGTGCGCCCTGAAGGGGTACAGCCTGACCCTGCCCTATCCTGAAAAAGCAGGTATTGCCCCTGACATCAGCGTCACCGACTACGGGCACAAAATCGTTTATGCCCGCCTTGGCCAACAGCTGCGCATCGCGGCGATGGTGGACATCGGCTACGACGGCGACGAACTGCGCGAATGCCGCATTCAGGCGCTGAAGAACATCGTCGCCCGCAGCTTTCCTGAACTGGAGGGGCTGGACGAGGCCGAAGTCTGGACCGGCATGCGCCCGTCAACGCCAGCAGGCCCGCCGATGCTGGGGCGCGCCGGCTACCCCAACCTGTGGATGAACCTCGGCCAGGGTAGCCTCGGCTTTACTCTCGCCGCCGGCAGCGCGGTGGTGCTGGGCGCGTTAATCGACAATCAGATGCCAGACATTTCTTTAGAAGGTCTCACATGGAAACAAACCGCATGACAATTATTCGCAATAATCCACAACCTCGTCTTTCCGCCAGCGTTGCGTATGGCGATCTGCTGTTCCTCTCCGGGCAGACGCCAAAAAGCAATGAAGACGATATCGTTTTACAAACCCGTGAAGTACTGGAGAAGATCGACGCGCTGCTGGCCGCAGCCGGGAGCGATAAGCAGCACATTCTCTCCGCGCAGATCTGGTTGAAAAATATCGAGCGTGACTTTGCCGCATTCAATGAGGTGTGGGTGCAATGGATGCCGGAAGGCTATAGCCCGGCGCGAGCGGCCGTGCAGGCGGAGATGGCGCGACCAGAAATCCTGGTGGAGATCATGCTCACCGCCGTCAAAGCGTAAAGATTGACAGAAAAGAAAAAGGCCGCAATGCGGCCTTTTTAATTAGTTCAGATTATTTGTCTTTCGGCGACGCGTTTTCGACACGGCTTTTCAGCTTCTGACCGGGTCTGAAGGTCACCACGCGCCGGGCTGTAATGGGAATATCCTCCCCCGTCTTCGGGTTACGTCCCGGGCGTTGGTTTTTATCCCGCAAATCGAAGTTGCCGAACCCGGAGAGTTTGACCTGTTCTCCGTTTTCCAGAGCACGACGGATCTCTTCGAAAAACAACTCGACCAGTTCTTTGGCATCCCGCTTGCTAAGCCCAAGCTTATCAAACAGATATTCTGACATTTCAGCTTTTGTAAGCGCCATAGGTTCAATCCCTCAATGATGCCTGGAATCGCTCTTTTAATGCCTCTACACATCTGGCAACGGTAGCGGCAATCTCCTCTTCTTCGAGTGTACGGCTGGTATCCTGCAGGATCAGGCTAATCGCAAGGCTCTTATACCCTTCCGCCACACCCTTACCACGGTACACGTCAAATAAGTTTACGCCAACTACCTGATTTACGCCAACTTTCTTACATTCGGCTAAAACATCGGCGGCAGCCACGTTTTCCGCGACCAGCACCGCGATGTCGCGACGGTTCGCCGGGAAGCGGGAAATATCGCGCGCCTGAGGCACCACGCGGTCTGCGAGCTTGTTCCACTCCAGTTCGAACACCAGAGTGCGACCGTTCAGATCCAGTTTACGTTCCAGCTCAGGATGAACAACCCCAATGAAACCAATGCGTTCACCTTTAAGATAAATCGCTGCGGATTGTCCCGGATGCAGCGCGGTGGTCGCTTCAGCACGGAATTCGATATCCGCTAATTTTCCGGTTAAATCCAGAACGGCTTCCAGATCGCCTTTCAGATCATAGAAATCGACCGTCTCTTTCGCCAGTGTCCAGTGCTCTTCGTACCGGTTGCCGCAGATCGCCCCGGCCAGCATCACATCCTGACGAATGCCCAGCGGCGCATTGGTGTCCGGCACAAAGCGCAGGCCGCTCTCAAAGATGCGCACCCGGCTCTGCTGACGGTTCTGGTTGTAGACCACGGTGCCCAGCAGGCCGGTCCACAGCGACAGGCGCATCGCAGACATTTCGCTGGAGATCGGGCTTGGCAGGATCAGCGCCTCTTCCCCGGCGTGGATCAGCTGCTGGACTTTCGGGTCGACGAAGCTGTAGGTGATCACTTCCTGATAGCCTTTGTCGTTCAGCAGCGTTTTCACGCGCTTCAGCGACAGGTCCGCTTCGCGATGGGTTCCCATGATCAGACCCGCCTGCACCGGCTCGTCAGGAATGTTGTTGTAGCCGTAAACGCGAGCCACTTCTTCAACCAGATCTTCTTCGATCTCCATGTCGAAACGCCAGCTCGGCGCAACCGCCTGCCATTCGCCCTCGCCAACCGTCACTTCGCAGCCGAGGCGCTGCAGAATGTCGGTGACCTGCGCGTCGTCGATATGGTGGCCAATCAGGCGATCCAGCTTGCTGCGACGCAGCGTAATGGTGGCGCGTGTTGGTAGATTCTCTTTGCTGGTAACGTCAATGACCGGGCCGGCTTCACCGCCGCAGAGGTCGATCAGCAGACGGGTGGCACGCTCCAGCGCTTTATACTGCAGGGCCGGATCGACGCCGCGCTCATAGCGGTGAGAGGCATCGGTGTGCAGGCCATGACGGCGCGCGCGGCCGGTAATGGACAGCGGGCTGAAGAACGCGCATTCCAGCAGCACGTTTTGGGTTTCGTCGTTAACGCCGGAGTGTTCCCCGCCGAAGATCCCCCCCATCGCCAGCGCTTTGTTATGGTCTGCAATGACCAGCGTGTCGCTGTCGAGCTTTGCTTCAGAGCCATCGAGCAGGACCAGGGTTTCCCCTTCTTTCGCCATGCGCACCACGATCCCGCCTTCAATACGGTCGCGGTCAAAGGCGTGCATCGGCTGGCCCAGCTCAAGCAGCACATAGTTGGTCACGTCAACCACCGCGTCGATGGAGCGGATCCCGCAGCGGCGCAGCTTCTCTTTCATCCACAGCGGCGTCGGCGCTTTGACGTTGATACCTTTCACCACGCGCCCCAGATAGCGCGGGCAAGCCTGCGGCGCGTCAACCTGAATCGGCAGCACGTCGTCAATCGTCGCGGCAACCGGCGTGATTTCCGGCGCGTTCAGCGGCGCTTTGTTCAGGACAGCGACATCGCGCGCCACGCCAATGATGCCCAGGCAGTCGGCGCGGTTTGGCGTGACGCTGATTTCGATGGTGTTATCGTCAAGCTTGAGGTATTCGCGAATATCGGTGCCGATGGGCGCATCTGCCGGCAGCTCGATGATACCGCTATGGTCGTCGGAAATACCCAGCTCGGAGAAGGAGCACAGCATCCCCTCAGACGGCTCGCCGCGCAGCTTCGCGGCCTTAATTTTGAAATCGCCCGGCAGCACGGCGCCGATGGTGGCTACCGCGACCTTTAGCCCCTGACGGCAGTTTGGCGCGCCGCAGACGATGTCCAGCAGGCGTTCGCCGCCGACGTTGACTTTGGTGACGCGCAGTTTGTCGGCGTTCGGGTGCTGACCGCACTCCACCACTTCCCCGACTACGACGCCGTTGAAGCTGCCGGCGACCGGCTCAACGCCATCTACTTCGAGGCCCGCCATGGTGATCTGATCGGAAAGCGCTTCGCTGTCGATCGCCGGGTTAACCCATTCGCGTAACCACAGTTCACTGAATTTCATTGTTCTGTCCTGCCCTTATTTAAACTGTTTGAGGAAACGCAGATCGTTTTCGAAGAACGCGCGCAGATCGGTGACGCCATAGCGCAGCATGGTCAGACGCTCCATGCCCATGCCGAAGGCGAAGCCGGAGTAGACTTCCGGATCGATACCCACGTTACGCAGCACGTTCGGGTGCACCATCCCGCAGCCCAGCACTTCCAGCCATTTGCCGTTTTTACCCATCACGTCAACTTCCGCAGACGGTTCGGTGAACGGGAAGTAGGACGGACGGAAGCGGACCTGCAGATCTTCTTCAAAGAAGTTGTTCAGGAAGTCGTGCAGCGTCCCTTTCAGGTTGGTGAAGCTGATATTTTTATCAACGATCAGACCTTCCATCTGATGGAACATCGGGGTGTGGGTCTGATCGTAGTCGTTACGATAGACGCGGCCCGGCGCGATAATACGGATAGGCGGCTGCTGGTTTTCCATGGTGCGGATCTGCACGCCGGAGGTCTGCGTACGCAGCAGGCGAGTGGCATCGAACCAGAAAGTGTCGTGGTCAGCGCGCGCCGGATGGTGACCCGGAATATTCAGCGCATCGAAGTTGTGGTAATCGTCTTCGATTTCCGGGCCCGTCGCCACGGTAAAGCCGAGCTCACCGAAGAAACTTTCAATACGGTCGATGGTGCGAGTAACCGGATGCAGGCCGCCGTTTTCAATGCGGCGACCCGGCAGCGAGACGTCAATGGTCTCTGCGGCCAGACGCGCATTCAGCGCTGCGCCTTCCAGTTCAGCTTTACGCGCGTTCAGCGCCTGCTGCACCTGCTCTTTCGCCTCGTTGATGACCGCACCGGCTGCCGGACGCCCTTCCGGCGGCAGCTCACGCAGGGTGGTCATTTGCAGGGTCAGATGCCCTTTTTTACCCAGGTATTCCACGCGGACGTTGTCCAGCGCAGCAACATCTGATGCCTCGTTAATGGCTGCCTTGGCACTGGCAACCAGCTCTGCGAGATGTGACATGGTTTTCCTCATTATGTCGGTGCAGACACCGGTTATAGTGAAATTAATATTCCGAATCCATATACGAAAAAAGCCTCCACAGGGGAGGCTTTCTGGCGCTGTTTTCCGTTTCTTCTTTCACGCGCAAGCCCCCTGAGTTCAGGTGCTAAAGTAAAAAAAGAAGCGGAAAATAGCAGCATTCATGCTTGCATTACCTTGTCTGGTAAGAAACGTCAGAGCTGTATTGAAAAGCCTGCGCCGATAAAAGTCAATGTATTGATGGTGTTGAAACGAAAAGAGGGAGACAAGCTCCCTCTTTCAACTGGCTTATGCCAGAGCTGCTTTCGCTTTTTCGACCAGAGCGGTGAACGCTACTTTGTCGAATACAGCGATGTCAGCCAGGATCTTACGGTCGATTTCAACAGAGGCTTTTTTCAGGCCATTGATGAATTTGCTGTAAGAAATACCGTTCTGACGTGCTGCTGCGTTGATACGTGCAATCCACAGTTGACGGAACTGACGTTTACGTTGACGACGGTCACGGTAAGCGTACTGACCAGCTTTGATAACAGCCTGGAAGGCAACGCGGTATACGCGAGAACGCGCACCGTAGTAGCCTTTAGCTTGTTTCAAAATTTTCTTGTGACGTGCACGTGCAATTACACCACGTTTTACGCGAGCCATGTGTGCTCTCCTGTATCTATTCTAAGTTAAAAAAGTTAAACGTTAACGACTTATGCGTACGGCAGGCACGCGATAACCAGGCCCAGATCGCCTTTGGAAACCATGGCTTTCGGACGCAGGTGACGTTTACGCTTGGTAGCTTTTTTAGTCAGAATGTGACGCAGGTTAGCGTGCTTGTGCTTAAAACCACCTTTACCGGTTTTTTTGAAGCGCTTAGCAGCACCGCGTACGGTCTTAATTTTTGGCATTTTAATAACTTCCACTTCGCATTGTTAATAAACGAAACAAAGGCGAACAAAACCAGTGAGCCGAAGCCCACCGGAAATATTTCTTGATGGCCTTACTGTTTCTTCTTAGGAGCGAGCACCATGATCATCTGGCGGCCTTCGATCTTCGTTGGGAAGGATTCGACTACTGCCAGTTCAACCAGATCGTCTTTCACGCGGTTAAGCACTTCCATACCGATCTGCTGGTGGGCCATCTCACGACCGCGGAAACGCAGCGTGATCTTGGCCTTATCGCCATCTTCGAGAAAGCGAATCAGGCTGCGGAGTTTTACCTGATAGTCACCTTCATCAGTACCAGGGCGGAATTTAATTTCCTTAACCTGGATAACTTTCTGCTTCTTCTTCTGTTCCTTAGAAGACTTACTCTTTTCATAAAGGAACTTGCCGTAGTCCATGATACGACAAACTGGCGGCTCGGCGTTAGGGCTGATTTCAACTAAATCTACTCCAGCCTCTTCAGCCTTTTCGATAGCTTCTCTCAGACTCACAATTCCCAGCTGCTCACCTTCCAGACCTGTTAAGCGAACTTCCTGGGCGCGAATCTCGCCATTAATACGATTCGGACGTGCCGTTTGAACTCGTTTTCCGCCTTTAATACCTTATTCCTCCAGTTGTTGAAGACTGCGGCTGCGAATCTCTTGTTGCAGCTTCTCGATCACTTCATTTACGTCCATGCTGCCGAGGTCTTTCCCGCGACGGGTGCGCACGGCCACTTTGCCGGCTTCGACTTCTTTGTCGCCACAGACCAACATATACGGGACACGACGTAAAGTGTGCTCGCGGATTTTAAAGCCAATCTTCTCATTTCTCAAGTCTGCTTTTACACGAATGCCCGCATTTTGTAGTTTACGCGTCAATTCGTTAACGTATTCAGCCTGAGAATCGGTAATATTCATGACCACTACCTGCACTGGTGCAATCCAGGTTGGGAAGAAGCCTGCGAACTCTTCGGTCAGGATGCCAATGAAGCGCTCCAGAGAACCGAGAATCGCACGGTGAATCATGACCGGCACCTGACGCTCGTTGTTTTCGCCCACATAGGAGGCGCTTAAACGCTGCGGCAGAGAGAAGTCCAGCTGTACGGTACCGCACTGCCATGCACGATCGAGGCAGTCATACAGGGTAAATTCAATTTTCGGGCCGTAGAACGCTCCTTCACCCAGTTGATATTCAAATGGGATGTTATTTTCTTCCAGCGCCACCGCCAGATCCGCTTCCGCGCGATCCCAGGTCTCGTCGCTACCGATACGTTTTTCCGGGCGAGTCGACAGTTTGACGACGATCTTCTCGAAGCCAAAGGTGCTATACATATCGTAGACCATACGAATACAGGCGTTCACTTCATCGCGAACCTGATCTTCAGTACAGAAGATATGCGCATCATCCTGGGTAAAGCCGCGAACGCGCATCAGACCATGCAGCGCGCCAGACGGTTCGTTACGGTGGCAGCTACCGAATTCCGCCATACGCAGCGGCAGGTCGCGGTAGGATTTCAGCCCCTGGTTGAAGATCTGCACGTGACCCGGGCAGTTCATCGGCTTGATACAGTATTCACGGTTCTCAGAAGAGGTGGTGAACATCGCATCTTTGTAGTTGTCCCAGTGGCCGGTTTTTTCCCACAGCACACGGTCCATCATGAACGGACCTTTTACTTCCTGATACTGGTACTCTTTCAGTTTAGAACGAACAAACGTTTCCAGTTCACGGAAGATGGTCCAGCCGTCATTGTGCCAGAACACCATCCCCGGCGCCTCTTCCTGCATGTGATACAGGTCGAGCTGCTTACCGATTTTACGGTGGTCACGCTTGGCGGCTTCTTCCAGACGCTGCAGGTAGGCATTCAGCGCTTTTTTATCTGCCCACGCGGTGCCGTAGATACGCTGCAACATTTTATTGTTGCTGTCGCCGCGCCAGTAGGCTCCGGCGGTTTTCATCAGCTTAAAGTGATGGCAGAAGCGCATGTTCGGTACGTGCGGACCGCGGCACATATCGATATATTCTTCATGATGATACAGGCCAGGCTTGTCATCATGGGCAATGTTTTCATCAAGAATAGAAACTTTATAGCTTTCGCCGCGTTTCACGAAGGTTTCACGCGCTTCATGCCAGCTCACTTTCTTCTTGATAACGTCGTAGTTTTTCTCGGCGAGCTCATGCATACGTTTTTCGAGCGCGTCGATATCTTCCTGGGTCAGGGTGTGGTCGAGGTCTACGTCATAGTAGAAACCATTATCGACAACCGGACCGATAGCCATTTTGGTGTTGGGCCACAGCTGTTTGATGGCATGGCCTAACAGGTGCGCGCAGGAGTGACGAATGATCTCCAGCCCTTCTTCATCTTTCGCGGTGATGATAGAGAGAGTGGAATCGGATTCGATCGGGTCACAGGCGTCTACCAGTTCACCGTTTACCCGCCCGGCAATGGTGGCTTTCGCCAGGCCTGGACCGATATCCAGCGCGACATCCATCGGACTAACTGCGTGGTCAAAATGGCGTTGGCTGCCATCAGGAAGCGTAATTACAGGCATTTTATGTCCTTATTTGCAGTGGTGCCCCGCACGAAAGAGCACATACAAAACTATATAATCATAATTATCATCAGGTTAAGGCGCAGTTCCCGCTTCACTCTGCGAAAATAGGAACACGACCGGAACGATCGCTCCCCCCTGCAGCCGCCTGCTGATAACACCGGGGAGTAGTTTACACATCATTGGTACGTGATTAAAGCCGCAACAGCATAAATGATGGCGGAATGCGGAGAAAACAAGAGGGCCACGGATAAAAAGCAGAATATAAGCGATGTGGCGCGGTAATATTGGCCAATGGCGCCGGACGATATTATTCGGACATGATAAAAGAGAGGTAGAGATATTACCTGCTGAATGTATACCGCGGGCCATTAAACCGGTACCACTTAACCCGGCTTATTAGACCGCTCGCGAAACGATAGCCTGCAATATTAAGACCACTCGCCGGCCACCAGCGTATGCACATTAAAGGCGTCGTTCATGGATTTTCCGGTGGTAGGGGCGCCGGGCGCAATATTCGAACCAGCCTCAACGTCAGAGGCTTTGGCGATACCTACCTGGGTATGATCCTGATGACCCGATGGCGGAACGGGCGTGGCGGCTGATGCGCCAAAAGAAAGCACGCACAGCGCCAGGGCTGCGATGGTATATCGATTGTTTTTCATGATGTTTATTCTCTTATTACGGAAAACAGACCGGGCAATGTCGCCCTCAGGTCAGTGCCTGTTAGTATAGATCCAGATCACATATTTGTCCGTCGAATATTTAGCTATTTGTGTCAAATAGAATGAATATTTGTCAGGCGCCCGTGAATAATGGAGAAAAAATGGAGGGCTATTTCCTTTTTACAAAAAGTAAAACGAACGGCCAGAAAAAATAATATCACTAATTGCTAAAACCAAAACGAACAGGCCGGGGAAAACCCGGCCTGAAATATTACATCTTATACCCTAGGGAGAGCGAGGTCCGGCGATCGGTATGCTCCGGCGCGGACGCAGGCGGCTCAGAGTTCCAGGTCACGTTGTAGGCGACCTTCAGGGCGAAATGGGCGTTAATCGCCACGTTTAACGCGCTCTCTGAGTTGACCGTGGTGTCCTCGGCGCCGAACACCGATACCCCTTGCGAAAATTTGGCGTTATCGGTCATCTGCCAGGCCCAGGTACCCGAAGCATAACCCAACGGCTGGGTATCAGTATCCCCGTCGGTATATTCGTCATAGCGAACGCCAGGACCAAATTCAAACCGCAGACTGTGCACCGGCCCGTTGAGGATCTGACGACCATAGCCCGCCGTCACAACATCGCGCTGTTGATAGCCGTTGTAGCGGTCTGTTAGCCAGCTACCCTGACCAAAGACATAGTTCATATCGGTCAGGTTGTAGCGGCTACGTCCGCCGACAGCATATTTTTCTGAGGATCGCTCATCATTGGACGACGTGTTGCTGGCGTTGCCCCACAGCGACCAGGCGGTGGTATTACCATACCAGGTCAGGGTGGAATCCGCCGTCATCGAAGAGCTCTTGGTGTTGCCGGACTGCGCCAGGTAGCCTGCGTTAACCACCCCTTCGAACGGTTTTTTGGCAGCGGAAGGGTCATCCATGACGGTAAATACAGAATCATCGGCCATTGCGCCAACAGACGCAAAAAGCCCCCCCGCCAGCATAACCGCTGCGGGTACTGTCTTTAAAAGCTTCATTATAACTCTCTAAAATACATTTTTTTAGGACAGTACAAATGATGAACAGGCATAATCTCGCCGGCTCATTGAATTTAGCGTCCGTACAACATAAAAGAGACCTGAGGGTCCCGGAAACTTTCGCGAGGATCGCGGAATGCAGGTCCTAAGAAAGGTAGCAAATTATAAAAAAGCACGAATAACATAGCAATCACTTACTCTTTCGTTTTTTGAATAAGACAGCTCCGGAAACAATCTTTATTTCATAATGAAAATAGAGGCATCTTTGCAAAACTGTCAGGAACTGGACTTTCCCTCCCCGAGTCATCGTGCCATGCTTAAATTAACGACAGTCGCCGTATTAAGGAGGAGAAGGAATGACCAAAATTTACACGCTCACGCTGGCCCCCTCGCTGGATAGCGCCACGCAAACCCCACAGATCTACCCGGAAGGCAAACTTCGCTGCAGCGCGCCGGTATTTGAACCTGGCGGCGGCGGGATCAATGTGGCCCGCGCCGTGACCTTTCTCGGCGGCAAAGCCACCGCCATTTTCCCGGTCGGTGGCGCTACCGGCGAGCATCTTGCCGCCCTGCTGGCCGATGAGCAGGTGCCGGTCGAGACCGTCGAAACCCGCGACTGGACGCGGCAAAACCTGCACGTCCACGTGGCCGCCAGCGGCGAACAGTATCGCTTCGTTATGCCCGGCGCGGCACTGACGGACGATGAATTCCGCCGTCTGGAAGAGAAGGTTCTGACTATCGAACCCGGCTCTCTGCTGGTGGTCAGCGGCAGCCTGCCGCCAGGTATTAGCGTCGATAACCTGATGCAGCTGGTGAAAAATGCGCAACAGCAGGGACTACGCTGCATCATTGACAGTTCCGGCGATGCGCTGGCCGCCGCGCTGGACGTCGGCAATATTGAGCTGGTGAAACCGAACCAGAAAGAGCTTAGCGCCCTCGTGCAGCGCGATCTCAGCCAACCCGATGACGTGCGCCTTGCCGCTCAGTCGTTGATCCAGTCCGGTAAAGTGCGCCGGGTGGTGGTCTCCCTGGGTCCGCAGGGGGCGTTAGGCGTGGACGCCAGCGGCAGCGTTCAGGTAGTGCCGCCACCGATGAAAAGCCAGAGCACCGTCGGGGCTGGCGACAGCATGGTGGGCGCCATGACCTTGCGTCTGGCGGAAAACGCCAGCCTTGAAGACATGGTACGCTTTGGCGTCGCCGCCGGTAGCGCCGCGACCATCAACCAGGGCACCCGCCTCTGCTCGCGGGCCAATACGCAAAAAATCTATGATTATCTCTGCGGGCGTTGATCTTCCCGGCCCCCTCCGCGCAGGCGGAGGGGAATCACAATATAAGCAGGATGGTCTATGCTGGAAAGGCCATGCATAACAACGGGGTGTAGAGATGAGTAATGAGATTACCGCCTGGGTCGTCAGCGTGACCTTCCATGAACAGGCGCTGACGGAGATCAATGAGGTCAGCAACCATTTTACCCGTGCCGGGTTTGTACTGACGCTCAATGATGAAGAGGGCACGCCCCATGAGCTGGGTACCAACACCTTCGGCCTGCTGAGCGGCCAGACGGCCGAGGAAGTTAAGGCCCTCAGCGCTGGCCTGGCGGAAGCGGCCCTTGGCCGCCCGGCGGAAATCGCTGTGGCCACATTCGCCGAGTGGATAAAAGCTCAATAAGTGCGTTTAGCGCAACGGAAAGCGTCAGTTGTGCGTCAGTTCCAGGTTTACCCGGTAGTAATGCGCTAACCTTATGATATGGTGGAAAACATGGGGAGAGACAGCATGTGGCAAGCAATCAGTACTCTTTTACGCGATTGGCATACCGAAGACGCTGAAATCGAACTGAAAACCGAGCTGCCCGGTGGAGAGATCCATTCCGCCTGGCATTTACGCTTCGGCGGGAAAGATTACTTCGTGAAATGCGACGAACGGGAACTTCTGCCTATCTTCACCGCCGAGTCCGATCAGCTGGAGCTGCTGTCGCGAAGCAAAACCGTTCGCGTACCGCAGGTCTTTGCCGTCGGCAGCGATCGCGACTATAGCTTCGTGGTCATGGAGTACCTCCCTCCCCGTCCGCTGGATGCGCACAATGCGTTTCTGCTTGGCCAGCAGCTAGCCCACCTCCATCAGTGGAGCGATCAGCCGCAGTTCGGTCTGGATTTTGATAACGATCTTTCCACCACGCCGCAGCCCAACGCCTGGCAGCGTCGCTGGTCGGTTTTTTTTGCCGAGCAGCGTATCGGCTGGCAGCTGGAGCTCGCGGCGGAGAAGGGATTGCACTTTGGCGATATCGATACCTTAGTCGATATGGTACAGCAGCGACTGGCCAACCATCAGCCGCAGCCTTCGCTGCTGCACGGGGATCTGTGGTCCGGCAACTGCGCCTTAGGGCCGGATGGCCCCTATATATTCGATCCCGCCTGCTACTGGGGCGACCGCGAGTGCGATTTAGCCATGCTGCCGATGCATCCGGAACAGCCCCCGCAAATCTATGACGGCTATCAGTCCGTTTCGCCTCTGCCGTCGGGTTTTCTCGATCGTCAGCCGATTTATCAGCTTTATACTCTGCTGAACAGAGCGATTTTGTTTGGCGGCCAGCACCTGGTAACGGCCCAGCAGGCGCTGGATGATGTATTGATGGAGAAAATGCGTTAAACAAGCTTCACGGCGGACCTTGCCGGTCCGCCGCAGCGTTTTATCAGTTAATCTCGACGCCGTTCAGGCGGAATTTGATGGTCATCGTTACGCCGGTACCCGGTCTTCCCTGCTCATAACGCCATCTGCGCATCGCGCTTTTCACCTCGCGTTCGAACATATTCGCCGGCTGAGCAGAGAGGATCTGCAGATTATCAATGCGGCCATCAGGCGAAACGTCAAACTTCACCCGTACCGTCCCTTCAATGCGCAGCGCCTGAGCGCGCGGCGGATAGGACGGCTGAACGCGGCTGATCGCCCGCGGGCCGCTCGGAGCAGTAACGGTGGGTTTAGCCGCTGCGGTCGAGGTACTTGGCGCTGTACGCGCCGGCGCCGTATTGTTGTTTTCAAACGGCGAGGCCGGACGCGGCTCTGCTGCCGGCTTCACTTCCCGCTTCGGCTGTTCAACCTTTTTCTCCGGCTTAGGCTTGGGTTTAGGTTTGGGCTTCGGCTTAGGTTCCGGTTTATGGATCACCACCGGCGCCTCTTTCGGCGGTTCAGGCGCTACCTCTGGCTCCGGCTCAGGTTCGGGTTCAACAACGGGCTCCACGACAGGCTGCGCCGCCGGAGGCGGCTCAAGATCGGCCGGCGCCACCATTGTGATCTCTATCGGCTGCGTCGGAGAAGGCTGTTCAATAACCTGATGTACCGAGGTATAAAGCAGCCCCGCCACAACGGCACCGTGGATAGCCACGGACAGCAGCGTTGGCCACGGAAAGCGGCGAGGTAAATCAAGGGTCATTGCGCTCATAGTCGTTTCTGTTGAAAAATGATGCTCCGATTTTAAATGCAAATAGCAATCATATTCAATAAGGCGTCTTAACCTGAGTCAATTTTTGCCGCCATTTGCAGAAAAAAGCTGCGTCGGCAGTGCTTTCCACTCCAGAGCGCATCTTTGCATTGCAGTCCATCGCTGTTTAACTTAACGTAATTCGCCTGATTATTGATAAGGAGCTTTGCCGTGCTTTACGTTATCTACGCTGAAGATATCGCCGATTCTCTGGAAAAGCGGCTGTCGGTTCGCCCCGCGCATCTCGCGCGTTTACAACTCTTACACGATGAAGGCCGACTGCTTACCGCCGGGCCAATGCCGGCCGTTGACAGTAACGAACCGGGCGCAGCAGGATTCAGCGGCTCAACGGTGATTGCCGAGTTTGAATCGCTGGAAGCGGCCCAGGCCTGGGCTAATGACGATCCGTATATCGCCGCCGGGGTTTACCGCCAGGTCTCAGTTAAGCCGTATAAGAAGGTTTTTTGAAAATACCCTTTCCTTTTTCTGGCTAACCACAAAAACACCCAGGTCATCAGAATGAAGGGCGCATTTTGGTACACGACATTGAAGTGTCGCCCTTTTTAACCTCGCGAAAGCGTTGACTGTTATCCGCCTGAGAAGCCTGGAAGATGAGCACGCACCTTCTCCTGCTACCCCATCATCGACCATCGCCTCGCTTTTTTCGGCAATAGAAAATGCTGACAAAACATCGACGCCGCGCGTGATAGTGAATTACTAATACCTTGTGTAAGGCTGTTAGGGAGGATCGCGTTGTTATTTAGCGCTTGCATTTAATGTCAGCACATCCTGATATAGCCCTATAAATCTACAGTGCAATAGAAAGAAAATAATTACTGAAAGATAGTTGCTTCCCGACAGGTATGAAAGCCCGAAAAAAATATTATTGGGCATCCACTGCGGATGCCGCGGAACCGAACGTAGCCCCTCTTGCTATATTCAGGACCGTAGCCGCTTGAAAGCACGTGGAAATAACACCCCTGCAGACAAAGGTTTACCTGGCAGGCATAAAGGGATATTAACTACGCTGCCAGCGTTAAGTTGCTGAGCATCATTTTTAAAGCCTATTAATTTCGTTGCGTAAACTTCACGCAGAGTGATAGTAGGGGCATCACTACTTGATTAAAAAATTTGAAAGGGAATAACAAATGTTTTCAATAAGCCCTGTATTTTTTTGGGCTAACATTTATGTACCTGCCGATTTTGAGGATTATTGTGTGAATACCCTGAAAAAAACCGCATTGCTTTCTGTACTTGCCTTATATATTCCTGTGTCGCAAGCCGCGGCTAAGGAATACAGTCTTGATCCACAGCATACCTCGGTTGTGATCTCCTGGAACCATTTCGGCTTCTCAAACCCTACCGCCTATATCTCTGATGTTTCAGGGAAACTGGCCTTTGATAAAGAGAATCCGGAGAAATCCTCGGTGAACGTCACGCTGCCAGTGAAAACCATTGACGCTCACGTCAAGGCGTTAACGGATGAGTTTTTAGGCAAAGAGTATTTTGATGTTAAAACGTTTCCCGACGCCACTTTCCAGAGTACCAAAGTGGAAAGCAAAGGCGACAATAAATATGATGTGGAAGGTAATTTGACCATTAAAGGCATCACCAAACCGATGGTCCTGCATGCCGTCCTGAATAAGCAGGATATGCACCCAATGGTGAAAAAAGAGGCCATTGGATTTGATGCCACCGGGGTGATAAAACGTTCAGACTTTAAGCTTGATAAATATGTGCCGGCGGTAAGTGATAACGTCACCATCACGTTATCCACGGAAGCCTATGCAAAATAAGTAAAAGCTGGCGCAACGATTGCGTTTTATTCAGGATGCTTATTGCATGGCCTCTCTGGATAATATAACAGGCTCAGATTATTCATGGTCAGGATCGGTCGGTTCATTGAGCTTCAACGCGCTGGACCGCTTAATAACCCCCTTGCCTGTCTGAGTCTGTCTTCTCATTCCCTCAGTTCCCGCCTGGTTACCGCAGCTGGCCGGTCATATCATTAAGCATTTAACAACGCCATGCCCTTCCTGAGCGGCAATAAACCCTGAGCGGCAATAAATGCTATCTGACGGTTAATTCCTGTCGCGCCGCAAACGACTTGGCTCTGGATCTTGTCGTCCGTCATTACAAGCCAGGTGTAGCATCTCTCTTTCACTGAGGCGGGAGCTCTGTTTTGTCGTCGCATCGCAGCATGAAAAACCATCATTGCCCTATGGCGATGTGCAACGGGAATTTAGCGCAGAGAGAAAACGACAACGGCACCGCGTACGGTGCCGTTTGCCTGCTCGCTTAGCTGTCAGGGAAGATAAACAGCAGGGCATGACGCTGCCGTTTCACCAGTCCCTTCCTGATAGCGAGGATCCGCATATTGCGGCGCGATTGGGCTTCCAGCCAGCGCGCTTTACGGCGATTCACCTGTCTCAGCATGCGCCAGCGCCCTACTTCCGTTCTACTACGCTTCATTGCAACGACTCTACGAGTGAAAACAGCCCCCATTATAAACCTCTGCCAGCAACTGACTACCGCTTTCGCTGCGTTTTTATTTGCCAGAAAAATACTGATGCGTAAACTCATCACATATCGTCATTCAAAAGGATTTTACATCTATGACAACCTTTTACACGGTGGTGAACTGGCTGGTCATTCTGGGGTACTGGCTGTTGATCGCCGGTGTAACATTACGAATTCTAATGAAACGCCGCGCTGTCCCGTCCGCCATGGCATGGTTGCTGATCATTTATATCCTGCCGCTGGTGGGGATCATCGCCTATCTCTCCTTTGGCGAGCTGCATCTCGGCAAGCGTCGGGCCGAGCGCGCCAGGGCGATGTGGCCCTCGACGGCCAAGTGGCTAAACGACCTCAAAGCCTGCAAACATATCTTCGCGGAAGATAACAGCCCGGTGGCCGAATCCCTGTTCAAGCTGTGCGAACGGCGTCAGGGCATTGGCGGCGTAAAAGGCAACCAGCTACAGCTGCTGACGGAATCTGACGACGTGATGCAGGCCCTGATCCGCGATATTCAGCTGGCCCGTCACAACATAGAGATGGTCTTTTATATCTGGCAGCCCGGCGGCATGGCCGACAGCGTCGCTGAATCGCTGATGGCCGCCGCTCGCCGCGGGGTTCACTGTCGGCTAATGCTCGACTCCGCGGGCAGCGTGGCCTTTTTCCGCAGCCCATGGGCGGCGATGATGCGTAACGCCGGTATTGAAGTCGTCGAAGCTCTTAAGGTTAACCTGATGCGCGTATTCCTGCGCCGGATGGACCTGCGTCAGCATCGTAAAATGGTGATGATCGATAACTATATCGCCTACACCGGCAGCATGAATATGGTCGATCCGCGCTACTTTAAACAGGACTCAGGAGTCGGACAGTGGATTGATCTAATGGCGCGAATGGAAGGCCCGGTGGCGACCTCGATGGGCATCGTCTACTCCTGCGACTGGGAAATAGAGACCGGCAAGCGCATTCTGCCGCCGCCCCCGGACGTCAATATTATGCCGTTCGAAGAGGCCAGCGGACATACTATTCACACGATCGCCTCCGGACCGGGCTTTCCGGAAGATCTGATTCATCAGGCTCTCCTCACCGCCGCCTATGCGGCGAAAGAGCATCTGATCATGACCACCCCCTACTTCGTACCCAGCGACGACCTGCTGCATGCGATCTGTACCGCCGCCCAGCGCGGCGTTGACGTGAGCATTATTTTACCGCGCAAGAACGATTCGCTGCTGGTAGGCTGGGCCAGCCGGGCCTTCTTCACCGAGCTGCTGGCGGCCGGGGTCAAAATCTATCAGTTTGAGGGCGGACTGTTGCATACCAAGAGCGTGCTGGTCGATGGCGAGCTAAGTCTGGTGGGGACCGTCAACCTGGATATGCGCAGCCTGTGGCTCAACTTCGAGATTACCCTGGTCATCGATGACGCCGGTTTCGGCAGCGATCTGGCGGCGGTTCAGGATGATTATATCTCGCGCTCGCGCCTGCTGGATGCCCGTCTCTGGTTAAAACGTCCGCTGTGGCAGCGGATCGCCGAGCGACTGTTTTACTTCTTCAGCCCGTTGCTGTAAAACGTGCCCATCAGATACCGAATGAGTAGCAATCATGGATATGGATTTAAACAACCGCCTGACCGAAGACGAAACGCTCGAGCAGGCTTACGATATCTTCCTCGAACTGGCGGCCGACAATCTCGACCCGGCGGACATCATTCTGTTTAACCTGCAGTTTGAGGAGCGCGGCGGCGCCGAACTGTTCGACCCTTCGGCAGACTGGGAAGAGCATGTGGATTACGATCTCAACCCGGATTTCTTCGCCGAAGTGGTGATTGGTCTGGCGGATACCGACGGCGGGGAAATCAATGATATCTTCGCCCGCGTTCTGCTGTGCCGCGAGAAAGATCATAAGCTGTGCCATATTCTGTGGCGTGAATAACCTTTAACATCCAGTAAAAAGCCTGCCGCGGTTCTCCCGGCAGGCTTTTTTATGTCGCCAGCTTACTTCGGCAAGGCATGACCGCAGGCATGGCAGAAACGGGCGTTATCGTCATGGTCGCCCTGCTGACACTGCGGACACAGGCGCTGCTGTCGTCGACGATTCAGGGCGCTGGTCATATGCGTGGTGATAAGTCCGGTCGGTATGGCAATAATGGAGTAGCCGATCAGGATAAGAATGGAGGCCAGGATGCGACCCAACGGCGTGTGCGGCGTGATGTCTCCGTAGCCGACGGTGGTGATGGTCACGATGGCCCAATAGACCGAGGCGTTAAGCGTGGTAAAGCCGTATTCCGGCCCCTCAATCAGATACATTAACGAGCCGAAAATCACCATCACAATGGCGATAAACGAATAAAACAGGATCAGCTGATGGCGCGCGCTGACAATCGCTCGCCAGAACACGTTGAGCGAAGGCATAAAGCGCAGTAGTTTGAGAATACGCAGCGCGCGGATCGCCCGCATTGCCCGCCAGGCGAATACATAATTGAGGCTAATTTCCGGCCATAGCCACATCACATACAGCGGTAAAATCGTCGCCAGATCAATCAGCCCCCAAAAGCTGAAAATATAGTGGAGCGGATTGGGCCAGGTAGCGATACGCAGCAGGTATTCCAGGGTAAAGACCGCGGTCACCAGCAGCTCCAGCCAGACGAAAATATGCCATTCATCTAATGTCAGGTGATATTGCGTGCCCAGTCCCGACTCGATAAATATCACCAGTACGCTGAGCAGGGCGAAAAGTCCGCACAGCCCTTCAAAGCGGCGGCCGGAACGTCGGTTCTGATCGAAAAGTAAATGATAAAGCCGCAGACGAGCGGCAGAAAGCATACCCACTTCGTTAACCTCGCAAAAAAAAAGGGCTGACCTGCGTCAGCCCCTGAGATTATAACGGGTCTACCTTAAGGCAGGAAACCGCATGGCGGAAACTGCCTTCCAGCACCGGGCGGGTTTTGGCGCACTCCGGTCCGGCAAGCGGACAGCGGGTGCGGAATACGCAGCCTGAGGGCGGATTAATCGGCGAGGGTAATTCGCCTTCCAGCAGTTGGATAGTTTTCGTTTTCTCGAGATCAGGATCGGGGATCGGCACCGCCGACATCAGCGCTTTGGTATAGGGATGCAGCGGATTATGGTACACCTCGTCGTAGGTCCCCAGCTCCACCGCATGGCCCAGATACATTACCAGAACCCGATCGGAGATATGCTTAACCACCGCCAGATCGTGAGCGATAAATATCAGCGATAGCCCCATCTCACGCTGCAGTTGCTGCAGCAGGTTGACGACCTGCGCCTGAATCGACACGTCAAGCGCGGAGACCGGCTCATCGCAGATAATCAGCTTTGGCTCAAGGATCAGCGCCCGCGCGATGCCGATACGCTGACACTGACCGCCGGAGAACTCGTGCGGATAGCGGTTGATCAGGTTGGGCAGCAACCCAACTTTCATCATCATCGCTTTGACGCGATCGCGCACTTCCTGACGGGGCATCTTCGGATGATAGGTACGCAGCGGTTCGGCGATAATTTCTCCGATGGTCATGCGCGGGTTCAGCGAGGCCAGCGGATCCTGGAAGATCATCTGGATATCGCTGCGCACGTCGCGCCACTCTTCCTGCTTCATGCCCAGCAGATCTTTACCCAACCAGGCCACTTTGCCATCGGTCGCTTTCACCAGACCAATAATGGCGCGGGCGAAGGTCGATTTGCCGCAGCCCGACTCCCCTACCACACCGAGGGTTTCCCCCTCGTAAAGGCGCAGCGTCACGCCATCCACCGCTTTCAGCGTTTTCGACGGCTGCCAGAACCACTGCTTGCCATCTTTGATATCGAAGTGCACCTTCAGGTCGGCAATTTCGAGCAGGACTTTTCGTTGTTCAGTTACGGCGTTCATAGCAGATCCCCCACCGGTTTAAAGCAGGCGCGCAGGCGGCCTGGCGCGAACGATTCCAGCGGCGGCGCGCTGCTGCAGTGCTCCATGGCATGCGGGCAACGCGGCTGGAATGGACAGCCTTTTGGCAATCGCAGTAGGTTCGGTGGGTTGCCGGGAATGGTCAACAACGCATCGCCTTCCGCATCCAGACGTGGAACCGCATTCAACAGCCCAATAGAGTATGGGTGCGACGGTTGATAGAAGACATCGCGCGCCTGACCGTACTCCATGGTGCGCCCGGCGTACATCACCAGCACTTTATCGCAGATACCTGCCACCACCCCAAGGTCGTGGGTGATCATGATAATGGCCGTGTTGAATTCGCGTTTAAGCTCATTCAACAGCGTCATGATCTGCGCCTGCACGGTAACGTCCAGGGCAGTGGTCGGTTCATCCGCAATCAGCAGCCGGGGCCGGCACAGCAGCGCCATGGCAATCATCACGCGCTGACGCATGCCCCCGGAGAACTCGTGCGGGAACATTTTCATGCGCTTACGCGCTTCCGGCATTTTTACCGCGTCGAGCATCTTCACCGACTCTTCAAACGCTTCGGCTTTACTCAGCCCTTTATGCAGCATCAGGACTTCCATTAACTGCTCGCCCACCCGCATATAGGGGTTAAGAGAGGTCATCGGATCCTGGAAAATCATTGAGATTTGTTCAGCGCGCAGTTTGTTCAGCTCACGCTCGGGCAAATTGAGGATTTGCCGACCGTTAAAGGTGGCGGAACCCCCGATGCGACCGTTGGCCGCCAGCAGTCCCATCAGGGCGAAGGCGGTTTGCGATTTACCGGAGCCGGATTCGCCCACAATGCCGAGCGTCTCGCCCGCCTGCAGGGTGAAGTTCAGATCATTGACGGCGGTGACATCACCATCCGGCGTTTTAAAGGTGACGCGAAGATCTTTCACGTCCAGCAGTAGCCCGCTGTGGCTCTGCGCTTGCGGCGCTTTTGCCGTTTCAATCATGGTCATGGCAGCGCTCCTTAGCGGTCTTTCGGGTCGAGGGCATCACGCAGACCATCGCCGATAAAGTTGAAACAGAACAGGGTCACCACCAGGAAACCCGCCGGGAACAACAGTAGCCAGGGCGAAACTTCCATTGAGTTGGCGCCATCGCTGAGCAATGCCCCCCAGCTGCTGAGCGGCTCCTGCGTCCCCAGTCCCAGGAAACTGAGGAAGGATTCGAAGAGGATCATGCTGGGGACCAGCAGCGAGGCATACACCACCACCACCCCCAACACGTTGGGGACGATATGGCGCAGCACGATGCTCGCCGTCGAGACCCCGCCGACCTGCGCGGCTTCGATAAACTCTTTGCGCTTCAGGCTTAGCGTCTGCCCGCGCACGATACGCGCCATATCCAGCCAGGACACCATGCCGATGGCGACAAAGATCAGCAGGATATTCTGACCAAAAAAGGTCACTAGCAGGATGACGAAGAACATAAACGGGAAGGAGTTGAGGATCTCCAGCAGACGCATCATCACCGAATCCACTTTGCCGCCGAGATAACCGGAGAGAGAACCGTACAGCGTGCCGAGGATCACCGCCACCAGCGCCGCCGCCACCCCGACCATCAGCGAAATGCGCCCGCCGATCGCTACGCGCACCAGCAGATCGCGCCCGGAGGAGTCGGTTCCGAAGTAGTGGCCGGAGGCCATATCCGGGGCATTGGACATCATGCCCCAGTCGGTATCGAAGTAGGAGAACGACGACACCATCGGCGCGAAGGTAACGAACAGCGCAATTAGCACCAGCATAATCAGGCTGGTCACCGCGGCGCGGTTATGCATAAAGCGGCGACGCGCGTCCTGCCAGAGGCTACGCCCCTCCACTTCCAGCTTCTCACTGAAGTTTTCCAGCGCCTCGCTATTTTTCTTACTTAACATCATGGCGAACTCCGGCTTCAGTAGCGAATCTTCGGATCGATAACGGCGTACAGCACGTCAACGATGGCGTTGAACAGGATAGTCAGGGCGCCAACGAGGATCGTCAGGCTGAGCACCAGCGAGTAGTCGCGGTTAAGCGCCCCGTTAACGAACAGCTGGCCGATCCCCGGCAGGCCGTAAATGGTTTCAATGACCATTGAGCCGGTGATGATGCCCACGAAAGCTGGCCCCATATAGGAGAGCACCGGCAGCAGCGCCGGCTTCAGCGCATGGCGCAGAATAATGCGACGCATCGGCAGCCCCTTCGCCCGCGCGGTGCGGATAAAGTTAGAGTGCAGCACTTCAATCATTGAGCCGCGAGTAATACGCGCGATGCTGGCGATATAGGCCAGGGAAAGCGCCACCATCGGCAGGATCATAAATTTCAGCGCCCCGCCGTTCCAGCCGCCGCCCGGCAGCCAGTGCAGGGTAATGGCAAAGATCATCACCAGCAGCGGCGCGACCACAAAGCTCGGAATAACCACGCCGGTCATGGCTACCCCCATCACCGCGTAGTCCCAGCGGGTATTTTGCTTCAGGGCGGCTATCACCCCGGCGGCAACGCCGATCACCACCGCCAGTAAAAAGGCGGCGAAGCCCAGTTTCGCTGAAACCGGGAAGCTGGCGGCCACCAGATCGTTGACGGAATAATCTTTGTATTTAAAAGAGGGACCAAAATCGCCATGCGCCAGCTGCTTCAGATAATTGAAGTACTGCGTCATGATAGGGTCGTTTAAATGGTATTTTGCTTCAATATTCGCCATGACTTCCGGCGGTAGCGTGCGTTCCCCGGTAAAAGGACTTCCCGGCGCCAGACGCATCATGAAGAATGAGATGGTGATAAGAATAAATAGCGTCGGAATCGCTTCCAGACAGCGACGTAAGATAAATTTTAACATTGCCCGTACCTTCTGGCGTGTGCCTTTGCACTGCTCTCAAATAAGACACGATGGAGCGAGCCGAGACCCGCTCCACGTATTGCCATTAATGTTTGATAACGTAGAGGTCTTTGGTATAGACGTTATCCATCGGGTCTTTACCGGTATAGCCACCGACCCACGGTTTCACCAGGCGGGCGTTAACGTAGTAATAGACCGGTACGATCGCGCTGTCTTTGTCCAGCTGCTGCTCTGCTTTCGCATAGGCCGCCGTGCGCTGCGCTTCATCGGATGCTTTTACGGATTCAGCCATAATCTTGTCGAACGCCGGGCTCTTATAGTGCGCGGTGTTCATTGAACTGTCAGAGAGCATGGTGTTCAGGAAAGAGGTTGGCTCGTTATAGTCGGCGCACCAGCCCGCACGCGCCACGTCATAGGTGCCCTGATGACGGGTATCGAGGAACGTTTTCCACTCCTGGTTGACCAGCTTCACGTCAATGCCCAGGTTTTTACGCCACAGCGAGGCGGCGGCAATCGCCAGCTTCTTGTGCAAATCAGAGGTGTTATACAGCAGGTTGAAGGTCAACGGTTTATCGGCGCTATAGCCGGCTTCGGCCAGCAGTTTTTTCGCTTCTTCGTTGCGTTTTTCCTGCGACCAGGTAAACCATTCCGGCTCGCTCAGCTTCGCGCCATCGGTATACGGTGGGGTATAGCCGTAGGCCGGCAGATCGCCCTGTCCTTTCACCTTATTAGCAATAATATCGCGATCCAGACCCAGCTTCAGCGCGGTACGCACGCGCACGTCGGTGAACGGGGCCTTCTGGTTGTTGATTTCGTAATAATAGGTACACAGATAGGGGTCAACGTGCAGCTCGTTGGGGATCTCTTTTTTCAGCTTCTGGAAGAGTTCGATCGGCAGCTGGTTATAAGTCATGTCCAGTTCACCGCTGCGGTAGCGGTTAACATAGGTCACTTCGGAAGAGGTCGGCAGCCAGGTAACGGTGTTAATGACGGTTTTAGCATTATCCCAATAGTGCGGGTTACGCTCCATCACGATCCGCTCGTTGACCACCCAGTCTTTCAGAGTATACGCGCCGTTGGTAACGATATTGCCAGGCTGCGTCCACTTTTCGCCAAATTTTTCGATGGCCGGTTTGTAGACGGGAGACATCGCCGGGTTAACCAGCAGTTTATAAAAATAGGGTACCGGTTCGCTGAGGGTGACTTCCAGCGTGTGGTCGTCAATGGCTTTTACGCCCAGCTCGCTCGGCGCTTTCTTGCCGTCAATGATTTCGTCGACGTTAACGATATGACCATATTGCGGATAGCTGGCATAAGGAGACGCGGTTTTCGGATCCACCAGACGCTGCCAGCTGTATACGAAGTCCTGGGCGGTAACCGGCTCGCCGTTAGACCATTTTGCATCTTTACGCAGATGGAAGGTCCAGACTTTAAAATCTTTATTATCCCAGCTCTCCGCCACGCCAGGGATCGGGTGGCCATCTTTCGGCGAAGTATTCAGCAAACCTTCGAACAGGTCGCGGCTAATATTGGCCTCTGGCACCCCTTCGATTTTATTTGGGTCCAGCGATTGCGGCTCGGCGCCGCTATTACGTACCAGGGTTTGCTTCTCTGCCAGCTGCACTCCAGCCGGGACATCCGCTGCCATTGCCATATTGCCGGCGATCAGTGCGGATAGCACTCCCGCGGCGATTAAACGCTTTTTAGTGATGATGGTCATTGTGTTGTACCTCCAGTCATTATAATTACTGGTTTTTTAACCAGCCTGTTTTTCCCGTTTTCGGGTTCTGTCCAACGCAGGAGTTTGCGATTGGCAGATTGCTATCACCGACTTATTTATTACGACCGCTCGAACGGCAGTCTTAACGTCGATTCGTTGCCCTCGCTGGAGGGTCGTTCTGGCGAAATGAGTTAATTAAAAATAATTCTCATTTGCGTACATAATTCAGCAGACGATAACGGCGGAAAGTACCAAAAGGTAAACACCTCCGCCAATGCAATTTGCAAATATGTTACCGAATTCTCTTTTATTGCCGGTTTTGCCAGCGTGACAAGCGTTTGCCATAAAACGTCGATGTAAAAATATTATTATTTATCAGAGCATTACGATAATTTCATCAGCCAGCATACTGAGCAGCGACCACAAGATGGTTTTTTGTACAAAAATTTAACAATAGATTACTTTTTAGCACATTCATCTGCCGCCTTGTTAAAATTACTAATATCATTTCGATGATCCGACAGCAAGTACCAGAGAATGATGTGAAGAAAATAACATCACAGGAGGGGGAGGCGTGAGGAGAATGTTAAGAGAAATATTTCATATCTTAATGAAAAACATGAAATTAATAGCGATATCGCAAAATATTATCCCTACCGCCAGCTCCGCACTGGCTAATAGGTTTTGCTAATAATCGCGCAGGCGTGAAGCGAGACTCCCCGCCTGCTGGCGACGAACTAACTCAGCAGCCCTGGGAAAAGCGCTTTAATCCCGGTCACAATAAACTCAATGCCGAGGGCCATCAGCAACAGGCCCATAATACGGGTGATGACGTTGATTCCCGTCTGCCCCAGCAAACGGACCAGCCACGGCGCCATACGGAAAATCCCCCAGCAGCAGAGGGCAAATACCGCTATCGCCAGTGAGAACCCGACCAGATGCACCCAGGAGTGGTACCGGGTCCCCCAGACGATAGTTGAACTGATTGCCCCTGGCCCGGCCATTAATGGTAGCGCGAGAGGAACGACGCCGATGCTCTCCCGGACCGCCGTCTCCGACTTTTCCTGCTTGTTCTGCTTATCTTCGCCGAGCTTACCGCTGATCATCGACATCGCGATGGTCACCACCAGGATGCCGCCGGCGATACGGAAGGAGTCAATGGAGATACCGAAAATCTGCAGAATGCCATCGCCGAGGAACAGCGACGTCAGGAGGATGATCGCCACCGACAGATTGGCGGTGAGGTTGGTCTTATTACGCACCGCAGCCGGCTGATAGCTGGTCATACTGATGAATACCGGAATAATGCCAACCGGGTTAACCAGGGCAAATAAGCCGATGAAAAACTTGAAATATGCAGAAAAATCGAACAGTGATTGAGTCACATTGGGCTCCGCAGCATCATCAAAATTGGCGGTTGACTGTTAACAGCATAAAATAACTGCGCGAAACATACGCTTTTTACCTGCAATATTCATTATAAATATGCATAACCCGGTGATATGTATCGAATGTTAGCCATTTGTATATTTAATGCTAATCGTTTTTTTAATTTCAAAACCCTCCCATCACACTTGATCGAACCGGTCAAAAAGCAGCCAGCTGAAAGGTATCAGCAGCGACAATACTTGATCTAAATCACGTAATTTGTACTCAGAAGTGAGTAATCTTGATGACACCAACAGAGTGGAAGGCAGCAGTACCTGAAAGCGAAAGAGATAAAGCTTTTTTAGTAAATCGGTGAAACAGCGCCCTGATTTTTCTACATAAACATTTACATGCAAGCTGTTAACGGCCTGTCTATAATGTCGAATCGAGCGACTGATTTACTAAAAAAGTTTAACATTATCAGGAGAGCATTATGGCTGTTACTAATATCGCTGAACTGAACGCGCTTGTTGAGCGTGTCAAGAAAGCCCAGCGTGAATATGCCAGTTTCACTCAAGAACAAGTCGACAAAATCTTCCGCGCCGCCGCTCTGGCCGCTGCAGATGCTCGAATCCCTCTCGCCAAAATGGCCGTAGCCGAATCCGGCATGGGCATCGTTGAAGACAAAGTGATCAAAAACCACTTTGCTTCCGAATACATTTACAACGCTTATAAAGACGAAAAAACCTGTGGCGTTCTGTCAGAAGACGACACATTTGGCACCATCACTATTGCTGAGCCTATCGGCATCATCTGCGGTATCGTACCGACCACTAACCCGACTTCAACAGCCATTTTCAAATCGCTCATCAGTCTGAAAACGCGTAACGCCATCATTTTCTCTCCGCACCCGCGTGCAAAAGAAGCCACCAACAAAGCGGCTGATATCGTGCTGCAGGCTGCCATCGCGGCCGGCGCGCCGAAGGACCTGATTGGCTGGATCGATCAGCCGTCTGTAGAACTGTCTAACGCGCTGATGCATCACCCGGACATCAACCTGATCCTGGCGACCGGTGGTCCAGGCATGGTGAAAGCAGCATACAGCTCCGGTAAACCTGCTATCGGCGTCGGCGCCGGTAACACCCCGGTAGTCATTGATGAAACCGCCGACATCAAACGTGCCGTAGCGTCCGTACTGATGTCTAAAACCTTCGATAACGGCGTGATCTGTGCTTCTGAGCAGTCCGTTGTGGTGGTTGATTCAGTCTATGACGCGGTTCGCGAACGTTTCGCCAGCCACGGCGGCTACCTGCTGCAGGGTAAAGAGCTGAAAGCCGTTCAGGACATTATCCTGAAAAATGGCGCGCTGAACGCGGCTATCGTTGGTCAGCCAGCGGCCAAAATCGCTGAACTGGCAGGCTTCACCGTGCCGGCCACCACCAAAATTCTGATTGGTGAAGTGACCAACGTTGACGAGAGCGAGCCGTTTGCTCACGAAAAACTGTCTCCGACGCTGGCTATGTATCGTGCAAAAGATTTCGAAGACGCGGTAGCCAAAGCAGAAAAACTGGTCGCCATGGGCGGTATCGGCCACACCTCTTGCCTGTACACCGACCAGGACAACCAGCCGGCTCGCGTGGCTTACTTCGGCCAAATGATGAAAACCGCGCGTATCCTGATCAACACCCCGGCTTCTCAGGGTGGTATCGGTGACCTGTACAACTTCAAACTCGCGCCTTCCCTGACTCTGGGTTGTGGTTCCTGGGGTGGTAACTCCATCTCTGAAAACGTTGGTCCGAAACACCTGATCAACAAGAAAACCGTTGCTAAGCGAGCTGAAAACATGTTGTGGCACAAACTTCCGAAATCTATCTACTTCCGTCGTGGCTCCCTGCCAATCGCACTGGATGAAGTGATTACCGATGGTCACAAACGCGCGCTGATCGTGACTGACCGCTTCCTGTTCAACAACGGCTATGCCGATCAGATCACTTCCGTACTGAAAGCTGCGGGTGTTGAAACGGAAGTCTTCTTCGAAGTTGAAGCTGACCCGACGCTGACCATCGTACGTAAAGGTGCCGACCTGGCGAACTCCTTTAAACCAGACGTGATCATCGCCCTGGGCGGCGGTTCCCCGATGGATGCGGCGAAAATCATGTGGGTCATGTACGAACATCCGGAAACCCACTTCGAAGAACTGGCGCTGCGCTTTATGGATATCCGTAAACGTATCTACAAGTTCCCGAAAATGGGCGTCAAAGCCAAGATGGTGGCGATCACTACCACTTCCGGTACCGGTTCTGAAGTGACGCCGTTCGCCGTGGTGACCGATGACGCGACCGGTCAGAAATACCCGCTGGCAGACTACGCGCTGACCCCGGATATGGCCATTGTCGATGCCAACCTGGTGATGGATATGCCGAAATCGCTGTGTGCGTTCGGTGGTCTGGATGCGGTGACTCACGCCCTGGAAGCTTACGTTTCCGTACTGGCTTCTGAGTTCTCTGACGGCCAGGCGCTGCAGGCGCTGAAACTGCTGAAAGAGTACCTGCCGGCTTCCTATCACGAAGGTTCCAAGAACCCGGTTGCCCGTGAGCGCGTACACAGTGCCGCGACTATCGCCGGTATCGCGTTCGCTAACGCCTTCCTCGGCGTGTGTCACTCGATGGCGCACAAACTGGGCTCCCAGTTCCATATTCCGCACGGTCTGGCCAACGCCCTGCTGATCTGCAACGTTATCCGCTATAACGCGAATGACAACCCGACCAAGCAGACCGCGTTCAGCCAGTACGACCGTCCGCAGGCTCGTCGTCGTTACGCTGAAATCGCCGATCACCTGGGCCTCTCCGCACCAGGCGACCGCACCGCAGCGAAAATCGAGAAACTGCTGGCATGGCTGGAAAGCATTAAAGCTGAGCTGGGTATTCCGAAATCTATCCGCGAAGCTGGCGTTCAGGAAGCTGACTTCCTGGCCCACGTTGATAAACTGTCTGAAGATGCATTCGATGACCAGTGCACCGGCGCTAACCCGCGCTACCCGCTGATCTCCGAACTGAAACAGATCCTGCTGGATACCTACTACGGCCGCGAATTCGTCGAAGGCGAAGCCGGTGCGAAAGCCGAAGTTGCTCCGGTAAAGGCTGAGAAAAAAGCGAAAAAATCCGCTTAACCAACAGCGATAGCATCGCGACAAGCCCCGTCACCTGACGGGGCTTTTTTTATCCCCGCTATCAGCCATTCTTTATCGCCAGCTACGCCAACCTATAGCAGACATAAAAAAGGCGCCCACAGGCGCCTGTACGAGCTTCTGAGGGTATCAGCAGGGACGGTGCTGGTTTTGTACCTTGGTTAACGAACCGACGCTCAGCGCCTCTTTATAATGCTTACGGCAGACCGATACGTACCGCTCATTACCGCCGATGACGACCTGCTCACCCTCATTATAAGGACGCCCCTCCTGATCGAGGCGCAATACCATGCTGGCCTTGCGGCCGCAGAAGCAGATCGTTTTCAGCTCAACCAGCTTATCTGACCAGGCCAGTAAATACTGGCTGCCGGTAAAGAGCTCACCGCGAAAGTCCGTCCGCAACCCATAGCAAAGCACCGGAATATCCAGCGTATCGACAACTTCGGACAGCTCATGAACCTGTTCACGCGTCAGAAACTGGCTTTCATCCACCAGCACGCAGTGAATCGGCTTTAGCTGGTGCTCCGCCGCAATATCGTCAAATAACGAGGTCTGTGGATTATACAATCGGGCCGGCGAGGAGAGCCCGATACGTGAACTGACTTTTCCGGCGCCAAAGCGGTCATCAATCTCAGCGGTATAAACGACGGTACGCATCCCCCGCTCCTGGTAATTGTACGAAGATTGCAACAGAGCGGTCGACTTACCTGCATTCATTGCAGAGTAGTAGAAATAAAGTTGTGCCATCGGCTGCGTGACCCCAATCAAAGTGTTTTATCGCGGCGACGATTGTACCATATTTTATGCGCACAGCCGCGCTTTCAGCAGGGGTATTGTCGCGAAGCTGAAGGGCCTGCAAACCGAAAGGATTAAGAAGATGAATTGAATTTTCAGGGCCACTATTTGTACGCCCCGTTACGCTACTGGCGCGGTAACCATTGTCTTTTCGTGCTTATAGACCGGTTGCCCATGGGCTATAAGCAGGGCTGCCGGTTGTTTTATATTAAGCCTTGTAACCAAAAATGCGCTAATACTGACGAGGGTTATTTACCCATGTAAAGGATCATTTCTCTCACTGAACCTCTCAAAAAGCATACCGTCTCAATGTTTTAGCTTGCCTTCGCCTCATCGCTATAAGCGATGAAAGATGTGAAGCGGCACGGGAATTTTAACTTAAATTAATTAATTCTCGCGACAAATAACCAGTAATTTTGAATTCCTTACATTCCCCCCTATTGCACAACGCATTTTATCGCTCTATTATTAGTTCAACAAACCACCCCACAATATAAGTTTGAGATTACTACAATGAGCGAAGCACTTAAAATTTTGAACAACATCCGTACTCTTCGTGCGCAGGCAAGAGAATGCACCCTGGAAACGCTCGAAGAAATGCTGGAAAAATTAGAAGTCGTCGTTAACGAGCGCCGTGAAGAAGAAAACGCTGCCGCGGCAGAAATTGAAGAGCGTACGCGTAAGCTGCAGCAATACCGTGAAATGCTGATTGCTGACGGTATTGATCCGAATGAACTGCTGAGCACCATGGCTGCCGTTAAAGCCGGTACCAAAACCAAGCGTGCTGCACGTCCGGCTAAATATAGCTATGTTGACGAAAATGGTGAAACCAAAACCTGGACCGGTCAGGGCCGTACCCCGGCTGTGATCAAAAAAGCAATGGATGAGCAAGGTAAATCACTGGACGATTTCCTGATCTAATCTCCGTTGATCGCTATAAAAAATCCCGCTGCGGCGGGATTTTTTTTGCCCTCAGGGCCGATATAAAAAAACCGGGAGTCGCAGATGCGCTCCCGGTTTGTGCTTTCAACCGCGCGGCGGATTACTTCGCTACCGCCGTTTCCAGCCAGGCTTTAAAATCGTCGCCCAGCGTTTTGTGACGAATACCATATTCGACAAACGCCTGCATGTAGCCAAGCTTATTACCGCAGTCATGGCTCTTGCCTTTCATATGATAAGCTTCAACCGTTTCTTTCTCGATCAGCATATCAATGGCGTCAGTCAGCTGAATTTCATCACCAGCGCCCGGAGGGGTTTTCGCCAGCAGCGGCCAGATATCGGCGCTGAGGACATAACGCCCCACCACCGCCAGGTTGGACGGCGCAACGTCAGCTTTTGGCTTCTCAACCACGCCCACCATCGGTACGCTTTCGCCCGGCTTCAGGGATTCGCCTTTGCAGTCAACCACGCCATAAGCGGTTACGTCTTCGACAGGTTCAACCATAATCTGGCTGGCGCCAGTCTCATCGAAGCGAGAGATCATCTCAGCGAGGTTATCGCGGCTCAGATCGGATTCATATTCATCCAGAATAACGTCTGGCAGAATAACCGCGACCGGCTCATCTCCCACTACCGGATGGGCGCACAGCACCGCGTGACCCAGACCTTTCGCCAGGCCCTGACGAACTTGCATAATAGTCACGTGCGGCGGGCAAATAGACTGCACTTCTTCCAGCAGCTGGCGTTTTACACGTTTTTCCAGCATCGCTTCCAGCTCAAAACTGGTATCGAAATGGTTTTCGATAGAGTTTTTCGACGAGTGTGTTACCAGAACAATTTCAGTAATTCCTGCAGCGATACATTCATTAACAACGTACTGAATTAACGGCTTATCTACCAGCGGCAGCATTTCTTTTGGAATCGCTTTGGTGGCCGGCAGCATCCTGGTGCCTAATCCCGCAACCGGGATAACCGCTTTTCTGACTTTAGAATTAAGGGCAGCCATTGAAATCTCCTGGACTGTTTGTTTTTTAAACTTCTCGTTACAAATAACGTGTCGAGTATATCAGTCAACCGCGTATTCACTGGTCTGAAAAGCTGCCGATAGCCTCGAATTAGGACTTTTACGCATAAAACTGCTCGATGTTACCACCGCTAAAGGGCAAGAGGTAATCCCGTCTGCTTAGATATAAACGCAATTGCTCATTCCGCAGACAACATTAAGCGTAAACGACCGCCAGCCCCCCAAATTTGGCACTGCCACGAGGTGCAGCGTTGGCTAATTTGGTTAAGATAAGCATCACCCAGCGTCCCCAAAGGAACGCCATTACTAATCTGAATTTGATGCTCCCCCGTATTCAGCGTGCCATTAAGTCCCGCTGACACCAGAATTAAATTTTTCAGCCCGCTGTGGTAATACCCTACTAACAGAGGGAACTGGCCCGGAAGATTTGCCTGACGCAGCAGTTGATTCACCTGTTTTAACAAACTTCCCATTTCTGGTAGCCGTTGTCCCTGGTGCGCCAGTTGCTCCTGCAGCAGACCATTAAACAACGCGCGCAGCAATAATGCTGCCAACACGCCATTATCGCCTGCGCGTGTGACATCCAGACAATAGAAAGCCAAATCATTTTCCGAAAGCGGTGCGATATCGAGTACCAGACCGGGCTTGTCTGCCGACACCAGTTGTCGATAATGAATACGGCAGTGCGACATTTCCTGTTGCACCGGCGGCTGTAATTCCTGCAATAGTCTTGAAGCGGCGATGGGATTACTGACCAGCGCATCCCAGTCCTCAAATAAACGCTCTTCCTCTTCCACGCGCGAACTGAACATCGCGGGATAGAGACAGGCGTAAACGGTCTCGCGCAGGCGATCGAAATCTTTTACTGGCTTTAACAGCACGTCCTGGACGCCAAGTCGCAACGCTTTAGCTATATCCGCCATGTTTTCGGTGGCGGAGATCATCAGGATCGGTAACTGTTCGCCGCGGTTACGCAGCGTTTCCACCAGCTCCAGACCGTTCATTCTCGGCATAGAAATGTCGCAAATCATCAGGTCCGGATGCACCTCCGTCATTTTATGCAGGGCATCCTTGCCATCTTCCGCCTGGAAGGTTGTTGCTCCCAGCGAGGTCAGCCATCCATGCAAGAGTGAGCGGAAAACGGGTTCGTCTTCAACTATCAGAATCTGTTTTCCCGCCAATGGCTGCGTCATGATATCTCCCCTGGCTGACGATAATTCAATAGTGGCACGCTATTCTCACTATCGCCTGTCAGAATTTGCTTAAGTCAGTAACTCGTACGTCAAACGGCTGTACGCACTAATGGTAATAATTCATCCATTTTCTTTTCTACCGCCAGTTGCCCCGCGGCGATCGCCTCTCCGGCGCGATGAAAATCAAGCGTCGAAACTTGCGGACAGTATGGCTGCAACAGGATATCCGGCGGGTCACCCGCCATACGATTGCGTTTAAGACGGTTTTCCAGTACCTGGATAGAGGTGGTCATGATCTCCATCGCCGTCGGCGTCACGGCCGTACGGCGGGAACTCATTCGCGTCAAGCGAGCGCGCAGACGAGTATGCCATGGCCCCTCCTTCTCTTCCGCTTCCTGCCGCGGCGTTTCAAGGGAGAACAAATCCTGCTGCATAAGATGGGCATCATGTTGCAGGTCGACGGCAATCACAATATCCGCTCCCATTGCCCGGGTGAGCGACACAGGAACCGGATTGACCACCGCGCCATCGACCAGCCAGTAACCATTATGCCTTACTGGCGACATTAACCCCGGCATACTGCAGGAGGCGCGAATGGCTAAATGTAGATCGCCTTCGGTAAACCACAGCTCCCTACCGGTGCTTAAATTGGTGGCAACAGCAGCAAACCGGCGCTCGCAGCGTTCAATCTCGGTGACGGGCATAATGCGGCGGTAATGATTGAATACCTTTTCCCCCCGCAGCAGTCCCCCCCGGCGCCAGGAGAGATCCATCAGCTTCAGGACATCCCAGTTGCTGAATGAGCAGACCCATGATTCGAGTGCCGGGAGTCGGTTACAGGCATACGCCGCCCCTACCAGCGAACCGATAGAACAACCGGCTACGATATCAATCTCAATACCGGCCCGCTGGAGGGCGTTGATGACGCCAATGTGCGACCATCCGCGAGCGGCTCCCGCACCTAGCGCCAGACCAATTTTAAGCTTTCTCATTAGTACTAATAACTATCCTTCCACTCTGAGCGTGGCAACATTGTCACGGCTCAGTTAACATAATGCCCTTTGGCGTAGAAGCGCCGTTACTCTTTCTTCCATGGAGGCAGTTTTGTCGCAATTATGCCCCTGTGGCAGCGCACTGGAGTATAGCTCATGTTGCCAGCGATATCTGTCCGGCGCTGAGCTTGCGCCGGGCCCGTCACAGCTTATGCGCTCCCGTTATAGCGCGTTCGTCATGAAAGACGCTGACTATCTAATCAAAACCTGGCACCCGTCCTGTCAGGCGCAGCAATTTCGCGCCGAGCTGGAGAAAGGGTTTTCCCAGACCGAATGGCTGGGCTTAACCCTGTTCGCCAGTGATGAGGGGCGAGCTCCAAATGAAGGTTTTGTCAGCTTTGTCGCCCGCTTTAATGACAATAACCGCCCTGGCGCCATTATTGAACGTTCCAGATTCTTAAAAGAAAATGGACAGTGGTACTATATCGACGGGACACGACCGCTGATTGGCCGTAACGACCCCTGCCCCTGCGGCTCAGGTAAAAAATTTAAAAAATGCTGCGGCCAGTAACGCTGGCGCAGCGCTTGCAAACATTACAGGATTTTCCTCGCGATGCATTCATTACAACGTAAAGTACTACGCACTATTTGCCCTGATCAGAAAGGCCTCATCGCGCGTATCACCAATATCTGCTACAAGCATGAACTCAACATTGTGCAGAACAATGAGTTTGTTGACCACCGTACCGGTCGTTTCTTTATGCGCACCGAACTGGAAGGCATTTTTAACGACGCTACTCTGCTGGCCGATCTCGACAGCGCCCTGCCTGAAGGCTCCATCCGCGAACTAAATCCGGCAGGCCGTCGCCGGGTGGTGATTCTGGTGACGAAAGAGGCGCACTGTCTGGGCGATCTGCTGATGAAAGCCAACTACGGCGGGCTGGATGTCGATATTGCCGCGGTTATCGGCAACCATGACACCCTGCGCTCGTTGGTGGAGCGCTTTGGTATTCCGTTTGAGCTGGTCAGCCATGAAGGACTGAGCCGCGAAGAACACGATCAGCGGATGGGCGATGCTATCGCCGCCCACGAACCGGATTACGTGGTGCTGGCCAAGTATATGCGCGTCCTGACGCCAGAATTTGTCGCCCGCTTCCCGAACAAAATCATCAATATCCACCATTCGTTTTTGCCGGCGTTTATCGGCGCCCGTCCCTATCATCAGGCCTATGAGCGCGGCGTGAAAATCATTGGCGCTACCGCCCACTACGTGAATGACAATCTGGATGAAGGCCCGATCATCATGCAGGACGTGATTCACGTCGATCATACTTATACCGCAGAAGATATGATGCGCGCTGGGCGCGATGTCGAAAAAAACGTCTTGAGCCGGGCGCTGTATCAGGTACTGGCGCAGCGCGTCTTCGTTTACGGTAACCGGACGATTATTCTTTAATCGACTGAGAAATGAATTGGTTAGCTTTACGGCGTTACGTGTAAAAATCAGGCAACCAGTTTATTTTTGTCAAACGAATGCTTTACAGGGGCGCATCATTTGGTATGATGCGCCCCGCTTCCCGAGAAGGAAGCAGGCCAGTACCAAGCATTACCCCGTGGTGGGGTTCCCGAGCGGCCAAAGGGAGCAGACTGTAAATCTGCCGTCATCGACTTCGAAGGTTCGAATCCTTCCCCCACCACCATTATTCACTACAGTGATATGGTTTCCCCGACAAGCGTAAACGATGTTTGCACTTAGCGGGAAGGGTAAGAACCTTCGACTAAGGTTCGACTCGAGCGCCAGCGAGAGAACGTTGCCGCAGGCAACGGCCCGAAGGGCGAGGAGAGATAGCGACGAGTTATCCTTCCCCCACCACCATTCATTTTGCTGAATAGCCTACAATGTGATTTCACCCCTGGTGGGGTTCCCGAGCGGCCAAAGGGAGCAGACTGTAAATCTGCCGTCATCGACTTCGAAGGTTCGAATCCTTCCCCCACCACCATCTCCCCATGTCATGCCCAGCATAATCTACCTACGGTATTCTATATTCTGCCCTACAGGGAAGGATGAGAAGCTTCGACTAAGGTTCGACTCGAGCGAAGCGAGAGAACGTTGCCGCAGGCAACGGCCCGAAGGGCGAGGCGCTTTAGCGCCGAGTAATCCTTCCCTCACCACCATCTCCCCATGTCATGCCCAGCATAATCTACCTACGATATTTTATATTCTGCCCCATGGGGAAGGATGAGAAGCTTCGACTAAGGTTCGACTCGAGCGAAGCGAGAGAACGTTGCCGCAGGCAATGGCCCGAAGGCGAGGCGCTTTAGCGCCGAGTAATCCTTCCCCCACCACTGTTGCACTCTCAGCCACCTGTTCTGCTGTCTCATCGCTCGCGCTTCGCTTAGCGAGGCTACAAGTGGTGCCGTCTGGTAGCCCGGACAGGTGCGCAGCACCGCCTCCGGAAAAACTCACAGCGGTGGCAACCGCCTTTTTACCGGCGAGCTTTTCACCACCGAGGTGTTACACTGCGCATACTCCGTCAGACCGTCCAGCAGGGTATCCAGCTGGGCAATATCGCGCACCACGAGACGCATTACAAAACAATCTTCCCCGGTCACCTTGTCACTTTCAATACATTCCGGCATCGCCTGGATATATTTATCCACCTTCTGCAGCAGCCCAGGCAGCGGCCGGACCCGCACCAGCGCCTGCAGGCTATAGCCCAGCGCGGCGAGATTTACCCGCGCCCCATAGCCCTGAATGACACCCCGCTCCTCCAGGCGCTTCACCCGCTCGGCGGTGCTCGGCGAGGTCAGCCCCACTCGCGCGCTCAGGACCTTGAGCGAAACTCTGGCATCCTGAGTCAGGCAGGTGAGGATCGCCCTGTCAATTTCATCAAGTACGTCATTCATATATTTCACCTAATTATAAAAGGCATTTCCCCCCTTCTACCTTAATTCAGCCATATCACCCTGTCAGGGTTTTTCGCACAATAACTAAAAAATGGTGGAGGTGAAAAATGCAACTTACCCGCGGCGTCTGGCAGATGAGCCTGGCAATGATAATCTCCGGCTCGATCGGCGCGTTCGTGCTGCTCTCTGGTTTGCCGGTGACTGATGTGGTGTTCTGGCGCTGCCTGATTGGCGCGCTAACCCTGCTGGTGTTTATCGTGTTAAGCCGCCAGCCCTTCAGCCGGCTAACGCGTTTCACTCTCGCTCTGGCGGTGATTGGCGGCGCGGCGCTGGTCGTCAACTGGCTGCTGCTGTTTGCCGCCTATTTGCGGATCTCAATCGGTATGGCCACCGTGGTCTATAACACCCAGCCGTTTATGCTGGTACTGATGGGGATGGTGCTGGGGGAACGGGTCAGCGCCGCGAAATGGGGATGGTTACTGCTGGCCTTTGGCGGCGTAGTGATCCTGCTGTCGAGCGAGCTGATGCCTGCACACGAAGAGGGGCTTACCACCGGCGTGTTGCTGGCGCTGGGCGCGGCATTCTTCTATGCCCTGACCGCCATCATCGCGCGCAAACTGCATCCGCTCCCCGCGCAGCATATCGCCTTCATTCAGGTTCTCGTCGGCGTCGTGATGCTGCTGCCGCTGGTGCATGCCCCAGAATTGACGGCCAGCTTCCCCTGGCGCTATCTGCTGATCCTCGGCATCGTCCATACCGGGATCATGTATCAGCTTTTATATAGCGCGATACAGAAACTGCCGACGCCCGTTACCGGTTCGCTCTCCTTTATTTATCCGCTGGTGGCGATGGTGGTCGACTATCTGGTCTTCCACCATGCGTTATCCGCGGTGCAATTGCTCGGTGGGATGCTTATTCTGTTTGCCGCCGCAGGGAATAATCTCGGCTGGGGCGAAAAAAAACCCCGCCGCGGCGGGGTCAGTGAGCAGTCGCGGGCCAGTTAGCGACGGGCGCGGACAATCTGGTATTTGCGCGTCAGGTATTCGACCGGCGCGCTCCAGATATGAACCAGACGGGAGAACGGGAACAGCAGGAACAGGGTCATGCCCAGCACCAGGTGAACGCGGAAAATAAACGCCACGCCATCCAGATGCTGTGACGCGCCGCCGTGGAACGTCACCACCGACTGCGCCCAGCCGACCAGTTTCATCATTTCACTGCCGTCCATATGCTGAGCGGAGAACGGGATCGTCAGCAGGCCGAGCGCACACTGCACCATCAGCAACGAGAGGATCAGAATATCCGCTCCGGTGGTGGTGGCGCGAACGCGCGGGCTCAGCAGACGACGCTTGAGCAGCAGTAACCCGCCCACCAGGGTCATCACGCCGCAGGCGCCGCCGGCGATCATCGCCATCTTCTGCTTGACATCGATCGGCAGGAAGGACTCATACATCCAGTGCGGGGTCAGCATGCCGAGGAAGTGGCCGGCGAAAATACCCAGGATGCCGATATGGAACAGGTTCGACGCCAAGTTCATCCCCTTACGGTCCAGCATCTGGCTGGAGGCGGCGCGCCAGGTGTACTGGCCATAGTCATAGCGCAACCAGCTGCCAATCAGGAACACCGAACCCGCAATGTACGGATAAATGTCAAAGAAGAACATATTCAGGAAGTGCATTATTGCTGTCCTCCGTTAGAGATATTCAGATATTGCGGGGCCACGGCTCCGGCAAAACGACGCTGGTGAGCGGAAATTTCCGACTCGCCGCAGCCCTGGTCGGCAAAGAATTTGACCTGTTCTTCTTCCCAGACGGCGTCCAGCGCCTGCGGCGTATCGTCGCGCGCTTCGTCGGCAATCTTCTCCGCCACCTTCTGGCTGTCGACCTGCGTATTGGCCAGCTTCAGCAACAGCTCGAACAGCACCGCATAGCGACTTTCGCGCTGCTGCAGGCGCGCGCTGAGCAGACCGAGGATCGGCGCGACGTCCCGCAGGCCGCCAAGCGCTTCCTCTTCCGGCAGCTGCGCCAGATACTCCAGATATAGCGGCAGATGATCCGGCAGCTCATGGCTATCCAGCAGCAGACCGTGGCGCTCGTACTGCGCCATCAGGTCGACCATCGCCTGCCCGCGATCGCGGGATTCGCCGTGGACATGTTCAAACAGCAGCAGCGAGGTGGCCCGGCCGCGGTCAAACAGTTCGCTATAGGCCGCCTGGGCGTCCAGCGGATCCTGAGCCACTAAATCGCGCAGGAAAACGCCCAGCGCGTGGGCATCCTCTTTGCTGAGTTTCTCTGATGACGCGAGCGCCTCGAACATCTCCTGCTGATGCTGCCATAAGGCAGCGTCAGGATATTCGAGCAGACGCGATACAATCACGAGTTCAATCATGCGTGCGGCTCCGTTTTGCTGGTCACGTCGATGGCGTCGATGCGACGGCTGTTGAACAGGTTGAACTGACTGTCAGAGCCGTGGCAGCCATCGCCAAAGCTAAAGCCGCAGCCGTTTTTCTCCGGAAACGCTTCTCGCGCCTGTTCACGATGGCTGCTCGGCACCACGAAACGATCTTCGTAGTTGGCGATCGCCAGATAGCGATACATTTCCTGGGCCTGCGCTTCGCTCAGCCCCACCTCTTCCAGCGCGCGGGTATCGATGACGCCGTCAACGGTTTCCGCACGCTTATAGTGGCGCATCGCCAGCATTCGTTTCAGCGCCAGCAGTACCGGCTGGGTATCGCCCGCGGTCAGCAGGTTCGCCAGATATTGCACCGGAATACGCAGGCTTTCCACGTCCGGCAGGATCCCGTTGCTACCCAGTTCACCCGCATCGGCGGCGGACTGAATCGGCGACAGCGGCGGCACGTACCAGACCATTGGCAAGGTGCGATATTCCGGGTGCAGCGGCAGGGCCAGCTTCCAGTCCATCGCCATTTTGTAAACCGGCGACTGCTGCGCAGCTTCAATGACCCCCTGCGGTACGCCATCTTTCAGCGCCTGCTCGATCACTTTCGGATCGTTGGGATCGAGGAACACGTCCAGCTGACGCTGATACAGATCTTTCTCGTTCTCGGTGCTGGCGGCGTTTTCAATCGCGTCCGCGTCGTATAGCAGGACGCCGAGATAACGGATACGGCCCACGCAGGTTTCGGAGCACACCGTCGGCATCCCGGATTCAATACGCGGGTAGCAGAAGATGCATTTCTCGGATTTCCCGCTCTTCCAGTTGAAATAGATCTTCTTGTACGGACAGCCGGTGATACACATCCGCCAGCCGCGGCACTTGTCCTGGTCGATCAGTACGATGCCGTCTTCTTCACGCTTATAGATGGCGCCGCTCGGGCAGGTCGCGACGCAGGCCGGGTTCAGGCAGTGCTCGCACAGGCGCGGCAGATACATCATGAAGGTGTTTTCGAACTGGCCGTACATCGCCTTCTGCATGTTGTCGAAGTTCTGATCTTTGGCGCGTTTTTCAAACTCGCCGCCGAGGATTTCTTCCCAGTTCGGACCGCTGGTGATCTTGTCCATCCGCTGGCCGGTGATCAGCGAGCGCGGACGGGCGATCGGCTGATGTTTGCTCTCCGGCGCGTTATGCAGATTCTGGTAGTCATAATCAAACGGCTCGTAGTAATCATCGATGCCCGGCAGATGCGGGTTGGCGAAGATTTTTCCCAACAGCATCGCGCGATTGCCCATGCGCGGCTGCAGTTTACCGTTGATTTTGCGGATCCAGCCGCCCTTCCATTTTTCCTGGTTTTCCCAGTCGTTCGGGAAACCGACGCCCGGCTTACTTTCCACGTTGTTGAACCAGGCGTATTCCATCCCTTCCCGGCTGGTCCAGACGTTTTTACAGGTCACCGAGCAGGTGTGGCAGCCGATGCACTTATCGAGATTCAGCACCATGCCGACTTGTGAACGAATTTTCATTTTACGCTCTCCTGTACCTGGTCGTTGCCTTCGCCGTCTAACCAGTTAATGTTCTTCATCTTACGTACCACCACAAACTCATCGCGGTTGGAGCCGACGGTGCCGTAGTAGTTAAAGCCATAGGCCAGGTGGCCGTAGCCGCCGATCATGTGGGTCGGTTTCGGCGTAATACGGGTGACGGAGTTATGGATCCCCCCGCGCTGACCGGTGATTTCAGAGCCCGGCAGGTTCACGATACGTTCCTGCGCGTGATACATCATGGTCATCCCGGCTGGAACGCGCTGACTCACCACCGCACGCGCCGTCAGGGCGCCGTTGGCGTTGAACACTTCGATCCAGTCGTTATCTTCGATACCCAGATCTTTCGCATCCGCTTCGCTCATCCAGACAATAGGCCCACCGCGCGACAGGGTCAGCATCAGCAGGTTATCGCTGTAGGTCGAGTGGATACCCCATTTCTGGTGCGGGGTCAGGAAGTTCAGCGCCTTTTCCGGGTTGCCGTTGGACTTCTCGCCCATCACCGCTTTCACCGAACGGGTGTCGATCGGCGGCCGATAGACCAGCAGGCTTTCGCCGAAGTCGCGCATCCACTGGTGATCCTGATACAGCGACTGACGTCCGGTCAGCGTGCGCCACGGGATCAGCTCGTGAACGTTGGTGTAACCGGCGTTGTAGGAGACATGCTCATCTTCCAGGCCAGACCAGGTCGGGCTGGAGATAATCTTCCGCGGCTGCGCCTGAATGTCGCGGAAGCGGATCTTCTCGTCTTCTTTGTTCAGCGCGAGGTGCGTATGCTCGCGACCGGTGATCTCGCTCAGCGCTTGCCACGCTTTCACCGCCACCTGCCCGTTGGTTTCCGGGGCCAGGGTGAGGATCATTTCCGCGGCGTCGATGGCCGTTTCCAGTTTCGGCTGGCCTTTCGCCGGGCCTTCCGCCTTGGTGTAGTTGAGCTTACGCAGCAGATCCATCTCGCTCTGGGTGTTCCAGGCGATGCCTTTCCCGCCGTTGCCGATGGTTTCCAGCAGCGGGCCGATCGAGGTGAAACGCTCGTAGGTCGCCGGGTAATCACGCTCAACCGGAATAATATGCGGCGCGGTTTTCCCGGGGATGAGATCGCATTCGCCTTTTTTCCAGTCTTTGACATCCAGCGGCTGCGCCATTTCCGCGGCGGAGTCGTGCTGGATCGGCAGGGTCACCACGTCGGTTTCTTTACCGAGGTGGCCCACGCACACTTCAGAGAATTTCTTCGCGATACCTTTATAGATCTCCCAGTCGCTCTTCGATTCCCAGGCTGGATCAACGGCGGCCGACAGCGGGTGAATAAACGGATGCATATCCGAGGTATTCATGTCGTCTTTTTCGTACCAGGTGGCGGTCGGCAGCACGATGTCGGAGTAGAGACAGGTGCTCGACAGACGGAAATCGAGGGTCACCACCAGATCCAGTTTGCCGTCGAGGCCGTTATCCCGCCATTCGACTTCTTCCGGCTTCACGCCGCCCTGCTTGCCCAGGTCTTTGCCCTGAATGCCGTTCTCGGTACCCAGCAGGTACTTGAGCATGTATTCATGGCCTTTACCGGAGGAGCCCAGCAGGTTGGAACGCCAGATAAACAGGTTACGCGGGTGGTTTTTGCCATTTTCCGGCTGCTCGGCCGCAAAGCGAATCGAGCCCTCTTTCAGCGACTTCACGGTGTAATCCACCGGGGTCATGCCGGCTTTCTTCGCTTCGTCAGCGATACGCAGCGGGTTGACGCCAAGCTGCGGCGCCGACGGCAGCCAGCCCATCCGCTCTGCGCGCACGTTAAAGTCGATCAGGTGGCCGCTGTAACGGGATTTATCCGCCATCGGCGATAGCAGTTCCTGCGCGGTCACCGTTTCATAGCGCCACTGGCTGGAGTGGTTATAGAAGTACGAGGTACTATTCATGTGACGTGCCGGACGCTGCCAGTCAAGGGCGAACGCCAGCGGCTGCCAGCCGGTCTGCGGACGCAGTTTTTCCTGGCCCACATAGTGCGCCCAACCGCCGCCGCTCTGACCGACGCAGCCGCAGAAGATCAGCATATTGATCAGGCCGCGGTAGTTCATGTCGAGGTGGAACCAGTGGTTGAGGCCCGCCCCGACGATAATCATCGAACGACCGTGAGTTTTATCGGCGTTATCGGCAAATTCACGGGCGGTACGGATGATATGCGCGCGGGAGACGCCGGTGATCTTCTCCGCCCACGCCGGGGTGTAGGCTTTCACTTCATCGTAGCCGGCGGCGCAGTTGTCATCGTTCAGACCGCGCTCCAGGCCGTAGTTAGCCATGGTCAGGTCATACACGGTGGTGACCAGGGCGGTAGAGCCGTCGGCCAGCTGCAGGCGTTTGGCCGGCAGTTTGTGCAGCAGAATGTTTTCCAGATCGACTTTGTTGAAGTGCTCAGAACCTTCGCCGCCGAAGTACGGGAAGCCGACGTTCGCCACTTCATCATGGCTGCCCAGCAGGCTCAGACGTAGCTCAATCTCTTCGCCAGTTTTACCGTCGCGCTGTTCGAGGTTCCATTTGCCTTTGTCGCCCCAGCGGAATCCGAGGGAGCCGTTCGGTACGGTCATGTCGCCCTTCTCGTCAAAGGCGACGGTTTTCCATTCCGGATTGTTCTCCTGACCAAGGGAATCCACGAGGTCGGATGCGCGCAGCGTACGGCCGGCGGCATAATAACCGTCGCGCTCCTCGAGCATCACCAGCATCGGCATGTCGGTATAGCGGCGCACATAGTCGGTGAAATACTGGCTCGGCTTATCGAGGTGGAATTCACGCAGCATCACATGGCCCATCGCCAGCGCCATCGCGGCATCGGTACCCTGCTTCGGCGCCAGCCACAGATCGCAGAGTTTGGCGATTTCGGCGTAGTCCGGAGTGATGGCTACGGTTTTGGTCCCTTTATAGCGGACTTCGGTAAAGAAGTGCGCATCCGGGGTGCGGGTCTGCGGCACGTTTGAGCCCCAGGCGATGATATAGCTGGAGTTATACCAGTCGGCGGATTCCGGCACATCGGTCTGCTCGCCCCAGGTCATCGGCGAAGCCGGCGGCAGGTCGCAGTACCAGTCGTAGAAGCTCAGGCAGGTGCCGCCGATCAGCGACAGATAACGGGCGCCGGACGCGTAGGAGACCATCGACATCGCCGGGATCGGCGAGAAGCCAGCCACGCGGTCCGGACCGTAGGTTTTGACGGTATAGACGTTGGAGGCGGCAATCAGCTCATTCACTTCCTGCCAGGAGGAACGTACAAAACCGCCGCGACCGCGGGCCTGTTTGAAGCTTTTGGCTTTGTCGGCGTCTTCGATAATCGACGCCCATGCCTCAACCGGATCGCTATGCTGAACTTTCGCTTCCCGCCACATCTTCATCAGGCGTTTACGCATCAGCGGGTATTTCAGGCGGTTAGCGCTGTACAGGTACCAGGAGTAGCTGGCGCCGCGCGGGCAACCGCGTGGTTCGTGGTTCGGCAGGTCCGGGCGGGTGCGCGGGTAGTCAGTCTGCTGCGTTTCCCAGGTCACCAGACCGTTTTTGACATAAATCTTCCAGCTGCATGAGCCGGTGCAGTTGACACCGTGAGTGGAACGCACAATTTTGTCATGCTGCCAACGTTGACGGTATCCATCCTCCCAGTCCCGGTTGGTGTTTAGAAGCTGGCCGTGCCCATCGGCAAAGGTTTCACCCTTCTGTTTGAAGTAGCGAAACCGGTCCAGGAATTTACTCATCGGGTTTCTCCTGATATGGAGCCTGACGGCTCTCTGATAAATCGACATTGCTGGATTTGCAGCGAAGGTAACGCTATGAAAGAGGGCGAGAATTGATAGCGATCAATCCGAACTGGCTTGTTACTGCGCAGCAAAACCTCGATTACCATCAAGGTGGTATAAGATGTTATTTTTTAACTTGTTGTTTTTTAATGATTTTCACCTCAAAAAGCGGCACCTCACCGGGATTTGTTAACAACGGAGGTATTAAGGGGTAGAGCCATTTCACTGGCAAGCCCACCTGTTCTGGCTCAGCGGTCGATGCGGACAATATCCTCCGTTAGTATGTTGTAACTAATAAAGCGGTGAAAAAAGGCGCCTCCGTGGGGAGCGCGCCTTTTTATACGCCAACGTTACCGCGGCCGATTACTGACGCTTACGACCGTATACCGCCCAGGTAATCACCACGCAGGCAATATAGAACACGAGGAACACTTTCATCGCCCCGGCCGGCGAGCCGGTCAGATCCAGCGAGATACCGAACGCTTTCGGAATAAAGAAGCCGCCGATAGCGCCAATGGCGGAGATAAAGCCCAGCGCCGCCGCGGTATCGGTCGCCGCCTCGCGCATCGCCTGCGCTTCGCTGCCGCCCTGGGCCTTCACGCGGTCCATAGTCAGCTTACGGAAGATCACGGAGATCATCTGGAAGGTGGAGGCGCTCCCCAGCCCGGCGGTCAGGAACAGCACCATAAACACCGCGAAGAAGGCGATAAAGTTACCGCCCTGGCCGTTGGTCGGCAGGGTCAGGAACAGCAGCGCGCAGAAGACAGCCATCACCACAAAGTTGACCAGCGTTACGCGGGTCCCACCGAGGCGGTCGGAGATCGCCCCGCCCATCGAACGCGCCAGCGCGCCAATGAACGGGCCGAAGAAGGCGTAATGCAGGATCTGCACATCCGGGAACTGAGTTTTTGACAGCATCGCGAACCCGGCGGAAAAGCCGATAAAGGAGCCGAAGGTCGCGAGATAGAGCAGCGCCATAATCCACAGATGCAGGCGCTTAAGTACCGGCAACTGTTCGCTCAGCGACGCTTTCGAAGCCGACAGGTCGTTCATAAAGAACCACGCCGCCAGAGTGAAAATAATCAGGAAAGGCACCCAGATCCACGCGGCGTTTTCCAGATACAGCATCGAGCCGTCCGGTTGCTCGCTACCGTTACCGCCAAAAACGGCAAAGATAGAGATCGAGACCACCAGCGGCGCGACCAGCTGCATCACGCTGACGCCCATATTGCCAAGTCCGCCGTTAACGCCGAGCGCCCCGCCCTGCTTCGCTTTCGGGAAGAAGAAGCTGATGTTGGCCATACTGGAGGCAAAGTTGGCTCCGGCGAAGCCGCACAGCAGAGAGATAATCACGAAGATGCTAAACGGCGTAGAGGTATCCTGGACCGCTAAGCCCAGCCAGACGCACGGCACAATCATGATCCCGGTGCTGAACGCCGTCCAGCGACGGCCGCCGAACAGCGGCACCATAAAGGCGTAAGGCACGCGTAATAAGGCGCCTGACAGCGCCGGCAGCGCGGTCAGCATAAACAGCTGATCGGTTGTAAACTGAAAGCCTACTTTGTTGAGGTTAACGGCAACCGCGCTGAACAACATCCAAACGCAGAACGCCAGTAACAGACAGGGAACGGAGATCCATAAATTGCGGCTTGCCACACGATGGCCGCGCTGTTGCCAGAATTCAGGATCTTCAGGCCGCCAGTCGGTTATGACCGAGCGGTTAGCCTTCTCCGGGAGGGAAGATTGACTCATAGATACCTCTGATTATTCATATTTCCTGCCGCTACCTTAGGGGTTACCCGGGGCGGTAAGTTGATATAAATCAAAGGAAAAGCGCGAGCTAATTTGTGCAAAAATAAACCATGCCTCCAAGTGAGTAGAGAATGGTGGGGAAAAAAGTGTGGTTTTTCACGCTGCTGCCGGGTTGCGTATAATCCCCCCCCTAACATCGCCTACCACTGACAATTAAGGAGTAACTCTTTAGGGGTATGGGTATACTCCAGGGGATAGTCGAGAATAAGCGCCACTCCCGGAGACATGACCGGTCAGGAGCCACGCATTCCATGTTAAAACGTCTTTTTACCCCGCTGACGCTGGTCAATCAACTGGCGTTAATCGTGCTGCTCGCCACGATTATTGGCGTCGCCGGCATGGCGATCTCCGCGCGCCTGGTGAACGGCGTGCAGGGCAGCGCGCACGCCATTAACAAGGCCGGTTCATTGCGTATGCAAAGCTACCGGCTGCTGGCGGCGATCCCGCTGAATGAAAACGATCAAAAACTGGTGGCGGACATGACCGCCACCGTCTTCAGCCCGGAGCTGCAAAATTCCGCCCGCCGCGACGGCCAGGAAATCCAGCTTAAAGCCCTGCAGCAGTACTGGCAGCTGGCGCTGGCCCCCGGCATGCAGCGCGCAGTCAATCAGGCGGAAGTGGCCCAGGATGTCGCCGACTTTGTCGATCGTATCGACCAGTTGGTCACCGCATTCGACCACACCACCGAGCAGCGTATCGAACGGGTGGTCTGGATCCATCGCATCCTCGCCATTGGTATGGCGCTGCTGCTGATCTTCACTATCATCTGGCTACGCGCCCGCCTGCTGCGGCCGTGGAAACAGCTGCTGAGCATGGCGCGCGCGGTGAGTCAGCGTGATTTCACCCAGCGGGCGCACATCAGCGGCCGCAACGAAATGGCGACCCTGGGCATGGCGCTGAATAACATGTCGGAAGAGCTGGCGGAAAGCTACGCCGTGCTCGAGCGGCGGGTGCAGGAGAAGACTGCCGGACTGGAGCAGAAGAACGAGATCCTCGCTTTCTTATGGCAGGCCAACCGCCGGCTGCACTCCAGCGCCCCGCTCTGCGAACGTATTTCGCCGGTACTGAATGGCCTGCAGGGGCTGACGCTGCTGCGCGATATCGAGGTACGGGTTTACGACCTGGAAGACGAAGATAATCACCAGGAGTTTACCTGCCACTCGGATGATGACTGTGATGATAAAGGCTGCTACCTCTGTCCACGCAATCTGCCGCCGCTGCCGGATGGCGGAACAACGCTGAAGTGGCGGCTGTCGGATGCGCATAGTCAGTACGGCATCCTGCTGGCGACGCTGCCGGTTGGCCGCCATCTCAGCCACGATCAGCAGCAGCTGGTGGATACCCTGGTGGAACAGCTGACCAGCACCCTGGCGCTGGACCGCCATCAGGAGAAGCAGCAGCAGCTGATCGTCATGGAAGAACGGGCCACTATCGCCCGCGAGCTGCACGACTCCATCGCCCAGTCGCTATCCTGTATGAAGATGCAGGTTAGCTGTCTGCAGATGCAAGGCGACGCCTTGCCGACGGAGAGCCGCCAGCTGCTGGGGCAGATCCGTAACGAACTGAATACCTCGTGGGCCCAGCTGCGGGAGCTGTTAACCACCTTCCGCCTGCAGTTGACCGAGCCGGGGCTGCGCCCGGCGCTGGAGGCCAGCTGTCAGGAGTACAGCGCCCACTTCGGCTTTACGGTGCAGCTTGATTACCAGCTCCCGCCGCGCTTTGTGCCCTCGCATCAGGCGATCCACCTGCTGCAGATCGCTCGCGAAGCGTTGAGCAACGCTCTGAAGCATGCCAGCGCAACCGAAGTAACCGTGACGGTGTCACAACGCGATAATCAGGTTCGTCTGGTGGTAGCGGATAACGGCCGCGGCGTACCGGACCACGCCGAACGGAGTAACCATTACGGTTTAATTATTATGCGGGATCGCGCCCAGAGCTTGCGCGGTGACTGTCAGGTACGACGCCGGGAAACCGGTGGAACCGAAGTGATCGTCACGTTTATCCCGGAAAAAACGTTTTCCATCCAATAAGGAGACCCTCATGAGTCAACAGGAACGGGCAACTATCCTTCTCATTGACGACCATCCGATGCTGCGCACCGGCGTGAAACAGTTGATCAGCATGGCGCCGGACATCCAGGTGATTGGCGAGGCCAGCAATGGCGCGCAAGGTATTGAGCTGGCCGAGTCACTGGATCCTGACCTGATCCTGCTGGACCTTAATATGCCGGGCATGAACGGTCTGGAGACGCTGGATAAGCTGCGTGAGAAATCCCTTTCTGGCCGGGTAGTGGTCTTCAGCGTCTCCAACCATGAAGAGGACGTTGTCACCGCCCTGAAGCGCGGCGCCGATGGCTATTTGCTGAAGGACATGGAACCGGAAGATCTGCTGAAAGCGCTGCAGCAGGCGGCCGCCGGAGAGATGGTATTAAGCGAAGCGTTAACGCCGGTGCTGGCCGCCAGCCTGCGCGCCAACCGCGCCACCTCCGATCGGGACATCAGCCAGCTGACCCCGCGCGAGCGCGACATTCTCAAGCTGATAGCCCAGGGACTGCCGAACAAAATGATCGCCCGTCGCCTGGATATCACCGAAAGCACCGTCAAGGTACACGTAAAGCACATGCTGAAGAAAATGAAGCTCAAATCCCGCGTGGAAGCGGCGGTATGGGTCCACCAGGAGCGAATCTTCTAAGGCGAGTCCGTCCAGGAGACGCCTGGCGTGGTAAACTTGACCAGCGGCTCGGTCAGCGCCAGGGCGATCTCATTGGAGGAGACGCGCTGCCCCTGTTTATCCTCCACCACCACCGACAGGCGCCAGCGGTTCGCGGCGCCCGGTTCACTGTTCCACACCGGCATAATGATGCTCCAGCCATCGGGGCTGCTGGCATCTACCGGCGGCGTCAGGCTGAGGGCCTGGGTGTCTCCCTGCCAGTGCAGCGCCTTGATGCCATGCAGACTATGGATCTGCAGCTTCAACTGCACCGTCTCCCCGGACTGCAGATCCCAGGGCGGCGTGGCCAGATAGACCGTCAGATTTTTGCGCTGACGATACTCCACCACCGGCAGATTATCCCGCTCCGGACTATCGAAGCGGCTCCCGCGCAGCGAGTTGCTGATCGCCACCTCGTCTGCCGCAAGCTGCTGCTTAAGGGGTACGCCAAAGCGGTAGTTTAGCTTCAGGCCCACATTGTTCTGGCTGACGCCATTTTCCCCCTGCTTATGCTTAGCGGTCACCGTGACCAGCGGGACCGGGGTGTAATTGAGCCCAACGGAGACGGCCACCGGATTATGGTAGCCGGTGCCGGAGTGAAACAGATCGACGCTATCGCCGAAATATTGTTCGACGCTGACGCTGGTGTTGATGTGCTGGTAGAACGGCAGCCGCGCCTGGGCGGTGACGTCATACCCTGCGGCCATCCGCTGCTCCTGAGTCTGATTATCGCGTAGCTGCCAGTCGCCCAGCGGATGGTAATAGTTTGCCGACAGGCGGAGATATTCTCCCCACGCTTCGGCGCCAACGCTGCCGCGCGCCAGGCTTTCGCTCAGCACTTTATCGTAAAACGAGTTATAGCCCAGCAGCCAACCGCCGACCCGCCAACGCTGGCCAAGCCCGATGTTGCCCACCAGATCGTGCTCGCGCCGGGTCACCGAGTACTGGTTCCACGTCAGATAACGGTCGTTATCCTGCAACGGCACGAACCAGCTCCCTTTACTGCCGGTGAATTTCCCCTCTTTATCGACCAGCAGGTCGACATTGGCGTTGCCCCACGGCGAGAGCCAACTCTCCAGCTGATGACTCACTTCATTGCCGATTTTACTGATGGCAAACAGCTGCGCCTGTTCACCCGCCGTCAGACCATTGTCGCTCATGCTGGCCTCGCCAAACTTCTTCGCCACTTCGGCAAAGTGCCGGGCGTCGTCATCAACCTGGGGAGCAATCCCCATATCGGGCAGCGGATCTTGCGCTTGCGCAGGGCGGGTGGTGTCGCTGGCGGTCAGCGCCCAGACGGGAACGCCCGGCAACAGCAGGAGAAAGGTCAACGTTGGCAACAAACGGAACGACACAGGCATTAACAGAGTTTGCGCAAGCTCACAAAAATGGATAGAAGTGTTAGTTTATCGTTTTTTCCCTGCTCCCGCAGCCCTGTGGGCAATTCCAGGAATAAGCTGAAACCGGTTGGGTAAGGTGCCGCCCAACCGGAGGCGTCGCTGCGCGCCACCGTTACGCCCGGGTTCGTTGCGCCGCCAGCAGCGCGTTGAGCTCCGGCACGCAAGAGCCGCAGTTGGTCCCGCATTTCAGCTTCCCACCCAGCGCCCCGACGCTGGCGCAGCCGCTGGCGATGGCCTCGTTAATTGACCATTCCCCCACCCCAAAGCAGCTGCAGACGATCCGCCCCCGCGGCGCGACGGCGGCGCCCGGTCGGCCGCTAAGCAAGGCATGTCGTTGGACAGCATCGGACGGCGGCGCGGCAAAGGCAGCGCTTATCCATGCGCAATCCACCGCCGGCTCGCGCGCATCGCTCCACCAGCCGAGCATCAGCCTTCCCTGATGCCAGGCCAGCAGGTTCCACACCGCGCCGCCGTCAGCCACCTGTAACTGCCAGCCGCGCCGGGCGCACCACGCGCTGAGCCACTGTCGGGCAGATGCCTCCCCGGCCAGCGAGTAGTGCAGCACGCCTGGCGCCGCCCGCCGCCGCCAGTGCCAGGCCGCAGGAAATGGTAGCGGTTCGCGGCAAAAAAGCTCGCTGTGCCAGGCCGGTTGCCAGGCGGCGATCGCCACCGCCGCCTGTTTACTTTCCGGCTGGCCGGAATACGGGTCCGTGACGGCGGCCAGCAGGTTATTCACCCGCCCCTGACGGGCAAACTGGTTGTTCCAGTGCATCGGAACAAACAGCGAGCCGGGGCGCTGCCCTTCGCTGATCGCCACTTTCGCCACCATCACCCCATGCCGCGACCAGATCCGCGCCAGCCCGTCAGCGGGAAGCTGATAGCGAACGGCATCCTGCGGCGCCACCTCCACCATTGGCTCCGCGATATGCTGCATCAGCCGCGGCACCGCGCCGGTACGGGTCATGGTGTGCCACTGATCGCGGATCCGCCCGCTGTTGAGGATCAGCGGATAAAAGGCATCGGTTGTCGCCCGGGTCGGTTGAGGCGTCACCGGCACCATCCGCAGCCTGCCATCGCCATGCCAGCCGCGCGTGATATCCCAGGCGGCCTCGCTGCGGCTGACCGGCCAGCGCACCGGCGGCATGGCGTCCCACGCCTCACGGCTGAGATCCGCCAGCGCGCCGATATCAAACGCCCGCTGGCCGTCGTTTTCGAAACCGGACAGCGCCGCATGCTCGCGGAAGACGTCATGCGGATGCTGCCAGGCAAACGCCTCGCGATACCCCAGCGCCTGGCCCACTCTGGCGATGATCCACCAGTCCGCTTTCGCCTCCCCCGGCGGCGGCAGAAAGCTGCGCTGACGGGATATCCGCCGCTCCGAGTTGGTGACCGTGCCATTCTTCTCGCCCCAGGCCAGCGCTGGAAAGCGGATGTGGGCGAAACGTCCGGTATCGGTCTGGGCGGCGACATCTGAGACGATCACCAGCGGACAGGCGGCCAGCGCCTGGCTCACCGCGTGGCTGTCAGGGAGCGACACCACCGGGTTGGTACCCATGATCCAGACCGCTTTGACCTCGCCGCGGCCAATGGCGGCAAACAGCTCCACGGCGGTCAGCCCGGGGGTCTGCGCCAGCCGTTCCGTCCCCCAGAAGCGGGCCAGCCGCTGCAGATCGTCTGGCACAAAATCCATGTGCGCCGCCAGCATCGTCGCCAGCCCGCCGACTTCGCGGCCGCCCATGGCGTTGGGTTGACCGGTCAGCGAAAAGGGGCCGCAGCCGCGGCGGCCATACTTCCCGCTGGCCAGATGGACGTTGATGATGGCGTTACATTTGTCGCTGCCGCTGGCGGATTGATTGATTCCCATGGTGTAGAGGGTGATCGCCCGCGGGGCGGCGATGAACTCGCGATAGAATCCCGCCACCTCATCGGCAGGCAGACCGCAAAAGGCCGCCACCCTCGCCACGTCCCAGCCGCGGGCGGCGGCCAGCGCCTGCGGGCCGTCGCGAAAGCCATCGACGCAGGCTCCTGCCTCAGCCAGGGCGTTAAGCAGCCCCGCAAACAACCCGCCGTCGCTTCCCGGGGCCAGCGCCAGATGGCGGTCGGCGATCTCGCAGGTAGCGGTGCGTCGGGGGTCGATCGCCACGATCCGCAATCGGGGATTATCCCGCTTCGCCTGCGCCAGCCGCTGGAACAGCACCGGATGCGCCCAGGCGGCGTTCGAGCCGACCAGCACCACCAGATCGCTGTTTTCCACATCATCGTAGCTGCAGGGCACCACATCGGCGCCAAAGGCCCGCTTGTAGCCAGTGACCGCTGACGACATGCACAGCCGTGAATTGGTATCGATGTTCGCCGCGCCGATAAACCCTTTCATCAGCTTATTGGCGGCATAGTAATCCTCGGTTAACAGCTGGCCGGAGGCGTAAAAGGCCACCGCTTGCGGTCCGTGCTGGTCGATGATCTGTCTCAGGCGCGCAGCGGTTTCCGCCAGCGCCTGAGGCCAGGCTACCTGCTGGCCGTCGACCTCCGGCGTCAGCAGCCGCCCCGCCAGGCCCGTGGTCTCCCCTAAGGCGGCCCCTTTGACGCACAGACGGCCGAGGTTCGCCGGGTGCTGATCGTCGCCGCGCACGCTCACCTGCCCCGCGTCGTCCACGCTCGCCAGCACCCCGCAGCCTACGCCGCAGTAGGGGCAGGTCGTTCGGATGGTCTTCATCAGGAGGCCTCCGCGCGGGCCAGCAGCTGCTGGTTGCCCACCCACACTTTGCCGTTTTCCACTTTCACCGGCCAGGCGCGTACCGCCTGTTCACTGCCGTCGCACGGCCAGCCGTCGCGCAGGCGTATCCGCTGTTTGTACAGCGGGGAGATCACCACCGGCTCGCCGCCGACGTCCCCTAACAGCCCACGCGACAGCACGTTGGCCGCGCTGCCCGGCTCGCGGTTGTCGAGGGCGTAGACCCGCTCGCCGAAGCGGAACAGGGCAATCTGCCGCTCCCCTAAGCGGGCGCCGATCCCCGCCTGCGCCGGAATGGCGTCAAGGTCGCATACCGCCTGCCACGGTCGGGATGGGAGTTCGCCTTCGGGCAACGTCTCAGTCAGCAGCGGCTGCGGCTGACCGCGCAGATCGCGGCGCTGCACAGCCTCGTCGGGCTGGTCGCTATTAACGAAGGAGCGGAACAGCGCCAGACGCTGCGGATCGTTGAGGGTGGTCTGCCACTCGCACTGGTAGCTGTCGACGATCCGGGCCATCTCCTGCTCCAGCTCCTCGCCAATGCCAAGACTATCCTCCAGCACCACCTGCCGCAGATAGGTGACGCCGCCCTCCAGGTTATCCATCCAGGTGCTGGTTCGCTGCAGGCGATCGGCGGTACGGATATAGAACATCAGCAGACGATCGATGCTGCGGATCAGCGTCGCTTCGTCGAGATCGCTGGCAAACAGGTCGGCGTGACGCGGTTTCATCCCGCCGTTGCCGCAGACGTACAGATTCCAGCCTTTGTCGGTGGCAATCACCCCGATATCTTTCCCCTGGGCTTCAGCGCATTCGCGGGTGCAGCCGGAGACCGCCATCTTGATTTTGTGCGGGGCGCGTAGCCCTTTATAGCGATGCTCGAGCCGTACCGCGAGCCCGGTGGAGTCTTGCACGCCGTAGCGACACCAGGTTGAGCCGACGCAGGATTTCACCGTGCGCAGCGACTTGCCGTAGGCGTGGCCGGTTTCAAACCCGGCGTCGGCCAGCTCGCGCCAGATAGCCGGCAGCTGTTCCAGCCGCGCGCCAAACAGGTCGATGCGCTGGCCGCCGGTCACTTTGCTGTAGAGCTGGTAACGTTTGGCGATCTGCCCGATGGCGATCAGTCCGTCCGGCGTCACTTCCCCTGCCGCCATCCGCGGCACCACCGAATAGCTCCCGTCCTTCTGGATATTGGCGAAATAGCGGTCGTTGGTATCCTGCAGCGGCAGGTGCGCCGGCTTCAGCAGGTACTCGTTCCAGCAGGAGGCCAGCACCGAGGCCACCAGCGGTTTGCAGACATCGCAGCCGTGCCCCTGGCCGTAGCGGCTAATCAACTGCTCGAAGGTATGGATATGGTTAACCCGCACCAGGTGGTAGATCTCCTGGCGCGACCACGGGAAATGTTCGCAGACGTCTTTTTTCACTTCGACGCCCTGCTCCGCCAGCTGATACTCCATCACCTGTTTCACCAGCGCGCTGCAGCCGCCGCAGCCGGTAGCCGCTCTGGTGCAGCTTTTTATCGCCGACATATCCCCCGCCCCATTGTTCACCGCCTGACAGATATCGCCTTTGCTGACGTTATGGCAGGAGCAGATCGGCGCGCTGTCCGGCAGCGCCGCGACGCCGAGCGCCTTCGGCGCGGCTCCCTCCAGCGCGGGCAGGATCAGACTCTCCGGACGCGGCGGCAGCGCCATGCCGTTCAGCATCATCTGCAGCAGCGTGGCATAGTCGCTGGCGTCCCCCACCAGCACGCCGCCAAGCAGGGCTTTGCCGTCCTGACTGACGACGATTTTTTTGTAAATCTGCTGCGGACCGTCGGTCCATTGATAGCTCTGACAGCCCGGCGTGCGCCCCTGCGCATCGCCAAACGAGGCCACGTCGACCCCCAGCAGCTTCAGTTTGGTGCTCATGTCGGCGCCGCTAAAGCAGGCGTCCTCTCCTGCGAGAGTGGCCGCGGCGATGCGCGCCATCTGATAGCCCGGCGCCACCAGACCGTAAATTTTATTGTCCCACAGGGCACATTCGCCTATCGCCAGCACGTCCGGGTCAGAGGTGCGGCACTGGCCGTCGATGTGAATTCCCCCGCGTTCGCCCACCTGCAGCGCGCAGCCGCGGGCCAGCGCGTCCTGCGGGCGGATCCCCGCCGAGAAGACCACCATGTCGGTCCGCAACGCGCCGCCGTCGGCAAAGTTCAGCCGCAGGCCGTCGGCCTCGCGCACGATGGCGGTGGTCGCTTTGCTGGTATGCACCCCCACGCCGAGGGCGACAATCTTCTCCCGGAGCATCGCCGCCCCGCCGTTATCCAGCTGGACGGCCATCAGGTTCGGGGCAAACTCCACCACCTGCGTCTCCAGCCCCAGCTGTTTCAGGGCGTTGGCCGCCTCCAGCCCGAGCAGCCCGCCGCCGATAACCACCCCGCTCTTCGCCGCGGCGGCATGGGCGGCGATACGGTCGAGATCGTCAAGAGTGCGGTAGACAAAGCACCCCGCGAGATCGTTACCGGGGATTGGCGGAACAAAGGGATACGAGCCGGTCGCCAGCACCAGTTTATCCCAGTGGATTTCATGCCCCTCGGCGTCCCGTACCAGCCGTGCTTCGCGGTCGATGGTCGCCACCGCCTCGCCGAGGCGGAGTTCAATACCATGTTCAATAAAGAAGTCCCCGGCCGCCAGCGACAGCGACTCGGCGCTGCGTCCGGCAAAATACTCGGAGAGATGTACCCGGTCGTAGGCGGGATAACGCTCTTCGCCAAACACCACGATTCGATATTGCTGATGCAGATTGCGGCTCACGCATTGCTCGAGAAAATGGTGGCCGACCATGCCATGTCCCACCAGCACTAATACAGGTTTCGTCATCGTCATTATTCCTGCAGCCTGCGGCTGCGTTGAAGAGGGGTCAAAAAGCCAGTCCACGGTGGCAGGCTCATCGCTTTCCAGGCGCGCGGTGAGCGCGGCGGCGGCGGTGCAGTCGCCCATCAGCAGCACGCCGCGCAGGCGGCCATCGCGCAGCAGCAGGCGGCGATAGTGGCGGTCGATGGGGTCCCAGCTGGTATAAATGTCATCCTGTTCGCCGGCCTGCTGCTCGCCAGCGCTAAAGAGTTCAATGCCGGTGACCTTCAGGCGGGTCCCGGCGTCCTGCCAGACAAAGCCCTCGCCGGGGGCGCCGCACAGGCGATCCGCCAGCACCTCGGCCTGACGCAGGCAGGGAGCCACCAGCCCCCAGGTCTGGCCGTCAATTTCGCAACATTCGCCGATGGCGCTGATCCCCGGCAGCGAGGAGGCCATCTGACGGTCGACCACGATCCCCCGCTGGCACAGCACGCCGGACTGCGCCGCCAGACGGCTGTCGGGCTGCACGCCGGTAGCCAGCACCACTCTGGCGGCGCGGAATACGCGCCCGTCCGCCAGCCGCACGCCATCGGCGTCGATGGCGGCGATGCGGCACGCCAGCACGCAGCGAATGCCGCGCGCTTCAAGCTGCTGCCTGAGCTCATCGGCGGCAAAAGCGTCGGTCAGCGGCGCCATTAATCCGCTGCCGCGATGCAGAAGAGTGACCTCTCCGCCGTGACGACGCAGCGCCGCCGCCGCTTCCACCCCCAGCACGCCACCGCCAATCACCACCGCCGGGCCGGGTATCGCCAGAATACGTTCCACGTCCGCCAGGGTGCGGAAGGGCATAACCTGCGGACGATCAATGCCCGGCAGCGGCGGGATAAAGGGCCGCGAACCGGTGGCGAACACCAGCTCATCCCACGGCAGCCAGGTTTCCGCGATGCGCAGCCGCCGTTGCTGAATATCGACTTCATCGACCGCCTCGCCAGACCGCAGGCACACCCCGTGCCGGGTGTACCACTCCGCCGGCAGCAACGGGATCTGCGCCGCCGTTTTTTCACCTGCCAGCAGCGGCGAGAGCTGAATGCGGTTATAGGCCGGGTGCGGCTCGTCGCCGACGACGGTAATGGCAAACCGCGCGGGGTCGCGCTCAACCAGCCGCTGCACCAGCCGGGTGGCCGCCATGCCGTTACCGATCACCACCAGTCGCCGCGTCATGACCGCCTCCTTACGCCGCTTTCGGCTGTTTTTCATACAGGAAATGGAGGATCTGCTGGCGCAGATGGTGATACCGGCTGTCGTCCGCCAGCTGAACGCGGTGGCGCGGACGCGGCAGATCGACCGCGAGGATCTCGCCGACCGTCGCCGCCGGACCGTTGGTCATCATCAGCACCCGATCCGAGAGCAGCACCGCTTCATCAACGTCGTGGGTGATCATGACGATGGTGGTATTGAGCTCCTGCTGGATATGCATCACCGTGTCCTGGAGGTGGGCGCGGGTCAGCGCATCCAGGGCGCCGAAGGGCTCATCAAGCAGCAGCACTTTCGGCTTCATCGCCAGCGCCCGGGCGATACCCACCCGCTGCTTCATGCCGCCGGAGATCTCCCCGGGACGTTTGTGCAGCGCATGACCCATCTGTACGCGCGCCAGGTTGTGTTCGATCCACTCCCGGCGCTCACTCTTGCTCATGGTGCGACGGAACACCTGATCCACCGCCAGCGCCACATTGTCGAAACAGCTCAGCCACGGCAGCAGCGAGTGGTTCTGGAAAACCACCGCCCGCTCCGGCCCGGGACCGGCGATTTCCCGGTTATCACACAGTAGTCCGCCCTCGGTAGGGGTGGTGATCCCGGCGATCAGGTTCAGCAGGGTCGATTTTCCGCAACCCGAGTGGCCGATCAGGCTAATGGTCTCCCCTTCGACGATATCGAAGGAGACATTCTGCAGCGCCAGGAACTCGCCGCTGGCGGTGTTGAAGCGTTGGCTGACGGCCTGCACCTGAATTAATGGTTTCATGTTGGCTCCTTATTTTTCCTGCCAGCTAAAGCGGCGAGCGAGCAGCATCAGGCCCTGCTCCAGCAGCAGGCCGACGACGCCGATAATGACGATGGCGATGATGATGTTTTCCACATTGAGGTTGTTCCACTCGTTCCAGATCCAGAAGCCGATCCCCAGCCCGCCGGTAAGCATTTCCGCCGCCACGATCACCAGCCAGGCGATGCCGATGGAGAGGCGCACGCCGGTAAGCACCGCCGGCAGCACCGCTGGAAAGAGGATTTTGCGCATCACCGTCCACTCCGAGAGCTGGAGGACGCGGGCGACGTTGAGATAGTCCTGCGGGATCCGCCGCACACCCTCCGCGGTGTTGATCACCATCGGCCAGATGGAGCAGATAAAAATGGTCCAGCTGGAAGCCGGCTCCGCCTTCTGGAACAGCAGCAGGCCAATCGGCAGCCAGGCCAGCGGGCTGACCGGGCGCAGCAGAGCAATCAGCGGATTAAACATGCGGGCGAAGAACAGCGAACGGCCGATCAAAAACCCCAGCGGAATGCCCGCCAGCGCCGCCAGGCCGAAGCCCACCGCCACGCGCTGCAGGGAGGCCAGCACGTTCCAGCCGATGCCCATGTCATTGGGCCCGTCCTGATAGAACGGATCGGCAAACAGGGTCAGCGCCGAGTCCAGCGTGCTCAGCGGCGTGGGAAAGCCTTTGCTATGCATCGCCGCCAGCTGCCAGGCCAGCAGCAGCACCCCCAGCCCCAACAGCGGGGGCAGCAGGCGCTGGGTGAGCTCACGCAGCCAGCGCGTGACGGTCGGCGTGGTGCGCCGGACCTGCACCGGCGGCAGGATAATCACTTCGCCAGGCGCGTTGTCCACGCTGACGACCGGTTGCTTACGTTGTGCCTGCTTCATCTCATGCCCCCTTACGTTGAATAGAGAAATGGCGGGCGTAGCCTTCCGGGTCGGACCCGTTCCAGACCGTCCCGTCCATTAGTGTGCTGCTGCGCATCCTGGCTGCCGGCGCGCTGATCCCTCCTACCGCCTGGGCGGCAGCCTGCCAGACATCGATGCGGTTAATGCGCGACGCCACCGCGAGGTAATCCGGAGCCTGCTTCAGCAACCCCCAGCGGCGGAACTGGGTGAGGAACCACATCCCGTCCGACAGCCACGGGAAACTCACCTCGCCCCCGGCCCAGAAGCGCATCGGATGGGCATCCTGCCAGCGGCGGCCAAGGCCGTTGTCATACTCTCCAAGCATCCGGCCGGTGAGGTATTGCTCCTTGGTATTGAGCCAGCCACGTCTGGCGAGCAGGCGGGCCGTCTCCCGGGTGTTCTCCGGCGAGGCGGCGATCCAGCGCTGCGCCTCCATCAGGGCCGCCACCAGCGCGCGGGCGGTGTTCGGGTTGCGTTCCACCCAGTCGCGACGGGTGCCCAGCACCTTTTCCGGATGCTCGGGCCAGATATCCTGGGAAGTGGCCGCGGTGAAGCCGATACGGTCGTTAATAGCGCGGGCGTTCCACGGCTCGCCGACGCAAAAGCCGCTCATATTGCCGATGCGCATGTTCATCACCATCTGCGGCGGCGGCACCACGACGGTGCGCACATCGTTGAAGGGATCGATGCCGGCGCTCGCCAGCCAGTAGTAAAGCCACATGGCATGGGTGCCGGTAGGAAAGGTATGGGCGAAGGTGTAACTGCCCGGCGCGCTGCGGTCGATCAGCCGCTTCAGCCCGCCGAGGTCGGTCACCCCTTTCTCCTGCAGCTCGCTGGAGAGGGTAATCGCCTGCCCATTGCGGTTGAGGGTCATCAAATTGGCCATCGCCTGCGGCTTGCTGGCGATCCCCAGTTCGAGGCCGTACAGCAGGCCATAGAGAATATGCGCCGCGTCGAGCTCGCCGGCCACCAGCTTGTCGCGCACCGCCGCCCAGCTGGCTTCCTTACTCGCCACCAGGGTGATGCCATATTTTTGGTCAAACCCCTTCGCCGCGGCGATGGCCAGCGGCGCGCAATCGGTCAGCGGAATAAATCCGACCCGCACGCGGGTTTGCTCCGGTTTGTCCGAGCCGCCGGCCCAGGCGGCCTGCATCACGCCCGGCAGCAGCATCGCGCCGCCCAGCGCGGCCCCTGCCTGCAGCAAGCGCCGCCGGGAAATTGAAAATTTGTCGCCCATATCCGCTCCACCATGCGCAAAAAAAAAGCGCCCGACAGTGCATACGCACTGCAGGACGCCTTTATCCACGGGCCCCCGAACCGCCATTGGTTCGTTGCCCGGACTTTTATTCACTTAATAAGTAATGCAAACGGGATGCCAGCTTTGGCAATAGCGTGCTGGCGGGCTTTTTCCCAACGCTGGCCGGTTTTTCACCTAAAAGTGCACCGCCGGCAGGCAAAGAATGCCCATCGATTGTGCATCTACTCCTTTGGTGTTAGCGGCCAAATCGCCTTCACCATCAGCAGCGCGCGGGCTATCTCAACCATGCGCTGATTTTTGTCCATGGCCATCTTGCGCAGCGTCTGCCAGGCCTGCTCCTCCTGCATTCCCTGGTGCGTCATCAGCAGACTTTTCGCTTTTTCGATCAGCTTGCGCTCTTCGAGCGCGTCTTTCAGCGAGGCCAGCTGGCTGGAGAGCTGCTGCAGCTCATAGGCCTGCTGGCGCACCAGCGGCAGTAGCTGTTTATCGAGCCGTGGCGTCACGCTATCGTCTTCCACTCCGGCCTGCCAGCCAGGCGCGTCGTCTGCTAACAGCGCGTCGGTGGCATCCAGCAGATCGTCGATCAGTTGCTCTTCCACTTCGCGCAGTTGCTCAAGCCGTTGGGTTTGCAGGCCAAACCAGCGCAGCGCCGTTTCCCCGCCGTCGGCAGCCGGCTGGCGGGTACAGGCGATCCGCCGCAGCTGTTCAATATCCAGACCGGCGTGGCACTGGGTTCTGAACAACTGGACGGTCGCCGGGCTGCCCAGCGCCTGAAAGCTGTCGAAGCAGGGCTGCTGACCGTCAATACGGTCCACCAGCTGCTGGCGCAGGCTGTCGCTGAACTCGCCGCGGGTAAAGCCCAATGCTCCCAGCGCGCGCTCCTGGCCCACCAGCTCTTTTCCCTGCATAAAGCTGTACAGGGCGACCATCCGACCAGCCACCGGCGGATCGTCAATGCTGTCATTGAGCTGCGGGGCGATGTTCAGCAGATGGCGGATGACGCGGCTGAACTGCTCCGTCGCGGCTTCAGCGGCAATTTGCCGGCGGCCGATCTGCGCGCGTAGCGCCGGGAGCTGCGCCAGCTCGTCAACCGCTCTGGCGATACGCCAGCACAGCGCGCTGCCGGCTACCGCGCGCGCCCGTTCGAGGCTGGCATAAAACAGGGCTAGCCGCTCGTCAACCAGCGCCCCTCCCGCCCGACACTCCGCTGTATACAGCAAGCCGCCCGAGCAAAGATAGATATTCGACGCCCCGCGCTCACACTGCAGCATATGCACCAGCGCGCTGAGCTGGCTGGCCAGTTCCCCCAGTTGGCTAAGCTGCTGAAGCTGTTGTTTTTGCAGGCGACGCGCCAGCTGCAGCCAGGCCGTCGCATCGTGCGCATGACCAGTCGTATTATTCATACCCCTCCTCCGGGTTAACGCTTTATACTGCCTAAAGCAATAACCGTGCCTTTAAGAAGGAGTTTGTATGCAACGTATTGTGATCATCGCCAACGGCGCCGCCTACGGCAGCGAATCCCTGTTCAACAGCCTGCGCCTGGCCATTGCCCTGCGCGAGCAGCAGTCCGACCTCGATCTCAAGCTGTTTCTGATGTCCGACGCCGTCACCGCCGGGCTGCGGGGGCAGAAGCCGGCAGAAGGGTATAATGTGCAGCAGATGCTGGAGATCCTCACCGCCCAGCAGGTTCCCGTGAAGCTGTGTAAAACCTGCGCGGACGGCCGCGGGGTCAGCGCACTGCCGCTGGTTGACGGCGTGGAGGTTGGCACTCTCGTTGAGCTGGCCCAGTGGACCCTGGCGGCAGACAAAGTGCTGACCTTCTGAATCTGGGGCGCCAAACGGCAGGAAATATCAGGTTTCGCCGCCTGCAGAGGTAAAAAAAACGTTAGCTGAATGCTTTCAGGAACAACGTCATTTTTGTTTAATCTTTATCCCTTTTTTTGATCAAAATCAGCATCCCGACCCGCGCCGTTTGGTGTGATGCACAGAGCAAAGTGTGAACAATATCACGCGAGGACTGGGTGGGCAGGATGCTGTAGCGGGACAGAAACGGGGTATAAAATGGCGATGGTTAAAGCAAGTTTGACGTTATTTGGTGGTGACACGCTGGTGGTGCGGTGCTCAGAGCGCTGCCATATTCATCTGATGAGCGCGAAGGTCCCGGGCGACAGTCATGCGGATATTCTGAGCGTGCAGGATCGGGACAGCGCCTATCTGACTGTGCCCTACAGCGGAACCTGGAACGTGCTTATCGACAGTCACAGCCAGTCGCTGGAGCACTCCATCAGCTACGTGCCGGCCTGACCGTCACTGCCAGAACACACGCCCGGTCATGCCGGGCGTGAGATTCATGACAAACCTCATGCAATCATTGTACTTGCAGATTGCACCAGAAAAATAACAAGGAAAATCAATTTATTGATTTTCGGCTGATAACCACCAGTAAGGAAAAACCACGCTTTTTCCTTACTGGTCAGCAATCGGACGCCCGGTCATGCCGGGCGTTTTCTTTTGCGCGCGCTCAGGCCAGGCCCGGCGTCGGACTCTCGCCCAACAGCGCGCGGACGCTGGCCACCAGGTCATCGAGACTGGCATCGTGCATGCCCAGCTTACGCAGCGCCTGCTCAAGCGAAAACAGATACTGGGCGTTGGTGCCGAGCGGCCCGCTGGCCCGGGCGATTAGCGGGGCGATAACCTGGGCACTGGTATCCGGTTCAAACAGTGGATGGCGCGGATCCATAATAAACACCAGGGCATTCACCGTCCGTCCGTCGTCCAGCTCCAGCTTGCACCAGGTGGGCAGATAGCAGCCGGTGATCATCTCCCGCTTCCACAGCAGGGTCAGCTCCTCCTCCAGCGTGTCGTCAGGCAGACGATAGGCGACGCCGGTGGTTCGGCCGCCCTCTTTGAGAGCCAGCATGCGTCCCGGCTGGCAGGCACTACCGCGCCCGGCGGTCAACCGCAGGCAAAACGCGCGGTGCCAGCCCGGCAGCGTGCCGGTGCAGGACTCGCGATAATTGAGCGCCGGGTTCCAGATAAGCGAACCGTAGCCAAAGATCCATACTGAGCCATCATCCGGGCGGCAGGCCAGCGTCGCCGCCAGCGAGGCTGCACGTTGTTCTGCCGACCAGAGTAGCGATTCCTCAATAGCGCCAAACGCTGTCTTACAATCCGCATTCATTAAGAAATCACGAGTTAACACTGTTTACTACCTCCGCCACTGCCCGCTTCCCGGCGTTCGTCTCATGCATCCGTCAATATTGCTGAAATATTATCCAGCTTTATCTTTCAATAAGCAATCAGCGGGGCGCTGGCAAGCGAAAAAGCGGCGTCAGCGATTATTTTTTCTTATGCCACTTATCATCATCGCCTTTCTCATAGCTGTTCTTCACCGCCGCCCAGGCGACTTTGTGCGCCGTCTCTTCGCGGCTGGCGTCATCGCGCCGCTCGTCTTTATCTTTATATTGATCCCAGGCGCTGTTAAACGCTTCTTTATAAATTTCCTGCGCATGGGCAGGCAGTACATGCTGAACGCTGTCGGGGAGTTCTTGTTTACTGCGATAGGGCATACTGACCTCCTGTTTGAGCATTAAGTTTAAGTCTGGTACGCAGTCGGCTGGCTATCAAGGTCAAAATGAGTAGAAAAATTATTTTAGTAATTATCTGAATAATAAGAACTAAATATAAGTAAACATAAATTATAATAAACTAATCAAGATATCCCTCGATACCCGTAAATTTAAGTAAAAAACCAGCGGTAATTTAGCAAGATCTGTTACTTTACCGCCCTACGTTTTTATAATTATAACACCTGCATAAATGGAGATGGTTCATGACCCATGCACATGAGGCGGTAAAAACCCGCCATAAGGAGTCTTCCCTCGTCTTTCCGGTGCTGGCGCTGGCGGTGCTGTTTTTCTGGGGCAGCAGCCAGTCACTGCCAGTGGTTATCGCGATCAATATCCTCGCACTGGTCGGCATTTTGAGCAGCGCCTTCAGCGTGGTCCGCCACGCCGACGTCCTCGCCCACCGCCTGGGCGAACCCTATGGCTCCCTGATTTTAAGCCTGTCGGTGGTTATCCTTGAGGTCAGTTTGATCTCTGCCTTAATGGCCACCGGCGACGCCGCGCCGACCTTGATGCGGGATACCCTCTACTCCATTATTATGATCGTCACCGGCGGTCTGGTCGGTTTCTCTCTGCTGCTGGGCGGGCGTAAATTCGCCACCCAATATATGAATCTGTTCGGCATTAAGCAGTATCTTATCGCCCTGTTTCCGCTAGCGATTATCGTGCTGGTCTTTCCGATGGCGCTGCCGGGCGCGAACTTCAGCACCGGGCAATCGCTGCTGGTGGCGGTAATTTCGGCGGCCATGTACGGCGTTTTCCTGCTTATTCAGACCAAAACCCATCAAAGCCTGTTTGTTTATGAGCATGAAGACGACAGCGACGATGACGACCCGCACCACGGTAAACCGTCCGCCCACAGCAGCGGGTGGCATACCGCCTGGCTGCTGGTGCACCTGGTGGCAGTGATCGCGGTTACCAAAATGAACGCTAACCCGCTGGAAACGCTGTTGACCAGCATGAATGCCCCGGTGGCATTTACAGGCTTCCTGGTGGCTCTGCTGATCCTGTCGCCGGAAGGCCTTGGCGCCCTGAAAGCGGTGCTCAACAATCAGGTACAGCGGGCGATGAATCTGTTTTTCGGCTCCGTGCTGGCCACCATCTCGCTGACGGTCCCGGTGGTCACCCTCATCGCCTTCCTGACCGGCAATGAGCTGCGCTTTGGCCTTGGCGCCCCGGAGATGGTGGTGATGGTCGCCTCGCTGGTGCTGTGCCATATCTCCTTCTCCACCGGACGCACCAATGTGCTGAACGGCGCGGCCCACATGGCGCTGTTCGCCGCCTATCTGATGACCATTTTCGCCTGACCCCGTTTTCCCACCCGGCGGAGTCCGGGCGAAAAAAAGCCTGCCGGTTTTGACGCCGGCAGGCTTTTTTACTGATGCAGTCAGGCTTACTTGCTGGTATCCAGCTCGTCGAAGCTTTTCACCAGATCGTCAATCGCTTTCATCTGTTTGAGGAACGGCTCCAGTTTATCCAGCGGCAGCGCGGACGGGCCGTCGCATTTCGCGTGGTCCGGATCCGGATGCGCTTCAATAAACAGACCGGCGATACCTACCGCCATACCGGCGCGGGCCAGCTCGCTCACCTGCGCACGACGACCGCCGGAGGCTGCGCCAAACGGGTCGCGGCACTGCAGCGCGTGGGTGACGTCGAAAATGACCGGCGAGTTGTTGGAGGCTTTCTTCATCACGCCGAAGCCGAGCATATCCACGACCAGGTTGTCGTAACCGAAGTTCGCGCCGCGGTCGCAGAGGATTACTTTGTCGTTACCCCCTTCGATAAACTTATCGACGATGTTGCCCATCTGACCCGGGCTGACGAACTGCGGCTTCTTGACGTTGATCACCGCCCCGGTCTTCGCCATCGCTTCCACCAGGTCAGTCTGGCGCGCGAGGAAAGCCGGAAGCTGGATCACGTCCACCACGTCAGCTACCGGCTGCGCCTGGCTGGCTTCATGAACGTCGGTGATGATTTTCACGCCAAAGGTCTGCTTCAGCTCCTGGAAAATCTTCATCCCTTCTTCCAGACCCGGCCCACGATAGGAGTGGATGGAGGAACGGTTGGCTTTATCAAAGGAGGCTTTGAAGACGTAGGGAATACCAAGCTTCTGCGTAACGGTGACATAATGTTCGCAGATACGCATCGCCAGGTCGCGCGACTCCAGCACGTTCATCCCGCCGAACAGCACGAACGGCAGGTCGTTCGCTACGTTGATATCACCAATGCTAACCACTTTTTGTTTCATAAGTTCGCCTTATCAGGGTGTAACCGGAATGGTTCCAGACTAATGCAATGTAATTTGTTTATGCGAAATCGTGTTGATCTGCGCGCGGATCATCTCGCTGATCGGATCCTCCGGGCACTGCTCAACGAAATAGCTCAGATCCAACAGCGCCACGTGATCGCAGTCCAGCTGGGCGTATATCAGCCCGCGGTCGCGGATCTCATACGGATCTTCCGGATTAAACTGCAGCAGCGCTTCGCTGGCGCGCAGGGCCAGCTCCATCTGCCGCTCTTCCATCAGCGCCGACTTCAGGGTGTCCAGCAGCTTGCGGATCACCTCGGCGTTATCCGCTTCGTCGAGATCTTCATTAAACAATTCCGCCACCGGCCCGATGTTGCCCTTCAGCCATACCTCCAGGGTATGCTCGTCGAGGGTCTCGCCGTTAAACGGATTAATCAGCCACATCTCTTCGCTGGTTTCCGGGTCCGCACGCAGCAGCATCTGGGTCGGGAAGATCACCGGCACCACCGGCAGCGCCAGGCGCTGGGCGATCCACAGCAGGATCGCGCCTAACGACACCGCGCTCCCCTGGCGGTTAACCAGCACTTTATCCAGCCATAGCGCGTCGGAAAGACGATACACGCCCTGCGAGGCGCCAAAGCCCCACTCGTCATAAAACAGCTCCAGCAATCGTTCTATCTGGCGCTCCTGGTCCCACGACGGCGCAATCTCCTCCTGCGCGAGGCGCAGCAATCGCTGCAGCTCTTCCTCGACAAAACGCGACGGAAAATCGTCGCGGACCTGTTCAGAAATGAGGACCATGCCATCACACAATGGCGCTTTGTTAAATTCGAAATCCGCTAATGACCCCATGACCTACCCCAGTATCGGTATTCTTGTGATGGCGAGTTGAATGATGATAAACAACACCACCAGCGCCAGCAGGAACGCGATAAAGCGGCTCTGCTGGCTGCGCGGACGACGACGGCCCAACGCGATAAAACCTAATGCGATGTAAATGATAACGCCAAACAGCTTTTCAGTCAGCCATGCGCCGTCTTCTGTGAACGGCAGGTAGTGCGTTATCGCCATTAACCCCGCGCCGCTGAGAAACAGCAGCGTATCGCTGCAGTGCGGCGCAATTCGCACCCACCGCTGGTTCAGCAGCGGGCTCTGGTGATACATCCACCAGTAACGTAAAACGAACAATCCTACCGACACCGCCACTGTGGCAATGTGCAGGTAGAGGACAGCCGTGAATAAGTTCATCAGCCAACATTCTCCATGTCGGGTAAACGTCCGAGGGTCAGACGCTCATTGTCGCCATAGTCGCGACAGGTCGCGACGTCCAGATAGCCCGCTTCGCGGAACAGCGCGCGAACCGCCTCGCCCTGAGTCCAGCCATGCTCCAGCAGCATCCAACCGCCGGGCTGCAGATACTGCCGTCCCTCGCGGATGATATGCGCCAGATCGGCCAGCCCCTGGTCGCCTGCGACCAGCGCCGTCAACGGCTCAAAGCGCACATCGCCTTCGGCGAGATGCGGGTCGGCGGCGTCGATATAGGGGGGATTGCTGACGATCGTGGCGAAGCGCTGCCCGGCCAGCGCGCTAAACCAGTCGCTTTGACTTATCGTCACGTTAGCGATGCCCAGATGTTCGGCATTGCGCAACGCCAGCGCCACGGCGTCCGGCATCACGTCCACTGCGGTGACATCACAGTCCGGACGTTCGCTGGCCAGCGCCAGGGCAATGGCGCCGGTCCCGGTGCCGAGGTCGAGAATACGGCACGGCGCGGTTGGCAGACGCGCCAGCGCCTGCTCTACCAGACATTCGGTATCCGGGCGGGGGATCAGCGTCGCCGGGGAGACGAACAGCGGCAGCGACCAAAACTCGCGCTGCCCGACCAGATGAGCAATAGGTTCCCCGCGCTGGCGTCGCACCAGGAGCGCCTCCAGCCTCGCCGCCTCGTCAGCAGAAAGCGTCGTTTCACCGAAGGCCAAAATCCAGGTTCGCGCCCGGCCGGTAACGTGTCCCAGCAAGATCTCGGCGTCGCGTCGCGGGCTGTCGCTCTCCGCCAGGCGGGCGATCGCCTGCTGCAGCCAGGCCTGAAAGGTCATCATTCCTGCTCGGACAGCGCCGCCAGCTGATCGGCCTGATGTTCCTGGACAATCGGCTCAATCAGCATGTCGAGTTTGCCCTCCATCGCCTCATCCAGACGGTAGAGCGTCAGGTTGATGCGGTGGTCGGTCACGCGCCCCTGCGGGAAGTTATAGGTGCGATTGCGGTCGCTGCGGTCGCCGCTGCCCAGCAGGTTGCGGCGCGTGGAGGCTTCCGCCTGCTGACGTTTGGCCACTTCGGCGGCGCGGATGCGCGCGCCCAGCACCGACAGCGCCTTGGCTTTGTTTTTATGCTGAGAACGCTCGTCCTGGCACTCCACCACGATGCCGGTGGGCAGGTGGGTAATGCGGATAGCCGAGTCGGTGGTGTTAACGTGCTGACCGCCTGCCCCGGAGGAACGGAAGGTATCGATGCGCAGATCTGCCGGGTTAATGTCCGGCATTTCGGCTTCCGGCAGCTCCGGCATCACCGCCACCGTACAGGCGGAGGTGTGGATCCGCCCCTGCGATTCGGTGGCCGGCACGCGCTGCACGCGATGGCCGCCGGATTCAAATTTCAGCCGACCGTAAACGCCGTCGCCGCTGATCTTGGCGATCACCTCTTTAAAGCCGCCGTGCTCACCTTCGTTGGCGCTGAGGATCTCTACCTGCCAGCGGCGCGATTCTGCGTAACGGGTGTACATGCGGAATAGATCGCCGGCAAACAGCGCTGCTTCGTCGCCGCCGGTCCCGGCGCGCACTTCCACGAAGGCGTTACGCTCGTCATCAGGATCTTTCGGCAGGAGGAGAACCTGCAGCTGTTGCTCCAGCTGGTCGCCTTTTTCTTTGGCGTCACGCAGCTCTTCCTGCGCCATTTCGCGCATTTCCGGATCGTCGAGCATCATCTGCGCGGTTTCAATATCCTCCTGCACCTGACGCCAGTCGGTATAGCAGCGCGCCACATCGCTCAGTTGAGCATACTCCCGCGACAGCGCGCGGAATTTATCCTGATCGGCAATCGTCGCGGCATCGCCGAGCAGCGCCTGCACTTCTTCATGGCGCTCGTACAACGCTTCCAGTTTGGCAACAATAGAAGACTTCATAGGCGTGAATTCACCCTGTCCTGAAAATAAGAGAAAGGTGCGCTATTCCAGCCCGAGGCTGTTGCGCAGAATATGCAGACGTTCGTCGTCCCCGTCACGGGCGGCCTGCTGAAGAGATTTGGTTGGCGCGTGGATCAGGCGGTTAGTGAGCTTGCGCGCCAGATCCTGCATAATTTCCTGGGCATCACCGCCCTGCTCCAGCGCGGCCAGCGCTTTCGCCGTCAGCTCCTCACGGACCTGCTCAGACTGAGAACGGTATTCGCGAATGGTCTCGCTGGCGCTCTGCGCGCGCAGCCAGGCCATAAATTCGCTGGTTTCCTGCTCGACGATCGATTCCGCCTGCACCGCGGCAGCCTTACGCTGCGCCAGGTTATGCTGAATGATGTTTTGCAAATCGTCGACGCTGTAGAGGTAGGCGTTAGCCAGTTTGCCGACCTCTGGTTCAACGTCGCGCGGGACGGCGATATCCACCAGCAGCATCGGCTGGTTACGCCGCGCCTTAAGCGCACGCTCCACCATGCCTTTGCCGATGATCGGCAGCGGGCTGGCGGTGGAGCTGATAATGATGTCGGCCTCTTTCAGCCGTTCGTCGATATCGCTGAGGGCTATCACCTCGGCGCCCACTTCCTCCGCCAGCGCCTGGGCGCGTTCACGGGTGCGGTTGGCGATCACCATTTTGCGCACGTGATGTTCGCGAAGATGGCGCGCTACCAGCTCAATGGTTTCCCCGGCGCCGACCAGTAACACGGTGACGCTGGAGAGCGATTCAAAGATTTGCCGCGCCAGGGTACAGGCGGCGAAAGCCACAGAGACCGCGCTGGCGCCGATATCGGTTTCGGTACGCACGCGCTTAGCCACTGAAAAGGATTTCTGGAACATCCGCTCCAGCTCGCTGACGTTAAGATGGCCGCGGCTGGAGTCGGCGAAGGCTTTTTTCACCTGGCCGAGGATCTGCGGCTCGCCCAGCACCAGCGAATCGAGGCCGCTGGCGACGCGCATCAGATGGCTGACGGCGTCATTATCCTGATGCCAGTAAAGGCTTTTTCGCAGGTCTTCTTCGTTGAGGCCGTGGTAGTTGCACAGCCAGCGGATCAGCGCTTCCTGCAGGTTATCCTGCTCTTCGACGCTGAGATAGAGTTCCGTGCGGTTGCAGGTCGACAGCACCACCCCACCCTGCACCATCGGCTGAGCCAGCAAGCTCTCCAGCGCCTTATCGAGCGTTTCCGGCGAAAACGTGACGCGTTCTCGCAGGGCGACCGGAGCTGTTTTGTGATTGATGCCAAGAGCTAAAAGGGTCATTGTGAGGGAGTAGTACCAGCGTTGCTAAGGTTAGTCTGAGTGCATCATACAGGATGCGCGTAATCAATAAAAGAGAGGCTCCCCTTTTGGAGTAATAGTTAAAGCAAGACCGCCATTAAGGTTAATTTTTTGATTTCAGACAACTTGAACGTAGACGCTATGGCCCGGCGACGCTAGCATTAAGGGTTATAAATGTAACCTGCTACACAAATCGGCCCGCTGTTCCCTGTCGCCGTTTTTCCCTGTAGACATCAAGGATTTGTCATCATTATGAATCGACTGTTCCGCCTGCTGCCGCTGGCCAGCCTCGTCCTCACCGCCTGTTCTCTTCATACGCCGCAAGGGCCTGGCAAAAGCCCGGATTCGCCGCAGTGGCGTCAGCACCAGCAGGCTGTCCGCAGCCTCAATCAGTTCCAGACCCGCGGGGCGTTTGCCTATCTTTCCGATGAGCAAAAAGTCTATGCCCGCTTCTTCTGGCAGCAAACCGGCCAGGACCGCTATCGCCTGCTGCTGACCAACCCGCTGGGCAGCACCGAGCTGTCGCTGACCGCGCAGCCGGGCAGCGTGCAGCTGATCGATAACAAAGGCCAGACCTATACCGCCACTGATGCCGAAGAGATGATTGGCCGTCTGACCGGGATGCCGATCCCGTTGAACAGCCTGCGCCAGTGGATCATCGGCCTGCCGGGCGACGCCACCGACTATTCGCTGGACGATCGGTACCGTCTGCGTGAACTGAACTATACGCAAAACGGCAAAACCTGGCACGTGACCTACGGCGGCTACACCAGCGATACCCAGCCAGCCCTGCCGTCCAATGTCGAGCTGAACAATGGCGCTCAGCGCATCAAGCTGAAGATGGATAACTGGATCGTGAAATGATGACCCGCTGGCCCTCTCCTGCAAAACTGAATCTGTTTTTATATATCACCGGCCAGCGGGCCGATGGTTACCATACCCTGCAAACGCTGTTTCAGTTTCTCGATTACGGCGATACGTTGACCATCGAACCGCGTACTGACGGCCAACTGCGCCTGCTGACGCCGGTGGCCGGCGTGCCGGACGAGGAGAATCTGATCGTTCGCGCCGCGCGTCTGCTGATGCATGCCGCCAGCGAAAGCGATCGCCTGCCGGCGGGCAGCGGCGCCGATATCAGTATCGATAAGCGCCTGCCGATGGGCGGCGGCCTGGGCGGTGGCTCCTCCAATGCCGCCACCGTGCTGGTGGCGCTCAACCATCTGTGGGGCTGCGGTCTCTCGGAAGATGAGCTGGCGACTCTTGGCCTTCAGCTGGGGGCCGATGTGCCGGTTTTCGTGCGCGGCCATGCCGCCTTCGCCGAGGGGGTGGGTGAAATACTGACGCCGGTAGAACCCGAGGAAAAATGGTACCTGGTGGCCCACCCGGGGGTCAGTATTCCGACGCCGATCATTTTTCGCGATCCGGAGCTACCACGAAATACCCCGCGCCGGTCAATTAATACGTTATTAAATTGTGAATTCAGCAACGATTGCGAGCTTATCGCAAGAAAACGTTTTCGCGAGGTTGATGCCGCGCTTTCCTGGCTGTTAGAATATGCGCCGTCACGCCTGACCGGCACAGGGGCCTGTGTGTTTGCTGAATTTAACACCGAATCCGCTGCCCGTCAGGTGCTGGACACTGCCCCGGCATGGCTAAATGGCTTTGTGGCGCGCGGAGTTAACCTTTCGCCGCTCAAGCAGGCCCTGCTCTGAATCCTGCGCCGTGATGGCACATTGATAATGAGTCAGCCGGGGAAATTGAGTTACGGTGACAACGTCACCCTGTTCCAGACGTTGCATCGTGCTCTTTAAATACACCGACTGGATCGAATGGCGCCATCCCGCACATTATTGGCCCATTCATCCACCACTGGACGCATGCCTGAGGTTCTTCTCGTGCCTGATATGAAGCTTTTTGCTGGTAACGCCACCCCGGAACTAGCACAACGTATTGCCAACCGCCTGTACACTTCTCTTGGCGACGCCGCTGTAGGTCGTTTTAGCGACGGCGAAGTCAGCGTACAAATCAATGAAAACGTACGCGGTGGTGATATTTTCATCATCCAGTCCACTTGTGCTCCCACCAATGACAACCTGATGGAACTGGTTGTTATGGTTGATGCTCTGCGTCGTGCTTCGGCAGGTCGTATCACCGCCGTTATCCCTTACTTCGGTTATGCTCGTCAGGACCGTCGTGTTCGTTCTGCTCGTGTGCCAATCACCGCGAAAGTGGTGGCGGATTTTCTGTCCAGCGTCGGCGTTGACCGCGTGCTGACCGTTGACCTGCACGCAGAACAGATCCAGGGCTTCTTCGATGTGCCAGTCGATAACGTGTTCGGCAGCCCAATCCTGCTGGAAGATATGCTGCAGCTGAACCTGGACAACCCGATTGTGGTTTCTCCGGACATCGGCGGCGTCGTGCGTGCCCGCGCTATCGCTAAACTGCTGAATGATACCGATATGGCTATCATCGACAAGCGCCGTCCGCGCGCCAACGTCTCCCAGGTGATGCACATCATCGGCGACGTTGCCGGTCGTGACTGCGTGATGGTCGACGATATGATCGACACCGGCGGCACCCTGTGTAAAGCGGCAGAAGCGCTGAAAGAGCGTGGCGCGAAACGCGTATTCGCTTACGCGACGCACCCAATCTTCTCCGGCAACGCTATCCAGAACATCAAAAACTCTGTCATTGATGAATTTGTCGTCTGCGATACCATTCCGCTGGCACCAGAAATTAAAGCGCTGGATAAAGTGCGTACTCTGACGCTCTCCGGTATGCTGGCTGAAGCTATTCGCCGTATCAGCAATGAAGAATCTATCTCTGCTATGTTCGAACATTAATCGAGCCCAGCACAAAAACCCGCTGCGGCGGGTTTTTTTGTCTCCGCACCTTATTTGTATGATCAATGCCTCCTTCACCTGCCATTTAGTTGACAGATGATGCGCTCATGGATGAAACATTATTGTGAACAGATTATTTTCCTCACATGTGATGCCTTTCCGCGCCCTCATCGACGCTTGTTGGAAAGAAAAGTACACCACCGCCCGCTTCACGCGTGACCTGATCGCCGGGATCACCGTCGGGATCATTGCGATTCCGCTGGCGATGGCGCTGGCGATTGGCAGCGGCGTGCCGCCGCAGTACGGCCTCTATACCTCAGCGGTGGCAGGGATTGTGATCGCCTTGACCGGCGGGTCACGCTTTAGCGTTTCCGGGCCGACCGCCGCCTTTGTGGTGATCCTCTATCCGGTTTCCCAGCAGTTTGGTCTGGCGGGACTGCTGGTGGCGACGCTGATGTCGGGGATCTTTTTAATCCTCTTCGGCCTGGCGCGCTTTGGCCGCCTGATCGAATACATCCCGCTGTCAGTCACCCTCGGCTTCACCTCGGGGATCGGTATCACCATCGGCACCATGCAGATTAAAGATTTCCTCGGCCTGCAGATGCCCCATGTGCCGGAGCATTATCTGCAGAAAGTGGCGGCGCTGGCGATGGCCCTACCGACCATTAACGTTGGCGATGCCGCCATCGGCGTCGTTACTCTTGGCATTCTGATCCTCTGGCCGCGGCTGGGTATCCGCCTGCCGGGCCACCTCCCGGCGCTGCTGGGCGGCTGTGCGGTCATGCTGGTGGTCAACTTGCTCGGCGGCGATGTCGCGACGATCGGCTCGCAGTTCCATTATCAGCTGGCGGACGGCACTCAGGGCAATGGCATTCCGCAGCTGCTGCCGCAGCTGGTATTGCCCTGGGATATGCCGGGCTCAAACTTTACCCTGAGCTGGGCCTCGCTGCAGGCTCTGCTGCCTGCCGCCTTCTCAATGGCGATGCTAGGCGCCATTGAATCTCTGCTGTGCGCGGTGGTGCTTGATGGCATGACCGGCACCAAGCACAAAGCCAATAGCGAGCTGATTGGCCAGGGGCTGGGCAACATTGTCGCGCCGTTCTTCGGCGGGATCACTGCCACCGCGGCGATTGCCCGCTCGGCGGCGAACGTCCGCGCCGGCGCCACATCGCCGGTTGCCGCCGTGATCCACGCCCTGCTGGTGATCCTGGCGCTGCTGATCCTCGCCCCACTGCTCTCCTGGCTGCCGCTGTCGGCGATGGCCGCCCTGCTGCTGATGGTGGCATGGAATATGAGCGAGGCGCATAAAGTCATCAATCTGCTGCGCCACGCGCCGAAGGACGACATCGTGGTGATGCTGATGTGCATGTCGCTAACGGTGCTGTTTGACATGGTGATCGCTATCAGCGTCGGGATCGTGCTGGCTTCGCTGTTGTTTATGCGCCGTATCGCACGCATGACTCATCTGGCGCCGGTCAACGTCGAGGTGCCAGACGATGTGCTGGTGCTGCGGGTAATTGGGCCGCTGTTCTTTGCCGCCGCCGAAGGCTTGTTCAACGATCTGGAGACCCGGATCGCCGGCAAGCGCATCGTGGTGCTGAAATGGGACGCGGTGCCGGTTCTCGACGCCGGTGGCCTGGATGCCTTCCAGCGCTTTGTGAACAAGCTGCCGGAAGGCTGTGAATTGCGCGTATCTAACCTCGAGTTTCAGCCGCTACGCACGCTAGCGCGCGCCGGCGTCAAGCCGCTGCCCGGACGCCTGAGCTTCTACCCCGATCGTCAGGCCGCGCTGGCTGACCTGTGATCACCCGGCGGCAGGTCCCTGCGCCTGCCGCATCAAGGATCCGGTCGCCTGCTGCAGCCAGCTCAGCACCGCCGGCGTCATCCAGGTGCCCTTCATCAAATGCGGCTCCTGCTCCATTGCCCGACGAAACTTCTGCAACGTCTGCGGCCGGGTACCGGCGTAGGACTGAAACAGTTCAAGCCACGCCCGGGCCAGCGCCTGACCCGACGCCGAGTCCGGCGCTACGCCCTCCCGGCACGCCTGATGCAGCTTCGCCACCAGCGCAGGCCACTCCTGTAGCCGGTCAAAATAGTGCTGGCGGGTGAACGCCATCTCTTCTTCGTCAAGGTACCGCGCCCAGATGGCCAGTTTGCTTTCGGCAAAGGCCTCGGTGATATAGGCGATGATTGCCGGCGTGACGCCGGTCTGTTCAACCATTTGCGGCTCGGCGGCATGCATCTCGTTCAGGCGGGTCAGAAACTCCGGACGCCCGGCCGTATCCTGCTCCAGGCGCTCCATCCAGCGCGTCGCCAGACGCATCGCCTGCGGACTGTCCGTCGGGCAGCCGCTCGCCATCAGCGTCTGCACCTCCTCCGTTAGCTCGCGCCACGCCTGCGCCCGCTGTTCATCCTGTGCCGCAAACGGCAGCGCGGCTAACTCCTGTTGACTAAACCAACGATCGTACATTTTCATTAACTCCAGCGTCTGTAGCCAGGACTCCAGATCGGGTTCATTGCCGCTCGCCAGCGCCTCGCGCAGTACCAATAGTCGGTCGCGCAGCCTGCCAACATCGCGTAGCTGGGCGTTGAGCATATCTATCTGCTGCGTCAGCAGCTCGGGCAGCGACAGCGTTTGCCGATCGAGATAGTCCTTGATTGTGGCGAGCGTTAGCCCGGCCTGCGCCAGCGCCTTTATCATATGCAGGCGCTGAACCGCGGACAGGTTATAGAGCCGATAGCCCGCCTCGCTTCTGGCCGAAGGCGTTAACAGCCCCGTCTGTTCATAATGATGCAGCGTACGTACCGTCAGTCCGGCACGCTTCGCCAGCTCTCCCACCTGAATTAACATGACTGCTCCTCTCTGTGGCCAGGTCCGCTACTCTGCAGCCTGACGTAACGTCAGGGTCAAGCAAAAACCGCGCTTGCTATTCATTTTTGCTGGCAACCATAGCAGCACGAAGGCCAGGACGGAATGGGGGCGCAATATGGCGGGAAAAAGAGGAAGAGATAAAGTGAGACACAGAAAAGCGCATCGGCCTTCAGCGGCCGATGCGGGAAATCATGCTACGGTTAGCTGTGACGATGCTGGTTACGACGGCAGCGTTTATCGTAGTGGCGCACCCACCAGTAGCGGTCGCTGACCTGCTCGTGGCCGCCAATACGGGCACCGGCCAGCCAGAGCACTGCGCCAACGAAGATGCTTAGGATTGCGCCATGCGCAAAGAACTGTGGCAGGTTAAGCTGCGGAAGCTGGTTCAGAATGGAGTAACCTACCCCCACAACCATCACCACCAACCCTAACCCCATGAGTACGTTACCGAGTAACGAAGCGTTTTTGCGTTTCATGTGTCACCTCCGGACTTTGGGTTGCCAGGGAATGTCCCCAAATCTTATAGGTGTAGTATAGACAAGGTCTCTTCTGCGGAGTGCGTCCACGATCACATTAGTGAACAGCGAATAGACAAAAATTTACAAATAAGTCTATGAACCATATCAAATTCTAATGATTTAGTGGGTAAATCATCAATGCGGGTATTGTCTAATAGCCAGAATTTTGTCAAGCGCGCCCGCAGACAGTACACTACGCGGCAGAGAATGCCCCATGCAGGATAGAAAACGTGACCATTAAACTGATTGTCGGCCTGGCCAACCCCGGTGCGGAATATGCCGCTACCCGGCACAACGCTGGCGCCTGGTATGTGGATTTACTGGCGGATCGCCATCGTGCGCCGCTGCGCGAAGAGAGCAAATTCTTCGGCTACACCTCGCGCATCAACCTGGCGGGCGAGGACGTCCGCCTGCTGGTCCCCACTACCTTTATGAACCTCAGCGGTAAAGCCGTGGCCGCGATGGCGACCTTTTATCGCATCAACCCGGATGAAATTCTGGTCGCCCATGACGAGCTGGATTTACCGCCGGGCGTGGCGAAATTTAAGCTTGGCGGTGGCCATGGCGGCCACAATGGCCTGAAGGATATCATCAGTAAGCTCGGCAATAACCCGAACTTTCACCGTTTACGCGTCGGAATCGGCCATCCGGGCGACAAAAACAAGGTTGTCGGCTTTGTGCTTGGCAAACCACCGGCCAGCGAGCAGAAACTGATCGATGACGCTGTCGACGAAGCGGCGCGCTGTACCGAAATCTGGTTAAAGGACGGGCTGACCAAAGCGACCAACCGTTTGCACGCGTTTAAGGCGCAATAAGCCGTTGTCGTGCGGCATTTTTGCCGCGCACCGTGTATAATAGGCAAAGCTATTCAATTTTCTGCAATCTGTTCCTTGTAACAGATTGATTATCCAAAGATTAAGGTGATTTAAATCATGGGATTCAAATGCGGTATCGTCGGTTTGCCCAACGTCGGCAAATCCACCCTGTTCAATGCGCTCACCAAAGCGGGTATTGAAGCGGCCAACTTCCCCTTCTGTACCATTGAGCCGAACACCGGTGTCGTACCGATGCCCGATCCGCGTCTGGACAAGCTGGCTGAAATCGTCAAACCGCAGCGCATCCTGCCGACCACCATGGAGTTCGTGGATATCGCGGGCCTGGTGAAAGGCGCGTCCAAAGGTGAAGGTCTTGGCAACCAGTTTCTGACCAACATCCGTGAAACCGAAGCCATCGGCCATGTGGTTCGCTGCTTTGAAAACGATAATATTATTCACGTCGCGGGGAAAGTGAACCCGGCGGAAGATATCGACGTTATCAACACCGAACTGGCGCTGTCTGACCTTGATACCTGCGAACGCGCGATTCACCGCGTCTCCAAAAAAGCCAAAGGCGGCGATAAAGACGCGAAGGTTGAGCTGGCCGCGCTGGAAAAATGCCTGCCGCAGCTGGAAAATGCCGGTATGCTGCGCGCGCTGGATCTGACCAAAGAAGAGAAAGAGGCCATCCGCTATCTGAGCTTCCTGACCCTGAAGCCGACCATGTACATCGCGAACGTCAATGAAGACGGTTTCGAGAACAACCCGTACCTCGATCAGGTTCGCGCCATCGCCGAGCAGGAAGGGTCTGTGGTGGTGCCGGTGTGCGCCGCCGTTGAAGCGGACATCGCCGAGCTGGACGATGAAGAGCGTGACGAGTTTATGGCTGAGCTGGGCCTCGAAGAGCCGGGCCTGAACCGCGTGATCCGCGCCGGTTACGCTCTGCTGAACCTGCAGACCTACTTCACCGCGGGCGTGAAAGAAGTTCGCGCATGGACCATCCCGGTGGGAGCGACCGCGCCGCAGGCAGCCGGTAAGATCCACACCGACTTCGAAAAAGGCTTTATCCGCGCGCAGACAATCGCTTATGAAGACTTCATTGCCTACAAAGGCGAACAGGGCGCGAAAGAAGCCGGTAAAATGCGTGCTGAAGGTAAAGACTATATCGTGAAAGATGGCGATGTGATGAACTTCCTGTTCAACGTCTAATCCCACTGGCTGGCGTTTTCGCCGCCACCGCGCAAAAAAATCCACGCAGCGGCGTGGATTTTTTTTTACCCAGGCGACACGCTACTCCACAATATGGGTATCTTCTGCCGCCTCGTAGCCATCAACGATCTGCACAATTTTCTTTAACTCAGCCTCAATAAAAGCCGGGGTAGCGCTTTCCCCAGAGGCCGGGTGATGAAGCTCCACCGAGATGCCGCTGGCGGCATTGGTCAGCGACAGGCTGATCTCCTGCTGGCCCCGCGAGGACGAAGAACGCCCGATATGCTGCATGATAGCCGCCGCCGCCGCGCGCGTATCAACGTCTGCGAGATGCCCCCATCTCATTTCAACATGCCCCTGCTGCCCTGCCTTTATCACCTGCAGCGTATAGCCGCTTCTTGCCGTTGCCATGCCTTTTCCTCCGATTTAGTTGCCCGGGCGTCACATTATCAGCCCGGTTTTATCAGCCAGGTTCGCGCACCTGCGCCTTGCCGTTAATGACTCTTTTCCACATAGGTCTGCATGTTTTCTTTGGTCACTAACTCAAACGGGATCCAGACATGAGACTCGACCTTTTCTCCTTTAATCAGCTTCAGCGCTACCGCTAAGGCCGTTTTGCCCTGACCGACGGCGTCCTGGAAAACCGTCACCTGAATCTTATCGCTGGCCAGGGCTTTCAGCCCGTCCGGGGTGGCGTCGATCCCGCCGATCAGCAGCTTCTTCTGGCTTTTCTCCAGCGCCATCGCCGCGCCAATCGCCATCTCATCGTTGTTCGCCGCCACAATATCAATCGCTTCTCCGTTGCCCGTCCAGTTCTGCATCAGATCCATTCCCTCGCTGCGGGAATAGTTGGCCGGCTGTTTCTGCACCACTTTCATTGCCGGATACTTGGCCACCACCTGCTCCACATCTTTGGTGCGCTGCAGCGCGCCGGCGTCGGTGAGATTGCCGATCATGATGGCGACGTTGCCTTTGTAGTTTGCCAGCTTCGCCAGCGCCTCCATCTGCAATGTGCCAGACTCCCGCTCGTCCGAACCGACAAACACCACGCCGGGCGGTAACGTTTTATCCCCCGGCGTCCGGTTCACATACACCAGCGGCATTTTGGCCTGCTGCGCCATCTTCGTCAGCTGCGGGGTGCTGGCGGAGTCCACCGGGTCGACGATGATCGCGTCCACGCCGGAGGCAATGAAGCTCTGCACCTGATCGGCCTGGCGTCCGGTGTCGCCGCGGGCGTCTTCAAACTGTACGTCGACGTGGCGGGCTTGAGCTTCTTTCTCAATGGACTGGCGGATAATAGTGAGAAAGTTTTGATCGAAGTAGGCCATTGAGACGCCGATCTTCTCCGCTAATGCCGAAGCGGAACTGGCCAGAAGGCCTACTAACAGGATGATTTTACAGTGCTTCATAGTATGCCCTCAGAGATCGAAATAAAATTTTCAATACAACTACAAATGGTATATTTAAATCATTTTCAGACTACGAAGGGCGTTCGGTTCTTGCAATATTGATGTAAAGAAAATGTTGCCATGCGCACACTTTATTTCACCGCCTCACTCACCGAGGGCTCACCGGTTGCGGGGAGCGCAGCGGTCGGCGACGCCGGCTGTTTTCGCTTCAGCAGGGCATACTCCACTATCAGCTGTTGCAGATGCAGCTCCACGAGGCTTCCCCGCGCGGCTGGCCAGGGTTGATCAACGGGAAGCGCGGCCAGCTGGCGCAGCTGCTCCTCCAGCGGAACAGCGCGGTTAAACGACTGTGTGATGGCAAATACTGCGGTTTTCAGTTCGCTCACCGTCAGGTACTTCCCCTTCTGCTCGTCGAAGGCATTGAGCTGGTCGGCGAGCCGCTGCAGCTGCTGCATGCCCTCCGACCAGCCGGTAAGATTTTCCGCGGGCAATGCGCCAGCACTCAGCTGCTGCCGCCACTGCTGCGCCAGCGGTTGCGCCTGATCCGGCCAGCGGATAAGGGCATGGTGGACCAGCTGGTCGCCGTAGCTGACCGCCCAGTCCGGCGCCAGGCGGGCAAGCTCGCCAAGCTGGCGCTGCGTCTGTGGCAGATCAACCGGCCCCGGGGGCGTTGTCGCCGGCAGGCCCGGTATCGGTCCGGCATTTTGGGTGACCGAAATGGGCGGCAAGTCCGACTGACGCAGCGCCAGCCATCCGCCGACGGCGATACCCGTTACCGCCAGCATGGTAACCATTCCGGCGATAAACGGCTTCCAGCGCGGCGCGGCTGCCGGAGTAGACGCCGCCACCGGCGCGGGCCGCTTTGCAGGTGAAGGCGGAGCCAGCGGTTCAGCCTTTGGTCTACGTTTTAGGTCTGGCACTGGCTCAACCTTCGCCGCATCCTCTTCGCTGACCAGAGTGCCGGGAAGTTCCGCGTCAGACACCGCCACCGGCGGCGCGGTGGGAAGCGCTGGCGCAGGGTCGAGGCTCTCGAAGCGAGTTGCCGTGCTGTGCAGTAGCGCCCGCAGGTCGCTCAGCTGGTTTTCAGGAGCGATCTCAAGGCGCTGGAGCACTGCGTCGAAGCTTTGCAGCGAACGTTCAGCCTGCTCAAGCGACTCAACATCCTCTGGGGTAAGATTCAGGGTACGGATCACCTGCCGCAGCCGCTTGCTCAGGGTGCGGAAGATCTCTGTCCGGGCCGGGAGCGCCTGTGGCCACAGGTTTTTCCCCTGACGAACCAGCAGCGACTCCATCAGCGTCAGCCCCTCATTGATCCCTGCCACCCCGCCCAGCCGGGCGCGGGCCAGGGTATACCAGGCGACAGTCTGCAGGTCCGCGCCGTGATGCTCCAACAGCCCGCAGGCAAGCTGCTCGGCATACGGCCAGTTAATATCCGGCCGCGCCGGGTGGCTGAGCTTGTTCATTTCCGCACGCAGGGCCATAAAATCAGCCAGCGTGCGCGGGTCGCCACCGGCTTTATAGTGACGGTCGTGGTGTGTTGTCATCATGATGTCTTTCAGCGAGAGATTAGAGGGCGGAGCGGGCGTCAAGGTACTGCTGACGTTTGAGGTGGCGGATCAACACCCTGCCCTCGGGCATAAACTCCGTGCCGTAACGCACCAGGCCAATATCCTTCAGCTCCGCATCAATGGCATAGCGCAGTTCGCCGGGCGCATGCTGATCGAGCATCACCACCGCGATCCGCTGCAGGCGCGGTTCGTATTTCAGCAACACCGCCGACAACGTGCTCATCAGCTGATGCGCCGACGCTGGCATCCCCTGGAGGACAGCGGTCATATCCGGCAGGCCGTAGTCCGGCAGATGCGCCAGCGTTCCGGCCCGACAGTTGAGGATGCGCTGCATGTTATCGAGCACCGACAGGATGACCTGATCCGTTTCGCTGACAGTATTCAGGTCAAGCCCGCCGGCGAAATTGCCGTACAGGATGTCATACAGGGAGGGACGAGGCATTTTCACTTCTCCTTAAACGGGTGCAGCGTCAGTTGATTTTGGCTGGCTTCGATAATGCGCGGCCTCGCCGGATCAAGTTCGTCCCGGGTGAGTACCAGCCGCCAGCTGTTTTGCGTCAGGTCTGGATCGATAAACATGGCCGCCACCGCCACAAACTGCGCGCTGGTTTCCATGGGCATATCGACGGTCACCGATTCGCCCGGACGCAGGCGAACATCTTTTTCCGCCACCCGGTCCGCCTGCAGCGCCTGGCCATCGCCGGCAAACAGCGACGGGTAGTCAGTATTGTCGAACGCTTGCCGGTCCTTCAGCTGATAAATACGCACCACCGTCGCCAGGGAGGCGCCTTTGGCGTTGTTATTCACGCCTTCCCGGGCGCGAAGATCCAGATGCAGGGTTTTCACCTGGGGGTAAAAAATGGACTGGGTCACGGAAACGGCGCCGTCTTTCACGGTCTGCGTCAGTCCGCAGCCGGTTAAGACGGTAACCATGAGGAATGCCAGCAACCTGGCGGAGGGTTTAACTGCGGTAATCGCCATCTTCATCGCTCTCCCTGCGGTGGATATTTTCCCGGACGCGCTGATAGCGCCCCAGATAAATCGTGACTCTGTCGTCAGCCTGTTTCTGCGCATCCAGAGGACGCAGCACAGCGGTACGGCCGAGCTGGACGGCATGCTCCTGCTGGCAGCAAAGTTGCGCATCCGGCAGTAAATGGCGGGCGACGCAAAGCTGCAGCCGCACGTCAAGATGAGATCCGAGCCAGACGTGCAGAAGCGCCATCAGGTCGCTGAACAGTTCGCCGCCGGGCAGCCAGCCGCGAACCTCATGAGGCTTTTCCGTGGCCAGCTGCAGCAATACCTGACCGTTCACATCCGTGGCGTGGGTTCCCATCACTGGCCTATGTTGCAGGCTAACCGGCTGACGGACGCTCATCGTTAACGGCTGCGACAAGGGGATCCGGCAGGGATCGTGGTGGTACACCGTCGCCCGGGTCCCCGGGGCCAGGAGCGCCACCAGCGCCTCCATGCCTTCCCCGGATCTCCCCGGCAGCATCATCACCGGCAGCAGCGCCAGAAATCGCGACAGCGGCGCTGCGGCAACGGCGGCACATCCCGGTATACCCAGCCCCGCCAGGCCCAGCAGATACTGCGAGATGTTGTCCGTGCCGCCCGCCCGAAAGGTTGCCGGGTAGGAATATTTGCGCCAGATACGGTAATACTGGGCGATCAGCCGATGGTTAAAGATATCGAGGAAATCCTCGGTGGCCTCGACGCCTTCCCGCCGTTGCGCAATGTCATCGCTATAGTGGGTCGGCAGCGGGGATTCCACGCCGTAGAGTCCCATAAAAGTCACGCGAACCGCCGGCGGACGGGGCGGTTCAGGATCGTCCATTCCACGGATTTCGCCAGCCGGAAAGCCCATCCCCGGATGCGGGCGAAAGCGTATGGGTTCATCACCTAATAGCCAGCCGCTGCCGATGATCGGCGCCTTCGGATGGTTCTTCTCCAGCAACTGGCAGAAGCGGTAAAAATTCATGTACGGCAACTGAGGCCGGAGCTGCGCCATCAGCCGGGCAGGCGCAGACTGTGATTCTCTTTCCACCGGATACATTTCCCTTCAGGTTGAACAATGAGCGTCAGCTGGTTGAACTGATTCATATCGGCATACAGTGCGAAAAAGCGGTTGAGCATGTCGCCAAACAGGTGGACATCGCCCGCACCGGTAAATCCGCTACCGTCGAGCGTCACTTCGATATCCAGCCCGCGCAGCAGGAAGCCCTGCTCGAAACGCTGAATTCGGTGATGGCTGACCGCCAGAATGGCGTCCAGACGGCGATTATTGAGCTCATCCTCCCGCCAGTTGTAGAGCGACAGCGTGCCGCGCAGCACCTCGGCGCTGCTCATCATGTTGAGAAAACGGGTGCCCAGATGGCTCATGACCCGCCAGTGGTAGCGGTCTTCCGCCGGGGGATAGGCCGGCAGCGTGGGCCTACAGAGATTGCGGACGGTAAGCGGCGTGGCTGATATCGACTCACAGCGATCCAGCAGCGTGCTCTGTAGCGCCCGGCGCGGCAGCTGGCCGTTAGTGCCGGTGATGCGCAAGGAGACCGTTTCCCGCGCCAGCTCCCGGTCAGCCTCCCATTGCTGTCCGCCGAGGATAAGCCAGGTATCGTGCATGCCGGTTACGCCCCGTTTTACGCGGGTGTGGTAGTAGCGCTCAGGAGCATGGCGACGCATCATCCCGCCCTGGTGACGAAAGCGGGTGAAAGGCACATAGCGCGCCTCCCCGGTGCGCCCGGAGCCGGTCACGCTGTCGACAGAATAGATTTCGGTATGCCCGTCCTGCAGGCGCTTCGGACGCAGGAGGTATTCGCTCTCCAGCCCGCTGATGGTCAACGGATCGGCCTCAAGGGTAAACAGGTTAATCACCGGCACACAGTGCAGGCGCAGGCTGCTTGCGCTGACGGGTAAATCACTTTGCCAGACCTCGCTGAACACCACCTCAAGCGTGAAATGCGATATCCCCGCCGGCAGGGTGATGTTTTCCAGGCCATTTAGCTGCACGAACATAAATTTTTCGCGAAAGGTGAAATACTCGAGCAGCAGCTGATAGCCGCTGAAAGCGCTCTCCCCCTTCGGCCATAAACGATCCTCCTCGCTGAATCCCCCCGGGGAAAAATAGCCGTCGAGGCTTACCCGCTCTGTCTGACCCGGCAGACGCAGGTACAGCGCGGCCTGGCGTCGGGTCAGCCACAGATGGAGGGCGCTGCCGGTAACGGCGTCTTCCCCCAGGTACAGCGCCAGGCGGCGGAGATCGGTCTGCGACCAGTCAGCCAGCTCGCTACAGGCGAATCGTAGTCGCAGGGCCGAACGCCCGTCCGGCTCCGCCGTCATCATCGCCTCATCTATCGCCAGCGGGTTAAGCGTCAGATCGCGGGTGGTTCGGTACCGGCACACGGTATTTTTCGGCCCCAGTGGGCGGGAGCTAATCTCAAACCCGGCGGGCACCGTTTCCGCTATCTTCATCGCCGGCAGCGTTGGGGTCAGCGCCACGATCGATAACGACGGAATGGTGCGCAAATAGTGCGGCCACAGCATGCTGACCAGCCCCTCGGTCAGCTCCGGCAGATCATCATCAATTTTTTCGCGCAAGCGACCTACGGAAAAGGCAAAGCCTTCAAACAGGCGCTCAACGTAAGGGTCCGGCGTACCGGCTTTATCGAGATCCAGCATCGCCGCCCGATCGGGGTGAGCCTGCGCGAACGCTTTTGCCGCCTCGCGCAGGTAGCGCATTTCAGCGTCAAAATATCGCAGGGTTAAATCGTCCATTATGAATATTCCATTATTCGTCTACAGGGAGACACGCAGCATGGCTGCGCGGTCAGATTAGTTGGCCGTCGGGCGGCCATGAGCGAAGGAGGCCTGGCGTTGCAGGTTAACGCCAATCAGTGAGGGAGAAGGTTCAGTATCCCTCTTCGCCGGGTATATCGTCGGTCAGCGGAACACGTTCAGCAGACGCGCGCACGCTGAATATCGTCTCCGGTAGCGTAAAGTTTCGCAGCGCCAGCAGCGCCAGCGGTCCTTCCCCCGCCTCGGTACGCAGCGTGTAGTTCAGCAACAGACCATCCGGCGCTTTCCAGCTCAGGCTCCAGCTGCTGCTCGTTCCGGGATAAGCGCTGACCACCGCCTTATCCAGCAGACGGATCCACCCCCAGGCGCCCGGGAAATCGCCATACTGGCGGGTGCCCGCCCGGGTACTGACCCAGCTCAGACTGGCGCCCGGCGCTTCGGTGTCAGCGGGCCAGCTGAACCGCCGCCAGACCGGCATCTGGTTCATATAGACAAGTTTCTGACTGTCGATGACCAGCTCCGTCTGCATCACGCCGTCCGCCGTGCCGGGGCGAAGCGCAAAATGCAATCCCGCTTCGCCGTTGGCGAACGCGACGTCGGAGAGATGGCTCAGGGTATTCATCGCCTGCAGAAAGGCCGGGTTAAACGTCAGCCCCTGAGCATTGATACTGTCCGCCATCCAGCGGCTCCCCTCTTTATGCAGCACGCCGTTCAGCCGGGTCTGCAGAAAGCGGGCGATGCGCCCGGTCTCGCTGTTGAGGTATTTTGCCAGCAGCGGCAGAGAGACTTCACTGCTGGTATTTTTAAAGGGGTAGCGACCGCCAAAAGCGCTATTCCAGTCCTCCACCACTGCGCTGCGCCACTGGGCGTTGAGGCTTTCCGCCGCCGGGGTCAGCACCTGCTGCCAGGCCTGTTCCATCGGGCGAACAAACAGCGTCTGCCCAAATCCACTCCACTCCTGGCCCAGCCCCGCCGCCACCAGGCTGCCGTAGTCGCGCGTTTCGGTTAAATCCACGGCCTTGCCCTGGAATACCGTCTGCGCAAGCAACCGGGTCATCGCCTGCGGATCGGTGGCGTTGGTGACCTGCTGCAGGCGCAGACGCACCTGGGTGACGCGGGTCAGGAAGGTCTGCAGGCTAAGACGGCTGGTGGGTGTCCCGCCGTCGCGATTGTCCAGCAGCGCCAGTACGGGCCCGAAGGTGGCATCCAGAGGACCGCGTGCGCCGGACCGTTGATCGATGACGGGCGAGTTATCACGGTTGAACAGCTGCCTGGCCGATTTGACCAGCGAATCGGCGATGGCTTCCCCGGTCTGGCCGGTTCGCCCCTGCACGCTCAGGGTGTTCATCAGCGCCACCAGCGGCGACTGGCGCACATCGGCCATCAGGGTCAGCTGGTCGATAGCATCGGAGAGGGTCGCCGCGCGCTGCCAGCGCAGACTGTTGAGGAAATCCAGCCAGGCGCCGCTGAAATCAGCGAAATAACGCTCCGCCAGCCTGGCTCGCAGAGCTTCCGGCGACGTCGACTGCGCGGCAGTCTGCTTCGTATCGCTCAGCACCCAGTCCATTTCATCGCGGCGTTCCGCGACCACTTTCTCAATGGCCGGCTGCACGGCCTGCTCCCAGGCCTGACGGGTAAACATTCCCGGCACCACCTCATCAGTGCTGAACAGACGCGAAGCATCGGTGTCGGCAGTCATATCCGCCAGGCGCATATCGGCATACTGATTCGCCACCTGCGCGAGCATCTTCTGGTAAAGCGTGGACTCACTGTTGCGCTGGCCCAGTTGGCGAATTAACCGTGTGCGCACCTGGCTGACCAGACCGTCATCGACAGGCAGACGCCACTGCGGATGCGATGCCAGGCTGGCGGCATAAAATGCCAGCAGCGAAGGGCCGCTGCCCTGCCAGACGGCGTCGGCGATGCCTGAGCGCTGCGGCCAGTCCTGCATTAGCGTAGTGGCGAACCACGCGGCGTCCATTTTTTCCGGGCGGGTCAACATCAGATATTGTTTCAGTTGTCCGTAAGCGGTCTTCGTCATCTTCTCACGCAGTGGGCTGTCCGGCGGCAGCTGCACGAAGGCGGTGAGCTGCTCTTCCAGATGATGCGCCGCCGCATCGCGCAGCAGCGGCTGCGCCCTCTCTCCGTAGTGCGGGAACAGCGCCGCCAGCAGGTCATCGTTCTGACTGAGGCCAGCGCGGAGGTACCACGGCGCGCCGTGCTGCGAGCGGTATTCCAGTTGAGAAAGCGTTTTCTGTAACGCGGAGAGCGCATGCAGGCGTACGGCCAGCGGCTGTTTCTCCGCTGAGGCCAGCCGCACCTGCTCCTGTGCGATCGCCACCAGGTGGCGGTTGGCGATAAAAGAGACTGTCATTGAGGCGGCCCAGAGTAACATCAGGGCGGCGGCGGCCACGCTCATCCCACGCATCCAGTTGACTCCCTGTTTGCGCGGACGTAGACCTGCGGGTAATTCCGTCATCCTGTCCGGCAGAATATCCCAGCGGTTATCCCGGCCCCAGTGATGGCTGATACTGCGGCCGGCCTCCGCCGACGGCGCGCTGAACACCACTCCGGCCAGCGGCTGCGGGCGGTAAGGATTAAGCAATACCGATAACGGCTCCGTCACCGTTTCCGGTTTACGGGTCAACTGATCGGCCAGCGCGAGTAAAAAATTGTGCTGTGGCTGACCGCAGACCTGCTGTATGCCTTGCGCGGTCAGCTGCGGTATCAGCCCGGTAAGCTGTCCGGCGAGCGTCTGCGGTGAACAATTCGCAGGCAAAAGGCACCCCACTGGCTGGGTGACGCGCCCGGCCTGTTCTCCGGCGCGCGGATGCAGGGACCAGACGTACAGCGGCAGCTTCCAGCCCAGAGCCTCATAGCGAAGCTTTAAAGCATGAGACACGCTATCCATTGCATCTGGCGTGAGACCTGAGGTTGCGCTGTTTTCCGTTGCCGGCATACCGTCCAGCGCTGAGGTCACCCAGACCATTCCGTCCACCGCACGGCGGCGCAGTTTACGCAACGCAGCCAGCCAGTCTGCATCGGCCGGAGTCGCAGGATCGCCACCCCACAGCAGCACAGTCCCCCGGTCTTCCTGCCAGAGTTCCCTAGTGAGTTTTGGGGCCAGTTGTTCCACATCACTGACTGAGCCGGTCATCAGCAGGATGCGGACTTTGCTATGCCAGAAATGACCGTAAGTATGTCGCAGAACTTGTTGTACTTCGTTTATTATCTTTTTACTTATGTCTACCTGTTTCAAATGAGCACTATTGTTTGACCGAGTATTCTGTTTATCATTTAATTTACAGAAAAAACGCAATCTTGATGCAAACGCAACAAGTGAGTACCGACTGACTAGCAGCAAAGAGAGGAAAACAGGAACTGCGAAAATAGTACAGAGCACCCGAAATTTTTCTGCTGGTTCCATCCATCCCAGGGATGGTCCCCATAGGTAATATATTAGAAATAAAATAACAGTAATAATAACGACAAAAAAAACGCCAGAAAATTTAATAAGGATTTTCTTCATGTTATAATAAACCTCTAAACACTTGCAACTGAGTTAAATAAATGACAGTTCAAAACATCATTATTTTTATTTACCAATAAATACTGTCCTGGGGGGAGATGCTCATTTACATAACTCAATTGCAAAAACTCGGTAAGAGGTGGGCATTTACATAAATAGTTGTCTGAATCAACGTACATATACGACGAAAGTGCACTTTCCGACATTACATCTGTTGTTTTTAACACCAATTTTTTAAGCTCTTCTTCATTCAACCCAGAATATATAACACCAGATAGCCTTCTCCCTTCATTAACCCTTCCCCAAAGGAGCAATTTATCTATTCCTACCCAATCACATTCTGGTCGAAAAAAAGCCCCTAAAGATGAGCGACCACCAGTCTCGCCATCATTTCTCAGTCTTCCCAACAAAAACATCACAGATTCAGATTTATCGTCGATTTCATCGTCAAGTAATTCTGCGCCATAAAAACTGGCGGCAATAAGAACTATATATTCATCAGAAGAGCTATCCAGCAATTTATCGATGGATTCAGATAAGTTTCTACTAAACTCAATATTCTCCCCGGGATATATATTATCAAGTCGTTCTTGCCAAATATTTTCCATCAGAGGTTTAAAATTATCATTAAGAGCGCATATCACTTTTACCCTAATATATTTAGGCAAAAGGGTTATATGCATATGGATATCATTAATCAGAAATCCCATTATTTTATTAAATAAAATAGCGTTTCTATCCTGTATTTGATGAATGCTATTTAATTCATTTGTTGGGGAATTAAAACTAAGATATCTGGACATATGCGTAAACTTTGGTGCATAGCGAACAGGCAATAAATCTCCCTCTATGATATTAGTCACATCTCCATTTAAATCAGGCAATCTGATCTGTAACTCAATGATCTCAAGATAGGCCCTTCCTTTTTGAAGCAACTCCTGATAATAATCCAGGCGAGTTTTATTCCAGTAAACTGTTTCGATATTCTCATTATTCCACATTATAACTCTGAAGAAAAATACAGCCCCGCTTAAGAGTAGCGGCACCAGCAATAACTCAGACCAGAAAACATAATTATTTTTTGATAAATACTCAGAAAAATAAACCAAGAAAACACATACATATACAGCAATAATACAAACACAAATTCCGAATTCAACCCATAGTGATAATGCTTTTTGGGATGTTTTCTCTTCCGAAGGAATATCAAAAATATTTACTGGCATAAGTTCATTCCTTTAAAACACGCGAACCGGCGGAAATAAGAATAGCGCCACATGAACAGCGGTGCCCTTCTAACGCAACAGCTAACCCGTTATCGCAATGTTTTTCATCTCCCTCACTTATACTATTTACACCGTGTGTTGGACATGAGACCAGATCAGACTTACGTGCCACAGATTTACCATCAATGATTATCTGAGATGAGCCCGTTAAGACAGATCCACCATGAGATGTTTTATCACCTACACAAATAGTTTTTTTCATATTCTAATCTATTCAGTCTGATATATTAATTGGCAATAGTAACTTCAGGAAGTCTTTTTAAAATGACAGGATTATAGCCATCAGGGTCATCAACCATTACTGGCTTTCCATTAATCAAGATGATTTTCCCTTTGTCATCAGTTTTTGGTACCTTAGGTAAAGCTTTTCCTGTGTCAGGGTCAACAATAACGATCTGATCTTTTGCGATTATTCTAAATGCAACGTCAAGCGCATCATACCGATAGTATCCATTTATTGACACCAAAGATTCTTTTATATATTTAAGATCTTCAGGAGTTGAATAAGGTATTGAATCAAGCACAATTATCGCATCATATATTTTATCATATAGTAAAATATCATATAATATGCTATGGCGGGTTGAGTTAGGTTCAAAACTAAAACTAGTACATCCAGAGTAAAAATATGTATATAATGAAGAGTCAAAAACTATATTATTTATTACACTGAGACATTTAGATGGGTAATTATTAGTTTCACGTTGCAATAAAAATTGTGAAATTTTACCCTTTCTTTTAACTCTTAATATTCGTTGTTGATGATACCCACCATTAGGAATATCCTTGTAATAGTTTGCTGGCACTTTGATATTTTTTCCATCAAACAAGCCAAGCCATAGATCCTGTTCTTTATTTACCAACCAATATTCATTACTTGAAAAAACTTTGCTCCTCTGAGAATCAGGTAAATTATTTTGCTTATTTTTGTAATTACGATAATCACCGCGATATTCCTCATCAACACGTTGTTGTTCCTGTCTTGAAAAAATCTCCGAGAATGTCATGGAATTTGTATCCGAGTTGACGCTGGATACTGAGTTATCTGACGCATAACAGATTTGTAAGCTTGCCGCTTCTAAAAATAAAAGCGACATGAAAGAATATTTAATAAAAATTCTCATTTCTCATTTTCTTATTAAGGATAATTAAACCCATCGATGAAAGGAGCAGGATCAAGCCTGTTTGCTATACCAGGACCAGGTCTCTCTTTTACTCTAACTTCAAAATGGAGATGAGCACCTAAAGCTATACTGGTCATTCCATTGGCATTACCTGTGCAACCAGTTTCTCCCAATAATTCACCACAACGTACATGGTCTCCCCTTTCTAAACCAGAATGAATTGCAGACAGATGGGCGTAGAAAAAATAAACCTCACTAATTTCACTATCATTACATCTACAAAGCAACGCCTTCTCTAGTGGAAGATCGTCAATCTGAACAATAATACACAACTGTCTGCCATAATCACTACGAGGAGGATCAATTATAAAAGCGATGCGACCATCTGCTACTGAAAATATTGGTGTATTTGGCGCAGCTTCTATATCCAAGCCCTGGTGTTGATAACGACGTCCATTAGAGCGAGTTCTCCATCCCTTAAAAGTAGCACTACGGACTCGAGGAAGAGCATGAGTACGAATCCGGCAAACAGAAAGTGGATTACTCCATGTATTCCCCTCAACGTTTACAGAAGGAGATGGGGTATTTCTTGGCTGCGAATTCGTAATAGTTACTGGAGGTAAATCCGTATTTAGAATGTACGTAGAATTAAGTTTCTGAATAATATCTTTGGTGGAGTAATTTTTCATCTTCGGTTCAATTCGGTAATGATCAGGTACGATAATTGAATCGAAATAATTGACCATCCATGCAACAAAAGCGGTCCTCCATGTACTATCAATAGAATAATACCTAATTATCATCTCATTATCTTTTAAATTACCAATTAGTCGGTTATAGAAAACAATATTAGTCGGGATTTTTTCGCCTTTTCCAGGAGTTTCTTTCCCATTCATAATAATGTCATATGCGCCAAATGCCCCATTCATATGAACAAGGTAAGCTATTTTAACTAATTCATCTGATTCAAGAGCACTAACTGCTGATAACTTTAAACTAAGTGAGTCAATCCCTTTTCGATCATACAATCCAATCATATCAATACTGTATTCTGCATTAACCCGCAAAGATAAAACAGTATCTTTATCGATTTCCGTTATAGTTCCATCGACCAATTCACCAAAAAGTTTTCTATTTTTATAGACCAGTTTCTGGTAGGAATATTTTCCTGTTATAAGCTGATATATTTTAGACTCCGATTCTGCACATAGGGATAGCCATGTATCAGGTTTAAACTGTCCTAACCCTACCGCTCCAGAACCAGTAGGATTGGTCGCATTTGCTTTCCATCTTGACTCTGCATAAATTAATGCAGAAAGTCCCTCTGGCTGGAATTCATATTTTTTAGCTGTTTCAATGATATAATCTCGATATTGTTCTGCCTCTGGAGGAAGGCGTAACCCTTCACTGACATTACCAATATTACTCACACTGGTGGGAGCACCACCTTCGGTTCTCGTGGTTTGATTTACAGAAGGTGTCGGGCTTTCCGCTGTTCTACTTTCTGATGGGCCGGAAGCAGATGAGTCATTTCTCTGTTTCGCCTTTTCTTTTTCCTGTTGTTTGCTCGATTGTTGGGTACCTTGTTTAACTCTGGTACTCCCTTTTATTATCATTTCCCTGGATGATATCCGCAAACTTAACGTTCCCAGCGGCAATTTTTTATGGTCTGCAATCAGAATGTATTCTTTTTTATTTAAATGTTGCAGTTCAACCTTTATACCTTTGGTGCTGTCTTCAATAAGCAGACCAGCGACAACACCAGTGCTGTCTGTTACATAATCACACGTCTTACCATCAAAAGTGAGTCTGAGTTTTGCATCTCCAAGCGGGCGCCAGACGAGATCGCAAATCCTCAAAGTCAATTGAGTATCATAAACTTTGTCTTTTGATGGTAAACTCAATACCTGACCGGGCTGGATAATATGCTGCTCTGCTTTAGTGAGAAGACCGTTAATATTGGCCAGTTCATTAACATCAATTCCGAATTTACGACTGATTTTCCACAGGCTGTCACCCTTCTGAACTGTATACTGTTCCATGGCTATTCCTTATCTTGTTCGTTTAATTCACCATCATATTGCGGACCATGTTCATCGAAATCCAGGTCATCATCAGTCTCATCCTCAATATCATGCACATCGTTATAAGAAAAAAGGCTCGTCCATTTATCATCGCCAATTATTGCATGAAAATTTTTACTTTCAGGCTGTTCAAAACAACCTGACTCTCCATCATTAAAAGCAGAGTTCCATATTTGTTCTTTTGATTCACTATCAAAAAGACTCACTTTCATAGTAGATGGCGCAGCATTACCAAGAGCATCTAACAGCATAAAACTCATTGACTGTGGACCACTATCAGGAAGTTCTGGAATATTTGACTGCATAGAAGCTGGGCCACTGTAGAGAAGCTTACTTTGCTTCATCATAATATCACCAGGGCAGCCTAACTCGATGTTTCCTCCGGAAAGGCGAATGTATGCCCCGCCAGCACAGGTAAACGTTAAAGTTTTTGCCGCTGTAAAAGTCATATCCTTTGTTGTACTGGTCAGCGAAATATTTTGCTTAGCTATTACTTCAATATTTCCTGACTGAGCCTGTGATATTATATCGCCTTTAGCTACAATAGCTTCTACGCCCTCAGTTTCGGTAAAGATTGATATTTTTTCAGAAGCGGCAAGGGTAATATTTTTCTTTGCTCCCAGTTCAACATTTTGCCCTGCAGTCATATAAATATTTTCGCTTGCAACTGCCTGAAGATGACTTCCACTGGCTAAAGCAATACCTTCTGGTGCACTCATCAGTAATACAGCCTGCTTTAGCGCAAGTAACTTCTCTTCCATCAGTGCCTGTTGTTGCTCATATTGCAAGAGCTGTGCTTTTGCCGCTGATGCTGCCAGTGAAAGAGACTCCATTTGACTAACGGCTTGCGTCAACAAGGAATGTACTGCAGCCATATCCAGCACTTTCCCTTGTGCCTCAGGCTGGCTGTCCGCAGTAATGAATATCCCTTTCCCCGCGCGGATCCCTCCCCACGAATCGGTACGCAGTTCAAACCCTTCCCCCCTAAGCTTGCGGATGGCATCAACGTTATGACCTAAATTCAGCTGCGTCTTGCCGCCGTACTCGGTGCTGAGCTTGATATGCTCCTCGCCGCGCTTGTCCTCCATTCGCAGCTTATTATTGGCCGGAGTACGAATCACATTGCGGGTGCTGTTTTTCTCCGTCACAGGATCGACATGCCGCGAGTCATGCAGCGCATGCGCAATATACGGCCGGTCGGGATCGCCTTCGTGGAAAGCAATCGCCACCTCCGTGCCCTGGATCAGCGGGAAGTGAAAGCCGTACACGTCGCCGCCGTAGGGTTTGGCGAGACGCACCGGCATGCTTTCCTGACCCTGCCCTTTCTCGTCTCTGTCAGCGTCAAATTTCACCCGGTACAGGCCGGACGCATCTTGCCAGGCATAGATATCATTCGCCTTCGCGCTGGTCACCCGCGCCGTCATGGTGCCAGTCACCTTCGGGCGCGGCAGCAGCGGCGGACGCCAGCACAATGTTTCGCTGTAGGGCACCGCAAGCAGGGACACCCGCAGCGCCTCCCGGCGGCTGGCGGTAAAACCGGTGCCGGTGATTAACAGCGGATCCTGTACGGGCGCAGGCAGGGTCGACGGCAGACTGTCGGTAACGTTCAGCACCTGGGCCGGCGCCAGCCAGGCTGCAGTACTGCTCGCGGTAATAAGCGTCTGGTGAGCCAGAAAACGCTCATGGTCGAGGCGGGCATAGAAGTTGGCGGTCTCCGTCTGCGGGTCGATTTTATCGCCACGCTCCCGGTGACGAAGCTTATAGTGGTATACCTCACCGTAAGTGATGCCTTCACCATTTCCCCGGGTCATATCCGCTGTTGCCGACTGGAGAACGCTCTGCGCATCGCGGGGGTTATAATCCCGGGTAGTGACGTTTGCCTCTACGACATTGTGCGTGATGCTCAGACCCCATATCGATTCCGCACCGCTGTCGCTCATCCCGGACGGGCTGTTTACAGGAAGTGTCTTATCGAACATCAGCGCCCGCTGCGCGTCGGCGAAGTGGACCACTTCGCTCTGGGCCTCTTCCTGCAGGGTGAAGAAATAAAATATCCCCACCTCTGCCAGCAGGCGCTGGATAAACGCCAGGTCGCTCTCCTGATACTGATTAATTTGCTCGCGCCGCGGATAGTGTTGCTTGAGATTAAACTCATACTCCCAGTCATGGAGGTGATGTTCCTGCAATACCTGCTCCACCACCTCCGGCACCGATTTATTCACGAAAAAACGGTGGCTGCGAAACTGTTTATCCAGTAAGGAGAGGAAGGGTTCGAGGGTTATCTGATATTTCGACTGATCTTCTGAACTGCTGATACGCCGGAAGGCAGTCACCACGCCATGGACGCGTTTGCAGTCCGCCAGCTGCTGCAGTGCGCCGCCGCCCATCGTCAGCATGGCGGGTTTGCTCAGGAGCTGTGCGGCATCAATATTTTTCTCTGCGCTGGTAAACGTAATGGTGTAATAATAAAGTTCACTCAGCTTTTCTGCACCACTGAATTCTTCCACATCCAGCGATGCGGTACATGAAGGAATATCCAGCTGGTAACGGTTAAGGGTGGTGCCGGTAATCATTGAAAAGGTATCCATTATATTCCTGTTTTACTCCGCAGTAATGACCACCAAAAATCAATTAACAGGATGCACTGTTTAATTTTGTTTAATGATAATCATCTCATTCATCATAAATATATTTATGTGCATATCGATATCTCAGATACCCCACCAGGAATTTCATAACTAAAAGGAAACCCCAGAGATATTTATATTCACTGACTGAGAAATAAAAAAAGCAGCCTGAAACCGGAACCTTCAACGTTTATCGCCGCCAGCATTTCTCTGCCACTGTCCTTAGCGCTAACCATAATGATCTCCTTTATCCATCCCCTTTCCTGCGCTTCATCCCCGCAGAGGCCCCGCTTTGCCGACAAGTTTGACTGGCTGCAGGCACGCTACCGCCCATCGCTGTTTCCTGTTTATCAGGGACCCGTAGCGCACAAGGTCAGACAGGCAGATTGTTGTTGTTCAACGTCCGCGATCGGGGTCGCTGATTACTCGGTTTCGCTTTTTAATCCGTTAGTCTCTGCTCCTGAGGTATTGGCCGTGCCCGGCGTCAGACAGGCGTCCTTCTGCGGGACCAGGCTGATCTCCACCCGGCGATTTTGCGCCCGCCCGTCTGGCGTCTCGTTGCTGGCGACAGGACGACTTGCGCCGTAGCCCTGCACCGCAAAACAGCTCTCCGGCACATCGCCGGTATCGCGCATCCAGTCGCGGACCGCCTCGGCACGCTTCAGGGAGAGTTGTTGATTGGATCTATCGTTGCCGATGCTGTCGGTATGGCCTGCCACCACGATCAGCCAGCCGGGTTTCGCCTTAATGCCCAGCAGCGAGTTCACCAGCAGCTTTGTCGAACCCGGTTTCAGCGCCGATTTGCCGGTATCGAACAGCGCCATGCTATCGAGGCGGATCGTCTGCGGCCCCTGCACAACCTGCTTAATGACCGGACGCGGCGGCGGGGGCGGCGCCCAGTCATTGATAGCGGCTTCCACGAAGGGGATCAGCCGCCCCCCCTGATACAGCCCCAGCCGATAACGCAGCGGCTCCCCCCGGCGCAACCAGTCATCCAGCAGGCGGCTGTCGGCACGCAGACGCTGCTGCGCCTGCAGCTTCGGCGTCGGCGGCGTGCCGCTGAGGCGGTGGTACACCGCCAGATGATCGCCGACGCTGCGCACCAGGCGCTGGTTGTTGATAAAGGAAGCCAGCATCGCCAGCGCCAGAAAGAGGAAGCCCACCCCAGCGGCAAGACCGGCATCGCGCATCCGGCGGCTGACCCCGTGGCGGTGCGGCAGTGACGACAGAAGAAGATCCGGCAGCGGGTGAGGACCTGGCGCCGCGTCGTTGCCCGGGGAGAGCGTGGTGATCCCGGCGATTTGCTGTTGCCAGAGGTTATTCGCCACCGCCGCTACCTGTGTCAGGCAGATGCCCGCGGCACACAGGTTCAGCGGAGGAAGTTCCGCCTGCCGGGCGCGGAATGGCCGGAAAAGAGCGTTTTCGGCCAAGGTCAGAATGCTCTCCAGCCACAGCGTCTGATGCAGGCGTGAGGCAGGGCTGCCCTCCCGCTGCCACCCGGCAACCGCCTGGGGCGCTTGTCCCTTCTGCTGCACCTGGAGCCCAGGCCTCTCCGGCGTGATGGTAAACCAGCGGCTTTCCCCTGCCTGGCCGCCTGGCGGCGTCACCCAGAACACGCTCCACACCGGCGGCAGACCGTTTAGCCAGGTTCGGCACTGAACGATACTCCGCCGCCAGTCGCGCAGCGACTGCGCCAGATGCTCCCCGGAGGGGTGGTGCTCCGGTACCACTGCCAGCAGCACGGAAACCTGCGATACCAGCGCCGGACGCGCCGCCGCCAGGTACTGCGCCAGCCCCGGCAATTGCTCCGCGCTGTCTCCCCGTAGATACCAGCCGTGACGGGTTTCGCCGTGCGCCGAACGCCCGGGAAACAGACCGTCGGTATCCCCGCAGACCAGAACCACTGCCCCCTGAAAATCCTCGGGCGGCAGGACGATTTCCGATCGCTGACGGCTGACTGCCCGGCGACGCTGACGCCAGAGCGCCGCGCCGCCCGCCAGCAGGATGCACAGACTGAAGATCACCTGGTTGCCGATGGACAGCGGCCAGAAGCCCAGCACTAGCCACAGGGCCAGGATGACGGTCAGTATCGTAAGCAGACGACGGGCGTTATCACGCATCTCTTATCCCTGCCCTGCTATCTGCGCCACCATCTGTGACAGCACGGAGGAGAAGGTCAACCACAGCGCCGCCAGCGCCACAATGCCAGCCGCCCAGCCGCACCAGTACATCCGCCGTCCGCTGCGCAGCCGGGAGGCACGAACCACCACCGGCGCCTCCTGGGTCAGGCTGAACGGCGGGACCCGTGCGCCAAGCGCTTGCGCCACGTCCTCACGCCGTTCGTCATCCTCGGCGCGGTACTGTCCGACAAACCCCAGTTGCAAAGTACGATAGAAACAAGTCAGCACTGCCGCATCCGCCGTGGGCTCTCGCAGCAGCTGGCGGATCCGTTCCCAGAGCTCTTCCCCGGCGTTGAGAGTGCTGAAAAAGCGCGCCTGCAGCGGATCCTTGCGCCACCTGCGGTAGCCATCATCCTGACTGGCGCGGTTGAGGACGCTCTCATCCAGCAGCGCGCAGTAGGCATAGAGCATCTGCTCAGCGCTGGCGTCACTGACTCCCCCCGCCGTCAGCGCCTCGCGCGCCTCGGTCACCCATCGACAGGCCTGGCGATAGAGCGCCTCGCCATCGGTCACCGGCTGGCCGCAGCGTAACTGACTGACCATCAGCCAGCCCGGGTAAAAGGTTTTGTTGATCAGATCGCTTTCAGAGGTATTCATGAGCGCAGTACCGCAAAGAGTTCAAGTTTCACGTCGCCAAGCGATTCCGGGGTATAGAAGGTGCAGTTGCCGGCCTCCAGCATCGCGCGGGCGGCATCGGTGGAGAGATCCAGAGCGAAATATTGGTTTTCCAGACGTAGCGGAATGGCCGCCGGCACATGGCTCAGCGGTTTGATCGCGATGCCGCTGAGGGCAATATTGACGACCTCGGCGACATCATCATGGCTACCCGCCTTACAGAGCTGCGGAAAGCGGCTCTGTAGCTGGTGAGGGGGGAGTGAAGAGCGCACCGACAGATAAAAATCCGCCCCCTCGCGCAGCCGCGCATCGTGCAGCCTGCCCCGCCAGATCTCCCGGTCGGCGCCCTGCTCCAGAGCGATGGCGATCACCCTTGAGGGCAGGCTGACTTCGAGCAGCGTATCCAGCAGGACAAACAGCGGTGGGAATACCTGCTCTGGCGAGGCATGTCGGTAGCGGGGGATTGCTTCCAGATGATGTTCAAGGGAGAAAGTCAGCAGACTGCCGGCCAGCCTGGCCAGTTCGCGATAGAGCAGCTCCGGATGGCGCGAAGGGTCCTGATGCAGCTCGCTGAGCACCGGTTCAGCGCTGTTCAGCGCGTTGAGCAGCCAGAACAGGGAAACATCCGCCACGGCAAAATCAGCCATCCGCGCATTGCTTTCACGACGCATGGCCATCAGGCGTCTGCGTCGGGCCTGCAGGCGATGTAACAGCTCGCCCAGCTCGCTGACCAGCGTCGGGCTTGCCGCCAGCGACAGCAGCGGCGGGATGAATTCCGGGTCAACGATCCACTGCCCCTGGGCGTCGTGCACCAGACGCGCTACCGGGCAGGTGAGGAAGGCTGCATTTTCCTCGGTGGAGAGACGCAGCGTTAGCGCGTGCCGCAGAACGGCCAGCTCGCTGCGTTCATGGCCGGCCAGCTCCTGGACGGTCACCTGCTCGGCGCGCCAGCGGCGCGGGCGGGCGCTCTCCTGGCCGTCATCAAGATTGCCGCCGCTGGCGCTGAGCAGCGGCAGAGCGAGCAGAACCTCCACCCTGTCCTGCATCACGTCCGATACATCGCGGACCGGTGGCAAAATATCCGCCAGCTCGGTGTCAATCAGCGTTCCGTCGGCGAAACGCACGATCAGCCGGGTAGCGTTGAGCCGGGAAAGGGTGAGCGCGCTCGCGTCAAACTCCGCGCGCAATACCCCCCACGGGTGGGCGAGCGCCATGCGGGAGACCGTATCGGCGACGTGCGCGTCCCAGCGGGCCTGTTGCTGAAACTGCTGCGGGACCAGAAAAGCCCCGTCGCGCCATAATGGGCGGAAAATCTTCATTGCACCTCCTGTGCCTTTCGCTTTCATTGGTCTGCAGACAGGACCAAATGCCCGGACGGATATCCCTCATCCGCCGTGTGTTCGGCTGGATTTATTACCTGCCGCTTCAGGGAAAGGAAATATCTCCCCTGCCCGCGAGAGTTTCGAAGTCAGATGATATTTTTGGTCAAGGGATGTTTATCATAAAGCGAAAGAGTCAGGGGGAGGTAACGCCTGGCCCTAAATAATATCTGAATTCAACCCAAGGTAGCTTTATTGCTCTCGGTCATCACATGTAGAAGGAATATTCCATAAGCGACCCTTTTATTATTTTCCTGTTGAATATTAATTAGCGAATTAATCCCTCCGTCAGGAATATTTATATTTACCTTAAATATAAATAATAATAAAAATATCACCGCAATCGATATACCCTCAGTAGCGCTGAGTCCAGAATCTCCCCCGGCAACTGCCAGATACCCGGAGGAGTGCCCCGCCCCACCCGGCCATTGCCAGGCGCTGCATTACCCCGTATTTTGGTTTCCCGCTCCGCTGTGGGCGGGTATCAGGGCGAACGAGAGAGAGAAAATGAAACCGCTATTTGTCTATGGGACGCTCTGTCCCGGTCGCAGCAATGCGCATATTCTGGAGGCGATCGGGGGCGAGTGGCGTCCCGGCTACGTCACCGGCACCTTTTACGCGCGCGGCTGGGGCGCAGCCGCCGATTTCCCGGGGATCGTCCTCGACGCTCACGGCCCACGGGTCAACGGCTATCTGTTCCTGTCCGATCGGCTGGCGGCGCACTGGCCCATGCTGGACGACTTTGAGGAGGGGTACGATCGGGTGCCGGTGGAAGTGACCACCGACGATGGACAGCAGATCAGCGCCTGGATTTATCAGCTTCAGCCCCGGGGGTAATCCCCCGCCGCGCTGCGCGGCATGGTACAGCAGCCCAGCGCGATCGCGAGTCTGGCGTCGTTTCTGCTAATGCAGGTATACTTGCCAGATGTTTCCTCAGTTTCAGACACGCAGATGACAAAACTCACCTTACAAGAGCAGATGCTCAAAGCCGGCCTGGTCAGCAGCAAAAAAATGGCTAAAGTCCAGAGGACGGCGAAAAAATCCCGCGTTCAGGCCCGTGAGGCCCGGGAAGCGGTGGAAGAAAATAAAAAAGCCCAGCTGGAGCGTGATAAACAGCTTAGCGAGCAGCAAAAGCAGGCGGTGCTGGCGAAAGAGTATAAAGCCCAGGTAAAGCAGCTGATCGAGATGAACCGCATTACGGTCGCCCGGGGCGATATCGGCTTTAACTTTACCGATAATAATCTGATCAAAAAAATCATGGTCGACAAGCCCACCCAGACCCAGCTGATTAACGGCCGTCTGGCGATTGCCCGCCTGGCGGTGGATAACAAGCCCGAAGGTGAATATGCGATTATTCCGGCGGTAGTGGCTGAGAAAATTGCCCAGCGCGACGCCAGCAGCATCGTGTTGCACAGCGCCCTGAGTCAGGATGAGCAGGATGAAGACGATCCGTACGCCGACTTTAAGGTGCCCGACGATCTGATGTGGTAACCCCGGGCTTTCCCGCCGCGGGCGATCAAAACGGGCTCGCCTGCTGGATATGCATCGGCTCATGGCTGACGGGGTGGACAAAGCGCAGTTCGCTGGCGTGCAGCATCAGCCGCGGAGCCTGTTCCGTGCCGGGCAGCTCCCGGCCACCGTACAGATCGCAGCCAAGGATCGGATAGCCCAGCAGCTGGCAGTGAATACGCAGCTGATGGGTCCGTCCGGTCTCCGGGGTGAGCGTCACCCGGGTTAACGCCAGCGCCCTCTCGCCTTCTCGCGCCTGATACAGGCGGTCTATGACCCGATAGCGCGAACGCGCCGGTTTGCCGTGGCGGGCGCAGAGCGCCATGCGCGGGAAACGGGCCGGATCTTTGGCGATTGCCGCCTCCACTATCCCCTCGTCTTCCGCCAGGTGGCCGCACAGCAGCGCCGTATAGACCTTGTCCACCGTGCGCTGGCTGAACTGCTGGCACAGCAAGGCGTTAATGCCCTTGTTGCGGGCGATCACCATCAGGCCGGAGGTGCCGAAGTCCAGGCGGTGCACCAGGGTGCAGCCCGGAAAGCGCTGTACCAGCCGGTGATGCACGGAGTCGAGGTTGCGCGGATCTTTGCCCGACAGGCTCAGCAGCCCGGCGGGCTTATTGATCAGCACCAGGTGTTCGTCCTGATACAAGAGGGTGATCTGTTCGCGACACGGCGGCGCGACAAAGGTATCGATAATGGTGGACATCAGGCGGCCCGAAGAAGGAGTGGCTGGCGATAGTACCCCATTTTGCCCACCAGCACGATGCTGGCGCACAATCCGCCCTCGCGGCGGCGTCATTTATCACCCACACTTATCGCAAAGGCATGGCCTGTACAGGCAATGTGCTTTACACTGCGCGCTGCAAAATTTGTGTTAACCAACGAGTAATACGGTAATGGCGATGAACGGAACAATCACAACGTGGTTTAAAGATAAAGGTTTTGGATTTATCAAAGATGAAAACGGCGAAAATCGTTATTTTCACGTGATTAAGGTCGCCAATCCTGATCTTATCAAGAAAGACGCGGCGGTGACTTTCGAACCTACCACCAACAATAAAGGGCTGTCGGCCTACGCGGTGAAGGTCATTCCGGAAAGCAAATATATCTATATTGCCGGCGAGCGGTTGAAGCTGACCTCCATCAAATCCTATGTGGTGTACCGGGAAGAAGAGCCGGTCGAGACCCGCGTCGATAAAGAAAACGCCGTGCTGTCGGTCGGGCTGCTGATGAACAGCATCCGGCCAAAAGCCACGGTGCAGCCGGGAGAGATGCGCTCGGTGAAAAAGCTGGCGATCACCACCTTTCAGGGGACAACCCTGATCTTTTCGGAAGACGAAATCGATATCGATGCCACGGTAAAACTGCTTAAGGTGTAAGCCCTGGCGCGCGGTTTCCCGCGCGCCCGAAGTCCTGCCCGATATGCTACCCGCCATCGACCCTCGCCGGACGGGGCGATGGCGCCAGACAGCCGATAAGGATGCCGCCATGCCCGTAAATTTTGACTTCAACGATCTCTACGCCTTTCGCGCCCTGATGGAATATGGCAGTTTTCGGCTGGCGGCCGAATCCATCTGCCTGTCGCAGTCGGCCCTTAGCCGACGCATCGAAAAGCTGGAGACGGCGCTGGGCAACCGGCTGTTCGATCGCACCACCCGGCGGGTGACCCTCACGCTGTATGGGCAAAATTTTGCCGAACGTTCGGAGCAGCTGCTGGCCCATGTCGAGACGGTGCTGGCGGATATCAGCCAGGTCAGCAAGGCGCGCACCGGGCTGGTGACGGTGGCGACGGTGCCTTCCGCCGCCTACTACTTTATGCCGGAAATCATCCGCAGCTTTCAGGCGCGTTATCCCCAGGTGCGCATCCGGTTGATTGACAGCAGCGTCGGGAATGTGATCGAGGCGGTCAGCAGCGGACAGGCTGACTTTGGCCTCTGCTTTGCCAAAAACCTGCCAGCCAGTATCGAATTCACTCCTCTTGCCGACGACCGCTATGTGGCCGCCTGTCGGCACGATCATCCGCTGGCGCGCAAGACGCACCTAAGCTGGCAGGCGTATTTTGAACAGGATTATATTGGCCTGGATCGGGTCTCCGGCAACCGGACGCTGCTTGACCGGGAGCTGGCGCATCTGACGCCGGCGCGGCCAAGTATCTGCGAAACCCGCCACGTCACCACGATGCTGGGGATGGTGGAAGCGGGCATCGGCATTGCCGCCGTGCCCGCGATGTCGATGCCCGCCGGGGAGCATTCCGTTCTCCGCGCTGTGCCGCTCACCGACCCGGTGGTCACGCGTACGGTAGGCCTGATCCGCCTCAGCGGCCGTATTCAGTCCTACGTGGCGGCAGAGCTGGAGAAGCTGATTATTGAACAGTATCCTTCTGGCTGACCGGCGCGGCGGCGGCTACGCTTCGCATACCGGTGGCGTGGATGGTCTCCTGCGCCGCCGGTGACGCCAGATACGTCAGCAGCGCCTTGCCTTCCTGCGGGTGGTCGGCGCTGATGGTCACCGCCCCGGCAAAGCGGGTGATGTACTGCAGGTTATCCGGCAGTTCGCCGACGAAGGTTACGCCGGGCACCGGCAGCAGTTCGCTCACCTGCTGAAAACCGATCGCATACCGTCCCTTGGCCACTTCCGAGGCCACCGGAATGCGCTCCACCATCTGCGCTTTACTCTGCATCGCGTCATCAATGCCCAGGGTGTGGAACAGCGTCGAGCTGACATAGCGTCCGCTGGCGCTGTCGGAGTACGCGACCGATGGCGCCGCCAGCAGCGTCGCCCGCAGCTGGTCTGCGTTGTGGATAGCCGGCAGCGGCGCCCCCGCCTTCACCACCACGCCGATCGGCGAGTCGGCCAGCTCCCGGCGCGAATCCGGTTGCGTACGGCCCGCTTTCTCGAGGCTGGTCAGCGCGTCCCCGACCATGATCACCACGTCCGCGTGTTCGCCGCGCGCCAGACGGTTAGGGATCGCCTGCGGCGTTTTTCCCATCGACGGGCCAGGGATCACCACGAGGTGGTTGCCGGTTTGTTTTTCCCACGCCGGGGCCAGCTTTTCCAGCGCCGCTTTGAAGCCGCCGGAGATCATCACGGTGACCTCAGCGGACAACGCGCTGCCGCCGGTGGCGGCCAGCAGCAGCGTGGCTAGCAGGGTTCCTGTCGTTTTACGCATCATCTTCTCCCTGATTAACGTGCCGTCTGCAGCGCAACGGCGCTACGGCGATAGAGGTAGCAAGTGGCCAGCAGACCGCAGATGGCGGCAAAGCTCATCCAGTAGCCGGGAGACGCTTTATCACCGGTATACTCAATCAGCGCCGTGGAAATCACCGGCGTGAAGCCGCCAAACACCGCGGTCGCCAGGCTGTAGGCCAGCGAGAAACCTGCCACGCGCACTTCGGCGGGCATAATTTCGGTCAGCGCCGGGATCATCGCCCCGTTGTACATGCCGTAGATAAACGACAGCCACAGCAGCACGCTCAGCATCATCAAAAAGCTCGGGGCGTTCGCCAGCATGGTCAGCGCAGGCCAGGCGGTAGCCAGCGCCAGCAGGGTCATGGCGATCAGCACCGACCGGCGGCCAAAGCGGTCGGACAGCGCCCCGCCCACCGGCAGCCAGAAGAAGTTGGAAATCGCCACCAGCAGCGTGACCAGCAGGCTGTCAGAGGCGCTGAGCATCAGCACCTTTTTACCAAAGGTCGGGGCATAGACGGTGATCAGGTAGAACGCGGTGGTGGTCATCGCCACCATCATCATCCCGGCGATAACCACCTGCCAGTTCGCCAGCAGGGTGGCGAATACCTGGCGCATCGCCAGATGATGGCGGCGGGCAGTAAACTCCTGGGTCTCCTCCAGCTTACGGCGCAGGATAAAAATGAACGGAACAATCAGGCAGCCGAAAAGGAACGGAATACGCCAGCCCCAGTCGCTGATAGCGCTCGGCTCCAGTACCGCGTTGAGGGCAAAGCCCATCGCGGCTGCCACCATGATGGCAACCTGCTGACTGCCCGACTGCCAGCTGGTGTAAAAGCCTTTGCGGCCCGGGGTGGCGATCTCGGCCAGATAGACCGACACCCCGCCCAGCTCGGCGCCGGCGGAAAAGCCCTGCAGCAGACGGCCGATCAGCACCAGCAGCGGCGCCCACAGGCCAATGGTCTGATAAGAGGGGATCAGCACGATCAGGAAAGTGCCGGTGGCCATGATCGACAGGGTGACGATCAGCCCCTTGCGCCGCCCCACCTTGTCGATATAGGCGCCAAGTACGATAGCGCCGATGGGGCGCATCAAAAAGCCGGCGCCAAAGACTGCGAAGGTCATCATCAGCGAGGCGAATTCACTGCTCGCCGGAAAAAAGGTATGGGCGATGTAGGTGGCATAAAACCCGAACAGGAAAAAGTCGAACTGTTCGAGAAAGTTACCGGACGTGACGCGCAGAATGGCGCCGATCCGGTCACGGGTACTCATCTGTGAGGTTGTTGAATGCATGCAGGTCTCCAGTTTGTTATCCACGCGTTGTCGCGCGCCTGTCGCTGAAGACTGAAACAGAACCGGGAACGAAATAAGCGTAATAAACGCATCCACTAATGCATTTTACGCATGAATAACATTTAACTAATTAACATTACTTTTACATACAATCATTTAACACACGCCGTCCTAACCACGCCGCGGGTGACGGCGAAAAAGTCAGTTTTCCGTTTTGTGACCGGGGCCAGGATATGTCGCCGTGGGTTGAAGGCATAAAACCTGGCCTGGGGTAACGAAATACCCTGCCGGCTGGAAAGCGCGTCAGGAAGCGGTGGACTCCGCCACCAGCGTCTGCAACAGGGAGATAAGCCAGCGGGTAGCCTCGCGTTTCCCGCTGCGTTGGTGGGCGTAAATCTTGACGTCAAACGGCGGAACCGGAAACGGCAGCGGGAAAATGGTCAGCCGGGCGGCGCGGGCCATCGTCTCCGCCGCCCGCCGGGGCAGCGCCATCAACAGGTCGCTCTGCTCAATAATAAAGGGCGCGCTCAGCATCGAGGGGGTTTTCATCGCCACCTGCCGCGAATAGCCCTGCCGCTCCAGCTCACAGTCCAGCACCCCCTGCCGCTCATTCCACGGGGTCACCACCAGATGACGGGCCGCAAGGTAGGCGTCCAGAGTCAGCGCCGTCCGATCGGCCTGGCTGATGACCACATATTCGTCCCGCAGCCAGTTAATCTCCTCAAGATCGGGATGGGCTGGCTCGTCAGGGGTATTGAACCCGAGGGCCAGGTCGACCTCGCCCGCCAGCAGCTCGGTCAGCGCCGGGCTGTGGGGCAGATAACGGAGCTCAAACCGCAGCCCGGGCGCCTCACGCTGCAGATGATGCATCAGCGTCGGAAAGACGCAGAACGCGGTGAAATCGGTGATCGCAATCTGCATGCAGTCGGTGCTGGCGGCCGGCACAAACGCCGCCGGCGGCGTCAGTTCCTGGTTGAGAAACTTCAGCGCCGAAGCGATAGAGGGCGCCAGCTGGCTGGCATAGACGCTGGGGCACATCCAGTGGCCTTCGCGGTAGAACAGCGGATCGTTGAGGGCGCTGCGCAGCCGGGAAAGCGCATGGCTCAGCGCCGAGGTGCTCATCGCCAGCTCTTCCGCCGCCAGGCGTACCGAGCGGGAGCGATAGACCGCGTCAAAGACCGGCAACAGGTTGAGGTCAATCCGGCGCAGGACAGGATGCATAATATTCATCGTTTGCTGATTTCATTGCACTTAATTCTTTTCACAATACCGCTTATCCTCAGGGTCAGCAATTTTGCTCTCTTTTGACTATGGATACAGGACACCCCATGAGCATCACAATCCGCCAGGCCACCCCGGACGACGCCACCGCTATCTACGACATGATTTATGAACTCGCGGTCTACGAGAAAGCCCCCGAAGAGGTAGTGACGACGCCAGAGGAGATCAGAGAGACGCTGTTTGCCAGCGGCAGCAAAACCGAAGCGCTGATCTGCGAGGTGGCGGGCAAAGCGGTGGGCTACGCGGTGTTCTTCACCAGCTACTCCACCTGGCTTGGACGCAATGGTATCTATATGGAGGATCTGTACGTCACCCCCGACTATCGCGGGATCGGCGCCGGAAAAGCGCTGCTGAAAACCATCGCGCAATATGCTGTACAACGTCAGTGCGGGCGTCTGGAGTGGAGCGTGCTCGACTGGAACCAGCCGGCGATTGATTTCTATCTGAGCATTGGCGCGCAGCCGCAGGATGAGTGGGTGCGTTATCGCCTCACTGGCGATGCGCTGCGGGCCTTTGCGGAGTAAAGCGGCTCGCCAGCAGGTCGGCGCCAGGCGTCGACCTGCTGGCCGCGGATCAGGCTTCGACCGCGCTCTTCTGCAGCTGCGGACCGGCCAGCGCCAGACGCGCACCCGCTTCGGTATCGCTGTACTGCTTGAAGTTATCCATAAACAGCTGAGCCAGGCTCTCGGCCTTCTCCTGCCATTACGCGGATCCAGCACCGCGCTGTCTACCCCTGGAATGCTCTGCGGGATCGCAAGACCGAACACCGGGATGGTCTCCTCGCGCAGCGGGCCGGTAGTGCCGTTGAGGATCGCGCTAATGATGCTGCGGGTATCGCGCAGCGACAGGCGTTTGCCTTCGCCGTTCCAGCCGGTGTTGACCAGCCAGGCTTCGGCACCGGATTCCGCCATCTTCGCCGCCAGGACGCTGGCGTACTGGGTCGGGTGAAGCAGCAGGAACGCCGCGCCATAGCAGGCGGAGAAGGTCGGCGTCGGCTGGGTAATGCCGCGCTCGGTGCCCGCCAGCTTCGAGGTGAAACCCGACAGGAAATGGTACTGCATCTGCTCGGTGGTCAGACGGGAGACCGGCGGCAGGACGCCAAACGCATCGGCGGCAAGGAAAATCACCTTCGACGGATGGCCCGCGCGGGACACCGGCTTGACGATATTGTCGATATGCGACAGCGGATAGGAGACGCGGGTGTTTTCGGTTTTGCTGCCGTCGGCATAATCCACGCTGCCGTCAGCGCGCACCACCACGTTTTCCAGCAGCGCATTGCGGCGGATGGCGCCATAAATCTCCGGCTCCGCCTGCGGATCGAGATTGATGGTCTTGGCGTAGCAGCCGCCTTCGAAGTTAAACACGCCGTCATCGTCCCAACCGTGCTCATCATCGCCGATCAGCTGACGATGCGGATCGGTCGACAGGGTGGTTTTCCCGGTCCCGGAGAGGCCGAAGAACAGCGCCACGTCCCCTGCTTCGCCACGGTTGGCCGAGCAGTGCATCGACGCGATGCCTTTCTGCGGCAGCAGGTAGTTCATGACCGAGAACAGCCCTTTCTTCATTTCGCCGCCGTACCAGGTGCCGCCGATGAGCTGAATACGCTCGCTCAGATTAAAGGCGACAAAGTTCTCGGAGTTCATCCCCTGCGCCTGCCAGTTGGCATTGGTGCAGCCCGCGCCGTTGAGCACCACGAAGTCTGGCGTAAAGCTGGCCAGCTCGTCGGCGCTTGGCACGATAAACATGTTTTTGACAAAGTGGGCCTGCCACGCCACCTCGGTGACGAAGCGTACGCCAAGACGGGTGTCCGGGCTGGCGCCGCACCAGGCGTCGATGACGTACAGTTTTTTGCCGCTCAGCTGGCCCGCGACCAGGCTTTTCAGGCTGCGCCACACGTCTGGCGATAACGGTTTGTTGTCATTGCGGCCGAGGCCGGAGTCTGCCCACCAGACGGTGTCGCGAGTCTGTTCGTCGCGGACGATGTATTTATCGCGCGGCGAACGGCCGGTGAAGATCCCGGTATCAACAGCCACAGCGCCAGAGTCGGTCATCACGCCGCGGGCCGCGCCGGTCAGCTCAGGAGAGGTTTCATGTGCAATAAGCAAATCGTAATCAGGGTTGTAAAAGAATTCGCCGCTTGCATTAATCCCCAGCTCCTGCAGAGCCATTTTTACTGATTCAATTTGTTGTGACATGGAACTCCTGACAAACTATTTAAGGTAAGAGGCCTGGGTTATTCATTGCTTTCGTCATCGTCGCCGGCTATTTAATAAGATAAGTCCTGGACAATGAAATAAAGCAATAAATAACCATGAGTCGCGATTTCATATCGTGCTCATGTAGGGTCGCCGATATGCATTCATAAATCTCAACTTTCCAAAAAATGTTAACACCTGTCGATAATTATGTTAATTGCATAGTTTCTATGCGCTATGCTAAAATTGCATAGCCTTTATTGCGTTTTTGAGGACTGGATCGGTGTTGGCAAATCTGGAAGTAAAATGGCTGTATGATGTGATTGCCCTTGAGGAGTCGCGCAGCTTTACCCTGGCGGCCAAAGCCCGCAACATCTCTCAGTCTTCGTTCAGCCGACGCATCCAGTCGCTGGAGGCTTCCCTCGGATTCAGCATCTTCGATCGTAGCGCCAACCCTCTGCAGCTGACCAACCGCGGGAAAATTTTTGTCGGCTATGCGCGAAATATGCTCGATGACATGGATTTTCAGATCAGCCGTATTAAAGGCTTAAATAACACTACCCAGAAAATAAGAATCGACGCGGCCCCTTCGCTGTCGGTGTTATTACTGCCCGAGATCATCGCCGGTTACACCGACCGTAAAAATAAGACTTTTCATGTTGAATCGATTAACGTCAACGACGCCGTATTTAACCTGAAAGAGGGAAAAAGCGATTTTATCCTCTCCTTCTATAATGAAGAATTGATGAACTATCCGTTTATTAATCATAAAATTTTTGATTCTTATCTGCACCTGGTCTCCCCCTGCGACGAACATGGCCGCCCGCTGTTTCATTTACATCGCGGCGTGCTGCCGCTGATGAAATACGCCAACGACAGCTATATGGGGCGCCAGGTGAACCAGGTGATCGACCGCACGCCGGAGATCACCTTCTCTCTCACCTTTGTCTCTTCCATGAGCGAGCTGCTCAAGCGCATGATCCTCAATGGCGACGGCGTGGGCTGGCTGCCGCAGTACTCCATTCAGCGCGAGCTGGACGAAGGCCGGCTGACGATCCTCGATGAGAGCCTGTCGCTGCCGATCGGCGCCTGGCTCTACCGCTCCGGCTCGCGGCTTAACCAGGCCGCCGAACGTTTCTGGCAGCACATTAAAACCCGTAACGAACCGCGGGAATAACCCCCTCAGCCGCTGATCCCCAGATATGCCTTACGCACCTCCGGGTCGTTGAGCAGCGTCTGGCCGCTACCGCTCAGGCGGATCTGGCCGTTCACCATCACGTAGGCGCGGTCCGACAGATTGAGGGCATGGCGGGCATTCTGCTCCACCAGAAACAGCGTCATCCCCTGAGCCGTCAGCTCGCGCAGGATCTGAAAAATCTGCTTCACCACCAGCGGCGCCAGCCCCAGGCTCGGCTCATCCAGCAGCAGCAGGCGCGGTCGGCTCATCAGCGCCCGGGCGATGGCCAGCATCTGCTGCTCGCCGCCGGAGAGGGTCATCGCCCGCTGTCCCCGCCGCTCTTCCAGCCGGGGGAACAGCTGGTACATTCGCGCTTTGTCCTCGGCCTGATAGCGGTTGCCAATGGCAATGGTCCCCATCAGCAGATTTTCCTCGACGGTCATATCGGGAAAGATGCGCCGCCCTTCCGGGGCCTGGGCGATGCCGTTGCTGGCGATAAAGTGGGTCGACTTCCGGCTGATCGCCTCCCCGCGATAGAAAATCTCCCCGCCGGCAATGCGCGGCTGGCCGAAGACCGACATCAGCAGCGTTGATTTACCGGCGCCGTTGGCGCCGATCAGCGCCACCGTCTCCCCCTCGTTGACGGTGAGGGAGACCTGCTTCAGGGCCTGGATCGGCCCGTAGAAGACATCCACCTCATTAAAGGCAAGCAAAGGCTGGCTCATCGGCGCGTCTCCTCTTCCTCAGCGCCAAGATAGGCGGCAATCACACTGGCGTTGGCCTGGATCGCCTGCGGCGCGCCGCGGGCGATGACGTCCCCGTGATCGAGGACGATGATATGATCCGAAATCTCCATCACCATCCCCATATCATGCTCGATCAGTAGCACCGTAATGCCGTGCTGCTGGCGCAGAAAGCGAATAATCCGGCTCAGCGCCTGGGTTTCCACCGGGTTGAGGCCGGCGGCCGGCTCGTCTAGACAGATCATCTCCGGACGGGTGCACATGGCGCGGGCGATCTCCAGCCGCCGCTGCTGTCCGTAGGAGAGGGTCCCCGCCAGACGGTTGGCGCAGTCCACCATCTCCACCACCTCCAGCCAGTAAAAAGCGCGATCCAGCGCCTGACTCTCCGCCTGCCGATACCCACGGGTATTGAGGATCCCGGCCAGCAGATGGCGGTTGACCTGGGTATGCTGGGCCACCAGCAGGTTCTCGATCACCGACATCTCGCGGAATAAACGTATATTCTGGAAGGTGCGCGCCAGGCCAGCGCGGTTCACCAGATGGGTGCCACCGAACATCTTGTAATAGATCCGCCTCCCCAGCTGCGCCGGGTGGAGAAAATCGTCCGGGTGAAGCTTCTGCCCCAGCACCTGAATAACATCGGTGACCTTTTCCCGCGCCCGCAGCACGATACTGCCCCCCGTCGCCCGATAAAAACCGGTCAGGCAATTAAACACCGTGGTCTTGCCCGCGCCGTTGGGGCCGATCAGGGCGGTGATCGACCCCCGCTCCACCTCCAGATTGACATCATTCAGCGCTTTGATGCCGCCGAAATGCATCATCAGATGCTCAACGCGTAAGATGCTGTCGGTCATGGCGCGACTCCTTTTCGCAACGCAACCCCGCTGCGGCTGGTGCGCACCAGGCCGCGCGGCCGCCAGATCATCATCATCACCATCAGCACGCCGAACAGCAGCACCCGATATTCGTCAAAACCGCGCAGCAGCTCCGGGGTGACCGTCAGAACAAACGCCGCCAGTACCACTCCCAGGGTGGAGCCCATTCCCCCGAGCACCACAATCGCCAGGATCAGCGCCGACTCAAAAAAGGTGAACGACGTCGGGTTAACAAACCCCTGATAGCTGGCGAAGAACACCCCGGCGATGCCGGCCGTCGACGCGCCGAGCATAAACGCCGAGAGCTTCACCAGCACGTGGTTGAGCCCCATCGCCCGACAGGCGATCTCATCCTCGCGCAGCGCCTCCCAGGCGCGGCCGATGGGCATCCGCGTCAGGCGATGCTTCACCAGCAGCACCAGCATCACCACCAGGCACAGCACGGCGTAGAGAAAGATGAATTTCAGGTTGGGGTTGTAGCTGACGTGGAAAAACTCATGGATGGGGATGCCGCCATCCTTGGCCCGGCGGGTAAACTCGAGGCCAAACAGCGTGGGGGATGGCACCGGTACGCCGTTAGGGCCCCCGGTGAAGCTCACCCAGTTGTTGAGCACCAGGCGGATAATTTCGCCAAAGCCGAGGGTGACGATGGCCAGATAGTCGCCATGCATACGCAGCACCGGAAAGCCCAGCAACGCCCCGGCGAGGGCCGCCATCACCGCCCCCAGCGGCAGCATCGCCCAGAAGCCGAGTCCCAGGTACTGGTAGCCCAGCGCCAGGCCGTAGGCGCCGATGGCGTAAAACGCCACATAGCCCAGATCGAGCAGGCCCGCGAGGCCCACCACAATATTCAACCCCAGGCCAAGCAGAACGTAGATCAGCCCAAGAATGGCCACGGTCAGCAGATATTTTGTGGCGAGAAACGGAAAGACAATGGCCAGCCCCACCAGCAGCGGTATTATCCAGCGCAGCCGCGAGCGGTAGCCCGGCGGCCGGACGTACACCCCGTCATCCGCCCCCTCAAAGCGGGCAATAAAGGCTTTTCCCCTGTGGCTCTGCAGCAGCAGACTGAGCGCCAGCCTGCCGGCCATCACCACCGCCACCAGAATCGCCACCCGCGCAGGCGCGAGGGTAAAACCATACCCTTTGAGCACCACGCCGACGATCGGGCCAAAGACAATTAACGCGCAAAGGCCGGCCAGTACGCTGTCGATCAGCGCGTTTTGGATAGCCCGCGCAGGCTGGCGCGTAATTTCACCCATAAAGCCTCCTTAGACCTTGGCCACCAGCGGACGTCCCAGCAGCCCCTGCGGGCGAAAAATCAGGATCGCCACCAGCAGCGCAAAGGAAAAGACATCTTTGTAATCCGAATTCACCAGCCCGGCGAACTGGGCTTCGGCCACCCCAAGCAGCAGACCACCCAGCATCGCGCCAGGCAGCGAGCCGATCCCGCCCAGCACCGCGGCGGTGAAGGCTTTGATGCCGATAATAAATCCGATATAGAAGTCGAAGGTGCCGTAGTTCATGGTCACCAGCACGCCGGCCAGACCGGCCATCGCCGCGCCGATGACAAACACCAGGGAGATCACCCGGTCGGTATTGATGCCAAGGATCGCCGCCATGCGCCGGTCCTGCTGGGTGGCGCGGCAGATGCGCCCCAGCCGGGTATACTGAATAATCCAGGTCAGGATAAGCATCCCCACCAGCGCCGCGACGAGAATAAACACCTTGGTCCAGGTGATCTGCACCACCCCATCGCCCACCGTCATGCGCAACGCGCCGCTAAGCAGCGTCGGGATCCCCTGCTGGTTCGGCCCCTGGCTCAGCTGGACATAGTTCTGCAGGATCAGCGACATCCCGATAGCCGAGATCAGCGGCGCCAGCCGCGTCGAGTTGCGCAGCGGCCGGTAGGCGATGCGCTCGATCGCCCAGCCGTATACGCCGGTGACCACGATGGTGAACACCAGGGTGGCGAAAATCAGCAGCGGGAAGGAGTGGATCCCGAAGAAAGAGAGCAGCGCCAGGCCGATGGCGCACAGGTAGGCGGAGACCATATACACCTCGCCGTGGGCGAAGTTGATCATGCCGATGATCCCATACACCATGGTGTAGCCGATGGCGATTAAGCCGTACACTGCGCCCAGCGTCAGCCCATTGATCAGTTGTTGCAGAAAAAACGCCGTCATAGCCCCTCCAGCCGCCAAGCAGACGGCCGCCGGGTTCCGTTCCCGGTCAACCGCCGTCATGTGACAATTCGCAAGTCAAAAGGACAGAGCGTCCTCAGGTCGTGGCCGATCAGAGCTGGTGATATTTGCCCTTGTCGTCCCACTGATAGACCACGTAGTCGGACACCTTGAGGTCGCCTTTGCCATCCCAGGCTTTCTTGCCCATCACCGTCTCGACGTCGTGGCTCTTCAGCCAGTCGCTGGCTTTGGCGTTATCGGTACCGACGGCGTTCCAGGCCGCGGCGATAGCCTGAATGGAGGCGTAGGCGTAGAGGGTATAACCTTCCGGCTCAAAGCCGCTGGCGCGGAACTTCTCGATCACCGCTTTGCCGTCGGGGAGGGTGCGCGGATCCTGACCAAAGGTCATCAGCACGCCGTTGGTGAACTGCGGCCCGCCGGCGGCGGTGACCAGCTCCTCGGTGACGATACAGTCGCCGGAGAAGAATTTGGCCTGCACCCCCTGCTCGCGCATCTGGCGCACCAGCGGGCCCGCTTCAGGATGGCAGCCGCCAAAGTAGACCACGTCCGGCTTGAGGGCGCCGATCTTGGTCACCAGGGCGTTAAAGTCTTTTTCACCGCGGGAAAGGCCTTCGTACAACACTTCTTTGGTACCCCGCTTCGCCAGCGCCGCGCGGGTGGCATCGGCCAGCCCCTGACCATAGGTGTCTTTATCGTGGATGACGGCGATTTTCTTCGCCTTCAGCACGTCCAGCATATAGTTGGCGGCGATCGCCCCCTGCTGATCGTCACGACCACACATGCGGAAGAGATCTTTCATGCCGCGCTCGGTGATCTGCGGGTTGGTCGAGCCGGGGGTAATGGTCAGGATCCCGGCTTCGTCATATACCTCGGAGGCCGGCATCGTTGAGGAAGAGCAAAAGTGCCCCACCACGGCGGAGACTTTCGCTTCATCCACCAGCCGGTTGGCCACCGCCACCGCCTGCTTCGGTTCGCACGCGTCATCCCCCTGCACCAGCACAATCTTTTCGCCTTTGATGCCGCCGGCGGCATTGATATCGGCCACCGCCTGCGAGGCCCCCTTCCAGTACTGGGCGCCGTAGGTGGCGTTGGGGCCGGTAAAGGGCCCGGCGACGCCGATCTTCACGTCTGCCTGGGCGTAAAAGGCCATGCTCATACAACCTGCTATCACAACATGAAGCGTCATTGTTTTCAGTTTCAAAGACATTCGGATATTCCTCAGCGATGTAAAGCCTGGCGTCATGGAATGACGCAGAAAATATCACTTACCGTGTGGTGCCGACGTTGGCGCAGCGCCAGGACGGCCAGGGTGGAAGAAGCAAAAATCCCGCCAGGAAGGAGTGGAACACCGGAGAACAGTCGCCCCGGTCGGTACGCACGCGACGGCAACCCGTGCCGCATCCGGCAAGGGCGCATTCCCTTTCAGGTCAGGAGATCGGTTGCCATCACGTGGCGAGCCGGACAACGCGGTATCCGTACCGGCCCGTGAGCTAAACATAGATGCAGTTAGCGGTCGCTGCGCGCCAGCGTGGTGCAAAAATGCGAATATGATCAACAGTGGTGATTATTTTGTTGCGGTAATGTGAAGATGATAACAGGAGAGCCCGTTAAAGGCTCTCCTGTGACCCGGTGGCCGCTCAGAGTTGACTGGTGAACGTTCGGGAGATCACATCCTGCTGCTGTTCGCGGGTCAGCGCGTTAAAGCGGACCGCATAGCCGGAGACGCGGATCGTCAGATTCGGATACTGCTCCGGGTGTTCTATCGCATCGAGCAGCTTTTCCCGGTTCAGCACATTGACGTTGAGATGCTGTCCCCCCTCCACCGTCTCCTCGTGGTGGAAGTAGCCGTCCAGCAGGCCCACCAGGTTGTTTTCCTGCGCTGACGGGGCTTTGCCGAGCGCCGCCGGCACGATGGAGAAGGTATACGAGATGCCATCTTTGGCGTAGGTAAACGGCAGTTTCGCCACCGAGGTCAGCGACGCCACCGCCCCTTTCCGGTCGCGGCCATGCATCGGATTGGCCCCCGGAGCGAACGGCGTCCCCGCCCGACGTCCGTCCGGGGTGTTGCCGGTTTTCTGGCCGTATACCACGTTGGAGGTGATGGTCAGGATCGACTGGGTCGGCACCGCCTGACGCCAGGTGGGGAGCGCCTGAATTTTGCGCATAAAGCGCTCCACCAGGTCGCAGGCGATGGCATCGACCCGATCGTCGTTGTTGCCGTACTGCGGATAGTCGCCTTCAATGACAAAGTCCACCGCCAGCCCGTGGTGATCGCGCACCGGCTTCACCCGGGCGTACTTTATCGCCGACAACGAATCCGCCGCTACCGACAGGCCGGCGATGCCGCAGGCCATCGTGCGGTAGACGTCGCGGTCGTGCAGGGCCATCAGCGCCGCCTCGTAGCTGTACTTATCATGCATGCAATGGATGATGTTCAGCGCGCTGATGTACTGCACCGCCAGCCAGTCCATAAAGTGGTCGAGGCTGGCCATCACGGTGTCGTAGTCCAGCACCTCATCGCGCAACGGTGCGGTTTTCGGCCCCACCTGAATCTTCAGTTTCTCATCCACCCCGCCGTTAATCGCGTAGAGCAGCGTTTTGGCGAGATTGGCGCGGGCGCCGAAGAACTGCATCTGCTTGCCGATCACCATCGGGCTGACGCAGCAGGCGATGGCGTAGTCGTCGCTGTGAAAATCGCTGCGCATCAGATCGTCGTTCTCATACTGCAGCGACGAGGTGGCGATAGAGACCCGGGCGGCATATTTTTTAAACGCCGCCGGCAGCGCTTGCGACCAGAGCACGGTCAGGTTCGGCTCCGGCGCCGGGCCCATGGTATGCAGAGTATGCAGATAGCGGAAGGTGGTTTTGCTGACCAGGGTGCGACCATCCAGCCCCATGCCGCCCAGCACCTCCGTCGCCCAGATGGGATCCCCGGAGAACAGCGAATCAAATTCCGGGGTGCGCAGGAAACGCACCATGCGGATCTTCATGATGAAGTGGTCAATGAGCTCCTGGGCCTGCTCCTCATTTAATAAACCGGCGCGCAGATCGCGTTCGATATAGATGTCGAGGAAGGTGGCCGTGCGCCCCAGCGACATGGCGCCGCCGTTCTGCGACTTCACCGCCGCCAGGTAGGCGAAGTAGAGCCACTGCACCGCCTCCCGGGCAGTGCGCGCCGGGTGGGCGATATCGCAGCCGTAGCGGGCCGCCATCTCCTGCATCTGCAGCAGCGCGCGCCGCTGTTCGGCCAGCTCTTCGCGCAGGCGCAGGGTGGCCTCCAGCGCCTCGCCGCGCTCAAGGGCCGGCTGCAGGTCGGCAAACTGCAGCTCACGTTCGCGGACCAGGTAGCGAATGCCGTACAGCGCCACGCGGCGGTAATCGCCGATGATCCGTCCGCGGCCATAGCCGTCCGGTAGCCCGGTCAGCACCCCGGATTTGCGGCAGCGCAGCATATCCGGGGAATAGACGTCAAAAACGCCCTGATTGTGGGTCTTACGCAGCGCCGTAAACTGATACTCAAAGTCAGGATCCATTTCGCGACCATAGGCCTCGAAGGCGCTTTTGATCATCTTGATGCCGCCAAAAGGATGCAGGGCGCGCTTCAGCGGCTGGTCCGTTTGCAGGCCGACGATCTTTTCCAGCGGCTGGTTGATATAGCCCGCCGCGTGGGCGGTGATGGAGGTGGCGACATTGGTGTCGAAATCCACCGGCGCATGGGTGGCGTTCTCGACGCGGATCCCGGCCATCACCTGCTCCCAGAGGGCGGTGGTCGCTGGCGTCGCGTCGGCGAGGAAAGACTCATCGCCCTCGTAAGGGGTGTAGTTATGCTGAATAAAGTCGCGAACGTCGATCTGCGTTTGCCACGCCGTACCGCGAAAGCCCAGCCAGGCGTCGGCGTATCGTACATCCTGGGTATCGATATCTACTTTCATGAACATCGTCTCTCTACAGAATAAAAAGTCAGGCCAGCGCCGCCGCGGTGTGGATCCGGCCTAAGCGGATCGCATCGAGGGCAATCATGCGCTCTTCATTGGTAGGAATAACCGCGCAGCGCACCCGGCTGCCGTCGGCGGAGATCAGGCGCTCGCCGGCCGAATTGGGCTGCTGATTGCGGGCGGCGTCCATCGCAAGGCCAAAGACCGTCAGCCGCTCGCTCACCAGCCGACGGATCAGCACCGAGTTCTCGCCAATCCCGCCGGTGAAAATAATGCCGTCGAGACGCTGCAGCGCCGCGGCGTGGCCGGCAATATGGCGGGCGATACGATGGACAAAGGTTTTAATCGCCAGGCGGGCGCGGGCATGGCCCTCATGCCACGCCTGCTCCAGCACCCGCAGGTCGGAGGAAAGACCGGAGATCCCCAGCAGGCCGGAGGCGGTGTTGGCCACCCGCTCCAGGTCGCTGAGGGTCTGCCGGGTTTCCCCGGCAATCCACGCCATGGCGCCGAAGTCGACATCGCCGCTGCGGGTGCCCATCATCAGCCCCTCCAGCGGCGTCATCCCCATCGAGGTGTCCACGCTGCGGCCGTTACGCACCGCGCAGATCGAGGCGCCATTGCCCAGGTGGGCGATCACCAGGCCGCTCTCCTGCTCCGGCAACCCGAGCAGCGCCAGGGCGCGCTGGGACACATAGCGGTGCGAGGTGCCGTGGAAACCGTAGCGGCGTACCCCGAGATTCTGGTAATACTCCCACGGCAGACCATAGAGAAAAGCTTCCGGGGCCAGGGTCTGGTGAAAGCTGGTATCAAAGACCGCCACCTGCATCACCTCCGGGAACAGCCGCTGCGCCGAGGCGATGCCGCTGAGACTGGCGTAGTTATGCAGCGGGGCCAGGGACGATACCTGGCGAATGTTATTGATAACCTCCTCGCTAATAATGACCGACTCGGTGAACAGGTCGCCGCCGTGGGCGACGCGGTGGCCAATCAGGGCCACGCTGTGGATGAGGTCGCGTTGGGCTAATGCTCCGGCGATCGCCTGCAGGGCGCCTTCGTAGCCGCGCTGCGCCAGCGCCACCGGCTCGCCGCCGTTGAGCGAGAGAGACGCCCGTTCCGCGTTGATGCCCTCGGCCACGCCGTTGAGCAGGCAGTCGCAGCTTGCGGCGTCCAGGACGGAAAATTTGATCGACGACGAGCCGCAGTTAATCACCAGTACTACCGGAAATTCAGTCATGTTGTACTCCGCGTGGCCTGAGCCGGATTAGAACAGTTTGTAAGCAATGTTGAGGATGGTCAGCAGACCGATAGCGGTCACAAAGAGGTTGTCGAGACGGCCACGGTATTTGGCCAGCGAAGGCGCTTTACGAATGGCGTACATCGGCAGCAAGCACAGCAGCGAGGCGATAATCGGCGCGCCCATGGCCTCAATCAGGTCGAGGATATTGGGGTTGGCATACGCCACCACCCAGGTCGATCCCATGATGAACACCATGCTCAGGGTATTGAGCTTGCCGCTGGAGACCCGGGTTTTATCCCCTTTATAGCCGAAGCGCAGGATCAGACCGTTCAGCCCCTCGAGCGTGCCGAGATAGTGGCCGAAAAACGATTTGAAGATGGCCACCAGGGCGATGATCGACGCGCCATACTCCAGCAGGGTGGCAAAGGTGGATTTGGTGCCCGACATCGAGGCAAAGTGGTTCGCCAGATAGGAGAGCACCGGGATATTCTGCGCCTTGGCGTCCGCCATGTTCTGCGGTGAGAGGGTAAACAGGCAGCTGAAGGCGAAGAACATCACCACCGCCACCATCAGCATGCTGGCCCGGGAGATGATCTGGGAGCATTTGCGTTCGGTATACTCGCGGCCAAACTGCGCTTCATACTCTTCGCGTTTGGAGACCACAAACGAGGAGACGATCGGCGAGAAGTTGAAGGAGAACACCATGATGGAGATGCCCAGCCATACCGTCACCAGAATGCCGTCGTGACCGGTTAAGGCGATATCGCTGAGGTTGACCTGGTCAATCACCGCGCTATTCCAGTAGGGGATCAGGGACAGGGAGATCACCACCAGGCTGGCGATAAACGGCCACACCAGATAGCTCATCACCTTGACCATCAGGTCTTTACCAAACCAGATGACAAACGCCATCAGCAGCAGCAGGAGCAGCGCCACCACCCCGCGGTTGAGAGCCGGCATCTGCAGCTGGTTCTCCCAGAAAGTCATAAAGGTATTGGTGATCGTGACGCCATAAATCCACAGCAGTGGGCAGATGGCGAAGAAGTACAGAAAGGTGATCACCACCCCGCCGGTTTTGCCAAAATGCTCTTCCACCGTTTCGGTGATATTGCCGGAGGGGTTAGCCCCCGACAGGCATAGCCGGGCCAGCGCCCGATGGCAATAAAAGGCGATGGGATAGGCCAGCACCAGCATCACCAGGATCGGGATCAGCCCGCCGAAGCCGGCGCGGATCGGGAAAAACAGCACCCCGGCGCCGATAGCGGTGCCAAACAGGCCCAGGGTCCAGGTGGTGTCAGATTTACGCCAGGACGAAAGGCTTGTCTGGCTGGATGCAATGCTCTCAGTCGTACTCATATCCTGTCCTCACTTATGTATTGAATTAAGCGTCAACAAAACCGGTAATTTGCGATACCCGGGAGAGATCGATATTGCCCCCGGAAATCAGGCTGACCGTTTTGCGGTTCTGGATATAGCTGTCGAGTTTGCCGCTTAATAACGCGGCGCAGGCTAACGCCCCGGCCCCTTCGGTGATCACTTTATTGCGCTGAATTAAGGCGACCATGCTCTGGCGAATGTCATCCTCACTCACCAGGACGATGTCATCCACCAGCTGGCGGGCGATTTCATAGGTCAGTTTCCCCGGGCGGGCGACGTCGCAACCATCGGCTAAGGTGCCGGCGTGGCGATGGCTGGTGATTTCCCCGGCATACCAGGAGGCGGCCATGCCGTGAACATTCTCCGACTGCACGCCGATAATGCGGATTGTCGGGTTAATGGATTTAATCGCAATCGCGATACCGGCAATTAAGCCGCCGCCGCCAATGGGCACGATGACATTATCCACGTCATACAGATCTTCTAATATTTCGAGTCCAATCGTCCCCTGCCCGGCGATAACCTGCGGGTCGTCATAGGGGGGAATAAAAATGCGGCCCTCAAGTTCAACAATATCGCTGGCTTTGGCGAGGGTATCGTTAAAGTTATCGCCATGTAGCACCACTTCCGCCGAATAATCACAGGTGGCGGCAACTTTCGATTTCGGCGCCCCTTTCGGCATCACCACTTTCCCGTCAATGCCGAGCATGGCGCAGGAGAGCGAGACGCCCTGGGCGTGGTTGCCCGCTGAGCAGGCCACCACCCCTTTGCGTTTTTCCGCCACGGTTAAACCGCACAGTTTATTAAAGGCGCCGCGAATTTTAAATGAACCCGTGCGCTGCATATTTTCGAATTTAAGAAATATTTCGCCCTGGCAGCGCTCGCTAAAATAATTCGAACGGGGCATACCTGTTTTATATATTTTTCCCGCGAGGCGTTGTTTCGCTTCGAGAATATCGTCAATAGATACCGGAAGATCGTAGGTAATATGCATTATGGCCTCTGTATCTTAATATAAAGTCAATGACCGGGCGTCATCCTGCTGATAACAGCGAGGACGTGTGTTGGATTATTTAACGACTTTCAGTTACGCAATAATTTGTAAAGGCTGCCAGTGGCGGTTGCCCTGCCCCGAGGAATAGTGTTTCGCCATCTCCACCAGCGACGCCGCGGCGGTTTTTAACCGGTAATTTTTCGACCATACCGCCGCATAGCGCGCCACCGGCAAGGCCTCTTTAATGGGGATGGTGACAAACTGGCTCGAGCCAAACGGCGTGGTCATGTCGCAGGGGATCACCGTCAGAAAATCGGCATTGAGCACCAGGTTATAGATCGTCACCACCGAATCGGTATTAACGATATTTTCACGGCGGATACCGCTGCGCTGCAGGGTGGTCAGCAGTTCGCTGTAGTAGCCCATATTGGTCTCCGGCAGCACCCACTGCTCGTGCTGGAGCGAGGCCAGGCGGACGGTGCCGTTGCCGATCCGCGCCCGGTTCGCCACCAGCACAAACTCAGACTCAAACAGCGGCTCGACGTGCAGGTCCTGCAGTTTCATCTCATCGCTCAGCGTCCCGATGGCGAAGTCGAGGCGCCCGTCGCGGATTGCCGGCAAAAAGGCGGAGAGCTGCGCCTCATACATCGAGACCCGCGCCTTGGGGAAAGTCATTTTAAACTGATGCACCATCTCCGACATAAAGGTAAACCCGACCAGCGAAGGGAAACCAAAGGAGACATCCACCACCGCGCTGTTGGTCAGAGCATTCATTTCATTGACCATATTTTTCATTTCACGGGTGATCGCTTCTGACCAGTTGAGAAATACCTGCCCGGCCTCGGTGAGCGAGACGCCGGTATTTCGCCGGACGATTAATTCGCTGCCAAAATAACTCTCCATGTCGCCAATAATTTTACTGACCGCCGGCTGAGTGAGTCCTAACGCTTTTGCTCCGGCCCCGATTGACCCGCTGCGGATCACTTCCTGGAAAACTACCAGATGCTGTGTTTTAGGCAGAGAAAAAGTATTCATCGCGTCTCACTTTCATTCCTTTGTTGACGGCGGAAAGTGTAACAAATCGCAATTGCCGGGTTATGTGAGAGCTCTCACAAAGGCTCCGCCGCGGCGGATAAGCAGGATCCACGAGCCAGAATAAGCAAATTAAAATCAATACATTACAAGCATCATGAACGCTATTTGCGCGCCTTTTGCCGTGGCCGAATGCGGGGATAAAAATAATTGATGGCGATAACATCGACGGCGAAATGGCGATAAAAAATACGTCTTTTGTACGCTATTCGACCCGCGCTATCAGGGTGAGAAGAAAGCCGAAAATTAAATTAATGCTGTAAAGAATAAAAAGCAGACGTAATAAACGCCATTATTTAACGACAAGCCGGTCGGGCATCACATTTTATCCCCGGCGGTTGGGGAAAATGCACGGTCATTATTTACACCAAAGAAACATTAAATTCACAATTTTTCTTTTGGGTCGCGATAGGCAGCGATCTTTTTTCCGCCATAGCGCAGTTGGTCATACTTTGATTAAAATCAACCCTGGTAATTTATCTTTTACGACGGCCATTGGAGAGTCATTTGTGTTGCCGATCACAAATCCATAAAACAACGACCCGGCCTATCGTGAAGAGATGATCCCGCGGCTGCGCCAGCAGCTTAACGAGCAGCTGATGAGCGACCAGCTGGCTGTCGACCTGCTCTCTTCCTATCTGCGAATGGATCTCAGCGCCCAGCCGTGGGACCAGCCGCTATAGCCCGCCCCGGCGCAGATCGCTGGCCCGGGCATTTCGCCTATAGCTGGCTGACCCCCAGCGCCGCGGCCTCATCCCGCCACGCCAGCAGCGGCGCATAGGCCTCCCGCGACATATCGCTATAGCCGCAGATCAGCAAGGCGTCGCACAGGGAACGATAGCGATCATCGCTTACCAGCTGCTGGAGCGCCTCGCGCAGGCTATTCAGCGTTGCCGCCGGGGTGGCGCCGGCGGTGATCAGCGGCAGCCCTGGCGCGGCCGGGCTCCAGCCGATCGCCACCAGGCCAGCCAGAGCCTGCGGCTGATAGCGCTGCAGCAGCGCGTAGGTCACGCAGTCGATGGCGGCGATATCGGCGTTTTCCTGCTGCAGTTCGCGCAGCGACTGCCGATGGCTGCCGCTGAACATCACCGCTGAAAAAAAACGCCCCTCCCGGGAGAGCGGCGCGACCATTTTAAGCAGTACGTTGTAGCCGGACTGCGAGTGCTCGGCATTGCACACCGCCCGACGGCCCAAAAAGTCCCCCAGCATCCGGTGGCTATCCGCTTCGCGGACCACCAGCAGGCTGCGATAGCGGCGCCCTTCGCAACCGGGCGCAGCGTAGTGGAAGCAGCCCACCGTCTGCACCTCCGGCAATTGGGTCACCAGCGGGTAGCCACAGGTCTGGCTCAGCAACAGCGTCGGCTGGCGCCAGTGAGCCAGCAGATCCCCGGGGTCAGCCGCCGGAGGGTCCCCCGCCACCATCACGCCGCGTTCGTCCAGCAGCGACTGCACCGCCTGCCACAGGGCCTGGGTCTGTTGACGGTGGATGGCATACATCGGAAAGGTCATGCGTTCAGCCATGTTCTCCTCCCGCCTGCGCCTGCTCGCCAAAGCCCGGATGGGCGTTCACCGCCACCGCCCGGCGGCTAAAATGGCGTCGCCACTCGCCGTACCCGCGCACCAGGAACCCCTGATTACGCTGCAGATACGCCGCCTGGCGATGCAGATACAGTTGACGTAAAGCGTACCAGGGGACCCCTGGCAGATCATGATGCACCGCATGGTAGTTGAGATTGAGGAACAGCGCCCGCCAGGGGAGCCCGGCCTCGTTGATCACCGAGCGGGCCAGCGGGTCATCCGCGGCGCGGTGTTCGAGAAAAGAGCGTACTTTGGTCAGGGCCAGCGCCGGGTAGCTCACCGCCAGCACAAACCACAGCGGAGAAAAACCCTGCGCCGCCATCCAGGTCAGCAGGCCCGTCAGCAGCAACAGATGCAGACTCCACATGGCGATAGCGCGGCGGTCGCCCTCGTGGAAAGCCCACAGCGCGCTGTTCAGGGTGTGAATAATATCCATCATCGGCGCCAGCAGCAGACGCCCCCAGAAGGTGTTGCGCAGGTGGATAAGGCGGCGCTGCCAGGCTGAGAAGCGCTGCCAGCTTTCCGCCGTTACGTAGTACGATTCGGGGTCATCCTCAGGGTGCGTCAGCAGATGGTTGCGATGGTGCGCCAGGTGGCTGTCGCGGTAGACGCCATAGGGATACCAGACCGCCAGCGGCAGCGTCCCCAACAGCTGGTTAAACCATGCCAGCCGGGTGGGATGCCCATGGATCAGCTCATGCTGTAAGGACATATACCAGGCGGTAAACCAGATCAACAGCAGCGTGGCCGGAAACAGTCCCAGCGTCCGCCAGCCCGCCACGCAGGCAAACCAGCCGCCGTAAACCGTCACAATCAGCAGCCAGGTCGGCAGCTCGCTGCGCCACAGCCAGCCGCGCGCCAGCTGGCTGATCAGGATGCGCTGTTGGTCATCCACATAGACAGCCGTCTTCTTTTCCGTCACTTCCGATACCTTGCCGTGTTGCCTCATTCCCACCGAAGATGTGAGATAACACGTTAAATAACAAAGTATTTAATTGACTTAGCTTTGCCAAAAAGCGCGTTTGTGTTCAACAGGGCAAAGAGAATACCGTCCATGGCGCAACAGGTTGGCGGTGTTTAAACCGGTCCATCGCCCGGCGGCGCTGCGCTTGCCGGGCCTACGGGATAACCCCTCCCCGGGCCATCCAGGCCGGTGCAGGCGCAGCGCCGCCGGACAAGAACAGCGGCGTAGCTTTTGTGCCGGGCGGCGGCGACGCCTTGCCCGGCCTACGATCCGTGCGGCCTGTCGTTAATTTATTTACCGCTGTTGCTGAAATTTTACCGCCAGGTCTAGGATACTTAAGAACTCCAGCGCCTTACCCGCCTTCTCGCCGACGATACCGGCGGAGCGTCACAGCGACTACTCCTCTTCCCGCTCCGCTGGCGTCCAGGTCGGCAGAGTCTGGAAGGTGTGCAACAGCCCTTCGGACCACGCCTTGCGAATGCGGTTGAAGTAGGGATCGCTGTCGGTGATGCGATGCTGCCCGGCACTGCTGAAGCTGCCGCTGCGGTAGAGCAGCGTATCCAGCGGCAGGCCGACGGACAGATTACTGCGCAGCGTCGAATCAATGGAGATCAACGCGCAGCACATCGCCTGCTCCAGCGGCGTGTCGATGGTCAGCACCCGATCGATGATCGGTTTGCCGTATTTGCTTTCGCCAATCTGGAAATAAGGCGTGTCGCGGGTGGCTTCAATAAAGTTGCCCTCCGGATAAATATGGAACAGACGATGGGTTTCGCCGGCGATCTGGCCGCCAAGCAGCAGGTTGCAGTTGAAGTTGGTGTTACTGCAGGTCTGCTGGTTGCTGCTGTCGCGCTGGATCACCTCCAGCAGCGTTTTACCGATCAGCATCGCGGCGTCGTAGAGGGAAGTGACCTGCATCAGATTCGGCTCCTGCTGGGTACGGATGCGCGCGCTGAGCAGGCTTATCACGCTCTGGGTGGTGGCCAGATTGCCGGCGGATTGCAGCACCAGCACCCGTTCCCCCTCCTGATGGAAAACGTGCAGCTTTTTAAAAGTGGCAATATGGTCGACGCCCGCATTGGTGCGGGAGTCGGAAGCAAACACCAGTCCATCCGCCAGGCACATGGCCACACAGTAGGTCATTGCGGTTATTCCCGTATTATTGCTGCTGCGCCTGCTGGCTGTGTTCGCGCACTTCAGCGTTAGTTAACATAATCTCCCCGCCGCCGCCCAGCCGGGTGCCCCGTACCGGGCAGGCGTCGAGATAATCCAGCCCGGTCGCCAGCCGTAAATGCTGATTCAGGCGACGGGTATTATTGGTGATATCAAACGACAGCCAGCGGCCGTCGAGCCAGACTTCCGCCCAGGCATGCATCGCCACATGCTGGGCGTTATCGCTGTAGACATAGCCGCTGACGTAGCGCGCCGGGATCTCCAGCGCGCGGCAGCAGGCGAGAAAAACATGGGTATGATCCTGGCACACCCCCTTCGCGCGGGCGAAGGCGTCGGCGGCGGAGTCCTGCACCTGGGTCGCGCCGGGGGAGTATGGCATTCTTAACAGCAGATCCGCCATCAGTTGATTCAGACTCTCTTCCGCCGCATCGGGACGATAGAGGCGCTGGGCAAACTCACGGATCGCCGTATCGGCGCGGGTTAGCGGCGTACAGCGCAGAAAAACCAGCGGCGACAGCAGCTCGGCCTCTTCATCACGCGTCTCCTCCCCTTCGTCGGCGATATCGACAATCCCGCTGGCGCGGATGGTGATCTCCTTGTGCGGGTTATCCAGCGTCAGCACATGCAGCACATTGCCCCAGCCGTCGGTAGTGGTCACCGCCGCGCCGTCCGGCAGGGTCAGCGTCCAGGCGGTGATCGTCTGCCGGCCGGTACTGCGTGGCGTCAGGCGCAGATACTGGGTGGAAAACTTCACTTCTTCATCGTAGCCATAGCGGGTGAGATGATCGATGACCAGTTTCATAAGGCCTCCAGGTAGGTTTGTCTGATGCTGTCGGACAGCGCGTTAATTCTCGCCAGCAGCCCGTTAAGGGTGGTCTGCAGGTCCGCCTGCGCCAGGTCGTCACGGGTGCTGAAGCGCAGGTCAACGTTGAGCTGATGGGCGAGGCGCAACGGTTGATAGGAGCGATCGTTGGCGATCTTCTCCAGTTCGCCCACCAGGTCGGCAATGCTGGCGCGCAGCGAACGCGGAATATCGTTGCGCAGGATCAGCAGCTCCATCACCGTTTCGCGACTGACCGGCTGGCGGTAGAGGCTGTTGTAGGCTTCGCGGGCGCTGACCGCATTGAGCAGGGTATCCAGCCGGTAGTATTCCCGCACCGGGTCCGGATCGTTGGTCAGCTGTTGATCCTTAATCAGCAGCAGCTGGGTGGTGGCGAAGGCGCGCTCAATCAGGGTGCCGATACCGATAAAGCTCAGGGCGTCGTTGCGCAGCAGCGTGCCTATCACCGCTCCGCGAAACAGATGCACCCGCTCTTTCACCCACTCAAAAAAGCCGTCGCTCCCCAGCTCGCCCAGCCCCTGCTGGCGCAGGCTTCGCAGCTCAATGCGGGTGGCATTGATGCTCTCCCACACTTCGGCCGACAGACTGCCGCGCACGGCGTGCGCATTGTTCCACGCCATCTCCACGCAGCTGTAAATACTGCAGGGGTTGTTGCCATCAAGGGCAAAAAAGTTGAGCAGATTGCTCATGGTAAAGCGGGCATGGCGCGCCTGAAACAACTCGTGGGTCATCGACAAATTCAGCGGTAGCGCCAGATCCCGCGACTGCTGGCTGTGGCGGGGGATCATTGATAATTTCCAGGTCACGTCCAGCACCCGGGCGTAGCTCTCCGCCCGCTCGAGATAGCGGGCCATCCAGAACAGTTCACTCGCCGTACGACTTAGCATGATGCGTCATCCTCCATCACCCAGGTATCCTTGGTTCCGCCGCCCTGCGACGAGTTGACCACCAGCGACCCTTCGGTGAGGGCCACGCGGGTCAGGCCGCCGGGCACCAGCCGCATCTCCTGCCCGGACAGCACGTAGGGCCGTAAATCGATATGTCGCGGCGACAGACCTTCCTCAACGAAGGTGGGGCAGGTCGACAGCGCAAGGGTGTCCTGGGCGATATAGTTGGCCGGATTGGCCAGCAGGCGCTGGCGGAAGGCCTCTCGCTCCTCTTTGGTGGAACGCGGGCCGACCAGCATGCCGTAGCCCCCGGCGCCATGGACCTCCTTGACCACCATCAGCTCGAGATTGCTCAGCACGTAGCGCAGGTCCTCCGCTTTCCGGCACTGCCAGGTGGGGATATTGCTGAGGATCGGCTGTTCGCCGAGGTAAAAGCGGATCATCTCCGGGACGTACGGATAGATCGATTTGTCGTCAGCCACCCCGGTGCCGATGGCGTTGGCCAGCACTACGCCGCCGGCGCGATAGACGGACAGCAGCCCCGGGACGCCGAGCATCGAATCGGCGCGGAAGGCCAGCGGGTCGAGCCAGGCGTCGTCGATGCGGCGATAAATCACATCCACCCGCCGCGGCCCCTCGGTGGTGCGCATATACACCGCGCCGTTTTTAATAAACAGATCGGCGCTCTCCACCAGCTCGACCCCCATCTGCTGCGCCAGGAAGCTGTGCTCGAAGTAGGCGCTGTTGAAGCGACCCGGGGTCATCACCACGACGCAGGGATCATCCACCAGCGAGCTTTCGCGCAGGGTCTGCAGGAGGTAGCTTGGGTAGCGCTCCACCGGCGCAATGTGATGCTGCTCGAACATCTCCGGATAGAGGCGCATCATCATCTTACGGTTTTCGAGCATGTAGGAGACGCCGGACGGCGTGCGCAGATTATCCTCCAGCACGTAGTACTGACCGTCGTTATTGCGCACCATATCGACGCCGGTGATATGGGCATAGGTGTTGTTTGGCAGGTTGATGCCCTGCATGCACGGCTGATACTGCTCGTTGGCCAGCACCTGCTCGGCCGGGATCAGCCCTGCGCGCAGGATATTCTGCTCATGATAGATGTCATAGAGGAAGGCGTTCAGCGCTTTCACCCGCTGGCGTATGCCGCGGTCAATGCGCTGCCACTCCCCGGCGGGTATGATCCGCGGCACGCTATCAAACGGGATCAGCCGCTCGGTTCCCTCATCCTCGCCATACACGTTAAAGGTGATGCCGATACGGTGAAAAAGCAGTTCCGCTTGCGCTTTTTTCTGCCGGATAGAGAATTGATCGGTGTTGCGAAACCATTGCCACCAGGCATTATAGTGCGGCCGCTGTTCACCCTGCGCGGTCAGCATCTCGTCATAATAATGCCCGTCAGGTAGCGTAATTTTAATCATGGCTATCCCCTCCGGTTGTACTCACTTTGTGGTAATCCCGCTAAGAGATAAGCATTAATTATGCCAGGTCCTCTGCCGCCGCGGCGTTGTGCAAATCGGTTCAGCCCCGCCGTCTGGTTGTGCAAAAAAATCGCCAAAACAGCCGCCCGCGCCCGGCGGCGGCTGCACCGTCGTGAGGCAGGGCGACGTTTTTTGCGCCATCGTGGACGCCAGCGCCCTCAGCCAGGCGGCCCAGCCCGCGGCGGTCTCAGGAGACCTGGCAGGTAAATCCTCTGTTTTCACGCAAAATGTTACCCCTGACACGCGCAGCGGCAGATATTCGTCTAAGGTTTTTGGATGGCCAAACGTCGTGGCCCGCAGTCGATAATGATAAGGAGAACTCCCCATGACGAGTACTGATGCACGTCGTCCCGCTGCTTTGCCCTGTTCCCTGCGCCTGGCGATCGGCGGCGCTCTGATCGCCCTGATGAGCCTGAACGCTCAGGCGGAAGACGGCAAAACCGCGCCGCCCCCCTCGCCGGATATTCTGCTGGGCCCGCTGTTCAATGATGTCCAGAGCGCGAAGCTGTTTGCCGATCAGAAAACCTTCGCCGACGCTATCCCTAACAGCGATCCGCTGATGATCCTTGCCGATTACCGGATGCAAAAAAACCAGGCCAGCTTCGACCTGCGCCACTTCGTCGAACTGAACTTCACGCTGCCGAAAGAGAACGACACCTATGTGCCGCCCAAAGGGCAAACTCTGCGTCAACATATCGATGGCCTGTGGCCGGTCCTGACCCGCAGCACCGTCGAGGTGGAAAAATGGGACTCGCTGCTGCCGCTGCCTAAGCCCTACGTGGTGCCCGGAGGACGTTTCCGCGAAGTCTATTACTGGGACAGCTATTTCACCATGCTGGGTCTTGCCGAAAGCGGTCACTGGGATAAAGTCGAGGATATGGTCGCCAACTTCGCCGCAGAAATTGACGCCTGGGGCCATATCCCCAACGGCAACCGCACCTATTATCTCAGCCGTTCGCAGCCCCCCTTCTTCTCCTTTATGGTGAGCCTGCTGGCGACGCACGATGGCGACCAGGTGCTGAAAACCTACCAGCCGCAGCTGGAGAAAGAGTATCGCTACTGGATGGCCGGAGCGGACGCGCTGGCTCCCGGCAGCGCCGACAAACGGGCGGTGCGGATGGCGGACGGCGCGCTGCTCAACCGCTACTGGGACGATAACGACACCCCGCGTCCCGAGTCCTGGCTTGACGACGTCAAAACCGCCAAAAGCAACCCGAATCGTCCGGCAACCGAGATCTATCGCGACCTGCGCTCCGCCGCCGCCTCCGGCTGGGATTTCAGCTCCCGCTGGATGGACAATCCGCAGCAGCTCGCCACCATTCGCACCACCTCGATTGTCCCGGTCGATCTCAATGCCCTGATGTTCCATCTGGAGAAAACCCTCGCCCGCGCCAGCAAGGCATCCGGGGACAGCGCTGGCGCTACGCAGTACGATGCGCTGGCTAACGCCCGCCAGCAGGCCATCGAGAAATACCTGTGGAATGATAAAGAGGGATGGTACGCCGACTACGATCTGAAAACCCACAAGGTGCGCAATCAGCTGACCGCGGCGGCGCTGTTCCCGCTGTACGTCAATGCCGCGTCACGCGAGCGGGCGACGAAAGTGGCCGCCGCCGCCGAGTCGCGCCTGCTTAAACCCGGCGGGCTGACCACCACCACCGTCAACAGCGGCCAGCAGTGGGACGCCCCCAACGGCTGGGCGCCGCTGCAGTGGGTGGCGGTCGAGGGGCTGCAAAACTATGGCCAGCAGAAGATCGCCATGGAGGTCACCTGGCGCTTCCTGACCAACGTGCAGCATACCTATGACAGTAAGCAAAAGCTGGTGGAGAAGTATGACGTGAGCTCGACCGGCACCGGCGGCGGCGGCGGGGAATATCCGCTGCAGGACGGCTTTGGCTGGACCAACGGCGTCACCCTGAAGATGTTGGATCTGATCTGCCCGCAGGAGAAACCCTGCGATGCGCTGCCCGCTACCCGTCCGGCGACAACCCCTTCACCGCAGGACAAACCTGTTGCGGCGCCCGCGGCTAACGACCCCGCCCCTGCGGAACCGCAAAAGACCGGCTCCTGACGCTTTGCCGCCCCCTACCAAAATCGGTAGGGGGAAGCGGTCTCCCTGGTACTACCGTCCCGTGCAGACCCATTCTGCGGCTCGCGGGAAACACTTCCCCACCCCCTCGCGTTGAACAGGTCACCTTTTCGCTTGATCGCACAAATACAAACAATAATAATTCGCATTACTTTTTAACGAATAATGACAGATTCGTTTTTCACGCGGCGGCGTACAGGAGTACCAGACCGCGTTGGTTCAGGATGATCTTATGAACGTGGCTATTTCTCGAAAACGCCCGGGGCTGCTGTATGCCCTTGCGGTCACACTCCCCTTCACCGCGCAAGCCGAAGAGACGGTGGTGGTCACTGCCACCCCGCCGGCGTCCGCCAGCGCGCCGACGGAGGGCTACAGCGCCAGCACCTCGCTCGGGGCGACGAAAACCGACCAGCCGTTAATCACTACCGCCCAGTCGGTGTCGGTGGTCACCCGCCAGCAGATGGCGGATCAGGGGGCGAATACCATCAGCCAGGCGCTGGAATATACCCCGGGGGTCTACTCCAGCTTCGGCGGCGGCGCCACCCGGTTCGACGCCATCTCCCTGCGCGGCTACCACGGCGGCGACGTCGATAACCTGTTCCTCGACGGCATGCGCCTGATGAGCGACGGCGGCAGCCATAACGTATTGCAAATCGACCCGTGGTTTATCGAACGCGTGGATGTGATCCGCGGCCCCTCCTCCGCGCTCTACGGGCAGAGCGTGCCGGGCGGCGTGGTCAACCTGACTTCCAAACGTCCGCAGTTCAGTCAGCAGGGCCACATCCGCCTGACCGGCGGCACGCAAAATACCAAAGGCGCGGCCTTCGATTACACCGACGCCATCAATGACCAGTGGGCATGGCGGCTGATCGGGATGACCCGCAGCAGCGACACGCAGTATGACCATACCCGCGAAGAGCGCTACGCGATTTCGCCTTCCCTGCTGTGGCAGCCGGACAGCGACACCTCGCTGCTGCTGCGCGCCTATCTGCAAAAAGATCCTTCCGGCGGCTACCACGGCTCTTTGCCGCTGGACGGCACCCGCTACGCGCACAATGGCCGTAAGCTCTCCCCCAGCACCAACGAAGGCGATCCGGGAGATGGCTATCAGCGCCGCCAGCAGATCTACAGCTATGAGTTTGACCACCAGTTCACCGACGTCTGGTCGGTCTATTCCGCCGGGAGCTACACCCATACCAACGTCTCCCTCGATCAGGTCTACCAGGTCGGCTGGATAGATGACAGCGACATGCTGGCCCGCGGCTACAGCGGTTCGCGCGGTTCGCTGGACGGCTGGTCAACCGATAACCGCCTGCGCGCCGATTTCAATACAGGCGACCTGGCGCACACCCTGATCCTCGGCGCCGAATATCATCGCTTCCGTAACGACCTGTGGACCGGCGCCGGCGGCGCGGCGCCCCTTAACCCGTTTAGCGGCTATACCGCGCAGACCGGACATACCGTTACCTACAGCGACGACAATAATCGCCGCTATTACCAGACCGGGCTGTATCTGCAGGATGAGATGGTCTGGAACCGCTGGCATGTGGATGTTTCCGCCCGCTACGACCGCATCGTTTCCCAGCAGGTCAGCGATACCCAGGGGACCTCAAACCGCCGTTCAGACGACCATATCAGCGGCCGCGCCTCGCTGTTGTACGCCCTGGACAACGGTCTGTCGCCCTACCTGAGCTACAGCCAGGCGATCACCCCGGCGATGCTGCCGGGCGCGGACGGCAAACCGTTGAAACCGACCACCGCCGAACAGGTTGAAGCCGGCCTGAAGTTCCAGCCGCCGGGCAGCAGCGATCTCTATAGCATCGCGATTTACGACCTGACGCAAAAGGATGTCGCCACTCGCGACCCGAACATCGCCACCGCCACCTATATTCCGGCGGGTAAGGTCCATTCCCAGGGCGTTGAGCTGGAAGCGCACCACCAGATCACCCCGCAGCTGAGTACTATCGCCTCGTATACCTGGAATCGTCTGCGTTTCCAGGACACCAAAGACGGGACCGACAATAACACGCCGCAGCTGACCCCGGATCAGATGGCCTCCTTCTGGGCGCGCTATCAGTTCCCGGCGGGGATCTCCGTTGGCGCCGGCGTCCGCTACATCGGTAAACAGTGGGCGGATGATGCCAACACCGCGCGGCTGCCGTCGGTCACGCTGATGGACGCCATGATGCGGGCCGACCTCGGCGTCTGGTCGCCAACGCTGAAAGGCGCTTATGTGCAGGTTAACGCCAACAATATCGGCGACCGCGAGTATATTTCCGGCTGCTATGGCACCAGCAACTGTTACTGGGGAGCAGAGCGCAGCGTTATGGCCACCGTGGGCTACGATTTCTGAGGACGTGGCCTCCGGGAGACTACCGGAGGCCAAACGAGGGATTACATGGCGTCCAGCGCTTTCTGTAGTTTCCAGATATAGCGCGGCGCCTGCGGTGCCGGGTGTTTTTTCACCACATGTTCGAAGAACTCATCGGCGTCGAGATCGTTAATCTCCTCGATGGCGTCCTGGCGGTTCGAGGAGAAGGTACGCAGCAGCGCGCCAGCGCCGTTGGCATAGGAGACCACCACCGCATAGCGCATCACCTGCGGGTCTTTGATCCCCGCCAGCGGACCGTTCTCCAGAATGCTCAGATAGGCGGCCCCCATCGAGATATTACGTTCCGGGTTTTTCAGCTCACTGACCGACGGCTCGCCGCGCCACCCCATCCGCCGATAGACATCGCGTCCGGAGGTCGACGGCTTGAGCTGCATCAGCCCGACGGCGCCGGATTTACTCACCACCGCAGGATTACCGCCCGACTCGATGGCGATGATCGCCGTGATCAGCTGCGGATCCACGCCCCAGGCGGCGCCGGCTTTTTCACTGATCGGCATCCACTGCATCGCCCGCTTCACCGGGACCTCGGGGTTCCACGGCGGGTTAGTGTAATCATGTTTCGAACTACAACCGGCCAGAAAAACGACTAAAATAAGCAACCATCTCAATTTCACACATCTATCCTTATCTACCCAAACGCCATCATGCTACAGAACGACGGCCGCGGTACGTCTCCCGCCTGCCGACAACCTGAAGGATGACGGGTGCGGACTGAAGTTAGCCACCTGGAGATGACAATCGCCATTCCAGGCGGCATCATAACCCTTTCATTCATAGCAAGGAATTATCATGTCTCAGTTTTATCTGGTCGCGCCATCCGGGTATTGCATCAACCAGCAGGCGGCAGCCCGCGGCGTCGAGCGTCTGCAGCAGGCCGGACACGAGGTGGCCCACCAGCAGGTCATTCCCCGCCGGCAGCAGCGTTTCGCCGGGACTGAACATGAACGGCTGGCCGATATTAACCAGCTGGCCCAGTTGCCCGGCCGCAACCGGATCGTCCTCGCCGTGCGCGGCGGCTACGGCGCCAGTCGCCTGCTGCCGCATATCGACTGGCAGGGACTGGTTGCCCGCCAGCAGCGCGACCCGCTGCTGATTTGCGGCCACAGCGATTTCACCGCTATCCAGTCGGGCCTGCTGGCCATGGGCAACGTCATCACCTTCAGCGGGCCAATGCTCGCCGGCAACTTCGGCGCGGAGACCCTCGACCCGTTTACCGAGCACCATTTCTGGCAGGCGCTACGCCAGCCGGAATTCACCCTCGAATGGCCGGGCGAAGGGCCGAACTGCCGGGTGGAAGGCACCCTGTGGGGGGGAAATCTGGCGATGCTGACCTCGCTTATCGGCACGCCGTGGCTGCCGGCGATCCGCGACGGCATCCTGGTGGTGGAGGATATCAATGAGCACCCGTTCCGCGTCGAGCGCATGCTGCTTCAGCTGTTGCACAGCGGCGTGCTGGCGGCGCAGAAAGCGGTGATCTTCGGCAGCTTCACCGGCAGCGCGCCGAACGACTATGACGCGGGATACGATTTGCCGCAGGTCTTTGATTATCTGCGCCAGCAGCTATCCCTGCCGCTGATTAGCGGACTGGAGTTTGGCCACGAGCAGCGCACGGTGACCCTGCCGCTGGGCGCCCGCGCGCGCCTGGTGAATCAGGCAGCGGCCACCACCCTGACGATCGGCGGACATCCGGTGCTGACAGAATAAATTTCCCGAACGCATAGGCGGATCCCCTGCGAATTGTTAAAATAGTGTCACTTTTAGCCATTTTTTCACGCCAGTCAGGGAGTACGTGAACATTGGACGCCGCTGCGGTCATTAGTCTGTTTATTCTGGGTTCTGTTTTAGTAACCTGCAGTATCTTATTGAGCTCCTTTTCTTCGCGCCTTGGCATCCCGATTCTGGTCATCTTTCTGGCCATCGGGATGCTGGCAGGCATTGACGGCATCGGCGGCATCCCCTTCGACAATTACCCCTTCGCCTATATGGTGAGTAACCTGGCGCTGGCGGTGATCCTACTGGACGGCGGGATGCGCACCCAGGCCAGCTCCTTTCGCGTCGCGCTGTGGCCCGCGCTGTCGCTGGCGACGGTTGGGGTGCTGATCACCTCGGCGCTGACCGGGATGATGGCGGCCTGGTTGTTCAAGCTGGATCTGATCGAAGGCCTGCTGATCGGCGCCATTGTCGGCTCCACCGACGCCGCGGCGGTCTTCTCGCTGCTCGGCGGCAAGGGGCTCAACGAGCGCGTCGGCTCGACGCTGGAGATAGAGTCAGGCAGTAACGACCCGATGGCGGTCTTCCTGACCATCACCCTGATCGAAATGATCCAGCAGCACCAAACCGGCCTCAGCTGGATGTTCGCCGTGCATATCATTCAGCAGTTCGGCCTCGGGATCGCCATCGGCCTCGGCGGCGGCTACCTGCTGCTGCAGATGATTAACCGCATCGTGCTGCCTGCCGGCCTCTATCCGCTGCTAGCGCTGAGCGGCGGGATCATGATTTTTGCCGTCACCACCTCCCTCGACGGCAGCGGTATCCTCGCCGTCTATCTCTGCGGCTTTCTGCTGGGCAACCGGCCGATCCGCAACCGGCACGGCATCCTGCAGAACTTCGACGGCCTGGCGTGGCTGGCGCAGATCGCCATGTTCCTGGTGCTGGGCCTGCTGGTGACGCCCTCCGACCTGCTGCCGATCGCTATCCCGGCGCTGCTGCTGTCGATGTGGATGATATTCATTGCCCGGCCCCTGTCGGTGTTTGCCGGCCTGCTGCCGTTTCGCGGCTTTAACCTGCGCGAACGGGTGTTTATCAGCTGGGTTGGCCTGCGCGGCGCGGTGCCCATTATTCTCGCGGTGTTCCCGATGATGGCCGGCCTGGACAACGCCCGCCTGTTCTTCAATGTCGCATTCTTCGTGGTGCTGGTATCGCTGCTGCTGCAGGGCACTTCGCTGTCGTGGGCGGCGAAAAAAGCCAAAGTGGTGGTGCCGCCCATCAGCTGGCCCATCTCCCGCGTCGGGCTGGATATTCACCCGGAAAACCCGTGGGAGCAGTTTGTCTACCAGTTGGGGGCCGATAAGTGGTGCATCGGCGCGGCGCTGCGCGACTTGCACATGCCACCGGAGACGCGGATTGCCGCACTGTTTCGCAACAATGTCCTGCTGCACCCCACCGGCAGCACCCGCCTGCGGGAAGGCGATATCCTGTGCGTTATTGGTCGGGAGCACGACCTGCCGGCGCTGGGCAAAATGTTCAGCCAGTCGCCGCCGGTGGCGCTCGATCAGCGCTTTTTCGGCGACTTCATTCTTGATGCTGAGGCCCGCTTCGCCGATGTGGCGCAAATCTACGGTCTCGACGGCGGTGAGGAGTTCCGCGAGCATCAGCAGTCGCTCGGGGAAGTGGTGCAGCAGCTGCTGGGCGCGGCGCCGGTGGTGGGCGACCAGGTGGAGTTCGCCGGGATGGTGTGGACGGTAGCTGAAAAAGAGAACGATCACGTGCTGAAGGTTGGGGTGCGGGTCGCGGAAGACGAGGCGGAGTGATCCGCCCCGGAATAGGTTACAGGGTCACAACTGGCACCCGCGGCGCCAGGGCGCACATCAGCTCATAGCCGACGGTGCCGCTGCTGGCCGCCACGTCGTCGATTTTAATCTCTTTGCCCCACAGCTCGACCGGCGCGCCGATCCCGGCCTGCGGGCAGGGCGTTAAATCGACCGCCAGCATATCCATCGATACGCGTCCAACGGTGGTGGTGCGTACGCCATCCACCAGCACCGGCGTGCCGCTCGGCGCCACCCGCGGATAGCCATCGGCATAGCCGCAGGCGACGATGCCGATCCGCTGCTCCTGGGTGGTGCGGTACAGGCCGCCATAGCCAATCGCCTCGCCGGGGCGCAGGTTCTGCACGCCGATGATTTCGCTGCGCAGCGTCATGACCGGCTTCAGCCCGGTGTTGGCGATGTCCTGCCACTGCCCGGAAGGCGACGCGCCATACAGCACGATGCCTGGACGAACCCAGTCAAAATGCGCTTCCGGATGCCAGAGGGTCGCCGCCGAGTTGGCCAGCGAGCGCGGGCAATCCAGCCCCTCCGCCGCCTGTTCGATACGGCGCATCGGCTCGACAATTCCCTGCGGGTTCTCCGCCTCCGCGAAGTGCGACATCAGCGTCATCTCGCCTACGTTGCTTATCGCCCGCAGCTGCTGCCAGACGGTGTGGACCCGCTCAGGCATAAAGCCCAGCCGGTTCATGCCGCTGTTCACCTTGAGATAGATATCCAGCGGCGCGCGCAGCTTCGCCTGCTGCAGGGCCTTAATCTGCCAGTTGCTGTGGACGCTGGTGGTTAAACGATATTGATCCAGCACCGCCAGCTCATCGGCATGGAAGAAGCCCTCCAGCAGCAGGATCGGGCCTTTCCAGCCCTGCTCGCGCAGCAGGATCGCCTCTTCCAGGTTGAGCAAGGCGAAACCATCCGCCGCGCTTAACGCACTCCATACGCGCGCCACGCCGTGGCCGTAGGCGTTGGCCTTGACCACCGCCCACAGGCGCGACCCGGGGGCCGCGCGACGCACTATCTGTAAATTCTGCCGCAAGGCCAGCAGGTCGATGCTGGCCACTACCGGACGGGTCATGCAAGCTCCTTAGTTGTGTGCGCCGTGCAGGTGCTGCGGGCGCGCCGGGGTAAAACCGGGGCTGTAGCGGGCAACCGCCAGATCGTCGTAAGGGATCGCCGGCGTGCGGCCGGAGATCAGATCGCTGATAAGCTGCCCGGAGCCGCAGGCCATGGTCCAGCCAAGCGTGCCGTGGCCGGTGTTGAGCCACAGATTTTTATACGCTGTGCGGCCGACCACCGGCGTGCCGTCCGGCGTCATCGGCCGCAGGCCCGTCCAGAACGTCGCCTGCTCCACGTGGCCGCCGCGCGGGAACAGATCGCGCACCACCATCTCCAGGGTTTCGCGACGCGGCTGCAGCAGCGCTTTGTTAAAACCGACGATCTCCGCCATGCCGCCGACCCGAATGCGCTGATCGAAGCGGGTGATGGCGATTTTGTAAGTCTCATCAAGGATAGTTGAAACCGGCGCGCCGTCCTCCTGAGCGATCGGAATAGTCAATGAGTAGCCTTTCAGCGGGTAGACCGGTATATCCACCAGCCCTTTAAGCATCGCCGTCGAGTAGGAGCCGAAGGCCATCACATAGGCATCGCCCTTGATAATCTCATCGCCGCATTTCACCCCGGCAATGCGATCGCCCTCGTGCAGCAGCGCATCCACTGCGGTGTTGAAGCGGAAGGTCACGCCGGCCTGTTCCGCCATTGCCGCCAAACGGGTGGTAAACAGCTGGCAGTCGCCGGTTTCATCATTTGGCAGGCGCAGGCCGCCGGTCAGTTTGTGGCTGACCTCCGCCAGCGCCGGCTCCACCTCCGCCAACCGCTTCGCTTCCAGCAGCTGATACGGCACGCCGGCGTCCTCCAGCACCGCGATGTCGCGGGTGGCATTTTCATACTGTTTGGCGGTACGGAACAGCTGCAGCGTCCCGCCCTGGCGCCCTTCATACTGAATGCCGGTGGTGTCGCGCAGCGCCTTCAGGCAGTCGCGGCTGTACTCCGCCAGGCGCACCATACGGCCTTTGTTCTCCATATAGTGGCGGGTGTCGCAGTTGCGCAGCATCTGCCACATCCACTTCAACTGGAACGAGGTGCCGTCAAGACCGATCGCCAGCGGCGCATGGCGCTGAAACATCCATTTGATCGCCTTCAGCGGCACCCCCGGCGCCGCCCAGGGCGCCGCATAGCCGGGAGAAATCTGCCCGGCGTTGGCCGCGCTGGTCTCCTCTGCCGGACCGGGCTGACGGTCGATGACCGTCACGTCATGACCCGCCTGACTCAAATACCACGCGCTGGCTACCCCAACCACCCCACTTCCCAGTATGACGACACGCATAGCGACTCCGTAACAGTTAAAGAACAATCATCTAATTACAAATTGATAACTCAGTTGAAAATATTATTCAACATACGCTTTATTTATGGTGACTTAACTCACAGCAAACCGCACCAGCCCTGCGCTGTGAGATTTACGATCTCATGCTGCGCTTTATTTTTACCCAGCATTAAATTCTGCAAACGAGGCAAAAAAACGGCTTTGAGATGGGGAAATCGCGAAGAAAAGCGATTGGCGTACAGCACAGTTTGCTGCACCGTGTTCTATGCTTGTTTAGAGGTTTTCCGTTCAGAGAAAACCAACAACAACGAGGGCGCGCTAATGGCTACGATTGACTCCATGAACAGGGACACCACCCGTTTAAGCGATGGACCCGACTGGACGTTCGAGTTACTGGAAACCTACCTGGCCGAAGTGGACCGGGTCGCCAAGCTCTATCGTCTTGACACCTACCCGCACCAGATCGAAGTCATTACTTCCGAGCAGATGATGGACGCCTACTCCAGCGTCGGCATGCCCATCAACTATCCGCACTGGTCGTTTGGCAAAAAATTTATTGAGACCGAGCAGGCCTATAAGCACGGTCAGCAGGGTCTGGCGTATGAGATAGTCATCAACTCCAACCCCTGTATCGCCTACCTGATGGAGGAAAACACCATCACCATGCAGGCGCTGGTGATGGCCCATGCCTGCTACGGGCATAACTCGTTTTTTAAAAATAACTATCTGTTTCGCAGCTGGACCGACGCCAGCTCGATCATCGACTATCTGATCTTTGCCCGTAAGTACATCACCGAGTGCGAAGAGCGCTATGGCGTCGACGAAGTAGAGAAACTGCTCGACTCCTGCCACGCGCTGATGAACTACGGCGTCGACCGCTATAAACGTCCGCAAAAAATCTCTCTGCAGGAGGAGAAAGCGCGGCAGAAAAGCCGGGAAGAGTATCTGCAAAGCCAGGTGAATATGCTGTGGCGCACCCTGCCGAAGCGCGAAGAGGAAAAAGCGATTGAATCGGCTCGTCGCTACCCTTCCGAACCGCAGGAGAACCTGCTGTACTTTATGGAGAAGAACGCCCCGCTGCTCGAACCGTGGCAGCGCGAGATCCTGCGCATCGTGCGTAAAGTCAGCCAGTATTTCTACCCGCAGAAACAGACCCAGGTGATGAACGAGGGGTGGGCCACCTTCTGGCACTACACCATCCTCAACCATCTCTACGATGAAGGGAAAGTGACTGAGCGCTTTATGCTGGAGTTTCTCCACAGCCATACCAACGTAGTGTTCCAGCCGCCGTACAACAGTCCGTGGTACAGCGGGATTAACCCCTACGCGCTGGGCTTCGCCATGTTCCAGGACATCAAGCGCATCTGTCAGTCGCCCACGGAAGAGGATAAGTACTGGTTCCCCGATATCGCCGGTTCTGACTGGCTGGAAACGCTGCATTTCGCCATGCGCGACTTTAAGGATGAAAGCTTTATCAGTCAGTTCCTGTCGCCGAAGATCATGCGCGATTTCCGCTTCTTTACCGTGCTCGACGACGATCACAACAATTATCTGGAGATCTCGGCGATTCACAACGAAGAGGGCTATCGCGAGATCCGCAATAAGCTCTCCGCGCAGTATAACCTCAGCAATCTTGAGCCGAACATCCAGGTGTGGAACGTTGACCTGCGCGGCGACCGATCGCTGACCTTGCGCTATGTGCCGCACAACCGCGTCCCGCTGGACAAAGGCCGGCGCGAAGTGCTGAAGCATGTGCATCGTCTGTGGGGGTTCGATGTGCTGCTGGAGCAGCAGAACGCCGACGGCAGCATTGAGCTGTTGGACCGCTGCCCGGCGCGGCCGAACGCGCTATAGCATTGCGGGGCGAGTAAAATAACAAAGGGGGCCATTGGCCCCCTTGTTCTGTATATCGATCGCGAAAAGCCCGCTTAACGCATATTCATGGCTAAATCACCGGGCAGCGATTTCTGCATCCGGTGCCAGATCTCGCCGCTGTCATGGCCGTAGCGACGAACCAGCTCGTAAACCTGGTCATGCAGGCCAGCCTCACACACTTTCGCCAGCTGATGATAGAAACCGAGCGCCAGGCTGCGCGCTTCCGGGCTGGAGAAATAGTGGCGGCCGATGCGGGTATACAACCCCTTCATGCCGTTGAGGATCAGACCGTAGATCGGGTTGCCGGAGGCAAACGCCAGACCACGGAAAATATTATAATCAAGCTCGGCGAAGGCGTCGGCGTGATCCTCCACCTCCCGGGCGCTGTCCAGGACCGCCAGCGCTTTATCCGGATGCTGGCGAAACGCGGTGCGGATAAAAATCGTGGAAATGTTGGTGCGCACGGAGAGCAGATTATCAATCAACTGCGGTACGCTGTCGTGATCGAGGCGCGCCAGCGTTTCGAGGATATTCAGGCCTGAGGTTTCCCAAAAGTTATTCACTTTAGTGGGCTTACCATGCTGAATGGTCAGCCAGCCGTCACGGGCCAGACGCTGCAATACTTCGCGCAGGGTTGTGCGGGTGACACCGATCAGCTCAGAAAGCTCGCGTTCAGCGGGGAGAATCGATCCGGGAGGGAAGCGGTTATTCCAGATACTCTCAATGATGTACTCTTCCGCGAAACCCGCAGGGCTCTGCGCCTTAATGACCATAGTAAGATTTCCATTACACAGCGTTACAATTGCACTCATCATACCAGAGCCGCTATAGCGCAGATAGCATGGCAAGTGAATTAAAAAGGGATCGCCGTTTCATTTTCCGCTTTTACTTTGCGCTTTTCCTTATCTTCACAAACCGCCAGCACGGCGCGAAGAAAGTTGCTTCTCATTTTGCTCAACTGGTACTCTTGCCAATCGTTATGCACAAAACCATGCACTCATTGACGGGGAAGGATTCTGTCGTGGAAATTTCTTATGGCCGCGCGCTGTGGCGCAATTTTCTTGGCCAGTCGCCGGACTGGTACAAGCTGGCATTAATCATTTTCTTAATCGTAAATCCGCTGGTGTTCGCCGTGGCGCCGTTTGTCGCCGGCTGGCTGCTGGTGGTCGAGTTTATCTTTACCCTCGCCATGGCGCTGAAGTGCTATCCGCTGCTGCCGGGTGGTCTGCTGGCTATCGAGGCGCTGCTGATCGGCATGACCAGCCCGGCGCACGTCCGGGACGAGATCGCCGGCAATCTGGAGGTGCTGCTCCTGCTGATGTTCATGGTGGCGGGTATCTACTTTATGAAACAGCTTTTGCTGTTCGTGTTTACGCGCCTGCTGCTGGGGATCCGCAGCAAAATGCTGCTATCGCTGGCCTTCTGCCTGGCGGCCGCCTTCCTCTCGGCCTTTCTCGATGCGCTGACGGTGGTGGCGGTAGTGATCAGCGTCGCCGTCGGGTTCTACGGCATCTATCACCGCGTCGCCTCGGCGCGCCCGGACGATAGCGACCTGCTCGATGACAGCCATATCGAGCAGCACTACCGCGAGGTGCTGGAGCAGTTCCGCGGCTTTCTGCGCAGCCTGATGATGCACGCCGGCGTCGGGACCGCGCTCGGCGGCGTCATGACCATGGTCGGCGAGCCGCAAAACTTGATTATCGCCAAAGCCGCGGGCTGGCATTTTGGCGAGTTCTTTCTTCGCATGGCGCCCGTGACCCTGCCGGTGATGGTCTGCGGTCTGTTAACCTGTCTGCTGGTCGAAAAGTATCGCCTGTTTGGCTACGGCGAACCGCTACCGCCGACGGTGCGCAAGGTGCTGCAGGAGTTTGACGATCGCAGCCGCGCCCAGCGCAGCCGTCAGGAGCGACTGCGGCTGATTGCCCAGGCGCTCATTGGCGTTTGGCTGATCGTGGCCCTGGCTTTTCACCTGGCTGAGGTCGGCCTGATTGGCCTGTCGGTGATCATCCTCGCCACCACCTTTACCGGCGTTACCGATGAGCACGCCATTGGCAAGGCGTTCACCGAGGCGCTGCCCTTTACCGCGCTGCTGACGGTCTTCTTCTCCATCGTCGCGGTTATCATCGATCAGCAGCTGTTCACGCCGGTGATCGAGTTTGTCCTGCAGGCCTCGCCGCACGCGCAGCTGTCGCTGTTTTATCTGTTCAACGGCCTGCTGTCGTCCATTTCGGATAACGTGTTTGTCGGCACGGTCTACATCAACGAAGCGAAAGCGGCGCTCGAACATGGCGCCATCAGCCTGCCCCAGTTTGAGATGCTGGCGGTAGCGATCAACACCGGAACCAACCTGCCCTCGGTGGCCACCCCGAACGGCCAGGCGGCGTTTCTCTTCCTGCTGACTTCCGCCCTGGCGCCGCTTATTAGGCTCTCCTATGGCCGTATGGTGTGGATGGCGCTGCCCTACACCATCGTACTGACGCTGGTCGGCCTGTTATGCGTCGAGTTCACCCTGATGCCAGTCACCGACTGGCTGCTGGCGCACGGCTGGCTGGTGACGCCCACCCTCCCCTGAGTCAGTTTTTGCCCGGGTTCGCCCGGGCGCATCAATAACCCGTTACGGAATATTTTCCGCCGCGCCTCTGGCGTCGGTTCGGTTTTCGTTTACACTGCCATGATTTAGCATCTTCCAGGGAAATGATTATGTTGCAATATTTAAACCAGTGCTCAAGAGGACGCGGTGCCTGGCTCCTGATGGCGTTGACCGCTTTTATTCTCGAACTTGTCGCGCTGTGGTTCCAGCACGTGATGCTGCTGCAGCCGTGTGTCATGTGTATTTACGAACGCTGCGCGCTGTTCGGCATCATGGGCGCGGGACTGGTGGGCGCTATCGCTCCCAAAACGCCGCTGCGCTATGTCGCCATGGCAATCTGGTTGTACAGCGCGATACGCGGACTACAGCTGGCGTGGGAGCATACGATGATCCAGCTGCACCCTTCACCGTTCCAGACCTGCGATTTCGCCGCCCGCTTCCCAACCTGGCTGCCGCTGGATAAATGGCTGCCGCAGGTTTTCGTTGCGTCCGGAGACTGCTCAGTACGTCAGTGGCAGTTCCTGTCGCTGGAGATGCCGCAATGGCTGGTGGGGATTTTCGCCGCCTATCTGCTGGTCGCTATTCTGGTGATCGTTGCTCAGCCTTTCAAAGCGAAAAAACGCGATCTGTTTGGTCGTTAAGCCGCGGCAAGTCCAGCCCATAATGAAACGCCCTGCGGGGCGTTTTTTTATGGCTCCTGCGCATCGCTGAATCGTTTCATGTCTATGGTTGACCACAGCCACCAAAAGGCGCATATTAAATACATCTTTTAAAACCCCACAGGAGCTCACATGTCATCTTTACTGATCCCCGCAGACTGGAAAGTTAAACGCTCCACCCCATTCTTTACCAAAGAGAATGTCCCTGCCGCCCTGCTGAGCCACCACAACACCGCGGCTGGCGTCTTCGGCCAGCTGTGCGTCATGGAGGGAACGGTGACCTATTACGGTTTTGCCAATGAACAGGCGACGGAGCCGGAGAAAAAAGTCGTGATTCATGCCGGGCAGTTTGCTACCAGTCCGCCGCAGTACTGGCACCGCGTCGAACTCAGTGACGACGCCCGCTTCAATATTCACTTCTGGGTGGCGGAAGAAACCGACGGTGAAAACGGGCTGTTCCACGCGAAGAAAGCGTGACGGCGCTTAGCGCGCCCTGTCAGGCAGATTAAGGATATGGTCCTGCCAGTCGACCACCGTGGACTCAGGCACCGCAATATGGCGAACGGAGATGCGTTCGCCGTGCATCGCCGCTTTTGAGCCAGTCAGCAGCGGGTGCCAGGCCGGCAGAGGCTTGCCTTCCGCCAGCAGGCGATAGGCACAGGTCGGCGGCAGCCATTCGAAGGTCGGCAGATTTTCGCGGGTAAGCTTGATGCAGTCCGGCTCATACTCAAAGCGACGCGCGTAGTTACGACACTGGCAGGTTTTGATATTGAGCTGACGACAGGCGACGTTGGTGAAGTAGATCTCGTCAGTGTCTTCATCTATCAGCTTGTGCAGGCAGCACTGGCCGCAGCCGTCACACAGCGATTCCCACTCCGCGTCGCTCATGTCATCCAGTGTTTTTTGTTGCCAGAAAGGTTGTTCGCTCATCGGAGTGTCCGTCGTTGCCAGTTAAGGGTGCACCTTATAACCAGTCTGGCACGCCGATGCAAGTTTTGCCGCCCCAAAAGGCGGCAAATAGCGCTTACAGCACGCGGGTAGTGAGCGCCAGGCCGTTGAAGCCGACCTCCAGCTCGTCACCGCTGTGCAGCGGCCCCACGCCTTCCGGGGTGCCGGTGAGGATCACATCCCCGGCTTTGAGGGTAAAGAAGCGCGACATATAGGCGATCAGCGGCACAATCCTATGGATCATGTCGGCAGTGGTGCCCTGCTGGCGCACTTCGCCATTAATCTTCAGACTTAACGACGTATTCTGCGGGTCGCCGTGGAACTCAGCGGCCGGGATAAAGCCGGAGATCGGACAGGCGTTATCGAAGCCTTTGGCCTTCTCCCAGGGTTGTCCCGCTTTTTTCATTTTCGCCTGCAGGTCGCGCAGCGTGAGATCCAGCGCGACGCCATAGCCGGCAATCCCTTTCAGCACATGCTCTTCCGTCGCCTGACGCAGCGTGCTGCCGATAAGCACCGCCAGCTCGACTTCGTGATGCACCGAGCCCAGCCCCTCAGGAAGCACCAACGGCTGACGAAGATCGCACAGCGCAGTCTCAGGTTTAATAAACAGCACCGGCTCTTCCGGCGTCGCACTGCCCATTTCCTTGATGTGTTTCGCATAATTACTGCCGACGCACACTACTTTGCTTACTGGATAATCCAGAAGCGCACCCTGCCAGTTATGATGTTGGTACATTATTTTCCCTCGTGGGTTAATCGGATTGTTTCCCCTGTTCCGCCAGGTGTTTCTTTAGTAGATTTTCAGACGGCGGAGGCAGTTGCAGGTAATAGCCCTGTTCGCTTAACGCCTGTTTCACTTTTTCCAGATCGGCGTTAACCAGTTTTTTGCGCCCATCCAGCGGCAGCAGCATCGCCATTTGCGGCGTGCCAAAGCTGCGCATTAGCTCGTCAGGAACGCGCGAGAAATCGTCCTTTTTTTCGACGTATAAATAGGTTTGTTCACGTTTAGTACTTCGATAGATCACACAAAACATAGTTTTACTCGGAATTAGACCCGTGGTCACTTGCCTCAATATATGAGTGACTATAACATGCCTTTTAGTCTTCGGAATATCACCGCACTTCGGCGGTTGATAAACAGCAAATTGAGTAAGGCCAGGATGTCAAATACGCCAATCGAACTTAAAGGCAGTAGCTTCACGTTATCTGTCGTTCATTTGCACGATGCAAATCCCGAGGTTATTCGTCAGGCGTTAGAAGACAAAATCGCCCAGGCTCCCGCTTTTTTACGTCATGCTCCGGTGGTGGTGAATATCGCCAGCATTGAGGAGGAGGTGGAATGGCGCGCCATCAACGAGGCTATCGCCGCGACCGGTTTACGTATTATGGGCGTTAGCGGATGCAAAATTCCGCGCCTGAAAACCGAAATCGACCGCGCCGGCATCCCGTTATTAACCGAAGGGAAAGAAAAAGCCTCTCGTCCGGCACCGTCCGACCCCACCCCGCCGCCGCCAGTTGCTAGTCAGATCACAAAAACGCGTTTGATTGATCAGCCGGTACGTTCCGGTCAGCGCATTTATGCGCCACACTGTGATCTTATTGTTACAAATCATGTGAGTGCCGGTGCGGAACTTATCGCTGACGGAAATATCCATGTATATGGCATGATGCGAGGACGCGCGCTGGCAGGCGCCGGTGGCGACAGAGACGCCCAGATATTTTGTACCCACCTTGCGGCGGAGCTGGTCTCCATCGCCGGGGAATATTGGCTGAGCGATAACATCCCGGCCGAATTTTATGGCAAAGCGGCGCGCCTGCGTTTAGGTGAAAGCGCTTTGGCAATTCAACCGTTAAATTAATCCCTTTTTAACAAGGAATTTCTATGGCACGCATTATTGTTGTGACTTCGGGTAAAGGGGGCGTTGGCAAGACCACCTCCAGCGCGGCCATCGCTACAGGTTTGGCCCAGAAGGGAAAGAAAACCGTCGTTATCGACTTCGACATCGGCCTGCGTAACCTCGACCTGATTATGGGCTGCGAACGTCGCGTCGTTTATGATTTCGTCAACGTCATTCAGGGCGATGCCACACTGAACCAGGCGCTGATTAAAGATAAGCGCACGGAAAATCTCTACATTCTCCCGGCTTCCCAGACCCGGGATAAAGACGCTCTGACCCGCGAAGGCGTCGACAAGGTTCTCGAAGAACTGAAGAAAATGGAATTCGATTTCATCGTCTGTGATTCCCCGGCAGGCATTGAAACCGGTGCGCTGATGGCGCTTTACTTTGCTGATGAAGCCATCATCACCACTAACCCGGAAGTCTCCTCCGTTCGCGACTCCGACCGTATCCTTGGCATTCTCGCCTCTAAATCCCGCCGCGCGGAAAATGGCGAAGAGCCAATCAAAGAGCATCTGCTGCTGACCCGCTACAATCCAGGCCGCGTTAATAAAGGCGATATGCTGAGCATGGAAGACGTGCTGGAAATTCTGCGCATCAACCTGGTAGGCGTGATCCCGGAAGACCAGTCAGTCCTGCGCGCATCCAACCAGGGTGAGCCGGTGATCCTCGATGCCGCCTCGGACGCAGGCAAAGCCTATGCCGATACCGTTGAACGTCTGCTCGGAGAAGAACGCCCTTTCCGCTTCATTGAAGAAGAGAAGAAAGGATTCCTCAAACGCCTGTTCGGAGGATAAATTATGGCTTTACTCGACTTTTTTCTCTCGCGAAAAAAGAACACGGCTAATATTGCGAAAGAACGCCTGCAAATCATCGTCGCCGAGCGCCGCCGCGGAGACGCGGAGCCGCATTACCTGCCGCAGTTACGCAAAGATATCCTGGAAGTGATCTGTAAATACGTACAGATCGACCCGGAGATGGTCAGCGTGCAGCTGGAGCAGCGGGACGGGGATATATCCATTCTTGAGCTGAACGTGACCCTACCCGAAACGGAAGAGTCGAAATCCTGACCTGTCGCGCTATCGCGAAAAAAAACCGGCTACGCCACGCGCCGCCGGTTTTTTAATGGTCAGAACCTGGCCGCGAACTAGCGCGGATAGTCGTTTAACAGCCTCTTCAGCCGCTCGGCCATCAGCTCCCCGCGCCAACCGGAAATCAGCTCAGGTTCACCGGCTTGCGTTTTCAGCTGCCAGTGCCAGTTCAGCAGCTGGTTGATCTGCCGACGCGACGCCAGCAGCTCCGCGCTTACGCCCTTCTCCGTGCTCACTTCCTGCACCAGCGCTTTAATATCTTTAAAGGCTTTGCGATAGCCCGGCATGTCGATCAGATTCTGCAGCGGCGCCGGCAGGGCCGACTCCGGCAGCGCCTGCGCTTTTTCGACCAGGCTAATCAGCGTTTTGCCGTGGAAGCGAATTTCGCTACCGGACAACCCGAGGCTGTCGAGCTCGCCCAGGCTGGTGGGCATATAGCGCGCCACGCTCCACAGATGCTCTTCCCGCACCACAAAGTTTACCGCCAGGTCGCGCTCGCGCGCTTTGCGCAGGCGCCACTCCGCCAACAGCTGCAGACAACCCAGCTGGCGGGTACGCAGCTGCCAGGCGTTGCCGATATCGCGCCAGGCCTCGGCCGGGTCGACCACCTCCTGACGACGCTGCTGCATCACGCGGCACTCGTCGAGCGCCGCCGGCAGCCAGCCAGCGCGATCGGTCTCCGCCATTAACTGGCTGGCGATCGGCAGCAGATACCAGACGTCGGCCGCGGCATATTCACACTGACGCTCAGTCAGCGGGCGCGCCAGCCAGTCGGTGCGGGATTCGCTTTTATCCAGCGCTACCCCGGAATACTCTTCCACCATTGAGGCGAAGCCCCAGGACATTGGGCGGCCGCAGAAGGCCGCCAGGATCTGAGTGTCAATCAGCGGCTGCGGCATCAGGTTAAATGCATTAAGGAAGACTTCTAAATCTTCGCTGCCGGCATGCAGGTATTTAGTCACATCCTGGTTGAGCAGCAGGTCGCGCATCGGCGCCCAGTCGTTAATCGTCAAGGGATCGATCAGAGAGACCTGCTGGCCGTCGAACAGCTGCAGCAGGCCCAGCTGCGGGTAATAGGTGCGGGTGCGGACAAATTCCGTATCCAGAGCGACGGCGGAGGCCGCGCTTGCCGCTTCGCAGACAGCGCGCAGGCCATCGTCGGTGGTGATCATCTGATAGTTCAAAGCATACTCTCTTAACTTGCGCCCATAAAAAACGCCGGCGTAGCCGGCGTCAGGCGACTCATTCGTTACTTAGCCTTTATTGTCCACTTTAGCGCGCGCTTCGTCACGCAGTTCTCGCCGCAAAATTTTCCCGACGTTGGATTTCGGCAGTTCATCACGGAATTCCACCAGCTTCGGCACCTTGTATCCGGTCAAATGGCGACGGCAGAACGTAATCAGCGCCTCTTCGGTTAACGCAGCATCTTTCTTGACTACGAAAATCTTCACCGCTTCGCCGCTGCTGCCGGACGGCACGCCGATGGCCGCCACTTCCAGCACCCCGCTATGCTGCATGACCACATCTTCGATTTCGTTCGGATAGACGTTAAAACCCGACACCAGGATCATATCTTTTTTGCGATCGACGATGCGCAGGAACCCCTCTTCATCCATCACCGCGATATCCCCGGTGTGCAGCCAGCCGTCTTTAATAATCTCATCCGTCGCGTCAGGGCGCTGCCAGTAGCCCAGCATCACCTGCGGCCCTTTAATACAGAGCTCGCCCGGCTGACCCGGCGCCACTTCGTTATCATCATCATCCACCAGTTTGGCTTCGGTGGAGGGCACCGGCAGGCCAATGCTGCCGCTGTGGTAGTCAATATCGTGCGGGTTAACGCTGACCAGCGGGGAACACTCTGTCAGGCCGTAGCCCTCCAGCAGATATTGCCCGGTCAGTTTTACCCAGCGCTCGGCCACCGCCTGCTGCACCGGCATCCCACCGCCGGCGGACAAATGCAGCGAGGAGAAATCAAGCTGCTGGAACTCTTTGTTGTTCAGCAAGGCGTTGAACAGGGTATTGACCCCGGTCATGGCGGTAAAAGGATACTTCGCCAGCTCCTTCACCAGCCCGGGGATATCGCGTGGGTTGGTGATCAGCAAATTTTGCCCGCCCAGTTCGATAAACAGCAGGCAGTTCATGGTCAGGGCGAAAATGTGATACAGCGGCAGCGCGGTCACCACGAACTCTTTGCCGCGATGCAGCAGCGGGCCGTAGGTGGCATTGACCTGCTCGAGGTTAGCCAGCATATTGCGGTGGGTGAGCATCGCACCTTTGGCCACGCCGGTGGTGCCCCCGGTGTACTGCAGAAACGCCAGATCTTCCGCAACGATCTCCGGCTTGACGTACTGCATGCGATAGCCGTGCTGCAACGCGCTGCGAAACGAGATGGCGTCCGGCAGGTGGTACTTCGGCACCAGGCGCTTAATGTACTTGACCACAAAGTTCACCAGCGTACCTTTGGCGGTGGAAAGCTGGTCGCCCATGCGCGTCAGGATCACATGCTGGACCTGAGTTTTCGCCACCACTTTTTCCAGGGTATGGGCAAAGTTGGAGACTATGACGATCGCCGCCGCGCCGCTGTCGTTGAGCTGATGCTCCAGTTCGCGCGGGGTATATAAGGGGTTGACGTTAACCACGATCATCCCGGCGCGCAGGATGCCAAACAGAGCCACCGGATACTGCAGCAGGTTAGGCATCATCAGGGCCACGCGATCGCCCTTCTGTAACCCCAACCCCTCCTGAAGATAAGCGGCGAAGGCGCGACTACGCTCCTCCAGCTTACGGTAGGTCATCACTTCACCCATATTGATAAACGCCGGTTGGTCGGCGTAGCGGGTGGTGGCATGTTCAAACAGTTCAACCAGGGATTGATAGCGGTCAGGATTTATCTCCGCCGGAACATCTGCGGGATAACGGTTTAGCCAAACCTTTTTCACTGCATCACCTCTGAAATAGTTATTCGTCGTCATCACAGCCCCTGGATAATACATTTTGTTAACATTATATTAACTCAGCGTACCAGTTTATTAATTAGGCAATGAGCAGGTTGCGAAGCGCGTCACTATTTTTTTTCTTATTCGACTGAAAACAAAGAAACAGCGGACCGGCCGCTGTTTCTTTGAACTAACATAAACAACAAAATCATTCGGTTACAACGTTTCTCACCTCAGCAGGGCCGGGATTGTACCAGCCCCAGCCGCCATAGCCGTAGCCCCAGGGGCGCGGACCCAGCATCCACGGGTCGATAGGTTGCGGAGGCATCACCACCTGCTGCACTACGTTCCAGCGCTTGTAGCCGGTGGCGTTCATTAGCATAAATTTATACGGCGTGCTGCCCACCTTGCCGTCAACCACCCCGGCGATCGGTCCGACCACGGTCACTAGTTGACCGCGGAAATCCACCGGATCGAGGAAGCCATTGACGTCAGCAAAAATCCTTCCGCGGGACGGCTCGCCCAGCACTGGCCGCGCGCCGCTGTCCAGCGGTACGGTGGCGATTTCTAAGCGGGTTTTCCCCTGCTGGTTTTGCACATTGACCACCTTGCCGCCAAAGCGCGCTTCCTGGCCAACGTACAGCTGCGGGGCGTTCATCACCCGCACCAAATCCTGCTGCGGCGTGGGGCTGGTGCCTTTGATGGCATCCGGCACCGATACGCAGCCGCTTAGCGCAACGGCAACCGCCGCGGCTAACAGCCAGCGAACGCCCTGTTTTTGACCCGCCATGATGCGACTCCTTTTCTCAGTCTTCTTGTTACTGAGATTCACTCGCGGCCTGGAAGTTTCTTCCACGCCACCTCGTTTCGCAAATAAACCGGCTCCGCTTTCTCCACGGCCACGGTTTTCCCCGCCGCCAGCAGGTAACAGGCTAACGGCAGCATATCCTCCGCCGCCGGCAATTCAATTTCGCCGCTGCTTAAGGTCAGTCCGCTCGCTTTCGCCAGATCCGGCCACGCCTGCCAGCCGGTGCCGACGGTGGCCCATTCGCCGGAAAGCTGTGCCAGTCGTTCAGCTACCGCGTCCGGTTTGAGCACCGCTTCCGTCTCTTCGCCATGCCAGACGCCCTGCTCGTCGCGCTGGTACTCGGCCCAGTAGACTTCGCCCATACGCGCATCAATGGCCGCCAGCACACGGGTGGCGCCGGTTTTGCGCCAGGCGCCCTGCGCCATGGTGGCCAGCGTGGAAACGCCAATCATTGGCAGTTCGGCGCCCAGCGCCAGCCCCTGGGCGATACCGATGCCGATGCGCACGCCGGTAAAGCTGCCCGGACCGCGGCCAAAGGCCAGCGCGTCCAGCTCGCTCAGGGTGGTGCCGCTCTCGGTGAGGACCTCCTGCACCAGCGGCAGGATACGTTGGGTATGTTCGCGGGGACAAATTTCGAAATGAGCACTAAGGGTGCCATCATTCCACAGCGCTGCGGAGCAGGCCTCTGTGGCGGTATCGATAGCCAAAATTCGCATGGGTGGTCACGCTCTCGTTACATAGTTCAGGCCTTCAGGCAGCCTGATTTCCGGCAAACGGCAAACCCGCCGCCATGCCGCCCGAAGTCTATTGGGAACCGCTAATTAACAAAATGGCGCGCAGCTTAACACATTTTAGTGCGGATTACCTTGCCGGCGGTACGGCGAGAAAGCGCACCGCCCGACGGATATCGCGGGTTCGCGGCGCCGGCGGCAGACTGGCCAGGAACACCGCGCCGTAGGGGCGCATCACCAGCCGGTTGTCGCAGATCACCAGCACCCCGCGATCGTCGATATCGCGGATCAGGCGACCCACCCCCTGCTTGAGGGTGATCACCGCATCCGGGAGCTGCACTTCATCGAAGGGATCGCCGCCGCGCAGCCGGCAATCTTCCATCCGCGCTTTTAGCAGCGGATCGTCCGGCGAGGTGAACGGTAGCTTATCGATAATCACCAGCGACAGCGCGTCGCCGCGCACATCGACTCCCTCCCAGAAGCTGCTGGTAGCCACCAGCAGCGCGTTGCCGGCGCTGACGAACTGCTGCAGCAGCTGGCCTTTACTGGTCTCGCCCTGCAGCAGCACCGGTAGCGTCATGGTGGCGCGGAACTGCTCCGCCAGATCGCGCATCATGGCGTGCGAGGTGCACAACATAAAGCAGCGACCATCGTTGGCCTCGATCAGCGGCTTGAGCATCGCCGCCAGGTGTCGCGCCGCGCCGGGCTGGTTCGGCAGGGGTAGGTTGCGCGGCACGCAGAGCAGCGCCTGGTGCTGATAGTCAAAGGGACTCGGCAGCAGCAGAGTCTGCGCCTCGTCGATCCCCAGCCGGGCGGTAAAGTGATGCAGATCGTCGTTTACCGACAGCGTCGCCGAGGTAAAGATCCAACTCCCCGACTTCTGCGCCATCACCTCTTTAAACTTCTCGGCCACGGTCAGCGGCGTCAGCGCGAGAGTAAAGTGGCGCGAGGTACACTCATACCAGTAGCTGTAGCCCGGCTGGTTGATCTCTTTCAACCGCTTCAGGCGCCCGCGATAGAGGGTGGCGCGCTCAAAAGCGGCGTCGAGCAGCGCCGAGCGGCCCAGCGAAAGTTTGGCGACGTCATAGCATAGCTCGAGCGCGTCATCGAGCAGCAGCAGCGCCCGCTGAATGTGGCTGTCCGCCAGCAGCTCGCGCAGATTGCCGCGGTAGCCCGGGTCTCCCAGCTGCAGGCGGAAATCCTGCGCGCTTTGCGCCAGGCGGTCGGCGCATTTTTGCAGCTGCTGAGTGTCTTTCAGTTCGGTGCGGTAGGCAATGGTGATGTCTTTCGCCAGGTCCAGCAGCTGGCGGCTGGAGAGCGACTGGCCAAAGTACTGACTGGCGATATCCGGCAGCTGATGGGCTTCATCGAAGATCATCACTTCCGCCTCGGGGATCAGCTCGGCAAAGCCGCTCTCTTTGACCACCATATCGGCCAGGAACAGGTGATGGTTGACCACCACCACGTCGGCGTCCATCGCTTTTTTACGCGCCTTCACCACGAAGCAATCTTTATACAGTGGGCAGTCGCTACCGAGACAGTTATCGTTGGTGCTGGTCACCAGCGGCCAGGCCTGAGAGTCTTCCGCGACGCTGGCGCAGGTGCTGATATCGCCATCCTGGGTTTGATTCGACCAGGAGCGCAGGAGGATCACATCGCTGAGGGTTTGCACCGGCAGATCGCCGCCCGCCAGCGCCTGCTGCTCAAGACGTTCGAGACACAGGTAGTTGGAGCGCCCTTTGAGCAGCGCCAGTTTCCCGGTGAATTTGAGCGCTTTGGCGACGGTGGGCAGATCGCGGCTGTAAAGCTGATCCTGCAGCGCTTTCGAGCCGGTGGAGATAATCACCTTTTTTTTCGCCCGCAGCGCAGGCGCCAGGTAAGCGTAGGTTTTACCGGTTCCGGTCCCCGCTTCCACCACCAGCGGCCGGGAGGCCCCAATCGCTTCGCTGACCGCCACCGCCATCTGGCGCTGCGGCTCGCGCGGTTTAAATCCCGGTATGGCTTTGGCTAGCTGGCCGTCTGCTGCAAAATCGTCGATCACATTGCCCCCTGGTTATTTGGACAGTGATTATGTCAGGGAGGACGGCGTTTCGCCAGTCCGGGTAGTGACGCGAGCGGCACATTATGGCAGTCTTGCCGCAGCCGAATGGAATGCTTAAAGAGGAAAAAGCAATGACAATTACGCGTATTGATGCCGAAGCCCGTTGGTCAGACGTGGTGATCCACAACCAGACCCTGTACTACACCGGCGTGCCGGCAAATCTCGATGCCGACGCTTTCGAGCAGACCGCCAATACCCTGGCGCAGATTGACGCGGTGCTGGAAAAACAGGGCAGCGACAAGTCGCGTATTCTTGACGCCACCATCTTCCTCGCCGATAAAAGCGACTTTGCGGCGATGAATAAAGCCTGGGACGCGTGGGTGGTGGCTGGTCACGCCCCGGTGCGCTGCACGGTGGAAGCGACGCTGATGAACCCGCAGTATAAAGTTGAGATCAAAATTATCGCCGCGGTGTAATTACTCGTCCTCATCCTCATCTTCAAAGCGCGCGACGATCTGCTCGCCGGTATGCGTTGCGCGCAGCTCTTCCGCCACCAGGGCAATCGCCTGGCCGCTGCTTATCCCCTGAGCCATTAGCTCATGGATACGTTCGACCGCTTTTTGCTGTTGCTCGTGGCTCAGCGAAGGTAAACCTGCAAACATCTTTTACTCCTGCTACATTGTGGGGCGTAATTATTTCACGCCGTCCCCAACTACGCCAGAGGGGCGGCAACGTTCAGGATCGAGAAAGATGTTGTCCCCCGCGATTATTACCCTGCCCTGGCGCCCGGATGCGGCCGAACACTATTTTGCGCCGTTAAGCGCCCTGCCCTGGGCGATGCTGCTGCATTCCGGCTTTGCCGACCATCCGCATAACCGCTTTGATATTCTGGTGGCTGCCCCGCGCGCCACGCTGCTGACGCGCGGTGAACAGACGTGGGTCGACGACGGCGAAACCGTTGTTGTCTCAGCGGAAGATCCGCTGCAGCTCCTGCAGCAGCAGTTGGATCGTCAGCCGTTCACGCCGCAACCCCATGACGATCTGCCGTTTCTCGGCGGCGCGCTGGGATTATTCGGTTACGACCTGGGCCGTCGCTTTGAGCGTCTCCCTTCGCACGCGCAGGCCGATATCGCGCTGGCGGATATGGCGGTGGGGATCTATGACTGGGCGCTGATCGTCGACCACCAGCGCCAACAGATATCGCTGCTCAGCTATGACGATCCTCAGCGGCGTTTCCAGTGGCTGCTGGCGCAATCACGTCCGGCGATGAAACCTTTCGCCCTGACCTCTGCCTGGCAGTCAAATATGAGCCGCCAGCAGTACGGCGAAAAATTTCGCCAGGTACAGGCCTATCTGCACAGCGGCGACTGCTATCAGGTCAACCTCGCCCAGCGTTTTCAGGCCAGCTACGTCGGTGATGAATGGCAGGCCTTCCGCCAGCTGAACGCCGTCAACCGCGCCCCCTTTAGCGCCTTTATTCGCCTCGATGAAGGGGCGATTTTAAGCCTGTCGCCGGAGCGCTTTATCCAGCTGCGCCAGGGGGAGATCCAGACGCGGCCGATAAAAGGCACCCTGCCGCGGCTCGATTCGCCGCTGGCAGATGCGCAGCAGGCTGAGAAGCTGGCGAATTCGCCGAAAGATCGCGCCGAGAATTTAATGATTGTCGACCTGATGCGCAACGACATCGGCCGCGTCGCCGTCCCGGGCAGCGTGCGGGTCCCCGAGCTGTTCGTGGTGGAGCCGTTCCCGGCGGTCCATCATCTGGTCAGCACCATCACCGCCCGCCTGCCAATGACGCTGCACGCCAGCGACCTGCTGCGCGCCGCCTTTCCCGGCGGGTCGATCACCGGCGCGCCGAAAGTGCGGGCGATGGAGATTATCGATGAACTGGAGCCCCAGCGACGCAATGCCTGGTGTGGGAGCATTGGCTACCTGAGCTATTGCGGCAATATGGATACCAGCATCACCATTCGCACCCTGACGGCATGGCAGGGACAGCTGTACTGCTCCGCCGGCGGCGGAATTGTAGCGGATAGCGAGGAAGCGGCGGAATATCAGGAAACTTTTGATAAAGTTAATCGTATCCTGCAGCAACTGGAGAACTAGACCATGGCGGATCGCGCCCTTAATCTGGATGATTTTCTGTCCCGCTTTCAGCTTCTGCGCCCGCAGCCTTCGCGCCATGCGCTCAATCAGCGGCAGGCGGCGGTGCTGGTGCCGATCGTGCGCCGGCCGCAGCCCGGCCTGCTGCTGACCCAGCGTTCGCCGCTGCTGCGCAAGCACGCCGGCCAGGTCGCCTTTCCCGGCGGCGCAGTAGATAATACCGACGCGACGCTTATCGCCGCCGCCCTGCGCGAAGCTCAGGAAGAGGTGGCGATCCCGCCGGAGGCGGTCGAGGTGATCGGCGTCCTGCCGCCGGTGGACAGTGTCACCGGCTTTCAGGTGACGCCGGTGGTGGGCATTATTCCCCCGGATCTGCACTATCACGCCAGCCAGGACGAAGTCTCCGCGGTATTTGAAATGCCGCTCGCCGAAGCCCTGCGCCTTGGGCGCTACCATCCGCTCGATATCCACCGCCGGGGCAACGACCACCGCGTCTGGCTCTCCTGGTACCAGCATTATTTTGTCTGGGGAATGACCGCCGGGATCATTCGCGAGCTGGCGCTGCAAATTGGCGCACGTCCTTAGCTATACTGATAATGAGAGGGCGCTCTCATTATTAGTAAAATCGCGGTTAGCCATTAGTTTAATTCATGTGAATAGTTGAACTGACAGGGCGCTTCCCTCTTACACTATGCGCAGTTATTACATCGTTACCGCACCCGCGGTAACCCTGTCAGGAGTATTATCGTGATTAGTCTATTCGACATGTTCAAGGTGGGGATTGGTCCCTCATCTTCCCACACTGTTGGCCCGATGAAGGCCGGAAAACAGTTCGTCGATGACCTGGTCGAAAAAGGATTGCTTAATGCAGTGACTCGTGTGGCGGTTGACGTCTACGGTTCACTGTCATTAACCGGCAAAGGCCACCATACGGACATCGCCATTATCATGGGACTGGCGGGCAATCAGCCCGATACAGTCGATATTGACGCGATCCCGGCTTTTATCCGTGACGTCGAAGCGCGCGGTCGTCTGCTGCTGGCCAACGGCCAGCACGAGGTCGACTTCCCGGCGGATGACGGCATGCGTTTTCGCAGCGACAACCTGCCGCTGCACGAAAACGGCATGACCATTCACGCCTGGGCCGGCGAGAAAGAGATCTACTGCAAGACCTACTACTCGATCGGCGGCGGCTTTATTGTCGACGAAGAGCACTTCGGCAAGGAAAACGCCAACGAACTGCAGGTGCCCTACCCATTTAAATCGGCGCAGGAAATGCTGGCCTACTGCAAAGAGACTGGCCTGTCGCTCTCCGGGATGGTGATGCAGAACGAGTTGGCTCTGCACAGCAAAAAAGAGATCGAGGATTATTTCGCCAACGTCTGGCAGACCATGCGCGCCTGTATCGACCGCGGGATGAACACCGAGGGCGTGCTGCCTGGCCCGCTGCGCGTACCGCGTCGCGCCTCGGCGCTGCGTCGTCTGCTGGTGGCCAGCGATAAGCTCTCCAGCGATCCAATGAACGTTGTTGACTGGGTCAATATGTTCGCGCTGGCGGTCAATGAAGAGAACGCCGCCGGCGGTCGCGTGGTAACCGCGCCGACCAACGGCGCCTGCGGCATCGTTCCGGCGGTACTCGCCTATTACGATCACTTTATCGAGTCCGTCAGCCCGGAGATCTATATTCGCTACTTTATGGCCTGCGGGGCGATCGGCGCGCTGTATAAGATGAATGCGTCCATTTCCGGCGCGGAAGTCGGCTGTCAGGGCGAGGTGGGCGTCGCCTGCTCAATGGCGGCGGCGGGCCTGGCTGAACTGCTCGGCGCCAGCCCGGAACAGGTTTGCGTGGCGGCGGAGATCGGCATGGAACACAACCTCGGCCTGACCTGTGATCCGGTCGCCGGCCAGGTGCAGGTGCCATGCATTGAACGTAACGCCATCGCCTCCGTCAAGGCGATCAACGCCGCGCGAATGGCGATGCGCCGCACCAGCGAACCGCGCGTCTCGCTCGATAAGGTGATCGAGACCATGTATGAAACCGGTAAAGACATGAACGCCAAGTACCGCGAAACCTCGCGCGGCGGCCTGGCGATTAAAGTTCAGTGTGACTAAACTATTCGTGTCCCTCTGCGCCTGCAAAGCGCGCAGGGGGTTAACCCTGGTGACTGAAATCTCCCTGATGCGCCTTCAACGGCGCATTTTCTTTTTTCTATACCTGGCGATATTCTGCCACTACACTTGCTCTATAAAATAAGCCACGCTTAACCACTCGTCCTGTCGACAGGGTGTCGCACATGCAGACTGCACAAAAAGTCATTACGGCCTATCGTCACAAACGCATTATTGTCTGCCTGCTGGTAGCCCTGGCGACCCTGGGCGCCACATTAGCCATCCGATTTATTTCGCAGCGCAGCGTAAATGAAGATTATATTCGCACGGCCGCCACCCAACGGGTGGCGGCGCTCAATGACATCTTGCGCCCGCTAAGCGCGCAGCGAGCCACCCTGCTCCCTCTGGTGGGCAAACCCTGCCCTGATATCCATCTGACGCTGCGCAAAATGGCGGCCTCGTTGCAAACCATTCGTTCCGTCGCCCTCGTCACGTCAGGTATCGTTTACTGTTCCAGTATTTTTGGCCCGCGACAGGCAGACTTACATCGCCTGCAGCCCGCGCTTCCTGCGCCCCGCCCTCTGCTGCTCTTCTCGAACGACAGCTCCTTGCTCAAAGGCTCGCCGGTACTGATCCAATGGTATCCAGCCGCGGAGAGCGGCCTGGACGGCGTGATGCTGGTGGTGAATATTGAGCTGCTGGGAACCTTAATTCTTAATGAAAAATCGGCCCTGATCAGCGACGTCAGCCTGCAGGTTGGCGATCGTTATTTTAGCAGCCGCCATGGGCTTCTCGAAAAAGCGCATGTCCCGCAGGGCACGGTGATTTATCGCCAGCGCTCTACGGAGTTTCCGTTTACTGTCAATATTAACGGCCCTGGCGCCTCGGCGATTGCGCTTGAGGAGCTGCCCGGCGAGCTGCCGCTGGCGCTGATTTTTAGCCTGCTAATGACCGGCATCGCCTGGCTGGCCACCGCCGGCAGAATGAGTTTCTCGCGGGAAATAAGCCTTGGCATTTCGGCCCGGGAGTTTGCCCTCTGGTGCCAGCCGCTGCAGGATGCGCGCAGCGGCCGCTGCTGCGGGGTGGAGATCCTGCTGCGCTGGAATAATCCCCGCCGTGGGACGATTTCGCCGGAGGTATTTATCCCCATCGCCGAAGGCAATAATCTGATCATCCCTCTCACCCGCTATGTGATTGCCGAAACCGCTCGCCGCCTGGACGCTTTTCCTCGCGACCGCCATTTTCACATCGCGATCAATGTCGCCGCGCGCCATTTCGCTAACGGACTCCTGCTGCGCGACCTGCACAATTACTGGTTCAGCGTGGATCCGGTGCAGCAGCTGGTGGTCGAGCTAACCGAACGCGATGTCCTGCAGGATGGCGACCAGCATATGGCCGAACATCTGCACTTTAAGGGCGTACAGCTGGCGATCGATGATTTTGGTACCGGCAATACTTCGCTCTCATGGCTGGAAAAGCTGCGCCCGGATGTTTTGAAGATCGACCGCTCGTTCACCAGCTCGGTCGGCATAGATAGCGTGAACGCGACGGTGACAGATATTATTATCGCCCTCGCCAACCGCCTGCATATTGTTACCGTTGCCGAAGGGGTGGAGACGCTGGAGCAGGAAAGCTACCTGCGTAGCCACGGCGTCGATGTGCTGCAGGGGTTTTATTATGCGCGGCCGATGCCGGTGGAGGCGTTCCCGGCGTGGCTGGCCAGCAGGGAGGAGAGTGAGGGTGAGAGCGAGACGACAGAATAACTCGCCGGCCGCAGCGGCCGGCGAGCCTGGCGATTACTCTTCTTCGTCGGTCGGCGGACGAGTGACCACCGCGCGCACCAGATCGACCCGGTAATCATTCGCTTCCACTACGGTAAAATGCAGCGGCGGAAGCGACACGACGTCGCCAATGCGCGGGATATGACCATTGGCGGAGATCACCAGCCCGGCAACGGTGGCAATATCCTCATCGTCATTGATCAGTGGATCCAGCCCCAGCGCCTGCTGCAGCGCATGCAGGTCGGTCGACCCCTTAATAAGCCAGCCATCGCCATCAATGACAATCTCTGGCGTCTCATCAGCGTCCGGGAATTCACCGGCAATGGCTTCAAGGACGTCCAGCGGCGTGACCAGCCCCTGCACCACGCCAAATTCATTAGTTACGATGACGAAGCTGCCGCGCGCCCGACGCAGGACCCCGAGCAGATTGATCGGGTCCAGCGTTTCCGGAACGACAATTGCCGGGGAGGCAGAAGCCAGCGCCGCGACGTTTTCCCCCGACTCCAGGGCCACCAGCATCTCTTTCGCCCGCACGATACCAATGATTTCATCCAGCTCTCCGCGGCAGACCGGGAAGAGGCTGTGCGGCGACGACAGCAGCTGACGACGAATTTCATCTTCACTCTGCTCAGCGTCGACCCAGCTGATTTCTCCGCGCGGGGTCATGATGCTGCGCAGGGAGCGCTGGGCCAGGGTCAGCACGCCGTTAATCATGTAGCGCTCTTCTTCCGCAAAGGCGCCCTCGGGAACGGGCACCGCGGCTGGACTGTCTGCGTCATGGCTGACGGAGGCCTGTTTGCGGCCGCCCATCAGGCGCAGGATGGCATCCGCGGTACGAGCGCGCAGCGGCAGCGTCGACTGGTGGCGAACAAAGTTACGGCGCGCCACCTGGTTAAAGAACTCGATAATGATCGAGAAACCGATCGCCGCGTACAGATACCCTTTTGGAATGTGGAAGCCAAACCCTTCCGCCACCAGGCTAAGGCCAATCATCAACAGGAAGCTCAGACAGAGCACGACCACCGTCGGGTGCTGGTTGACAAAGCGCGTCAACGGCTTGGAGGCCAGCAGCATCAAGATCATCGCGATCACCACCGCCGCCATCATCACCGGCAGATGGTTAACCATCCCGACCGCCGTGATCACGGCGTCCAGGGAGAAGACGGCATCCAGCACCACTATCTGCAATACTACTACCCAGAAACTGGCATAGCCTTTACCGTGACCGGCATCGTGCTGGCGGTTTTCCAGCCGTTCATGCAGCTCGGTTGTCGCCTTAAACAACAAGAAGATCCCGCCGAGCAGCATGATGAGATCGCGCCCGGAAAAGGAGAAATCGGCGATGGTAATCAGTGGTTTCGTCAGCGTCACCATCCAGGAGATGACCGACAGCAGCCCCAGGCGCATCACCAGCGCCAGTGACAGGCCGATCAGACGCGCTTTATCGCGCTGCTTCGGCGGCAGTTTGTCCGCCAGGATGGCAATAAACACCAGGTTGTCGATACCGAGCACAATTTCCAGAACGATAAGCGTCAACAGGCCGGCCCAGATTGAGGGATCCATTAACAATTCCATGTACGACTCCGGTTTGCGGCAAGGTCAGTCATCGCCATGCCATGCAGGGGCGCGACACCAGGTGCTGAAAGAAATGCGGGATACGTAGAGGTGGCAATCAGATGCCAGAAAGTGAAAAGACGTCGATGACGGTCCATACTGCGGGCTATGCCCTATACTCCTGAGTAATTAAACGGAAGTTAAACATAGCAAAATATAGATCGAAATTGGAAATAATTTACCTGAATTTGCAATAACTAAGGCTATTTTTTGCGCTGCAAAATTATTCGCAGACGATACGTGATTAACGGATCTTCATCACATTAATTATTTTTTCACTGTCTAAAATAATTCGCGGTAGTAACTATTTTCTATCTTACACCCTAACTGAATCGATTTTGTCCTCAAGAGTGATTCAGGATGTATCAAAGCAGATGATGCATTCACGATAATAAAGGAGGTAGCAAGTGACGATTGCTATTGTAATAGGCACACATGGTTGGGCTGCAGAACAGCTGCTGAAAACAGCAGAAATGCTGTTGGGCGAGCAGGAAAACGTTGGCTGGATCGATTTCGTTCCGGGTGAAAATGCCGAAACGTTGATCGAGAAATACAACGCCCAGTTGGCAAAACTGGATACCAGTAAAGGCGTGCTGTTTCTCGTCGATACATGGGGAGGCAGCCCTTTCAACGCTGCGAGCCGCATTGTCGTCGATAAAGAGCATTACGAAGTTATCGCCGGCGTCAATATCCCGATGCTGGTGGAAACCTTCATGGCCCGCGACGACGATCCTTCCTTTGATGAACTGGTCGCCTTAGCGGTTGAAACCGGCAGCGAAGGCGTGAAAGCGCTTAAAGCCAAACCGGTGGAAAAAGCGGCCCCTGCGCCCGCGCCTGCCGCAGCGCCAAAAGCCGCCGCACCGGCCAAACCCATGGGCCCGGACGACTACATGGTAATTGGCCTTGCGCGTATAGACGACCGTCTGATCCATGGTCAGGTCGCCACCCGCTGGACCAAAGAGACCAACGTTACCCGCATCATCGTTGTCAGTGATGAAGTGGCCGCGGATACCGTGCGTAAAACTCTGCTGACCCAGGTTGCGCCGCCGGGCGTCACCGCTCACGTGGTGGATGTGGCCAAAATGATCCGCGTCTACAACAACCCCAAGTATGCCGGACAGCGCGTTATGCTGCTGTTTACTAACCCGACCGACGTTGAACGTATCGTCGAGGGCGGCGTGAAAATCACCAGCGTCAACATCGGCGGTATGGCGTTCCGCCAGGGTAAAACCCAGGTTAACAACGCGATTTCAGTCGATGCCAAAGATATTGAGGCGTTTAAAAAGCTGAACGCCCGCGGTATCGAGCTGGAGGCACGTAAAGTGTCCACCGATCCGAAACTGAAAATGATGGATCTGATCGCTAAGGTTGATAAATAACCCGGCGGATCGCGCCCCAGTTTTCACTTTAAGACTTAATCAACAGGAGAAGTACAATGGAGATTACCCTTCTTCAGATTGTGCTGGTGTTCATCGTCGCGTGTATTGCGGGTATGGAGTCGGTACTTGATGAATTTCAGTTCCACCGTCCTCTGATCGCCTGTACGCTGATCGGCGCCGTTCTCGGCGATATGAAAACCGGTATTATCATCGGCGGTACGCTGGAGATGATAGCCCTGGGCTGGATGAACATCGGTGCGGCGGTAGCCCCTGATGCCGCGCTGGCGTCCATTATTTCCACCGTCCTGGTTATTGCCGGCCATCAGAGCATCGGCGCCGGTATCGCGCTGGCTATCCCGCTGGCGGCGGCAGGCCAGGTGCTGACCATCATCGTGCGCACCATCACCGTGGCCTTCCAGCACGCGGCGGATAAAGCGGCGGAGAATGGCAACCTGACCGCCCTGTCGTGGCTGCACGTCTCGTCCCTGTTCCTGCAGGCGATGCGTATCGCTATCCCGGCCGTTATCGTGGCGATTTCCGTCGGCACCAGCGAAGTTCAGGGCCTGCTGAATGCTATCCCGGAAGTGGTCACCAGCGGTCTGAACATCGCCGGCGGTATGATCGTGGTTGTCGGTTATGCAATGGTCATCAACATGATGCGCGCAGGCTATCTGATGCCGTTCTTCTACCTCGGCTTCGTCACCGCCGCCTTCACCAACTTCAACCTGGTGGCCCTGGGTGTGATTGGTGCGGTCATGGCAATCCTCTACATCCAGCTGAGCCCGAAATATAACCGCGTCGCCGGTGCGCCGGCTCAGGCGGCTGGTAACAACGATCTCGATAACGAACTGGACTAACAGGTGAGCGAAATGGTTGATATGACTAAAAATACCACCGAGAAAAAACTCACACAGAGTGATATTCGTGGCGTGTTCATTCGTTCTAACCTGTTCCAGGGTTCATGGAACTTCGAACGTATGCAGGCGCTGGGGTTCTGCTTCTCTATGGTTCCGGCGATTCGTCGTCTGTACCCGGAGAACAACGATGCGCGTAAGCAGGCGATTAAGCGTCACCTTGAGTTTTTCAACACCCACCCTTACGTTGCCGCTCCGGTACTGGGCGTAACGCTGGCGATGGAAGAGCAGCGCGCCAATGGCGCAGAGATTGACGATGGCGCTATCAACGGCATCAAAGTCGGTCTGATGGGACCGCTGGCCGGCGTTGGCGACCCGATCTTCTGGGGTACCGTGCGTCCGGTGTTTGCAGCCTTAGGCGCCGGGATCGCGATGAGCGGTAGCCTGCTCGGTCCTCTGCTGTTCTTTATCCTGTTCAACGCGGTGCGTCTGCTGACCCGTTACTACGGCGTCGCCTATGGTTATCGCAAAGGCGTGGATATCGTTAAAGATATGGGCGGCGGCTTCCTGCAGAAACTGACTGAGGGGGCGTCAATCCTCGGCCTGTTTGTCATGGGGGCGCTGGTTAACAAGTGGACGCATGTGAACATTCCGATGGTGGTGTCAAAAATCACCGGCTCTGACGGACAGGTTCACGTCACCACGGTGCAGACTATCCTTGATCAGCTGATGCCGGGTCTGGTGCCGCTGCTGTTGACCTTCGCCTGTATGTGGCTGCTGCGTAAGAAAGTTAACCCGCTGTGGATCATCGTTGGCTTCTTCGTCATCGGTATCGCCGGCTACGCGGTCGGCCTGCTGGGTCTGTAATTTCCAGGCTGTACGCCGGGGGCTTGCCCCCGGCTTTTTTTTATCAGGAGAAACGCAAAGCAATGACCTTCACGGACCTGGTGATCATCCTGTTTATCCTTGCGCTACTGGCCTACGCGATATATGACCAGTTTATTATGCCGAGGCGAAACGGCCCGGTACTGCTGGCCATCCCCCTGCTTCGCCGCAGTCGCGTTGACGGCATGATCTTTGTCGGCCTCACCGCCATTCTGATCTATAACAACATTACCCAGCACGGCACGGCGATCACCACCTGGCTATTATCTGCGCTGGCGCTGATGGGGCTCTATTTATTCTGGATCCGTACGCCGAAAATCATTTTTAAACCGCGCGGCTTTTTCTTCGCCAACGTGTGGATAGAATATCAGCGGATTAAAGAGATGAATTTATCCGAGGACAGTGTGCTGGTGATGCAATTAGAGCAACGGCGGCTGCTGATACGCGTACGAAATATCGACGATCTGGAGAAGATATACAAACTTCTCATTACAACTCAATGACTTAAAAATATAGCCAGCGCTATATTATTCCCGTTAGCAGCGGAGAAATATTATAGCCACGGCTATATTTCCCGCCTAACCTTATCTTTTTTATTAACTATTTTTTCACTTATAAATTTAAATGAAAATCGTTATCATTTGGTTATTAAAATAGCCCTCTTCTGTTATTGTTTTATATTCTAAAAATATGTTAAGGTTGCGCCCGTCGTTGGGGAGTAGCCGATTTCCTGCCCGCCAGGAAATGTACGTGTCAACATACTCGTTGCAAAACGTGGCACGTACGGGTTGAAGAGATTCAATCAGGCGAGACCATAGATACATCACTGCTGTACGTATTGCTCAGCCATTGAGCGGCTCCGCGTATGTTTACTGGGGGCAGCGATGTGTCATATGGATTATCCCCGGTCAGGACACGCACATGAATTTATCCGCTACCATTCTTCTCGCTTTCGGCATGTCCATGGACGCCTTCGCAGCCTCCATCGGCAAAGGCGCCACCCTGCATAAACCCAAATTTTCAGAGGCAGTACGCACCGGGCTGATTTTTGGCGCCATTGAAACCCTGACACCGCTGGTCGGCTGGGGGCTTGGCATGCTGGCCAGCCAGTTTATCCTCGAGTGGAATCACTGGATTGCCTTTATTTTACTGGTGTTTCTCGGCGGGCGAATGATCGTCGAAGGTTTTCGCGGCGACAGCGACGAGGCGTGCGAGGCGCCTCACCGACATGGTTTCTGGCTTCTGGTCACCACCGCCTTCGCCACCAGCCTTGACGCGATGGCCGTCGGCGTCGGTCTGGCCTTCCTGCAGGTCAGCATTGTGACCACCGCGCTGGCGATCGGCTGCGCCACCTTTATCATGTCGACGCTGGGGATGATGGTCGGTCGCTTTATCGGCCCGCTGCTTGGCAAACGAGCCGAAATTCTCGGCGGTATCGTGCTGATTGGCATCGGCAGCGAAATCCTCTGGAGCCATTTCGCCGGTTAAGCTTTACGCTTCGCGCTGCCAGCAGTGGATCATAAAATCGGTCTGGCAACCAAAGGTCGGCTGCTGACGCAGCGCGGCGTGCACTTCGGCTTTAGCCCGCCATGCGAACGGCGTCATCTGCAGCAGGGCCTGCGCTTCACTTCCCGTCAGGATCATCGGGTAAGCCAGCTGCTGCTGAGCCTCCAGGCGGAACCCCGGCATCGCTTCCGTCTTCAGCTCATGCAGGCGAACTTCATCGTAAATCAGCCCTTTCAGCTCCAGTAGGTGACGGGGACCCGGCGTGGCGGTGATCACCCAACCACCGGGACGCACCACCCGCGCCAGCTCTTCGGCGTTGCAGGGCGCGTAAATGCGCACTACCGCGTCGAAGCTAGCGTCGGAAAATGGCAGGCGCTGGCTGGAGGCCACGCAAAAATTCACCTGCGGGTAGCGTTTTGCCGCCGCGCGGATCGCCGGCTTCGACACGTCCAGCCCCCAGCTGCGGCTGGCGATCGCGGCAAACGCGTGGGTGTAATACCCCTCGCCACAGCCGATATCCAGTAAATCCGTAGGGGCGTAATGTCGCAGCCGCTCAGCGATAGCATCCCGTAGCGGCTGATAATGTCCGGCGTCGAGGAACGCCCGCCGGGCCTGCATCATTTCGGCGCTATCGCCGGGATCGCGCGACCGCTTGAACTGCACCGGTAGCAGATTGACGTACCCCTCTTTCGCCAGATCGAACTGGTGCCGCTGCGGGCAGGAATAGTGGTTGTCGCTACGGCTGAGCGGCGCGTGACAAAGGGGGCAACTGTATGACATGACGGCTCCGGTGTTGCTGAAAGGGCGAAAGTGTAGCGCTATTCGCCCCTGCAGACCACTGTTACAGCGCCGGCCCCTGTGGGTGGCTATCGTGCATTACGATCAGATTCTCCGCCCCTTGCGGCATGCCGTCCGGCATGACGTTCTCCAGCCGCAGGACATCGCCCATGATCTGGCTGAAGACCGGCGCGGACACAGCGCCGCCGTAATAGGAACCATTGCTCGGATCGTTCATCACCACCACCAGCGCGAACTGTGGTCGACTGGCGGGCGCCACGCCGGCGGTATAGGCCACATACTTATCGATATATTTGCCGTCCGGGCCGATTTTCTTCGCCGTGCCGGTTTTTACCGCCACCCGGTAGTCGCGTACCGCCGCTTTGGTACCGCCCCCGCCCGGGAGCGCCACGCTCTCCATCATATGTTCCACGCTATGCACAATACTCTCCGGCATCACCCGCGTGCCCATCACCGGCGGATCGATGCGGGTAATCGACAGTGGTCGCGCAATGCCGAAGCCGCCGATGGTGGCGTAGACGTGGGCGAGCTGGAGCGGGGTGACCATCAAACCATAGCCGAAGGCGAAGGTGGCGCGATCCAGTTGCCCCCAGTAGCGGCGATGCGGCATCAGCCCGGCGCTTTCGCCGGTCAACCCCAGCCCCGTCGGTTCGCCGAAGCCGAAAGCTTTATAGGTATCGATCAGATGCTGCACCGGCATGGCGAGCGAGAGGTGGGACACGCCGGTATCGCTGGATTTCTGCAGGATCCCGGTCAGGCTCAGCTCCGGATAATAGCCCACATCGCGAATACGATGGCCATCGAGGACGAACGGATGGGTATCCACCACGCTGTCTGGCTGGACAATCCCCTGCTGCAGCGCAGTCATGATCACCAGCGGTTTGACCGTCGACCCGGGCTCGAAGGTGTCGCTGATGGCCCGGTTGCGAAAATCATCCAGCGTCGCGCTATCGCGATTGTTCGGATTGAAGTCCGGATAGCTGGCCATCGCCAGGATCTCGCCGGTATCAATTTTGATCAATACCGCCGCCCCGGACTCTGCTTTGTTCCAGCGGACGGCGTTGTCGAGGGCGTCTTCCGTCACCGTCTGCAGGCGTTCATCAATACTCAGCTGCAGATTATGCGCCGGTACCGGCGGCACTTCGGTAATGTTCTCAATGACATTACCATGTTTATCTTTACGCACCAGACGTCGCCCGGGTTTACCGGTCAACTGGGCGTTAAAGCTTTTCTCCACCCCTTCGATGCCCTGATTATCAACATTGGTAAAGCCCAGCAGATTGGCAGCCACGTGGCCCGCCGGGTAGAACCGTCGCGATTCATCGCGCAGGTAGACGCCCGGCAGATGCAGTTTATCAATCCACTCTGCCTGCTCGGGATTGATCTGACGCGCCAGATAGAGAAAGCGAGCGTGGGGATGACTCTGTACCCGCTGGGCCAGCTCTCCGAGGTTGAGATGCAGCGCTTCGGCCATCGCCTGCCAGCGGGGCCCATAGCCCACACCGCCCTTCTCCATAGTGGTCTGCGGGTCGATCCAGATAGCACTGACCGGAACGCTCACCGCCAGCGGCCGTCCTTCCCGGTCGCTGATCATCCCCCGCTCAACCGCTACGGGTTCTTCGCGCAGGGAGCGCATATCTTCTTGTTTTACCAGGTTATCGGGGGAGATAATTTGTAGCCAGCCCACGCGGACCAGCAGCAGCCCCAGACAACCGAGAATGGCCACACACAGTAACCCGAAGCGAATCGGGGTGAAACTGGCGGCGGACTTCGTTTTTTTCTTTAGCACCATAGCTCCGGCATTGTTTTGCAACCAACTGATTTAACAGAAAATTAGCAAAACAGACTGCTACACAATGCTAATAAAGATGAGTATTTGCAACAAGACGCGACGGGAGGGGGAAAAATGACATGCTTTGCAATAAAAATGCAAAAGCCCCGCGCAGGCGAGGCTTTTATACAAGAAGAGTGGTCTTGTATCAGATAGCAGTTACGTTAACTGCAGCCGGACCTTTCTGGCCGTCCTGAATTTCGAACTCAACGTTCTGGCCTTCAGCCAGAGTTTTGAAGCCGTTACCCTGGATAGCGGAGAAGTGTACGAACACGTCTTTGCTGCCATCAGCCGGAGTAATGAAACCAAAACCTTTAGACTCGTTGAACCACTTAACTTGACCTTTAATCTTTGCCATTTGCAAAATTCCTTAGACTGTTTTCTTCGCCTGCTGGCGTTTACCTAGATAAAACTGACACATAACTGCATGAGGCACTAATTTAAGGTTCGGCAGAGAAGCGGTATTCAACGACAACGTGTTTACTCAGGACTTCTTTACTGAAAATGCCACACATAAACAGAACTGTACCTCGTTTAACCCGAAACGTGTTATCACACACTACGTAAATAATGGCAAGCCATTTTTAAACGTGTCTCGATCGTTCGCACAAATTATAAGGTAATCATTTGATCGCCTGCACATTTATGCGTCTTTGCCGCCCCTGGCAAGGCGCTACAGCATCAGCCAATATCGCCCATTCGCTGCCTCATTACTGCAACTTTTTTACCATAGCTCAACAACTTCGCTTCGTCCAGGTATGTCCGTACACGAACTGCTGTGATGTAAGCGTCTGGTGGGCAACGGTGAATATTGATGCGCATAATTCGTTATAACTCCAGACTAAAAATCGCTAAGCCGTGCCAGTGTAGTGATAATAAAACCTGTTAGTCGTCACGCTAAAAATAGTGCTAATTCTGCACCTTAATAATGAAAAAAAGATGACAGTGTCACGTTACCCAACAATAAACGCGGCGAGAATGACTTTATTTACAGCGTGTAATAAAGAGGATATTGCACTAAGAAAGGAATAATGGAATAAGAATAAGATATTACCGCCCGCTATCATGCAGGTGCGCATCTTATGATGCACACCTGTCGGGCGCCTTAACGTTCAGCTACCAGGCGGATAAACTCATCCTCCCCTTTCGCCTTGCCGGCGACGGTCGGCTCAGCCACATCCTCTTTCTCTGGCGCATTAGCTTCGCACAGGCGACGTAACAGCGCATTCTGCCGCTTTTGCTGATCCAGCAGCGCTTGCAGCAGCTCTATCTGCTCATTCGCCCGCGAACTGGCGCGGTTGACGAAGAACCATAACAACAGACCAACAAGCAGCAGCGCCACGGACACAGCCAGCGATGCCAGATTTAAAATCCCAGGATTTAGTAACTCACTCATTTCACCACCTCAAAGAGAAGGCGTTCATTCTACCACCCGCGGCGCAGAAGGAAATCAGTCGGCAGAAAAATGTCTTACCACGGAATAAATTTATTAATAGTGCAAATGCCGCTGAAAAACTGAACATCCTGGTCGCACATTACGTTAAGCATCTGAGTCCACAGCAACAGGCAGCCTGCTATGATGACTATCAGTAAAACCCACCGTAATTTTTTCACTCCACTCTCCGCATCAGTACGCAATGTCGCCAGGATAGCACGGCCTTCTTAAACCGCGGCTAACTGTATTACGAAAGGTAAGTTTAGGAATCATCGACTTGTTTCAAAACGTGTTCGTGTCAAAATCACGCCAGGGATCATACAAATAATGAGGCATCAATGCGATTAATCATTCGTACTATTATCTTGGTGGCTATCTTATGGATTGGCGTATTATTGAGCGGTTATGGGGTGTTATTCCACAGTGAGGAAAACGTCGGCGGTCTGGGTCTTAAGTGCCAATACCTCACCGCCCGCGGAGTCAGCACCGCACTTTATGTTCATTCCGACAGCGGAGTGATCGGCGTCAGCAGTTGCCCTCTGCTGCGTAAAAGCACAACCGTGGTTGATAACGGCTAACATCGAACCGGCGATCGCGACGTAGCGCCGCGGTCGCCAACCCGGTATCCGCCGCCTCAGAACGGATAGTCGTTGTATCCCATTTGTTCAGAAATCTTACGCGCCGCCTGATGGAGCATCGCCACGTATTCATGCAAGCGTTCTTCAGAGAAACGTAGCGTTGGGAAAGAGATGCTCAGCCCGGCGATGACCACGCCGAAACGGTCAAACACCGGCACGCCAATGCAGCGCAGCCCCTCTTCCTGTTCCTCATTATCCTCGCCATAGCCCTGCTCGCGAACGCCATCCAGCACTTTTAGCAACTCCTCGGTGCTGGTAATGGTCCGCTCGGTGCTGCGCTTATACTCCACGCCGTCGAGGATCTGCTCCACTTCGCTGCGATCGCGCCATGCCAGCAGCACCTTGCCAATCGCGGTACTGTACAGCGGGTTGCGGCGGCCAATACGCGAGTACATCCGCAGGTTATACATCGAGTCAATTTTATGGATGTAGACGATACTGTCTTCATCCAGCGCCCCAAGATGGATGGTCTCTTTCGTCAGTCGCGAAAGTTCGCGCATCTGAATATCGGCGCTGCGCACCAGGTCGACGTTCTGCAGCGCGCGCGCGCCCAGTTCGAACAGCTTGAGGGTGAGAGAGTATTTCTCAGACTCTCCTTCCTGTGCCACATAGCCCAGTGATTTCATGGTCTGTAAAAAGCGATAAACGGTGCTTTTCGACATCATGACGCGCTGGGACAGTTCGGTAATGCCAATTTCACGCTCTTCACCCAGCGCCTGTAGGATGCCGAAAACCTTCAATACCGAAGAGACAGAATCTGGCTGTTTATCCAAATCTGCACCTGCCATTTATCACCTCGTCGTAACTGTTTTATAAAAATTAGAACCGGTTTTTATTATAAATTCGCCGCCTCTGAGCCGCAATCATTCTTCTGCCACTTCGTTACAAATCTGCGACATACTGCGAATTAATCAATGCTAAACTCATCATTCAAAAAACCGTTTCATTTAAGACTCATATTCACCATGGATAAAAATTCTTCTGATGGCGTGCCGTTGCCGCAACGCTATGGCGCCATTCTGACCATCGTGCTTGGGCTGACCATGGCCGTGCTTGACGGGGCTATCGCCAACGTCGCGCTGCCGACTATCGCCAGCGATCTCAACGCCTCACCGGCGGCTTCAATCTGGATCGTTAACGCCTACCAAATCGCCATTGTCATCGCCCTGCTGCCGCTCTCCTTCCTCGGCGACATGGTCGGCTATCGGCGTATCTATAAGATAGGCCTGGTGGTGTTTATCTTTACCTCGCTGGCCTGCGCGCTGTCGCGTAGCCTCGAAATGCTAACCTTCGCCCGCGTCGCGCAGGGATTGGGCGGCGCCGCGCTGATGAGCGTCAACACCGCGCTGATCCGTCTGATTTATCCGCAGCGCTTTCTTGGTCGCGGCATGGGCATTAACTCTTTTGTCGTTGCCGTCTCTTCGGCGGCCGGCCCGACTATCGCCGCAGCGATCCTCTCCCTCGCCTCATGGCAATGGCTGTTTTTAATAAACGTGCCTCTCGGCATCGTCGCCTTTATTCTGGCCATGCGCTTTCTGCCGCCCAACAGCGCGCGCAGCAAAATCATCCGCTTCGATCTGCCGAGCGCCATTATGAACGCCCTTACCTTCGGGCTGCTGATCACCGCCCTGAGCGGTTTCGCCCAGGGGCAGTCCACTCAGCTGGTGCTGGCGGAGGTCGCCGCTATGCTGGTGGTGGGGTTCTTCTTCGTTCGCCGCCAGCTCACGATGCCCGTCCCCCTGCTGCCGGTCGACCTGCTGCGTATCCCACTCTTCTCTCTCTCTATCTGCACTTCCATCTGCTCCTTCTGCGCGCAGATGCTGGCGATGGTCTCTCTGCCCTTTTTTCTGCAGTCGATGATGGGGCGCAGCGAAGTGGAGACGGGTCTACTGCTAACGCCGTGGCCGTTAGCGACCATGGTGATGGCGCCGCTGGCCGGCTATTTGATCGAGAAATGTCATGCCGGGCTGCTGGGGGCTATCGGTTTGCTGATTATGGCCTGCGGCCTGTTCGGCCTGGCGCTGCTGCCCTCGTCGCCCTCCGATCTGGATATCATCTGGCGCATGGCGCTGTGCGGCGCCGGCTTCGGGCTGTTTCAGTCGCCGAACAACCATACCATCGTCGCCTCGGCTCCGAGCCATCGTAGCGGCGGCGCCAGCGGCATGCTGGGCACCGCTCGCCTGCTCGGACAGAGCACCGGCGCGGCGCTGGTGGCGCTGCTATTCAATTTGCTCGGTAACAACGGCACCCACACCGCCCTGCTGCTGGCCGGCACCCTGGCTATCGTCGCCGCGCTAATTAGCGGTCTGCGGGTCACTCAGCCGCGCGCAGCCTGACGGACGGTAAAAAAAATCCGCAGCTTGCGGGCTGCGGATTGTCGTTTTCAGCGTCAGAAGATGGATTATTTCAGATATTCACCGCTACGCAGGGCTTCAATACGCTTATCCAGCGGCGGGTGAGTCATAAACAGTTCGCTCATGGATTTCGCTTTACCGTTAATGCAGAACGCCATCATGCTGCTGGCTTCCTGCGGCTCATAGCTGGTTTTCAGACGCTGCAGGGCTGCAATCATCTTCTCGCGGCCTACCAGACGCGCCGAGCCGGCGTCAGCATGGAACTCACGGTAACGCGAGAACCACATGGTGATTATGCTGGCCAGAATACCGAACACCAGCTCAAGCACCGTGGCGACGGCGAAGTAGATCAGCGGGTTGCCATTGCTGCTCTCCCCTTCATCTTCCCGGTTGCCGCCGAGGAAACCGGCCGCAATCTGCGCGATAACGCGGGAGATAAAGATAACGAAGGTGTTCACCACCCCCTGGATCAGGGTCATGGTAACCATATCGCCATTGGCGATGTGGCTGATTTCATGGGCAATGACCGCTTCCGCTTCATCACGGCTCATGTTTTGCAACAGCCCGGTGCTGACGGCGACCAGCGAGGCGTCACGACGCGCGCCGGTGGCGAAGGCGTTAATGTCAGGCGCGTGATAGATAGCTACCTGCGGCATGGCAATACCTACCTGCTGCGCCTGCTGCGCAACGGTATTCATCAGCCAGCGTTCCGTTTCGTTGCGCGGCTGCTCGATCACTTCCCCACCCACTGACTTCAGCGCCATCCACTTCGACATCATCAGCGAAACGATAGAACCACCGAAGCCGAACAGCAGGGCCATAATCAGAAGACCGGTCATGCTGCTGGATTGGATCCCCGTGAGGCTTAACACCAGCCCGAACACGACCATCACTGCCAGGTTCGTCAGCAGGAAAAGCGCGATTCGCATCATAATTTTCTTTTTACCTCAATTTAACAAAACGCACTATGCGATTACCCACATCGTATGGGTCAGGCTGCAATTTTCAACCATCAGCCCCCGCTAAGTCACGATAAAAACACAACTTTACATTTTGTAGCATCTTGCTGACAGCGGCAGCACAGGTTGACATTTTGTTAGATGAGCTGAATGGCGATGACAACGCGCACAAAAAAAACGGGCACCTCTCAGGGTGCCCGTTAGCAACTTATTTGCTGGCCGGCGGTTCCACCGCCGGGCGCGCTTTTTCCAGATGCGCCAGGTCTACCGCGATATGGACCGTTTCATCAAGATACGGATCCGGCTCCTGGTAATCCTTCGGCAGATCGTCCAGTTTTTTCAGCGGCGGCTTGCCTTCGCGTTTCAGGCGATCGTTAATCCGCGCCAGACGAATCGCATCATCTTCTTCGTTCTCTTTCTCACGCTGGGCGTAGTTCAGAGAGACGATGTTACGTTTGTCCTTCATCGCGTTATAACGGGCAATATCCTTCATGATGTACTGGAATTCAGGATCCTGCGCAATACGCTCGTCGTGGCGCTTGAGCAGCTCCGGTCCAAACGGGGTCAGATCCCCGGACTTCACATAGGTGGCCGCGTTGATGCTATCCCACGGCAGCGCGTTGTCTTCATACTGCTCGCCGGTTTCGCGATCTTCATTGCCGGTTGGCATCATGATATCCGGCGTCACGCCTTTGCGCTGCGTACTGCCGCCGTTAATACGATAGAACTTCTGGATGGTGTACTGGACGGAACCCAACGCCGGCCACTCCGGACGCAGCATTTGATCGTAAATACGATTCAACGAGCGATACTGCTGTACCGTCCCTTTACCGAAGGTCGGTTCGCCAACGATCAGCGCGCGGCCATAGTCCTGCATCGCTGCGGCGAAGATCTCAGACGCCGAGGCGCTAAAGCGGTCAACCAGCACCACCAGCGGCCCTTTGTAATAAACCACGCCATCGTTGTCGCTGTCTTCGCGCACTTTGCCATTATTATCCCGCACCTGCACCACCGGACCGGACGGAATAAACAGACCCGAGAGCGATACCGCCTCTGTCAGCGCTCCGCCGCCGTTGCTGCGCAGGTCAATGATGATGCTGCTGACGTTCTGTTTTTCCAGCTTCTGCAGCTGCACTTTCACGTCATCGGTCAGGCCAACGTAAAAGCCTGGGATATCCAGCACGCCGACTTTTTCTTTCCCGACGGTTTTCACCGACATCTTCACCGCACGGTCTTCCAGACGAATGCGCTCGCGGGTCAGCGTTACAATACGCGTCTTGGCTCCTTTACCGGCCGGCAGGATTTCAAGACGAACCTTGCTGCCCTTCGGCCCTTTAATCAGCGCCACGACGTCATCCAGACGCCAGCCGATGACATCAACCATCGACTTCCCGGTCTGGCCAACGCCAACGATGCGATCGCCGACGCTGATCGCTTTGCTTTTCGCGGCTGGACCGCCCGCCACCAGCGAATTAATGACGGTATAGTCATCATCCATCTGCAGCACGGCGCCGATCCCCTCGAGTGAGAGGCTCATTTCGGTGTTGAACTGCTCGGTATTACGCGGCGACAGATAATTTGTGTGCGGATCGATTTCGCGAGCGAAGGCGGTCATCGCCAGCGAGAAGACATCTTCGCTGTTGGTTTGCGCCAGGCGACGGATAGCAAACTTATAGCGACGGGTTAAGGTGTCGCGGATCTCTTTATCGTCTTTACCCGCCAGCTTCAGGCTTAACTGGTCAAACTTAACCTTAGCGTCCCACAGCTTGTTCAGCTCGGCCTCGTCTTTTGGCCACGGCGCTTTGGAGCGGTCAAGGTTGAAATTATCATTGCCGGTAAAGTCCATCGGACGTTCAAGCACCTTCAGCGCATACTGATAGCGCTCGAAGCGGCGCTGTTGCCCCAGGTTGTAGAGGTCGTAAAAGACGTCCAGTTTCCCGCTGCGCAGCTCATCGCCAATTTGGTCTTTTTTAGCCGCAAACTTCGCCACATCGCTGGCCAGCAGCACATTGTGGCTGTAGTCCAGCAGGTTCAGGTAACGGTCAAAAATCTTTGCCGAGAAGGCGTTGTCGAGATCAAACTGACGGTAATGAGAGCGGGTAAAGCGCGACGTCACGCGCTCGCTTACCGTCGCGTGCTGCGGCTCTTCTTTCAGCACGGGGATTTGATCTGCGCGGGTTATGTCATCAACAGCGAATGCATGGCCTGCTATTGCCAGCAGGCCCGCAAGCGCGGTGATTTTAAAAAATGTGTTCATGCCTGGCCCGGCCTCCGTTTCAGAACACCAGGTGTTCTGCGCGTACAATCATTGACATACCAGAAGTCAGCTGTACACGAACGCCATCTTTGGTGATTTCCAGAACGGTGGCGTCCATGGCGTTATTGCCTGCTTTTACCTTCAGCGCCTGGCCGACGGTCAGAACGGAAACATCCGATACCGGAGTAAGACGCTCTTCACGCGGGGCTTTGGCCGCAACAGGACGCGGTTTACGCTGTTCAGCGCCTTCTTTACGACGCGGCTGCTGAGGACGCGGTTTACGCTCGCGGCGAACGCCTTCATCCTGCTGGCCTGCGGCCGCAGCGGCTTCGCGTTTTTTCGCCTGCTGGGCTGCGCGCTGCGCCTGAACGCGAGCTTTCGCTTCTTCCAGCTGCTGACGCGCATGGGCAATGTGCTGCTCTTCCAGTTCGCCGCACGGATTGCCATCCAGGTCAACGCGAATAGCGCCGGCTTTTACGCCGTACAGATAACGCCAGCTGGACGTGTAGAGACGTAATGCAGCGCGAAGCTGGGTCTTGCTGAGATTCATCTCACCACCCACTCGCTCAACGAGATCCTGAAAAATTCCGATTTTCAGGGGGCGCGCTTCACCTTCAGCGCTAAAGCACTGCGGGAAACGTTCGGCCAGAAAGGCGATAACTTCTTTACTGCTATTCAACTTAGGTTGATTTTCCATGAAATTTCCTGATTACAACGGACGTAGCCAACAAGCCGCAGGCATGAACAGGCGACATTATAATGACGTCCTCGCTAAATGCTACGTTATCCGTTGATTATCCCACGACACGGGTAAAGATTTTTTGATAATCCGTGGCCGCAATGAGTTTTTCCAGCTGCTCGACCAGCGTGCGCAACCCCTGCTCATCTTCAGCGGTGAAGCGCCCGTAAGCCGGACTATCGATATCCAGCACGCCGATAATCTGGCCATTCACGCGCAGAGGGAAGACAATTTCCGAATTACTGGCGGCATCGCAGGCAATGTGGCCGTCAAAGGCGTGGACGTCCTCGACGCGCTGGACCTGAGCCTGCGCCACCGCCGCGCCGCATACGCCTCGCCCGACCGGGATCCGCACGCAGGCCAGTTTGCCCTGGAACGGTCCCAACACCAGGGTATCGCCTTCCAGAAGGTAGAAACCGGCCCAGTTGACCTCGCTCAGCCGCTCGAACAGCAGCGCGCTGGTATTGGCGATCATCGCCAGAAAACTGGTTTCACCTGCCATTAATGCCTGGAAATCGCGGTTCAGATCCGCGTAAAATTCTGTTTTGCTCATTATATCTTCACTTTGTTGTCTTACTGCCTGATACGTACAGCCTACTAAAATAAGCATTAAATGCGCTTGGGCTCAAGATGAATTCATTCATAGGTTAAGATAGTGAGATACATTCATTCCTGTACGTAATAAATGCCGATAAAAACACCCACCCTCAAACCTGCGAAAAAGATGGTCGTGCATACCGTCAGCACGCCGCTTCCCTATGCGCATTATCAGCGCTGTACGCAGTGTGACATGCTCTTCCGCTTACCGGTGCTCAAACGCAACCAAAGCGCCTGGTGTCCGCGCTGTAACGCGAAGGTGCGCGATGGTCGCGACTGGTCGCTGACCCGCCTGGGCAGCATGGCCCTCGCGATGCTATTGCTCATGCCTTTCGCCTGGTCTGAACCTCTGCTGCGCCTGCATCTGTTGGGCGTACGCATCGACGCCAACGTCCTGCAGGGGATCTGGCAGATGACCGCGCAGGGCGATCCGATTACCGCCGCCATGGTACTGTTTTGCGCGGTGGTCGCCCCGGTGCTGCTGGTGGTCTCCATCAGCTATCTCTGGCTGGGCAATGTGCTGGGGATGAACCTGCGGCCGGTGCTGCTGATGCTCAGCAAGCTTAAAGAGTGGGTGATGCTGGATATCTATCTGGTGGGCATCGGCGTCGCCTCCATCAAGGTGCAGGATTACGCCTTCCTGCAGCCGGGCATCGGTCTGGTGGCGTTTATCTCCCTGACGTTGTTGAGCATCCTGACGCTTATTCATATGAACGTCGAAGAGCTATGGGAGCGTTTCTATCCCGAGCGTCCGGCGACCCGCGCCGATAATAATCTGCAGGTGTGCACCGGCTGCCATTACACCGGCTATCGCGACGCGCGCGGCCGCTGCCGACGCTGCCACACGCCGCTGCATCATCGCCGACCGCAGAGCCTGCAGCGCAGCTGGGCGGCGCTGATTGCCTCGCTGGTTTTCCTCTTTCCGGCCAACCTGTTGCCAATCTCCATCATCTACGTCAACGGCGCGCGCCAGGACGACACGATCCTCTCGGGGATCATCTCCCTGGCCAGCAGCAATATCGCCATTGCCGGGGTCGTGTTTATCGCCAGTATTTTGGTGCCATTCACCAAAGTTATAGTGTTATTTACCCTGCTGCTCAGCATACAATTCAAGTGCGAGCAGGGATTGCGCACCCGCATCCTGCTGCTGCGGCTAATCACCTGGATTGGCCGTTGGTCGATGCTGGATCTGTTTGTTATCTCACTCACCATGTCGCTAATAAATCGCGATCAGCTCCTCGCTTTCACCATGGGGCCGGCTGCGGTTTACTTTGGCGGCGCGGTAATTTTAACTATTCTTGCAGTTGAATGGCTGGACAGCCGCTTACTTTGGGACGCACATGAGTCAGGAAACGCCCGCTTCGCAGACTGAAGCCAGAATAAAAACCAAACGCCGTATTTCGCCATTCTGGCTGCTGCCGGTCATCGCGTTGCTGATTGCCGCCTGGCTAATCTGGACCAGCTTTGACGATCGCGGATCGACGATTACGATTGATTTCCAGTCCGCGAACGGCATCGTGCCGGGACGGACGCCGATCCGCTATCAGGGGGTTGAAGTCGGCACCGTCCAGGATATTAGCCTCAGTAAAGATCTGAGTAAGATTGAGGTTTCGGCCAGCATCAAACGCGATATGAAAGATGCGCTGCGCAAAGAGACCCAGTTCTGGCTGGTCACGCCGAAAGCCTCTCTGGCCGGCGTATCGGGCCTCGATGCGCTGGTGGGCGGGAACTACATCGGCATGATGCCGGGCAAGGGTGAACCCGAAGATCACTTTGTCGCCCTTGACACCCAACCTAAATACCGCATCAACAACGGCGAGCTAATGATCCACCTGCAGGCGCCGGATCTTGGCTCTCTGAACAGCGGCTCGCTGGTCTACTTCCGGAAAATCCCGGTCGGGCGGGTGTATGACTATTCCCTGAATGCCAATAATCAGGGGGTGACCATCGATGTGCTAATTGAGCGCCGGTTTACCAATCTGGTGAAAAAAGGCAGCCGCTTCTGGAACGTCTCAGGCGTCAAGGCCGACGTCGGCCTGAGCGGGGCCAAAGTGCAACTGGAGAACCTGTCCGCGCTGGTGAACGGCGCCATCGCCTTTGACTCCCCCGCCGATTCGCATGTCGCCTCGCAAAACGATGAATATCACCTGTATGAAGATCTGGCGCATAGCCAGCGCGGCGTGGTAGTGACCCTCGATCTGCCTGATGGCGATGGACTGAAAGCGGGCTCGACGCCGCTCATGTATCAGGGGCTGGAGGTGGGCCAGTTAAGCAAACTGAATCTAAACCCCGGCGGCAAAGTTACTGGCGAGATGACCGTCGACCCGAGCGTGGTGACGCTGCTGCGGGAGAAAACGCTGATTCAGATGAAGAAGCCGAAGCTCTCCCTCGATAACCCCAGCATTAGCACCCTGCTCACCGGCAATACCTTTGAGCTGGTGCCCGGCGAAGGCGAGCCACGCAATCACTTCTCGGTAATGCCGGCGGATAAAGCGCTGCTGGATGAGCCCAACGTCGCCACCGTTACCCTCTCGGCGCCGGAGAGCTACGGCATCGACGGCGGTCAGCCGCTGGTGCTGCACGGAGTAAAAGTCGGCCAGGTGCTGGAGCGTAAACTGACGGCCAAAGGGGTAACCTTTCAGGTTGCCATTGACCCTGAATACCGCGATCTAATTCACGGCGACAGCAAATTTGTGGTTAACAGTCGTCTGGACGTCAAAGTGGGGCTCGACGGCGTGCAGGTGCTGGGCGCCAGCGCCAGCGAATGGGTGAACGGCGGGATCAGGGTGATCCCCGGCGAAAAAGGCAAAATGCAAAGCAGCTATCCGCTGTACGCTAACCTTGAAAAGGCGCAGGAAAATAGCCTGAGCGAAGTGCCGACCACTACCCTGAGCCTGTCTGCTGAGACGCTGCCTGACGTTCAGGCCGGCTCGGTGGTGCTGTATCGTAAATTCGCCGTCGGCGAGATCATCGCCGTCAAACCGCGCAAGGATGCATTCGATATCGATCTGCATATCAAGCCGGAGTACCGCTACCTGCTGACCAACAACAGCGTCTTCTGGGCGGAAGGCGGTGCGAAGGTCAAGCTTGACGGTAACGGACTCACCGTGCAGGCCTCGCCGCTGGCGCGCGCGATCAAAGGGGCGATCAGTTTCGATAACCTCAATGGCAGCAGCGCCGGAGCACGGCTGAATAACAAACGTATCCTTTATGCATCTGAAACGGCGGCGCGCGCCGTGGGCGGCCAAATCACCCTGCACGCGTACGACGCCGGGAAGATGGCGGCCGGGATGCCGATTCGTTATCTCGGCATCGACATCGGTCAAATCCAGTCGCTGGAGCTAATCACCGCCAAAAACGAAGTGCAGGCGAAAGCGGTGCTCTATCCGGAATACGTCGGCACCTTCGCCCGCGCCGGGACCCGCTTCTCGGTGATCACTCCGCAAATCTCCGCCGCGGGCGTGGAACATCTCGACACCCTGTTCCAGGCCTACATCAACGTTGAGCCCGGCCGCGGCCCGGCGCGACGCGATTTTGAGATCCAGGATACGACGATCAGCGATTCGCGTTATATCGACGGCCTGAACATCGTGGTGGAAGCGCCGGAGGCGGGGTCGCTTGGCATCGGTACGCCGGTCCTGTTCCGCGGACTGGAAGTCGGGACGGTTACCGGACTGTCGCTGGGGTCGATGTCTGACCGAGTGATGGTTAAGCTGCGCATCAGTAAGCGCTACCAGTACCTGGTACGTAATAACTCGGTGTTCTGGCTGGCCTCGGGTTACAGCCTCGACTTCGGCCTGATTGGCGGGGTGGTGAAAACCGGTACCTTCAATCAGTTTATCCGCGGCGGGATCGCCTTTGCCACGCCGCCGGGCACGCCGCTGGCGCCGAAGGCCCAGGATGGCAAGCACTTCCTGCTGCAGGAGAGCGAGCCGAAAGAGTGGCGGGAGTGGGGCACCGCTCTGCCGCAGTAATGCCCCCTTCTCCCGCCCCGGGCAACGCCGGGCGCGGGGAGAGGGTAAACCGCACGCCCCGGTGTCACGCGCCGGGGCGTTTGTGCTAAACTGCGCACCCTTTTTTTCTGTGGTGCGCTGCCCGTGGCTGAAAATACTGTCTATTTCCCTGAAGCGTTTCTCGCTCAAATGCGCGCGGCGATGCCAGCGCATCTCTCTTTCGACGACTTTATCGCCGCCTGTCAGCGCCCGCTACGCCGCAGTATTCGCGTCAATACGCTGAAGATTAGCGTCGATGATTTCCTCTCTCTGGTTGCCCCCTACGGCTGGCAGCTCGCGCCGGTGCCCTGGTGCGCAGAGGGATTCTGGATCGAGCGAGAGGATGACGACGCGCTGCCGCTGGGCAGTACCGCCGAACATCTCAGCGGACTGTTCTATATTCAGGAAGCCAGTTCGATGCTGCCGGTCGCCGCCCTGTTCGCCGATAACCGGCAGCCCGAACGGGTGATGGACGTTGCCGCCGCCCCGGGATCGAAAACCACCCAAATTGCAGCCCGAATGGGCAACGCGGGCGGCATTCTCGCCAATGAATTCTCCGCCAGCCGGGTGAAGGTGCTGCATGCCAACATCAGCCGCTGCGGCATCAGCAACGTCGCTCTGACCCACTTCGACGGCCGGGTTTTTGGCGCGGCCTTGCCCGAAACCTTCGATGCCATCCTGCTTGACGCCCCCTGCTCCGGCGAAGGGGTTGTACGTAAAGACGCCGACGCGCTGAAAAACTGGTCGCCGGAGAGCAACTTCGACATCGCCGCCACTCAGCGCGAGCTTATCGACAGCGCCTTCCATGCTCTGCGCCCTGGCGGGACGCTGGTGTATTCCACCTGCACCCTGAATCGTGAAGAAAATCAATCGGTCATTGAGTGGCTGCTGTCCCGCTATCCGCAGGCGGTGGAGATCCTGCCGCTGGGAGAGTTGTTTCCCGGCGCAGCCGACGCCTTAACCGCGGAAGGTTTTCTGCACGTTTTTCCGCAAATTTACGATTGCGAAGGCTTCTTTGTCGCGAGGTTGCGCAAAACTGCGGCGATCGATCCGCTCCCGGCGCCAGGCTATAAGGTCGGTAAATTCCCGTTTACGCCGCTGAAGGACCGGGAGGCCGCCGCGGTAACTGCCGCCGCCAGGGCTGTTGGCCTGGAGTGGGACGCAGGCCATACGCTGTGGCAGCGGGATAAAGAGCTGTGGCTGTTTCCGCTGGCTTTGGAGCCCCTGTTCGGCAAGGTGCGCTTTTCTCGCATCGGCGTGCGCCTGGCGGAGCTGCACAATAAGGGGTACCGCTGGCAGCATGAGGCGGTTATCGCCTTTGCCGCGCCGCAGCGCGCCTTCGAGCTGTCGCAGGAGGAAGCGGAGGAATGGTATCGCGGGCGCGACGTCTATCCGCAAACCGCGCCTGGGCAGGATGAAACCATTGTGACCTTCCAGGGCGTCCCGCTGGGCCTGGCGAAGCGCGTCGGCTCCCGACTGAAGAACAGCTATCCGCGCGAACTGGTGCGCGATGGAAAACTTTTTGCCGGCAAGGTGTGAGGCCGCGCAAAAAATGCGCACTTTTTGACTGGCGCTTTTCGCCCCATTGACTACGCTGAAAAATAACGGCCATAACTGGTCGTACCACAACTCAGCTGAAAAATGGGGTGAAGCGATGAGTAAAACCAATGTCCGCATCGGCGCGTTCGAAATAGACGATGCCGAACTGCACGGTGAGCATCAGGGTGAGCGAACGTTAAGCATACCCTGCAAATCCGATCCAGACTTATGTATGCAGCTTGACGCCTGGGATGCCGACACCAGCGTGCCCGCGATTCTCAATGGCGAACATTCCGTTCTCTACCGTAAACATTACGACCGCCAGTCCGATGCCTGGGTCATGCGCCTTGCCTGACACCAATGAACCCGTCGCCTGAGACGGGTTATTTATTTCCCCGTCCCGCCGTCATCCCCTACACTAAATAGTATGTGAACCCGAGCATGAGGCCAGGATGTTTGCCTTAGTGTTGTTTATTTGCTATCTGGATGGCGGCTGCGAGGACATTGTGGTTGACGTCTACCGCGAGGAAACGCAGTGCTTAGTGGCGATGGAGGATCAGCGGATCCGCCACGGTGGCTGCTACCCGATAGAAGATTTTATTGATGGCTTCTGGCAACCCGCCAGCGAATACAGCGACTTTTAGCCTGCCGACTGCAGCGCCACCAGTGTCAGCGTCCCACCAAACACAGCGCCCGTATCAATATAGTGTTGATTATCGTGGTCATAACGCGCCTGAAGCGGCGTATGGCCAAACCAGAAATGGTCTGCGCCGGCAATAGCGCCATGGCGCCCCGCCAGGTGTTCACTCAGACGATAGCGGCTCCATAGTACCCGTTGGGGATCCACCGGCTGCTGCCAGCGATAGACCGGCGCCGGGTAATCGGCGTGGGCGATCACATGCCGCGCTTTCCCGCATTCCACTTCAATAATCAACGGTAGCCGCCGACAGTGCGCCAGCAGCCGATCGACGTCGGCCCGCTGCCGCGCATCACCCTTGACGTACCAGTCGCCACCGTTCATCTGCCAGAGCCGCATATCTCCGCTCTCCAGCGCCTCCAGCGCCATCTGCTCATGATTCCCCCGAACGGCCCTGAACCAGCGACAGCGCAACAGGCCAAGACAATCGGCGCTCTGCGGCCCGCGATCGATCAGATCGCCCACCGAGATCAGCAGATCGGCCCAGGGATCAAAACGCAACTGACGCAGGCGATTCATCAGCAGCGCAAAGCAGCCATGCAGATCGCCCATCAGCCAGATATTACGCCAGTCGCTGCCGTTAATACGTTGATACATATAATTACCTCTCAGCGGTAATTATAGGTAATTCCAGCAAAGGTCCACGGAATTTAATTTACACCTCAATCAATTTTAAACAGACGGCAAATATAGTCCGCCAGAGGATTAAGCTTGTCAGTGGCTCGCTTTAAAATAGGGGGAAATCACAACGAGGTGTTTATCGTGACAGACAATAGCCTGCATTCATCCGGCGTGCTAGCGCCGCGCTCGCATCTTATTGCCGATCTGGTGATGGGCAGATTGACACCTGCCCCCATCTGGCGGCAAAAAAATTACCGCTTTAAGTTTTTGCTGCGCACGGCCTTATTTTATAACGCCACCAGAGCGATGCTGGAAGCGCTCAGCGCTCGGGATGATTTTAATCAGCTGCTGGCCGCGCAGGCTACGCTGCCGGGCAAAGTACACCGTCAATATCTGACCCGCGATCTCAACGCCTGGCAGCGGGCGGTGGCGGTAATCAACCATTATCGCTATATCGACACCCTACGCGGATCGCGGCTGGCGCACGCTATGACCGCGGTGTCTGAGGTCCCGCTGCTGACGTTAAACGGAAAAGAGGACCGCCGGTTTACTCTTTATGCCTCCTCGGCAGGCAAAGCCGAACGTGAGGGTGAAACCACTCTGTGGCTGCGCGACAGCGACCACACCCTGCTGGCCAGCGCCACCTTCAGCGTAACCCGTGATCACGATGCCTGGCAGCTGGTTATCGGCGGTCTGCAGGGGCCACGACGTCACGTTTCTCATGAGGTGATTAAGCAGGCGACTCGCGCCTGCTACGGCCTGTTTCCGAAGCGCCTGCTGCTGGAGTTTATCTGGCAGCTGGCCGCGCGCAGCCAAATCGCGGCTATTTACGGCGTCAGCGATAACGGTCACGTGTTCCGCGCCCTGCGCTATCGCCTGAGCAAAGGCCGCCATTTCCACGCCAGCTACGACGAGTTCTGGCAGTCTATCGACGGCCACCCGGAAAGCCCCTGGCGCTGGCGGCTACCGCTATGTCTGGAAAGAAAATCGCTGGAGAGTATCGCCAGTAAAAAACGTGCTGAATATCGGCGGCGATTCCAGCTGCTGGATCAGCTGACGGAGCAGGTGGCAATATTGACGCAGCGGCATGCCGGTGACTAAATTGCGCTGTCGGTGAAGCCGAATTACAACATGGCGTTTGCTTATTATGTCAATATTTCGCTACTATCAGGGTCCCCGAAGGCCACCGGATAGTCGCTTGCATAATGAGTAAAACCGAAATTTTTCTGCTGATTATTCTGGCGGTCATTCTGCTCGGGAGCATATGGTTTATTTTCAGCGATGAAATTTGGCTATTGCTCTGCTATCTGGAAAGCCAGATATACCCTACATTCAGCGTTCCGCAATAATATTTTCCGCCCGCAAAAGTGCTCGTGCTTATTATTTATGCCACCTCGTCAGCCGGCGAGGTGTAATCGCATGAATTGCCAAATCGTTTAGATTTTGCTTATTTTATTTATCATACAAATATGTATACTAGCAGGCTTCCGATGTTGGCCCGCCAGTTAACCTGCACGCCGGGCCTGTTTAGGTGCAGGTTTTTTCTTTTCTCCGCCCTCGTTTACGGTTCCACCTTTGCCACCTCCCCCTTCCACAGGATGCGATTTATGTGTAAATGAATTGTGTATGCTAAAAACGGTGTGCTATAACGGGACATCCAGAGGCCAGCGGGTGTTTGACTGACAGGATGTCGCTGGCTATTGAGAAAGAAGACAGATAAAGATAAAAAGAGACCGAATACGATTCCTGTATTCGGTCCAGGGAAATGGCTCTTGGGAGAGAGCCGTGCGCTAAAAGTTGGCATTAATGCAGGCTAAGTCGCCTTGCACTATAAGAATAGTTTAACGCGTCAGCTTTTCCAGTCCGCGGCCAAAGTGGCTGCATAATTCCTGGAAAGGGGGCCTCTGCCAGCGAAAAAACCGCCACTGCCGTTGTCCGGCAAGGGCGGTTTTTTTGATGTTATTACAGCAGGATAGCGAGAAAGTTTAGCAGAGCTTCTGCGCTCGCTCGATAAAGGGCGCGAGGCTCATTTTTTGTCCCGGATGCTGCGGATCGTCGATCTGGATCACTGAGATCGGCTGCGCGGTGGTTTTGCCGGCTTTGACCTGCTGCTCAGCCACCTCATTGAGCGGATACTGAACCAGCGTGCTCGGGTTGATGGCGTAAAGCGCGTTACCCGGTCGACAGGTCAACATAACCTCTTCCCGGTTGAACGCCCAGCTCTCCTTCCCCACCTCAAAACGGCTCACGGTGATAATTTGTGGCGCTGCCAGAGCAGCCCCGGAGCTTGCCAGTAACAACATGGTCAGAACAATTTTTTTCATGATTTTGCCAGTTAATTCAATAAGGTTCCCAGGTGGCAAACAGACTGACGGCCAGCAGCGCCAGCGCGCCCAGCCCTATTTCAGCCTGCGTGGTTCGCAGGATCAGGCTTTCCGCCTGCGAACCGCTTGCCGACATGCGCGGTACCAGAACATACCTGTTCACTAACGCAATTACCACCATCCCGGCGACCAGCGCACATTTGATCAACAACATGCGTCCCCACGGCGATGCGCCAATCAATCCTCCCTGGATCAACAGCGCATTGAGCGCTCCGCTGGCAATCGTGCCGGCGACGGCCAGATGCCCGTAACGTGAAAAACGCGCCATGGTATAGACCGCGGCCGGCCGCCAGCGCCCCTGCGCCAGGCGCAGGCAATAGATAAAGGGCAACAGACCGCCAAACCAGCTGGCGACGCAGAAGAGATGCACAGCGTGGTTTGTCCGCTGCAGCACGCCGGTGAGACCATCGTGCATAGCGGCGTGCCCTACCCCGGCGGAAAGCAGCAGCTGTGCCGCCAGCAGGGCCACCAGCTGGCGGGCGCCGTGACGGGGACGGATCCACACTACCGCGAGTGCGATCCACGCCAGTAGGAGCTGCCAGATCCATACTCCACCAAAGCGGGTCCCGGCCACCGCCTGCCACACGGCGGGTCGCCAGACATCCGTCCAGCCCTCGCCCATCATTCCTCCCTGCAGGAGATACAGCGCCAGCGTAGAGATCGCGCCGATCAGCAGCAGCGGGCGCAGTAGTGGATAAAAGCGCAGCATCAGCACGCGTCTCAGCGGTACCGGCGCCCACCAGGCGCCATACAGCACGCAGCCAAAAGCCAGCATCAGGGAGATAAAGTGCCCAAAGCGCAGGGTAATATAGAGCCCGGTCAGCATCGCTTACTTCACGCTAAAGGTATATTGCCCTTTGGTTTTATGACCATCCACCGAGACCACATGCCATGCCACGGTGTACTCTCCCGGCGGCAAGGCTTCCGCCAAAGGTAACGTGACCTCGGCCGGATTATCGGCGCTGCGGGTCAGTTTTCCGGTAGCCACCGCATGCTGCTGCGGACCTGTGACGGTCACGCCGCTGAATGCGGGTTCAATACCTTCGGAAAAACTGAGCGTCAACGTCTGTGGGGAAGCTGAAAGCTGCGCCCCGGCGGTCGGGATCTGCTGCTGCAGGTGAGCGTGGGCGAAGGCGCCCGCCGCGGTTAACATCCCGGCAAGCGCAACGGAGAGGCGCAACGCGCGTCCAGCAAGAAGTCGCATATTCGTCATTCCCTTTTGTTATGTCTGTAGCACAGAGAATAACCCTGTATAATGCCAGAGTCGAGCCAGGCATCTGGCCCTGACCGGATTTATAAGCAGAGTGGAGTGGATGATGGAAAGAAATCTGGCCAAAATTTCGCAAGATGAGATGGATAAAGTCAATGTCGATCTCGCCGCCGCCGGCGTTGCTTTTAAGGAGCGGTACAATATGCCGGTGGTCGCTGATTTAGTCGAGCGTGAACAGCCTGCACATCTGCGCGACTGGTTCCGTGAACGACTGATCGCCCATCGGCTGGCCTCCGTCTCCCTTTCGCGACTACCGTGGGAGCCGAAACAGAAATAATGCGCGCTCGCCTCCTCCCCGTCGGTTGGCAAGCCCGACCAATTCCATTACGCTTATTGTTTTGCTCTGGAGCGAGCCATGCTGCGCGTCATTGATACCGAAACCTGCGGCCTGCAGGGGGGCATCGTTGAAATCGCCTCGGTCGATATAGTCGACGGGCAAATTACCAATCCCATGAGCCATCTGGTGCGTCCCGATCGGCCCATCAGCCCGCAGGCGATGGCTATCCACCGGATCACGGAAGAGATGGTCGCCGATAAGCCGTGGATTGAGGAGATTATTCCGCACTATCATGGCAGCCCGTGGTACGTCGCGCATAACGCCAGCTTCGATCGCCGGGTGTTGCCGGAGATGCACGGCGAGTGGATCTGTACGATGAAGCTGGCCCGACGCCTGTGGCCGGGAATCAAATACAGCAATATGGGGTTATATAAGTCACGTAAGCTGAACGTGACTACGCCGCCGGGACTGCATCACCACCGGGCGCTGTATGACTGCTATATCACCGCCGCGCTGCTGCTGGATATCATCAATGTTTCCGGCTGGACCCCTGACCAAATGGCCGATATCACCGGTCGGCCGGCGCTGCTGACTACTTTTACCTTCGGCAAATACCGGGGTAAGGCCGTCGCCGAGATTGCTGAAAACGATCCAGGCTATCTGCGCTGGTTATTCAACAATCTCGACCGCATGAGCCCCGAACTGCGCCTGACGCTCAGGCATTACCTCGGGGAATAGCCCCTACACTGCCGCTTTTCCCGGCAGTGTCCCCTGCGCCAGGGCGATGAAAAAGGCGTACTCCAGCGCCACCCCTTCATAGCTTTTAAAGCGCCCGGATTTTCCGCCGTGTCCGGAATCCATATCGGTGCAGAGCAGCAGCAGGTTATCGTCGGTTTTCAGTTCCCGCAGTTTCGCCACCCATTTAGCCGGCTCCCAGTATTGCACCTGGGAATCATGCAGACCGGTAGTCACCAGCATGTGGGGATACGCCTGCGCCCTCACGCCGTCATAGGGACTGTAGCTTTTCATATAGTGATAATAGGTTTCATCCTGCGGATTTCCCCACTCTTCAAATTCACCGGTGGTCAGCGGAATAGTTTCATCCAGCATGGTGGTCACCACATCGACGAACGGCACCTGGGCTATCACGCCATGGAACAGCTCTGGCCGTTCATTCACGGCCACGCCCATCAGCATTCCGCCGGCGCTGCCCCCCATGCCGTAGCAGAGCCGCGGATCGCCGTACCCCTGGGCAAGCAGCGCGTCACAGACGTCCAGATAGTCGTTGAAGGTATTTTTCTTACACAGGAATTTACCGTCTTCATACCATTGCTGACCCAGCTCGCCGCCGCCGCGGACGTGGGCGATGGCGTAGACAAAGCCGCGGTTGAGCAGGCTCAGCCGGCTGGCGCTGAAATCGGCATCGATACTCTCGCCATATGAGCCATAGCCATAGACCAGCAGCGGGTTGCTCCCTTTGCGAAAATGTTCGCGATGGTAGACCAGAGAGACCGGGACTTCGACGCCATCGCGGGCGGTCACCCACAGGTGTTCGCTCTGGTAGCAGCTCGTATCCAGCCCCTTTACCTCCTGCTGTTTGATCACTCTTCGTTCGCCGGTATCCATATCCAGTTCAAACAGCGTATCCGGCGTAGTCATGGAGGAATAGCCGTAGCGCAGTCGCGACGTTTCGGGCTCCGGATTATAGGCAAGCCAAGTGACATAGGCCGGATCGTCAAAAGCGATCCCCACCACCTCCCGGGTCTTGCGGTTAATTTGCCGCAGACTGGTCAGGCCACGCTGGCGCTCCTCCACAACCAGCCAGTCGGTAAACAGGGTAAATCCTTCGAGCATCACGTCGTGACGCGGGGGGATCAGCGTGGTCCACTGTTCTTCATCACGCAGCACGGTACGGTAGAGGCCGAAATTCTTCCCCTCCCGGTTGGAACGAAGATAGAAAGCGTGCTGATAGTGATCAAGACTGTATTCATGATCTTTACGCCGTGGCAAAAAGCAGACCGGCTCGGCGTCTGGCAGTTCGGCGTTGAGCAGCAGCACTTCGCTGGTGGTGGCGCTGGAGAGATAAATTACCACGAACTGCTGGGAGGTGGTTTTATGCACGCTGACGTAGAAGGTCTCATCTTTTTCCTCGTAGACCAGCGCGTCGCTCTGCGCCGGTGTCCCGACGGTGTGGCGCCAGACCTGATAAGGGAGCAGCGTGGTGGGATGTTTACGCACATACCAAACAAAGCGTGAATCGTTACTCCAGGCAAAGCCGGAGGTGACATTTTCGAGGATTTCCGGGTACCACTCGCCGTTGCTGAGGTCGCAAAAGCGCAGGCCGTACTGGCGGCGGGAAAGGTAATCTTCCGCCACCGCCATTAGCTGGTTGTTGGGCGCAATGCCCAGTCCGCCCAGGGTGTAGAACTCGCTCTTCGCCGCCCGCTGGTTGGCATCGAGCAGGATCTCCCACTCATCCCACTCTTCTTTCAGCACCGACTGCCGCTGGTAGATAGCGTATTCGCAGCCCGGCTCATACACCTGACGGTAGCGAAAGCCGTTTTTACTGTAGGGGGCAGAGACTTCCCGCTGCGGAATGCGGTCGATAATCTCCTTCAGCAGACGCTCCTGCAGGCTGAGCTGCGAATCCATCACTTGCTTGCCGTAAGCGTTCTCCGCGTGCAGATACTCCAGCACGTCAGGTCGCGCGCGCTCATCGTCGCGCAGCCAGTAATAATTATCGATGCGTGTATCGCCATGCAAGGTCATGGCGTGAGGGATCCGTTTAGCTTTAGGTGGCATGTTATTCTTCTGCTGCTTTATCGTGACACAAGAGCATTCAGGCCGCAGGGTGGCGCCTGAATGATGACGTGTCTATAAGGGTGGCAAAAGACGCGAGCGATGCAAGCGAAACGTGATGATTTAGACGCTTAGCGCTTGTTTTTGTGACTGGATATCCTGTTCTATATCGGCCCGGACATCTTTCGGCAGCGCCAGGGCGTCTCCCAGCGCATTAAGGTAGCTACGCTCCATAAAATGGTCGATATCAATCACCGCGCAGCTGACGTAGTAGATCTCCAGCGCCTCCTGCGGGTCGATGATGCCCTCGGCGAGACGCTGCGGATCCAGCGGCTGGGCTAGCGCCTGGTCAATTAGCACCCGGGCCTGAACGTCAATATTGGCCGCCCGCAGCTGAGTTTCAATATTCGCCCGCTCGTGGTCATCAATATGACCGTCGCTTTTCGCGGCAAATACCAGGGCCGTGATCAGCCGGACGCTGCGCGGATCGACATCCGTCGGCGCCGCTGCCGTCTCAGGCGCCTGGGCGGACGTATTCTGCGCGCGCATTTTCTGCTGATACTTGTTCCATAACACCGTGCCCGCCACCGCCCCGCCGCCTGCCAGCAGCGCGCTAGTGCCATATTTCGCCAACAATTTGCGTGACGATTTGCTGGCCACCAGCAATCCGGCCAGCCCACCGATGGCGCCGGGCAGCAGGCCGCTCCCTTTTGACGACTCGCCGGACGGTGACGCACCCTGCTGCCCGAGCAGCGACTGCAGTTGATGTAGCCAGTTAGCCATGGTTTTCCTCTCAGGTGACAAACACTGTTATCAGCCTAAACGACGCGATGTCAGGAAATGTTAGATATGGCTAAAGATGCGCAAAGGTACGTGCGACGGCAGCATCGGAGCCGACCGACCAGTGACTGACCGCCAGCGTTCAGGCTGCCTTGGTTTTGCGCGCTTTGGCCGCCGGCACGGCGTCATCACCCGCCGGAGAAGTCTCGGCGGTAGCCGACGGCGCGGAGGCGTCCTGTGCGGGCGTCTCTTGCTCCGGCAGTCGGCCAACTCGCAGGATATGCTGCAGCGCTTCTTTACGCTCCGCCAGCCACATCGCCATGGTATCGCGCTGGACGTCATCCATCTCCAGCGGCGATGCCACCAGCCAGTCATTCAGCACCTCTGCCAGATCGAGCATTTTGTCGTAAGCGTCGGCCTCTTTTTTGCTGGCAAAAGACATTTTTTCCTCACCTTCGCGGATCACCACATATTTAATTTCAACCGCCATACTGCAGCCTCTCAACACTGTATTTTTATACAGTATAGCAAATTTCCCTCCCGGACTCAACTCACGCGCGTTACGCGCGTAAAGACATACGCAAACGTTTTCGTTTATAATCGCTGCCATCTTTTTTTACTGCGGATGAGAGTTATGACTGTATTAGGCACCGCGCTGCGCCCGGCAGCCACCAAAGTTATGCTGTTAGGTTCCGGCGAGTTGGGTAAAGAAGTCGCTATTGAATGTCAGCGTCTGGGCATTGAAACCATCGCCGTAGACCGCTACCCCGATGCCCCGGCGATGCAGGTCGCCCACCGCGCCCACGTCATCAATATGCTGCACGGCGAGAGCCTGCGCGCCCTGATTGAACAGGAAAAACCCGATTACATCGTGCCGGAGATCGAAGCTATCGCTACCGACACCCTGGTCGAACTGGAACAGGCCGGGCAGAAAGTGGTCCCCACGGCGCGGGCGGCAAAGCTCACCATGAACCGCGAAGGCATTCGCCGCCTGGCGGCGGAAGAGCTGCAGCTTCCCACCTCCCGCTATCGTTTTGCCGACAGCGAAGAAGGCTTCCGCGCGGCGGTTACCGAGATCGGTTTGCCATGCATCGTTAAACCGGTAATGAGCTCCTCCGGCAAAGGCCAGAGCTTTATCCGCTCGGCTGACCAGCTCAGCGAAGCCTGGCGCTATGCGCAGCAGGGCGGCCGCGCTGGCGCCGGACGGGTGATCGTCGAGGGGGTGGTGAACTTCGATTTCGAAATCACCCTGCTCACCGTCAGCGCCGTCGACGGCGTGCATTTCTGCGCTCCGGTTGGCCATCGCCAGGAAGACGGCGATTACCGTGAGTCCTGGCAGCCGCAGCAGATGAGCGACCTGGCCCTCGAGCGTGCCCAGGCCATCGCCCGCGAGGTGGTGCTGGCGCTGGGAGGTTATGGTCTGTTTGGCGTGGAGCTGTTCGTATGCGGCGACGAGGTGATCTTCAGCGAAGTCTCCCCGCGACCACACGACACCGGGATGGTGACGCTTATCTCCCAGGATCTCTCGGAATTCGCCCTGCACGTTCGCGCCTTCCTCGGGCTACCTGTCGGCGCTATCCGCCAGTATGGTCCGGCCGCCTCCGCGGTGATCCTTCCGCAGTTGTCCAGCCAGAACGTCAGCTTTGGCCAGCTGCAGTCGGCCGTCGGGGCTGGCCTGCAGCTGCGTCTGTTCGGCAAGCCGGAGATTGACGGTACCCGCCGCCTGGGGGTAACCCTCGCCGTCGCCGATTCGGTTGAGGAAGCCGTGGCGCGGGCTAAAGCCGCCGCCGCGGCGGTCATCGTCGAAGGGTAAAGACAAAAAAACCCGGTCGCGTTGCCGCAGACCGGGTTGTTGACCTGGAGGCGTGGTTTATTTCGCGCCTTCCACCGCTTCTCGCGCGAGGGTGGTGATGCGATCGTAGTCGCCGGCTTCGAGGGCGTCGGCTGGCACCAGCCAGGAACCGCCGATGCACAGTACGCTGTTCAGCGCCAGGTAGTCACGGTAGTTGGCCGGAGAGATACCGCCGGTCGGGCAGAAACGAATGTGGCCGAACGGACCCGCAATCGCCTGCAGGGCTTTCACGCCGCCGTTGGCTTCCGCCGGGAAGAATTTAAACTCTTTCAGGCCATACTGCATACCCAGCATCAGCTCAGATACCGTGCTGATCCCCGGGATCAGCGGGATGGTGCCGTCTTCGGTCGCCGCTTTCAGCAGGGATTCGGTAAGACCCGGGCTGATAGCGAACTGCGCGCCGGCTTCCGTTACCGCTTTCAACTGCTCAACGTTGGTAACCGTGCCCGCGCCGACAATCGCGTCCGGAACTTCTTTGGCAATCGCGCGGATCGCCTCCAGGGCGCACTCGGTGCGCAGGGTAACTTCCAGCACGCGAACGCCGCCCGCCACCAGCGCTTTCGCCATCGGTACCGCGTGTTCCAGCTTTTTCACTACGATAACCGGGACAACCGGACCGGAGGTGAGGATTGCTTCTGCTGTTGTTTTCCAGTTTTTCATCAGGATTTTCTCTCGCCAGATCTAGAAATTAAATCGTCTTAAAAAGTGATGCAGGTTGCGCCCTGCTCCGCGCCAGAGAGCTTCTCACGCAGCGCCCCAAACATCTCCCGACCGGTTCCCACGCGCGACGCGCTGAGGTCAGGGATATGCGGCTGACGCGCCGCCAGTTCGGCCTCATCCACCAGCAGCGTCAGTTCCCCCGTCTGTCCGTTCACGCGAATAAGATCGCCATCGCGCACTTTCGCCAGCAAGCCGCCATCATACGCTTCAGGCGTGACGTGAATGGCTGACGGGACTTTACCGGAGGCGCCAGAGAGTCGGCCATCGGTCACCAGCGCTATTTTGAAACGGCGGTCCAATAATACACCAAGTGGCGGCATAAGTTTATGTAATTCTGGCATCCCGTTCGCTTTTGGCCCCTGATGACGGACCACCACCACGCAGTCTTTGTCCAGCAGCCCCGCTTCAAAGGCCGGCAACACGTCGTGCTGGCTCTCAAATACCACCGCCGGCGCTTCAATCACCTGGTTCTCCACCGGGACCGCCGAAGTTTTCATCACCGCGCGTCCCAGGTTGCCGCTCAGCACCTTGGTGCCGCCGTGGCGGGAGAATGGTTTTTCAAAGGTCGCGATGACCTGGTCGTCCAATGGCGCTGTCGCCCCTTCGCGCCAGTCCAGCTCGCCGTTATTCAGCCATGGCTCCAGGGTGTAGCGCGACAGGCCAAAGCCGGCCACGGTGTGAACATCCTCATGCAGCAGGCCGCCTTTCAGCAGCTCGCGCACCAGTACCGGAACGCCGCCTGCCGCCTGGAAGTGGTTGATATCCGCCGGGCCGTTGGGATAGAGGCGCGCCAGCAGCGGCACCACGTCTGACAGGTCGGAGAAATCGTCCCAGTTAATGATAATTCCCGCCGCGCGGGCCATCGCCACCAGGTGCATAGTGTGGTTGGTGGAGCCACCGGTCGCCAGCAGCGCCACGATGCCGTTGACCACCACTTTTTCGTCAAACATTTTGCCCAGCGGCATCCACTCATTGCCGTTGCCGGTCATGCGGGTGACCTGGCGCGCGGCGGCGGCGGTCAGCGCTTCCCGCAGCGGAGCATCCGGATGGACAAAGGACGAGCCCGGCAGCTGCATGCCCATAAATTCGACCACCATCTGGTTGGTGTTCGCCGTTCCGTAGAAAGTACAGGTCCCCGGCGCGTGATAAGAGGCGGCTTCGGACTCCAGGAGCGCCATACGGTCAACTTTCCCTTCTGCATACAGCTGGCGAATGCGAACCTTCTCTTTATTCGGCAGGCCGCTGGCCATCGGACCGGAGGGAATAAAGACCGACGGCAGATGGCCAAATGAGAGCGCCGCCATGGTCAGACCGGGAACAATTTTATCGCAGACCCCGAGATACAGGGCCCCGTCGAACATGTTATGCGACAGGCCGATGGCGGCGGACATAGCGATCACCTCGCGGCTCAGGAGTGAAAGCTCCATCCCGTCCTGCCCCTGCGTTACGCCGTCGCACATCGCCGGCACGCCGCCGGCGACCTGGCCGACCGCATTGGCGCTGTGCAGCGCTTTGCGGATGATCTCCGGGTAGTGTTCATAGGGCTGGTGAGCGGACAACATGTCGTTGTAGGAGGTGATGATGGCAATGTTGTTGCGCAACATGCTCTTCAGGGAGGCTTTGTCGTCAGCCTGGCAGGCCGCGAATCCGTGAGCCAGATTGCCGCAGGCCAGTTGCGCACGATGCACGGTGTCGGTTTTGGCCTGGTTAATCCTTGCGAGGTAAGCCGCGCGGGTGTCACGCGACCGTTCGATAATGCGATTTGTTACCCGTAACATTGTCGAATTCATAAAGGCTCCTCAAATTTTTATCTGTCCGGCCGCTGCGTGATGACGTGTTGACGTGGTAAAGGCCACAAACACCAGCGCTCAGGGGCAAAATGTCTGCAGGCAGTGTAATAAAAAAAGCCCCGTGGGTGAATCCTCACGGGGCTTAAAAGATTAAAAAGCGTGCGACTTTCTGCGTCAGATCATGTTACCGGTAAAATAACCCTGACGGATTAGCCTCCAGCCTTACTCGAACTCGTTCCATGAACGACCGTCGCGAGTGATCATGGCCACCGACGCAACCGGTCCCCAGGTCCCGGCCTGATACGGTTTCGGCGCATCGCGGTCGGCTGCCCAAGCTTCGGTAATGGAGTCAACCCATTTCCACGCCTCTTCTACTTCGTCGCGGCGAACGAACAGCGCCTGGATGCCACGCATGGTTTCCAGCAGCAGACGTTCATAGGCATCGGCCAGATGCGTCTGGTTGAAGGTTTCGGAGTAGCTCAGATCCAGTTTAGTGATCTGCAGGTTATGTTTATGATCGAGGCCCGGCACTTTGTTCAGTACCTGGATATCTACCCCTTCGTCCGGCTGCAGGCGAATGGTCAGCTTGTTCTGCGGCAGCTCCTGCCAGGTCTCTTTAAACAGATTCAGTTCCGGGGTTTTGAAGTAAACCACTACCTCTGAGCATTTGGTCGGCAGACGTTTGCCGGTGCGCAGATAGAACGGTACGCCAGCCCAGCGCCAGTTATCGATATCGACGCGGATCGCCACGAAGGTTTCGGTGTTGCTGGTCTTGTTGGCCCCCTCCTCTTCGAGATAGCCAGGCACTTTTTTGCCCTGGGCAAAGCCGGCGGTATACTGGCCACGAACGGTTTTCTCGCGCACGTTGGAGCGGTCAATACGGCGCAGGGATTTCAGCACCTTGACCTTTTCATCACGGATGCTGTCGGCGCTGAGATCGGACGGCGGCGACATGGCAATCATGCACAGGATCTGCAGCAGGTGGTTCTGGATCATGTCGCGCATCTGCCCGGCCTGGTCGAAGTAACCCCAGCGCCCTTCAATACCCACCTCTTCCGCGACGGTGATTTCGACGTGATCGATGGTGCGGCAGTCCCAGTTATTGACGAACAGGGAGTTGGCGAAGCGCAGCGCCAGCAGGTTGAGGACCGTCTCTTTACCGAGATAGTGGTCGATACGGTAGACCTGACACTCTTCAAAAAACTCGCCGACCTGGTCGTTGATTTCACGGGAGGTTTCCAGCGAGGTGCCGAGCGGTTTTTCCATGACCACGCGCGCAGGCTTGGCATTAAGCTTCGCTTCGCCCAGCCCTTTACAGATCGCGCCAAAGGTGCTCGGCGGCATAGCGAAATAGTTGATGGTGACACGGTTCTTTTGATCCAGCATCTCACCCAGGCGGGTGAAGCCGCTGGTGTCATTGACGTCAAGATTACAGAACTCCAGGCGTCCGCTCAGGGTATCCCACAAACCTTCATCAATTTTTTCCTTCATGAAGGTTTCCAGCGCTTCGCGCACGACTTTGGTATAAGCCGTTTTATCCCAGTCGGCACGGCCGACGCCAATGATTCTGGTGTCAGCGTGGATCTGGCCCGCCTTTTCAAGCTGATACAGGGAAGGCAACAATTTACGCCGCGCCAGGTCGCCCTTCGCGCCGAAAATGACCAGGTCGCATGCCTGGGCCGTTTGCGTTACCGCCATGTCATTCTCCTCAGTTGATAGTCTGGTGCTTTTGCCAGGCTATATTTGTAATTTTCTTACACTGCACTGTACTGTGTTTACGTATTTCCCGAAAGCCTTCCCCTTCGTTTGCGGCGGTAAAACCGCACAGGGTGAAAACATTCGGCGATGATTTGGGCATTCGGCCGTTATTGTTCGTTGTTTGTACCTGGTTCAGGTCAGTAAAATACGACCCTGATCATGTAATGAAAAAAAACAACATCATTTCACGTCATTCCTCACCGCTTGCGCTTGCGGAGGGGTATATTCTTGCTAAAACGCCCAATGATTTCACCCATTAATGAAATCGTTTCCATTGATGAGCGCCCTGTTACTAATGAACATGCTGGAAAAAATCCAGTCCCGACTGGAACACCTTAGCAAATCTGAACGCAAAGTGGCGGAAGTGATCCTCGCCACCCCCGAGCAGGCCATTCATTCGAGCATCGCCGCCCTCGCCCTTGAGGCCGGGGTTAGCGAACCGACCGTCAATCGCTTCTGCCGTAGTCTCGAAACCCGCGGATTCCCTGACTTCAAACTGCATCTGGCCCAGAGCCTTGCGCACGGCACGCTCTATGTTAACCGGAATGTCGATGAAGACGACAGCGTTGAGTCATACACGGGAAAAATATTCGAATCGGCCATGGCGAGTTTAGATCAGGTGCGCCATTCTCTCGACATGTCGGCGGTAAATCGCGCGGTGGATCTGCTGACTCAGGCCAAAAAAATCGCCTTTTTCGGCCTCGGCTCCTCAGCGGCGGTCGCTCACGACGCGATGAACAAATTTTTCCGCTTTAACGTGCCGGTCATCTATTCCGACGACATTGTCCTGCAACGCATGAGCTGTATGAATTGCGATGACGATGATGTGGTGGTGATTATCTCGCATACCGGAAGAACCAAGAGCCTGGTGGAGCTGGCGCAGCTGGCTCGTGAAAACGATGCCATGGTGATCGCTCTCACCTCCGCCGGTACGCCGCTAGCCAGGGAAGCCACGCTCGCCATTACCCTTGATGTGCCGGAAGATACCGACATCTATATGCCGATGGTCTCCCGTTTGGCCCAGTTGACCGTCATTGACGTGTTGGCGACTGGCTTTACCTTGCGTCGGGGGGCAAAATTCAGAGATAACTTGAAGAGGGTCAAGGAAGCGCTGAAGGAATCGCGTTTTGATAAAGAACCATTCGTACCCAGTGATAATCAATAAAAGTTGATAACAAGCAGTACCCCATTACACCTTCGATAACGATCCGGCTGTGCGACGTTGCAGGCTGGCGCTACCGAATCCATGTTCACGCAACACCAAAGTTGTATCAGTCAACGGAGTATTACATGTCCAGAAGGCTTCGCAGAACCAAAATCGTTACTACCTTAGGCCCGGCAACTGACCGCGATAACAACCTGGAAAAGGTTATCGCCGCGGGCGCAAACGTAGTACGTATGAACTTCTCTCACGGCACCCCGGAAGATCATCAGCTCCGTGCCGACAAAGTGCGTGAGATTGCGGCAAAACTGGGCCGTCATGTGGCCATCCTCGGCGACCTCCAGGGACCAAAAATTCGCGTATCGACCTTCAAAGAAGGCAAAATTTTCCTCAACGTCGGCGATAAATTCCTGCTCGACGCAAACCTTGGCAAAGGCGAAGGCGACAAAGAGAAAGTCGGGATCGACTATAAAGGCCTGCCGGCGGACGTCGTGCCGGGCGATATCTTATTGCTCGACGATGGTCGCGTGCAGCTGAAAGTCCTCGAAGTTCAGGGGATGAAAGTGTTCACTGAAGTGACCGTCGGCGGCCCGTTGTCCAACAACAAAGGGATCAACAAGCTGGGCGGCGGCCTGTCTGCCGAAGCGCTGACCGACAAAGATAAAGCTGATATCGTCACCGCCGCTAAAATCGGCGTCGATTACCTGGCCGTCTCTTTCCCGCGCTGCGGCGAAGACCTGAACTACGCCCGTCGCCTGGCGCGCGATGCCGGCTGCGATGCGAAAATCGTCGCCAAAGTTGAGCGTGCCGAAGCGGTTTGCGATCAGGATGCGATGGACGACGTGATCCTCGCCTCCGATGTGGTAATGGTTGCCCGTGGCGACCTCGGCGTCGAGATCGGCGATCCTGAGCTGGTGGGCATCCAGAAAGCGCTGATCCGTCGTGCCCGTCAGCTGAACCGTTCCGTCATTACCGCCACCCAGATGATGGAGTCGATGATCACCAACCCGATGCCGACTCGCGCGGAAGTGATGGACGTGGCCAACGCCGTGCTGGATGGTACCGATGCGGTGATGCTCTCCGCGGAGACCGCCGCCGGTCAGTATCCTTCGGAAACCGTGGCCGCGATGGCGCGCGTGTGTCTGGGCGCGGAAAAAATCCCTAGCCTCAACGTCTCCAAACACCGTCTGGACGTCCAGTTCGACAACGTGGAAGAAGCGATTGCCATGTCGGCGATGTATGCCGCCAACCACCTGAAAGGCATTACCGCCATCATCACCATGACCGAATCGGGCCGTACCGCGCTGATGACTTCGCGCATTAGCTCCGGTCTGCCGATTTTCGCCCTCTCCCGCCACGAGCGCACCCTGAACCTGACCGCCCTCTACCGCGGGGTGACGCCGGTGTTCTTCGACAGCCAGAATGACGGGGTGGCCGCCGCGCACGACGCCGTCAATCTGCTGCGGGACAAAGGCTATCTGGTCTCCGGCGACCTCGTGGTCGTTACCCAGGGTGACGTGATGAGCACCATCGGCAGCACCAACACCACCCGTATCCTCACCGTCGAGTAAGCGCGGTAGAGATAAAAAAGCCTCCTGACGGAGGCTTTTTTTATTTCTTTTTCGGGAACAGCTCTTTGCGTTTATAGGGCTCGATTTCACCCGGCTTGCGCGTTTTCAGCAGCTTCAGGATCCAGGTATACTGCTCGGTGTGCGGCTTAACAAACACTTCCACTTCTTCGTTCATCCGCCGGGCGATGGTCGTATCGTCAGCGTCCAGCAGATCGTCCATCGGCGGGCGCACCAGCACCGTCAGGCGATGCGTCTTGCCATCGTAGACCGGGAACAGCGGTACGACGCGGGCGCGGCATACTTTCATTAAGCGGCCAATCGCCGGCAGCGTGGCCTTGTAGGTGGCAAAGAAATCCACAAACTCGCTGTGTTCGGCGCCGTGATCCTGATCGGGCAGATAGTAGCCCCAGTAGCCCTGGCGCACCGACTGAATAAACGGTTTGATCCCATCGTTGCGCGCGTGCATACGCCCGCCAAAACGACGACGCACGGTATTCCACACGTAATCGAACACCGGGTTACCCTGGTTATGGAACATCGCCGCCATCTTCTGCCCGCCGGAGGCCATCAGCATCGCCGGGATATCCACACCCCATGCATGCGGAACGAGAAAAATCACCTTCTCATTATTGCGCTGCATCTCGTCGATGATCGCTTTCCCCTGCCAGTCGACGCGGGCAAGGATTTTCTGCGGATCGCGCAGGCCCAGCTCGGCCATCATCACCATCGCCTGCGGCGCCGAGGCATACATGGCGTCGATAATCGCTTCCCGCTCGTACTCGCTTTTTTCCGGGAAGCAGTACAGCAAATTAATCTGCGCCCGGCGGCGCGAGCTTTTCGCCAGACGCCCTACCAGACGACCGAGTTTGCCGAGGAGCGGATCGCGAAAGGATGGCGGCGTCAGCGCAATACCGGCGAAGGCAAAGACCCCCAGCCAGGCGCCCCAGTAGCGCGGCAGTAAAAAGGATTTTTCAAACTTAGGGATAAACTCAATATTATTTTTTTTCGTTTCCATGCCCAATCCGCAGATCGACTGCTTAATCAAGATAATGGGATAGTGTAGCGAGACGTCGGGTATCCTACAAAAGAAAAAGCCGGCGCCCTGGGGCACCGGCTTTCCACTGACCGGTGGTTAGTCAAACCGCAGCTGCGGAACGACCTCTTTGACCTGCGCCAGATAGTCGGTCCGGTCGGAACCGCTCAGCCCTTCGGTACGCGGCAGCTTAGCCGTCAGCGGGTTGACCGCCTGCTGGTTGATCCACACTTCGTAGTGCAGGTGTGGCCCGGTAGAGCGTCCGGTATTCCCCGACAGCGCAATGCGATCCCCGCGCTTCACTTTCTGCCCCGGCTTCACTAACAGCTTACGCAGGTGCATGTAGCGAGTGGTATAGGTGCGACCGTGGCGGATCGCGACGTAATACCCGGCAGCGCCGCTGCGTTTGGCCACGACTACTTCACCATCGCCCACCGCCAGCACTGGCGTTCCCTGCGGCATCGCGAAATCGACGCCACGGTGCGGCGCGACGCGGCCGGTGACCGGGTTCAGACGACGCGGATTAAAGTTAGAGGAGACGCGGAACTGACGCGCCGTTGGGAAGCGCATAAAGCCCTTCGCCAGACCCGTCCCGTTGCGGTCGTAGAATTTGCCGTCTTCGGCGCGGATGGCATAGTAATCCTTACCGTCAGAGCGAAGACGCACGCCGAGTAACTGGCTTTGCTCACGTTTGCCGTCGAGCATTTCGCGCGACATCAATACCGAGAATTCGTCGCCTTTCTTCAGCTTACGGAAATCCATCTGCCACTGCATGGCCTTGATCACCGCGTTGATTTCCGTGCTGGTCAGCCCGGCATCACGCGCGCTGGAGACAAAGCTGGCGCCGACGGTGCCCTTCAGCACGCTGTTGACCCAATCGCCTTTCTGCAGCTCGCTGCTCATTTTAAAACCGTTATCCACACGGGTATAGGTGCGGGTCTCGCGGCGGGACATCTCCCAGGTCAGGCTCTGCAGATCGCCGTCGGCGGTCAGGGTCCAGGAGAGCTGCTGGCCAATCTTCAGGTTGCGCAGCTCTTTATCGGCGGAGGAAAGCTGGGCGATATCGCCCATATCGATACCGTACTGGTTCAGAATACTGCTGAGCGTATCGCCGGTCGACACCACATATTCGTGCCCGCCGGCATCGCTATCGGCTTTTTCGTCGAGCTCATCCTGAGGAATGGCTTCTTCTTCCTGCGGGGCCTGGTCGATCGGCTCGGAGGCTTCCGGCAGCAGGGAGCGGATCTCGCTTTTTTCCAGTTCAATGGTTCTGACGATGGGGGCGGATTCCGGGTGGTAAATGTAGGGTCGCCAGACGGCGACCGCTAAGGTAAGAACGCTAAGCGACCCCAGCATGACGCGATGAGGTCGTGGCAAATTGTTGAATGCCTGAGTGACAGCGCGGGCTATCTGTTGCACGTATTCACTTCCTCGTTAATCTCCTTTCAGGCAGCTCGAATACTGATTCGCCAGTTGGGTGAGGAATTGCGGGTAACTCGTTTTACCCAGCGTAATTCCTGTCCCCAGTGGATCCAGGGTCCCCATGCGCACAGACGTGCCCCGGGCAACAGCTTCGATAACCGCTGGCCTGAACTGTGGCTCAGCAAAAACGCAAGTGGCTTTCTGCTCAACCAGTTGTGTTCTGATTTCGTGTAAACGCTGCGCACCGGGCTGTATTTCAGGGTTGACGGTAAAGTGCCCCAGCGAGGTCAAACCGTAGTGTTTTTCAAAGTAACCGTAGGCGTCATGAAAAACGAAATAGCCCTTCCCTTTCAGCGGTGCCAGCTCATTGCTCACCTGCTTGTCGGTCGCCGCCAGCGCGGTCTCGAACTGCTGCAGGTTGCTGTCGAGTTTGGCTCGACTCTGCGGCATAAGTTCCAATAATTTATCGTGGATTGCAACCGCCGAAAGCCGCGCTATCTCTGGGGATAACCACAGATGCATATTGTAAATACCGTGATGGTGATCGCCGTCACCTTTTTCTGCTGCGCCATGGTCATGACCATGGTGATCGTCATCGTCGTCCGCCCCGGTGATGAGCAGCGGTTTGACCCCATCCAGCTCGGCAATCGTCACCTTTTTATTCGCCGCAATGCTTTGCGTCGACTTATCCATAAAGGCTTCCATTTCCGGACCAATCCACACCACTAAGTCTGCGTTCTGTAAGCGTTTTACATCAGAAGGACGGAGGGAATAATCATGCTCGGAGGCGCCATCGGGCAGCAGCACCTGGGTCTCGGTCACCCCATCGGCGATGGCCGCCGCAATAAAGCCCAGCGGTTTCATAGAAGTCACCACGGCGGCGCTGGCCAGCGGTACCTGCGCGAACAAAAAAACAGCGCCAAGTCCAGCGCAAAGAAGCGTATTTTTATGTAACATAATGCGTCTAGTCATCGAAATAAGTGAGTGTGATGTGATATTATAACATTCACTAGCTTGTGCAACCCCTAAATTACTATGACAAACCTTGTAACGCTGGAAAATGTCTCGGTGGCCTTTGGCCAACGCCGCGTGTTGTCTGACATCTCGCTGGCTCTCACGCCAGGCAAAATCTTAACCCTGCTGGGCCCCAACGGCGCCGGCAAATCGACCCTTGTGCGGGTGGTTCTCGGGCTGGTAGCACCGACAGAGGGTGTTATCAAGCGTGACGCTCGCCTGCGCATCGGCTATGTGCCGCAGAAACTGCATCTGGACGCCACGCTGCCGCTGACCGTTAGCCGCTTCCTGCGTTTGCGCCCGGGCACCCGTAAAGACGACATCCTGCCGGCGCTGAAGCGCGTGCAGGCGGGGCATCTGATCGATGCGCCGATGCAAAAGCTCTCCGGCGGCGAAACGCAGCGCGTACTGCTGGCCCGCGCCCTGCTCAACCGTCCGCGGCTGCTGGTGCTGGATGAACCGACCCAGGGTGTTGACGTCAACGGCCAGGTGGCGCTCTACGATCTTATCAACCAGCTGCGCCATGAACTGGACTGCGCGGTGCTAATGGTATCCCACGATCTGCATCTGGTGATGGCCAAAACCGACGAAGTTTTGTGCCTGAACCAGCATATCTGCTGCTCTGGCGCACCGGAGGTGGTCTCCATGCACCCGGAGTTTATCTCCATGTTCGGCCCGCGCGGCGCGGAACAGCTGGGGATATACCGCCACCACCATAATCACCGCCACGACCTTCAGGGGCGAATTGTACTGCGTCGGGGAAACAGCCGCTAATGATTGAACTTCTGTTACCTGGCTGGCTTGCCGGGATGATGCTGGCCTGCGCCGCTGGTCCGCTGGGCTCCTTTGTGGTCTGGCGCCGCATGTCTTATTTCGGCGACACGCTGGCGCATGCGTCTCTGCTCGGCGTCGCTTTCGGTTTATTGCTTAACGTCAATCCGTTCTATGCGGTGATCGCCGTGACCCTGCTGCTGGCTGGCGGGCTGGTGTGGCTGGAAAAACGACCGCATCTGGCGATCGATACCCTGCTGGGCATCATGGCGCACAGCGCGCTGTCCCTGGGGCTGGTGGTGGTCAGTCTGATGTCTAACGTCCGCGTCGATCTGATGGCGTACCTGTTCGGCGATCTGCTGGCGGTTACGCCGCAGGACCTGATCGCCATTGCCATTGGCGTGGTGATTGTGATTGGCATTCTGCTCTGGCAGTGGCGGAATCTGCTGGCGATGACCATCAGTCCGGACCTGGCGTTTGTCGACGGCGTGAAGCTGCAGCGGGTCAAGCTGCTGTTGATGCTGGTCACCGCCCTGACTATCGGCGTGGCGATGAAGTTCGTCGGGGCGCTGATCATTACTTCCCTGCTGATTATACCTGCCGCCACCGCCCGCCGTTTTGCCCGTACGCCGGAGCAGATGGCCGCCGTGGCGGTGGGCGTGGGCATGCTGGCCGTTACCGGCGGGTTAACCTTCTCGGCTTTCTATGATACCCCGGCCGGGCCGTCGGTGGTGCTCTGCGCCGCGGTGCTGTTTATTCTCAGCATGACGAAAAAAGCCGCCAGCTGAAAATGAAAAAGCCCGGTCACTCTGCTGACCGGGCTTCACCATGAACTGCTCAACCGCAACGCGCTACGGCATTTCCGGCGGCGTAATCCCGAAATGATTCCAGGCGCGCACCGTCGCCATTCTTCCCCGCGGCGTACGCTGCAGAAAGCCCTGCTGAATTAAGTAGGGCTCCAGTACATCTTCAATGGTTTCCCGCTCTTCGCCAATCGCGGCGGCGAGGTTATCCAGCCCCACCGGGCCGCCAAAGAACTTATCTATCACCGCCAGCAGCAGCTTACGGTCCATATAGTCGAACCCTTCCGCATCGACGTTAAGCATATCCAGCGCCTGGGCGGCAATATCGGCGGAGATGGTGCCGTCGTGGCGCACTTCCGCGAAGTCACGCACCCGGCGCAGCAGACGGTTGGCAATACGCGGCGTGCCGCGTGAACGGCGGGCTACTTCCAGCGCGCCCTCGTCGCTCATCTCCAGCCCCATATGGCGGGCGCTGCGGCTGACAATATGCTGCAGATCGGGGATCTGATAGAACTCCAGACGCTGCACGATGCCAAAGCGGTCGCGCAGCGGCGAGGTCAACGAACCGGCGCGGGTGGTGGCTCCGATCAGGGTAAACGGCGGCAGATCGATCTTGATGGAACGCGCCGCGGGACCTTCGCCAATCATAATATCCAGCTGGTAGTCTTCCATTGCCGGATAGAGCACCTCTTCCACCACCGGCGAGAGGCGATGGATCTCATCGATAAACAGTACATCGTGCGGTTCGAGGTTGGTGAGCATCGCGGCGAGGTCGCCCGCCTTCTCCAGCACCGGGCCGGAGGTGGTACGCAGATTCACCCCCATTTCATTGGCGACGATATTGGCCAGGGTGGTTTTCCCCAACCCTGGCGGGCCAAAAATCAGCAGGTGATCGAGGGCGTCGCCGCGCAGCTTCGCCGCCTGGATAAAGATCTCCATCTGCGAACGCACCTGCGGCTGGCCGACATACTCTGCCAGCAATTTTGGGCGGATGGCGCGGTCAGCGGCCTCTTCAAAGCCGCTGCTGTCTGCCGATACCAGCCGGTCTGCTTCAATCATCCCTTACCTCACAACGCAGCGCGCAGCGCTTCGCGAATTAGCGTTTCACTGTTGGCGTCCGGACGCGCGATCTTGCTGACCATCCGGCTGGCCTCCTGCGGTTTATAGCCCAGCGCGACCAGCGCGGCAACCGCTTCCTGCTCGGCATCGTCCGCCGTTGGGCCTGCCGGCGAGGTCAGCACCAGATCGGCCGCCGGGGTGAACAGGTCGCCGTGCAGCCCTTTGAAGCGATCTTTCATCTCAACGATCAGACGTTCAGCGGTTTTTTTGCCAATCCCCGGCAGCTTCACCAGCGAGGCGACCTCTTCCCGTTCAACGGCGTTGACGAACTGCTGCGCCGACATGCCGGAGAGGATCGCCAGCGCCAGCTTGGGCCCCACGCCGTTGGTTTTAATCAACTCTTTAAACAGGGTACGTTCCTGTTTGTTGTTAAACCCATACAGCAGCTGGGCATCTTCACGCACCACAAAGTGGGTGAAGACGATCGCCTCCTGCCCGGCCTCCGGCAGCTCATAGAAGCAGGTCATTGGCATATGCACTTCATAGCCGACGCCCGCCGTTTCCAGCAACACCAGCGGGGGTTGTTTTTCGAGAATGATGCCTCTGAGTCTGCCTATCACGTGGGGCTCCTGCGTTATGGTCTAAGTATCAGGCGGTATCATAAAAAAAGGCTGGATAGATATCCAGCCTGATTTGCGATTATCGTAAGCGCCCCCGCGCCAGATTGAGCCGGGTCTCGCTGATCTGAGCGGCATTCTGGCTGACATGGCAATGGGTGATGGCGATCGCCAGCGCATCCGCCGCATCCGCCTGCGGATTGGCGGGCAGCTTGAGCAAGGTGCGCACCATATGCTGGACCTGGCTCTTTTCGGCGCTGCCAATCCCGACAACGGTCTGCTTGACCTGACGGGCGGCGTATTCAAACACCGGCAGCGCCTGATTGGTCGCTGCGACGATCGCCACCCCGCGCGCCTGCCCGAGCTTTAACGCCGAGTCGGCATTCTTGGCCATAAAGACCTGCTCAATGGCGAAATAGTCGGGCTGGAACTGGGTGATGATCTCCGTCACCCCGGCGTAGATCAGCTTCAGCCGCGACGGCAGATCGTCCACTTTGGTGCGGATGCATCCGCTGCCCAGGTAGCTCAGCTGCCGCCCAACCTGGCGGATCACGCCATAACCGGTAACGCGCGACCCCGGGTCAATGCCGAGAATAATAGCCATCACGCGCCTCCGGTTAACCGTGGATGCGGCTGCATCACAGGGTGGCTGCGACCTCGTCGGAGATCTCGCCGTTATGGTACACTTCCTGCACGTCGTCGCAGTCTTCGAGCATATCGATCAGACGCAGCAGCTTCGGCGCCGTCTCGGCATCCATATCCGCTTTGGTGGACGGAATCATTGAGACTTCGGCAGCGTCGGCTTTCAGGCCGGCGGCTTCCAGCGCGTCGCGCACAGCGCCCATCTCTTCCCAGGCGGTGTAGACGTCGATGGCGCCGTCGTCATAGGTCACCACGTCTTCTGCGCCTGCTTCCAGCGCCGCTTCCATGATAGTGTCTTCATCGCCTTTCTCGAAGGAGATAACGCCTTTCTTGCTGAACAGGTAGGAGACGGAACCATCGGTGCCGAGGTTACCCCCGGTTTTGGTGAAGGCGTGACGCACTTCCGCAACGGTACGGTTACGGTTGTCGGACAGACATTCCACCATCACCGCGGTGCCGCCAGGACCGTAGCCTTCATAAATGATGGTTTCCATGTTCGCGTCTTCATCGCCGCCGACGCCGCGCGCGATGGCGCGGTTCAGGGTGTCGCGAGTCATGTTGTTAGACAGCGCTTTATCAACGGCCGCACGCAGACGCGGGTTGGAAGCCGGATCGCCGCCGCCCAGACGCGCGGCGGTGACCAGCTCGCGAATGATTTTCGTAAAGATTTTACCGCGTTTGGCATCCTGTGCCGCTTTGCGGTGTTTGGTGTTGGCCCATTTACTATGACCTGCCATAAAAAACTCTCCAAAAAGCGCGCCCTTTCAGGCGGCGTTAATTACAAATTCTTCAATCGCCTGCCGGTTGCTCCACGACTTGGTCAGCGCAGCGGCTTCCGTCGCGCTGACCCAGCGATAGGCCAGATGTTCGGTGAAAGTAATCTCCCGCTCATGAGGCAGCGCAAGACAGAACCAGAATTCCGTATTGCGCTCTACACCCGGCGCATAGCGATGACGCAAATGAGAAAATATCTCGAACTCCACCGTGCGCTGACAGTCGATTAAGGTCAGTTGCTCGCAGGCAACGTCAATGGCGACCTCTTCCTTTACTTCACGCGCGGCGGCCTGCAGCGCGGTCTCTCCAGCTTCCAGGCTGCCGGTGACCGACTGCCAGAACGCGGGATCGTCGCGCCGCTGCAACATCAGCACCCGTTTCGTATCTTCGGCGTAAATGACCACCAGCACCGAAACGGGCAGCTTAAATGACATATTACTTGTTCTCCAGAGACGCTTTTGCCTCTTTCTCCACAACCTGAATACCCAGTTCACCGAGCGCCGCCGGATTGGCGAAGCTTGGCGCTTCGGTCATCAGGCAGGCGGCCGCGGTGGTTTTCGGGAAAGCGATAACGTCGCGGATGTTATCGGTACCGGTCAGCAGCATGGTCAGACGGTCAAGACCGAAGGCCAGACCTGCATGCGGCGGCGTACCGTACTTCAGCGCATCCAGCAGGAAGCCGAATTTCTCACGCTGTTCCTGTTCGTTAATGCCCAGAATACCAAATACGGTCTGCTGCATCTCGCCGCGGTGGATACGCACCGAACCGCCGCCGACTTCATAACCGTTAATAACCATATCGTAGGCGTTGGCTACAGCCTCTTCCGGGGCGGCTTTCAGCTCATCCGCGGTCATATCTTTCGGCGAGGTGAACGGATGGTGCATCGCCGTCAGGCCGCCTTCGCCGTCGTCTTCGAACATCGGGAAGTCGATCACCCACAGCGGCGCCCATTTGCTCTCGTCAGTCAGACTCAGGTCTTTACCCAGCTTCAGACGCAGCGCGCCCAGCGCGTCGGCCACTACTTTCTTGTTGTCGGCGCCGAAGAAGATCATGTCTCCATCCTGCGCGCCGGTGCGGTCAAGGATCGCTTCCACGATTTCAGCGGTCAGGAATTTGGCCACCGGGCTGTTGATCCCGTCCATGCCTTTGGCACGCTCGGTCACTTTAATATAGGCCAGCCCTTTCGCGCCGTAGATCTTCACAAAGTTGCCGTATTCGTCAATCAGCTTGCGGGTCAGAGAGGCCCCGCCCGGGACGCGCAGGGCCGCCACGCGCCCTTTCGGATCGTTGGCCGGGCCGGCAAAGACCGCGAATTCCACAGACTTCAGCAGGTCGGCGACGTCCACCAGCTCCATCGGGTTACGCAGATCCGGTTTATCGGAGCCATAGCGACGTTCGGCTTCGGCGAAGGTCATGATCGGGAACTCGCCCAGGTCGACGCCTTTCACTTCCAGCCACAGCTGACGCACCATCGCCTCCATGATCTCACGCACCTGCGGCGCGGTCATAAAGGAGGTTTCCACGTCGATCTGGGTGAATTCAGGCTGACGGTCGGCACGCAGGTCTTCATCGCGGAAGCATTTGACGATCTGATAGTAGCGGTCGAAGCCGGACATCATCAGCAGCTGTTTGAACAGCTGCGGCGACTGCGGCAGCGCGTAGAATTTGCCTTTGTGCACGCGGGAAGGCACGAGGTAATCGCGGGCGCCTTCCGGGGTGGCTTTAGTCAGCATCGGGGTTTCGATGTCGAGGAAGCCATGGTCGTCCATAAAGCGGCGCACAAAGCTGGTAATTTTCGCGCGGGTTTTCAGGCGCTGCGCCATCTCCGGACGACGCAGGTCGAGGTAGCGGTATTTCAGACGCGCTTCTTCGGTGTTGACGTGATTGGAGTCCAGCGGCAGCGATTCTGAGCGGTTAATGATCGTCAGATCGGAAGCCAGCACTTCGATAGCGCCGGTGGCCATGTCCGCGTTGATGTTTTTCTCTTCACGCGCGCGAACGGTGCCAGTGACCTGAATGCAGAACTCATTACGCAGTTCAGAGGCTAACTTCAACGCATCCGCACGATCCGGATCGAAAAACACCTGAACGATGCCTTCGCGGTCGCGCATATCGATAAAAATGAGGCTACCGAGATCGCGACGGCGGTTGACCCAACCACACAGAGTCACCTGCTGCCCAACGTGGGACTGTCGAAGCTGTCCGCAATATTCTGTACGCATGAGATATCCCTTAACTTAGCCGTCGGCGGATTGTCGTCTGCCCTGCAGGCGACGAGGTCGCAGCTTTAGCTGATGTCACAACTGAATGAAAAAAGGCGGCTATTATACTGGAAATTCTGTCGTTCGATAAGTCCGACGCACGATGTACGCTGCTTTGCTGCGCGCTTAACGTCCACACTCACATAAATTAACAAAATTTGTTACTCTTTTGCTGAAGCCGCAAAGGTATTGTAGCCGCCTGACAACAGATGAAGATACGGGGATACCATGTTAGAACTCAATGCAAAAAACACGGCGCTGGTGGTAATCGATCTGCAGGAAGGCATTCTGCCTTTCGCCGGCGGCCCGCATCGGGCTGACGAGGTGGTGGCGCGCGCCGCTCGCCTGGCAGACAAGTGCCGGCAACAGGGTTCGCCGGTCATCATGGTCCGCGTGGGCTGGTCGGCCGATTTCGCCGAAGCGCTGAAACAGCCTGTCGACGCTCAGGCCGGGGCGCATACGCTGCCCGAAAACTGGTGGACCTACCCGGCCACGCTGGGTAAGCAGGAGAGCGATATCGAAGTGACCAAACGCCAGTGGGGCGCGTTCTATGGCACCGACCTTGAGCTTCAGCTGCGCCGCCGCGAGATCGACACCATTATTCTCTGCGGCATCTCCACCAACATCGGCGTCGAATCCACCGCCCGCAATGCCTGGGAGCTGGGTTTTAACCTGGTCATCGCCGAAGATGCCTGCAGCGCCGCCTCCGCCGAGCAGCATCAGGGCAGTATGACGCATATTTTCCCGCGCATCGGCCGGGTGCGCAGTACCGAGGAGATCCTCACGGCGCTATGATTTATATTGGGCTTCCCCAGTGGTCGCACCCGAAATGGGTGCGCCTTGGCATCACCAGCCTTGAAGAGTACGCCCGCCACTTTAACTGCGTGGAGGGCAACACCACCCTGTATGCGCTACCAAAGCCGGAGATTGTCGCCCGCTGGTACGAACAGACCCACGATGACTTCCGCTTCTGCTTCAAATTCCCGGCCACCATCTCGCACCAGGCCGCCCTGCGCCATTGCGACGAGTTAAGCAGCGAATTTTTTGCCCGCCTGGCGCCGCTGGCCTCGCGCATCGGCCAGTACTGGCTGCAGCTGCCGGCGACGTTCGGTCCTCGCGATCTCCCCGCGCTATGGCATTTTCTCGACGGACTGCCGAAAGATTTCACCTACGGCGTCGAAGTTCGTCATCCCGAGTTTTTCACCAAAGGGGAAGCGGAACAGCAGCTCAACCGCGGGCTGCACGAGCGTAACGTCAACCGCGTGATCCTCGACAGCCGCCCGGTCCATAGCGCTGCGGCCACCAGTCCGGCGATGATCGATGCCCAACAAAAGAAACCGAAGGTGCCGGTACATGCGGTGATGACCGCCCGACAGCCAATGGTGCGGTTTATCGGCGGTGACGATATGGTCCATAACCGGGAACTGTTTCGCGTCTGGCTTCAGACCCTGGCGAAGTGGCATCAGTCGGGGACCCCGTGGTTGTTCCTGCATACCCCGGACATTGCTTTCGCCCCGGCGCTGGTGGATACCCTGTGGGGTGACCTGCGCGCTGCCCTGCCGGCGGCAGGAAATGCGCCGTCGATTCCGCAGCAATCTTCTCTTTTCTGATATCCTGCTATCATATCCGGAGCCATCTGCCAGAGTTAAAGGGAGTTTTCGTATGGTCAGCGCGCTGTATGCCGTTTTAGGTGCGTTATTGTTAGTGAAGTTCTCATTTGACGTGGTGCGTCTGCGCACCCAATACCATGTAGGCTACGGTGATGGCGGCTTTAGCGAGCTGCAGGTTGCCATCCGCGTTCACGGCAATGCCGTCGAATATGTGCCGATTGGCCTCATTTTGCTGTTATTTATGGAGATGAACGGCGCTCAGACCTGGATGGTGCACGTTTGCGGGATTTTATTGATTGTCGGGCGACTGATGCACTCCTGGGGTTTTCATCACCGCGTCTACTACTGGCGCCGCTCCGGCATGAGCGCCACCTGGTGCGCGTTGTTGCTAATGGTGCTGGCCAATCTTTGGTATATGCCCTGGGAGTTGGTTTTCTCCCTCCGTTAGCGCACAATACGCCGTTTTCGTTTTTTCGGGTTTAACGTTATGTCTCACCGCGATACGCTTTTTTCCGCGCCGATTGCCAGCCTCGGCGACTGGACCTTTGATGAACGGGTTGCTGAAGTCTTCCCCGATATGATCCAGCGTTCTGTGCCCGGCTACTCCAATATCATCTCGATGATCGGCATGCTGGCCGAGCGCTTCGTTCAGCCCAACACTCAGGTTTACGATCTTGGCTGTTCGCTGGGCGCCGCCACCCTCTCCGTGCGCCGCAATATTAGCCATCCGGACTGTCGCATTATCGCCATCGATAACTCGCCCGCGATGGTGGAGCGCTGCCGTCGCCATATTGACGCTTATAAAGCGCCGACGCCGGTCGAAGTGATTGAAGGGGATATCCGCGACGTGACCATTGAAAACGCCTCGCTGGTGATCCTGAACTTTACTATTCAGTTCCTTGAGCCGGGCGATCGCCAGGCGATCCTCAATAAAGTCTATCAGGGGCTGAATCCGGGCGGCGCGCTGGTGCTCTCGGAAAAATTCAGCTTCGAAGACGCCCACGTTGGCGAACTGTTGTTCAATATGCATCATGACTTTAAGCGCGCCAACGGCTACAGCGAACTGGAGATCAGCCAGAAACGCAGCATGCTGGAAAATGTGATGCTGACGGACTCCGTCGAAACCCATAAAGCCCGCCTGCGTCAGGCTGGGTTTGAACATGCCGAACTGTGGTTCCAGTGCTTTAACTTTGGCTCGCTAGTGGCCGTGAAAGCCGGGGAGCAGGCATGATCGACTTCAGTAACTTCTATCAGCTGATCGCCAAAAGCCCGCTGTCTCACTGGCTGGAGACGCTGCCTGCCCAGGTAGCCGCCTGGCAGCGCGATGCCCTGCACGGCAAGTTTCGTGAATGGGAGCGCGCCGTAGAATTTCTGCCGGAGCTAACGCCCTGGCGTCTGGATCTTCTGCACAGCGTCACCGCCGAGAGCGAAACGCCGCTCAGCGAAGGCCATCAGCGGCGGATCGAAAATCTGCTTAAAAACCTGATGCCGTGGCGCAAAGGCCCTTATTCGCTGTACGGCATCAATATCGATACCGAATGGCGATCCGACTGGAAATGGGAGCGCGTTCTGCCGCACCTGTCCGATCTCACTGGCCGGACTATCCTCGACGTGGGCTGCGGCAGCGGCTATCACATGTGGCGGATGATCGGCGCCGGCGCACATCTGGCGGTCGGTATCGATCCCACCCAGCTGTTCCTGTGCCAGTTTGAAGCGGTGCGTAAGCTGCTCGGTAACGACCAGCGGGCGCATTTGCTGCCGCTGGGCATCGAGCAGCTGCCGGCGCTGGAGGCCTTCGACACCGTGTTCTCGATGGGCGTGCTCTACCACCGCCGCTCGCCGCTGGACCATCTGTGGCAGCTGAAAGATCAGCTGGCGCCAGGGGGCGAGCTGGTGCTGGAGACGCTGGTGGTTGAAGGAGATGAAAATACGGTGCTGGTTCCGGGCGACCGCTATGCGCAAATGCGCAACGTCTATTTTATCCCCTCGGCGGCGGCCCTGAAAATGTGGCTGGAGAAGTGCGGGTTTATTGACGTGCGCATCGTCGACGCCTGCGTCACCTCGACAGAGGAGCAGCGACGCACCGAATGGATGACGACCGAATCGCTGGCCGATTTCCTCGACCCACAGGATCAGCGCAAAACGGTGGAAGGCTATCCGGCGCCATTACGGGCTGTGATCATTGCCACCAAACCGGAAACCCAGCAGTCGCTGGCGAAAAAAGCGAGATAAAAAAAGGCCCCTGTTTAATGGGCAGGGGCCTGGTACGGGCAATCATCATATTGGGCGACATGATGTGCAGCAAAAAACCGTTTAACTTCTCCAGGCGGAGATAATCCTTTTCATCTCCGCCACCGCTGCGCCATTCACGGCGTAGCGTCTGTATTCATCGGCATCGGGATCGGCTGACATCGAAACGCCCGGATGACGAAAGCGCATTTCCGACGGCAACCAGTGGCCAGCCGAGCTATGGACCTCTTTCACCCCCGCCTGCAGAAACAGCGGCAGGTTCGCGGCGCGGACTCCCGCACCGGCCATAATGATTGGAGTATCCCCTGCGGCAATAAGTTCCGTAATTAATGAAATACCTTTCTCCGCCGAGGATTGCTGACCGGAAGTCAGGATACGTTTGACCCCCAGCTCACCCAGCGTTTTCCAGGCCTGACGCGGGTCGGCGCACAGATCGAACGCGCGATGAAAGGTCACCGCCAGCGGCCCCGCCGCGGCCATTATTTTTTTCATCCGCGGGATATCGACCTGGCCATCAGCATCCAGCACGCCGGTCACCAGCCCGGGAAAGCCCAGATCCCGCACCATGCGAATATCGTTAAGCATCGCGGCGAACTCTTCCTCGGTGTAGCAGAAATCGCCGCCGCGCGGGCGAACGATCGGATGCACCGGGAGAGTAATCGCCTCGCGGGCCGAGACCAGCACCCCATAAGAGGGGGTTAATCCCCCTTCCTGCGGCGCGGCGCAGAGCTCAATACGATCGGCGCCGCAGCGCTCAGCCTCCCGGGCGCACGCCATGCTGTAGCAACACACTTCCAGTACCGCCATTCCTCTCTCCCTGATCCAGACAACCTTTGCAGCATGTCACAATTTCACGCGGCAGACGCCGCGCGGCTTCACACTGTTACGTATCGGCTTGCTCGCTGGCGACGATTTGTTCAATAGACCACGGATGAAATTTGACCGTCACGCTGCCGTCGGTCACCGCCAGGGTGGGGTTCGGCAGGCGCTCATGCTCCCCTTTCGGCGAGCTGGTTTTGACCACGATCCCCGGCTGGCTGAGTCCGTCATCGGCCAGCAGCGCCAGCGCGCGGGCATTTAAGGTTGCCGGATCGCCGGGCAGGACGATTTCGATATGCTCCCAGCCTTCATGGGGATAACGCTTTTCACCCGGCCACGGCAGCTCAACGATATGGAAGCGCCAGTGCGCCACGCAGACCGGCTCCGCCAGTTTGAACAGGCAAATGGGCCGGCCGTTGATCATATTCTCCGACAGCAGGGTGCCGCACTGCTCCAGACCGCGGCGCCAGCGTTCCGCAGTGGTATTCTGATGACAGCGCAGGGAGATATGGTCGGCGTCGAGCCCGGCGATCTCCAGTCCCAGTCGCGCAGTGAAGCGCTGAAGCGCATCGGAAAATCGCGGGAGATCCGCCGTAATATCGGCCAGTTGTTCATTTTGCTGCCAGTTTGCCATGGGTTTGCTCGTCAATAATGCTCGTCAGTAATGAAAAGGTAATTTACCGTGTTTCGGCCTGCGGACCAACCGCCGCCCCGCTGATGGGCAACTGACCGACGATGGATTGCGCACGCCGGCGCGCCGCGCGCAATGCTGACGGACGGGGACAAATGCAGTATACTCCCGCCCTAATTTGTCCACATTATGGCGCAGCCTCCCTCGGGGGCAGGCGCATTACACGTAAGGTATTCCGGTGAATATTCAGGCTCTTCTCTCAGAAAAAGTCAGCCAGGCCCTGATCGCGGCAGGCGCGCCTGCCGATTGCGAACCCCAGGTCCGCCAGTCAGCAAAAGTTCAGTTCGGCGACTATCAGGCCAACGGCGTGATGGCTGTCGCCAAAAAGCTGGGTATGGCGCCGCGACAACTTGCAGAGCAGGTACTGTCTCATCTTGACCTCAACGGCATTGCCAACAAGGTTGAAATCGCCGGGCCGGGCTTTATCAATATTTTCCTCGACCCCGCGTTTCTGGCGGACAACGTCAACCGCGCGCTGCAGTCTGAGCGCCTGGGCGTCACGAAACCGCAGGCGCAGACTATCGTCGTCGACTACTCGGCACCCAACGTAGCGAAAGAGATGCACGTCGGCCATCTGCGTTCGACCATCATTGGCGATGCTTCAGTCCGTACCCTGGAGTTCCTGGGTCATAAGGTGATCCGCGCCAACCACGTCGGCGACTGGGGCACCCAGTTCGGGATGCTGATCGCGTATCTGGAAAAACAGCAGCAGGAAAACGCCGGCGAGATGGCCCTGGCCGACCTCGAAGGTTTCTATCGCGAAGCGAAAAAGCACTATGACGAAGACGAAGCCTTCGCCGAGCGCGCGCGCAGCTACGTGGTTAAGCTGCAGGGCGGTGATGAGTATTTCCTGCAGATGTGGCGTAAGCTGGTCGACATCACCATGTCGCAAAACCAGATCACCTACGATCGCCTGAATGTGACCCTGACCCGCGATGACGTGATGGGTGAGAGCCTGTACAACCCGATGCTGCCGGGGATCGTCGCCGATCTGAAAGCCAAAGGGCTGGCGGTTGAGAGCGAAGGCGCTACCGTGGTCTTCCTTGATGAGTACAAAAACAAGGAAGGCGAACCGATGGGCGTCATCATCCAGAAAAAGGATGGCGGCTACCTCTATACCACCACCGATATCGCCTGTGCGAAGTATCGCTATGAAACGCTGCACGCCGACCGCGTGCTCTACTACATCGACTCTCGTCAGCACCAGCACCTGATGCAGGCGTGGACCATCGTGCGCAAGGCAGGCTACGTGCCGGACTCCGTGCCACTGGAGCACCATATGTTCGGTATGATGCTGGGGAAAGACGGTAAGCCGTTTAAAACCCGCGCCGGCGGTACCGTGAAGCTGGCGGATCTGCTGGACGAAGCGCTGGAGCGCGCCCGTCGCCTGGTGGCCGAGAAGAACCCGGATATGTCGGCTGACGAGCTGGAAAATCTGGCGAAAGTGGTGGGTATCGGCGCGGTTAAATATGCCGACCTGTCGAAAAACCGCACCACCGACTACGTCTTCGACTGGGATAATATGCTGGCGTTCGAAGGCAACACCGCGCCGTATATGCAGTATGCCTATACCCGCGTGCTATCCGTGTTCCGCAAAGCCGGCATCGACGAAAACGCGATGATCGACGCGCCGGTGGTCATCGCCGAAGATCGCGAAGCTCAGCTGGCCGCGCGCCTGCTGCAGTTTGAAGAGACCCTCTCCGTGGTCGCTCGCGAAGGGACGCCGCACGTGATGTGCGCCTACCTCTACGATCTGGCGGGCCTGTTCTCCGGCTTCTACGAGCACTGCCCGATCCTCAGCGCGGAAAGCGAAGAGACCCGCAACAGCCGTCTGAAGCTGGCGCTGCTCACGGCGAAAACCCTCAAGCTGGGTCTCGATACCCTCGGTATCGAAACCGTCGAGCGTATGTAACAAGCAACCCGGCGAAAGCCGGGTTAGTTTTATTCGGCGCCTCGCCAGCGGGGCGCCCTGCTCAGAAGTACTTGCGTAGATACTCCGTCAGACAAAGGATCGCCATCGCCTGACCGTAGGGCATCGAGGTAAGCGGGATCTGGCGATAAAAGTCGAGGTCTGACCCCATCCCGGTGCCAAATGAGGTCTGCAGCAGCTCCCCCTGCGGCGAAATATTCTGCACAATCCCGCGAATCGCTTTTTCAGCCACCCCGGCGTAGTGCTGCCCGACGTAACGCTTGCGCACCGCTTTGAGAATCCCGTAGGCAAAGCCGGCGGTCGCCGAGGCCTCAAGATAAGAGTGCGGGTCGTCCAGCAAGGTATGCCACAGGCCGCTGTCGTCCTGGCATTCTGCTAAGGCGGCAATCTGTGCGTCGAGGACTGTAATCAGATAGCGCCGTACCGCATTCCCCTCGGGGAGATCCACCAGTTCCAGAAAATCCGGGATCACCATGGTGAGCCAGCTGTTGCCCCGCGCCCAACGCGCCCGGGCAAAGTTATGCCGCCCCTCATAGTTCCAGCCGTGAAACCACAGCCCGGTCTCCCGGTCCATCAGGTTCTGCACATGGAGCAGGAACTGGTAGGTTGCCTCCTCCACATACTGGGGGCGGTTAAGCAGCTTGCCAATTTTGGCTAACGGCAACACGGTCATCATCAGCGTGTCATCCCACATTTGCTGATGGTTCTCCTCCGCCAGAGTCATGTGCTGCATACCGCCCTGCTCGGTGCGCGGCATCTCGTGCATCGCCCACTCCGCCCAGCTCTCCAGCCACGGCAGATACGCCATACGGCCGGTCTCTTCAAAGCGGTAAGCCAGGGTCAGAAACGGGGCCATAGTATTGACGTTTTTGGTCGTTGCTCCCTCGGCGAAGCGGTCGGCAAACCAGCGATCGATGATATCACGCATCTCGATATCGCCGGTTTGCTGGTAATACTGATAGATGCCGTACAGCCCAACGCCGTGGGTCCACTCCCAGCCGGCCCAGCCTTTGGTATCGATCACGCGCCCGTCATCCAGGCGTAGTAAAAATTGCCCGCTCTCATCCTTAATATTCACCAGGTTTTGCGTCACGTTGCGGATCAGCGCCTGCAGTTCGCTGCGGGCGATAAAACGCTCAGGCTGACGCAGTAATGGGCTATGTTTGACCGGCCAAACTTTCATGTTGTTAACCTCGGGTATATGTCGAATTCAAAGCGCCGCCCTTAATGAGCGCCGGGGCAGCAGGTTTATGACGATTCAGATAGCCAATATTGTTATTGCCCCACAGACAGTCGTAAGGCATCCCCGCCAGCAGCTCGACCACCGCGCGGTGTTCCGCACTGGTCTGTTCCGACTGAGCGTAGCCGAGCTCGCGCATTCTGAGGGTCTCGCTGCGCAGGACGCTGTGGGTGTGCAGGTTGAGCTTGAAGCGCAGCGAGACGAGGAAGCCGCAGGCTAGCACCACCAGAGTGCCGACGCTGAGGATCAGCAGAATGGTATGGCTGACCCCTTCAGGCTGTATTTTTTGCCCGGAAACGAACCCCGACAACTGCATAATGATCCCCACCAGCATCACCGCCCCCGCCTGCGAGGCTTTGCGGGTCAGGGTCATGATGCCGGCAAAAATCCCCTCCCGGCGCTGGCCGGTGATCGCTTCGTCGACGTCGGAAATATAGGTGTAGGTATTCCACGGTACGTAATTTATCCCGCCGCGTCCCAGTCCGGCGACAGCAGAGATGAGCAGCAATAAGGAATAGACGTCGCTCAGTCCGGCGTAATAGAGCAGCGCGTAGGAGAGTGAGCTCAGGCCAAACAGGACCACCACCATGCGGTACGACGGCGCGGGGCCAAAACGAATGCACAGCGGGATCATGGCGATTACTGCAATAAACTGGAAGATGGCCATCGTCCCCAGCAGGTTCGAGGCGACGGCGGCTTCCTGCATCAGAACAAAGACCACGTAATAGGTAAACACGGCATTGAAGACGTCCTGGGCGATATAGCCCCCCAGATACATGCCGAGGTGCTGGCGGAAAATTTTTATCCGCAGCGTAGAACTCAGCTCAATCACCAGGCGATTGAGGCTCTGAGCAAGGGTTAAGTTTTGTTTTTCCGCTTCCGCCCGCAGGGCCGCTTCCGACCACGCCTCCCGCGGTCGTTCCCAGGTGAAACACCAGACCAGAGTCAGCATCACCGCGCACAGCACCGAGAACACCAGACTGGCATAGAAGAACGAGCTGGCATTATCTTTGCCGAGCCAGGAGAGAAGGATCCCCGGCAGGAAGGAGGCTAAAATCGCCGACATCTGCGCCATCGAAATGCGCGCGCCGGAGAATTTGGTTTTCTGTTTAAAGTCATCGGTCATCTCCGGCACCAGCGTCTCATAGGGCACCAGAATCATGGTATAGACCATATCAAACAGCAGATAGGTCGCCAGGTAGTACCAGAAGCCCATCTCGCCGACCCACATCGCTGAATAGCTGAATACGCAGGGGATGCCGAGCAGAATAAAGAATTTTCTGCGGCCGAAGCGCTTACCAAGCCAGGTGGTGCCAAAGTTATCGGTGAGAAAGCCCATCAGCGGGCTTACCACCGCGTCCAGCACGCGGGCGGCAGCAAAAATAAGCGTGGCCTCAATCGGGGTCAGTCCGCAAAAGGTCGTGTAAAAGTAGAGCAGCCATGCGGCGGTTAGCGCCGTCGTGCCGGCGCCGAGAAAATCGCCCGCGCCGTAGGCCAGATAGTTAGCCAGTCCAATTTTTCGTGTTTTCATCGCCGTGATCCTGTGTCTTTTTTTTAAAAGAACGCCGACAATCGTTCCGGATTTGCCACCGGAAGGGAGTGGGTACCTGGCTACACTAAAAGCTGTGAAAGGAGGTTACCTTTGTACTTTTGCCACGGAACAGTCGCCGGTGGCAAAATGACAAAGAGATGACGTCGCCACTTCACTCATTTATAAAACAGCATTTCTTTTTAATCAAAAGACAGGTTCATTGATGTGATCTGGCTGGAAGGTCGCCGACTAACGAACAGGCTCGCAAATCCCGGGATCGGCCCTTGCGCAGTCGGGGAAACAGGAGTAAAGAATGGAAGAAAGGGTTATTCCGCGTATCTCAAGGAGGCCAGATGCCTTATACCCATCTGCTGGTTGCCGTCGCGCCAACGCCGGAGAGTCAGGTGTTAATTAAAAAAGCGGTGTCGATAGCCCGCCCCGTTAACGCGAAAGTGAGCTTAATCACTCTCGCTACGGATCCGGAGCTGTATAACCAGTTCGCCGCACCGATGATGGAAAATCTGCGCGAAGTGATGCAGGAAGAGACGCGGGAGTTTCTCAATGAACTTGCTCGCCACGCGGACTACCCAATAGAAAGAATGACCATCGCCTGCGGCGAGCTAGGCCATCATATTAAGGACTTCTGCCGGTCGCACCGTGTTGATCTGGTGATCTGCGGCAATCACAACCATTCCCTCTTTTCACGCGCCACCTGCTCGGCGAAAAGTATCGTCGGCAGCTGCGGCGTTGATGTCCTGTTGGTTTCCCTTGAAAAGGGCTAACGCCGGTTAGCCCTTTTCCTGAACTAGGCCAGTTTAGGGAAGGTGGCTATCTTCCCCCGCAGACGGCTCTCCTCGCTGCGCGGTGAAATATGCTGCAGATCCTCGACAAAGCGCGCCTGCCAGTTATGAATATCATTTTCTCTGATCACGTCCAGCATCGCTGAATGACGGGCGATACGTTCCGCCAGCGGCATGCTGAGCGCGCGATCCAGCGCGGCGGCAACCTCGTCGCGATCGTAAGGATTGACGATCAGGGCGCTGGTCAGCTCCTGCGCCGCCCCGGCAAACTGCGACAGGACCAGTACGCCAGGGTTATCCGGATCCTGCGCCGCGACGTACTCCTTCGCCACAAGGTTCATACCATCGCGTAGCGGCGTCACCAGCCCGACGTCAGAGTAGCGGAAGACCTTCATCAGCAGCTTACGATCAAAATGCTGGTTCAGATAGTAGAGCGGTGTCCAGCCAAGCTGACCAAACTGTCCGTTGATGCGTCCGGCTGCGGTTTCCAGCTGGTGGCGGATATCCTGATAGGCCTGCACATCGCCGCGGGAGGTCGGTGCGATCTGGGTATAACGGATTTTGCCGTGGTGCTGAGGGTACTTCTCGAGCAGCGTCTCGTAGGCGAGGAATCGCTCCGGCAACCCTTTCGAATAGTCAAGACGCTCCACGGAGAAGATATTCTTCACATTTTTCAGCTCGTTCTTCAGCTGGGCCAGCTTCGGCGGTAGCGGACCTTTAGCGTTGCGCGTAATTTCGTCCGGATCGATCCCTATCGGATAAACCTCGGTACTGAACGCCTTACCCCATGCCTGATAGCGTTTATCGCCGAGGTCGGATAGGCGAGTCTGCATAGCAATGCTGTCGAGAAAAGCGGTTCTGTCGCTTTCGGTCTGGAAGCCCAGCAGATCGTAATCGCACAGTTGCTCCAGCAGCTCAGCGTGCGGCGGCAGAGCGTTAAAAATCTCCGGCGTCGGGAACGGAATATGTAAGAAAAACCCGATGCGATTGTTCACCCCGCGCTTGCGCAGCTCGCTGGCGAAGGGCAGAAGATGGTAATCATGGATCCACAGCGTATCGTCTGGCTCAATCAGCGGCAGAAGCTTGTCCGCCAGCATGGCGTTAACCCGCAGATATCCCTCCCAGGCTTCGCGCTGAAAGCTGACCAGATCAAGGCGATAGTGGAAAGCCGGCCACAGCACGGCGTTAGAGAACTGGTTGTAGTATTCATCATGGTCCCGTTCATTAAGGTTGAACGACGCCCATGAAATATTCCCGCGGGAGACCTGCTTGAGCGGCTGCTGGTCATCGCCAATCTCGCCGCTCCAGCCAAACCACAGACCCCCCGCCGCTCTCAGTGCCCCCAGGATGCCGACGGCCAGACCGCCAGCGCTCGATTTTTTATCGTCCGGTAAGGCGATACGGTTAGAGACTACGACTAAACGACTCATGGTCATCCCTCCTTTCGGTTTGCGCGTCATACGCCAGATGTTGCAACCACGTCCTTACAGCGGCGGCATCCGCCAACCGCCAGTGCGCCTGAGTTTCCCCGGCGCCAACTTTTACCGACATTCCCTGCAGTTGATTAACGACGCTGAATCCCGCCTCGTCGGTCAAATCATCGCCGACAAAAACCGGTTCGCGGCCGGCGAATGGCGCCTCCTGCATGAACGCGGTAATCGCCTCCCCTTTGTTGACGCCGCGGGGTTTAATCTCCACCACGCACTTGCCAAGCTGTAACGCCAGCAGCGGATAGCGCTGAACAATCCGCTGCGCCAGCTCCAGCACGGCGCTCTGCTGCTGCGGGGCCTGGCGATAGTGGAGCGCGAAAGCCATCTCTTTACTCTCCAGCTCACATCCCGGGAGCGCTTCCAGCGCCGACGTCAGCTCAGCCGCGATCTCATCGCGCAGCGCTGTCGGCAGAGAGACGATGTAGGTTTTACCATTGATATCACGGCGCTCGGCCCCGTGAACGCCGGCCAGCGGTAGCCGCCAGGGATGGGTTAGCGCGTCAAGTTCAGCCATTGAGCGCCCTGAAATCAATGCCACCGCGCCCCCCTGCTGCTGGGCCAGCGCATTGAGCGCCTGCAGCGTGCTGTCGGGTATCACCACCTGATCGGGGTGCGGCTGGATATCGGCAAGAGTACCGTCGAGGTCAAAGAAAAAAGCGTAGTTTCCGGTTAGCGCAGGCGGTACAGATATCTGGTTATCCACCCTGTTTCCTCCTTATCATGGCCAGCCGAAGCTGGTTGTTAATTATATGTGAGCCATGTAAGTATAGACAGTGTGACCAACCTCGCCATTTTTGATAGTTACCGCCAGCGAAACGGGCGCTGGCGGCAATTACTCTGTAAACTAAAAAGTTGGGTTAAAATTCAGGCCGCACGTTTGGCTTTTTGTTTGTAGCGGTCGAAGATCACCGCCGCCAGCAGGATCACCCCGCGCACGACGTATTGTGAGAATGGCGAGATATTCAGCAGGTTCATCGCATTTTCCACGGTTCCGAGGATCAGGATCCCGGCCACCACGTAGGAGATCTTGCCGATCCCGCCCTTCAGCGACACCCCGCCCAGCACGCAGGCCGAAATAACAATCAGCTCATAGCCAATCGAGGTCATCGGCTGGCCGCTGGTCATGCGCGACGCCAGAATGATCCCCGCTGCGGCCGATACCAGACCGGAGAGCACAAAGATAATAATCTTGGTGCGCACCACCGGGACGCCGGCCAGGCGCGCCGCCTCTTCATTACCGCCAATAGCCAGCGTATTACGGCCAAAGGTGGTTTTGTTTAGTAATAATCCGAAAACCACCAGGCAGGCGACGGTCAGCCAGATCGGCGCCGGCAAACCAAACCAGTTGGCATAGCCGAGGGTGAAGAAACGTTCATCTTCGATCCCCACCGCTTTGCCGTCGGAGATAATATAGGCCAGGCCGCGGACAATCTGCATGGTGGCCAGCGTGGTGATCAGCGCGTTGATCTTAAGGCGCGCAATGACAAAGCCGTTAACCAGGCCACTAAGCGCCCCCAGCAACAGGCCTGCGGCGATCCCCAGCCACAGGCTTTCGCTGAGATTAATCACCACCGCGGTGGTGACCCCGGCGCAGGCGATAACCGACGCCACCGACAGGTCAAAATCGCCGGAGGCCAGGCAAAACAGCATGCCGCAGGCCACCATCCCGGACATCGAGATCGCCAGCCCCAGCCCTTTCATATTGACGAATGAAGCAAAGTTGGGCACAAAAATCACACAGCCGATAAACAGCACCGCAAACACCACCAGCATGCCAAACTGATCCCAGATGCGGGCAAAGCTAAAGGTTGAGCGGGTAGCCCCGGACGTAGTCACTGATGACATCATTTACTCCTTACTCAGGCGACAGCCTGGCTCACTGTTGGCATCGCAAGGCTTAACGCCTGCTGTTCATTGGCTTCTTCATGCAGCAGTTCGCCGGCGATTTGTCCTTCGCGCATCACCACGATGCGGTCAGCGACGCCCAGCACTTCCGGCAGGTCGCTGGAGGCAAACACCACGGCGACACCGGAGGCGGCGAGGCCATAGATCACATTGTAAATTTCATGTTTGGCGCCGACGTCGATGCCGCGGGTTGGCTCATCAAGCAGGATCACCTTCATCTCTTCCGACAGCCAGCGGCCAAGGATCGCTTTCTGCTGGTTGCCGCCCGACAGGTTCATAATCAGCTGTTCCGGGCCCGGCGTTTTAATATTCAGCGACTGGATATGTTGATCGGCGTTGTCCGCCTCCCAGGCGTTGTTGATCAGGCAGCCAGCGTGAATATGCTTGCGCCGGGCGCTGATATTGATGTTATCGCGCACGGAATGCACCGGAATAATCCCCTCCGCTTTACGATCCTCCGGGCACAGCATCATCCCGGCCTGGATGGCCTGGGCTGGTTTGCGAATGGAGACGGGCTGGCCATCGATATACACCTGACCGCCGGTTATCTGCGTGCCGCCAAACAGGCCTTTCATTAGTTCGCTGCGCCCGGCACCTACCAGTCCGAACAAACCGACAATTTCACCGCTGCGCACCGAGAGACTAACCGGCGTGCGCACGCCCGGCGCTTTGACCGCCTCCAGGCGCAGCCGCTCCTCGCCATAGGGGCGAGGCTTCCAGCCATAAATATCGCCCAGATTGCGGCCTACCATTGCCTGGACCAGGGCGTCGTGGCTGACGCTCGGCATATCGTCAAAGGTGCAAACGTAGCGGCCATCTTTAAAGACGGTGATGGCATCGCTGAGGGCAAAAATCTCTTCCATCCGGTGTGAAACATAGATGATGACCCTTCCCTCCTCCCGCAACTCGCGGATGACGCGAAACAGGTTGTCGATCTCTCTGGCGGAGAGCGAGCTGGTCGGCTCATCGAACGCGATAATCTTGGCGTTACGCGCCAGCGCTTTGGCAATCTCCACCATCTGCCATTGACCAATGGAGAGATATTTCAGCGGCGTCTCCGGGTCGATATCCAGACCCAGATGCTCCAGCTGCAGGCGGGCCTCATAGTTGAGCAGCGAGCGATTGACGATGCCGCCTCTGTGCGGCAGCTGACCGAGATAGATATTTTCGGCGACGGTCATCTCCGGGATCAGATGCAGCTCCTGGTAGATGATTGCCACGCCGGCATTCAGCGCCTCCATGGTATTGGCGAATGCCATCTGCTGGCCGCCGATCTGCAGATGGCCCGCGGTCGGGATATAGTTGCCGCTGAGAATTTTCAACAGCGTCGATTTGCCTGCGCCATTTTCGCCCATCAGCGCGTGGATCTGTCCCGGGTAGCAGTCAAAACTGATATCGGACAAGGCCTTTACGCCAGGGAACGTCATGGTGATGCCGCGAAATGAGAGATAAGGGGTAGACTGTTGCATAACGACTCCGCTCTTCTGCACTCAGCCCCCGCGCCGCGGCGGGGGCCAGTTTAATCAGGCTGTTACAGCCCTTTTTTCGCCAGCTCTTCTTTGAAGTTATCGCGGGTAATCAACACCACATCGGTCACCGCCGTGAACTTCGGCGGCTCGACGCCCTTGGTGACCCAGTTGTAGAGCATTTCGCTGGTTTTGTAGCCGTGGATATCCGGGCTTGGCAGCAGAGAACCATAGAAGCCGGTCGGCTGCGCCTTCGACAGTTCGTTGACGGCATCCACGCCGTTGATGCCGATACCAATCACATCGGAAGCTTTAAAGCCCTGACCTTCGGTCGCGCGCACGCCGCCGAGGACGGTGTTGTCGTTCATCCCGACGATCAGCCAGTGTTTAACCTGCGGATGTTGGACCAGCATCGAGTTACCGGCGTCGAACGCTCCCGGGATATCGTTGGATTTTGTCGGCACGCGGTAGATTTGCGCGTCCGGGAAGCCGGCCGCCTTCAGGGCATCGATGGAGCCGGTGGTGCGACGGCGCGCGGTATCCAGCTCATCGGCGGTGATCGCCATTACGGCGGTGTCTTTGACATCCCAGCCGCGCTTTTGCATCTCTTTATAGAGTTCCTGCCCCTGACGGGCGCCAATTTCGCTCGCCGCCATCATCACCAGCGGTACGCTCTCCATCGGTTTGCCTTTCGCATTGACGAACTGGTCATCGACGGTAATCACCTTCATGTCATAGCCACGCGCTTTGGCGACAATCGCCGACCCGAGCTTGGGATCGGGGGTACAGATGACAAAGCCCTTCGCGCCGCTGGCCGCCAGGCTGTCAATGGCATTCAGGGTTTTCTCCCCATCCGGGACCGCAATTTTAATAACGTCAAAGCCTAAATCTTTTCCTGCTTTATCAGCAAATTTCCACTCAGTCTGAAACCATGGCTCTTCCGGCTGTTTCACCAGAAAACCTAGTTTAAGATTTTCCGCCATAGCTGATTGTGACATAACCGCAGCGAGACCAATGGCCGCCAGCGCTTTAGTAAATTTGTGCATGGTAAACTCCAGCTTTAATTCGCTTTCATGTAGGGAAAAATCGGAATTAACAATTTAATCGGCATCAAAACAAGGCATTAGAAAAATCGCATTCCCCACTGCCGTTGTTAGAGTAGTAATACCCGGAAATTATTTCTCCATACGAGAGCATTATCACATCGCGGAATTACAGTAATTGCGTACATACATTTAGCAAAAAATGACATAAAAAATGACACAATTGTCATACAATTTTACCGGGACATAGCAGGATCATCTATACCATCAGCAGGCTTATCCTTGTGTTGTCAGAGGATGTTTAACGGTGGGTTACAGCACTGTTATCATCAGCAATTGACGGCGCTGCTACGGGCGATCGCCTGTGCGCCACTCAAATGGCAACCCACCTCGCACCGCTGAGCCACATGGCCCGCTTAATATCGCGAAAAAACGGATCTTTGGCGTAATTTATTGCGAATAGAAAAAATATATTCCTCTTTATAAAAGCGCCTGCAACAAAAAATAAAAATAATGATCATCAACCTGAAACATTACTAATGAAATAACTTATTCCGTTCTCTTCTACGACGAATCTCGTAGTCAAATACTTATATCTTATAACCAATCTGAAACCAGCGAGCCCCTGCCAACGGCGCACAATCTCAGCCCTGGTAGTTTGCACAAATAATGGTGTAACAAAACGTAAATTACCGCGCTTGAGAGTTTTCTTAATTTCGTTGAGCGAGTATTCTTAAATCGTCGGCAAATGGAAAAAATACCCGACTCATACGGAATGTGTAGAGTTTTATTATTCTGCAACAGTGCCGCGTGTCACTATTTTATCTTGTAGTTATCCGCAGGATCCGCTGACGCGCACCAGTAACCCCTTCCCGGTTAATAAGGATATTTTTTATGGCAGTTCCAGGAATGGCACAAAAGCTAAACACCCAAATGAATCTTGAGTTTCACGCCTCTAACGTTTACCTGAACTTAAGTGAGTGGTGCGCCCGGCATCGCTTCGACGGCGCCGCGACGTTTCTGCGCACCCGCGCGCAAAGCAGCATCACCCTCACCATGCGCGTATTTGACTACCTGAAAAAAGCCGGCAGCTGGCCGATCGTCAATCCCGACCACGCCTGTAACCCTGAGTGCACCTCGCTGGAAGATCTGTTTACCCAAACCCTGAGCGATTACCAACAGCGCAGTCGTCTGCTGAGCGGTCTCGCTCAGGAAGCCAAAGCGCAAAGCGATGACAGTACCTGGCGGTTTCTCACGCTGTTGGCGGAAGAGCAGCAGCAGGATGGCCTGCTATTGCAAAGCGTGCTTGAGGAAATTCGTAATGCCGATAAAGCCGGTCTCGGGATGGAGCAGACCGATCGGCGTCTGATGGCTATCGTTGGAGAAGCGCAGAAAGCGCATTAATCAAGCCTTTATCGCTCTGCCAGGGGGAGCGCGTCTGCGCTGCCCCGCCCGGTTTATTAATCCATTACGTCTATTTTTTCTCCCCTATTATTCCTTTCAAGAATAAAAAAGTTTTAACTCGATCCCATTCCCTCATCACCGTTACCCCATAAGGGGGATTAGTGAGCGCGGTCACTTTTTGACGAACCATAAAGAAATATAAAAACAGCGTTTCAAAAATATAAAACACGAGGTTTATTTTTTATGGCTAGATACACGGCTTCAGCCTCTGAAGGGCTGCAGGGAAGACCGATCTTGTTACGCCATCAGTTAGCCTACGGCGGCGGAAATCTGTTAGGGAGCGGCGCACTGGCGATAAGCGGCGCATGGCTACTCTATTTTTATACGACCTTTTGCGGCCTGACGCTGATCGAGGCCTCATTTATCTTCTCCGTCGCCAGCATCATTGACGCTATCAGCAACCCGCTGATGGGCTATCTGACGGATAATTTTGGCAAAACGCGCTTGGGCAAGCGCTTCGGCCGCCGGCGTTTCTTTCTGCTAATCGGTATTCCGCTGATGATGTTCTACCCGCTGCTGTGGGTGGAAGGCCTGAGTTTCTGGTACTACCTTAGCACCTATGTGGTGTTTGAGATCATCTACACCTCTATCATGGTGCCTTATGAAACGCTGGCGACAGAGATGACCGATGATTTCTCACTGCGTTCAAAACTGACCGGCTATAAAGCTATCTTTGGTAAGCTGGCCAACTTCCTCGCGGCGTTTATTCCCGGCCAGTTCATTCTGCTGTATGGCAAAGATTCTGCCACCCCTTTCTTCCTCACCGGTCTGACCTATGGCGCGATCCTGATCGTCGCTATTTCCTGCCTGTGGTTGTGCAGCTGGGAGCGTGAGCGCGGGGAAGAGGTGGAAACCAGCGCGAAAAAAGGACTGCTGAGCACCCTGCTGTCGCTGGCGAAAGATATGCGTTCGACTTTTTATCTACGCGTATTCCGCAAACATCTTGGTATGTACCTGTGCGGCTTTGGCGCGGAATGGCTGTTTGCCTCCATCTTCACTTATTTCGTGATCTTCGTTCTACAACACGATCCAGCGATGGTGGCCGGGCTGAACAGCCTGAACTCGATTCTGCAGCTGATCTCTACGGCGCTGTTTATCGGCCTGTGCGTGAAAAAGGGCTTCAGCAAACCCTATATCCTGGCGCTGGGGATCGTCATTTTCGCGGTTCTGCTGTATACCTCGCTGTGGTTTTTCCATCTACCGTCCGGCCTGGCGACAGTGCTGATGTTCGGCATTACCGTGCTGTTCGGCCTGGGTACCGGCGGGGTTTACTATATACCCTGGACCGTTTACACCTTCCTGGCCGATGTCGATGAGATCTACACCGGACGCCGGCGGGAAGGGATCTATGCCGGCGCCATGACCTTCTCGGGAAAAATTCTGCGCTCGATTGTGGTGTTCTCGATGGGGGCGATCCTGAGCTTCTACGGTTTCCAGTCAAAAGCGCACAGCCAACCGGAAAGCGCGGTGACCGCTATCGCAGTGGTATTCTGCGTCGGGGTGATCGCATTAGCCCTGGCCGCCATCGTCTTCAGCAAGCAGATGAAGCTGGACCGGAAGGCCCATCTGGTGGTGCTGCAGGAAGTCGCGCGGATAAAAGCGGGCGGCAAAATTAGCGATATTGCGCCGGACGTGCGGGTTATCGTGGAGGATCTGGTCGGCCATCGCTACGAAGAGTGCTGGGGCAACAGCAAATTGTTCAAAGATGCTGCCCCTGCGCCTGCGCAGACCGTCGTTTCCCATTAAAGAAGAAGGCCCCGCCGGTATCCGGCGAGGCCTGGTATTAATGCGTTTCTTCCTGTGGAGTAAACTTCAGCTCAATCAACGCGATCGCTTTTTGCACCGCGCGAAGGGTCACCGGATCGGCAGAGGCCGGATGGCTGGCGAAGTCGATAGCTTTCAGCTGAGTGGTCATTTTTTCACGCACTTCCACCGGCGCAATGACGTCAATGACATCGAGGATCTGTTTGATAACCAGCTGGCAGGCAACCACATCGGAAACCAGCTCGTCGTGTTCGGTAAGATGTTGAGACATTAATTACTCCTTTTTTCAGGAGCGTAATAGTACCCTAAATCGTTAACGATAATAAAACCTGCCGTCGCAGGTTTTTTTATCTACCCTACTGGCTGGCGGGTCGTCTCCTGCCGCTTTGCACAGGATCACACTCTTGATGGCAGTGACAACATGAATACCGCGATCTCTTCCCGCGATGAACGTGCTTTTTCAGCGCCGGCGCTGCTGGTGGCCGGTGCCTTTTTTATGGAGTTTCTCGACGGGACGGTGATCGCCACCGCCCTGCCCGATATGGCGAGGGATTTTGGCGTCACCGCGGTCGAACTGAATATCGGCATCAGCGCCTATCTGATTACCCTTGCGGTCCTGATCCCGGCCAGCGGCTGGATCGCCGATCGCTTCGGCGCCCGTGCTATTTTTACTCTCGCCCTGGCGATCTTTACCCTTGCCTCGGTCTTCTGCGGCCTCTCCACCGAGGTGCATATCTTTGTCGCCATGCGTATCCTTCAGGGAGTCGGCGGCGCGCTGATGGTCCCCGTTGGTCGCCTTGCGGTGCTACGCACCACGCCGAAACACCAGCTGATCAAGGCCATCGCCACCCTGACCTGGCCGGCGCTGGTGGCCCCCATTATCGGCCCGCCTTTGGGCGGCTTTATAACCCGCTACGCCAGCTGGCACTGGATCTTCTTTATCAATGTCCCGCTGGGCCTTGCCGCCATCATCCTTTCGCTGCGCATTATCCCTGATATTCGCGAAACGGAACGGCGCTCCTTCGATCTCAGCGGATTTATCACTACCTCGGTCGCGATGGTCAGTCTGGTGACCGCGATGGAGCGGCTCGGCGATCGCCAGCCGCAGATCTGGCCGACGCTGGCTCTCGCCGCGCTTGGCTTCGGCTGTCTGTTATATTCCATTCGTCATTTCCGCCGGGCGGCGGCGCCTATGGTTCGTCTCGACGCCCTGCAGGTGCCGACGTTCCGGGTGACAATGTACGGCGGCTCGTTGTTCCGGGCCTCCATCAGCGCGGTGCCTTTTCTGCTCCCCCTGCTGTTCCAGGTGGGATTCGGTATGGATCCTTTTCATTCCGGCCTGCTGGTGCTGGCGGTGTTTGTCGGTAATTTAACCATTAAACCCGCCACCACACCGCTCATTCGCTGGCTGGGCTTTCGTCGGCTACTGCTGATCAATGGCGCGTTGAACGTCTGTTCGCTGCTGGCTTGCGCGCTGCTTACGCCGCAGACGCAGGTCTGGGCCATCATGCTGATCCTTTATCTCGGCGGGGTGTTTCGCTCAATCCAGTTTACCGGTGTAAGCACGCTGGCCTTCGCCGACGTCCCCGCCGCGCAGATGAGTGATGCTAATACGCTGTTCAGTACCGCGTCGCAGCTAGCGGTAGGGCTGGGGATCACGCTCGGGGCGATTGGCATTCGCCTGGGCGAGCAGGTCGGCGACTGGCTGCATCTTACTGAACTACCGGGGATCAGCTTCCGCCTGTCGTTTGTGTTTATCGCCTTGATCTGTCTGGTAGGGATGATCGACAGCCTGCATCTGGCCAAAACGGCCGGCAGCAGCGTGTCGGAGAAGAAGAAATAGAAGAAAAAATAAACGACGGAAGGGCCAGCGGCGCTGGCCCTGATGACGGTTAAGCGACGCTCTGGCGAACAAAGTCTTCGATTGCTTTATCCTGGCAGTTTTCGAAGAAGCACTGCTGGAAGCGTGGGCCGGAGACTGCGGTTTTCACCAGCTGCGGATCGATGGCGCGCAGGGTATCGAGGTAGTTCTCTTTTACTACTGCTGCTTTGACCTGGTTGAGGATCCCGGCATTGCGCACCTGCGGTTCTTTGCGCTCCGGCGGATAGCCTTCGCCGTTGCGGCCGGTAAAGGCTTTTTCAAAGATAAACCGCACATTCAGTTCGGCGCCCCAGCCGAAGCCTTTGGCAAACGGCAGCGACAGCGCATTACCGTTGTTGATCTGGGCAAACAGGAACGCATCCGCCGGATCAATACAGTAGCCGCAGACCACGCCCGGATGGATGTTCAGCGACATCAGCGCCCCCTGACCGGTACCGCAGCCGGTGACCACGAAGTCAACTGCTTTCGAATTCAGCAGAATACTGGCCATGATCCCAAGATGGATGTAGGTCAGATGATGATCGTTCTCATCGCTCATGCCGACGTTATAGACCGGGAATCCTTTTTCGTCGGCAACCGCGTTAAGCTCCTTGAGGATGATGGCGTTTTTGTTCGCCTGGCTGTTCTCCATCATCAGTGCAATCTTCATGGTTTACTCTCCTGAATGCTGTGCGGGCCTGCCCGCAGAATGTCATTGGCGTTGACTGCACTCTACCACCTTGAAAACAAACTTTCAAATTTTATGAAAAGTTGTTTTAAAACTTACGCAGTGCTTCACACTTTCGCAAGCTCCCCCTGTCTGTTGACCTCAGCCCTCTGCATGCTGGCGCATCCGCTTCGTCCTCCCTTACCACCCGCCGGCGACAAAGTCCTGACCGCCCCAGGCAATAATGAATAATAAATTAAAAGCATTCTCATTTATTATTAAACTGCCAATGCGTGTTATTCCCATTAGCATTTTAAATAAAACATTTTTAAATTTACTTTTTGCAAATAATTAAATAACAAATTATAGTGGCAGCCAATAACATCTATTATTTAATTCCAGGAGTGCAACGATGCTGAAAACGGACATGATTGACAAACTCAATGAACAGATGAATCTTGAACTCTATTCTTCTCTTCTTTATCAGCAGATGAGCGCCTGGTGCAGTTACCACAGTTTTGAAGGCGCCGCGGCCTTCCTGCGTCGCCATGCTCAGGAAGAGATGACCCATATGCAGCGCCTGTTCGACTATCTAACCGACACCGGCAGCCTGCCGCGGATCAACGCTATCGCCTCCCCGTTTGCCGAATATGCCTCACTCGACGAGCTGTTCCGCCAGACCTACGAGCATGAGCAGCTGATCACGCAAAAAATAAATGAACTGGCGCACGCGGCCATGACCAGCCAGGATTATCCGACCTTTAATTTCCTGCAGTGGTATGTTGCTGAACAGCATGAAGAAGAGAAATTATTTAAATCGGTGATCGATAAACTGACCCTCGCTGGAAAAAGCGGCGAAGGTCTGTACTTTATCGATAAAGAGCTGGCTACCCTCGACGCGCAGAATTAATCCCCCGCGCCGCGACAGTCCGTGTCGCGGCCCTCTTAATGTCGGCAGATCTTATTTTTTGCGGTAGTAAAACCTTCCTCTCTGGCAATAAATTTGCCTTTTTTCTCTAAAAACGCCACCAGCTGTGCGGCGCTTAGATTCTCTGCTGAACAGGTGTGAAACCGCGCCTCTTCGCCAAAGCGGCGGCGAATGGCGGCCTCCAGCGAGGCGACCGTCCAGGACTCACCCGAGGCGAGCATCATCTGTAAAACTTCATGACCATGAATAGAAGACATAACCCCTCCTGCAAAAACCGCCAGCTTAGGCCAGACCGTCAACCCGCGCCTTGCGCCAGCGCAGGCTTTCGCCCTCTTATTATGTAAACATTTCATTACACAACTTGTAATCCCGATTTGACGAAAGCCGTAATATCCCCTACTCTGCGCGGCATAATTTATTGTTATTTGCTGTAGGGATAGCGAAAAGCGTGAAAAACCGCACTCTGGGCAGTATTTTAATCGTAGCTGGCACCACCATCGGTGCAGGAATGTTGGCAATGCCATTGGCCGCCGCAGGCGTCGGCTTTACCGTCACGTTGGGTTTACTTTTCACCCTGTGGGCATTGATGTGCTATACCGCCCTTTTGCTGCTGGAAGTCTACCAGCATGTCCCTGCCGATATGGGGCTCGGTTCTCTGGCGGCGCGCTATCTGGGCCGTTATGGGCAGTGGGTTACCGGATTCTGCATGCTGTTTCTGCTGTACGCCCTCACGGCAGCCTATATCAGTGGCGCCGGTGAATTACTCGCTTCCAGCCTCAACCAGTGGCTGGACTGGCAGCTACCACCGGCCGCAGGCGTACTGATCTTCACCCTCCTCGGCGGGGCGGTAGTGTGCATTGGCACCGCGCTGGTGGATCTGTTCAATCGCTTCCTGTTTAGCGCCAAAATCGTCTTCCTGGTGATTATGCTGGCCCTGCTGATGCCGCACATTCATCAGGTGAACCTTCTGACGCTGCCGGTTGAGCAAGGCCTGGCCCTGTCGGCCATTCCGGTGATTTTCACCTCCTTTGGTTTTCACGGCAGCGTCCCGAGCATCGTCAGCTATCTGGGGGGGGATATTCGCAAATTGCGCCGGGTATTTATCATCGGCAGCTTTATTCCTCTGGTGGCCTATATTTTCTGGCAGCTGGCGACGCTGGGCAGTATCGACGCCCCGGCCTTTACCGCCCTGCTGGCAAATAACGCTGGTCTGAACGGCCTGCTGGAGGCGATCCGCGAAGTGGTGGCGTCACCGCATGTGGAGCTGGCCGTTCACCTGTTTGCCGACCTTGCGCTGGCGACGTCATTCCTCGGCGTCTCGCTCGGCCTGTTTGATTATCTGGCGGATATGTTTCAGCGTAAAAACAGCGTCGGCGGGCGTCTGCAGAGCGGGATAATCACCTTCCTGCCGCCGCTGGCGTTCGCCCTGTTCTATCCCCGCGGTTTCGTCATGGCCCTCGGCTACGCCGGGGTGGCATTAGCCGTGCTGGCGCTGATAATGCCGGCCCTGCTGGTCATGAAGAGTCGCCGAGAGCATCCGCAGGCTACCTGGCGGGTCGCCGGCGGCGCACCGACGCTATGGCTGGTTCTGCTGTGCGGGATCGGCATCGTGGCTATTCAGTTCAGCATCGCTGCCGGGTTGTTGCCCGCGGTGGGATAAAAAAGGGGCCTGCTGGCCCCTTGTTCATTTCGCTAAGCAACACTGCTTATACTTTTTACCGCTGCCGCATGGGCAGGGATCGTTGCGTCCGACTTTCGCTTCATTTCTTATTGGCTGCGGGGCCTCCACCGGCTGCGGATTCGCTATCCAGTACTGGTAAAGCGCCAGCGCCGCCGGCGTGATACGCTCGATGCTGGCGATAAATTCATCCGCCGTCAGATTATCCAGCGCGCTAAACTGTTCTTCGCTGCCGTGGAGCGCGATAGCGTCCAGCTCCGGCTGGAGTTCAGCGGGCAACGTCGACCAGTCGCTCAGCGCCACGCCGCGCAGATAGCCAAAGCACCACTCCTCAACTATGGTCAGCTCCTGACCTTCCGCTTCGCGGGTGCCGAACAGCGGTTCGAACTGATCGGGATAAGACTCCAGCCGTTCGGCGATATCGCTCATATGCTGCAGCGTCAGATTGACAAAGCGATCGCGCTCGCGATCGTTGGCCCAGCGCGGGACATTATCCGCCCCGCCCCAAATCGCCAGCAGCCACTGAGCGGGTTCGATGTCGGTCGGCGCAGAGAGGATCGCCGTCAGCAGGCCATCCAGTTCAGAGACATCCAGAATGGCGCCTTCGGCGGCGTATTTCGCCAGAGTGTCATCCAGCCATTCCAGTTCGTTTTCGTTCAAAGGTCCGGTATTCATTCACAGGCTCGCATGGTAAAAATCGGGCCTACAGTAGCCGAATTGCCGACAGAAAGCCACCCGGCGATACCTATTGCGCCGGTGTCAACGATACGCGATCAGGCCAGGCCGCGCAGCGCCGACGCCACCTCACGACAGGCCTCCTCCCCTAACGAAAGCAAAGGACGGGGAAGCGAGTCTGGATCGCAGAGTCCGAGCATCGCTGCGGCGCTGGCTATCACTCGCAGGCTACCACCATAGCGATCAAAGCATCGCCATAGGGGGGCCAGCTGCTCATTCAGTGCCGCAGTCTGCGCCACATCGCCGCTACGTATCGCTCTTACCAGCGCCAGTGAGCAGCGGGGAAAGAGTCCGCCGCAGACCGAATACCAGGCTTCGCAGCCGGCCTGCAACCCGGCAGTGGCCCACGCATCGCCGCTGACGCCAAGCGTAACGCGAGAGGGAAGATGCTGACGCAGGGCCGCTACACGTTCGCTCGCCTGTGGCGCGGGCAGGCCGGGAATTTTAATCGAGGCAATGGCCGGCAAGGCGGCGATGCGCCCCTGCAGCTCATCCGCCAGCATTACGTGGGTAGTGCGGGGATTGTCATACAGGCAAACCGGCACCGAGACATGCCGACAGACTTCTTCGTAAAAGGCAAAGATCTCCTCCGCGGAAAGCGGCTGATAGGACATCATCGGCAGTAATAACGCATCCGCCCCTGCCTCCTGAGCATCCTCCACCAGGCGTAGCACCTCGTTAGTCGCAATGGCGCCGACGCCGACCATCATCGGGATCGACCCCGCATGCGCCTTCGCCACCTGCACCACTCGTCTGCGCTGCTCACGGCTGAGATAAGCGTAGCTACCGGTTGAACCTAAGATGCCCAGAGAGTCGACTCCGGCATCGGTAAGACGGGCGAGAATACGAATAAACGCTTTTTCATCAAAATCTTGCTGATGCAAAGGTGTCAAAGGAAATGCGCAAAGTCCACTGAACATGCTGCCTCCGGTAGGCTGGGCTGAGAGTCCGTTTGATAGTAGCAAGGCGCGATCGTTTTGTCCTGGGACAAATGAGAAATTGACTGTAAGGCAAGAGTTAACCGAAAAACGCCGTGGCGTCAGGCTGGCGGGAAAGGTATCAGAAAGCGAAAGTACAGAAACAAAAAAACCACCCGTAGGTGGTTTCACGACACTGCTTATTGCTTTGATTATTTTGTATTTCCCAATGGTACCCGGAGCGGGACTTGAACCCGCACAGCGCGAACGCCGAGGGATTTTAAATCCCTTGTGTCTACCGATTCCACCATCCGGGCTCGGGATATAAAGTGGAGGCGCGTTCCGGAGTCGAACCGGACTAGACGGATTTGCAATCCGCTACATAACCGCTTTGCTAACGCGCCTTTAATACTGAAGCACCCGCAACTGCCGATGCTGTTAATCTGGAGCGGGAAACGAGACTCGAACTCGCGACCCCGACCTTGGCAAGGTCGTGCTCTACCAACTGAGCTATTCCCGCATCATCAAGTTATTTGCTAATCACTTGATTTTGTTATCGTCTGGAAGACTGTGCCGCCGTTCGATGCGTTGCATTCTACTTATCTCTCGCGGTGAGTCAACGGTATTTTTCGCAACTTTGTATCGTTTGCTGAAAATAACGGCGAAACGATCACTGATCAAGCAAATCGCCGCGCGCCGCGTTCAAATACTGCAGCATCGACCACAGCGTCAGCACCGCCGCCACGAGGAAAAGCACGATCCCGGCCCACTCCACCCACGGATAAGGACGCCACAGCATCCATACCAGGGCGGTCATCTGGGCGGTCGTTTTCACTTTGCCAATCCACGAGACCGCCACGCTGCTGCGTTTCCCCAGCTCCGCCATCCACTCACGCAGCGCGGAGATAATGATCTCACGGGCAATCATGGTCGCCGCCGGTAGCGTGACCCACCAGGTGTGATAGTGTTCGGCAACCAGCACCATGGCGATAGCCACCATGACTTTATCGGCAACCGGGTCGAGGAAGGCGCCAAAACGGGTGCTCTGATTCCAGCGACGAGCGAGGAAACCATCAAACCAGTCGGTTACCGCGGCAACAAAGAAGATCAGCGCGCAGGCAAACGGCGCCCAGCTAAAGGGCAGATAAAACGCCAGCACAAAAAACGGGATCAGGATGACGCGAAACAGAGTAAGCAACGTAGGGATATTAAATTGCATAGTGACGGGTAACTATCTGTTGTAAGTAAAAATTAGCCCTATGTTGCTACAGAGCCCCTAATGTTTCAACGAGTAGAAGATCTTTTCTGCCAGAGCGTGAGAGATGCCCGGTACTTTAGCAATTTCTTCGACGCTGGCCTGCTGTAGCCCCTGCAGCCCACCCATATACTTCAGCAGCATCTGACGACGCTTCGGCCCCACCCCCTCGATAGTCTCAAGCGAGCTGGTGCTCTTCACTTTCGCCCGTTTTTTGCGATGCCCGGAGATCGCATGATCGTGCGATTCATCGCGAATATGCTGGATCACATGCAGGGCCGGCGAATCCGGCGGCAGGCTAAACCCTTCCCCTTCCGGCTCAAAGAATAACGTTTCCAGACCCGCTTTTCGATCGCTACCTTTCGCCACGCCCAGCAGCAGCGGATGATGTTTATCCCAGGGGACGTCCAGTTCAGCAAACACGGCTTTCGCCTGGGCCAGCTGTCCCTTGCCGCCGTCTATCAGGATCACATCCGGGATCTTGTTGTCATCAATCGCTTTACCATAGCGACGGCGCAGGACCTGATTCATCGCCGCATAGTCATCGCCAGGGGTAATGCCGGTGATGTTGTAGCGCCGATACTCCGCGCGCAGTGGGCCATTGCTGTCAAACACCACACAGGATGCTACGGTCTGTTCGCCCATGGTGTGGCTGATGTCAAAACACTCCATTCGCTTGACGGCCGGCAGCTCCAGTACGCTGGCCAGCGCCTGCAAACGCTGATGAATGGTCGATTGCTGAGACAATTTGGTCGTTAACGCTGTCGCGGCGTTGGTCCGCGCCAGCTTAAGATAACGCGCTCTGTCGCCGCGCGGCTTAGTCTGCACATTGATTCGACGACCCGCCAGCTCCGACAGCGAGTCGGCCAGCAGCGTCTTATCCCCAAGGTTAAAGTCGAGCAAAATCTCCCCCGGCAGCGTGCGCATTTGGCTGCCCTGCAGGTAGAACTGGCCGACAAAGGTCTCCACGACCTCTCCCAGCTCGGTGCCGCCCGGCACTTTCGGGAAGTAGCTTCGGCTGCCCAGCACTTTGCCCTGACGGATAAACAGCACATGCACGCAGGCCATGCCGGCATCGAAGGCGACGCCGATCACGTCGAGGTCGTCACCGGTGTTGGAGACAAACTGTTTCTCCGTCACGCGGCGGACGGCCTGAATCTGGTCGCGGATGCGCGCGGCCTCTTCGAACTCCAGGTTCTGGCTCGCCTTCTCCATCCGCGCGATGAGCTGGGTCAGCACCTGGTCATCCTTGCCGGCGAGAAACAGCCGCACATACTCTACCTGCTGAGCATACTCTTCTTCGCTGACCAGCCCGGCCACGCACGGCCCCAGGCAGCGACCAATCTGATACTGCAGACAGGGGCGGGAGCGATTGCGGTAGACGCTGTTTTCACACTGACGGATGGGAAAGATTTTCTGCAGCAGCGCCAGGGTCTCGCGCACGGCATAGCCGTTGGGAAAAGGACCAAAATATTCGCCCTTCGCATGTTTGGCGCCGCGATGCATCGCCAGACGCGGATGAGTATCGCCGCTGAGAAAAATAAAAGGATACGATTTATCGTCGCGTAACAGCACGTTGTAACGTGGCTGGTACAGCTTAATATAGTTGTGCTCAAGCAGCAGCGCTTCCGTCTCGGTGTGGGTGACGGTCACGTCGATTTGCGCGATCAGCGCTACCAGCGCTTCCGTTTTACGCGACGCAAGGTTGCTGCGGAAGTAGCTACTGAGCCGCTTTTTCAGATCTTTGGCTTTGCCAACATAGATGACGGTTCCGCCAGCATCATACATCCGATACACACCGGGCTGGCTGGTCACTGTTTTCAGGAAAGCTTTTGCGTCAAAAACATCACTCACTGGCTTGCTAACGACTCCGCATTACACAGGCCATGGCGAATTGCCAGGTGGGTCAGCTCGACATCGCCATGAATGTTTAATTTACTGAACATCCGATAGCGGTAGCTGTTAACCGTTTTAGGACTCAGATTTAGCTGCTCTGAGATCTCATTCACCTTCTGACCTTTGGTGATCATCAGCATAATCTGCAATTCGCGTTCAGACAAACTGGCAAACGGCGATTCTGTCTTTTCGGGTTCAATCTGACTTAACGCCATTTGCTGGGCAATATCGGAGGCAATATAGCGCTGCCCGGACGCGACGCAGCGGATGGCATTCACCACTTCCTGCGGCGCGGCGCCTTTACTGAGATAGCCTGCCGCGCCCGCCTGCATGACCTTGGCAGGTAAAGGATTCTCGGTATGCACGGTCAACATGATCACTTTGGTGCCCGCCACGGAGCGCGCGATTTTGCGCGTCGCTTCAAGACCACCGATCCCAGGCATGTTCATGTCCATCAGGACGACATCTGCGGAATTAGCCCGGCACCACTTGACGGCGTCCTCGCCGCAGCAGGCTTCGCCAGCGACTTTAATCCCTTTTATATCTTCCAGAATGCGTCGTATCCCTGCGCGCACCAGTTCGTGGTCATCAACAAGAAGAACGTTGATCAAAGGAATAATCTCCAGAATGAGGGATAACGCTACTGATACTTTATCTCCCACATATTACCGGGTTTTATTGCTATTTTAAAAGGCAAAAAAATGCCCTCGCCTCGATTTGGCTCTCATTTATGGCAATGTCTGTGCACACTAAGTGGAAAGTCATTGAGAACAGTCAGTTGCCCGGCTCTTATTTTTTAACAATACTCATACAGAAGGCACAAAAAACACAACAGATTACGTAGCGCATAAATACGAAGCAAAATATGTAACAATTATTAACGAGCTAAATAGATGGGGGAAATTATTGGCTTGCCGACGGCTATTACGTATTATCCGAAGCATCAAAACATTCACAGCTCAGATGAGAGAACAGAAATTAAGCACACCTTTTTTTTCTGTCGCTTGTGGTATACTGCGCGGCCTTCACATTGAGTAGAGCGCAATAGCGCAGCGAGTAAACGAGGATATCGATGAGCACACCAGATTTTTCCACTGCAGAAAATAAGCAGGAACTGGCGCAGGAAGTCTCCTGCCTGAAAGCGATGATTACGCTGATGCTGCAGGCGATGGGCCAGGCGGATGCGGGGCGCGTGATTATTAAAATGGAAAAGCAGATTTCACAGATGGAAGATGAGGCTCAGGCCGCCGTATTCTCCAGCACCGTTAAGCAGATTAAACAAGCCTATCGGCAGTAATCCTGTGCCGGCTGAAAGTATCACTGACAGCCGGTATCACGTCTGACACGCAGAACGGCAGGCGCATTCAGATTAGCCCAGTCGCCACGGCGTAGCAGGCAATTTGCGTTTTATTCGGCGCATTAAATTTCCGCTGCATATTCTTCTGATGGAAATTCACCGTATTTTCCGAAATCGAGAGAATCATCGCCACCTCCGCCGAAGTCTTTCCTTCCGCCGTCCATTTGAGGATTTCCAGTTCGCGGCGGCTGAACTTCATCTCCGGCGGCATCACCATCTCATCTTCCAGACGCAGCAGCGTCAGCAAGCTTAGTTCAGTCAGCGTTCGCAGACGCAGCTCAAGCTCATCTTCAGGGTAACCGCCCGGCAGACGATTGTTCGCGGAGACAGAGAGAAATCCCTGAGCATGGTTTGGCAACGTCAGGCACTGCGTCACGCCCTTTTGCAGACCATGGTCACGCGCCCCGTCCCACAGTGCCGGCGCATCACGAAACAGGCTGTCGTTCCATGGCAGATGGCCACGCATAAAATTCTCCGGCCGTAACACAGGATCTATCGCGAAATAATTTTCTGCCTGATAGTGCGACATCCATGCGCGGGGGTAAGTCGACTGGAACGTAACGCGGGGGCGGGTGAAAGGCACCGGGTGGCGCACACAAAGCGTGTAGTAATCATATTCCAGCGCTTCGGTTTCACGTTGCAGGAGATTATAAACCTCCTCGCCGGTGGCCATGGACTGAAATTGGTGCAGCATATCCCGCCGCCAGCTGAAAAAATCATTGTCCCTCATAGCTGTGCAAATAACTCCTGATTGATAATCATTATTATAAATACAGAAAACTAACACATAAATCTTATTTATATGTATAAAATATCGTAGCTGTCGCATTTATTAGTCTGAAGGCTTGCCATTTTCCCGCTCGCCGCACAGAAACATAGCGCTTTTCTCCCATCATGTTCTACACCCTGCCAAGGGCGATGGGAAGCGGTGTATACGGCCGTGGGAGTCAATAGCGCAAAGACATGTCGCGGGGGGTTACCCCGCCGCGAGAGTGGGCTAAACGCGGCGGCTCCCGCGAAGCTGAGCCGCCGCGCTAGCACAAGCTTTACTGCATCAGGAATTTTTCAAGGAACTGACGGGTACGCGGCTGCTGGGGCGAAGCGAACAACGCTTTTGCCTCGCCTTGTTCGACAATGCGTCCCTGATCCATAAATATCGCCCGATCGGCTACGTCGCGGGCGAAACTCATTTCATGGGTCACGATCACCATGGTGCGTTTTTCCTGCGCCAGCTGACGGATGGTGTTGAGCACCTCCCCCACCAGCTCAGGATCGAGAGCCGAGGTGGGTTCATCAAACAGGATCACGTCCGGACGCATAGCCAGCGCGCGGGCAATAGCCACTCGCTGCTGCTGCCCGCCGGAGAGACGGCGCGGATAGCTATTCTCTTTTCCGCTGAGCCCCACCTTCGCCAGCAGTTCGCGCGCCCGCGCCATGGACTCCTGCTTATCTTCACCTTTTACGATGACCGGCCCTTCAATAATGTTCTCCAGCACCGTACGGTGGGGAAACAGATTAAAGTTCTGGAAGACAAAGCCGACGTGCTGGCGCAGCTGGCGAATGAGCCCTTTCTGCGGCCCGAGGCTGCGACCGGCGTCGATCGTCACATCGCCGACGCGGATAGTGCCGCTCTCCGGTTGCTCCAGCAGGTTGATGCTACGCAGCAGGGTGGTTTTGCCCGAGCCGCTGGGGCCGATGATCGCCACCACTTCCCCTTTCTGTACCTCCAGGTCGATACCATGGAGCACCGTCTGGCCATGGAATTTTTTTACCAGGCTTTTCACTTCTATCGCACTCATTTCGGATCACGCTCCTGGCGGTTCAGCTGGTTTTCAAAATAATTCTGCAGCGAGGAGAGCACTGTCGCCATTACCCAGTAGATCAGGGAGGCCGCCAGATACATGGTGAAGACCTCCAGGGTTCGCGAAGTGATTAGCTGCGCCTGACGGAACAGCTCCGGCACCTGGATCGTTGCCGCCAGCGAGGTATCTTTTACCAGGCTGATAAAGCTGTTCGACAGCGGCGGCAAAGCGACCCGCGCCGCCTGGGGTAAAATGGCCCGACGCATCGTCTGCCAGGGCGTCATACCGATACTGGCCGCCGCTTCCCATTGCCCTTTATCAATCGAGGCGATGGCCGCGCGCAGCGTTTCCGCCGCATAGGCCGCAGTATTCAACGACAGGCCGATCATCGCCGCCGGGATCGGGTCAAGCTCAATGCCGAACTGCGGCAAGCCGTAGTAGATCATAAACAGCTGGGCGATAAGCGGCGTGCCGCGGAAAATGGAGATATACATGCGCGCCAGCCATTTTACCGGCCAGACTGGCGACATGCGCATCAGCGCCAGGATAAAGCCCAGCACCAGGCCGAAAAACATCCCGCCAATGCTCAGCTGCAGCGTAAAGACGGCCCCTTTCAGCAGAAAAGGGGCGGAATCAATGACCAGTTGGATACTTTCTTGCATGCTGTCGTTTCTGTATTAGAGGTGAGGATGATAGGCAAACAGCGCCGGCGCTCCGCCAGTGTGGACGAACAGTATCGGCCCTTCATCCTTAAAGCGCTTCTGCGTGATGCCGTCGATAAGCCCGGCCATCGCTTTGCCGGTATAGACCGGGTCGAGCAAAATACCTTCCAGCTGCGCAAGCAGCTTCACAGCGGCCATCCCATCTTCGTTTGGCGTACCGTATCCTGGGGCAAAGTAGTCATCCCACAGTATAATTTCAGCCTTCGCCTGTAGCTCGAGACTGTTGGCCACGGCCTGCTGCAGCGCCACCACTTTCGGCAACTGGTCAGCGACCGAGCGCGACACGGTCACCCCAATCAGTTCCGCCTGCGGCATCAGCTGTTCAAGGCCGACCGCCAATCCGGCATGGGTGCCGGCGCTGCCGGAGGCGACCACGACTGACGAGATCGCCACCGCGTCTTCGCACTGCTGGCTGATTTCCAGTGCGCTTTCCACATAGCCTAACGCGCCGAGGGCATTGGAGCCGCCGACCGGAATAACATACGGACGATACCCCTGCGCCTCAATGCGGGTCGCCAGCTCATCGAGCTGGGCGGAGGGATCGGTCAGGGCATCACACATCTCAACCTGGGTGTTAAAGAGATCCAGCAGCAGACGGTTGCCATTGCTCAGATAGTTCTCCGCCCGGGTGCCGATGGGATTTTCCAGTAGCGCCACGCAATGCAGTCCCAGTTTCGCAGCGACTGCCGCCGTCTGACGCACATGGTTAGACTGGATCGCGCCGGCGGTGATTAAGGTATCCGCGCCCTCGCGCAGCGCATCGGCGGCGAGAAACTCCAGCTTACGCAGTTTGTTGCCCCCCATCGCCAGCGGCGTCGTATCATCACGTTTAATAAAAATTTCGCGCCCAAGGTGATCGGACAGACGCGGGAGATACTCCAGCGGCGTCGGCGCGCCGATCAATTCCAGGCGCGGAAAGCGGGTTAAGTTTTGCAGTGACATGGCCCCTCCTGACTCAGTTATGCTTCATTATGCACACAGTTACGCGCTAAATAAAAAAAGGCGCTTCCAGGAGCGCCTTTTTTCACCGCTGTCCGTTATTTCGTCACGTCAGCGCCAAACCATTTCTCGGACAGCGCCTTCAGGCTGCCATCTTTCTGCATGTCTGCAATCGCGCCATCTACCGCTTTCAGCAGGTCGTCGTTGCCTTTACGCAGCGCAACGCCAGCTTCCTGACGAGAGAAGGCTTCGCCGGTTACCGCCAGCGTATTGTTGGTTTTCTTCACCAGATCCAACGCCGCCAGACGGTCTACCAGAATGGCGTCAATACGGCCTACACGCAGATCCTGGTATTTGGTGGGATCGTCATCATAGGTACGGACGTCCACGCCCTGGACATTCTGACGCAGCCACTCTTCATAGTTAGTGCCCAGTCCGACGCCCACTTTCTTGCCTTTCAGATCCGCCGCGGTTTTAATCACGCCTTCGTTACCCTTCTTCACCAGCGCCTGCACGCCGGAGACGGTATATGGGGTGGAGAAATCGTATTTCTTCTTACGTTCTTCAGAGATAGTGACCTGGTTAATCACCACGTCGATACGCTTGGAGTCCAGCGAGGCCAGCATACCGTCCCACTTGGTCGGTTTGAGATCGGCCTTCACGCCAAGATGTTTCGCCAGTTCGTTAGCGAATTCCACTTCAAACCCGGTCAGCTTGCCGTCATCCCCCTGGAAACTAAAGGGAGGGTAGGTGCCTTCGAGGCCCACGCGTAGGGTGCCGCGCTCTTTAATCTGATTGAGCAGGTTTTCCGCCGCAAAAGTTTTCACGCTGACGCCAGCCATCAAAACAACGGCCATCGCGCCCATCATCGCCTGACGACCCAGAAGTGCTAATTTCATAGATACCCCGAAGGTTAGGATTTTCCTGTAGTGTAAGGCGCTTAACGCCCTGACACCAACATCGTTACGCTACATCTTATGCAAATTTATTATATATGATCCGCTTTAGGGTATAGCGAAAATCAGGGCTTTCCTCACCCTTTTTGCTGGATATCTCCCATACTGCAAAGGTCAGCCTGTTGACGTCTGGAGCATGGAAGATGAAAAACCCCACCTTATTGCAATGTTTTCACTGGTACTACCCCACCGGCGGCGAGCTGTGGCCTGAGGTCGAAGCGCTGGCGCCCAGCCTGAATGAAATCGGCATCAATATGGTCTGGTTGCCACCCGCCTACAAAGGCGCCTCGGGCGGTTACTCCGTCGGCTATGATACCTACGATCTCTTTGACCTCGGCGAGTTTGATCAAAAAGGGTCTGTCGCCACCAAATATGGCGACAAAGCGCAGTTACTGGCGGCGATCAACGCCCTGAAGGAGCACAATATCGCCGTGCTGCTGGATGTGGTGGTAAACCATAAAATGGGCGCTGATGAAAAAGAGTCTCTGCGCGTTCAGCGCGTCGATGAGCAGGATCGTACGCAAATTGACGAGGAGATCATTGAGTGCGAGGCATGGACGCGCTACACCTTCCCGGTGCGCGCCGGACAGTATTCGCAGTTTGTCTGGGACTACAAATGTTTTAGCGGCATTGACCACATCGAGAACCCGACGGAAGACGGTGTGTTTAAAATCGTCAACGATTACACCGGCGAAGGCTGGAATGAACAGGTCGATGATGAGCTCGGCAACTTTGACTATCTGATGGGCGCCAATATCGATTTCCGCAATCATGCAGTGACCGAGGAGATCAAATACTGGGCGCGCTGGGTAATGGAGCAGACCGGCTGCGACGGTTTTCGTCTTGACGCGGTCAAGCATATCCCCGCCTGGTTTTATAAAGCGTGGATCGAGCATGTTCAGGAGGTAGCCCCGCAGCCGCTGTTTATTGTAGCGGAATACTGGTCCCATGAAGTGGAGAAGCTCCAGCAGTATATCGACCTGGTCGAGGGCAAAACGATGCTGTTTGATGCCCCACTGCAGATGAAATTTCATGAAGCGTCGCGCCAGGGCCGCGATTATGACATGAGCCAGATTTTCAGCGGGACGCTGGTGGAAGCCGACCCTTTCCATGCCGTCACTCTGGTCACCAATCATGATACGCAGCCGCTGCAGGCCCTCGAGGCGCCGGTTGAACCCTGGTTCAAGCCCCTCGCCTATGCGCTGATCCTGCTGCGGGAGAATGGCGTGCCCTCGGTCTTTTATGCCGACCTCTTCGGCGCTTCCTATGAGGATACCGGCGGCGACGGAGAGACCTATGCCATTGAGATGCCCGTTATCGAACAACTCCACGAGCTGATCGACGCCCGTCAGCGTTTTGCCCATGGCGTGCAAACCCTTTGGTTCGATCATCCTAACTGCATCGCCTTTAGTCGTAGCGGTACTGACGACGATCCAGGCTGCGTGGTGATCATGTCCAATGGCGATGAGGGCGAAAAGACGCTGACGCTGGGCGAAAACTATGGCAACAAACGCTGGCGGGATTTTCTCGGTAACCGGGAAGAGATTGTCGAAACCGATGGCGAAGGCTGCGCGACCTTTACATGTAACGGGGGGAGCGTGAGCGTGTGGGTGTTAGAGGAGGTATTGTAGTCCTCTGACGCCGGGCGGGCCAGCTATGGCCCGCCAAAATCTCAGCGCGTGGAGACCGGCGCGCTGACGGGCCCCGTCGCTCGCGCTTTGGCCCACGCCTTCTCGCACTCCGGAGTGAGACGTTCAACACGGGACAACGTCATCCGATCGTAGGAGATCGTGTTGCCCTCGCGCTCGACAGGATAGATATCCAGGGAAGCGGTCACGTTGTAGATCTCACTGTCACGATTCATCAGTTTCCCCGGCTGCGCAATCACGCGCTGCCACTGGCGGCAGTCGAAGGTGTCCCCTTCTTTGGTGACAATCAGGCTGGCAATGGCGTCAGGACTCATCATCGCGCTCTGCGGCCCTTTCGTTTGCCAGAAACCTGCAAGGCCAGCCGGCGCCGGCGCTTTAACGACGTCCTCATAACGATCAACCTGTACGCAACCGGCCAGCGCCACCACCATGCCAGCAAAAAATAACTTTTTCATCATTCATCCCACAAGCCGATAAAAAAGTATTGTGGCATTAAAGCGTTAAGCCTTCCACCCCCACCGCAAAGGGATAAGCGAGCAAGCCAGCAACCGCTAACGTCGGTTTCATTTGAAGTAAGGAAATTCTGAAAGTAAAAGAATACTGGGCGCGTAACCATAGCATCTATGGGCACTTTTTGTTTTTAATTCGGTCACACTACCGGTTCTTGACTTTACTTTAAGAGTTTTCCTGGCAAATTATATGCATAGATGCGGAATAGTTTAATGGAGCTAATGGGTTCTTTCTAAACCTACTATTATTATCGCCCGCAAGGACTGCTTCGCACAGCCAGTGCGAAGTGTATATCGTTACGTGTTGATTGAGGATGGGTCATGTCAACGATGATTATGGATTTGTGCAGCTATACCCGGTTGGGATTGACGGGATATCTGACCAGTCGGGGAATTAAAAAACAGGAAATCGTTGAGGTCAACAGTGCTGCGGATCTGCAGAAACACTGTACGTCGTGTTGCCCGGCGGTGGTGTTTCTGAATGAAGACTGTTTCGTGCATGATGATGAAAGTAATGGCATTATTCGCCAGATCATTACGCAAAACCCGGCGACGCTGTTTGTTATCTTTATGTCGCTGGCGAACATCCATTTTGACCGCTATTTGCGGGTACGGAAGAATCTGCTAATCAGTTCAAAATCGATAACCCCAAAAGACCTTGATGTTATTCTGGTTAATTATCTTAAATACAAAAACACCAGTGTAGGGCAGTTAACTTTACCGACATTGTCACTGAGTAAAACAGAATCAAATATGCTGCAAATGTGGATGGCCGGGCATGGTACTTCGCAAATCTCAACGCAAATGAACATCAAAGCGAAGACGGTATCGTCGCATAAAGGCAATATTAAAAAGAAAATACAAACGCATAATAAGCAGGTGATTTATCATATCGTTCGGCTGACCGAAAACATCACCTCCGGTATTCAGGTAAATATGCGCTGAAACAAACTGGCGGCGCTCCCGCCAGTTCAGTTTTACGAGACCTCTTTTTCCACGAAAATCCCATCCGGGTGGCCTATTTCATTAAAAAACCAGATCCCCAGAGGATAGTCTTCCAGTGAAACCAGATACATCGTTCCTTCACTAAACGACTCAATCGCCAGCACTACCCCCGATCGACGTGGGCCACCGTCGGTCTTCACCGTGACACGATCGTTCACCTGCATAATCATCTCCTCTATATTTTCAGCCAGTGTAGAACAAAACCACGCAACTCGCAGCGTCGCGGCACGTGACTGGCGCTTTTTTAGACCGACTATACTTAGAGAGGCTTGAGCAACGCTCAGCGAGGGGGGTAATGATGAAGCACCAATTAACAGGCCAGACCGGGGACGACCTTGATGTCAACGTAGATGCCCTGCTGGCGGCAATTCATGAGATCAGCGAAAGCGAAGTCCATCGCACGCTGGACGACCCGCAGCGCGCCAGCATTGATGGCCGCGGGTCACATACCTGGCGTGAGCTGGCGGAGGCATTCGAACTCGATATTCACGATTTCAGCGCCAGTGAAGCCAACCGTTAGCGGCAGGCGAAAAAAATCCCGACTCGCAGGAGTCGGGATCAAACTTGCTAATGCAAGAAGCACTTGAAAATTCGTTACACCGGGAAATCCGATGCGTTGAAACATTATCCTCAATTATTTTGCATGACAAGAGATATTCATGACGCAAAATATTGAGAATGTTGGCGCTTGATGACTTATCGGGCTGCAAGGCTGATGTGAGAAGGCTTAGCCGCAAACCGGTTTCATTCGATAGCGCGATCGCCTGCGATCACTTTAAGATAATTCTCATTTCGCCAATCGGCATCGAAACGTTTTACTCACGCTGCGCTGCGAAAACAGACCTGGTTACGCCCATTTTGCTTGGCCAGATAGAGTCGCCCATCGGCCACCGACTGCAGCGCTTCAAACTGATACTCCCCCCGCTCTTCGCTGGCGCTCACCCCTAACGAGGCGCTAACCCGCAGCGTCACGTTGTTATGCAAAAAGACTTCCCGTCCCTGGATACGCTGGCGCAATCGCTCCGCCACCGCCGCCGCTTCCTGCAGGGTGGTATTCGGCATCACGATACAAAACTCTTCTCCGCCCACTCTGCCCAGCAGATCGCCCTGCCGAACCGCGCTGGACAGCGTACTGGCCACCATCGACAGCACCCTGTCCCCCGCCTGATGACCATAGCGATCGTTGATGTGCTTAAAATGATCCAGATCGAGCTGGATCACCGCCAGCGGCCGTCCGCTGCGCTGGCAGTCGCTGGCTACCGCCATCGCCTGTTCAAACAGCGCCCCGCGATTGAGCAGGCGGGTCAAGGCATCGTGCCATGCCTGCCACTCCAGAGAGGTTTGCAGAACGCTCATGTTGCGGACCATGCGGCGGATCACCAGCCAGGAGAGCAACAGCATCAAGGTGAAGAGGACCCACATCAGGGTCAGGGCGATGGTGATGGTGCCAAAGTTCCCGCGGACGCCTTCCCGCAGAGTGTGGATCCGCAGCAGCACGCCGTCAAAATTGCGCAGTTTGGCCCAGCTGATATAGCGCGTCAGCAGACGCAGCCCTCCCTGGTTATCATGGACAAACGCGCGGCTCAGCAGCTCCTGCTCGCGCGGCGACAGCAGGGTCAGGACATTCCCCGGCGCGGAAGAAGCCAGCAGGTTCAAATGGCTATCATAAAGTTGGTACTCTCCCACTTGTCCCCCCTGCATGGCGCTAACCAAAAACGCTTTGATTTCACTGACTGAGAAATCCATCGCCAGCACGCCGCGCCAGTAACCGGCAAAATCCAACGGTATCGAAGCGGTGACCACCTGCTCTTCCAGCTGCGGGTCATCGTCAGGAAAGGTTTGCCAGATAACGCCTCGCCCCGGATTATTTCGTTGGGTCTGGCGGGTAAACCACGGAGCGCTGAGGGCTTGGGAATAGTGCGTTATCACCTGCGACTCATCCCGCAGCGGCAGGGTCGAGGTAAAAAAGCCGCTACGAGAGATATACTGCATCCGCTCGGCGAAATCGCGATCGTGCTGCGTCAGATTTAGCAGATAGCCCAGCTCGAGCGTCGCCATTAGTTCATCAGCCGCCAGCGGATCGTCCACCAGCAGGATAGGGTTGTCGCCAGCGACGCTGCCTGGGATGCCAAACACCGGCAGCGTACGCCGATTCGGTAGCGCCACCCGCCAGGCCTGCTGATGGCGCTGGCTCAGATAGCGTTGGCTGGCCTTACGCAATACATCGATATCAAGCGGCTGTTCGAGCGCCGCCTGCATCCCATGGCGAAAAAACATCATTCTGTCGATGTTGAACTGCAACAGCCCATCCATTTCATGAGCGACGTTAGCCAGATTATTACGCTGGTTGGCCACGTAGGCCTCTTCCAGGACATTGATTTCACGCCAGATCAGCAGCGTGGAGAAAAATAGCACTGCGATAAAACAAGCGTTAACCACATGCGCCGGGCGAGCCAGGTGGTAGCACTTTTTTAACTTCAACCGCAGTGGCTTATCCATCTTTCTCTCGCAGTACGTTGCGCAAACCTCGCGGCGTCAGCGCCCCGGTCTCTGTCGATACCCGGGGCGTTTTCAGAGTAGAACACGCGGCGCCGTTACGCTGCGTTTCGCCATGCTACTTTCCAGCGCCACGCAGGCTGCTCACCGCCTTAACGCCCGCCAGCACCACCGCGCCGATGATAAAACCCAGCACCAGGTTGGCGACGACCGGCAGCGTGGAGGCCATCACCCCACCCAACCCCGCGCTCCAGTGCTCGATGGCATGATGCAGCGGCGCAATACCGTGAACGACAATCCCCCCGCCGACGAGGAACATGGCCAGCGTCCCGACGATGGACAACACCTTCATCAGGCGGGGAGCGACGGCCAGGAGCCCTTTACCCAGCCACTGCGCCAGCGCACTACGTTTTTCCGCCAGCCAATAACCCATGTCGTCCAGCTTGACGATCACCCCCACCAGGCCATACACCCCGATAGTGACCAGAATCGCAATCCCCGAGAGAATAAGGATCTGGTTAAGCAGCGGAGCTTCCGCCACGATGCCGAGGGTAATGGCGACAATTTCCGCGGACAAAATAAAATCGGTGCGAATCGCGCCTTTTACTTTGTCACGCTCAAAGGCCAGCGGATCGCGCTCCGCCAGCGCGGCGAGACGCTGCTGCCGCCGTTCAGGATCCTCTTTGTGTTTCCGCGCTTCCAGACTGTGCAGTACCTTCTCCACCCCTTCGAAACAGAGAAACGCGCCGCCCAGCATCAACAATGGCGTAATCGCCCAGGGGATGAAGGCGCTGATCAACAAAGCCAGTGGCACGAGGATCACTTTGTTAACGAACGACCCTTTCGCCACTCCCCAGACCACGGGCAACTCGCGATTCGCCCGCACGCCGGTAACCTGTTGGGCATTGAGAGACAAATCGTCGCCCAGCACCCCCGCCGTTTTTTTCGCCGCTACCTTGCCCATCACGGAAATATCGTCCAGCAGCGTGGCGATATCATCAAGTAATGTTAAAAGACTACTTCCTGCCAAAATGATTTTCCTTCTCTTTTCATCAATGTCTCCCTCGAGTATGCGTTAAAAAACGGCCGGTGCCCAAGGTACAATTAGTCAATATAAATTTAACAACCTGACGCAAATTAACCACTCGCCAGCACGATAGTTTTCACGTTTACTATATGTCCCCTTTCTATCTCTGCACCGTCGTGAGGAAGTATGTCTACCCGTCAGCTTTTACCGCTTATCGGGGCGCTGTTTGCGCTGTATATCATCTGGGGCTCTACCTATTTCGCTATCGCCGTCGGGGTCGCCAGCTGGCCGCCGCTAATGATGGCCGGCATTCGTTTTCTCGCTGCCGGCGTGCTGTTGCTGGGGTGGCTACTGGCCACCGGCCATAAGCTACCGGCGCGTCGTCCGCTGCTTAACGCTGCGCTGATCGGCGTGTTGCTGCTTGCGGTTGGCAACGGCTTTGTGACGCTGGCTGAACATCAGCACGTTCCGTCAGGGATCGCGGCGGTGATGGTCGCCACCGTACCGCTGTTCACCTTATGCTTCAGCCGCTTTTTCGGCATCGCCACCCGTAAACTGGAGTGGCTGGGCATTGCCATTGGCCTTGCGGGTATCGTGATGCTCAACAGCGGAGGCAACCTGAACGGCAACCCCTGGGGCGCACTGCTGATCCTGATTGGTTCCCTAAGCTGGGCCTTCGGCTCGGTTTACGGTTCGCGAATCGTACTGCCGACCGGCATGATGGCGGGGGCAATCGAGATGCTCGCCGCCGGGATCGTCCTGCTGGCGGCCTCATGGCTGAGCGGTGAAACCTTAACCCGCGTCCCTTCCTGGTCCGGGATCGCCGCCCTGGCCTATCTGGCCATCTTTGGCTCGCTGATCGCCATTAACGCCTACATGTTTTTAATCCGCAATGTCACCCCGGCGGTCGCCACCAGCTACGCCTATGTTAATCCGGTGGTCGCGGTGCTCCTCGGTACTGGGTTCGGCGGCGAGAGCCTGTCGCTCATTGAGTGGCTGGCGCTGGCGGTGATTATTTTCGCCGTAGTGCTGGTGACGCTGGGGAAATATCTCTTCCCCGTCCGCAGCGAGGCTACTCCTTGTAAGGCGTCGAAGTAGTCGTCAGTTCGCGGATCCCCTGCGTATCGATCTGCGCGTCGTGTCCGGCGCCGCAGATCCACTCTTCCAGACGCTCGGTGAGCGCCGCATCACTCAGCCTAAGGCGCCCGCGCAGGGCGCATTCCCAGATGATAAGCACCCGCCAGCCCTGCTCAGCCAGCTGTTGCCGGTCGCGGGCGTCGCGCGCCACGTTACCGGCGATTTTGTCCAGCCAGAATGCCGTGCGGGTGGCCGGCACCTTAAACAGATAGCAGTCATGGTGATGCCAGAAACAGCCGTGAGTAAAGATAACGCAACGGTAGTCGGGTAAAGTGAAATCGGGACGTCCCGGCAGCGCGCGATCCTGGGCGACAAAGGTGAATCCCGCCCCGGTCAGCAGCGCCGCTATCCGCTTTTCGATCGCCGTATCGCGCGTGGCGATCGCCCGCATATTTTTACTGCGCGTCGCTTTATCGTGAACATCCGCCATCATTATCATCCGCTTCGCGGCGCGCCACCGCCTGAGCGATGCGCGGCGCCAGGAGTTTCGCCACCGCGGCGAAGACCGGAACCACCACCGAGTTGCCAAACTGACGATAGGCCTGCGTATCCGATACCGGGATGCGAAAACGCGCCCCCTGCGGGGATTCAAAGCCCATCAGCCGGGCGCATTCGCGCGGCGTCAACCGGCGAGGCCGCCGCTGTTGATTCAGCGGATCGTCAAAATGCTTCTCACCGAGCGGCCGGTCCCAGCCGCGATCGACGAGAATTTCGGCACCATCTTTATAGTAGCGGGCAGAAAGCGTCCGGGCCACGCTGTGGGGATTGGCGGGGTCAACCAGGCCATAACCAAAGCCATTGCCCCGCGCCTGATGCTTGCGGGCATAACGATAAAGATATTTCCACAGCACCGGCGTAAGAATAAATTTCGCATCGACCGTCGGCTCCAGTAGCTCGCCAAATGTTGGCCGCACCGCCGGGTACTGCGCCGCGATGTCGCGCAGCGTAAATCCAGCATGCAGCTGCAGATCGCGACGGAAACCCACCAGCACGATGCGCTCCCGGTGCTGAGGCAAGAAATGGCGCCCGTCAATCACCTTCGGGTCATCCGGCCCGGTATGCCCCGCGTCAGCTACTTCATATCCCAGCTCATCCAGCGTCTGCATGATGATACGGAAGGTGCGCCCCTGATCGTGGCTTTTGAGGTTTTTGACATTCTCCAGCACAAAAATCGCTGGCTGACGAGCCGCGATAATTCTCACCACGTCAAAAAACAGCGTTCCCTGGGTTTCGCAGGCAAAGCCATGCGCACGGCCCATCGCATTTTTCTTAGAGACGCCGGCAAGCGAGAAAGGCTGGCAGGGGAAGCCAGCCAGCAGCACATCATGCTGAGGGATAGATTCACGAATATGCCGCGCCGCCTCCTCGTCGCTAACGTCAGAACGTTGGCTGAGGGTAATATCGCGGATATCTTCATTAAAACGGTGCTGCTGCGGATCACAGTACCAGTTGGCCTTATAGGTGCGTACCGCGTGCTTGTTCCACTCGCTGGTGAAAACGCACTGCCCGCCGATGGCTTCAAAACCACTGCGGATCCCGCCAATACCGGCAAACAGATCGATAAAACGGAACCCATAGTGCGGATGATGGGCCGGCGGCGAAGGCAGGAGCGTCGCCAGATGAGCAACTTCCTGCGGGCGCAAACGCTCCGCCACGCGGCCAAGCGCCACCACGCGCTTGAGGATCGCCGCGCTCCAGTGCTGTTCGCCGACGCTCACCAGTTCGGCAACCAGCGTTTTTACATCGTAGATCGTCATCAGCTGACGCAGCAGCGCCTCAGCGTCTTCCCCGGCCTGTTCAGCCAACGACAACGACCTGTGTTCCTTGCTTAACTTTTGCGGCATATCCTCAACCAACGCGGACGATTTTGGCAGAGAGTACCATAAATCACCGGTCGGTTGACGCCTGCGGTGCAAAGCGGCGCAAAACCGCTTCATCCAGCGCCAGCGGCTCCCCCTGCAGCTCCGCGCTGAGCTTAGCCATAAATTCGACGAGAAAACGGGCATTATGCTGCGCCATCGCTTTCCCCTTGTCAGTTTGCATGGTTTCCGGCAGGCGCAGAAGTTTGCACTGGAAATGGTCGAGGGCATATTTGCGGTCATCCAGCGCCCGCCGATCAGCAAAAGGATCTTCGGCATCAAACAAGATGGTATTCAGGGCGCCGGCGACAGCGAAGACCCTCGCCAGACCAATGGCTCCCAACGACTCGAGTCGATCGGCATCCTGAACTATTTTCGCCTCCAGCGTGCGCGGTGGGATCGCCGCGCTGAAGCTGTGCGCCTCGATGGCATGGCTGACCGCCGGGTAACGATCCGCAGGAAAATCAGCAAAGGCCGACTGCAGAATGGCGAGGGTTTTCTCGGCGGCCATCATCGAGGATCGACTTCGCTCCGGATGATTTTTTGGCAAGCTGACGATGTCATGAAAATAGCAGGCCGTGAGGAGTACCAGCCGGTCGACTTCCTCCCCCGCGGCCAGCTGAGTGGCGGTCGCCCAGACGCGACGAAAATGGGACAGATCGTGTGCGGCGTCATCCTGCGCATGGTGCGTCAGTATCCAGCGCTCAAATCGTTGCTGCCAGTCAACCAGGTCCATAGGCTTTCCTTTATCTGAGGGTCAGCCTCGAGCATAGCAATTTTAGCGCTGATGATCCTGCTCGCCGCGGGATGGACGCGTATACCAGACGACCGCGCCGAGAATAGAGCCAATGCCACCGAGGACCAGCATGCCCAACAGGGCGCCAAGCCATTTCCCGGCCGTTGTTCCAAAATCACCCTCCACGCTGGCGCCGGGAACGCTGTGAATTTTTCCCACTACCCACCAGTAACGCACAATGACCCAGACACAATATCCGCAAAAAGCATACAACGCCCAGAGCGCAAGTTTCCCTCCCGGGCTGCGTTTTGCCTGCTCTTCCATCTCATTCCTCTCCGTGACACAACAGACTATTGTCACTTAAAACGTGACACGCATCACATTATACCGCTAACCTGCGTCACAGGCAGCAGTTTCATCTTCGTCTTCTGCGCCTTCTCGCGACTTATGCTGCCAATGCGCACAGGCTGAAGAGATGTCCTTATTATCTCCCGTACGCTTAAAGCTATTCATTCCTTAATTATCGCAAGCTGGGTTGATAATCCCCTGGATATTTACATTCACACAAAATAAATTCCCATAATGAATAATGTACTTGATTATTATTTGTGCAATTTATTTCATAAAATTAACAACGACCGGCCAAATATACAATAAAGCATTGCTATATAAGAAAATAATGAATTTTGCACAAACATCAAAATTTAATATAAAGAACCACTTAGAAATATTTTGAAATGTTTAACATTATTTATTTACATATTTTATTTTAAATAAAGATGAACTTAGTCGTTAGTATCGGATCGTCATTCCGGAGGGATTGTCATAATTCATAGAAATTATTATTAAAAGGGAATATATAATGAAAAGAAAAGTACTGGCACTCATGGTTCCGGCATTATTAATGGCTAGCGCCGCTAATGCCGCCGAAATCTATAACAAAAACGGTAATAAACTGGACCTCTACGGGAAAGTTGACGGCCTGCATTACTTCTCTGACGACGCTTCAGAGGACGGCGACCAGACCTATGTTCGCTTTGGTCTGAAAGGCGAAACGCAGATTACTTCCGAGTTAACCGGCTACGGTCAGTGGGAATACAACATTCAGGCGAACACCAGCGAAAAAGAAGGCGCGAATTCCTGGACCCGTCTCGGCTTTGCCGGCCTGAAGTTTGCCGACTACGGGTCGCTGGACTATGGCCGTAACTACGGCGTGGTCTACGACATTGAATCCTGGACCGATATGCTGCCGGAATTCGGCGGCGATACCTACACCCAGACCGACGTTTACATGACCGGCCGTACTAACGGCGTGGCCACCTACCGTAACAGCGATTTCTTCGGCCTCGTCGACGGCCTGCATTTCGCCCTGCAGTATCAGGGTAATAATGAAAACGCCGGTTCTGGCGAAGGCACTAATAACGGTGGGAAACGTAAGCTGGCGCGGGAAAATGGCGACGGTTTTGGTATCTCCAGCTACTACGATCTCGATATGGGCATCAGCTTCGGGGCAGCGTATTCGTCTTCTGACCGTACCCATAACCAGCTGGCGGCCGCGCGTAGCAGCCAGCGTTATGCCAACGGCGATAAAGCCGATGCCTGGACCGTCGGCGCGAAATATGACGCCAATAACATCTATCTGGCCGCCATGTATGCTGAGACCCGCAACATGACCTTCTATGGCAACGATAGTTTTGGCGGAATTGCCAACAAAACGCAGAACTTCGAAGTGGTCGCGCAGTATCAGTTCGACGACTTTAATTTACCGCTGCGTCCGTCCGTCGCCTATCTGCAGTCGAAGGGTAAAGATCTCTACGCCTATTCTCGCTACGGCGACAAGGATCTGGTCAAGTATGTCGACGTGGGCATGACCTACTACTTCAACAAAAATATGTCCACCTATGTGGATTATAAAATCAACCTGCTGGATGAAGACGACCGCTTCTACAAAAACAGCGGTATCGCGACCGATGATATCGTCGCCCTCGGCCTGGTCTATCAGTTCTGATCCCCGTCAAAGCCCGCGTTCAGCGGGCTTTTTTATGTTCCCGCTCCGTTGAGATCACTCTTTTCGACATTGCCGCTTTCCAGGCGTACCTTCCCTCTTTATGATGCGTTTAAGCTCGTTCGGGCTAAAAGCGGCGATAAGGTGCCAAAAGGATAAAGCGCGCTACCGCGACTCTACGCTGAAACCAGGACGATGATGATGGTGATACCCCAGCGCAGGCGTTATACCTGAAGCTAACGGTGTTATTGAAGGGAAGGTTAGAGAAAGAAAAGTGGCGGAGAGAGGGGGATTTGAACCCCCGGTAGAGTTGCCCCTACTCCGGTTTTCGAGACCGGTCCGTTCAGCCGCTCCGGCATCTCTCCGCTGTGATGGTTGCTATAATGCCAGGATCTTTGGCATTTTAATAGCTCCCGTTTCGGTAATTGTGTTCAAGTGACGACTTTGCGAGCAATATGATGTTTAAATGGCCCTGGAAAGCAGATGATGAGTCCGGCAACGCAGAGATGCCCTGGGAGCAAGCGCTTGCCATTCCGGTTTTAGCCCATCTTTCGTCCACTGAGCAGCACAAGCTCACGCAGATGGCTGCCCGTTTTTTACAGCAAAAGCGGCTGGTGGCATTGCAGGGGCTGGAGCTGACCCCGCTGCATCAGGCGCGCATTGCTATGCTCTTTTGTCTGCCGGTGCTTGAGCTGGGCATTGAGTGGCTGGATGGCTTCCATGAAGTGCTGATCTACCCAGCCCCTTTCATCGTCGATGATGAATGGGAGGATGATATTGGTCTGGTCCACAACCAGCGGGTGGTACAGTCGGGACAAAGCTGGCAACAGGGTCCTGTAGTGCTGAACTGGCTGGATATTCAAGACTCTTTTGATGCGTCAGGCTTTAACCTTGTGGTGCATGAAGTGGCGCATAAGCTTGATACGCGGAACGGCGACCGGGCCAGCGGCGTGCCGCTTATCCCGTTGCGTGAAGTTGCCGGCTGGGAGCACGATCTCCACGCCGCGATGAACAACATTCAGGATGAGATCGATCTGGTAGGCGAAAGCGCCGCCAGTATTGACGCCTATGCCGCCACCGATCCCGCAGAATGCTTTGCTGTCCTCTCGGAATATTTTTTCAGTGCGCCTGAATTGTTCGCGCCTCGCTTCCCGGCCCTGTGGCAGCGTTTTTGCCACTTTTACCGCCAGGATCCGCTGGCGCGTAGACGTGAGAATGGCCTGCAGGACGAAGGCGATCGGCGCATTGTTCACTAAAACAACGTGTTGAGCTAAATTTAGCCATTTGAATCAGCAGGTTAATTTTAGTGTTGACACAAAAATGCGAGGCCAGTAGTATGCGCCTCGTTCACACGATTCCTCTGTAGTTCAGTCGGTAGAACGGCGGACTGTTAATCCGTATGTCACTGGTTCGAGTCCAGTCAGAGGAGCCAAATTTAAAAATCCCGCTCAGGGAAACCTGAGCGGGATTTTTGCTTTCCGTGATCCTCTCCGCTCCCCAAGCATGCAATCTTATCCTGGTGTAGGTGCTATTTTCTTGCTATGAGGCAAGCTGAACGGCCGTGAGCCCCACGCTCCCGCAAAGGCTTAAATAAAGGCGGTTTAACCGTGCCGGACCATACCTGGGTGTAAGGCAATAATGCGCGGTTCCAAAAAAGATCGGCAACACCGCCGCTTCTGACATCTCTCCGCCAGCGGGTATAAGCAGCATCGTACCGTAGGTACCGTCCAAGGTTCCGTATGTGATCCCCGCAGGTGAAAAGCAGCGATGCTGCTCCCAACCTTATGGCTACAGACTTTCGATCCGGCGGTAACCGCTGGGTCTGCCGCTGCGTAGCAGACGATCCCGATCCGGCAGTTATCTTTACAGACAGCGCGGGCTGCCCAAATGCATTTTCCACTGGCGGAAAGACCCGTAACGCTTAGGGTAGCCTGGCAATAACCTTAATCTCGAACTTAAATCCATAAAGCCACGTCACGCCGATCCCGGTCAGCGTAGGGTAAGGCGCTTCTCCCCAATATTCTGGCAGGATACTCCAGATAGCGTCGAGATTTGACTCAGGATCGACGACAAAGAGGGTAACATCAACCACGTCCTCAAACGTGCAGCCCGCCGCTGCGAGCACAGCATTAAGATTTTTGAACGCCAGCCTGACCTGTGCTTTCAGATCGTGCTCAGGCGAACCATCCTCGTGGCTACCCACCTGCCCCGAAACAAACAAGAAACCATTGGATTTGATGGCCGGTGAATAACGATTGCGCTCATAGAGCGCCTGACGACCGAAGGGAAAAACGGCTTCGCGTGCTGTCATGTTTGTACCTTTATGCTGGGGCGAAATCAGCCCGGTGAATGTAAAGACACTGTACAACGACGAGATCGGGCGGATAAACAAGCGACTTTGTCCCTCATTGTTTGTAATATCCAAACAATCGATGAAAGACAGGATAAGAAATGGATCGTTTCGATGCAATGCGCGCCTTTGCTCGGCTGGTAGAGGCAGGGAGCTTCACGAAGGCTGCCCAAACGCTTCATATGAGCAAAACCACGGTGACGCAACTCATTCAGCAGCTGGAATCGCGCCTGCGCGTCAGATTGCTCCATCGCACCACCCGCAAGCTCGGTGTGACTCCCGATGGCGCGGTCTACTACGAACGCGTCATTCGTCTGCTGGCGGACATGGAGGATGCTGAAAACAGCCTGTCCAGTGCGGCGATGACGCCCAGGGGACGGCTACGGGTGGATGTACCGAGTCCGCTGGCCCGCCTTATTCTGGTGCCGGCGCTACCGGCTTTCCACGCCCGCTACCCTGATATCCAGATCGACATGGGTGTGAGCGACCGGGTAGTGGATCTGATCGGCGACAACGTGGATTGCGTTCTGCGCGGTGGTCAAATCACCGACCAGTCCCTAATCGCACGCCATGTCGGCGATTTGCAAATCGGCGTCTACGTCGCCCCCAGCTATGTGGAACGCCTTGGCGCTCCCGCACACCCGCGCGAGCTGCAAAATACTGACCATTGCATAGTGGGATTCTTGTCCTCACGCACCAGTAAGATTGATCCTTTGGTACTGTGCAGTGAGAATGAACGTATTGAAATCACGAGCAACTACGTACTTGCCGTGGATGATGGCAATGCTTACCTCGAAGCTGGGTTAGTTGGCTTAGGCGTGATTGCGCTGCCCAACTATATGGCGGCAGCGCATCAGGCCGTTGGCGCTTTGATTCCATTATTTACACAATGGCGGATTAGCCCAATGCCTCTGTACCTGGCGTTTCCACCGAACCGCCATGTCAACGCCAAGCTGCGCGTTTTTATTGACTGGATCGTTGAAGTGATGCTGCAGCATGTCCCCATTGCCAACAATCAGTGACGCCATCCCCTGATTCGCTTATCAGCGGCGATGGGGTTCAGCGGTAGTGACTGTGGTCAGGCGTGTTTTGACAATAGGGATTCAGCAGAACTCATCCGTCTTATATTCTGGATAATGGCTATCATAAGCGGTATCTTCGCTTTCATGGACAATGGCAGCCAAAAAAAAGATCCTCAGTAACAATATTAAGTCCATAGATATATTTGCAGACTTTATCATCCCCTCCTGAGCATCTCCTGGCGCCCTCATTAAAACGCCATCACCGCCACTGCTGATAAGTTAAGGATCGGTTTCCCGATCCTTATTCCCAACAACGTTGAATGCATCGTCAGCAAAAGAGCCTTCTTACAATAGCCGTTAATCAGACTAAACGACCCGCTACAAACTTCCCTGCGCCGCTGTGGCGCTGATATTCACCGGCATGCCGGAGCGGCGCTGCAGGGTCTGCTCGACCTGGGCAGGGCTCACTCCCGGCCCCTGGGTAAAGTCGCGCAGCGCCGAGGTCATCGGCAAGGGGACTTTTCTGTCGGATTCAAACTCCGCGCGGTTGCGCGACAGCGGCTCGTGCACCTCCAGCCAGTGACTGCCGTCCGGCTCCACGCTGTACTTCACCGGCTGATCGATCAGCTGAACCCGCGTCCCAACCGGCACGTTATCAAACAGGAATTTAATATCGTCATTGCGCAGGCGGATGCATCCCTGGCTGACGCGCAGCCCGATACCAAAGTTGGCATTGGTACCGTGGATGGCGTAGAGCCTGCCGATGTAGATCGCATACAGCCCCATCGGATTATCGGGCCCGGGGGGCACCATCGCCGGCAGCGTTTTGCCCTCTTTCGCATACTCGCGGCGGGTATTGGCGGTTGGCACCCAGGTGGGGCCTTCCTGCTTACGCTCTACTGCCGTCACCCAGTTACGCGGCGTTTCGCGTCCCGCCTGACCAATGCCGATTGGCAGGACTTCGACGCTATTGCCCAGCGGCGGGTAATAATAGAGACGCATTTCGGCAACGTTGATCACGATCCCTTCGCGCACGGTGTCGGGCAGGATCAGCTGTTGCGGAATAGTCAGCGTCGAACCGGAGCGTGGCAAATAGACATCGACCCCGGGGTTGGCTTCCAGCATATTGCTTAACCCCTGGCCGTACTGGGCGGCAAAACTTTCCAGCGGCTGGGTGTTATTCTCCGGAACGGCAATGGTAAATGCGCTGCCCACCAAACGGCTCCCCTCCGGCGGCAGCGGATAGCTGACGGCCAGCGCGCCGTGGCTGGCAAGCAGTATCAGCGCCGTACAGAGTAATTTCACACGCCGCATCGTCATTTTCCCTTCCTCAGTCGCGACTCACGTGTGTGAATTATAGCGTTATTTCCACTCCCCGACCCGCTGGCCAGCATTTCCTTAAATCTGATAGTCGATTGCGACCTCTTCCGGCTCCATCGCCTGACGCTTAATCTCATCCAGCGACAGTCCGGCATTGCACAATTCGATAAAGCGCCAAACGTAATTCCGCTGCAGCTGGCCCCGCTTCAGTCCCAACCACACGGTATTGGCATCGAACAGATGGCGGGTATCAAGACGCGTAAAGGTGTCCGCTTCCCGGGCATCACCGGACTGCTCGGCGACCAGCCCGACGCCCAGCCCCAGCTCCACATAGGTCTTGATCACATCGGAATCCTGCGCGCTCAGCACGATATCCGGCATCAACCCCTTGCGGTTGAACGCCTCATCAATGCGCGAACGGCCAGTGATCCCCTGGCGGTAGGTGATTAACGGCCAGCGGGCGATCGCCTCCAGCGTCAGGGGGGAAACCTGCGTCAAAGGATGATCCTTCGGCACCAGCAGGCTGTGATGCCAGCGGAACCAGGGGAAAGCCGCCAGCGTCGGATCGTTGCTCAGGCGCTCGCTGGCGATGCCGATATCCGCTCCGCCGTTATGCAGCAGCGCTTCGATTTCCTGCGGGGTACCCTGCACCAGCTCGACGCGAACATCTGAGAACAGCTCGCGGAAAGCTTTAATGACCGGCGGCAGGCTGTAGCGCGCCTGAGTATGGGTGGTGGCGATAGTTAAGACGCCTGACGCATCGTTAGTGAAGAGATCCGCCAGCCGCCGAACGTTACTGGCTTCATTGAGGATCCGCTCGGCAATCGATAACAGCGCTTTACCCGGCTCGGTCATGCCTAACAGGCGTTTGCCGCGGCGGATAAAGATCTCAATCCCCAGCTCCTCTTCCAGTTCCCGGATATGGCGACTGACGCCTGACTGCGAGGTATAGAGCATATTCGCGACTTCCGTCAGGTTGTAATCCTGACGGGCCGCCTCACGGATAATTTTCAGCTGCTGGAAGTTCACCCTTTCCTCCGGGCCAATGGACTTAACGTATCTGCTATTGTTAAAGTCTGTTGTCCCAGGTAACAAATAATAAAAACCAGCAACTTATTCCTTAAGAGAATATACCCTAACTGACCAGCTGCAGTTCACGGTTTTCCAGCGATGGGCGGCTCACCAGAGACAGCAGGATCTCTTTCACCGCCTGCGCCTGCGGCGACAGACTGCCGCGAGCCGACATGTTCAGCGACAGCGACAGGCTCATTGAAGGCGTGCTGATCCGCGCCATCCAGCCGTTCGCCGCCCCGCACAGGGAACGGGCAGCGGATTCCGGTAACACCGTCGCCCCCATGCCGCTGGCGATGGCCGCGGTCAGGGTGGTAATGGATTCGATCTCGCCGATAATTTTCGCCGATAGACGACGCAGGGTGAATGCCTCGGTGACCCGCGCCCGCACTGCGCTGTAATCGCGGGGCAGGAACAGGTTCATCTCCGCCACCGCCGTGAGATCCACGCTCTGCCCCGGGCAGTCGCGGGTGCCGACCAGGTAAAGGTCTTCTTTCAGCAGCGGCTGGCTGACGATGCCTGCCACCGGCGAACGCTCATAGAGCACCGCCATATCCAGCTGGCCCGCCAGCAGCTTGTCATTCAGCGCTGTGCCGCTGCTCTCCTGCAGATAGACCATCACCTCGGGCAACTCATTGCGCACCGTTTGCAGCAACGGCATGGTAATGGCGGAGGCCGCGGTGCCCGGCGCCAGGCCGATCGACACCTGACCACGCAGCGTCTGGCCGACATTATTGACCGCCAGCTGCGCCTGCTCGCACTGGCGCAGGATAGTGCGCGCATGGGTGTAGAGAATTTTACCGGCTTCCGTTGGCGTGACCCCTCGCTTGGTGCGTATCAGCAACTGCTGGTCCATTTCACCTTCCAGGGTCGCGACCTGTTGGCTGAGGGCCGGTTGGGCGATATGCAAGACTTCAGCGGCCTGGGTCAGACTGCCGATATCGACGATTTTCACAAAATATTTCAGTCGTCTTAAGTTCATTTTGCCTCCTGTAAGGAACGCCAGCGTCAACGCTGGGAGTATGATGCACTGGCTTTTGCAATTTGCTTGCCAGCTTTGCATTTCCTCGGCTGTCGCCCGCCACAGGCAGTGTTATAAGGGATAGTGATAGCAATTCGGTTTTTATTTGCCCGGTAAGCAGATTGTGGTATGCCCCATTAGGGGTACATTCGCACTACAACGGTGCAACATGGTGAAAAAAACAGCGCATGGGTGGCGATTGCTGAAATTGTCAGCAGTCGAACGCAATTCTTTGAATCAGGCTTTGACAAGGCCGGATGGCATCGTTAATATGCGCCCCGTTCACACGATTCCTCTGTAGTTCAGTCGGTAGAACGGCGGACTGTTAATCCGTATGTCACTGGTTCGAGTCCAGTCAGAGGAGCCAAATTTAAAAAAGCCTGCTTTCGAGCAGGCTTTTTGCTTTTCAGCGCCGGTACTTCTGCCGGAAGGCGAATGGCCACCCTCCGGCGATTGCGGCTTTAGCGTAAACTCTCTTCCTTCAGATCTATCTCCCGCAGCACCTCATAAAAAGTGATATCGCTGATGTTATGGGCGCGGCGCAGCCGGAACAGCTCCTGACGCTGGGCGATAATGACCTCTCGTTGCATATATTTCTCCAGCCTGGCGCGCTTAGCCAGCTCCAGCCCGACATCCTGCCCCTCGTCATTGTCGTTATAGTGAAGCCGCCGCTGATAGGTTTCGAGCAGCATATTGCCGGCATCGGCCCGCAGGGCCTGCTCACTGGGATCCTCCACCGGCTCGTCCAGTAGCGCGTTAAGACGGTTAATGGCCACCTCGGTCATCACGGCGCCAATGTCGTCCTTACCGGTGTCATGCGGTAGATCATCGGCAAGATAACGGGTCATAAACGGCAGACCGATAGCCGCCACCACCAGCGACATCAGGATCACCGCCATCGAAAGAAAGATCAGTAGTTCACGGCCCGGGAACGGCGAACCATCGGCCAGCACCACCGGCAGCGTCAGAATACCGGCGAGGGTCACAGAGCCCTTCACTCCCGCCAGCGCCATGACGGCGAGGATACTGAATCGTGGACGGACGGTGATGGCCTTGCCCCGACGTTTACGGCGAAAAATTGTCAGCTTCATCGACAGCCATACCCAGGCGAAGCGCATCAGACCGAGCGCCAGGGTGATGGCCACGGCGTACAGCAGCAGATACCAGGGCGAAGAGACGCCGGCCTGGCTGGCTACCGCCGGCAGCGTCCTGAGCATGCGCGGCAGCTGCTCGCCCAGCATCAGAAAGATCATCCCGTTGAGGGTGGTCTGCAGCATGGACCATACCGCGCTGCTTTTCATGCGCGTCGCCGGAAGCCGGGGCCCCGACAGCTGCTCATAATGCATCGCAATGCCGGCGGCGACGGCGGCAAGAATGCCCGAGACATGGAACGCCTCGGCCAGCAGGTAGGCGGCGAAAGGGATAAGCAGGCTGATCAGGATCTGGATGGCTGGCTCCTCGCGGGTGCGCCGAACCAGAAAGTTATTACATTTGCCGGTGACCCACACCACCACGAGGCCACTGAGGATGCCCCCGAAGGCCATCAGGAAAAATTTCACCACCGCGTCTCCCGGGGAGAAGCTGCCGGTCAGCACCGCGGCGATGGCGAAATTAAAGGCGACGAGCCCTGAAGCATCATTTAACAGCGACTCCCCTTCGAGAATATGCGCCATCCTTGAGGGAAGCGGCGAGCTGGCGGTCATTGCCGATACCGCCACCGGATCGGTAGGCGACAGAATAGCCGCGAGAGCGAACCCTGCCGCCACGGTGATAGCCGGGATCAGCCAGTGAATAAACAGGCCAATACCGAGAATAGTCACCATCACCAGGCCTATCGCCAGCGATAAAATCGGCTTCATATCGCGGAAAAAAGCGTCTTTGGGGATGCGCCAGCCATCGAGGAACAGCAGCGGCGGGATAAACAGCAGTAAAAAAATATGCGGGTCAAAATCGACCTGAAAGCCACTGGCGGCCAGCGCGGCGCCCGCGGCGATTTGGATCAGCGGTAGCGGCACTTTAACGGGCAGAAGATGGGACAGGAACACGGTCACCACGATGGCCATGATAAAGACCAGCACGATAGCAATTAGCGACATTCATCCCCTCCTCTGACGGCAATATTCATTCTGTACATCAGACTGTTAATCCTTTTTCGCAGGTGTTGTTTCGGTAACAGATTATTTACCCAGTCACCGATAATTAAAGACAGACGTCATTGTCTGCCGGCGATAATATTTAAACTGAGGTGGCAACCGGTGCCGGATCAGGGGTGACAATGTCTTTTATCAAGCCGCGTTTGTCAATCCGCTATCGTCTGCAAATCATCCCCGGCCGGCATTCCGGGGAGAAGTCCTCACGGGACTGTCGACCGGGTACTTCGCAAATTAGCCTCTTCACATGGACAAAACCACTCAACCGCTCCAGCCCCCCGCTGTTTATATATTCCCAATATTATTAATTCGTATTATGCATTGTGAATATGGATATTAATGACCAGTCTAATATACCCGACAGCGTTATATTTCGTGCCCCCGCCGGCAGTGCGAACCACGTATTTGCGATAAATAATTCTTAACGCCCCCCAGCCCAGAATGATTGGTCAGCCAGCCTTACGCTACGCGCAATGCTTGCCCTACCCCTGAATTGGGCGTACCCTGACAAACAATTAAACCACACGGTCTAAATCATGAATCCCGATACCTCCGCCGTCCTGAAGCCCCGCCGCGGCCGTCCACCCAAGGTCGATCGCCAGTTTGACGATACGCGTCAGGCGCTGATTCGCTCAGGCCTTGAAGTGCTGACCGAAACGGGCTATCTCGCGGCGGGTATTGATGCGGTGATCAAGAATATCGCCGTGCCAAAGGGGTCGTTTTATCATTGCTTTAAAAGCAAAGAGGCCTTTGGCCTCGCCGTGCTTGCCGCCTATGGCGACTTCTTTGCGCATAAATTAGATAAATTCCTGCTGGACGACGCCGTGCCGCCGCTGGAACGGATGGCGGCCTTTGTGCGTCATGCCGGTCAGGGAATGGAAAAATTCCAGTTTCGCCGCGGCTGCCTGGTGGGCAACCTGCTGCAGGAAGCCCCGTTGTTACCCGAGACGTTTCCCCAACGGTTGATGGCTATCCTGGCGGCATGGGAGTCGCGCGTGGCGCGCTGCCTGCGCGAAGCGCAGGCAGCCGGGGCCATCGCCAGCGACGCCTCACCGCAGGCGCTGGCCCAGGTGTTCTGGATCGGCTGGGAAGGCGCGGTGATGCGCGCCAGGCTGGTCCAGTCTGCCGCACCGCTTAACCAGTACTGGGATTTTTTTGCGCACAGTATGACAACAAAAACACCTGCACAGGACGGCGCTAGCGCCGATAACCCCCTTCCGACGAGGAATACTCTGTCATGAAAGCATTAGTTCTGGACCAGATCGACAACCGCACCGTCGCCACCGTCAAAGATATCGACCTGCCCGCTCTTGCCGAAGGCGACGTCCGGGTCGCCATCGACTGGTCGAGTCTCAATTATAAAGACGCTCTGGCGATCACCGGCAAAGGCAAAATTATCCGTCAGTTTCCGATGGTGCCGGGCATTGATTTTGCCGGTCAGGTGAAAGAAAGCCGCGATCCGCGCTTTGTTCCCGGCCAGGCCGTGATCCTCACCGGCTGGGGCGTGGGCGAAAACCACTGGGGTGGCCTGGCCACCGAAGCCTGCGTTAAAGGCGACTGGCTGGTTGCTCTGCCGGAGACGCTCAGCGCGCGCCAGGCAATGATCATCGGCACCGCCGGCTTTACCGCGATGCTATGCGTTGATGCTCTCGTCAGTGCGGGTGTCACCCCTGATAGCGGGGATATCCTGGTCACCGGCGCCAGCGGCGGGGTCGGCAGCACCGCAGTGGTGTTGCTCAAAGCCCTTGGCTACCGGGTGACGGCCGTATCGAGCCGGGAATCGACACACGATTACCTTCGCCAGCTGGGCGCCGATACGATCCTGCCGCGCAGCGACTTCGCGGAGACCCGTCCGCTGGAGAAACAGCTGTGGGCGGGCGCGGTGGATACCGTTGGCGGCCCGGTGTTGGCCAAAGTGCTGGCGCAAACGCAATATCGCGGCTGCGTCGCCGCCTGCGGTCTGGCCGGGGGCTTCGATCTGCCGACCACCGTGATGCCGTTTATTCTGCGCAATGTGCGTCTGCAGGGGGTGGATTCGGTGATGGTGCCGACCGCTGAACGCGACGCTGTCTGGCAGCGTCTGGCCCAGCTTCTGCCGGAGAGCTACTACCAGCAGGCGGCCACAGAAATCACGCTGGAGCAGGCGCCAGCGTATGCCGCAGATTTCCTCAGCAATAATATTCATGGTCGGACGCTGGTCAATATCGGCCAGTAATCCTCTTCTCCCGGCGCCCGTGCGGCGCCGGATCCCGAGAGGGATCAAGGCATATCATTTCCTTCCCCACGGGATTATGATGACGCGAACGAATAGCTCTGCGAGTGGTAAAAAAGTAAATGGATGTCATAAGCATCATTATGGCGGCGGGCAAGTCGTCCGTTGACGTCGCGCTGTATACGCTGTTGCCGATCATGGTGATCATGCTGATCATCATGAAATACCTTGAGGTCCGCGGTATCCTCGATGTGATTGTTCGCTGGGTGGCCCCGCTGCTGAAGCCCTTCGGCTTAACCGGGATGAGCGCCTTCGCCCTGATCCAGATTAATTTTGTCAGCTTTGCCGCCCCGCTCGCCACGCTGTCGATTATGGATAAACGCGGCGTCTCGGACCGACAAATGGCCGCCACGCTGGCCATGGTGTTCGCCATGGGGCAAGGCAACGTCTTCTATCCTCTTACCCCTTTTGGTCTGCACTGGCTGGCCTCGATCGTTATCTCGGTGGTCGGCGGCCTGTGCGCGGCCGCCGTCGCCTGGCACGTCACCGGACGGCGCTTATCGGTCGCCGAGAACCCCCGCGCGGAAGCGCTGCCGAACGCCGAGCAGAACAGCCAGGGAATTCTGGCCGTGATTAACAGCGCCGGCTCCGACGCCATCCGCCTGGCGCTCGGCGCGGTGCCAATGCTGATCCTGTCGTTAACCATCGTCGGGCTGCTGCAGGGCGCCGGGGCTATCGACCTGCTGCAGCAGCTGCTGAAGCCGCTTCTCAGCTGGCTGCACATCCCCCAGAACTTTGTGCTGCCGGCGCTGGTGAAGTGCGTTGCCGGGGGCACCGCCTACTTTGGCGTCATTTCCGAGCTGATCCAGCAGGGCAAAGTCACCGTGGGCCAGGTCAACGCCTCGGCAGGTCTACTGATCCAGACCTTTGATCTTCCCGGTATCGGCATTTTTCTTGGCATCAGCTCACGGTTTGTCCGCCTGTTCCGCTTCGTGGCTCCCGCGGCGATCGTCGGCATCCTGCTGCGTACCGTTCTGCACCTGATCCTGTTTTAACGCCTCTGCTCTGGCCTGCGCTTTCAGGCAGGCCGCCACCGCCGCCTGTTCGCCGCAGGCGATGCGCTCATCGACGCGCGTCATCATCCATGGAAAGAATGGATTGGAGGTGACGCGCATTAACGTCTCCAGCCCCACGCTCAGCGTCCCGGTCTCTCCGCGCAGTGAAATGGTGCCCAGGCTAATGCCGTAGCGGTTCTTCTCGTCCGGCTCGCGACCATACAGCGAGTCGCTCAGGGGAAACGGCACCGCCACATGCGACAAAGAGTACATATCCGCCGGCCAGGCCAGGTGTAAAGGATAACGATGCTCTTCCCGTTCCTGGGCCAGCGTGGTCCGGGCGACGGTCTGCAGCGTGTGCGCCGTCGCGTTGGTCACCACCGTGGTGGTATAGGCCCGCGGCGCCGGGGGCAGCAGCGTATTCACCGCCGCATAGAGCGCAGGGCGAAACAGGACCCGGAGATCCGCCGCCTGGTTAATATCGAACACCACCAGCTCGCTGCCGTTATCCGGCAGATAGCGATACAGGGACTCCACCACCGCGCGGGTGCTGACCGTGGAATCCATCACCGACTGAAAGGTGAGGATCGGCGGCAGCGCGTTCAGCTCGCCCTGCCGGGCCGCGCGGATAATCTGCTGCTGCAGCGCCTGGCTCAATAACCACGATTGTCTCGCCGCCTTGACCGGAAAGGAGTTGTACTTGAACGGATTAAACTCAGGCGCCACGTTCAGCCAGGCCGCGCGGGCGAACGCCGGGAAGACGGACGGTAGCCCGGCGAGGCCGGCGAAACGGGCAAACGCGGTCACGCCGATCATCGGCGACAGCAGAATGATCTGCTGCGGCTGGCGCAAGTGATTGTCTTCCAGGCTATCGAGGGCATACTTGAGCGCCAGCGCGCCGCCGTTAGAGTAGCCGACCAGATGCAGCGGCACGTCCGCCCCGGCAAGGCGGGTCGCTTCGCGTACCGCCAGACGCGTCGCCGCCAGCCAGGTCTCCCAGTCAACCGCCGTTAACGCCCCCGGCGCGGTGCCGTGTCCCGGCAAACGCGGCGCCACCGCCACATAACCCCGCTGCTGCCAGAGTTGCGCCAGATAGCGCACGCTGTAGGGCGAATCGGTCAGGCCATGGAGGAGCACCACGCTGCCGCGCGGCTTGCCCAGCGGCATCAGCACAAAAGAACGGTTCCAGTCCTGCTTAAACTGCCCCGGCCAGACCCGGCTGTGACGATAAAAGCGGTTGACCGGGGTTTTATCTTCCTCCGGCAAAGCCTCTGTCACCTCACGCTGGAGATCGGCGAAAATCGTCTTCTCCCGCGCCAGATACTGGGCAAAGGTCGCCTGGTCGATCTCTTCGGCCGACATCTCGTTGCCACTCCAGGTATGCCAGCGATGCAGGGCCGGGCCGCGCTGGGACTCATAGATCCGCCCGGCGAGAAAGACCACCAGCAGCGCCAGTACCGCAATGCTCCCTTTTTTCAGCAGTGAGCCGATAACGGCGCCCGACGTTCGCCAGTGTCGAAATAGATGCTTCATGACGCTCTCTCTTATATTTATTGCGTAGCCGGACTTATCAGCCCTCTTCCTGACAGGCTATTCTCACGGACTGCTTTTCAGCATAGTCATCGCTTCCTGCAAATTAAACCCGGCAGATCATTGCCCCCCGGCATAAAAAAACCTAGCGCACAGATCAACAATCGGTTGCGTATTTTTAAACACTGCATAAACCAAGGGGATAATCTTATTGTCAGATTTTTAAGAAACATGAATTATCGACGCACATGTCGCTATGAGAGGATAAAAAACAGATGGAGTGGTGGGTAAAAAAAGTACAGGACAACGCTTCGGCCAGCCTCTGCCGCGTCGTGCTTCAGAGCGGTGCGCTGGAGATGATCGCAGAGATTGAAGCCTGTCGCCTCCGCCTGCGGGAAGGGGATAAACTCACTCCGCTGGCCGATGCGCGCTATTGTCTGAATAATAATCCGACGCAAACTTTGAAGATCCGCAACGCCACTCATTATAGCAGCGAGCGTTGGACAAACGCCGGCAAATAACACAAACCCGCTTCCTTTACTGGTTATGGTCTGAGTATCGTCGCATTTGACAGATAAATTCTCCTTCGCCCTTTTCCCGCTGTGACATACTATCGGGAATGTCAGCAGACCTGAAACAAGGAGCGAATCATGAATATCAAGGCCGCCAGTCTGACCCCGGAACAAGCGCTTGCCGAGCTGGAAGCGCGCTATGAAGCCTCGGTCACGGCGTTACGCAAAGCCATCGGCGACTATATCGACCATAATACGCTCCCCGATACCGAAGCCCGCGCGGAAGGCCTTTTTGTCTATCCGCAGCTGTCGGTCTCCTGGGACGGCGCCGATCATAAAGCCCTCAAAACGCGCGCCTGGGGACGTTTCACCCATGCCGGTTGCTATACCACCACCATTACGAATCCGAAACTGTTCCGCAACTATTTGCTGGAACAGCTGACCCTGCTGTATCAGGACTATGGCGCACATATCAGCGTCGAGCTGTCGCAGCATGAGATCCCCTATCCTTACGTGATAGATGGTTCCACCCTGACACTCGACCGCTCGATGAGCGCCGGTCTGACGCGCTATTTCCCTACCACCGAGCTGTCACAAATTGGCGATGAGACCGCGGATGGCCTGTTCCATCCCACCGAGTTCTATCCGCTGTCGCACTTTGACGCCCGCCGCGTCGATTTTTCGCTGGCGCGTCTGCGTCACTACACCGGCACGCCGGCGGAACACTTCCAGCCCTACGTGCTGTTCACCAACTATACCCGCTACGTGGATGAGTTCGTCAGCTGGGGCTGCAGCCAGATCCTCGATCCCGACAGCCCCTATATCGCTCTCTCCTGCGCCGGCGGGATCTGGATCACCGCCGAGACCGAAGCGCCGGAACAGGCCATTTCCGATCTGGCGTGGAAGAAGCACCAGATGCCGGCCTGGCATCTGATCACCCACGACGGCAAAGGGATCACCCTGATTAACATTGGCGTCGGCCCGGCCAACGCCAAAACCATCTGCGATCATCTCGCGGTACTGCGGCCGGACGTCTGGTTAATGATCGGCCACTGCGGCGGCCTGCGCGAAAGCCAGGCCATCGGCGACTATGTGCTGGCCCACGCCTATCTGCGTGACGATCATGTACTGGATGCGGTGCTGCCGCCAGATATTCCGATCCCCAGCATTGCCGAAGTGCAGCGCGCCCTCTACGACGCCACCAAGCAGGTGAGCGGGATGCCCGGCGAAGAGGTTAAGCAGCGGCTGCGTACCGGGACGGTGGTCACCACCGACGACCGTAACTGGGAGTTGCGCTATTCCGCTTCGGCGCTGCGCTTTAATCTCAGCCGGGCGGTAGCTATCGATATGGAGAGCGCGACCATCGCCGCCCAGGGCTATCGCTTCCGCGTCCCCTACGGCACGCTGCTCTGCGTCTCGGACAAGCCGCTGCACGGTGAGATCAAGCTACCGGGCCAGGCTAACCGCTTTTACGAGGGCGCTATCTCCGAGCATCTGCAGATAGGCATCCGGGCGATTGACCTGCTGCGCGCCGAGGGAGATCACATGCACTCGCGTAAGCTGCGCACCTTCAACGAGCCGCCGTTCCGTTAATCGTCGATGACGTGGGAATCGTGAGATAAACGCTGACGTTACCCGCTGGGGAGCGTCAGCGTCCGGATAAGCGAAACAAACGACCCGGCGGTGTTTGTCCACGGAAGAAAGGTGGTAGACAGAAAAGCAAAAAGCCTGCTCGAAAGCAGGCTTCTTAAATTTGGCTCCTCTGACTGGACTCGAACCAGTGACATACGGATTAACAGTCCGCCGTTCTACCGACTGAACTACAGAGGAATCGTGTGAACGGGGCGCATATTATCGATGACGCCCGGCGCTGTCAAAGCCTGTTTTCAATAAAATGAATCGTTTGCCGAATTATTCTTCACTTTGCGCAAAAAATGGCGATTAGCCTCGCAAACGGCTCAGCTTTCCTCCGATGAAGCCTTCACGCGCGGATATTTCCACAGCCAGCGGCCGCTCACCATGCGGAAATAAAACAGCACGCCGCGCACCGCCCAGTCGAGCACCATCCCTAACCAGACGCCAATCACCCCCATCCCCAGCACGATGCCCAGGATATAGCCCGCCACCACCCGGCAGCCCCACATGCCGAGCATCGACACCCACATGGTGTAGCGTACGTCACGGGCGCCTTTAAAAGCGCAGGGTAAAGTCCACGACAGCGACCAGATCGGCATAAACAGGGCGTTGAGCCACAGCAGCTGTTTAACCACTTCTTTTACATCTTCTTCATGGGTGTAGAACGAGGCGATAAAGCCGGCGAAGGGGGCGCTGCCCCAGGCGATCAGCGTCAGAATGATCGTCGACAGCCAAAATACGTGCCAGGCCTGGAATTCAGCCTGACCAATCTGCCCTTTTCCCAGCCGCTTGCCGGTAATGATCGTCGAGGCGGAGCCGAGGGCGTTGCCCGGCAGGTTAATTAGCGAAGCCACCGAAAAGGCGATAAAGTTGCCGGCGATAACGTTGGTGCCCATCCCGGCGACAAACATCTGGGTCAGCAGCTTGCCGCCATTGAACAGGACAGATTCGATACTGGCCGGAATGCCGATCCCCATCACCTCCCAGATAATGGCGAAGTTAAAGGGTTTGAAGTAGCCCTTCAGCGACAGCCGCAGCGCCGGATTGAGGCCCACCATCAGCACCCAGATCGTGGCTATCGCGCCAATATAGCGGGCAATGGTCAGCCCAAGCCCGGCGCCGACAAACCCCAGCCCCGGCCAGGAGAAGATGCCGTAGATGAGCACGCTGCTGATTAAGATATTGAGGATATTCATCCCGCCGTTGATCAGCAGCGGGATTTTGGTGGTGCCGGCGCCGCGCAGCGCCCCGCTGCCGATCAGCGCAATCGCCGCTGCCGGGTAGCTCAGCGCCGTCAGTTCCAGATAGGTCAGCGCCAGGTCCTTGACCTGGGCGGTGGCATCGCCGGCGACAAAATCAATAATCTCCTGGCCAAAGGCATGGATCACCCCCGCCAGCAAAATGGAAAACAGCGTCATAATAGCCAGCGACTGGCGCGCGGCCGCCCTCGCCCGCCGCCGATCGCGCTTGCCGAGGCTAAAGGCCACCACCACCGTGGTGCCCAGATCGATGGCGGCAAAGAAGGACATGATGACCATGTTAAAGCTATCGGCCAGCCCCACCCCGGCCATGGCCTCTTTTCCCAGCCAGCTGACAAGGAAGGTGCTCAACACCCCCATCAGCAGCACACAGGCATTTTCCAGCAGAATGGGCACAGCGAGAGGGCTGATTTCGCGCCAGTACAGCACACGATAACGCTGACGTTTTTTAAACCAGGATGTCCGTTCGACGGCCTGGCGTACGGCGGAGGTGACGTTCAAGAGAGACCTTAGTGAGAAATGTTGAAACAACATTTCAAATGATGATTGAGAAATGGATATCCTGCAAAGTATTTTCCGTAATAATTGTCGGAAATGACAACAAATTGTCGATGTAAGCGGCAGTTGCACCTGAACAGGCGAATTGATGTTTGACAAAAGTTTTTTCGCCGCTAAGATACGACTCCACACGATTCCTCTGTAGTTCAGTCGGTAGAACGGCGGACTGTTAATCCGTATGTCACTGGTTCGAGTCCAGTCAGAGGAGCCAATTTTCTGTTTTCATGCATCCTTGCGAATCTTTATCTGATGTTGATTCAACAGGTTAGTGTGAAAACTCTTCTCGGTGCATTTTGATTTTACCCTACGCATCGGGAAAAATTGGTGGTCAAATCTGGGGTCAGGTTAGTTCGATAATGGAGTGACCCCCATATGTCCCTTACCGACGCAAAAATCCGCACCCTCAAGCCTTCTGATAAACCCTTTAAAGTCTCCGATTCTCACGGTCTGTATCTGCTGGTTAAGCCGGGTGGCTCCCGCCACTGGTATCTCAAATACCGTATTAGCGGTAAAGAATCCCGCATTGCGCTGGGTGCCTATCCAGCCATCTCCCTGTCTGATGCGCGACAGCAACGTGAAGGTATCCGTAAAATGCTGGCGCTGAATATCAACCCGGTACAGCAGCGGGCTGCTGAACGTGGCTCACGAACACCGGAGAAAGTTTTTAAAAACGTGGCGCTGGCGTGGCATAAAAGTAACAGGAAATGGTCGCAGAACACCGCCGACCGTCTGCTTGCCAGCCTGAACAATCACATCTTTCCGGTCATCGGGAACCTACCTGTATCAGAACTTAAACCCCGTCATTTCATTGACCTGCTGAAAGGGATCGAGGAAAAAGGTCTGCTGGAGGTTGCGTCCCGCACACGGCAGCACCTGAGTAACATAATGCGCCATGCGGTCCATCAGGAGTTAATCGATACGAACCCTGCAGCAAACCTTGGCGGCGTGACCACACCTCCTGTCAGACGGCACTATCCTGCCCTGCCGCTGGAGCGGCTGCCTGAACTGCTTGAACGTATTGGGGCATATCATCAGGGCCGTGAACTGACCCGGCATGCCGTTCTGCTGATGCTGCATGTGTTCATTCGCTCCAGTGAACTGCGTTTCGCCCGCTGGTCAGAGATTGATTTCACAAACCGAGTCTGGACGATACCCGCGACGCGAGAACCCATTATTGGCGTGCGTTATTCCGGCCGCGGGGCAAAAATGCGAATGCCGCATATCGTCCCCCTCTCAGAACAGTCCATCGCCATTCTGAAACAGATTAAGGATATCACCGGTAATAATGAACTGATCTTCCCCGGCGACCATAACCCGTATAAGCCAATGTCTGAAAACACGGTCAATAAGGCACTGCGGGTGATGGGTTACGACACGAAAAAGGATATCTGCGGTCACGGCTTCCGGGCAATGGCATGCAGTGCGCTGATGGAATCGGGTTTATGGGCAAAGGACGCAGTAGAACGCCAGATGAGTCATCAGGAGCGCAATACCGTGCGCATGGCTTATATTCATAAGGCAGAGCACCTAGAAGCCCGCAAAGCGATGATGCAGTGGTGGTCGGATTATCTGGAAGCATGCCGAGAATCTTATGCACCGCCTTATACAATTGGTAAAAATAAGTTTATCCCATAATATACTAACGAATCCCACACTCTGGCAAATTACCACCACCTCCACAGGAGGTGGTTCTATATAGACTTTTATCAACTTCATGACGAAAAACACCTATTTTATCCCAAAAGAAGACAATAGAGTCACAGAGGAATCAAAGAGCGACTCAATTGTCTTTGGACAGTCTGGTTGTGAGGTTAGAAAACAGTTACTCCTACACCATTAAATAGGGCGCAATGCTCGCTAATTTCTCCCGGGTTTCTGTCAGTTCGCGTTCCGGCATAGATTGCGCGATGATTCCCGCCCCCGCCTGTATCCAGCAGCGCTGGCTATCCTGAAATACGGAACGCAGAACTAGCGCTGCATCAAAGCGCGTATCGTCCAGCAGCAGGATTGCGCCGGAATAAAGCTCTCGCGGCGTCTTCTCAATTTGCATAATCGCGTTCAGAGCAGCATTTTTAGGGATACCTGAGGCGGTAATCGACGGAAACAGCACGGTAAACGCATCCCAGGCATCCTTGTTTTCCGCAAGCTGACCGCTCACGCCAGACCCCAGATGCTGAACGCTGCCGCGCTGGCGAACCGACATTAAATCTTCAACCACCACGCTGCCCGGCTGGCAAACGGCCTCCAGTTCAGCAATAGCTTCTTTGACAGAAAGGATATGCTCAAGCACCTCTTTACTGTCGTGCAGCAGTTCTGCCTCTTTCGCCTTATTATGCTCCGGGTTTCCCATGCGATCGCGGGTGCCCGCAAGCGGTTCAGTGACCACTTTATTGCCCGTCACTGACATCACCAGTTCCGGGCTAAAGCCCAGCGCTTCGCGTCCTTCCTGACGGAACATAAACGAGCGCACAGGTGTGTTTGCCTGCCGCCCGTATAACAGCGTGGCGGGCATATCAATCCGCGATGGCAGGGGAATGGCGCGCGAGACAATCACTTTGACATACTCGCCACGGCGGATCTCCGCAACGGCGCGCGCAACCTGTTGTTTATATGCCTCACCATTGAGGGCGGTATCCACCGCCAGTGGTGCGTTCTGCGTCGTTGTACCGGCCTCTTTTACCCACTCGCACAAACGTCGGCACCCGTCGGCGGAGTCCGCATAAACGGTGACATTTCCCTTTTCAAAAATAAGTTCTTCACGGGGAACGGTTAACGTCAGCAGCGGCCACTCCCCGGCGTTAAAGGCAATCCCCCGCGCATGCGCCGCAAAGTTGAACCCAACCTGTCCATATACCCGACGTCCTTTCACCTGAGGATGCGCCATAAAACGACGCGCGCAGTCGGCAATGGAATCCACCGCCCATTTTTGCTCCCCGGCATCATCAATAAATGTCGCCTGCGTTCCGTCGGCATTAATGTGCAGCCGTGCCTGGCACCCTTTGCCTAAATACCAACAGGGTTGACGCTCATAGACATAACACTCTTCTTCTGCGAACTGGCGTAAAACGCCAGAAATCGTCGGTAGCCATTGTTCCTCTGGTAACGCCAGATGTAGAAATTCACTGATTTTCATCCCTTACCTCTCTGTGTTATTCCCGGATCAATCAATTGCGCTTGTCATCAGTTCTCTTGCCGAATGCAGCCGGATATAAGCAACCCACGCCGCCAGCAACGTGAATGCCCCGGCAAACAGGAAGCAGGCCGCATAGCCAAAATGTTGAGCAACAACGCCACCGATAACGCCTGCCAGAATGGCGATTGCCGCGTCAGTACATTGAAAGAGGGTGAAGTCGACACCGGCCTGCAAAGGCGATGAAAGCGACATCAGCGTGGCGTAAAGACAGACCAGCGCGCAGGCCAGCGAAATGGACTGGACAATGACCAGACACTGGAGAATCGGCAGCAGCAGATGACCCGGCGCCATCATGAGCGTCATCACCACCGCCAGCAGCGCGATCCCCTGGACGCCATAAGCCGTCAACAGCGCTCTGCCGGGTGAGGTGTATTTCATCAGCAATCCGCCGGCCAGCGTTCCTGCTATGCCCGCTGCAATATTGCCGCCGCTGAACAGCGCGCCCAATGCGGACATGCTCAACCCATGATCCAACAACAGCGGTGCCAGAAGAGGCAGCACAAACCGCATGCCTGAATTCAGCATCAATACCAGCAGTAAGCCCAGGCGCGCCTGCTTCCTCCTTAGCGCATAACCTAACGCCGGAACATGCGGGATAGTCGCTGTTCGCGTCGGCTCCGTAATGCGCCACAGCGGGAGTGACAGCGCCATAATCAGCACCGCCATCATCAGCATGGCGACAGGCCAGCCGGATGCCGCCGACAGCATCAGGAACACCCCGCCGCCGCACATCATTCCCAGATAGCTGCCGCCGACCTGCACGCTGTTTCCCCAGCCGTAACCCGTGCGGGTCAGTTGATCGACGCAAAAGCCGTCGCTGGCGATATCAATGGTGGAGGCGACCGTGCCTGCCACCATAAACAGAACAAATAACGCGACGATTTGCGTATCGGGGAATCCCCCTTCTCGCCCAAACCAGCCAATCGCTGCGGCAATAGTCAGGATCGCCGCTAGCGCGACCTGACCACGCAGGATTAACATGCGGGAACGGCGTTCCTGGCTACCGGGCGGAAGCCGCCAGCGCTCGATCCATGGCGCCCAAATAAACTTCAGCGCCCAGGGCAGCATAAACAGGGTTGTCGCACCGGCAAGCGCCAGCGAACCGCCAGCAGCGCGCACCAGCGCGGGTAAGGACTGCATAGACAGCGCCGATACCAGACTCTGCGTCACATAGACGCCGGCAATAGCAAAAATCACCCGCCCGGTCGTCAACGTCAGCGGTTTCACATTCGACTGAACATCACTCATGCACCCACTCTCCAGACGCGGAAACCCCGTCGTCGCGCCACACGCGCGCGGCCATTTGCGCCTGCCACAGCGCCTGATAACGTCCATGATGTGAGAGCAATTGCGCATGAGTACCCTGCTCAACCACCTGTCCCTCTTCCATCACCAGAATGTTTCCGGCCCCGGCGATGGTGGATAAACGGTGAGCGATGATAATCACCGTCCGGTTGTGAACCAGGTTATCGATCGCTTTTTGCACCGCCAGCTCGCTTTCAATATCCAGCGCGGCAGTCGGTTCATCGAGAATGACGACCGGCGCGTTTTTCAATAACGCTCTGGCAATGGAAATCCGCTGGCGCTCGCCGCCCGATAGCTGGCCGCCCATCTCTCCCATTGGCGTCAGCCAGCCTTGCGGAAGACGGGAAATAAACTCAAGGCACTGCGCCGCTCGGGCGGCCTCTTCTACCTCCTGCCGCGTCGCCTGTGGGCGCGCGATACGGATATTCGCCAGCAGCGTGTCATCAAACAGCCAGACATCCTGGAAAACAACAGAAATCAGGCTATTGAGCTGTTCCGGCGTCAGGCGGCGAATATCGACGCCGCCAATAGAAATCTGCCCTTGCTGCGGATCGGCATAGCGCATTAACAGTTTGGTGACCGTAGTTTTGCCTGCGCCGGAGGCACCCACCAGCGCGCTCATACTGGCTGCCGGGAACGTCAAAGAAACATGATTAAGCGCGTGGCCGTCGCCTTCTTCGTAGCGATAGCTGACGTTGTCAAAGCGGATATCGTAACGTTCCGGCATCTCGCTTTGCTCTGCGACGGGAAGCGGTGCTATCGCCATAAACCGCTCAATCCGTTGCAGGGCGCTGGCGATCAGTTCCACAACCGAGGTGTAGCTGATAAACATCGCCATCGGTTCTGCGAAGCGCATAATCATCGCGACGGCGGCAATCAAAAAGGCGAGGTTCAGAGTGCCCGTCACTACCCAGACGATCCCGGATAACACCACCACCTGTAGGCCCAACTCCACGACGCTGGCGATCAGCATCGTCGCGCCAGCGCCCTGACGGTGAGTGCGGGTCTGTAAGTTTTCCAGCGCATTGAAATGCGCCAGCAGCGCCCGGCTTTTATCGGCATCGCTGCCGCAGGTGCGCAATACCATCATCCCCTGAGCAAATTCAACGATATCGCCGCTCAGACGCTGGTGCGCTTCCCCCAGCGTCTGCATTTGTCGCCGCATCGCCGGGCGGCGCCAGTAATAAAACGGCACCAGCAGAGGGAAGATCAGCAACATCACCAGCCCCAGCCGCCAGTCTATCCACAATGTCGCCAGCGACGCCGTCAGCGGCGTGACAATGGTGAGCAGCAAAATATTGGCTATCGCAATAACATAATTGAGGTTTTCATCCACGTTGCCCAGCAGCAAGGCGTTCATTTCACCCGCCCTGCCGCGCTGGAGCTTCTCCAGCGGCACGCGGCGTAACTGCTCGCCAAGTCGCAGGCGCAACTCATGGGTGGCCTGCGCCAGATGACCACGGTATTCAAAGCCCAGGCCATACCAGCGTAGCACCAGCGTCACAATTGCGGCGACGCTGAAGGCCATAGCCCAGTTAAGAAGTTGCGGCGCGTCTCCCCGTAACAGCGCATCAATGATCGGATAAAGACAGGCAAAGGCGATCCCCTGCATGAATGCCGCCAGCAACAGCGCCAGCATACTGCGTCGCAGCATCCTGGCCTGACTGCCAACGCTGGAGATAAGCTGGCGCCAGATGACGCGCCAGGCCAGGTTATCCGCAGGATTATTGTCTTTCATTTTCCACCACCTCTTCCTGTGTTCCACCCGGCACCCAATGCTGCGCCTGCTGATAGTGTTGCCAGAGCCGTTGATACAGGCCGCCCTGCGCCAACAGTTGCGTATGGTTCCCCATTTCCCTGAGCTGTCCGTCGGAAAACAGCAATATCACATCGGCCTGAGTCACCATTGAGAGACGATGCGCGACCATGATGACCGTCCGGCCACGCATGGCCGCCGCGAGCGCCTTGATAAGCGCCGCTTCGTTTTCCGGGTCAGCAAACGCCGTCGCCTCATCGAGCACCAGGATGGGGCGATCCTGCAAAAGCGCCCGGGCGATAGTAATGCGCTGCCGCTGGCCGCCGGAGAGAAATACCCCACGTTCCCCGACTCGTGTGTTGTAACCTTCTGGCAGAGCGCTAATAAAATCATGGGCCTGCGCCACTCTGGCCGCCGCTATTACCGCCTCCAGCGGCGTATCCGGCGCGCCCAGACGAATGTTATTGGCTATCGTGTCGGCAAAAAGGAAGTTGTCCTGAAACACAAACGAGAGTTGCTTCATCAGGGTGTCCGTCTGCATATCACGCAGATCCACGCCGCCAATACGGATATGGCCTTTGTCCGGGTCGGCGTAACGCAGCAGCAAGCGCGCCACGGTGCTTTTTCCGGCGCCGCTTGGCCCGACCAGCGCCACAATTTGCCCGGCAGGCACATGAAAGCTCACCTCCTGCAACGCGGCGCCAGTACGCGCTTGCGGATAATGAAAGCTCACCTGCTCAAAGGTAATGCTCGCCTCTTGCGGCTGCTGGTCAGACTGCGGCAGCGATAACTCCGGCATCGCGAGAACCTGATAAATACGCTGAATGCTTAAACGCGTTTGCGCGACCAGGTTATTGAGCATCATCATTGGCATTACGGCTTCGGCCATTCCGCTGCCCAGCAGTAAAACGGCCACCCACGCGATAAAATCGAAACTGCCATAGTGCAACAGGCCGTATCCCGACCAGATCAGGACAAACAGGGTCGGGAGAGGATTCAGAATCGAGAAGGAAAAACGCGCTGAAAAACCGGCTTTGCGATACCAGGTTTTGAGCACATCGACCCACTCTTCAAGGGCGCGTTGATAGCGCAGAAAACTGGTGCTGCCGCTATCAAACGTTCTCACCACGGGCATGGCCTGCACGAACTCAATAACCGCCGCGCTAACCTGCTCGCGCGCCTTATGATAACGCTGAGCCATATCTTCCGAACGCTGGCGGGCGAGCACGAGAACAACCGATCCAAACGCCAGTACCCCCAGCGTCGCGATTGCCAGCCGCCAGTCCAGCCAGAACAAGATAACGATTGTCGCCAGCGGCATGATGATCGCGCGGGCATAGAGCGGCGTGCTGTCGGCCACAAAAATATGTAACGACTTCACGTCATCCAGCATCACTTTCGCCACTGACCCGCTGCCCATTTGCTGTAACACGCCAGGCGGAAGCTGCAATGCTTTACGGGCTAACCTGCTGCGCAGAATGTTCTCCAGATGAAAAGCCGCGTAATGAGAGGTGTTGAACGCCTGTAAGCGCAGAACAAAAGTTAAGACCACGCAGCCGATCACGCCGCCCAGCGGCCAGGCCGGAATAGCGTCAGGCGTCGCGCGAATGTCACGCAGGCTCCACGCCAGAAAAAGGAGCGCCCCCAGGCTGGTTAATGCCGCCAGCCCCGCCAGCGCCATAGCTAAAATAACCTTCCTGCGAACCGGTGTAATCACCTGCCAGAGAGGAAATCGGGACAGCGATTCAGTATTGGATGATTGAGATGACATGGGAGTAACTGAATTTCCTGATGAATTTTTACGGACGCCAAAAACGACAATTCAGGGTGGCGTTCTGAGAATTAATGTGAATAATAACCATTATCAATAACTCATCTACCCCATTCGGTTCTATTTATACCCGCATTGGTCTAAGCCACAGGGAGATAACCAGGTCATGACGGAGTCACCGCAAACGCAATCTGAAATCTCTATTCACCAGTTGGTGGTCGGGAAACCTGCAAACGATGGCAATATTCCTGCTCAGTGTGAACTGCTGCGCTGTTCGTTGCAGGAAGGTATGGATATTTTGCTCTGGAGGGGCCATTTTGCGCGGCCTGAGACGTTGCAGCTACACGACGATCTGGGCAGGATTAACTTCTCGTGCATCCTGGAAGGCACATCGCGCTTTGCGATTCAGGGACTCCGGCGCCACACCGACTGGGAGCTTGCGCGCAATCGCCATTACATTACCCATACGCCAGACTGTCGCGGCAGCGCCTCCTATTGTGGCCGATTCGAGAGCATTACCCTCTCCTTCAGCCCTGAAACCCTCGCGCTGTGGGTGCCGGATATTAGCGCGGTCATTAAGAATAAGATCGACTCCCACTGCTGTTGCCAGCAGCAGCGTTGTAATGCTGAAACCCACTTAACGGCTCAGGCCTTGCGTCACGCGCTGATGCGCATGCACGGCAGCTTCAGTCATGAACAAAAGCCGTCGACGCTATGGTTGCAGGGGCAAAGTCTGGTCATGCTCAGTCTGGTGCTGGATGAACATCGCGAAGACGCCAGTTGCCTCTCCTGCCACTTCAACCCGATGGAACGCCAGAAACTGCTGCGGGCGAAGGATCTGCTGCTGGCTGATCTGACGCAAGCGCCGGGCGTCGCGGAGCTGGCCAGAGAGTCCGGTCTGAGCGTTCTCAAAATTAAGCGAGGCTTCCGCGTTCTGTTCAACAACAGCGTCTATGGCCTGTTTCAGGCTGAACGAATGCAGGAAGCCAGAAGACGCCTGGCCAACGGCAATACCTCCGTCATGACGGTGGCGGCCGATCTGGGCTATGCCAACGCCAGCCATTTCTCTGCCGCCTTCCAGAAACAGTTTGGCGTAACCCCTTCGACCTTTAAACGCGTGATGTAACCGGGGTCGCGCCCCCCTAAACTCCTCCCTGACAGAGGCCCGGATACCCCATCCGGGCCTCTGTTCTTTCCGCCTGTTACCAACCCGAAACGGGCATAAATAAACCCGTTTCGGGTAGCATCCAATTGTTAATAATTATTATTCTCATATGAGCAATGCTTTTCGGTAAGACGTGCCATCAGGAGGAAGAATGATTTCTGGCGCACCATCTCAGGATTCGCTGTTACCGGACAACCGCCACGCGGCTGATTACCAACAATTACGCGAGCGGCTCATACAGGAACTGAATTTAACGCCGCAGCAGTTACATGAAGAGAGCAACCTGATCCAGGCCGGCCTGGATTCCATAAGATTGATGAGATGGTTACACTGGTTTCGTAAAAATGGCTACCGCCTTACCCTTCGCGAGCTGTATGCCGCCCCCACGCTGGCGGCATGGAACCAGTTAATGCTCAGCCGGTCGCCTGAGAACGCGGAAGAAGAAACGCCGCCCGACGAATCATCCTGGCCGAACATGACCGAAAGTACCCCCTTCCCATTGACGCCAGTACAGCACGCCTACCTGACGGGCCGCATGCCGGGGCAGACGCTTGGCGGCGTGGGTTGCCACCTGTATCAGGAGTTTGAAGGCCATTGTCTGACGGCGTCGCAGTTGGAGCAGGCCATCACGACCTTGCTGCAACGCCACCCAATGCTGCATATCGCCTTTCGCCCCGACGGGCAGCAGGTCTGGCTACCGCAACCTTACTGGAACGGCGTCACCGTTCATGATTTAAGCCATAACGACGCTGAAAGCCGCCAGGCCTATCTGGACGCACTGCGCCAGCGCCTGAGCCACCGTCTTTTACGCGTGGAAATCGGCGAAACGTTTGATTTTCAGCTGACGCTCTTGCCGGACAATCGCCACCGCCTCCATGTCAATATTGACCTGCTGATTATGGATGCCTCCAGCTTTACGCTTTTCTTCGATGAGCTTAACGCCCTGCTGGCCGGAGAATCGCTGCCGGCTATCGACACCCGCTATGATTTCCGCTCGTATTTGCTGCACCAGCAGAAGATCAATCAAACACTGAGAGACGACGCGCGCGCTTACTGGCTGGCGAAAGCATCGACGCTTCCCCCCGCGCCCGTCTTGCCGCTGGCCTGCGAACCCGCCACGCTACGTGAAGTCCGTAATACCCGACGCCGCATGATTGTCCCGGCAACACGCTGGCACGCCTTTAGCAACCGGGCCGGCGAGTATGGCGTGACGCCGACAATGGCGCTGGCGACCTGTTTTTCTGCCGTGCTGGCTCGCTGGGGCGGCCTGACGCGTCTGCTGCTTAACATCACCTTATTCGACCGCCAGCCGCTGCACCCGGCGGTTGGCGCGATGCTTGCCGACTTCACCAATATTCTTCTGCTGGATACCGCCTGCGATGGCGATACCGTCAGCAACCTGGCGCGTAAAAACCAGCTCACGTTTACGGAGGACTGGGAGCATCGCCACTGGTCCGGCGTCGAATTACTCCGTGAACTCAAACGCCAGCAGCGCTACCCCCACGGCGCCCCGGTGGTATTTACCAGCAATCTGGGGCGTTCCCTCTACAGCAGCCGCGCAGAATCGCCGTTGGGCGAGCCGGAATGGGGCATCTCGCAAACGCCGCAGGTCTGGATAGATCATCTGGCGTTCGAGCATCACGGCGAGGTCTGGCTACAATGGGACAGCAACGACGCGCTGTTCCCTCCGGCGTTAGTCGAAACATTGTTCGACGCCTACTGCCAGTTGATTAACCAACTCTGCGATGACGAAAGCGCCTGGCAAAAGCCGTTCGCAGATATGATGCCCGCCAGCCAGCGCGCGATACGCGAACGGGTCAACGCCACCGGCGCCCCCATTCCCGAAGGCTTGCTGCATGAAGGCATTTTCCGTATCGCTCTGCAACAGCCGCAGGCGCTGGCGGTAACGGACATGCGTTATCAGTGGAATTATCATGAGCTGACAGACTATGCCCGCCGTTGCGCGGGCAGGTTAATCGAGTGCGGGGTTCAGCCCGGCGATAATGTGGCTATCACGATGTCGAAAGGCGCAGGACAACTTGTTGCGGTTCTGGCCGTCCTGCTGGCCGGGGCGGTTTACGTTCCGGTTTCGCTGGATCAGCCTGCCGCACGGCGCGAGAAAATCTACGCTGACGCCAGCGTCCGGCTGGTGCTCATTTGTCAGCACGACACCAGCGCCGGGTCAGACGATATTCCCGTCCTTGCCTGGCAGCAGGCCATTGAGGCGGAGCCGATCGCCAACCCGGTAGTACGCGCCCCCACGCAACCGGCCTACATTATCTACACCTCCGGCTCTACCGGTACGCCGAAAGGGGTAGTCATTTCTCACCGGGGAGCGCTTAACACCTGTTGCGATATCAATACCCGCTATCAGGTTGGCCCGCATGACAGGGTGCTGGCCCTCTCCGCCCTACATTTTGATTTATCGGTTTACGACATTTTTGGCGTACTGCGCGCGGGCGGCGCGCTGGTGATGGTGATGGAAAATCAACGGCGCGATCCTCACGCATGGTGTGAGCTGATCCAGCGCCATCAGGTCACGCTCTGGAACAGCGTCCCGGCGCTGTTCGATATGCTGCTGACCTGGTGTGAAGGTTTCGCCGACGCCACGCCGGAAAACCTGCGCGCAGTGATGCTTTCCGGCGACTGGATCGGGCTTGACCTCCCCGCCCGTTATCGGGCCTTCCGGCCACAAGGACAATTTATCGCGATGGGCGGCGCCACCGAGGCGTCTATCTGGTCTAACGCCTGCGAAATTCACGACGTCCCCGCCCACTGGCGCTCCATCCCTTACGGTTTTCCGCTAACCAACCAACGCTACCGGGTGGTGGATGAACAGGGCCGGGACTGCCCTGACTGGGTGCCGGGTGAATTATGGATTGGCGGCATTGGGGTCGCGGAAGGCTATTTCAACGATCCCCTGCGTAGCGAGCAGCAATTTTTGACGCTCCCGGACGAGCGCTGGTATCGCACCGGCGATCTCGGCTGCTACTGGCCAGATGGCACAATCGAGTTCCTCGGTCGTCGCGACAAGCAGGTCAAAGTCGGAGGATATCGCATCGAGCTGGGCGAAATCGAAAGCGCGCTCAGCCAGCTGGCGGGGGTGAAACAAGCAACCGTTCTGGCGATCGGCGAAAAAGAAAAAACGCTGGCGGCATACGTTGTTCCTCAGGGCGAGGCTTTTTGCGTTACCGATCATCGGAACCCGGCACTGCCGCAGGCGTGGCACACGCTTGCGGGAACGTTGCCCTGTTGCGCCATCTCGCCAGAGATCTCCGCAGAACAGGTAGCCGATTTCCTTCAGCATCGCCTGCTAAAACTGAAGCCGGGTCACACCGCTGGCGCCGATCCTCTCCCCCTGATGAACTCACTCGCTATCCAGCCGCGCTGGCAGGCCGTGGTGGAACTCTGGTTAGCATTTCTGGTGACACAACGGCGACTGAAGCCCGCTGCTGAAGGTTATCAGGTCTGCGCTGGTGAAGAACACGAGGATGAGCACCCGCACTTCAGCGGACATGATTTAACGTTATCGCAAATTCTTCGCGGTGCCCGTAACGAACTGTCGTTACTGAACGACGCGCAGTGGTCGCCGGAAAGCCTGGCCTTTAACCATCCGGCCAGCGCCCCGTATATTCAGGAACTGGCGACAATTTGCCAACAGCTTGCACAGCGCTTACAGCGCCCGGTACGCCTGCTTGATGTGGGAACCCGCACTGGCCGCGCCGCAGAATCGCTGTTAGCACAGCTCAACGCCGGACAGATTGAGTATGTCGGGCTTGAGCAGAGCCAGGAGATGCTGCTGAGCGCCCGGCAGAGGCTCGCCCCCTGGCCTGGCGCCCGTCTGTCCCTCTGGAATGCAGACACGCTGGCGGCGCACGCTCACTCGGCGGACATTATCTGGCTTAATAACGCCCTGCATCGTCTGCTGCCGGAAGATCCCGGGCTCCTTGCGACATTACAACATCTTGCCGTTCCCGGCGCGCTGCTCTACGTGATGGAGTTTCGCCAGTTAACGCCGTCCGCCCTGCTCAGCACGCTCCTGTTAACCAATGGGCAGCCGGAGGCCTTGCTGCATAACAGCGCCGACTGGGCGGCATTATTTAGCGCGGCCGCCTTCAACTGTCAGCATGGCGATGAGGTCGCGGGGTTACAACGCTTCCTCGTACAATGTCCTGACAGGCAGGTGCGCCGCGATCCCCGTCAACTTCAGGCCGCCCTCGCCGGACGTCTGCCGGGGTGGATGGTGCCGCAACGGATCGTCTTCCTCGACGCCTTACCGCTGACGGCTAACGGGAAAATTGACTACCAGGCGCTGAAGCGTCGTCATACCCCTGAAGCGGAAAACCCGGCCGAAGCGGATTTACCCCAGGGCGACATTGAAAAACAGGTTGCCGCCCTCTGGCAGCAACTCTTATCAACTGGCAATGTCACCAGAGAAACCGACTTCTTCCAGCAAGGCGGCGATAGCCTGCTGGCGACCCGTCTGACCGGGCAACTTCATCAGGCAGGTTATGAAGCGCAATTAAGCGACCTGTTTAATCATCCCCGGCTGGCGGATTTTGCCGCCACGCTGCGGAAAACCGACGTCCCGGTCGAACAACCATTCGTCCACTCCCCTGAAGAACGCTACCAGCCCTTTGCGCTTACCGACGTGCAGCAGGCTTACCTGGTGGGGCGTCAGCCGGGCTTTGCCCTGGGCGGCGTCGGCTCACATTTCTTTGTTGAATTTGAAATTGCCGATCTGGACCTCACCCGGCTGGAGACGGTCTGGAACCGATTAATCGCCCGCCACGATATGCTGCGCGCCATCGTGCGTGATGGACAGCAACAGGTGCTCGAACAGACGCCCCCCTGGGTGATACCCACACACACCCTCCATACGCCTGAAGAGGCGTTGCGGGTGCGCGAAAAACTGGCGCATCAGGTACTCAACCCCGAAGTGTGGCCGGTATTCGATCTCCAGGTCGGATACGTGGACGGGATGCCTGCCCGCCTGTGGCTGTGTCTGGATAACCTGTTGCTTGACGGTCTGAGCATGCAGATCCTGCTGGCGGAGCTGGAGCACGGCTACCGCTACCCGCAACAGCTGCTTCCGCCGCTGCCCGTCACCTTCAGGGATTATCTGCAACAACCCTCGCTACAGTCGCCCAATCCAGATTCTCTGGCATGGTGGCAGGCGCAGCTTGATGATATTCCTCCGGCGCCTGCGTTGCCGCTGCGCTGCTTGCCTCAGGAGGTTGAAACACCGCGCTTCGCCCGCCTGAACGGCGCGCTGGACAGCACGCGCTGGCATCGGCTGAAAAAACGGGCGGCTGACGCCCATCTCACTCCGTCGGCCGTACTGTTGTCGGTGTGGTCAACGGTTCTCTCTGCATGGAGTGCACAGCCTGAGTTCACGCTTAACCTTACGCTTTTCGACAGGCGACCGCTGCACCCGCAAATCAACCAGATTCTGGGCGATTTCACCTCGCTGATGCTGCTGAGCTGGCATCCCGGCGAAAGCTGGCTGCACAGCGCGCAGTCACTACAGCAGCGGCTGAGCCAGAACCTCAACCACCGCGATGTGTCAGCCATCCGCGTGATGCGTCAACTGGCGCAACGGCAAAACGTGCCTGCCGTTCCGATGCCCGTCGTCTTTACCAGCGCGCTGGGCTTTGAGCAGGATAACTTCCTCGCCCGGCGTAATCTGCTCAAACCGGTCTGGGGCATCTCCCAGACGCCGCAGGTCTGGCTCGATCACCAGATTTATGAATCCGAAGGCGAACTGCGCTTTAACTGGGATTTTGTCGCCGCGCTGTTTCCTGCCGGGCAGGTGGAGCGCCAGTTTGAACAGTATTGCGCATTGCTAAACCGAATGGCCGAGGATGAAAGCGGCTGGCAACTGCCGCTCGCCGCGCTGGTGCCTCCCGTTAAACACGCAGGGCAATGCGCAGAGCGCTCACCGCGCGTATGCCCTGAGCACTCTCAGCCACACATTGCGGCGGACGAGAGCACCGTCAGCCTGATTTGCGACGCCTTCCGCGAGGTGGTTGGCGAGTCTGTCACGCCCGCAGAAAACTTCTTTGAGGCGGGCGCAACGTCGCTGAATCTGGTGCAACTGCACGTTTTGTTACAACGTCACGAATTTTCCACCCTGACGTTGCTTGACCTCTTCACCCACCCTTCTCCTGCTGCCCTGGCCGATTATCTGGCCGGCGTCGCCACGGTGGAGAAAACAAAACGACCTCGCCCTGTTCGCCGTCGTCAGCGGCGGATATAGCGCGAAGCAAACTGATTTTCCCCGGAACGCCATCGCGAACGCATGGCGTTCCATTGACTTTGTGAATCTTAGGAAACGGGACCGATTATGGATAACTTGCGCTTCTCTTCTGCGCCGACAGCAGATTCCATTGATGCATCGATCGCTCAACACTACCCGGACTGCGAACCTGTCGCGGTTATCGGCTAAGCCTGCCATTTTCCTGAATCGCCGGATGGCGAAACGTTCTGGCAAAATCTGCTGGAAGGTCGTGAATGCAGCCGACGCTTTACGCGCGAAGAGCTTCTGGCCGTCGGTCTGGATGCCGCCATCATTGACGATCCTCATTATGTCAATATCGGTACGGTGTTAGACAACGCCGACTGCTTCGACGCCACCCTGTTTGGCTATTCGCGACAGGAAGCGGAGTCGATGGACCCGCAGCAGCGCCTATTTTTGCAGGCGGTCTGGCATGCGCTGGAACATGCCGGTTATGCCCCCGGCGCCGTCCCCCATAAGACCGGCGTTTTCGCCTCTTCCCGGATGAGTACCTACCCCGGTCGCGAAGCATTGAACGTGACAGAAGTCGCGCAGGTAAAAGGTCTGCAATCTCTGATGGGCAATGATAAAGACTATATTGCCACCCGCGCCGCGTACAAACTCAACCTGCACGGCCCGGCGTTATCGGTACAGACCGCCTGCTCCAGCTCGCTGGTTGCAGTGCATCTGGCCTGTGAAAGCCTGCGCGCAGGCGAATCCGATATGGCGGTTGCCGGCGGCGTGGCGCTCTCTTTCCCCCAGCAGGCAGGCTACCGCTACCAGCCCGGAATGATTTTCTCTCCTGATGGTCACTGTCGTCCCTTTGACGCCTCGGCTGAGGGCACCTGGGCCGGTAACGGTCTCGGCTGCGTGGTGCTGCGTCGCCTGAGAGACGCGCTGCTGTCAGGCGATCCGATTATCTCGGTGATCCTCTCCAGCGCGGTCAACAACGACGGCAACAGAAAGGTCGGCTATACCGCCCCTTCCGTCGCAGGGCAACAGGCAGTCATCGAAGAGGCGTTAATGCTGGCGGCCATCGACGACAGGCAGGTAGGTTACATTGAAACCCACGGCACCGGCACACCGCTGGGCGACGCGATTGAAATTGAAGCGTTACGCAACGTCTATGCGCCTCGCCCGCAGGATCAGCGCTGTGCGCTCGGTTCCGTGAAAAGTAACATGGGCCATCTGGATACCGCGGCGGGCATTGCCGGACTGCTGAAAACCGTTCTGGCAGTCAGTCGCGGGCAAATTCCTCCCTTACTGAATTTTCACACCCCCAACCCGGCGCTGAAACTTGAAGAGAGCCCCTTTACCATACCGGTGTCGGCACAGGCATGGCAGGACGAAATGCGCTATGCGGGCGTCTCCTCCTTTGGTATTGGCGGCACCAACTGCCATATGATCGTCGCCTCGCTGCCCGACGCGCTCAACGCGCGCCTCCCCGATACGGATAGCGGCAGAAAAAGTATCGCGCTGCTGCTCAGCGCCGCCAGCGACAGCGCGTTGCGGCGGCTGGCGACGGATTATGCCGGGGCGCTGAGAGAGGATGCGGATGCCAGCTCTCTGGCCTTCACAGCCCTGCACGCGCGCCGTCTCGATCTCCCCTTCCGCCTGGCGGCGCCATTAAACCGTGAAACCGCCGAGGCGCTCAGCGCCTGGGCCGGTGAGAAATCGGGGGCGCTGGTTTACAGCGGCCACGGCGCCAGCGGCAAGCAGGTGTGGCTGTTTACCGGCCAGGGCTCGCACTGGCGCACTATGGGTCAAACGATGTACCAGCACTCAACGGCGTTTGCCGACACGCTGGATCGCTGTTTTTCCGCCTGTAGCGAAATGCTCACGCCGTCACTGCGCGAAGCGATGTTTAACCCCGATTCGGCGCAGCTGGACAATATGGCCTGGGCGCAGCCGGCGATTGTCGCGTTTGAAATCGCGATGGCGGCGCACTGGCGTGCTGAAGGACTGAAGCCAGACTTCGCCATTGGGCATTCCGTCGGTGAATTTGCCGCTGCCGTTGTCTGCGGACACTATACGATTGAACAGGTCATGCCACTGGTTTGTCGGCGCGGCGCGCTAATGCAGCAGTGCGCAAGCGGCGCGATGGTGGCGGTATTTGCAGACGAAGACACGCTGATGCCGCTGGCTCGCCAGTTTGAGCTGGATCTCGCCGCCAACAACGGTACGCAACATACGGTATTTTCCGGGCCGGAAGCCCGTCTCGCGGTATTTTGCGCCACGCTCTCGCAGCATGACATTAACTATCGTCGCCTGAGCGTAACCGGTGCGGCGCACTCCGCTTTACTGGAGCCGATACTCGATCGGTTCCAGGAAGCCTGCGCGGGACTGCACGCGGAGCCGGGGCAAATACCGATTATTTCCACGCTCACCGCCGACGTCATTGATGAGTCAACGCTCAACCAGGCGGATTACTGGCGCCGACACATGCGCCAGCCGGTGCGTTTTATCCAGAGTATTCAGGTGGCGCATCAGCTCGGCGCCCGCGTTTTTCTGGAGATGGGGCCCGATGCCCAGTTGGTTGCTTGCGGGCAGCGCGAATACCGCGATAACGCATACTGGATAGCCAGCGCCCGGCGTAACAAAGAGGCGAGCGATGTCCTCAATCAGGCCCTGCTCCAGCTTTACGCTGCCGGCGTCGCCCTACCGTGGGCCGACCTGCTGGCGGGCGATGGACAACGTATCGCTGCGCCATGTTATCCGTTTGATACTGAGCGTTACTGGAAAGAGCGCGTCTCCCCGGCCTGCGAGCCTGCCGACGCAGCGCTGTCTGCCGGGCTGGAGGTGGCGAGTCGCGCCGCGACAGCGCTCGATCTCCCTCGCCTGGAAGCGCTTAAACAGTGCGCCACGCGACTGCACGCCATCTACGTCGATCAACTGGTACAACGCTGTACCGGCGATGCCATTGAGAACGGCGTGGACGCCATGACCATCATGCGCCGTGGACGTCTGCTGCCCCGCTACCAGCAGCTACTCCAGCGCCTGCTGAATAACTGCGTGGTCGACGGCGATTACCGCTGCACCGACGGGCGATACGTCCGCGCCCGCCCCATTGAACATCAACAGCGGGAATCACTGCTGACGGAACTTGCCGGTTATTGTGAAGGTTTTCAGGCTATTCCCGACACCATCGCCCGTGCCGGCGATCGGTTATATGAAATGATGAGCGGCGCGGAAGAACCGGTGGCGATTATCTTCCCGCAAAGCGCCTCCGACGGCGTGGAAGTGCTGTATCAGGAATTCAGCTTTGGCCGCTATTTCAACCAAATCGCCGCCGGGGTATTACGCGGCATTGTCCAGACGCGTCAGCCCCGCCAGCCGTTGCGTATTCTTGAAGTTGGCGGCGGAACCGGCGGCACCACCGCGTGGCTGCTGCCGGAACTCAACGGCGTTCCGGCACTGGAGTACCATTTCACCGATATCTCGGCGCTGTTCACCCGTCGCGCCCAGCAGAAATTCGCCGACTATGATTTTGTGAAGTATAGCGAGCTGGATCTCGAAAAAGAGGCGCAGTCTCAGGGTTTCCAGGCACAGTCTTACGATCTTATCGTGGCAGCGAACGTGATTCACGCCACCCGCCATATTGGCCGCACGCTCGATAATCTGCGCCCCCTGCTCAAGCCGGGCGGGCGCCTGCTGATGCGCGAAATCACCCAGCCAATGCGTCTGTTTGACTTCGTTTTCGGCCCGCTGGTTCTTCCGCTACAGGATCTCGACGCCCGCGAAGGTGAGTTATTCCTCACCACCGCTCAGTGGCAACAACAGTGCCGCCACGCCGGATTCAGCAAAGTGGCGTGGCTACCGCAGGATGGCAGCCCGACCGCCGGGATGAGCGAACATATCATTCTCGCCACGCTGCCCGGTCAGGCGGTTAGCGCCGTAACATTCACCGCGCCATCAGAACCCGTGTTGGGGCAGGCGCTGACGGATAACGGTGATTATCTCGCCGACTGGTCTGATTGCGCAGGTCAGCCCGAACGGTTTAACGCCCGCTGGCAGGAGGCCTGGCGTCTGCTTTCACAGCGTCATGGCGACGCTCTACCTGTGGAACCGCCCCCCGTCGCCGCCCCGGAGTGGCTGGGGAAGGTTCGCTTAAGCTGGCAAAACGAAGCCTTTTCCCGCGGTCAGATGCGCGTTGAAGCCCGTCATCCTGCTGGCGAGTGGCTGCCGCTATCGCCCGCCGCGCCTCTTCCTGCGCCGCAGACGCATTATCAATGGCGCTGGACGCCCCTCAACGTCGCCAGCATTGACCATCCGCTTACCTTTAGCTTCAGCGCCGGTACGCTTGCGCGCAGCGACGAGCTGGCGCAATACGGCATCATTCACGATCCGCACGCCTCTTCGCGACTGATGATTGTTGAGGAGAGCGAGGATACGCTGGCCTTAGCGGAGAAAGTGATAGCAGCGCTCACCGCCAGCGCAGCCGGATTGATTGTGGTTACTCGCCGCGCGTGGCGAGTCGAGGAAAATGAAGCACTCTCTGCATCCCATCACGCGCTATGGGCCTTGCTTCGCGTCGCGGCCAACGAACAGCCGGAACGGTTGCTTGCCGCCATCGATCTCGCCGAAAACACCCCGTGGGAAACGCTGCATCAAGGGTTGAGCGCAGTCTCACTATCACAGCGCTGGCTCGCCGCACGGGGTGACACCCTTTGGCTCCCTTCACTGGCGCCCAATACGGGATGCGCCGCTGAATTACCGGCAAACGTGTTTACCGGCGATAGCCGCTGGCATCTGGTGACCGGAGCGTTTGGCGGATTAGGCCGCCTTGCCGTGAACTGGCTCAGAGAAAAAGGGGCGCGACGCATCGCCCTGCTGGCGCCGCGCGTGGATGAGTCATGGCTACGCGACGTGGAGGGCGGGCAGACGCGCGTCTGCCGTTGTGATGTGGGCGATGCCGGGCAACTGGCCACGGTTCTTGACGATCTGGCGGCCAACGGCGGCATTGCCGGAGCGATTCATGCCGCTGGCGTATTGGCTGACGCGCCCTTGCAGGAGCTTGATGACCACCAGTTGGCTGCCGTTTTCGCGGTAAAAGCGCAGGCGGCAAGCCAGCTGTTGCAAACCCTGCGCAACCACGACGGACGCTATCTTATTCTCTACTCTTCCGCTGCCGCCACCCTCGGCGCGCCGGGTCAGAGCGCCCATGCGCTGGCCTGCGGCTACCTGGACGGGCTGGCCCAGCAGTTTTCCACCCTTGATGCGCCGAAAACGCTCTCTGTCGCCTGGGGCGCATGGGGAGAAAGCGGTCGGGCGGCCACGCCGGAAATGCTGGCGACGCTCGCCAGCCGAGGTATGGGCGCGTTAAGCGATGCCGAAGGCTGCTGGCACCTGGAACAGGCGGTGATGCGCGGCGCCCCGTGGCGACTGGCGATGCGCGTTTTTACCGACAAAATGCCCCCGTTACAACAGGCTCTGTTTAACATCAGCGCCACAGAAAAAGCCGCAACGCCGGTCATTCCTCCTGCTGATGACAACGCCTTTAACGGCAGCCTGAGCGATGAAACAGCGGTGATGGCATGGCTGAAAAAGCGGATTGCGGTTCAGCTAAGGCTGAGCGATCCGGCGTCACTGCATCCAAACCAGGATCTGTTGCAACTCGGCATGGACTCGCTGCTCTTCCTTGAACTCAGTAGCGATATTCAGCACTACCTGGGCGTACGCATCAATGCGGAACGGGCGTGGCAGGATCTGTCTCCTCATGGACTCACGCAGCTTATCTGTTCTAAGCCAGAGGCGACGCCTGCCGCTTCGCAGCCGGAAGTGTTGCGGCACGACGCCGACGAGCGTTATGCGCCCTTCCCTTTGACGCCCATTCAGCACGCCTACTGGCTGGGGCGAACCCACCTCATTGGCTATGGCGGCGTCGCCTGTCACGTCCTGTTTGAGTGGGATAAACGCCACGATGAGTTCAATCTCGCCATACTGGAGAAAGCATGGAACCAGCTCATCGCACGCCACGATATGTTGCGTATGGTGGTTGATGCCGACGGGCAGCAGCGAATCCTGGCGACAACGCCGGAGTATCACATCCCGCGTGACGATCTGCGCGCGCTTTCCCCGGAAGAACAGCGCATCGCGCTGGAAAAACGGCGGCATGAACTGAGCTATCGCGTTTTGCCTGCCGACCAGTGGCCTCTTTTTGAGCTGGTGGTCAGCGAAATCGACGATTGCCATTACCGTCTGCATATGAACCTCGACCTTTTGCAGTTTGATGTGCAGAGTTTTAAAGTCATGATGGACGACCTGGCGCAGGTCTGGCGCGGTGAAACGCTGGCGCCGCTCGCTATTACCTTCCGTGATTATGTGATGGCTGAACAGGCGCGCCGACAGACATCGGCATGGCACGATGCCTGGGATTACTGGCAGGAAAAACTGCCGCAACTGCCCTTAGCGCCAGAGCTGCCGGTGGTTGAGACGCCCCCGGAAACGCCACACTTCACCACCTTCAAATCGACGATCGGCAAGACAGAATGGCAGGCCGTGAAACAGCGCTGGCAGCAGCAAGGCGTCACACCGTCTGCCGCGCTGCTCACGCTGTTTGCCGCCACCCTTGAGCGCTGGAGCCGTACCACAACATTTACGCTGAACCTGACGTTCTTCAATCGCCAGCCGATCCATCCGCAAATCAACCAGTTGATTGGTGATTTTACCTCCGTCACGCTGGTTGATTTTAACTTCTCAGCGCCGGTGACGTTGCAAGAGCAGATGCAACAGACCCAACAGCGCCTCTGGCAAAACATGGCGCACAGTGAAATGAACGGTGTTGAGGTGATCCGTGAGCTGGGCCGCCTGCGCGGATCACAACGTCAACCGCTGATGCCGGTAGTGTTTACCAGTATGCTGGGGATGACGCTGGAAGGCATGACTATCGATCAGGCGATGAGCCATCTGTTCGGCGAACCCTGCTATGTATTCACGCAAACGCCGCAGGTCTGGCTGGATCATCAGGTCATGGAGAGCGACGGCGAGTTGATGTTTAGCTGGTACTGCATGGACAACGTGCTGGAACCCGGCGCTGCCGAGGCGATGTTTAATGACTATTGCGCCATCCTGCAAGCCGTCATCGCCGCCCCTGAAAGCCTGAAGACTCTCGCCAGCGGCATCGCCGGGCACATTCCCCGCCGACGCTGGCCGCTGAACGCGCAGGCGGACTACGACCTGCGGGATATTGAGCAGGCGACGCTCGAATACCCCGGCATCCGGCAGGCCAGAGCGGAAATAACCGAACAGGGCGCGTTGACGCTGGATATCGTGATGGCCGACGATCCGTCGCCATCAGCGGCGATGCCTGATGAGCACGAACTTACCCAACTGGCGCTGCCGTTGCCTGAGCAGGCGCAGCTTGATGAGCTGGAGGCGACCTGGCGCTGGCTGGAGGCGCGTGCGCTACAGGGGATCGCGGCTACGCTAAATCGTCACGGCCTGTTTACCACGCCGGAGATCGCCCATCGCTTTAGCGCAATAGTACAGGCGCTGTCCGCGCAAGCGTCTCACCAGCGTCTGCTGCGCCAGTGGCTACAGTGTCTGACGGAAAGAGAGTGGTTAATCCGCGAAGGTGAAAGCTGGCGCTGCCGCATTCCGCTCTGCGAGATTCCTGAGCCTCAGGAAGCGTGCCCGCAAAGCCAATGGAGCCAGGCGCTGGCGCAGTATCTGGAAACCTGCATCGCCCGGCACGACGCCCTCTTCTCCGGGCAGTGTTCTCCGCTGGAATTGCTGTTCAACGAGCAGCATCGCGTTACCGACGCGCTGTATCGCGACAACCCCGCCAGCGCCTGTCTGAATCGCTATACCGCGCAGATTGCCGCCTTGTGCAGCGCAGAACGGATTCTGGAGGTTGGCGCCGGAACCGCAGCCACTACCGCGCCGGTGCTGAAGGCCACGCGGAACACGCGGCAGTCGTACCACTTCACGGACGTCTCCGCGCAGTTCCTCAATGACGCCAGAGCCCGTTTCCATGATGAATCGCAGGTGTCTTATGCCTTGTTCGACATCAACCAGCCGCTGGATTTCACCGCCCACCCGGAGGCGGGTTACGACCTGATCGTTGCCGTCAATGTGCTCCACGACGCCAGCCATGTCGTCCAGACGTTGCGCAGATTAAAACTGTTGCTGAAAGCCGGCGGACTTTTGATGATCGTTGAAGCGACGGAGCGAAACAGCGTATTCCAGCTGGCGAGCGTGGGCTTTATTGAGGGATTAAGCGGATACCGCGATTTCCGCCGCCGGGATGAGAAACCGATGCTCACCCGCTCCGCATGGCAGGAGGTTCTCGTTCAGGCCGGGTTTGCAAACGAGCTGGCGTGGCCCGCGCAGGAATCGTCGCCGCTGCGCCAGCATCTGCTGGTGGCGCGTTCGCCTGGCGTAAATCGCCCGGATAAAAAAGCCGTGAGCCGCTATTTACAGCAGCGCTTTGGCACCGGTCTGCCCATTTTACAGATCCGGCAAAGAGAAGCGTTATTTACGCCGCTGCATGCCCCGTCTGATGCGCCGACTGAGCCAGCCAAACCCACGCCAGTTGCCGGGGGGAATCCGGCGCTGGAAAAACAGGTGGCTGAACTCTGGCAATCGCTGCTGTCTCGCCCCGTGGCAAGGCATCACGACTTTTTCGAACTGGGCGGCGACAGCCTGATGGCGACAAGGATGGTCGCGCAGCTAAACCGGAGAGGGATTGCCAGGGCTAACCTTCAGGATCTGTTCAGCCATTCGACGCTGAGCGACTTCTGCGCCCATCTACAGGCGGCTACGTCAGGAGAGGACAACCCGATACCCCTTTGCCAGGGCGACGGTGAGGAAACCCTGTTTGTCTTCCACGCTTCAGACGGCGATATCAGCGCCTGGCTGCCGCTCGCTAGCGCGTTGAACAGGCGCGTTTTCGGCCTGCAAGCAAAATCGCCGCAGCGCTTTGCCACGCTCGACCAGATGATCGATGAGTATGTCGGGTGCATCCGTCGTCAGCAGCCTCACGGCCCTTATGTGCTGGCGGGTTGGTCGTATGGCGCGTTTCTTGCGGCGGGCGCCGCAAAGCGCCTGTACGCCAAAGGCGAGCAGGTTCGGATGGTGTTAATCGATCCCGTGTGCCGACAGGATTTCTGTTGCGAAAACCGGGCGGCCCTGCTGCGCCTGTTAGCCGAAGGACAAACGCCTCTGGCACTGCCCGAACATTTCGACCAGCAGACGCCCGACAGCCAGCTTGCCGACTTTATCAGCCTCGCTAAAACGGCCGGTATGGTGCCGCAAAACCTGACGCTGCAAGCGGCAGAAACGTGGCTCGACAACATCGCGCATCTGCTGCGTTTACTGACTGAGCATACGCCGGGCGAAAGCGTTCCGGTCCCCTGTCTCATGGTGTATGCCGCCGGGAGACCCGCGCGCTGGACGCCAGCAGAAACCGAGTGGCAGGGCTGGATAAACAACGCCGACGACGCTGTGATTGAAGCCAGCCACTGGCAAATCATGATGGAAGCCCCCCACGTTCAGGCTTGTGCGCAACACATTACGCGCTGGCTTTGCGCAACCTCAACGCAACCGGAGAACACGTTATGATGCCGTCCGCCTCCCCAAAACAACGCGTACTGATTGTGGGCGCCAAATTTGGCGAAATGTACCTGAATGCCTTTATGCAGCCCCCGGAGGGGCTGGAACTGGTCGGCCTGCTGGCGCAGGGAAGCGCCCGTTCAAGAGAGCTGGCTCATGCGTTTGGCATTCCGCTGTATACCTCGCCGGAACAGATAACCAGGATGCCGGATATCGCCTGTATTGTCGTGCGTTCGACCGTCGCCGGAGGAACCGGTACGCAGCTTGCCAGACACTTTCTGACGCGCGGCGTACACGTCATTCAGGAGCATCCCCTCCACCCGGATGACATCAGTTCCTTACAAACGCTGGCGCAGGAACAGGGCTGCTGCTATTGGGTAAACACGTTTTATCCGCATACGCGCGCGGGACGCACATGGCTTCGCGATGCGCAGCAGCTGCGTCGCTGCCTGGCTAAGACGCCGCCGGTAGTCCACGCCACCACCAGCCGACAGTTGCTCTACTCCACTCTGGATTTGTTGTTGCTGGCTCTGGGCGTTGATGCCGCCGCCGTGGAGTGCGACGTGGTTGGCAGCTTTAGCGATTTTCACTGTCTGAGACTCTTCTGGCCGGAGGGAGAAGCCTGCCTGCTGCTTCAGCGCTATCTCGATCCTGACGATCCAGATATGCATAGCCTTATCATGCACCGCCTGCTGCTGGGCTGGCCGGAAGGTCATCTTTCGCTGGAGGCGAGCTACGGCCCCGTCATCTGGTCATCCAGCCTGTTTGTCGCAGACCATCAGGAGAACGCCCACAGCCTCTACCGCAGACCGGAGATCCTGCGCGATCTGCCGGGTCTGACGCGCAGCGCGGCGCCCCTGAGCTGGCGCGACTGCTGCGAAACCGTCGGGCCGGAGGGCGTCAGCTGGTTGCTACACCAGTTGCGCAGCCATCTGGCGGGCGAACATCCACCAGCGGCCTGCCAAAGCGTACATCAGATCGCGTTATCACGTTTATGGCAGCAGATTTTACGTAAGACCGGCAATGCGGAGATCAGACGCCTGACGCCGCCGCACCACGACCGGTTAGCCGGTTTCTACAACGATGATGATAAGGAGGCGCTGTGACGCAATCTGCAATGTGCATCCCGCTGTGGCCCGCCCGAAACGGTAATACTGCGCATCTAGTCATGTGCCCTTTCGCTGGCGGCAGCAGTAGCGCGTTTCGCCACTGGCAAGCTGAGCAACTGGCTGATTGCGCGCTTTCTCTGGTGACCTGGCCGGGGCGCGATCGCCTTCGCCATCTGGAACCGCTCAGAAGCATTACACAACTGGCGGCACTGCTGGCGAACGAGCTGGAAGCATCCGTATCGCCTGACACGCCGCTTTTACTCGCCGGGCACAGCATGGGGGCACAGGTGGCGTTTGAAACCTGCCGACTTCTGGAGCAACGGGGGCTTGCGCCACAAGGACTGATTATTTCCGGGTGCCATGCCCCGCATCTGCATTCTGAACGCCAGCTCAGCCATCGCGATGATGCCGACTTTATCGCTGAGCTGATAGACATTGGCGGATGTTCTCCTGAACTGCGGGAAAACCAGGAATTAATGTCGCTGTTTCTTCCTCTTCTGCGCGCTGATTTTTACGCCACCGAGAGCTATCACTACGACTCGCCCGACGTCTGTCCGCCGCTGCGCACGCCTGCGCTGTTATTGTGCGGCAGCCACGATCGCGAAGCCTCCTGGCAGCAGGTCGATGCCTGGCGTCAGTGGCTGAGCCCCGTTACAGGCCCGGTGGTGATTGACGGCGATCATTTCTATCCCATTCAACAAGCCCGGTCCTTTTTTACGCAGATTGTCCGCCATTTTCCCCACGCATTTTCTGCAATGACCGCGTTGCAAAAACAGCCCAGTACTTCAGAAAGGTGACGCATGAATTCTTCCTTTGAATCTCTGATTGAACAGTATCCCTTACCCATTGCCGAACAGTTGCGCCACTGGGCGGCCCGTTATGCCTCGCGAATTGCCGTCGTTGATGCAAAGGGGTCGTTAACCTACAGCGCGCTTGATGCACAAGTTGACGAACTTGCCGCAGGTCTGTCATCACTGGGTTTGCGTTCGGGGGAGCATGTAATTGTGCAGCTTCCCAACGACAACGCGTTTGTTACCCTGCTGTTCGCCTTGTTAAGACTGGGCGTTATCCCCGTGCTGGCGATGCCCTCGCAACGGGCGCTGGATATCGACGCGCTGATTGAGCTGGCGCAACCCGTCGCTTACGTTATTCACGGGGAAAACCACGCAGAGCTGGCCCGACAGATGGCGCACAAACACGCCTGCTTGCGTCATGTTCTGGTCGCTGGAGAGACCGTGAGCGACGATTTTACGCCGCTCTTCTCCCTTCACGGTGAGCGACAGGCATGGCCGCAGCCTGATGTTTCCGCCACCGCGTTGTTGTTGCTCTCAGGCGGCACAACCGGCACGCCCAAACTCATCCCGCGCCGACATGCCGACTATAGCTATAACTTCAGCGCTTCTGCTGAACTGTGCGGCATCAGCCAACAGAGCGTGTATCTCGCCGTCCTCCCGGTGGCGCATAACTTTCCGCTGGCCTGCCCCGGTATTCTGGGAACGCTTGCCTGCGGCGGAAAAGTGGTGCTGACCGACAGCGCCAGCTGTGATGAGGTGATGCCTTTAATCGCGCAGGAAAGAGTGACTCACGTCGCCCTGGTTCCGGCGCTGGCGCAATTATGGGTGCAGGCCAGGGAGTGGGAAGACAGCGACCTTTCGTCGCTGCGCGTCATTCAGGCAGGCGGCGCCCGGCTCGACCCGACGCTTGCTGAGCAGGTTATCGCCACCTTTGACTGTACCCTGCAACAGGTTTTCGGTATGGCGGAAGGCCTGCTCTGTTTTACCCGGCTGGACGATCCGCATGCCACCATTCTCCACAGCCAGGGGCGCCCGTTGTCCCCTCTGGATGAAATCCGCATCGTTGATCAAGACGAGAACGACGTCGCGCCGGGCGAAACCGGGCAATTGTTAACGCGCGGCCCTTATACCATTTCGGGCTATTACCGCGCCCCTGCCCACAACGCGCAGGCCTTTACCGCGCAAGGGTTTTACCGCACAGGCGACAATGTCAGGCTGGATGAGGTGGGAAACCTGCATGTTGAGGGACGCATAAAAGAGCAGATCAACCGCGCCGGAGAAAAAATAGCCGCGGCTGAAGTGGAATCGGCACTGCTGCGTTTAGCGGAAGTGCAAGATTGCGCGGTGGTCGCCGCGCCGGACACGCTGCTTGGCGAGCGGATTTGCGCGTTTATCATCGCGCAGCAGGTGCCAACTGACTATCAGCAGTTGCGTCAACAACTGACCCGTATGGGGCTCAGCGCGTGGAAAATTCCTGACCAAATCGAGTTTCTGGACCACTGGCCGCTCACCGCCGTCGGCAAGATAGACAAAAAACGCCTGACGGCTCTCGCCGTCGACCGTTATCGCCATTCTGCCCAATAAGCGCAAACCGACCCGAAACAGGTTGAAATAAACCCGTTTCGGGTAGCACCACTATTAGAAATAGTTATCATTTTCAATTCACCATTGTCGGTATTTTTGGCGTTTCGCCGTCTTACAGGGACTCACAACAATGAAAATGACACGGCTTTATCCTCTGGCCTTGGGGGGATTATTGCTCCCCGCCATTGCTAATGCCCAAACTTCACAGCAAGACGAAAGCACGCTGGTGGTTACCGCCAGTAAACAATCTTCCCGCTCGGCATCAGCCAACAACGTCTCGTCTACTGTTGTCAGCGCGCCGGAATTAAGCGACGCCGGCGTCACCGCCAGCGACAAACTCCCCAGAGTCTTGCCCGGGCTCAATATTGAAAATAGCGGCAACATGCTTTTTTCGACGATCTCGCTACGCGGCGTCTCTTCAGCGCAGGACTTCTATAACCCCGCCGTCACCCTGTATGTCGATGGCGTCCCTCAGCTTTCCACCAACACCATCCAGGCGCTTACCGATGTGCAAAGCGTGGAGTTGCTGCGAGGCCCACAGGGAACGTTATATGGCAAAAGCGCTCAGGGCGGGATCATCAACATCGTCACCCAGCAGCCGGACAGCACGCCGCGCGGCTATATTGAAGGCGGCGTCAGTAGCCGCGACAGTTATCGAAGTAAGTTCAACCTGAGCGGCCCCATTCAGGATGGCCTGCTGTACGGCAGCGTCACCCTGTTACGCCAGGTTGATGACGGCGACATGATTAACCCCGCGACGGGAAGCGATGACTTAGGCGGCACCCGCGCCAGCATAGGGAATGTGAAACTGCGTCTGGCGCCGGACGATCAGCCCTGGGAAATGGGCTTTGCCGCCTCACGCGAATGTACCCGCGCCACCCAGGACGCCTATGTGGGATGGAATGATATTAAGGGCCGTAAGCTGTCGATCAGCGATGGTTCACCAGACCCGTACATGCGGCGCTGCACTGACAGCCAGACCCTGAGTGGGAAATACACCACCGATGACTGGGTTTTCAACCTGATCAGCGCCTGGCAGCAGCAGCATTATTCGCGCACCTTCCCTTCCGGTTCGTTAATCGTCAATATGCCTCAGCGCTGGAATCAGGATGTGCAGGAGCTGCGCGCCGCAACCCTGGGCGATGCGCGTACCGTTGATATGGTGTTTGGGCTGTACCGGCAGAACACCCGCGAGAAGTTAAATTCAGCCTACGACATGCCGACAATGCCTTATTTAAGCAGTACCGGCTATACCACCGCTGAAACGCTGGCCGCATACAGTGACCTGACCTGGCATTTAACCGATCGTTTTGATATCGGCGGCGGCGTGCGCTTCTCGCATGATAAATCCAGTACACAATATCACGGCAGCATGCTCGGCAACCCGTTTGGCGACCAGGGTAAGAGCAATGACGATCAGGTGCTCGGGCAGCTATCCGCAGGCTATATGCTGACCGATGACTGGAGAGTGTATACCCGTGTAGCCCAGGGATATAAACCTTCCGGGTACAACATCGTGCCTACTGCGGGTCTTGATGCCAAACCGTTCGTCGCCGAGAAATCCATCAACTATGAACTTGGCACCCGCTACGAAACCGCTGACGTCACGCTGCAAGCCGCGACGTTTTATACCCACACCAAAGACATGCAGCTTTACTCTGGCCCGGTCGGGATGCAGACATTAAGCAATGCGGGTAAAGCCGACGCCACCGGCGTTGAGCTTGAAGCGAAGTGGCGGTTTGCGCCAGGCTGGTCATGGGATATCAATGGCAACGTGATCCGTTCCGAATTCACCAATGACAGTGAGTTGTATCACGGTAACCGGGTGCCGTTCGTACCACGTTATGGCGCGGGAAGCAGCGTGAACGGCGTGATTGATACGCGCTATGGCGCACTGATGCCCCGACTGGCGGTTAATCTGGTCGGGCCGCATTATTTCGATGGCGACAACCAGTTGCGGCAAGGCACCTATGCCACCCTGGACAGCAGCCTGGGCTGGCAGGCGACTGAACGGATGAACATTTCCGTCTATGTCGATAACCTGTTCGACCGTCGTTACCGTACCTATGGCTACATGAACGGCAGCAGCGCCGTCGCGCAGGTCAATATGGGTCGCACCGTCGGTATCAATACGCGAATTGATTTCTTCTGATTATTGTAAAAGGGATACCGAAAAGGTATCCCTTTTACACCACTAGTTAAAACCAGTAACTCAGCAGAGTCGCAAAAAATATTAATCCATAGTGATTATTTAAACAATGAAATTGCGATTAGGACAAATAGATTTAACTTTCTCGTTCCTTTCTCTCCTTATACTAAAGAAATAATCATATCAAAATAAAAATTCACAACAGTGCAACATTAAAAATACAACCAACAAACAATCCTATATACAAGGCACATCTCCAGAATATAAAAGCACAGACAAACAACCTAAAAAAAACAACCCGAATTAATAAACCTTTACAATTACACACCCTCAACTCAAAACAATTTCGAAAACTCAAAGATTTCATCGGCAAAAACAGTCATTAACACATCTATTTTTTTGAAATTCTGTAGAGTAAAACTGATATAAAGCATTTATCATATTAACATATCAATAAGTGCAAACTTAAAAATCAAAAGTTAGGGTTCAGTAAAACCAATTCGCCACAAAAAAAACCACCCCATACATATAAATTATTTTATAGGTAAAATAGATTATATATTCTCATAGCTACCACAAACTATACTAGCCTGAACTATATTTATTCTGCTGCAATCAATGCATACATAACACAAATATCACTCAGGTACACTACTCAAACCACGCTGGGATTTTTCCTCAAGTTATAATCATCACCCCGAAAATCATTCGGCATTTACTCATTAAATAGTCACCCCATAGGCCTGTACATGTTCACTCAGAAATATACATCCTTTTCTCTGTCATAAACCCTCTGATTAATCATAAATAAATACTTGTGACACCAATCTTTTTCCTTAACGGAACGAATTGTTGTGTAGAAGGAGATAATATTATGTCAAAAAAATATCAGCCATTGCTTATAACTCATTATATGTCAACATGGGTCACTATAACGGAAGCAGTTGAGATCACTACCAAAACCATAAAACAAAAAATTACTCCTAGCGATATTTATCGTCATGCCTTGAGTGGCAACATCCTACTATCGGTCTATTTCCAGTCTCCTGTGATACTTAAGAAGATACAAACTTTTAATGGAAAAATAAAATTCAGGCAGTTTGAGGGAGACCTACTTGATAAACTATGCATGCTTGACAGGGACGGTTTTATTTATGGTCAAAATTTAAGACTCTGTACAGAAGCCAGATATGTTTGTCCTGTGCAACAAATTATAGATACCCCCCTGATAGGCTATGAATATGTTTTGATTCAGCGCATACTGGCACGTGAACTTAAATTTCCCTCCCCAATTGTGGGGGCAAGAAAAACTAACCATGGTATTATAGTAAGATTTTCAGAGGAGCTTTTTCAAATTTTCGAAACGATGAGTTGGAAAGAACGCGTAGAAAAACAAATTTCCAGACTACCTAAAAACACAGCATTAGATGTCATAAAAAAACTAACAGAAGTGACGACCATAAAATATAATCACAATGGGTGTTTTCCTCTTTATACATTACCGCCTGATGCCTGTTTTGTTATTCGCCACACCGAAGTCGAAAGACTAATTAATTTATACAAAAAAAGGGAGAGTCATCCCATTTCACCTTCCCGTATGACAACACCGTTATCACGCCTGTTTTGGCTGGCCTGCAAGCACAATGATACTATCAGCCCACTGCTGAATCATCCCTATAAGCTCCTTTCTATTTTTGAACAATGGGCATCAGACGATGGCATCGGGGAAAAACTGGACGCTGAAACACTGAAAAATGCGCTGAAGCGTGGTTCGCCATCTTCGACATCCTTATCCGGCTAATACCATCCCCATTTGTAATGGCCGACAACCCTAAATAAGGGTTTTGCATCCCTTATTTAGGGCTCACCAGCTTTCTCTCAGGCTTCCACTGTGTTTTTTTATTCTCCGGCCACCGTTTATTTCAGTCACAGGAGGATATATGACATCTTATCAGTTACTACGCCTCAGACAGGTTGAGCAAAAAACAGGGCTGAAGCGTTCACAGATATACCTTTATATGAAAGAGGGTGCATTTCCCCGTTCAATAAAAATAGGCCCTGCTAGTGTTGCCTGGCTCGAGTCTGAGATTGACGAGTGGATCAACAAAAAGTTATCTGACCGATAAAGACGCAATGAGGAGAAGATGATGAACATTAATATCCCTGCACTCATAAACTTCGATCCTGCAGGTATAAAAAAAAGCACCTGCATGTATATTTCAGACCTGCCCGGTATTGTGCTATATGAAACTATACCATTCACTGAATATTCAGCTGAATTACTGAGCACTTATTCAGTTAAGGAGTCAATTTCATGCTTCCATCCCTAAATCATATTATATTAACCGTTGCTCTTCAGGCGCTACGGGAAGGAAATATTCATCACTGCGAAACTATGGGATTCACTTACGATGAAATGAATTTGCTCGGTTGCTTATCAATAAACGATCTTATCACCCTCAGTCAGGCACCTTTACCGCTTGTCGATATTACTATCCGCCATGATGTCCTGCAAAAATTACTGGCATCATCCCACGAGGAAAACAGGCGTCAGGAACAACTGAACAGAGCTGTCAGGCTGGGGGGCTCAATCGCACTGATGAACCGTTATTTCGGGGTTGGCTCCAGAGAAACCTGTGCACGCCGCCGGTTACTCGGTGTCTCCGTTCCAAACGGGAGAACACCCATTCCGGATGAAGAAACCGATGCTGCAATCTGGCATCAGTGGCAAAAATATCGGGTCGAAAACATTGATTCCCCGGAGGCGCTGGACGCCATGATGCAGGTTACAGAAAACCTTTCATCGTGTACTGCCCCCTCGCTGACCGTTGTCTGGAACTGCATCACGCATTGCGAAAGAAAGAACACGGTAAGGAGAATACAACGTGCCAGATGAAATCGATCGCGATCAGGCGTTTAATGAACGGTGCCTAGAAGCACTGATTGAACAAAGCCGGTTAAGACCCACACCGACACCTTCCCTGCAGCACTGTCGATTTTGCGGCAAGGCTATTCCGGAAAAACGCCGTCAGACGCTGCCGGGTGTAACAACCTGTACTGACTGTCAGTCGATACTGGAGAAACGCAGACGTTAAATCTGTATGTGCGGAGGAGAATAGCTCCGCACATTTTAATATGCACCAGCCGGCTTGTTTTCAGGTTCCCGTGCCTCCATGTCATGGATGAATAACCTGCTCACATCTCCTGCTGTGGCAATCCTTTTTTACAGTCAGTACACCAGAGGTCAGACATGAACAAACCGGCAAACAAGATGGAATTCGTCAGAAAACTGCGGTAAATAAATGACGGCAGCCTGCTGGAAAAGGTTGTCGGGCATATGGAAGAAAAGCTCACAGGGAATGAGCTTGAAATGCTTTATGCCGCAGCAGATTATCGCCGCGCAGAGATTGTAATAAACCAGTACTTTGATAAGGTTCCCGGTAATGTCTGGAAATATGTCAGATAACTCTGTGTTTTTTATGCAACAGGTACAGACGGATACCACTGCGGCATGAAAACGAATTTCACCACCCGGCCCGGTAAGTATCGGCCTAAGTGGCCGGGAAACGTTTAACCAGATTAAAGACCGTCCCTTACAACAAAAGGGACTACTGTATTCCTGTCTTTCACGCCTTACACATTATTGTCGTTACCAAATTCAGCCACAGAGACAGCATACAACCCCATCTGACATATAAAGAAAGTCTTCCTCCGGATGTTTAATTTAACCTGATAATAATCAACAAATATTATTATCAGCCCGCCCGTCATCATTCATGCACACACACACCGTGCCAGTAATACGTTAATTTCAAATACTTTTTTATCATTCCTTCCGGTATTTATTTTCCCGTTAAAATTTCATTCCCCCTCCTGCATCCTGACCATGCTCTTTAACAATATGGAGCGGGCTGTCACACAACCATAATTCAGGGTGCCGCTGAATGTTCTCGCTGACCCGTTAAAACCGGAATGCAGGATCGGAATGTGATCGAAGAGATCATCTTCAACAATTTTAATTAAACGAGGACACTATGAGAAAGCCTGTTTATTACGCGTATGTTGCCCAGGAAAGTCATCCGGACTCTCAGGGTGAGAAAAATACCTGGTGGACAAAGGTCGGAGTCGCCTTTCCCCACCACGGTAAATCCGGTCTGAATATTGTCCTGACGCCCGGTATTGCCGTTTCCGGCAAACTGGTCCTGCTTGAGCCCCGGGAGGAAAATAATCCACCACAGAATACGGGCCCCATCGAAACCGTGTCGTAACCACCCTTAATTCTGTTCCCACAGCATGCAGTATCAGCAGACCCTGCATGTCACTTGTTTACTGAGGTCACCATGCTTTCCACCACAGCCTTTCTGGCGATAGCCATGCAGTGCGCCGCCAGCATTCATCCGTCCACGGCATTCGACGTGGCACGGGTGGAATCCGGTTTTAACCCTTATGCCATCGCTGAGATTGTCCCGAAGGCCGGCCCCTCTTTCGGCGATCAACACATTATTTCTCACCTGCCAGCCAGCCGGGGAGATGCAGAGCATATTCTCCGCCGCCTGACAGCACAGGATCGCCGTTACTCTGTCGGGCTGATGCAAATCACCAGCACCAATTTCCGCCATTATGGTGTGTCCGCCACAGAGCTACTTGATCCCTGTACCAATCTGTCCGTCTTCGAACACATTCTCAGAGACTGCTACCGGCGCGGCGGCACGCTGAAAAGGGCGCTGAGTTGTTATTATTCCGGCAATTTCAGTACCGGGCAACAACCTGAAACGGCGTTTTCCGGAACGAGCTATATCCAGCGAATCGGTTATCCGCCGGGATCATCCCGCTATGCGGTCCCCGGAACCCGTGAGGACAAATCATCAGTTGCCGTTCCCCTGAAAACCGCCCCTGCCAGTGACTCATCCCGTCACCACGAGATCTGGCCCGGAGTCGTCGTCCGTGGCGTCCCTGCGAAACTCCGCCAAGAAAAAATCTTCATCGCACCGTTCTCCGCGCCGTCAGTGCGCCGGAGTTTCTCCCTGTCACCCCGTGAGGAGGAGGAATAATGATACTTTTCCGCAAGCTAAAAGCTGTGGTCCCCCCCGTTTCGGCCTGTACGCTGACGACTTTTTCTGCAACCCCGGCACTGGCCGACGGATTTCAGCGGGCAAATACTGTCATGCAAAAAGTGTCAACCGGGCTGCATGGTCTGGCGGCAATCACGATCACCGTGGCCGTGATCTGGATTGGCTATAAGACCCTGTGGAAAGGCGAGAGCCTGTCGCAGTGCGGCTACATCATCATTGGCGGCATTTTAATTGGCGGAGGCAGTGAAATCGGCGCTCTGCTGATGAGCTAAGAGGCTGAACATATGGCAAAGCTGCTCAAGGCAATGAAACGCCCGGCGGCGCTGTGGGGGGTGCCTATGGTGCCCCTGCTGGCTGTCACGGGTGTAACCATCATCGTTGCTGTCTGGACTTCCGTCGCACTCCTGTTCTTACTTCCCGTCGAATTTCTGGTGATGAAATCCCTCACCAGAAATGAACCAATGCGGTTCAATCTGATTGCCGTTTGGCTGAGAGTGAAGGGAAAACCGGTAGCAAACCGTTTATTTGGCGCAACAACACTTATGCCCGTTGAGCATGAGGCTGTTGATATCAAGGAGTTTCTCGACGCCATGAAACTAAATCATTGTGCCACCATCAAGAAGTATATTCCGTACTCATCGCACATTCATCAGCATGTGGTTCGCTCACCTAAAAGCGATCTGTACTGCACCTGGGAATTGATGGGAACGCCGTTCGACTGCGAGTCTGACGAATCACTCCAGTTCGGGACGAACCAGTTACACGGGCTAATCCACTCATTCGAAGGTATGCCCGTCACTTTCTATATCCATAACGACCGCAATACGTTTACCGACAATCTTCATAAAGATTCCGGCAACCCGTATGCCGATGAAGTTAGCCGTCTTTACTACGCTTCTGTCGGGGTGTTCCGGCGTAACCGCCTGTTCCTGACAGTCTGCTATCGCCCGTTTGTCAGCCTTGAAAAAGCAGAACGCAAACGGATGAAAGACAGCCAGAAACTAAAGGAACTGGACGGTGCTTTGCTGGAAATGCTGGAAATAAAAAGCACGCTCGATACCGCGCTGTCGCGCTATGGTGCGCGGCCTCTCGGTACGTTTACCGAAGGAAGCACGGTGTTTTCGTCGCAACTGGCTTTCTATGAATATCTGTTAACGCACCAGTGGCGAAAGGTGCGCGTCACCCGCACCCCGGCCTATGACGTGATGGGAGCGGCGGCGTTGTTCTTTTCGGCTGAATCCGGGCAGATAAACCACGCCAACGGTACGCAATATTTCCGGGGGCTGGAGGTTAAAGAGTTCTCCGAAGAAACCGCCACGGGGATGATGGACTCCCTTCTTTATGCCCCCTGCGATTACGTGATCACGCAGTCCTATACCTGCATGTCACGCGAGGAAGCGAAGAAAGCCATTAAGCGTACCCGTCGCCTTTTGATGAGTGCCGATGACGATGCTGTTTCCCAGCGGCTGGATCTGGATGTGGCGCTTGACCTGCTGACATCGGGGAAAATCGCTTACGGAAAGCACCATTTTTCCATCATGGTGTATTCCCCGTCGCTGGAAAACCTAGTGGCTGATACTAACGAAATCAGTAATGCGCTGAACAACATCGGGATAACGCCTGTTCCGGCAGAAATATCGCTTTCAGCGGCGTATATGGCGCAACTGCCAGGCAACTACAACCTGCGGCCACGTAAAGGGGAGCTAAGTAGCCAAAACTTTGTGGAGCTGGCCGCACTCCATAATTTCTATCCGGGCAAGCGCGATAAAGCCCCCTGGGGGGATGCTATGGCTTTACTGCGCACCCCGTCAGGAGATGGCTACTATATCAACCTGCATAACACACTGGCAGATAAGGACGAATTCAACGAAAAGAACCCGGCCAGTACCTGCATCCTCGGTACGAACGGTTCGGGTAAAACCATGTTGATGACGTTCTTTGAGATCATGCAGCAGAAATACGGGCGTGAGGATAGCTTCTCCCCGGATGCCAAAACCAAACGGCTGACAACCGTTTACCTCGATAAAGACCGGGGCGCAGAGATGAACATCCGGGCGCTGGGTGGCCGTTACTATCGGGTTATCAGTGGTGAGTCTACAGGGTGGAACCCGTTCTCGTTGCCAGCAACCAAACGCAATATCAATTTCATCAAGCAACTGATGAAAATCCTTTGTACCCGCAACGGCTCGACGATCTTCCCACGCGATGAACGCCGTCTGAGTGATGCGGTTAATGCTGTGATGAATGACGAGCCACAATATCGCGTCTACGGCATTACCCGAATGCTGGAGAATTTGCCTGAGCCGGCTACGAAAGAAGCCCAGGAAAACGGCCTTAGCATTCGGTTGTCACAGTGGGCGCAGGGCGGTGAGTTCGGCTGGGTGTTTGATAACGAGTCTGACACGTTCGATATCAGCAACTGCGATAACTTCGGCATCGACGGAACGGAGTTCCTGGACGATGCAAGCGTATGTGCGCCAATCTCGTTTTATCTGCTGTACCGCATTACCAGCCTGCTTGACGGGCGACGCCTGGTCATTTTCATGGATGAATTCTGGAAGTGGTTACGCGACCCGGTGTTTAAGGACTTTGCTTATAACAAGCTGAAAACCATCCGTAAGCTGAACGGGATGCTGGTCGTCGGCACTCAATCCCCGGCTGAGATCATCAAAGATGATATCGCCCCGGCAGTGATTGAGCAGTGCGGGACACAGATTCTGGCGGCGAACCCCAACGCCGACCGCGCACACTATGTTGACGACATGAAGTTTGAACCGGAAGTGTTCGACGTGGTGAAAGGGCTTGACCCGCAAGCCCGCCAGTATGTTGTGGTGAAAAATCAGTTCAAGCGCGGCGATACCAAACGTTTTGCCGCTCGCGTCACGCTCGACCTGTCAGGTATCGGCAGATACACCAAAGTCATGAGCGGCGATGCCCCCAACCTCGAAATATTCGAATCGATTTACCGGGAAGGAATGCAGCCTCATGAATGGCTCGATACCTACCTGGCTAAAGCGCTCTGACCCAAAGGAGATATACGATGAAAACTCGCTTTCGTACTCTTATTCTGGCTTGCGTCATTGCAAGCCCACTGGCTCATGCTGGTATTCCCGTCGCTGTTGATGCTGACCCTATGCGGGACGTGCAGTGGGCGCAGGAGTTAAAACGCTGGATGGAAACGGCCAGACACTACCAGTCACAAATACAGGCATATAAAGACCAACTGGCGACGGCCACTGGCGTTCGTGATATTGCTGATTTTGTTGACCAGGCCAAAGGCCTGAAAGCTGACCTTGAAAAGCTGCGTAAGCCCGGACAGGCGCTGAATGATTTACTTCTCTCCGGCGGTTCATCCGGGCAGTTCGATGCGTTGTACGAGAAGTATAAAATTTTCGACACCTGCAACACTGCGCAATCGGGGAGTTATGCCAACGTATGCAAGCAGCAGGTCATCAACAAGGCTATCCAGCTTGAGCAAACCGACGAGGTTCAGAACCAGGTAAGCCAGACTCTTGGGGAAATAAACAGTCTCTCCAACAGGGTAGCGTTAGCCAAAGATTCAAAAGAATCTCAAGACCTTGCAAACAGTATTCAGCTAAAATCTGTCATGCTGAACACGCTTACCACCCAATGGGAAATGAGCGTGAAAGCAGCAGAGAAGCGCGAAAATGCGCTTGAAGCGGAGCGTGTTAAGCAGTGGAATCAGCAGCAGTTAAACGCGCCAACTGCTGACCTTAATAATTTATGAGGTGTTTATGTTATCAAAAAAAGTCATTTTAATTTCGACGCTCACCCTGTGCTTTTCTATTGTTGGATGCAAAGAGGAAGCTAAAACAACAAAATGGTATAGGGATCACCCTGACGAATTAAAACTAGTTTATGAAAAGTGCCAAAAGAGTGGTGACGCTTCTGAAAATTGCAAGAATGCAAATGAAGCCCACTATCAAATCAAGCAGCTAAACGCACCAACTCCAGACTTAAATAATTTAGAGGAGTAATATATGAGTGGCGGTCTTTTTGTTGGGGTTGAGAAATACCTGATAGGAGGAATTACAGACGCCACAAAGGGATTGATGATGTCGTACTCTTCTATGATGATGGGGCTGGCAGCAGCGTCAGCTACCATCTACATCATGTGGCGTGGATACCAGACTTTGGCTGGTAAGCTATCTACGCCTATGGAAGACACGATGTGGGACATCATGAGGATGGCGATCATCCTGTCCTTTGTGGCTAATTTAGGCGGCTACCTCGATGGCGTTATTGATGTCATAAACGGAATAAAGGAGGGTTTTTCTGGTAGTGATAATATATGGCAGTTATTAGACACCCTATGGAATAAGGCTAAAGTGTTAGGGAAAACGCTACATGATATGGATAATTCTACATATGTAAAAGATGAGGGGATGACTGCTCAATTTTGTGTATGGCTTGGAATATTCGCACTTATGATTCTAGCGGGCTTTGTTTCAATGGTTGCCGAAGTAATGATTCTACTATTAGGAATAACTGCACCTATTTTCATATTCTGCCTTATGTATGGTTTCCTCCGCCCCATGTTCAATAACTGGTTGCAAAATATATTTGCAGGAATATTAACAATTCTATTTGCCGCTCTCTCATTGAGAATTGTAGTGAATTACTTGAATCTCGTTCTTAATAAGGCGACGAAGGTAGCAGACAGTTCAACAATTGTTGAACTTGGTGCTCAAGTCTGCCTTGCAGGTATTTTCGCTGCAATACTGGTGTATATTTCCGCTAAGGTAGCCGCAGCTCTGGCCGGGGCAAGCGCTACCGTATCCATGCAGGGGCTGGCCGCTGTAGGTATCGGTGCTGCTGCTTTTGGTGCCGGGAAACTGGCCGCGAGTGCCGGAAGGAATACCACACGCTCCGCCCAGGACAACATTCAGGGCTGGAAGGATGCGAATGCAGGTAAGCCCGGCAAGCCCGGAGGTGAGTTAGGCTATAACGCATCTAAAGCGCGGAAGTACGCGATTGAGCAGATGATAGCCCGGAACGAAGCGCGGAGGCTGGCACAGTCGAGAGATTCCGCGGTTAAGAAGTTCAACAGCTAGGCCAGACGTCTCCAGTCCATCCCCACGAAACACCAACCTATGAAAATATAATTATATTTTCATATTCCTAATTCAGTTGAGGAAATCTTTGATGAAACGCTTGATTGCGCTGGCTTTGCTGTGCGCGCTTTCTGGCTGCGCCCAGAACACGCCTCCCTCTGCCTTTAGCGGTAAGGGAGAACCCGTAAACACCCCTCAAATTATGGCGGAGTTAAACAGTCATGAGTGAACAGAAATTAATAGCTGAATCCCGCACTTTTGAGCAGCAAATGATTGAGCGGGATAAACGCGCCACAAAAGCCGGTTTTGTTGTTGGCGGTGTGGGTCTGCTGATTGCGGTACTGGCGCTCGTCGCCGTGGTCGTGATGTTGCCGCTGAAACAGACGGACGTTGAGCTGTATACCGTGGATAACCACACTGGACGGGTGGAACACGTTACCCGGACATCGAAAACCAGCCTGACTGCAACAGAAGCCTATCAAAAGGCGATGGCCGCAAACTACGTCAAAGTGCGTGAGCGGTATGTCTATCCCTCTTTGCAGGACGACTACGAGACGGTACAGGTCTACAACGCTCCCCAGGTAAACGATGACTACCTGGCGCTTTACGCCGGGAAAAACGCCCCGGACAAGGTTTATAAGAACGGGGCGCACACCGTGAAAGTGGAGATCTTGTCCAACCAGATCACCGATGCGACAGCCCCTGATAGGGTCGCCACCATCCGCTACAAGAAGATTATCCGCCGTCTGGCTGATAACAGCACCCGCAACGAATATTGGGATGCCCGGTTCACGTTCCATTCTGACCCTGACAAGGAAATGAGCGATGCGGAACGCGAGATCAACTACTTCGGCTTTACCGTCACCAGTTGGCAGACCGACCGCGAAATCCGGGGAGGTGAATGATGAAAAAGTTAACGTTTACCGCACTGGCACTGATGATGTGCGGCGCGGCATGGGGTGCGGCCATACCGCAGGCAAGCCGCTATGACTCCCGCGTGCAGCAGGTTATCTATAACCCGCAGAACGTCACCGTCGTTAACACCAAACCCGGCTTTATGACAACGCTGGTATTTGATAACGATGAGGCGGTCATAAGCGCCAGACCCGGCTTTGATGAGGCGTGGGAAGCCACGCCGGATGCAAACCGAGTCAACGTTCGCCCGGTCGCGCTCACGCAGGGAGCGCCCGGAGAAGATGGTAACACAACGCAGGTCGTGATCCCCCCGAACAGCCGGGACTGGCATACCAATATGCTGGTTGTCACCAGTAAGCGCCTGTACAACGTCGAGCTGAACGTCATCGATGATAAATCGGCACAGCAACCCGCTTTCCAGGTGAGCTACCGCTATCCGGGCGAAGAACGGGACAAAGCTAGCCGGGAGGCGACGGCCAGACAGCGCGAGTGGGAGCAGAAGCAGCAACATGCCAGCGTCCAGAAAGCGCTGAACTCGGCGCAGACGCCCCGCAACTGGAATTACACCAAATATCCGGGCAAAGGCAGTTTCTACATTGATCCCGATTTTGCTTACGACGATGGCCGTTTTACGTTCGTGGGCTTCTCCCCGTCTAAGTCCATTCCTTCCGTCACCAAAGAGCTGAACGGTAAAGAGCATGTGGTTAACAGCAGTATCCAGAAAAAAGGCAACTTCACCGTACTGGTGATTCAGGAAGTGACGCCACGCCTGGTACTGCGTTCCGGCTATACCGTTGTGGGTCTGGAAAATAGCGGATTTGGCAAGGTACACGCCGCCGATGGATCCACTGTATCCCGGCAGGTGGAAAGAGTGGAAAAACCGGAACCCAATTAACCTATAAAAATAGTTTTATATTTTTATAAAAGGAAACGCGCATATGAACGACGAAAACAAAGTGCCTGTGCCGGATGAAGCGCAGGCATCCCCGGCACACGCTGAGGATGATATTGCCACGCTTGAGCGGGAAGCCCGCGCTAAAAGGGAAGCCGAGCTTCTCAATGCGCAGGACGACGAAGAGAAAGACCCGGTACAACCCGCCGTTAACAAGCTGAAAAAGCGCAAACGGGGCAAAGCAACCGCCTTTCTTGCCATTGTCGCGGTCGCGCTTATCTTCCTGGCATGGGGGGGGAACTGGGTTTATCGCAATATCCTGTGGCAGCCTACGGAAGAGAAGAAACAGGACACAGCCCCGCAGACGAACAAAACCGATTACCGGCAGCGTAACGATCTCGGTATGTCCACCGATACAGCCGAAGAAGAGCCAGAGCAACAGGATAACGGCCAGAGCAGCACGGGGGGAACAGGGCAGGCGGCTCCGGCCGCCCCGCCAGAACTCAACAAAGCCAGCTTCCTTATTCGCCGTGATGGTTCAGCCACCACACAGAACCAGGTAAAAACCCGGCAGCAGGAAATGACGCTGACATCGGCAACGACCACCGGACAACAGGACAGCAGCGCGGCCACAAATACCGCCGCACCATCGCCGGGACAAAGCCCCGCACCAGTGCGCCGCATACCCTATAACCCTGACCTATACATCCCAGAAAATACCTCGATCCCCTGCTCACTGGATCGCCGCTTTGTATCTGACCGGGCGGGGAAACTTCGCTGCACGGTCACTACTGACATCTGGAGCGCCAGCGGCAACACGAAGCTGATAGAGAAAGGCACCACCGCATCATTACTTTACCGCGCCATAGCGGAAGAAGGTATGAAGCACGGGCAAGGGCGGGCATTCATCATTGCGACGAAGCTACGCACCCGCCAGCCGCCTTATCTCGATATCCCGCTGGTTGATACCGGCGCGGCTGGCGAGCTGGGCGAGGCTGGCGTTGATGGCTGGATAGATTCGCACTTCTGGGAACGGTTCGGCGGCGCGTTAATGGTCGGCATGATCCCCGATATTGGCGCATGGGCATCCAACAGTGCGGGTAAAAAAGACCGCAATACGGACTATACGGAAAACAGCCGCCAGGCTATGGCAGATATGGCGCGTACTACGCTGGAGAACAGCATCAATATTCCCCCAACGCTCTATAAGAATCAGGGCGAGATCATCAACCTGATCACAGGCGAGGATATTGATTTTTCCAACATCTATACACTGAGGTTGAAAAATGACCGCTAAGAATATTTCCCTCGACCGCTATAAACAGCGTTTCTTTGGCGACTTTCTGGAGCTTCCCGGCCTGACGGAGATCGCCGTCAACCGTCCAGGTGAGCTGTATACCAAAATCAACGGCGTATGGGAGCAGCACGCCGTTCCTTTGTCCTATGAGGATTGCTACAACTTTGCCCGGTGCCTGGCAAAGCACCACGGCGACAATATCGAAGATATTAAGCCGGGGCTGTCAGCCACGCTGGAATCTGGCGAACGGTGCCAGGTGATTGTTCCCCCGGCCTGTGAGCGCGATACGGTGTCTATCACCATCCGTAAGCCATCAAAGGTACAAATCCCGCATCAGTCGTATATCGATGCGGGATTTTATAACCGGGTAACAGGCGAGGAAAAAACGGAGACGCACGACGAGGAATTAATTGCATTGTACAATACAAAAAATATTCCTCTGTTTATGGAGAAATGCGTCGAGTACGGTAAAACTCTCGCGGTCGCCGGGGAAACAAGTACCGGGAAAACCACCTATATGAAAATGTTGATAGGGTACATTCCTGTACATCTTCGGATATCAACCATTGAGGACAACCCGGAAATCACGTTCTTTATCCATAAAAACTACGTCCATCTTTTTTATCCGTCAGAATCATCAGATGAAAAAGGTTCTATCGTTACCCCGGCGAGCCTTTTACGCTGGAATTACCGTATGAACCCTGACCGCATTTTATTAACAGAGGTTCGCGGTGCGGAAGCCTGGGACTTCCTTAAAATAACAGGTTCCGGCCATGAAGGGAGTATGACCTCCATTCATGCAGGATCAGCGAAAGAAGCTATAGATGGGTTTATTACCCGTTGCTATGAAAATCCACAGTGCGCCCAGCTCCCCTATACATTTATGTTACGTAAGGTTCTGGATAGCCTGGACGTGATTGTGAGCATTGATTTAGACGGAAATGTCCGCCGTATGAATGACATTTATTTTCGTCCAATTCATCGAAACCAGTATTTTGAGGAAATGAAAGCATGATAAAGAAACTTAAAGTAATCATGTTGGCGGCAATAGTTACCGGATGTTCATCGCCGCCGCCTCCCGTTCCTGTCGAATGGGATAAAGCCGCTGAACCATTAAATACCAGTTTACCGCAATGGAGTGACAATAACGTCATAGTCCCTTCCCCGACAGTTAACGGTAAATGGACATCATCAATCAGCGCACAAAGTTTCTACGATACAATATGGACTCCAGCAGTATTTTACGCAGTCGCCCATTCAACACGAATTGTCGTCACTGCACAATCCGGCACTGATTTCTTTAATGCCAAAAACTGGCTTCGGCAGAATGGAGCAAAAGGTGTTATTGAATACCAGCCTGTCTTTAATTGTCTGACGTGCAGAGAAACCACTATTTATTTCTCTCGCTAATCCATTTAAGCAACACAATCTAATAAGGATTTATCATGAAAAAAACCGTTATCGCGGCGGCTGTATTATGCCTGACCGCAGGAACGCCGATTTATTCCTTTGCCGCTGACCCGTGCGAAGTTGTTCTTTGCATGTACGGAAAAGCAACGGGTAATAGTGGTGGAAGTGAATGCCGCTCAGCAGAAAAGGCTTTCTTTAATATAGGCAAAAAGAATAAACATGGTTTCTTACCTAACCATACGTTGAATGCGAGAAAAGCATTTCTTGGTGAATGTCCCAGCGCAGACCCGGAGGCAGTAAATAAAATACTATCTAAGTTCGGCAAGGTCAGAGGATAGTAATAATCCGCATAACACCCCCTGTTTACTGTAAAAGGTGCAACATGCAAAAAGAAGACTTATTTATCCGAAATATACATTCTCGTAATCAGGACAGGATATCGGTAGCCCTGATATATGACACGTTATCTAAAGAAGCCCACAGTGGTTGTGGGCTGTATTATGAGATATACGAAAGCAGGCTTATCGGTCTTTTGCGCGATCATCTTTTAGAACTTAATGAAGCTGACGCAAATAAATTACGACGCTATGCCGAAAGCAAAGGCACGAAAATTGATGATGCGTCCTACAGTGAAGCACTGGAAGCTGAAAGGGAGTGCAGGGCTGAAATATACCGCGAACAGATGTAATCACACAGAACAAAAATGTATTGTGCAACACACAGGCTGACAGGCGGCGGGTTTTTAAGGCTTCATTATTTTTGGCTTCAATTTCGAAGAAATTGTTAAGACGAAAAATAATGAAGTGGAACGTGGACAGAAAATTCAATTTCGGAGAAATTGCTAATTTTCAGGATCCACGTCCACCCGCGAACATTCGCCCCAGCGAATTGAAGCGGGCCGGGGGGAGCCGCAAAAATTTTGCCGCCCCAGCGAGCAATAAGGCACGCCCACGTGCCGGTTTTTGTGGGGGGCTTGCCCCGCACACCGTCGCAGCCAGGCTATATTTCCCGCCCCGGCGGGGAATATGCCGATTAGGCGCGACCAACCCCTTTAAAGCAGCGTTCCCATTTTTTCGAGCTTGCGAAGAAAAAATAGGCTAAACGCGCGTCTTAAAGGGGTTGGTCGCGCGTAGCGTGCGACGGTGTGCCGCCGTTGACCCCGGGGGTTTTGACGCGACGTTCAGCCGCGACATTACCCCCATGCGACAGGCAATAAGGGCGTCCAGCCCGCATGTACTGGCGCACGCCGTGTCGTGCAGGAAAGCATGCTTTCCTGCACATGGCCGCACAGCGGCCACCTTCTTTACCCCATACGCTCGCCCCGCCTTTTCGCCCGACACCGTGGGGCGAATTGATGGGGCGATGTTATGGGGTGAATAGCTGACGAGGGAGGTATCATGATTTTAAATAAGCTTGCCGCTTCACTGTCGCCGATAGTGAACGGGATGCTGGCGCTGCTCGCTTTTGTGCAACAGCAACAACTGGTGCTGGCGTTATTAGCGGGGCTGACGATGCCGTTTTTTGCGTCGATGAAAAGCGATGAACGGCAGAAAGCCCCGTTATGGAAAAAGCTGATTATCGCTTTTTCCCTGCTGTGTTTTCTCTCCGGCACACTGGCTCCGGTCGTTATCGGACCCTTTCAGTGGTTGTATAAGATCAGACCCAGCAGTGATAATACGGTACTGGCTTGGTCAGTACGGATTGCATTCACTGTAACCGGGGTTATTTTTCATATTATGCTTCGCCGGATATTCACGCCGGAACTGGACAAAATAAAGAAACGCCTTGTTAAAAAAACCACCCTTGAACGGGAATTGCGCACCGATGTCCGCACCGTAAAGTCCCTGCTGCCCGAAACACTGCATTATGATCCGCTGGATTATATCGACCTGAATAAAGGCATTTTTACTGGCATGGACAGGAAGAACGAACCAATGTATCTCCCGTTAAAAGACTGGCAGAAACAGCACGCGGATATTATTGGCACCACCGGAGCCGGTAAAGGGGTAGCTGCCGGGATATTGCTATATCAAAGTATTATTGCCGGTGAAGGCGTTTTTGTTATGGACCCCAAAGACGATGAATGGGCACCACACCTTTACCGCAAAGCCTGCGAGGATGCAGGAAAACCCTTTGCCTTAATTGACCTGCGAAAACAGCAATACCAGCTAAACCTGATTGAAGATATTACGCCAGATGAACTGGAAGAATTGTTCGTTGCCGGTTTCAGCCTGGCAGAAAAAGGGCAGGAATCGGACTTCTATCGTATTGATGACCGAAAAGCCGCCCGTATGGCCGCGCAATTTGTCAGTGATAACCCATCGGCAACTCTCCGTGATATTTATAACGGTGATTACGTTCAGGGTATTGCCGAAAAAATCAAAGCGTTCTTTGGGAAGATTGAGGAACTGGCATTACTCAATGCCATTAACTCACCAGAAGGCTTTTCGCTTAAGCACATATTTGATGAGGGCGGCTGCTGTTATGTAGTCGGCTCCATGCGAAACAGCAAAATTATTACCGCCCAGCGCATGCTGCTGGTTCGCCTTTACCAGTTAGCAGAAAGGCGCGACCGTGTAACAGACGTACCCCGCCCCATTGCTGTTTATCTTTCCGAACTGAAATACCATTTATCCAGGCCAGCGCTGGAAGGTTTAGGCGCGGCGCGGGATAAAGGCGTACACATTATTATGGACCACCAGTCCATCGCCGATTTAAAAGACTGCCCGGCAGATTTGAAAGGTGACGCCGTTGTCGGTGCGGTCGTTGAAAATGCCAAATTCAAACTGGTTTACCGGGTTATGGATCCGGATACGGCAGGCTGGGTGGCAAGAATGTCAGGCACGATTCTGGTGGATGACGAACTCCGCAAGGCTAAGACGGATAATATGCTGACAGAAACCATCGACAGTGAGCGCACAATCCGCCAGGCCGAACGTTTCTTTATTGACAGCAATATGATCCTGAACCTGCCCGATTTTGTCAGCTTTATCTTTACGACAAAAACGCTACCTTCTGCCTCCTTGATTTCACCGATAAAGGTCAGAAAGCGTCAGCTAAAAATCTTCTCGGTTTCCCCTGATATTGCCGCAGCGGCAGCCCCGGTGAAGATCATGCTGGATTTTGGCGAGGATGATAAACCAGCCATGCCGGATGTGATGACAACCCATCCGGCTCTTTTCTTCGACGAAAGCGAAGTAAAACCGGCAAAGTCCCAATCTGATGATGAAGAACACTTCTCCCCACTGGATTTTTAAGGAGTGGTTATGCTGATTTCGTCATATCACGAGCGCCAGACGCGCAACAGCGAGAAAATAAGACAACTGCTGAACTTCCTGAAAGAAGAAACCTACAGTGATTTTAAAACGCTGATGCAGTTATTTAGCTTCCGAGATCATAAGTCGCTTTATTCGCTGCTTGCAAAAATGGAGCGAATGGGGTTAATCCAGAAGCATATGCTTGAATCACGGACAATCAAGATTTCATTATGGGGGATCACCAGCGACGGGCTGGCGGCGGTCTTAACCCCGAATGATAAAATCTTTCCTGCGCGGTTTGAACCATCAAAAATCACCGGCTGGACACTGGAGCACCATCTTGATAATCAGGCCGCCAGGCTTATTCTGGAGAAGAAAGGTGCTTCGGGATGGATTAACGGCGACCGTGCCAGCTTTCTCAGCCAGTATCAGGTAAAACATCGCCCGGACGGGTTACTGACCCTGCCTGACGGTAACGTTATTGCCATTGAAACCGAGCGCCGCCTGAAAACCCGAGCCCGCTACCAGTCGATTATCGCCAGCCACCTGCTGGCCCGAACAAACAAGTACTGGATTTACATTTTTTATGTTGTGCCCGATCCACAGAAGAAGCGTGCGCTTGAACTGCTGTTTGACAGTATCAGGCATGTCATCATCAACCATCAGCACATCCCGCTGGAAGAACGCCACCGTAGGGTGTTTCGCATTTATACCTTTGATGAACTGAAACACCTGTCATTAGGCAGCTATACGTAAGCTTTTACTCAGGCCATCGTGATGGCCTCACCGGCCTGGCGGCGATACCGCCAGGCCGGAAATTTTTTATTCCACTGCGAGCCGCAGACTGTTCGGTACTCGCTGTGCTGCGTTCCGCCTCAGTCTGCGCCTTGCAGCGTTGCCGGTTAAAAGCCATGTAACCGCATTCCCTTGCGGTGTCTGATTCCGGTCTCAGAGTTTATCCATCAGGTAACGATGTGCTTTAGAGGCTGCGCTGGCCGCTTTGAAAATATAACGCTTGTCGTTTTTTAGCGCTTTCAGCCAGGAAGCAATATAGCTTCCATGTTGTACCTCTCCCTCAATCCCAAGATCCGCCATCAGAAAGGCACTTCCCAGCTCTGCTACCAGTTCTTCCTCTGCATAATCCGCACTGCCAAACTTCCCTTTCATTTCACGGTTCAGACGTTTTTTGCCACCACTCCAGTGAACCAGCTCATGCAGACCTGTAGCGTAGAAATTAGCCGCATCCGAAAACAGATGGCGCTCCGGTAGCCAGACTTCATCTGTTGATGGGCTGAAAAAGGCGTTTTGTCCTTTCTCGATGATGTTTGCGCCACTCTTCCGCAACAGGTTCTCAGCCTGCGGCAACGGGTCAAAGGTTGCTTCCGGGCTGACAGTTTCAGTTGTCAGGGACAGGCCGTCGATTTGCTGAACGTTAAACACGGTGAAGGTTTTCAGCATCGGGATATGTTCAACTTCTCCGGCGTCGTTTTCCTTCTCCAGCGTGGTGTAAAAAATAGCTGTTGTACCATGTTCCCCCTTGCGAACCTGTCCACCTGCTACCTGTGCCTGTTTGTAGGTCATCCAGCGTGAATCGCTGAAACCCTGCTTAGATGCGCTGCACCACAGTAACATGATGTTCATACCGCTGTAGGCTACGCCGGTGGCGTAATTCGATGGCAGACCAGATATGCCGGATACGCGTTGCCACGGGCAGGACCACGGTTTTACACCGCCTTCAAGTGCTGCAATGATGTTGTTGGTAACGGTCTGATAAATGTCGGCTCTGGTTTTAGAAAATTTCGTTTTTGAGGAGCCTGACGGGTCCAGCGGGGATACGCTGGTCGCCGCTGTGATGTTAGGGGCGCTAGTCTGGGTATGCAGGGAAATCGTCATGGTTTTTTCTCCGTCAGTGTGTGATTTTCGTCTTCGTATCGCCTGACGGTTCGCTTTCCCGGCATCGTTCCGTCCAGCAAGGGCGCAGCATGCGTGCCATTTACCCTTGCTGGACGGGTTGTGTTGGGAAACGATTAACCGGAAGCTGATATGAAGAACGAAAAGTACACAGGAGGAAAAACTATGCCCCTGCATAGCCGGACTTAGCGCCCCTTAGTTCGCAGCGGTGAAATGGTTTGGGGGTTAACACTGCAGCGGTGATACTTGCAAATAATCATCCGAGTGGTATCTCTGAGCCCAGTCATGCTGGCAAGGTGATGAGGGTGCAGATTAAAAAAGGATTGGGAATAGTCGACATGCGTACATTGGCTCACTTTACTTCGGAGGTGAGTCCACGGTGTCCTTCGCTGAATGGGGGTTATTTTGATCGCAGGGAGCTTCGGCCCCCATTTTGCTGTGATCTATGTTGAATTCTCCGTGGCAGCATGTTCCCTACGCTTTGGAATACCGACTGTATGCGCTGCTTACTTTTATTGTATTTGATTATACTCAATTTATGTACGATTGACGTACATCCTCAAAACCCTTACCGTTGAGTAATAGCCTGTCCTTTTTGTGGCATAATATGACCGCAGCTGCCCGTCACCCAAATGAAGTTCTCACACAATGGCATGAGGCTGGTGGTGTGTTAACGATTGAGCTAGCGCGCCAACTTGGTGTCCCAGCCAATGGAACACCCAGATCATCATCGGCAAACGCAGTATTACCAGCGACTAAGCACTACGGCTTGCTCATTGGTTCAGCGATTACTCGCAGTTCTGGATGCACTTGTAGGCACTGTACGATTTGGAGTTTGTCGAAACTGAATCAGGAATGGCTATCAGATCGCTCCCTACTGGCCTAACTGTTTACTATTGTAAGATTAACAAGCATACGAAGCCTGAATTGGGAAGATTTATGACGGAAGGGCTTACATTGATGAGTGTATTTGGAGGGAAGTAGCGCATGAATGATGCACCTTCAGACATCATATTTCACTATCCACCGGAGCTGTTCAATCTCCTGGTGGATGTTGTGCCGTTGCTCAATCGCTCTAAGCAGGATGTGCTGGTTTTCTTCCGGGGCGCAGGAGTACCTGACAACATAACTTCTGACATTGCAGTTCACTTGAGGGCTGCACCAAAGGATGTCAACAAGTACCAGATGGTTCGCACGGTACTTGAACGCCTCAACGCGAAGGGGGAACACGCTCTCCGTGAACGGCGCGAGGTGCTGCGGCGCGTGGTGGACTTTGCGAACTTTGATTCGTGCTGGCCCGCAGACCAACTTAAGGCCAAAGGTCTTGTCGCCAGTATCCGCGAAGTCGTCAACCAAAAAGACGCTTTCACGCGCATGAACAATGCCCGCGAAGAAGAACGGCAAACCCGCCTCGCTGAGTCACAGCGGATCGCAGCAGAAAAACGTGATCGTAGTTATAGAATCGAGAATGCCAAGCAGGGTTTATATAAATTATTTGGCACTACTGCGACTGCACAGGAAAGAGGAAAATTGCTGGAGACGGCTCTCAACAATCTTTTTCAAGCCTACGGTGTTCTCATTCGTAAATCCTTTCATTTGGTTGGTGAGGCTGGTGAAGGGATCGTCGAGCAGATTGATGGGATCATTGAACTCAGTGGTGTTCTGTATTTCGTTGAAATGAAATGGTATCGCAATCCGGTGGGTAAGCCTGAGATTTCAGAGCATCTTGTTCGCCTCATGTCGCGTGCCGAGGTTCGAGGTATCTTCATTTCTGCCAGTGACTATACAGAACCAGCCATTCTTACGGCACGTGAATTTCTGCAACACAAAGTTGTAGTCCTATCCACGCTTCATGAGATCGTCCGTCTGCTTGAGCAGCAAGACGACCTTTCAGAGTTCTTCACAAAGAAAGTCCAGGCTGCGCAGATACACAAAAACCCGTATTTCTGCCCACACGATAGCCAAGCACAAGGTGCGTTATGACTGCGAGTTGGATGGACATCAATAAGCCGCCGAGCCCAGCAACCGCTGTTACGGCAGCTCAGGTGGCGAACGGCCCCATTTTTCCACCGCAGCAAAGACTACTGACCTACTCACCAGACGAGTGGGAGGGATTCGTCGAGGAATGGGCTTATTACTGCCTCACGACGAAGTATGAACACGTCCTGCGTTTCTCTGGTGCTGGTGATATGGGTATTGATGTCGCCGGGTTCGTTGGTGATGAACGCCTGCTGGGGGTTTGGGACAATTTCCAATGCAAGCACTACGGCAATGCCATCAGGCCTAGTGATGTTTGGGTTGAGTTCGGGAAGATCATCTGGTACTCGTACAAAGGTGAATATACGGTCCCTCGTCGCTACTACTTTGTTTCGCCACGAGGTGCTGGTACGTCGCTTAGCCGCCTATTTTCGAATGACACGAAGTTGCGTGAGGAATTGTTAGCTAACTGGGATAAGCATGTGAAAAATGCAATCACTAGCACACAAGAAGTGTTACTCGACGCGAAGCTTCGTGCCTATGTAGACTCATTCGATTTTACCATCTTCGACGCCAAGACTGCGCTTCAGCTTGTTGACGATCACAGAGCCACACCGGTTCACACAGCGCGCTTTGGTGGTGGACTACCAACGCGGCCTGCATCTGAAAAGCCGCCCCAAGAAGTTGCCGCCACCGAGAGCCGCTATGTGACGCAGTTGTTCGGCGCATACAGCGAACACACAGGAACAATAGTGACTGACCCTTCGGCCTTGCCCTTGCCGAAACTCAAGGATCATTTCCGTCGCCAGCGCGAGGCGTTCTATGAGGCTGAGTCACTGCGCGTCTTCGCACGTGATAGTGTCCCGCCAGGCACGTTCGAAGCTTTGCTGGATGACATTCATGATGGCGTTATTGATACACATGACGGGAACCATGCTGACGGCTACGAAAAGGTCTGCGCTGTCACCAAGGCTGCCCGCGACATGCAAATTACGGCAAACGCCCTCATCATTTGTACTAACCCCAAGGATAGAGACGGAATCTGCCACCAACTTGTGAACGAAGAGCGCCTTCGGTGGACACGATCATGAGCCAAGAACATAAGCCAATTACCTTCAATAGCCCACTTGAGGCGGGTATACGTGCGGTCTCGATTCTGGGTGCTGCCTATCCGCAAACCTACGACCTCCAGCGGCTTGTGGCCTTTGACTACCTTCTTGTTCACACGGGCGATATTGGTGGACCAGACAATTTGCACCCACCGACGCCAATGCGCTCTGCTGAATTGCTCGTGCGCCGCAAGTTAGTTGAGCAATCACTGCTTCTGATGATGACCCGTGACCTAGTTGAGCGCGAAGTCACATCCGAGGGAATCAAGTACGGCGCGGGTGAAAATGCTGCAACGTTCCTGTCATCAGTATCTTCCAACTATTTGCTGTCCCTGAAGGATCGCGCTGTATGGCTTGTCGAAACTATTGGTGATCTGACGGATGAACAGTTCAAAGCCATGATGCGCCGTTTCTTCGATAAATGGGTCGAACAGTTTCAGAGCATTGAGCAAAGCTTAGGAGGTGATGCATGACGACAGTAACTCCCGGCTTACGCTTGCGCTTTCTCGGTTTTTTTGGGCCACAAAAGCCACCCGCTACAGTGACCTTCGGTACTGGCCTCAATGTCATTTACGGCGCATCAAACACTGGAAAATCTTTCATTGTCGAAGCCATCGACTTCATGCTCGGTGGAAAGCCGCCTCTGCGTGATATCCCTGAGCGCGTTGGCTACGACCTTGTTCTATTGGGGCTTGAAACCCTTGATGGGAAGTCATTTACACTCTGGCGCAGCATAGATGGCGGTGGTTTTCGGCTCTACGAAGACTTGCACCAGACGCCACCAACAAACGAAATTCCGTATACGCAGCTTGACGAAAAACACAGCGATAAGAACAATACGAACCTTTCATCATTCTTGCTGGATCTATGTAGCCTTGGTGGCAAGCGTGTTCGCAAAAATTCCCGGAACGAAACCCTCAGTTTAAGCTTTCGCAACATTGCGCGTTTGATGATCGTCGATGAGACGGAGATCACACAACAAAGCTCACCGCTTATTGATGGCAATCCCACCGCCAACACGCCGAACTTGGCCACATTCAAGTTACTTTTAACCGGAGCAGACGACTCCGCATTGGTCGCCACCAGTAATAAGAGTGAGCCGGAAGAGTTATCGCGCAAGGCACAATTGCGTCTTCTCGATCAGCTTCTTGAAGACTATGGTGACCGGCTCAAGGAGTTGACAAAGAGTCCTAAGGAACTCAAGGAGCAGCTAGAGAAGATTAACACCTCACTTCGTCAACAGGCGGCCCAGGTAAACACCACCGAAGATGAGTTTCAGGAGGCTGCCGGGAAGCGACGAGAATTACGCAAAAAACTGGAAGAAAGCCGAGAGCGACGTGCAGAGGTAAGTGCGATGCTTGAGCGATTCAGGCTGCTTGATAGACACTACTTGTCCGATATTGAAAGGCTACGTGCCATTGAAGAAGGCGGGACGCTCTTTAGCGTACTGAGTGCCGGGCATTGTCCTCTTTGCGGAGCGGCCCCCGATCATCATCCCCCCGATACTGGGTGTAATGGAGATACTGATGCCGTCGTTCAGGCTGCACGTGTGGAGATTGCCAAGATCGAAGTTTTGCGCACGGAACTTGTAGCTACCGTCCAAAGCCTTGAGCGCGAAGGCGCCAACTTTGATCGCAGAATACCCACTGTTGTTCGAGAATTAGAGTCGATTTCGGAGTCAGTTGAAGAATTCCTCGCTCCCAAGCTCTCGACCCTTCGCAAGTCCTATTCAGACTTTGCCGACAAGCGGGCCGAGGTACGCGAAGCGCTGGCACTCTATGCCACTGTTCAAGACATGGAGCGCCGTCGGGCTGATCTTGAGAAGGGCACTGAGGACGAGAAGGCTGGGGTGGTTACTAACGCAGATCTCTCAAGCACTGTGGCCCATAGTTTTGCTAAGACTGTTGAAGGCATACTGACTGGTTGGCACTTCCCAGAGGTTGGGGATGTGTACTTCGATTCCAAGTCTCGAGATCTTGTAATTGCTGGAAAGTCGCGTAGTGCTTTTGGTAAGGGCCTTCGCGCCATTACGCATGCAGCTTTCACCCTCGGGCTGCTTGCTTTCTGCCGTGAGCGCCACACACCACACACGGGATTCGTTGTACTCGATTCTCCATTGCTGGCATACAGAGAGCCAGATGGAACAGAATATGATTTGACCGGTACTGACCTTAAAGATCAGTTTTACGCGTACCTTGAAGCGCTGCCTGAGGACACCCAAGTCATCGTTGTTGAGAACACCGACCCGCCTGATGCAATCATGAAGCGTGAGCAGTCTCTTATGTTTGGCAAGAATCCGCATCATGGCCGTTACGGTTTGTTCCCTTTTATAGCCGACCCTGCACAATAAATGTGTATACAAATGGGAAGTCACCAATGACTTGGTGACGATCCAGCGTTTTTTATCGAATAGTATATGTACCTCCCCTTCGCGGGTCTGGTTGCTCCAGATTTGCTATTCGCTTATCCCTGACAGGCTTAGCCAGTTTTCCGTATCCTGACACCTCCGGCCCGACGTCAGATTGCCCACGGGGTGGCTTTAAAAAAACTGGGCGATGTTGTGATTCGCCGCGCCCAGTTTCAATCTCCGTAGCTGTCCTCGCTCAGGCAACCACGTTAATCCCGCGAGTTGTCTAAAATCGGGGCAAAATTGGCTGCACCGGATGAACCCAACATCCAGGACTTTCACTGTCAAAAAAATCAACACGAACAGGCCCTAGATCGTCCTGAATAACCTGATACGCATGGTTGCAATAGACCTGATTCCAGCGATAAACGGAAACCGCTACACGTTGGATGCCGGTTCCGCGCATCCGCTTCAGAATATGACGGTCATGTTCTCCAAGCCCCCAACCAAGTATCGTTAAGGAGGGTCGCTGCGACGTAAGTACCTCCCGGTACACGGTGGACAGATAGTAGCTATTCTGGATAGAAGATACTTTCTGCTGCATCGTTCCTTCGCTAACAAACAGCGGCACCGCTTGCTCGCTGCGCCACTCTTCAAGAATTGCCTCAAGCAAGCCTTCTCCAGCGTTGTGGATCTTGAACTCCTGCTCCACAACATTTCTGCACAGGGCCAAGCTTCCATGCGGGTAGAAAACCAAGGTGTTAGTACGCTCTCTAAAAGTATCACGAAATCTCCACCAAGCATCGTCGAAGATGCCGTTCCACAAGAAACAATCCTTGAATAAATGACCATCTTGGATGTCGAATCCATAGGTCATCGTCCAGTAGATCAACAAGTCGTAATTCAACGATAAAACGGTATCGAACCCTTTGAGGAACTGGTACATATTAGGCAATTTATCGCTAACTTGCTCATATTCAGGGTGTATATCACGAACGGCCTGAATCAAACAATTTCTGACATTCAGGTAGGCTTGATGTGTGCGATTGTCTGGTATTTGAAGTGATCTGTTTACGTTGGATGCCTGCCAAACTAGCCGAAGAATCATCTCGAAATCGGATGTTCTGAAAAATTGGAAGAGTCGATTCATATCATGTGTAAGCAGACCTGCCCTGTGGGCGTAAGCCAGTAGAGAACCGTAGTCAAGGACCGGTGAAACAGCAATGCTTGCACCATTACCCAACAATATCGTATTCCGATGATAGTTAGGTGCAATTTGAGCCCAAGGCATAATAGCGTGTGGCATATCTTATTCTCTCTTTTTCCTTGGCAGTTTATTATGAAATAGCACTGATAAGCCATTTTCCACAATTTCTTAAGGATAAATCTTTTTGGTCGAGTTTAAGGCCTTTCTGTACATGTCGGCGCGGTACGCCACCGACGTAATGGACTTGCCTCATATCCGAATGCATCATACCGCCACATAATGTTTTTGGTTCTGTCCCGGCGTCGTAATACGCTTCTGTTATCCTTTGCGCATCCAGTCCACGCCAATTTTCGGATTCAGATCGATATCGGCTTCATCCAGATAAAATACCGGCTGGTCCGTCCGCCTCTGGGCTACAGCCTATTAGATGGGGAGCCACTTTTCCTCATAATGCAGATGTTGGATTTTAAGTGTTGGCGAAGCTCTGGGCCAGATCATTCTGCCCGTCTCAAGCATCTATGTAATGTAGCGGGATGCAGTGACACGTTAAAGAGTCGGTTATCGACCTCTATGTCCACAACGTGAAGGGCTGGCAATAAAACCAATATTTTTATGAGAGCTGGTGCTGTATGCGCTGATATACTCGATTACATTGAGGTCTTCTACAACCTGGAACGGCACCACAGCCATCTAAGCCATTTCATCCCGAAGGACTTCGAACAGGTCCAGTTATGAGGGCAGGAAATATCTACTATCGTGGGGTCAATCCACGATTTACCAGAAGCTGATATGGAAAATGGAAAGCATACAGGAGAAAAAATCTGCCTCTGTATAGCTGGACATGGAGCCCCTTGCTCCGCTGTGGTGAAATAGGTTGTGGTAGGATCTAGAGGCGTTAGTTCATATCTAAGATGTTAGCCTGCTTTTAACGACAAACAGGAGTAATATCATAGAGCGATTGGTTATTAGAAACATACACCGCCATCATTAAAAGTTATTTTTGGATTAACATCGTAATTCGACCATATTTAATAATACCTCAATGATACGGAGCCCCCAAAAATTTACTATAGTAAATTCAAAATGGTCTTATAGTTTTGTTCATCCTTTATAGGTAATAATAAAAAACTCTTCACTTTGAAGTTTTGCTTTTTTTAGTAATTATGTAGAACAAACACAAAGATACTATCGGTGTTATATATACAATCAAATATATATTAAAAATTTGGTTGAAATCATTAGCGATAACATGGTACAATAAGAAAATTAATTATTATATTCATGGCCATTAACAATAAGGTCTATGGGCGGTAGCGTACTTATATAAAAATTAGTTGTTATATCTATTACCAACGTAAAATCTCTCCCTCTCTTGCTAATAAGACTTATTTATAACAGAGGGGGTTCTATTCACCTATTAACTGAATTATTTTTTCAAAAATCAATTAAGTTAATACTTATACACATATGCATGATAATACCGCAGGTATATTACTTATGGGAATAAAAAGTATACGGATTAAAAACATACTCTCCTTTGATGACGTATATATTGATAGCTTTGAAGATTTTAATTTGATTATTGGTAGAAATAACTCTGGAAAATCAAATCTTTTAAAAGTATTTAAATACTTTTATGAAAAATTAGACGAGCAACGGAGCATTCCTCTTACTCTAAATTCGAATTACACGCCCTCTGGAATAATAACAATTACATATGATACAACCCGGATAAAGAAAATAGTAACCAGCACTAATAATAACTCTCGATTTCATAAACATATATACAACACTCTTTTTAAAGAACCAAATAAAAATAAATTCACCGCACTTTTCGCACCCGAAAGAAAAAAACAAAATAGCGAATATTCCTTAACACTTACAATATCAAATGATGACTCAATATCATGGTCTACGAAAGATAAAAAACTTTTATCCCTAATTAAAATTATCTTCCCTTTTTTTTATATAGACACACGTAGAATGGATTTATACAACTGGGAAGACATATGGAGAATAATAAGTAGCATTAACTCCTTCAACTTTCAGAAAATAAGCGAAGATGAAATCCTGAAATTTTTAGATGAAAATATTTCATCTAGAGATGGCGACTACAAAAAATACATCACTCGCATTACTGATGTAATTGACACAAAACCATACACCTATAAAGAGAAAGTAATTAATTATATTAAGATAGCATTGAAAGGTCATATTTTCACGAACTCAGGTGAAGATATCCTTCATCAGTCTGATGGAACAAATTCACATAAATATATTGAAACAATTATTAAGTTGCTCATTTCGTTATCACGAACCGAGTTCATAACACCTACCATATATATAGACGAACCCGAGATAGGACTACATCCAAAACTTGGCGAGCAATTTATTACAACAATTCACACAACTTATAATAGATATAAAAAAAGCGTTCCCGAAAAGGAATCAGGAAAATACTCAACACCTTATCCTTGTTTAATTTTCAGCACCCATGCACCAAATATTTTAAAGCAAACTATTAAACTTTTTTCAACAGATCAGCAGATTTTGCATTTTTCTAAAAAGAATAAACACTCCACAAAGATATCTAAATTAAACTCACAATATAGTGATTTGCGTTTTATAAATATGTTTAGCGATAATGAAGCTAGACTTTTTTTCAGTGAGTATATTCTTTTCGTAGAAGGTTCCACTGAAATGGAAGTCTTCCAAAATAGTTCTTTAGCTAGAATTTATCCTGATTTAGGCAGGATTGACATATACGCCAGTGATGATGTTATGTTGAGAAATATAAACCCAACTTATTCTCAAGCAGCAATTCCTTTTTTAATTGTTAAAGATATAGACAAGGTGATTAAGCTTGACTATAAAAATGAAATATTAAGTCTGGATGGTGATGTTTCTCTAGTTAATAAACTAATACGAAAAGGCAGTTTAAAGTTTTATAATCCATCCTTAATAAAAAAAATTGACAGCGCAAAGGAAATAATAAGAGCGGATAAGTCTAAGAAGGAAATGTCGGTTGATGGCTTGTTTTTCAAAACATTTAAAATTGAAAATTTTGTGAGGGATTTCAATAAACTGTTAAAATCATTTAACCTTAATTATATGACAACTACAATAGAGGGTGCATTAATAAATGAGCATTCTTTAAAATACTTTTACAGATGGATTTGTCATATCGTTTTTAACCAGCTAGACGTCAATAATGAAAACCCTAAAAAAATGTTTGCTGGCTTAATGAGAACGTACAATCTTAAAGATGGAGCTATAAGTATATTAAATTCGGCTTTTGTTCTCTCAACTCATTTAAGTATATTAGATCCAGTGGAGCAAAAGCTGGTATTCAAGGTTAAAAAAAGGGCTCTTTTTTTAATTAAAAAAAGCATTAAAGGAGATTTTAAAAACAATAAAGAAATTACAACCCTATTTAGACTTCTTTTTGGAGGAAAAACTGCCACACTTATAAGTTTAGAAATGAATCTGAAAAAAAGCTGTCAAAGAATAGACCCATCTATTACAGCCACAATAAAGAAATATAAAAGCAATGAGCTTAAATTCTTACTCCCCTATACCACAAAAACTAGTGGCTGGGTTACCAGTTTTTTGGATTTTACGATAGCTAAGTTAGAGCAAGAAAATGCTGATAAGATAGCCGAGAATTTACGCTTCCTTTTCCCTGAAATTATATCTATAATAGAGCAAGCTTCTTCTTCGATAGATATAGGGGAGTTTCACTGAACGATTGTCGTTCCTAGCCCCTGCAAACACTAGTTTGCCGCCGCCAATTGTCGCGATGGCCGCTTTAAGCCTCACGGGGTGTAAAGATGGTCTTGGTATCGGAGAAGAAGCTTTATGAAAGAAAAAATAAGCAAGATTGATAAAAATTTCTATACTGACATTTTTATTAAAACATCATTTCAAAATGAATTCGAGGCAGGGGGAGTTATACCACCAATTGCCAAGAATCAAGTATCAACAATCAGTAACAAAAATAAAACATTCTATTCTCTAGCTCACTCATCCCCACACTACTCTATTCAAACCAGAATTGAAAAATTCTTACTTAAAAATATACCTTTAAGTGCATCGAGTTTTGCATTCAGAAAAGAGCGCTCATACTTGCATTATTTAGAGCCTCATACCCAAAATGTCAAATATTGTCATCTTGACATTGTTTCATTCTTTCATAGCATAGACGTAAATATTGTACGTGATACTTTTTCGGTATACTTTTCCGATGAGTTTTTGGTAAAAGAGAAACAATCCTTATTAGATGCATTCATGGCTAGTGTGACTCTGACTGCGGAGTTAGACGGGGTCGAAAAAACATTCATTCCGATGGGATTTAAATCTTCCCCATCAATATCTAATATTATTTTTAGAAAAATTGACATTTTAATACAAAAATTTTGTGATAAGAATAAAATTACTTATACACGATATGCAGATGATCTTTTGTTCTCAACAAAAAAAGAAAACAATATATTAAGCAGCACTTTTTTTATAAATGAGATTTCATCCATTCTCTCCATTAATAAATTCAAGTTAAATAAATCGAAGTATTTATATAAAGAAGGGACTATTTCTTTAGGTGGATACGTCATTGAAAATATTTTAAAAGATAACAGCAGTGGAAATATTAGATTGTCGTCTTCAAAATTAAACCCCTTATATAAAGCACTATATGAAATCAAGAAAGGTAGCTCTTCAAAGCATATATGCATTAAAGTATTTAACCTAAAACTCAAAAGATTTATATATAAAAAAAATAAAGAAAAATTTGAAGCCAAGTTCTACTCATCGCAACTGAAAAATAAACTCTTGGGATATCGTTCTTATCTGCTTTCCTTCGTAATATTCCATAAAAAATACAAATGCATTAATCCTATTTTTTTAGAGAAATGCGTATTTCTTATAAGTGAAATTGAATCTATAATGAACAGGAAGTTTTAAAAAACAGCAAGAACTTATTAACACTACCTATGTCATAATTAAAAATCTCATACCATAAACAATCAGCCACAATGATCATTGTGGCCATGATGTTAGTAATATTCGACTAATTTTTTATATCAATTTAGCTCCGTGAATTCACAGAGCAATACATCCACGTGATCCACAGTACAGCGTTTAATGGTGGTCATTCTGGTGGTCTTGACGGACTAGCAATTCAGGTTTAGCTTACTTATTAGCCAGTTACTGGCAATGGCGATCCCAGTCAGAGGAGCCAAATTTAAGAAGCCTGCTTTCGAGCAGGCTTTTTGCTTTTTTGCGTCGCTGACGTTAACTCAGCATCGCATCCAGCCTGGCAAGCACCTCGTTGACAACGACGTCAGGTATGCGTTCCAGACGCTTGCCGTTCCGGGCCGCCTCCCTACGCCCCGCGTGTCCTCCGTGAACGCACCCCAGCTCAGCCTGAAAAAGCGCCTGCCAGTAGGATGAATTCACTACCGTTTGCGGGTGAGATAGCGTGGATTATCCACTCTGTCTAACGTTATACCCGGAGGCACCATGAACCTCAGACAACAGCAACAGCAGGCGTTCGATCGCAGCGGAGAACCTCTTATCGTCGGCAACGTCAGCCACTGCCCGCTGCCGCCGGAGACCCTCGCCGCACTGGGCCCCGATTCCCCCTATGTGGTGCAGGTATACGGCTCAGGCCTGACCGGCGAGGTTTATCGTCTGCGCATCGCCGGCAAGGAGTACAATTTAAAGAAACGTCGCGCCGTCGCCGGCGTTGCCAACCTCAACGGCCAGCTGTCGTTTTTAAATGAGGTACAGCGTCGGCAGGCATTGCAACAGCTGAAGGATGACCCGGTCACCGCGCCGCGCTTCACCCACATCGTCCCAACGCTGTATGCCGATTATCGCCTCGGCATCCTGCTCTCCCCCTGGATCGATGGCGAGCCGATACACCAGTTAACCCCGCCGCTGATCGCCCAGCTATTTACTACTCTGGAAGCCTGCGAAGAACAGGGGCTGATGGAGTGGGATCTCTGTAGCGGGAATCTGCTGGTGGACCGGCAGGAGCAGCTGTGGCTGTTCGATTTTGGCTATATGTATCCCTTCGACCCGCTGAGAGAATTCAACAGCAATGGTCTGGCCGACCCGCTGTTCCACTTTGTCGAACGTTTTGAGACTCGCTTCTTTTTTAGCTGGCTGATGACCCGGCTCCCTGACGCCGAACAGCAGCTGGCGCAATATCGCGAGATGAAGCGGCTGGCGGTCGAAAGCTACCGCCGGAAGCTGGTCTGGCTTCGCGCCCGGCGCGCTGACCCGCTGGTGCTGGCTCACTTTCAGCAGTTGACGGCGCGCTGGGAGTCGGCGCTGGCGGACCCTGCCGCGCTGAGCCGGCTGTTTGCCGTAGAGGCCTTTCGCTCACATGTGCTGGATATTGAAGACGACCTGCATGGTCAGTCCTGTACCTTACTCACCCTGCAACACATTGACTGGGTGATAAACCAGCTGGAACAGCATTATCGCTTTATCGCCGACGAAGGCGGCCTGTTTTACGATAACGAAGGGAAATCGCAGCAGGCGCTGCTCAGCAGCTATGCGCAGAAGCGGCAGCAGGCGCAGCAGTACCTGTTGAAGGCCACCGCCGCGAAGGATTAACGGCGCTCGCGTCCCTGCTTCTGCTTCGCCTGGTACATCAGGCGGTCAGCGGTGGCCACCAGCGCGTTGAGACTGGGATGGCTGGCGGGATCATATTCGACGCAGCCCCAGGAGAACGCCAGCTGCCAGGGATTGGCCGCCTGCTGGTTGAAACGCGCCACGTTGTGGCTGAGCGTCTCCATCGCCGTCGCGGCATCGTGGCGGCTGGTATTGGCGAACAGAATGATAAATTCGTCCCCACCCTGCCTCGCGAGGATATCGGACTCGCGGAAGGCCGCTTTCATCAAGTCGGCGATGGCGATCAGCGCGCGATCGCCCTCTTCATGCCCCCAGGTATCATTGATGTGCTTGAAGCGATCGAGGTCGACAAACGCCAGGCTCACCGGCTCATGGCGGCGCTGGGCCGTCAGCAGGGCATACTCTGCCAGGGTGAGGAACCCCCGGCGATTAAACAGTCCCGTCAGCTCATCCGAGGTTGCCGCATCCAGCACCTTGAACTCATCCTCCACGATCGCCGCCAGATCGCTTAAGATCTGCATTTCATGGGCGGAAAACGATCGCGGCTGGTGATCCATCAGGCAGAACGACCCGACGGTCGCGCCATCCGGCAGTTGCACCGGATACCCGGCGTAAAAGCGGATAAACGGCGCCTCAATGACCAGCGGGTTATCGTGAAAGCGCTCGTCCTGCTGCATGTCGTTGACGATAAGCGGGTCGGTTTGCAGAATGGTATGGGCGCAAAATGAAATATCTCTCGGCACCGTGTCCACATCGAGACCGGCACAGGACTTAATATGCAGGAGATCTTCCCCCACCAGACTGATGGACGCCACCGGCAGGTTATACAGCGAACGGGCAAGCCTGGTCAGGCGATCGAAGCGTTCTTCTTTTCCGCTATTCAACAGCCCGGAAGAGCGTAGCGATTGCAGGCGACGCTGCTCGTCGGGATGAAGTCCGGCTAATTTCATTGTCTCTCACTTGTCTCTTGCGCAGAATTCCGCCGGGTTTCCGCAGAGAAACCCGGCGTTTTATCCTGCGAGGGGAAAATAGTCGTCAGGTACCCCATGAGTTAAGCAGATTTCCTCTGCACGTCAACCGGCGCGCCCCAGGCGACTGGCGCCCAGGGCGCTGGCGGAATGCCATTAACGGCACTCTGCCCGGCAAATAGGGCAGATCAGGCGCGGATAAACGCCAGCAGATCGGCGTTGATAGTATCGGCGTGGGAGGTATGCATCCCGTGCGGGAAGCCAGGATAAATTTTCAGCTGGCTGTTCGGCAGCAGCTTGTCCTGCAGGATGGCCGCATTTTTATAGGGCACCACCTGGTCGTCATCTCCCTGCATCACCAGCACCGGCAAAGTGATCGACTTAAGGTCTTCCGTCTGGTCGGTCTCTGAAAACGCCTTAATGCCTTCATAATGGGCTTTAGCGCTGCCGATCATCCCCTGTCGCCACCAGTTCTGGATCGTCCCCTGGGATATCTCTGCTCCATCACGATTGAAGCCATAGAACGGGCCAGAGGCGACGTCGAGATAGAACTGGGCGCGGTTCGCCGCCAGCGCTTTGCGGAAACCGTCAAACACCTCGATCGGCGTCCCGCCCGGATTCTGCTCGGTTTTCACCATTAGCGGCGGGACGGCGCTAATTAACACCGCCTTCGCCACCCGCCCCTGCGGCTGGCCGTAGCGGGCGACGTAGCGGGCGACCTGGCCGCCGCCAGTGGAGTGCCCGACGTGGACCGCATTGTGCAGATCCAGATGTTCCACCACCGCCGAAACGTCCGCCGCGTAATGGTCCATATCGTGCCCCTCGCTAACCTGATCGGAGCGGCCATGACCCCGACGATCGATAGCGATGACCCGGAACCCTTCGGCAAGGAAAAATAACATCTGGTTATCCCAGTCGTCAGCGCTTAACGGCCAGCCGTGATGAAAGACTATCGGCTGAGCTTCCTTTGGTCCCCAGTCTTTAAAGTAAATGTTGACGCCGTCTTGGGTGGTGACAAATGCCATATTACAGACTCCTCTTTCAGGATAACCAGCCTGCAGGCCCGTGCCTGGGCTGAACGCCGACGGCGGCCGGCAGGAGTGCCGACCGCACAGGAATGTGATGCCTGTAACAGTGTAGAAGATATTTAACGCCGGGCGGGACAACTTACCCTGTCTCGCTTGATTCGCCGATCCTGGACCAGACCGCGTCTGGTATCAGGCCGCACTCTCCTGCTGGCGGATCCGCACCATCAGCGCGCCGAGCAGCGCCCAGTCAAGCAGCACGGCGAAGGCAAAGCAGACGCCATGGCGTCCTCCTCCCGCAGTATGCCAGGTCAGCAGCGTCGCCGCGATGGCGATAGCTACGCTCAGCACCGTGGCGCCGCTGACCCGCATCCCCGGCAGCGCCGTCCTACCCGCCGCAATGCGCCAGGCGACAGCCGCTCCCGCCCCACCGCACGCCACGCCCGGCAGCAGTGCCGGCCAGTCCTGCCCGCCATACCAGGCCACCAGCGCCAACAGCCAGCCGGCCGCTGACAGCAGAAAGGCCCAGCGCGTCGCCGCCAGGGGTGAGCGATAAAGCCAGGATTGTCCGCGAGTGAATCCCCACCCGACGCCAAAGGCCGCAATCAGCGCCGTCAGCAGACCCAGCGTGCCGGTCACCCCGATAACCGGGGGCATGATTAACAGCAAGGCCCCGGCGGCGATGACCACGCTAAGGGCGATAGCGCGGCCGCGGGGGTCGATCGTTGCCGCGGCTTCCGCGGCGGTGTAGCGGCTTACAACGTGCATAGTTGACTCCTGACAGGCGAAGCTACATGAATTTAATTCATGTCATTGTCTTTACATGCCCGTAGCCTATCGCCACTATATTGCCTTACACAAACGCATAGTTTTCAGCCATAGATGAGAAAAACTCAGCCATGAGACCGCCCCGTCTGCCGCCGCTGGGGGCGCTACGCGCTTTTCATGCCGTCGCCCGCCACCGCAGTTTTAAACAGGCCGCCGAGGCGCTCAGCGTCAGCGCGACGGCGGTCAGCCATCAGATTAAACTGCTGGAGTCGGTGCTGGAGTGCCGGGTCTGCGAACGCAGCGCGCAGGGCGTCAGTCTGACCGCTGATGGCGAGATCCTTTACGCCGCCACCCAACGCGCCTTTAGCGCCCTGGAACAGGCCGTCGTCCAGATCGCTCATGCCCGTCAGCCGCCATCCTTAACCGTCACCACCACCTCCAATTTTCTCACCCACTGGCTGGTGCCGCGGCTGGCGGATTTCACCGCCCGCTTTCCGGCTATCGACCTGCGGCTACACACCAGCGTCGAACGAGTGGATCTGCATCTGGGCACGGTAGACGCCGCGATTCGCTATCGTGAAAAGCCGGAGCCGGACCTGTACTGCACGCTGCTGTATGAGGATCGCTTTATCGTGGTCGCCAGCCCAACTCTGGGCCTCAGCCGGCCTGAAGATCTGCAGCGGGTGACGCTGTTTCACGTTGCCAACCGGCGCGTGCCAGCTGATTCGCCGAGCTGGGAGAACTGGCGTCGGCGCTATGGACCGCCGACGCTGAATATTGATGCGGGGTTAACCTTTAGCGATGAGACCCATGCCCTGCAGGCGGCGGTGGCCGGTCAGGGAGTGGTGATCGCCAGCGAACTGCTGGCGCGGGATCTGCTGCAGCGCGGCGTATTGTCCGCGCCGTTCAGCAACGCATTGCCTGGCGCCCGCTACTACCTGGTCACTACCGAAGCGGTAGCGCAGCGGGCGGATATTATCGCTCTGCGGGAGTGGCTGCTCAGCCAGATGGCGTCGGGCGACGGCGGCCATCCGACTGCGGGATAGCGGGCTTACCAGCCGCAGACGTTGGTCTCTTCATCGGACTCGTAGCCGCGAACGATATTGATCAGATCCTTCACCGCATCAGCCGCGGTGAGTGGGTCGCGCAGCGCCGCCAGCGAGGAAAAGGTTTTATCAACCGAGACGCCGTTATTGTTATTGGTGACCGTCAACAGAAACTCCCCCTCTTCCCTGTCGTCCGGCAACTTGCTCAGCAGGTCATTAACGGCCTCCACCGCCTGCTGTGGAATATACAACACCATTGGTTTGAGAAATATTTTTTCCTGCTTCTGGTGAAGTCGGCCATTCTCTAGCGCTAAGGTATAACCTTTATTTTCACTGGTCATCTCTTGTTATCCCTCGATGAGAATTTTTGGATCAACATAAAAGTCGACATTAAAAACCGTGTCCTCTGAGAGGGCCTCAATACAGTGCCACTTCTCCGGCGGAAAGACGCCAAACTGGCCGGCTTCAATAGTCAGGGTTTCAACGGGCTCGGGGCTGGTTTCATCGGCATAGCCGAGATAGCGGATCGCCCCCTGCATCACCGAGAGACGAGGGTAGACGCCCTGCCGGGTGCCGGCATCCAGATGGCGGCGCCAGATAGAGGCCGGGGCGGTCTCTTTGGTCCACAGCGGCGTGCTGCGGGTGTGAACGTAATGGGTGGGAATAATGATTCGCTGCATGATTGTGCCTCACTTTACCGTCTCAAACGCGACGTTCAGAAATAGCCTATATGATGCATATCATATACCCCTTTTAAACGTTAAGGATATTATTTTGTTGTGGAATTTTACGCCTACTCCCTTTTATACCTCGCAGGGATTAGCGCTAAGAGAAAATAAAAAAGGCGATTTCAGGATCCTGAAATCGCCCGGAGAATAAAAATAAACGCGTTAAAAATTTGTTAGCGCAGCGGACTCGGTTTGCCGATTAAATATCCCTGAACCAGGTCACAGCCCAGCGCCTGCAGCGAAGCCAACTGCTCTTCGGTCTCTACACCTTCCGCCACAATGCGCATATGCAGGCTCTTTCCCATGCTGATAATCAGGCGGACGATATCCAGATCGTCTTTTTGCTCCGGAATATTGATGACAAACGAGCGGTCGATTTTAATTTTATCGAACGGGAAGTAGCTTAAACGGGACAGGGAAGAATAGCCGGTACCAAAGTCATCGATGGAGATCTGAATGCCCAGCTCGCGCAGCTGGCTGAGAATTTCCAGCGAACGGGTGTTCTCATTGAATACGTCCGACTCGGTGATCTCCAGATCAAGACGTCGCGGATCGAGGCCGGTCTGATGCAGCACCTCGATAATGGTGTCGGTCAGCGATGTATTCATCAACTGAATTGGTGAAACGTTGACCGAGACCTTCAGCGGCGTCGCCCAGCTGGCCGCTTCGGCACAGGCGGTTTTCAGCACCCATTCGCCAAGGGCATTAATAAGACCGATTTTCTCTGCCACCGGAATAAACACCGTCGGCGGCACGGCGCCGCGCACCGGATGGAACCAGCGAACCAGCGCTTCATAGCCGTAGATTTCGCGCGTGACGGTATCGGCGATCGGCTGATAGTAGACTTTGAATTCGTCATGGGCCAGGGCCTGCAGCAGATCGTCTTCAAACGATTTGTTCTCCTGCAGGCGCTGCAGCATCCCCGGCCGGAAGATTTGCACATGGCCGCTACCCTCTTTTTTCGCCTCATACAGCGCGAGGTCGGCGCACTTGTACAGATAATCGGTACGGCTTTCACCGTCAGAGATCACGATCCCAATGCAGGCGTCGATATTAATCTGCGCATCGTAGATCTGATAGGGCTGGCTGATCTTCTCCCGGATAACATTGGCCCGCTCAAGGGCCATTTCTTCAGTGAGATCGTAGGAGAGCATCGCAAACTCATCACCGCCAAGGCGATACAGCGTCTCGGAGGTTTTGCGGAAAAAAGAGAGGCGACTGGCCAGATCCTGCAGCAGCTTATCGCCAGCATCATGGCCAAGGGTATCGTTCACATCCTTAAAGCTGTCGAGGTCGAAAAGCATCACCACGGCGCATCCCTTATAGGGACGCACCTGGTTGACGATCTCCTGCAGCCGCTGCCAGAAAGAGAGACGGTTGGGCATACCGGTCAGCGAATCATGGTAGGCATCGTACTGCAGCCGGCGGTTCTGCACCTGCAGCTTCTCTTTCGAGGCCTGCAGATCGTTGGCCAGCGTTTTCATACGAACATGGGCGCGACGCAGATTATTATTCTGTCGGAGCATCAGCAGACCGAGAGTTATACACATGGCGATCAGCAGAATGGAGATCACCGAGTAGATATAATAGAGATGCTGGATTTTATCATGGGTGATATTAACGATATTGATATCTTGCGTCAGGGTGGCGGCGGCCATTGAGGTCAGCGGACCATCCAGCTCGCTTAACACCGGCAGGATCTGTCTGACCTGCTCCGGCGTCATGGTATCAACTTGTTTATCGAGCAGATGAAGATTACGAATCAGCGTCGCAACCACCGTCTTCCGCTGCTCGCTTTTATTGATAAATTTACCCAGATCGCCCTCCTGCAGAAGCTCGATCTGGCTCATCATGATCTCAAGACGCAGGCGCACCTCATCGTGGTCCGCCCCTTCGGCCCCAATCGCCATTCCCGCCAGACGAGACTCCAGCCGCATATATTCCGACACCATTTGCGACATTGACCACGAGTCCGTATAGCGGGTAAATTTTTGCAACTCACTTTGTCGCTCATGCACCAGATAAGTAATATATCCGGTGACAACAAATAACGACAAAATAATAGCCGTGAGTATTCGATTCAAGATCCAACCCTTATTCTATAATCATCTTTGAAACTTGCCAGGCCGATCGGGAATAATAGATCTGGTTCTGTAATTCAGCACTGCTGTCGTAAGGGTAGACAATAAATAACGGGCCTTTATCACGAATGCGCATATATTGACCGTTCATTTTTAACGCCATAATGACCGGGAATTTATAAAAATCATCAATCGGGATAATGGTGGTGTAGTCGTTCAGCGCCAGCACGCGGGCCGATGTGCCTTTCGCGCCGACTAAATCCATGAGTTTATTAAGGGGAATGCCGTCAAAACGAACCTTGCCGGTGTACCAGGGGGTGGTGGTTTCTACCGTCTTCATCCCCAGTTTTTCCAGCATTGCGAGATCAAAAACGGCCTTGTCGCCGACATTCATATTTCCGATTTTTCCGGAAATGGTCAGTACAGGTTTTCCTGTCGGCGCAGGCAGTTTTTCAGCATAAGCAGAAGGCAACATGACAGAACAAAATAAAACTGCAAGAAGTAGACGCATTTTACTCACCATTCCAGAGAGGGAGACACGTTAAGTGTAAACCATTTACGTCGATTCTTAAAAGGTGTCCATCTTTGTTATCCGTTGATTTAATTAAAAGTATAAGCTGGATGGCAAATTGCCAGAATGTTAAGTCCAGGGTGTGATTTCGACCGCCTTTCCCATCGATTCTTTTTTGCGCCATCTCCCCCGCTTAGCAGGCAAACTACTTTCCTCCACGGCCGCTGCGCGGTAGTCTCAGAGCAGACGCAACGGTAAAAGCGTCTCATTCCAATAACAATGAAGTACGTGACTGACAGGACAGGGTATGGATTCAACAATAAGCGTGCAGCCCGGCGAGGCGCCAGATTCACTACATCGGGCCCGGCGGGCGGCCTGGGGTAGTTTTGCCGGCGCGGTGGTCGACTGGTACGATTTTCTTCTCTATGGCATTACCGCCGCGCTGGTGTTCAACCGTGAATTTTTCCCGCAAATCGGCCCGGCGATGGGAACGCTTGCCGCCTTTGCCACCTTCGGCGTTGGGTTTCTTTTTCGCCCGCTCGGCGGAATTATTTTTGGCCACTTCGGCGATCGCCTCGGGCGGAAACGGATGCTGATGATGACCGTCTGGATGATGGGTATCGCCACTGCCTGCATCGGCCTGCTCCCCTCGTTCAACCAGATCGGCTGGTGGGCGCCGGTGCTGCTGGTGTTCCTGCGTGCGGTTCAGGGATTCGCCGTCGGCGGCGAATGGGGCGGCGCGGCGCTGCTCTCGGTGGAGAATGCCCCACAGGGGAAAAAAGCCTTTTACAGCAGCGGGGTGCAGGTGGGCTACGGCGTCGGCCTCCTGCTCTCTACCGGGCTGGTATCGCTGATTAGCAGCCTGACCAGCAACCAGCAGTTCCTCAGCTGGGGCTGGCGCGTACCGTTCCTGTTCAGCGTGGTGCTGGTCCTTATTGCGCTGTGGATCCGTAACGGCATGGCGGAATCGCAGGAGTTTGAAGCGCAGCAGAGCCAGGACAACGCGCCGCAGATGAAAAAGCGGCTGCCGGTAGTGGAAGCGCTACTTCGCCATCCGGGAGCGTTTTTACTGATTATCGCCCTGCGGCTGTGTGAACTGCTGACGATGTATATCGTCACCGCCTTCGCCCTCAACTACTCCACGCAAAACCTCGGCCTGCCGCGCGAGCTGTTTCTCAACATTGGCCTGCTGGTGGGCGGTCTTAGCTGCCTGACTATCCCCTGCTTCGCCTGGCTGGCAGACCGCTTTGGCCGTCGGCGGATCTATATCACCGGGGCGCTGATCGGCACTTTGAGCGGTTTCCCGTTTTTTATGGCACTGGAGAGTCAGTCCGTTTTCTGGATCCTGTTCTTCGCCCTGATGCTGGCCAATATCGCCCATGATATGGTGGTCTGCGTCCAGCAGCCGATGTTTACCGAGCTGTTCGGCGCCAGCTATCGCTATAGCGGCGCCGGCGTCGGCTACCAGGTGGCGAGCGTGGTCGGCGGCGGCTTTACCCCGTTTATTGCCGCGGCGCTGGTCACCTTCTCCGGCGGATCGTGGCACAGCGTGGCCCTCTATCTGACCGCAGGATGCCTGCTGTCAGCGCTCACCGCGCTGCTGATGAAAAAGCACCCCGTCGACTGACCCACCAGCGGAGGGCGTAACCCGCGCCCTCCGGTAAGGAGAATGCATGTCTCAGTTAACCCTGGCCGACTGCTGGCCTCGCCGTTTTTCCCCCTCCTCGCTGGCGCTGCAGTTTTGCGAGGATCCCTCCCAGGCCGAACAGCCGCTGTTTGCCAAAGCCAGCGCCGGCGAGGCCGTCGCCCAGCTCTGGCAGGCGCCGCAGGGATTGGTGGTGCCGGGGAGCTATCGTCAGTTTACGGATCTGCCGGCGGTCAGCGCGCATTTTGCCGCGCGCGGCTGGCCGGTATGGCTTCGCCGCTCCGGCGGCGGTCTGGTGCCCCAGGGGCCGGGCATTATCAACCTTAGCCTCGCCTGGCCGGTGCAGCAGCCGCTCGGCGAAGCCGCCGAACCGATCTATCATTCGCTGTGCGCGGTGCTGCAGCGTACCCTCGCGCGCTTCGGCGTTGCCAGCCACGCCCGGACGGTAAACGGTTCCTTTTGCGATGGACGGTATAATCTTGCCTGCGGAGAAGGCGCGGAGGCGCGCAAGATTGTCGGTACCGCCCAGTACTGGCGGCCGCTGACGGCAGGCCGCGGCCACGTGGTGCTGGCCCATGCGGTGATCCTTATTGACGCCGATCTGAGCGCGGCGCATCAGGCGGCGAACGCCTTCGAAGCGCAGCTCGGCAGCGAGCGGGTCTATTGCGCTGACAAGACCGTTACTCTCGCGCAGCTGCTTCCCGGCGAGCGCCATCTGCTGCCCCGCTTTAGCGAGACGCTGGCGCAGGAGCTGGACGCGGCTCGCTGAAGGTCGCTTTCAGGTAGCGGCTGAAGGTTTCCACCGCGCGCGACACGCGCGGAGTATAGGGCCGAATGACGTATAGCCGGTCGGCAAACACCTCTACTGGCTGCCACGCCGGCAGCAGCTCCTGCACCAGCCCGCGGCCAATGGCCTCCCGGGCGCTGAAATCCGGCAACAGCGCCACCCCAAGCCCCGCAAGCACCGCATCACGTAGCGACTCGCTGTTATTGGTGGCGAATGGCCCCTGCACGTTGATGGTCACCCGAGCATCGGGCGACTGACGGGAGGCGAACGTCCACTGCGGGCGCTGTGGACCACGGGGATAGGTCAGGCACTGGTGGTGGCGCAGATCTTCGGGGGTCTCCGGGCGGCCATGGCGGCGAATATAGTCGGCGGACGCGACGGTAAGCGTCGCGGTGTGACACAGCGGCCAGGCGACGTGGGTATCGGGGAGCGCCTCGCGCCGACAGTGGCGGATGGCGAGATCGAACCCTTCGCTGGCCAGAGAGACCAGCCGGTCGGTGACCTCAAGCTGCAGATGCAGCTGGGGATGCTGATGCAAAAACGGCGCGATTGCCGGGACCAGCTGCTGGCGGGAAAAGGCCACCGGCGCGGTCAGGCGCAGCGTTCCCCGCAGCGGCCCGCCCTCATCGCAGGCGCCGGTGAAAATATCCCGCAACTGACCAAACGGCTCGTTGAGCTCCGCCACCAGCCGCAGTCCGTCGTCGCTGAGGCTCACGCTGCGGGTGGTGCGATGGACGAGGGTTTTACCGGTCACCCGCTCCAGCTCGCTGATTTTCTGGCTGATAGCCGACTTGCTGATCCCCAGCTTTTCCGCGGCCCGGGTATAGCTTTTTTGTTCTTCCAGCACCGTCAGCCAGTACAGATGGAGCCAGTAACCCTCCGGACGACTCTCGCTCATGTGATTGTTCACCAGTAAAAACAATGTATTCAACTATAGCGGTTTTTGCCGGCGGCGGCATCGGCTAGCATCTTGTTGAGCCCATCATTATTCCCTAACGATAAGGAGCACCTGCATGCCATTACTGACATTTGACCTGATTGAAGGCCGTACGGAACAGGAGGTCAAAACCCTGCTGGATGCCGCCCATCGCGCCGTCCTGCGCGCCTTTGAGGTACCAGAACGCGACCGTTACCAGATTGTTCATGAAAACAAAGCCCACCATATGGTGATTGAAGATACCGGCCTCGGACTGACCCGCACGCGGGATCTGGTGGTGGTGCGGGTCTATACCAGCCCGCGCAGCGAGGCGCAGAAGCAGCGCTTCTTCGCCATTTTGCAGGAGGAGCTGGCGGAACACTGCGGCCTGAGCGGCGATGACCTGATGGTGTCGATTATCAGTAACCAGAAAGGCGACTGGAGCTTTGGCCGCGGGGTCGCGCAGTATCTTACCGGCGATCTGTAACCCGCAGCCCGCAGTACGCCCTTAGCGGCGGGCTGCCGTCGCGATACGCTGCCGCGCCTGCTGCTCGATATTCTCCAGCAACTCCTGGACATCGTCTTCATCAATGTCGAGGAACTGGCCTTCCAGCAGCGCGGCGTGAATATCTTCCCGGGTGACCGAAATACCCAGCGGCACCGCCCTGGATTTGACCTCCTCCGCCGCCAGCGGATGCGGATAACGGCGGCCAACCAGGTTATTAAACACAATAGCCAGCAGCGCCAGCATCAGCGAGTTGAGGAGCACCGGGGTCAGCACAAAGTGATAGCCTTCGCTGTGCACCCCGGCGCCGCCGAGGATCGCCGTCAGGGCCACCGCGCCGCCGGGGGGATGCAGACAGCGCAGAAAATACATCCCGGCGATGGCCAGAGCCGCCGCCAGACCGCAGGCCAGCGCCGCATCGGGGACCAGCATACCCACCGTGACGCCGATCAGCGCCGACAGCACGTTGCCGCCGACAATCGACCACGGCTGCGCCAGCGGGCTGCTCGGTACGCCAAACAGGAGTACCGCCGAGGCCCCCATCGGGGCAATAAACCACAGATTGACTTCGCCGAGCAGCCAGTGGCTGAACATGCTGGTCACCGCCAGTCCGGTGCCGGCGCCAATGGATCCCAGCACGATATGCCGGCGGGCCACCGGCAGCGCGTGCGGCTTCAGGCGGCCAAGGAAAATCCGCAGCCGTGAAAATATCCCCGCAGGAATAACACTCAACATCGCTTCATCGCTCAAATCATAGGAATTACTTATATTTTATTTTCTTTTTTTAACCTTAAATTAACAACCCTGTCTTTCGCAGGGGATAGCGCGGGCGGCGATGTCCGACGGCATTGTGCTGTGAATTCTCGCGGGGGCTGATAGAATCCCTTTTCGGTCAGGGGGATACCCCTTTTGCGAATTGAAGGTCATAACCCAGTGAATAATAAAATCTCTTTAGCGAAAGAAGTGGCATGGGCCAGCCAGAATATGCCGCGTACCCTGCGTCAGGTCGCCGCGCTGCCCGACCTCAGCGGCGTGCGTCTGGCCTGCTGTATGCACCTCGACATGAAAATGATCCCGCTGGTGCAGGGGATCCTCGACAAGGGCGCTCAGGTCTTTTTAACCACCTGTAACCCCACCACCGTGCAGGACGACGTGGTGGCCTGGCTGGTGGAGCGCGGCGCCGAAGCCTGCGCGTGGCGCAATATGAGCGATGCCGACTGGCAACAGTCATGGGAAAAAGCGATTGCCTGGCAGCCCACTCACCTGTGCGAGATGGGCGCCGATATCACCACCCTGCTCCACCAGCGCGGCGAGTTTGGGAACATCGTGGCGGGTCTGGAAGCCACCGGCTCGGGCGTCAATCGGCTGGGGGATATTCAGCCAGGCTATCCGATCTTTAACTGGGACGATCTGCCGGTCAAAGAGGGGCTGCACAACCGCCATATGGTCGGTCTCACTGCCTGGCACACCTTCTTCCAGACCACTCACCTCACCCTGCATGAGAAAAAAGTGCTGGTGATCGGCTACGGCCTGGTCGGCCAGGGCGTCGCGGCGGCGGCAAAAGCTTTTGGCGGTCAGGTGATGGTGGCGGAGATCGATCCTGCCCGCCGTCTGCAGGCGGCCTACGACGGCTGGCACGTGGTGGACCTCCAGGAGGCTATCGCCTCGGCGGACGTGGTGGCCACGGCGACAGGCGGTAAAAACGTGGTTAATCGCCAGGCGCTGGACCGCGCGAAAGCGGGAGTATTTATCCTTAACGTCGGCCACGTGGCGGAAGAGATCGACGGCGATTACCTGCGCCAGTACCCCCAGGAAGAGGTGATGCCGTATATCAACGCCTACCGCATGGCCGACAAAACCGTCTATCTGCTGGCCAATGGTTCAATGCTCAATCTGACCGCGGGCTTCGGCGACAGCCTGAACGCCTTTGACGTCACCCTGGCGGTGATGGCCAGCGGCATCCGTCATATTGTCACCGACGGCATGCGCGCCCCGGCGAAGGTTTATCTCCTGCCCCAGGCGGTCTGGCAGCAGGCCCTGTAAACCCGGCGCATCGCCCCCATCGCGGGACGATGCGCTCCACCATCAGGATGACGGCGCGCTATCGGGCAACACAATATTGCTCTGCGCCAGCGTTCCCATCTGGTTATACATCACGCTGGCGGCATCCAGCAGGTGCATCGCCAGCGCGGCGCCGCTGCCCTCTCCCAGGCGCATGTCCATATCGAGATACGGCCGCAGACCCAGCGCGTCGAGGGCGATCTGCGCTCCTTTCTCCGCCGACAGGTGTGAAGGAATAAGATAAGGGTGCGCCGACGGGGCCATGCGGCAGGCGGCCAGGGCAGAGGCATAGGAGAGGAAGCCATCCAGCACCACCGGCAGGCCACAGGAGGCCGCCCCGAGGATCACCCCGGTCATGCCCACCAGATCGTAACCCCCCACCTTCGCCAGGACATCCAGCCCGTCGGCCGGGTTCGGCTGATTATGGGCTATCGCCTGGCGCACCACCGCCACCTTATGGCCCCGCTGCGCCAGCGGCAGATTGGCCCCACAGCCCACCACCGCGTCAGGGTCGCTACCCGTCAGGACACTGATCGTCGCTGCGGCCGGGGTGGTATTGGCCATTCCCAATTCGCCGACGCCGAAGGCTTTCACCCCGTCGGCAGCGAGCTGGCGGGTGAGATGCATGCTGGCCAGCAGCACCGTCTCCGCCTGCTGGCGGCTCATCGCCGCCGTTCGGGCGATATTCCCGCTACCGCGGGCCACTTTGAGGTTAATCAGGCCCGGCAGCGGGTCGGCATCGATGCCGACATCCACTACCTGCACCCTGGCCCCGGCCTGCGCCGCCAGCACGCAGACGCCGGTGTTGCCCCGCACCATATTGCCGGCATGAATGGCCGTCACCCCCTGCGGCGAAGGGGTCACGCCTTCATGCCAGACGCCATGGTCGGCGCACATGACCACAATCGCTTTCTCCGCCAGCGCCAACTGCCCCTGCAAGCCAGGCAGACCGGCCAGCTGTACCGCCAGCGTCTCCAGACGGCCAAGGCTGCCGGGCGGCTTTAACAGGCCATCAATATGCTGCTGAGCGCGCGCCATGGCCGCCACATCGGGCTGCGGAATGGCAGCCAGTAACGCCGAAAGTGTTCCCATTCTGTTCCTCACCGTTGGTGTCAGGCCTTACAGCAGCGCCAGTAAAAAGAGTAATTCACCCAGCTCAATCGCCGCCCCGAGGGTATCCCCGGTCTGCCCGCCGAGGGTTCGCTTCAGCGCCCATCCCAGACCCCAAATCAGCACCAGGGTGATCAGCGCGGCGCGCAGCCCCTGCAGCCCCATCAGGGCGGTGGCCAGCGCGATCGCCATCGCCATCGTCACCAGCGTCTGCTGCAGGCTAATTTTGCCAATAAACAGATTGCCCAGCCCCTTTTCCCGCGCATAGCGATGACGATACATCAGCAGCACCGCCATCCCGCGACCGACGGCGCAGGCCGCCGCCAGGGCTGCGATGGGGTGGATATCACGCAGCAGCAGCTCGCCAACCACCAGCACTTTCGCCACCAGCACGAAGATCAGCGCCAGCCCGCCGTGGGTGCCCAGCCGGCTGTCGCGCATGATCTCCAGCATCCGATCGCGGGTGCGGGCGGAGAAAATGCCGTCGCAGGTATCAGCCAGCCCGTCAAGATGGAATCCGCCGGTGAGCAGCGCCAGCGCCAGCACGCCGAACAGCGCCGCCAGCGGGACGCCGCACCACGGCTCCAGGAGGAGCGCCACCGCGCCGGCGATGGCGCCAAGCAGTAAACCGACCAGCGGAAAGGTGACGATACTGCGCTGGTACTGTTCGATCTCCAGGCCCTGAGATAACCGCGCCGGGACCGGCAGGCGGCTGATAAACGAGAGTGCAGCAAAGAATGACTTAATCACGTGAGGTTGACTCCTGTCGGCGAAAGCAGCGGAAGAGTTCTGTCGCGCCCGGTCAGCACCTGAGTTTGTCTTCTGGCGAATCGATCGTCGGAGAGGTGAGAGGTGTTGAGATATCGCCCTGACGCCGCTGCGTCAGATGCCCGGCCAGGATGAGAGAAACCTTTCCGATATCAATACGTTTTTCGCGGGCCAGTATAGCAAAGTGTCGGTGAGGAGAGGCAGTTGCCGGAACAAAGTTTTCGCAGAAAAAAGCAGGGAAGAGAGGGAAACGCGGAACAGCCCGGCGACGCTTACCGCCGCCGGACCGGCAGGGTTTAGCCTTCGACTTTGGCTTCGCCCATCACTTTCAGTTTTTTCGAGATGTCGCGGCGCTCTTTGGACAGCTCGGCATTTTTGATGATGTAATCATCAACGCGATCTTCGTAATCGCTCTTCATGCTGGCGATGATGCCCTGGATGGCTTCCACGCTCATGCCCGGTTTGATGTAGTCGCTGAGGTTGTCCAGCAGCAGAACGCGCTTCTGGTTATCACGGATCTTTTTCTCAACGTCCTGAATTTCACGCTGCAGTTTGTTCTTACGACGGTACAGACGAACAAACTCCAGTACGTCCTGGAAAGAAGGCTTAGTTGTTTCCATTTTTACACCCCTAATAATTGAGATTCGGATTCGTAAAGCGACTGCGTTATAGGGCTAACATAACTGCTAGCAGCCGCTGATGACAATGTTTTTTCCTTTGCGTTTATCATAACCCTAAACGCTGCTGAATCGAAACAACCCATGTGGTTACCCGGTGCATCTGGTGTTTATTTGCGCAACGCGCGGCAGATCAGATGCGAGAGCAGCTCCAGCTGGCGCGCCAGTTCGATTGAGAGCCAAACATAGCCATGGACCGGGGTTTCCGCCAGGCCGTCATCACCCTGCTCTTTCAGCAGCTGGCGCAGTTCGAGGACGATCTCAGTCAGCTTTTCATTGTTGGCGCGCACAGGCTGAGGGTTCCCTTCGTACAGCGCGTGGGCGATGGACAATAGCGTCTGCTGGGTCATCTGCTGCGTCTCCCGCAGGGTGTGCGCATTGAGCATCACGAAGTGACCCGGACGCGTTGCCCACCAGGCGTTGATCTGCAGCTCCAGCATGCAGACGAGGTTGCGGCTGACGGTCTGGATAGCCTCGAAGATCGCCTTCTGGATGTGCGTCTCTTTGCTGGCGGGAGTGATCAGCCCGCGCATTTTAACCACGTCGTTCAGCGCCTGCTGGAGATGCTTTTCCAGCCGCGGTCGATCCACCAGATTTGGCGAGAAGCCGGCCTGGTAGAGGCGGTTAAAGTTGGTGACATAGCTGGCCATCTGGATGCGCCAGTGGATGAACGCCCGCTGCGGCCAGATGCCGGTAAACAGCATCGCCAGCAGCGAGCCGAAGATCACGTCGCCGCTTCGCCACAGCGCGGTATGCATATCGCCGGGCGGCGCCCCGACCACCACCGACAGAGTGATGCCGATCAGCAGCGCCTGATAGGGTTTCTTGCCCAGCGCCAGCCAGCCGCAGAGGAACATCGCCGCCGCGCACCAGAGGACCATCAGCGGCAGAGAGATGAGCTCAAGCTTCAGCGCCACCAGCCCCAGCGCCGAACCGAGGATCGTGCCGCCGATACGCTGAAACGCCCGCGGCACGACGTTACCCCAGAAGGAGATCGGCCCCATCACCACCACCAGAGTGATGAGAGGCCAGGTTCCCTCAGGCACGTTCAGCAGCCGCACCAGCAAAAAGGTGAGCACAAAGGCCAGCGCAATCCGCACACCATGCACCACCCGATAATGGCGATACAAGCGGATCTCAAATGGCTTGAGTGATTTATCAGCGCGCACAACCCTCTCCGGCAAAACGAAAAGGCCAATTGTAACTGCTTTTTCGCCCGGAGCATGCCGGGAATGTAAAAAACCTTGTCCGAAACAGGGGTAAACCGCTACGACGCGACGCGCTCAACGGGAACATACATGTCGATATCCCAGTAGCCGTCGTGGTTGCCGTCGTTAAGATAGACCTCAAAGCAGGGCTGGGGGGCGATGCGATACGCCGTGCTCTGCTGCAGGCTGTCGAAAAACTGCATCCACGGGGTGGCGAAGTCGTAATCCACCACCCGCGCGCGGGCGCAGGCGTAATCCCCGCCGGCAATCGCCGCCAGGATCACCCCTTCGCTGTTGGCGGGAATGACATAATCCTCATTCACGGCGACCGCTGTCGCGCAGCGCAGTTTTTCCGCCGGCACTTCCTCCGGGTTATCGTAGTAGACGGCCACCCATTCGCGGGCGGGCACCTGGTGGTTCTCAACCCACATCATCAGTTGCTCAAACCCCTGCTTGACCGTGTGATCCCAGGGCCCGACCAGATGGAAACCGGCGATGGTTTTCTTGCCGAGGGTGGTGATGCTGTAGTTCATCTTGCCTCCTTTGGAGATAAATTGCTGTATAAATATACAGTTAATTTAACAGGAGAGCCCCCCTCAGTATGTGCGCGAATTCACAGAGTCGCCACCACACTGCTGTAAAAACAGGCGCCCCGCCAGCACGAACGACAGACGAAAAAAACCGCCTGCAAAGAGGCGGTTGGCGTGGTTACAGCTCGTGATGCAGGTAATCGCTCATTCGCGAGAACACTCCGCCTTTATTGATGCTTTCGAGGGTGACCAGCGGATAGTGCCCCACCACCTTGTCGCCGTCATACAGTGAAATCTCGCCAACCCGCTGATTGGCGGCGATCGGCGCCTCAAGATCCTTCTTATCCAGCACATATTTCGCTTTAATGCGCGACACTTCCGCCTTCGGCAGGGCTAACCAGAAATCCTGATCGGTGCCGAGCTTAATCTGCTCTTTATCGCCGTACCAGATACGCTCGGTGCCGACCTTCTGCCCCTTCTGCAGCACCTGCACGGTGTCGAAGTTCTGCTGCCCCCAGTGCAGCAGTTTAGCGGCCTGCTGCTCGCGGCCTTTCGGACTGTCCGCCCCCATCACCACGGCGATCAGCCGGCGCTGGCCATCCACCGCCGAGGCGATCAGGTTGAACCCGGCGCCCGAGGTGTGGCCGGTTTTCAGGCCATCGACGTTCATGGTTTTATCCCACAGCAGACCGTTACGGTTTTGCTGGGTGATCCCGTTCCACGTCAGGCTTTTCTGGCTGTACATGTGGTAGACGTCTGGTTCGCCATGAATAATCGCCCGCGAGAGCACCGCGAGGTCATAGGCCGAACTGTGCTGGCCCGGGGCGTCGAGGCCGTGGACGGTTTCGAAATGGGTGTCCCGCAGGTGCAGTTTTTCGACATACTGATTCATCAGGGCGACAAACTGCGGCTGGCCGCCGGCGACATAGTCGGCCAGCGCGACGCAGGCGTCGTTACCGGAGTCGACAATCAGCCCACGGCTGAGGTCGCGGACGCTGACGCGATCCCCTGGCTTTAAGAACATCAGCGATGACCCGTCGAACACCGGGTTGCCCTTCGCCCAGGCGTCTTTACCCACGGTGACGATATCGTCAAAGGTGATACGATGGCTGTCGATGGCGCGATCGACCACGTAGCCGGTCATCAGTTTGGTCAGACTGGCAGGATTACGCTGCTGATGTTCGTTACCCGCGGTCAGGACCTGACCGGTGGTGTAATCCATCAGCACCCAGGAGCCAGCCTGAATGGAAGGCGGCGCGACCGTAGCAGGTAAGTCGACGGCAAATGCGCAGGAAACGCTCGAAGCGAGCAAAGATACAGCAATAAACAAACGGCCTTTCAACGGCATATCCTCTAGATTTACAGATCCGCCGTCCTTTTTACGGAACTTCGCGTTTCATATCAGGGTTTAATTGCAAGAAAATATGACACAGCAGAGGAAGTTGCTTGCCGCGACCCTTCTGATGACCGGGCAAATCGTTTACCATACCGGTCGCACGCCACCACGGATAATGAACAGACTATGCAAGATAGCGTCAACCAGCCCGGATTTTTATTCAACAATTCTTTTTTATACTTACTCTTTTAACTAACATTAAAAACACGTTTAAAATGCGTACTCCAAATATTAGCGCACGGTAATGATTACTTACTCAAAGTCGTTTTAGCCATGGGCAAGCGCCGTGAAAATAATTACCGGCTGCCACTGCCCAACTCTCTAATAGTTATATATAAACTGTGCAATTATTTTGCGTATTCGATCCTTTCCCCCAACTGATCATGGCCCAAATTCAGTGCAGTGCTAAATCAGCGATCTTCGTCTTTCCGGAGAATTCGGATGAATTAAGCCGGAGTTAGGTCATTTAATGATGAATGCGTTCTCTCATGATTGTATTCCCTGCGCCAGTTGTCGAGTTTGTCATGCGCATCTTCCAGCGGCAGGAACTAGGCTGCCGTTAAATGACTCAATAAACGGATTATCCATTTTTCCGGGGCGGGAGAAGTCCATTGTGACACCGTGCTCATACGCCCATTTATCCAGACTTTTCGAAATAAACTCGTTGCCGTTATCTGTCCTGAAAACGTACCGGCTGTCGCTTATCAAGCCCCCGTAGCGCTTCCATTGTGCTGACCACATCCTATCCTTTCAGCGACTTTCGGCATGGATCGCCGCACAATCCCGGCTAAAATTATCCCCTACAGCCAGCCCCCGGAAACGTCGTCCATTAAACAGGTTATCCGACACGAAAACCATACTCCAGCACTGATCAATTACGGTCAGGACCGGACGTGCTGACGATATGCTGCACTGACAGGCCTGCTGGGACGCTTTCTGCGCAGGTTGAGGCCTTTAAGACAGTAAATCCGGTGTGTTTCCTTATGGTTAAGAGGCCAGCCTTCCCGCCGCAACTGAATACGAATACGCGGACAACCGTAGCGGATCGGGTTTTCCCCTATTTCCCGGATACGCAGGATTATCGCCCGATCATCACGCCGGCTCTGCCAGTGGTAAACGGTTCTGCTCTGCATCAGCCGTCCGCATCCCCGTCGGACACTGATACGGTAAGCCTCCCGCAGAAAATGTACCGCCTAGAGCTTCTGAGGCGACCTCAGAACTTTGCTTCAGCACCTCCAGCATTTCCTTGCCAACACTCAGGTCAACCTCAAGCTTTTTCAGCCGCTGATTTTCATCCTTCAGCTGCCGCAAGCGCCGCAGTTCCGTTATGCCCCGACCGGCGAATTTTTTCTTCCAGTTAATGGGATGGACTACCTCCTCCCGCTGCGGTTAACTGTACGAAATGCGCTCACCAGGAGAATCACCATGAATATCGCATTTCTGGGTATTGATCTGGCTAAAAATCTTTTTCAGCTCTGCGGGTTAAACCAGGCCGGCAAACCGGTTTATACGAAACGAACTGGCCGAAAAGAATTGCTCCAGACGCTGGCAAATATTCCTGCATATCTGATTGGGATCGAAGCGTCCACCGGGGCATTTTACTGGCAGCGTGAGTATGAGAAACTGGGGTGCAAAGTAAAGGTCACCAGTCCTCAGTATGTAAAACCCTTTGTCCGCGGACAAAAAAATGATGGTAATGATGCACAGGCCATCGCAGTGGCTCTGATGCGACCGACAATGCAGTTCGTGTGGCCAAAAAGCCCCGAACAGCAGGATATCCAGGCTTTACACCGGGCAAGGCAGCTTATTGTTAATCACCGCACTGCTACAGTCTGTCAAATAAGAGGGCTGTTACTTGACCGGGGGATCCCCATTGGCAGTGCTGTCTCCAGAGCTCGCCGGGCTATTCCTCTTATCCTTGAAGAAGCAGAAAACGGTCTAAGTTCCCGTATGCGCAGAACAATTGCCGAGCTCTATGAGCTCTTTAACGATCTCGAGCGTCGGATCCATTTTTTTAATAAGGAAATTGAAACAGTATTCAGGCAATCAGAAGCCTGGCAGCGTATCGCCAGAGTTAAAGGTATTGGCCCTAAAACGGCCACGGCCGTTGTTGCTGCTATTGGCAAAGGAACTGAATTTAAGAATAGCCGCCACTTTGCTGCATGGCTGGGTCTGGTTCCACTGTAAATAGACCCGTTTTAGTTCCATGCATTTTTTGAGATCCCGGTCAGATAATGGTGTTGGCGGTATTCCTCCGGCGTCATATTGTTCAGCGATTCATGCGGGCGTTCACAGTTATATTCTGACAACCATTTTTCCGTGATTTCCCGCACTTCATTCAGCGTTCTGCGTCGGCTTACCCGACTGGATAAACTCCAGTTTTACTGCATGCTTCTCTGCCCATTCAGCCAGTGCCAGAGAGATAAATTCCGGACCATTATCCATACGCAGCATGACCGGATAACCGCGGTTTGCCGCGATCCTGTCGAGCACACGGACCACTCGCGGAGCTGGCAGATTCAGATCTATTTCAATCGACAACGCCTCACGGTTAAAGTCATCAACGACATTGAACGTGCGAAAACGACGCCCACAGACCAGGGCATAATGCATAAAATCAACAGACCAGCTCTGGTTCAGCGCTTCCGGCGTGGCCAGTGGCGAGGGATTACGCACCGGCAGCCGTTGTTTACCCTTACGGCGAAAATTCAGCTTCAGCAGACAATAAATACGGTGGATCCTTTTGTGATTCCACGCGTATCCCTGCCGCCGCAGAACCTGAAAAAGCTTCGGAAAAGCGTATCGTGGATACCGTTCAGCTGCCGCCTGCAATGCGGTAATAACGGGTTCGTCATGTGTGTTATCCGGACGGTAATGATAAACCGTTCTGCTCAGATTGAGACTCCGGCAGGCCTGACGGATACTGAGTCCGAATGTCGTTATCAGATGAGTGACCAGCTCACGCTTAAAGGCTGGTTTTAAAGCTTTTTTTCGATAACGTCTTTCAGCGCCCGGTTCTCAAGACTCAGGTCGGCAAACATCTGTTTGAGACGTCGGTTCTCGTCCTCAAGATCCTTGATTTTTTTAATATCAGAAGCCTCCATGCCGCCGTATCTGGACTTCCAGTTGTAGTTGGTGGCTTCAGAAATACCGGCCTCCCGGCAGACATCTTTAACAGTTCGTCCGGCTTCAACCGACTTAATCACAGCGATGATCTGATGCTCAGTAAAACGGGCTTTACGCATAGCGATCTCCTTCGTAGGCAGACTGATTATGCCGGATGATCTCTAAATGTGAATGGCACGATTATGCGGGATACTTACATCACGCTGCATTCGAGTGGCGACAGGCAGGTGCGGATGAATATGACGAAAAAAGGCGACAAGCATCTGCGGACACTTTTTATTCATGGTGCCCGCGCTGTCGTCAGGGTTGCCACGAATAACAATGATGGCCATATGAATCAGTCGGTTAACCAGTTAAAGGAACGGCGCGGATTTAATAAAACGACCGTGGCGGTCGCTAACAAAAACGCGCGAATAATCTGGTCGATGCTGAGAAATGAGACCGAGTATCGGGTAGTGTGAAATTAATCCCCTGCCAGAAAAAGTTGCAGCGTATTGAGATATGGTGGCAGGTTACACCGGCACAATCGGAACCTGATTTTTATACTGGCCTCAGAGGCCGTCCAGTTGTTGAGGCGATTGTGTGCGAATTACCCATTTGGGTACAGATTTTCCTGATGCTGGATAGATGTAAGCAACAACCCAAAACCAGATTCAGTACTTGCAAAACGGAGGTAGTCCATAGATGTAAAAAGTGGTCTCAGAAATACCCATCTTTCTGCAGACTTTCCCGACACGAGTGCCGGTTTCGACCTGTTTCAGCGTAAACGCAATCTGTTCTTCGGTATAGCGGATCTTTTCATAGCGATGTGTTTCTCTGCGAGATAGAAAAAAGACCGTAGACTTCACTTTAGCCTGATGCTGTTGTCAGGCAGGAGATCAAACACCATCTAACATTTACGTGTTTTTTAAACATCCTTGTTTATATTAAAAACCAGTCAACTCAAATACAAATTATTATAACAGCACATCAACTCCACACTCTAAAAAAGATCCTCGATTAATTTTAAAAACTCTCAAAATAAATCAATTAAAACTACAAATTAAAAAATTACATTTATTAATCACCTTATTAATCAACATTATTCCCGACAGCATCCACCCAACCATCATTATTAGCATTACGCCAAATCGGCTTATTTAAATCGGAATCAAAGTACATCATGCCTGCAGTAGTATTTGAACGAGGCCTTTCATTCATTCTTTCATTATTTACTGTAACTAATGAACTAGATTCTAGCCATGTATCATTAGAAATTTTTATAAAACTATAAACACGCCCGGGAACTACCTTTACATCACTATTATTAAGTTTAAAAGTAGAGTCGCTAACTAATGTTGTAACTTTATCTTCTAACAAAAAAAGATCAACACGCTGGCCAATCATCCCACCATTAAAGCCAATAATCTCACTAGGGCCATCATCGCCAACACAAATAACACTTACACCATCAACCATTGGCTTTTTAATATTTTTATTCAAATTTAAAATGCCAATTGTGGGAGTATATTGCACACCATTTTTTTTAGGCGAATTGATCCAACCCTCTTTATGACCACGTGAAAAACATTGATTTAACCATGGCTTGAAATGTAATGATGGAAAATCCATCAATGCCACATCATAACCATATTTATGTTTTCGCTGTTCTCCTGTTCCATCGACAGGGAAGCGATCTGTCTCCGAAAGACAATTACTCAAAAATAATGTCGAAGTTCTATCTAATATTTGAAATCCTGAGTATAATCCATCCCCTGTCCGACTATTATTATATGAGTGTAAATTATTCCCCATTACACCATGTATTATGTACCCAGGGCCAGCATTATTATCTGCCCTGCAATTAGTGACTTTATGGACAACACTCGATGACCCAATGTATATTCCAGTCTCAGACATTTCTCCCATCAAGCCAGATACATAATGATTATTACCAACGATTTTTATTCCGCATATATAAGGCTGTGAAGAACTAATAGAATTCATTCCAATAACCTGTGCGTTTCCCTCGACTCTGTGAATATGACAGTCAGAGGCGCCAGAAACTTCTATAGTTCCTACATATTGAGTTCTTTTTTTATTTTTTAAACAAGCGTTTGCTATTACATCTTCAATTAATCCTATATTACCACTTACTTCTAATCCTTGATCTTGGAAGCCAAAAAAACTACATGACTTTATACAAAACTCAGGACCACGCAAACGGACACCGCCAGCACTGTTGTTAGCATCTTTAGCATCAAAATCGATACCAATCAAACCGAAACATTTAGAGGATTTGTCATCTTGCAATTCTGTTTCCGATGAAATTACCCAGTCATTTTTTGAAAAATTTCTAAAGCGAGTTGAGAATGGCGTCACTTTCGTTTCAAAACTCCAAGGTAATGTCCTTCTTACCGAGTTCATTCGAGCCCCCATTAATATTACGCCAGGTTTGGTTTTTATATTCATATAATATTGTCCAGGAGGACAAGTGATAACACCACCTCCGATGGCAAAGATTGCATCGATAGCTTTTTGAATATATTGAGTCAAATCATCATAACATGTAAATTCTCTGATGCTGTTATGTAATTCAGGTGGTATAAACTCAAGTAATGATATATTATTAGATTCTATACTAGACAATTGAAGTAGGTATGTCCCTCGGAATCTAGTATTTTTGTATCCTAACATTTTTGAGCCATCCAAGGATGACAACTTATTATGCAAAAAATTATCAACATCCTTTGAAACCTGCATTCCTGAATATTTTTCTTCTTGAGATACTTCAGATTTAACATTCTCTTTTAAATTATTGCTGGCATATGTTTTTTTAGCGAGCAAGGCTATAACAAATGATGGTATAAAATAATTTAAGACTTTTCTTCTCGACAAAGACATTTTCAACACCTCATAAAAAAAACAACCACACAAGACTAAGTTTACCCCAAACCCATTGATATTAACAACGCCAATTTTAAAGCAAAGGTTGATTTTAAATCTAAAAGACTCTTTTAAACAACTAACAATCTTTGATGATTTTTTAAATAATATGCAAAAAACCACAAATATCCACAGTAACAACCTTTTTATTACCTCTATTATTATAGCATTAATCAATTCGCAAACGACAATAAAGCAAAAAAACACAACACACAACCAGTAAAAGATGCCTTAAAATCACACAAAAATAGAATAACCCAATTCCTAAAAGCCCTAACGATATAAATCATATAAACAGAATTGTCTCGTAACTTTTTATATCTGAATGGTTGCATAGTTAATCTATAACTAAGTTCACATTCCAATATGAAATGTGAAAGATAATGACAAATTTATATGGTATTTTATGAATACTGAACGCTACGAGTTTGCTACAATGATACACTGTACTGATTTACAGACTTTTTTATTCCACGATTATGAAACCTTCGGCACCAGCCCTTCCCTCGACCGGCCGGCGCAGTTCGCCGCCATCCGCACCGACGCGGAGCTGAATGTGCTCGGCGAGCCCGAAGTGTTTTACTGCAAACCCGCTGACGATTACCTGCCGCAGCCGCAGGCGGTGATGATCACCGGGATCACGCCGCAGGAAGCGCTGGCCAAAGGGGATAATGAGGCCACATTTGCCCGCCGCATCCACGATCTGTTCACGGTGCCGCAAACCTGTATCGTCGGCTATAACAACGTGCGCTTTGATGACGAAGTGACGCGGAATATCTTCTATCGCAACTTCTATGACCCTTATGCCTGGAGCTGGCAGCACGATAACTCGCGCTGGGATCTGCTCGACGTGATGCGCGCCTGCTATGCCCTGCGCCCGGAAGGGATCGCCTGGCCAGAGAATGACGAAGGGTTGCCGAGCTTCCGGCTTGAACATCTGACCGTCGCCAACGGTATTGAACACCAGAACGCCCATGACGCGATGGCCGACGTATACGCCACCATCGCCATGGCGAAACTGGTGAAAACCCGGCAGCCGCGGCTGTTTGATTATCTCTACAGCCACCGCAATAAGCGCAAGCTGGCGACGCTTATCGACGTGCCGCAGATGAAGCCCCTGGTGCATGTCTCCGGCATGTTTGGCGCCGCGCGCGGCAACACCAGCCTGGTGGCGCCCCTGGCCTGGCATCCGGAAAACCGCAATGCGGTGATTATGGTCGATCTGGCGGGCGATATGGCGCCGCTGCTGGAACTGGATGCCGATGCCCTGCGCGAGCGGCTTTACACCCCGCGCGCCGAGCTTGGCGATCTGCCGGCGGCGCCGATTAAGCTGGTGCATTTAAATAAATGTCCGGTACTGGCCCAGGCCAATACCCTGCGCCCGCAGGATGCCGACCGGCTGGGGATCTCTATTCAGCGCTGTCTGGAGAACGCCCAGCTGCTGCGGGCGAATCCGCAGGTGCGCGAGAAGGTAGTGGCGGTCTATGCTGAAGCCGAACCCTTCGTGCCGTCCGAAAACGTTGACGCCCAGCTGTACAATGGGTTCTTTAGCGATGCCGACCGCGCGGCGATGAAAATCGTGCTGGAAACCGAACCGCGCAATCTGCCGGCACTGGATATCACCTTCGCCGACCAGCGTATCGAACGCCTGCTGTTTAACTACCGGGCGCGCAACTTCCCCGGCACGCTCGATGAACATGAGCAGCAGCGCTGGTTAGAGCATCGTCGTCAGGTGTTTACGCCGGCGTTTTTGCAGGCCTATGCCGATGAGCTGCAAATGCTGTATCAGCAGTATGCGGATGATAAAGAGAAGCTGGCGCAGCTGAAGGCGCTGTGGCAGTACGTGCAGGATATTGTCTGATTGGCTGAAATTCCCGGGTTGCGGCTAACGCCTTACCCGGGCTACAAACGATGACCAGAGAGGACGCCTGACCGTAGGCCCGCGCAAGCGCAGCCCCGCCGGGCATTGCGTCCCCAGTTTACGCTTACCTTTTTGCCCGGTGGCGGCTTCGCCTTACCGGGCCTGGGCGCTGGTACCAGAGTAGCCCGGGTAAGACGCCTCGCGTCGCACCCGGGAACGTTGCTTAGCTTTTCGCGCGGCTGGCGATGATTTCATCCGCCACATTACGCGGCGCTTCCGCGTAATGGTGGAACTCCATGCTGTAGGTTGCCCGTCCCTGCGACATCGAGCGCAGCGTGGTGGAATAACCAAACATCTCCGCCAGCGGCACGTCGGCGCGGATGATCTGGCTGCCGAAGCGCTCTTCCATCCCCTGCACCATCCCGCGACGGGAAGAGAGATCGCCCATAATATTCCCGGCGTACTCTTCCGGCGTCTCCACCTCGACGTGCATCACCGGCTCAAGGATCACCGGATCCGCTTTGCGCGCGCCTTCCCGGAAGCCAAAGATCGCCGCCATGCGGAACGCCATCTCCGAGGAGTCCACGTCGTGGTACGACCCAAAGGTCAGGGTCGCTTTCACGTCAACCACCGGATAACCCGCCAGCACGCCGGTGCCCATCGCTTCGCGCAGCCCTTTCTCCACGGAAGGGATGTACTCGCGCGGCACCACGCCGCCTTTGGTGGCGTCCTCGAAGACAAAACCGCTGCCCGGCGCAAGCGGCTCCAGGGTCAGCACAACGTGCCCGTACTGCCCTTTGCCGCCGGACTGGCGCACAAATTTGCCTTCCACGTCCGTCACTTTCTTGCGCAGGGTTTCGCGGTAGGTGACCTGCGGACGACCAATGTTGGCCTCGACGCCAAACTCGCGCTTCATCCGGTCGACAATGATCTCCAGATGCAGCTCACCCATGCCGGAGATAATCGTCTGGCCGGACTCTTCATCGGTATGCAGACGGAACGACGGATCTTCCGCCGCCAGCCGCTGCAGCGCGATGCCCATTTTCTCCTGGTCCGCTTTGGTCTTCGGCTCGATGGCCAGCGAAATCACCGGCTCCGGAAACTCCATCCGTTCGAGGGTAATCACCGCATCCGGATCGCATAACGTATCGCCGGTGGTCACATCCTTCAGACCGACGCAGGCCGCGATATCCCCGGCGTGCAGTTCGTCAACTTCGTGACGGTCGTTGGCCTGCATCAGCACGATACGCCCGATGCGCTCTTTCTTACCCTTCACCGGGTTCCACACCGCATCGCCTTTCTTCAGCGTCCCGGAGTAGACGCGGATAAAGGTCAGCTGGCCGACGTAGGGGTCGGTCATCAGTTTGAACGCCAGCGCCGACAACGGCTCATCGTCGCTCGGATGGCGTTCCGCCGGCTGGCCTTGCTCATCGACGCCCTGTATCGCCGGAATATCCAGCGGCGATGGCATCAGCTCCACCACCGCATCGAGCATGCGCTGCACGCCTTTGTTTTTAAAGGCGCTCCCGCAGAGCACCGCCTGGATCTCCCCCTTCACCGTGCGCTGGCGCAGGCCGGCGACGATCTCCGCCTCGTCCAGCTCACCGGTTTCCAGGTATTTATCCATCAGCTCATCGCTGGCTTCCGCCGCCGCCGAGACCATTTTCTCCCGCCACTGCTGCGCCGTCGCCAACAGCTCGTCAGGGACTGGCCCATAGCTGAAGGTCATGCCCTGGGTGGCGTCATCCCACAGGATGGCGCGCATTTTCACCAGGTCGACGACGCCGGTGAAATGCTCTTCAGCGCCAATGGGGATCACAATCGGCACCGGGTTAGCCTTCAGGCGGTCGATCATCATCTGCACCACGCGGAAGAAGTCCGCCCCCGGGCGGTCCATCTTGTTGACGAAGGCCAGCCGCGGAACGTGGTATTTATTCGCCTGGCGCCAGACGGTCTCCGACTGGGGCTGCACCCCGCCGACGGAGTCGTACACCATCACCGCGCCGTCGAGCACGCGCATAGAACGTTCCACCTCAATGGTGAAATCCACGTGCCCCGGGGTGTCGATGATATTGATCCGGTGCGGCTCGAAGCTGCGGTCCATCCCCGGCCAGAAGCAGCTTACCGCCGCCGAGGTAATGGTGATCCCGCGCTCTTGCTCCTGGGCCATCCAGTCGGTGGTTGCCGCGCCATCGTGTACTTCACCCAGCTTATGGCTCATCCCGGTGTAAAACAGGATGCGCTCGGTGGTGGTGGTTTTACCGGCATCGATATGCGCGGAGATACCGATGTTGCGATAACGTTCGAGGGGGATGGGTCGGGGCATGATGCGTCCTTAGTCGTTTTGACGGTCAGTCTGCGGTCGGAATGATCCGCAGTTCATTTAACTGCGTCTATCATAGTACAACTGTACGAGTATATTCGAACTATTTTTGCTATCATTACGATTGGGCAGGTTGCGGCGGCGCGCGTGGTATCAGAACCGGAGTTTGGGTATAGTAGCCGCCAGCCGCCGATATGGGCTGCGGCTACCATGCGCCGCGCCACCGCCGACACAGGATTATTATGATCGCCAATCACCCCGAACGAGAACAAATTCGCCTGGAAAATGTCCTTTCCGCGCTCGGTAACCCGCTGCGACTGGAGATCATTCGTACGCTGGCCGACGGCAGCGAGCTGAGCTGCAACGCCCTGCGCCAGGAGGAGGTGGCCAAGTCCACCATGACCCACCACTGGCGCGTCCTGCGCGACAGCGGTGTGATCTGGCAGCGGCCTCAGGGACGGGAGAACATGATTTCGCTGCGCCGGGAAGATCTGGACGCCCGTTTTCCCGGCCTGCTGGATACGCTGCTGAAAGTTATGGTGCAGGCAGGATAAGCTCTTCTGCCGGGTGGCGGCTGCGCCTGACCCGGCCTACGGCGGCCTCCCGTCAGCTTATGTCCCCCGGGCCCGGCAAGCGCCGCCCTGCAAAAAAATCAGGCCTCGATGTCGAACCGGCGCAGACGAAAAAAAACCGGAGGTTTCCCTCCGGCTTTTCTCAATCACATCACGCTATGCCTTAGGCCACGTCTTCGTACTGCGGCACCGGGTTGCGGAAGCTTTTGGTCACGCAGGCCAGGTAGACCAGACCGATACCGGCCCAGATCAGGCCCAGAATCATCGAGCTCTCTTCCAGGTTGACCCACAGCGCGCCAACGGTCAGGGCGCCGCACATCGGCAGGAACAGATACTGGAAGTGGTCTTTCAGCGTCTTGTTGCGCTTCTCACGGATCCAGAACTGGGAAATCACCGACAGGTTAACGAAGGTAAACGCCACCAGCGCACCAAAGTTAATCAGCGCCGTCGCCATCACCAGGTCGAAGTTAATCGCCAGCAGCGCAATCGCGCCGACCAGGATGATGTTCATCGCCGGAGTGCGCCAGGTCGGGTGCACGTAGCCGAAGAAGCTTTTCGGGAACACGCCGTCGCGGCCCATCACGTACATCAGACGCGCCACGCCAGCGTGCGCCGCCATACCGGACGCCAGTACGGTGATGGTGGAGAAGATCAGCGCGCCAACCTGGAAGGCTTTACCTGCCACGTAGAGCATAATTTCCGGCTGTGACGCATCCGGATCTTTAAAGCGCGAGATATCCGGGAAGTACAGCTGCAGGAAGTAGGTGGCAAAGATGAAGATCAGGCCGCCGATCAGCGCGGTCAGGAAGATCGCGCGCGGGATGACGCGCTCTGCATCTTTGGTCTCTTCAGACAGGTTGCTGATGCCGTCGAAACCGGTAAACGAGAAGCACAGGATCGTCGCCCCGGTAATCATTGGGATCACGTGCGCGTCACCGGACCAGAACGGACGGCTGCTGGCCAGCGTACCGGCGCCCTCGCCTTCAAACACGCCATAAATCACCATGCCGAGGATAACGGCAATCAGCACCACCTGCAGCACCACGATCACGGTGTTGAAGTTGGCCACGGATTTAATGCTGCGCAGGTTAAAGGCGGTCATAAAGGCGACCAGCGCGATAACAAACACCCACGACGGAATCGAAGGCACCAGCGCTTCAAAATAGATTTTCGCCAGCAGAATGTTGATCATCGGCGCGAACAGGTAGTCGAGCAGCGAGGACCAACCCACCATAAAGCCAACGGTCGGGCTGATGGATTTCTGCGCATAGGTATACGCCGAGCCGGCAGAAGGGTAACGACGTACCAGCTTGCCATAGCTCAGGGCAGTAAACAGGATAGCGATTAACGCAAAGGCGTAGGCCGTCGGCACGTGACCGTCGGTCATACCAGAGACGATACCAAACGTATCGAACAGCGTCATCGGCTGCATATAGGCCAGGCCCATCATTACAACCGGAACTAACGTAAGCGTTTTACGTAATTCCACGCGAGAGGTATTTGGAGTAGCGTTATGCGACATAGTTATCCCCTTTTACGGTGAACGCCAGCGCGTAAGCAAAAAATTGCCCCATTTCTTTCTATTCCTCAGCGACAACGACTGTCGGTTTTTAGTAAATATCTATCCGGTACGAAGCCCGGCCTCTTGGTATTGAATGATGTGTCTTTCGACCAAAAAAATAACCGACACTTTAAAAAAAGCGTCGGCTAGTCTCTGGTTTTCAGGCCGCATATTTTGCAACAAATTCAACGGCGTTGACAAGATGTTATGAAGTTCATTGCGTAAGCATAATTTTTAACGTGCTAATATCTATACGGTTTCCGTATGATAAATTGTAAAAATAGCACTATTTGCTAATAGCGTTTCCCGCCACCATTTGCCAGCCAAACCGCAGGTGGCGTCATTCCAGGCGATCCACGCGCGTTGACGAGGCGAAAGCCCGCGCACGGTCATGCAGACCAGCTCGCCGCTGTCCAGCAGACCCTGCACCTGATAGCGCGGCAGGCACCCCCAGCCCAGCCCCAGGCGCAGCAGCGCCAGCTGCCCCGCGGCGTCACACACCGTCAGGGTCTCCTGATCGCTGAGTAGCGCCCCGCCCTCGCCGGTGGCCACCGCCCGGTAACGGCGCAGGGTTCGCCAGCTCAACGGTGCGCGGTGTCGCGCCAGCGGATGCTGTGGGGCAACGACCAGCAGCAGCTCCAGCTCGCCGAGGGGGAGATAGTCATAACCGCTCAGCGGCGGCGGTTCGCCGAGAGCCCCCAGCAGCAGATCGGCCTGCCCGTCAGTCAGCGGCCGCCAGTCCAGCAGGGAGGGGTTCAGCGTGAAGTGCAGCCGGGTCAGCGGCTGTTGTTGATAAAATGCAGCGATTGGCGGCGAGAGCAGCGCCACGGGAAAGGTGCTGTCCACCGCCAGACGAAGGCTATTCTCCCACCCCTGCTGCAGCTTAACCGCCCGGTTCTCCAGTTCGCGGGCGATATGCAGCACCTCCCGCCCTTTCTCCAGCAGCATCTGTCCGCTGGGGGTAAAGCGCGCGCGATGGCCGCTGCGGTCGAGCAGCTGAATATTGAGATCGCTTTCCAGGCGGTGAATGGTGTAGCTCAGCGCCGAGGGCGTTTTAAAGAGCTTTGCCGACGCCGCGGCAAAGCTCCCCTCTTTTTCCAGGGCATCCAGGATCACGAGGACATCCAGCAGTGGTTTCATCGCTACCCCCTTACGGTATGCGAATCACCGCTGGCGGATCACTCCATCGGCATCACCAGCGGATCGGGGTACTGGTACTCAAACCCCAGCTCATTGCAGATACGATTGCCATCCACAATCTTGCCCTGGCCGCCGTCCGGGCTGTCGCTGAACACCGGCGGCGGCAGACCGAGCTCGCGGGCCATCTGCGGATAAAAGAGGCCGCGCGCAGGGTGGCGGGGCGCACATAGATTATAGATGTGCCCGCCCTTCGGGGCCTGCAGCAGCAGTTCGATAGCGGCCACCACATCCTGCAAATGCACCAGATTGACCACGTGCTGGCCATCCGGCGCCGACTTGCCGGCGAAAAAACGTCCCGGATGGCGGGAAGGCCCCACCAGCCCGGCCAGGCGCAGAATATCGACCGATGTCCCCGGCAGGTTGTGCAGCCAGTCCTCCAGCTCCTTGAGCACCTGTCCGCTGGCGGTTTGCGGCAGACGCGGGGAATTCTCCTTCACTGTACCGTTGACGTTGCCATACACCGAGGTGGAGCTGGTGAAGACGATCCGCGGAATATGGTAAGCCAGCGCGGTATCGACGATCTCCTGCACCGCCTGTAGATAAAACCCTTCCCCTGCCCCGGTACGCCGGGCCGGCAGGGTGATCACCAGCGCATCGACGTTCATCAGCGCGTCGAGGTCCTCGGTATCACAGACCAGCTGCGGCTCCAGGCGCAGCGGATAGCTGTCGATCCCGCACATCCGCGCCGCCTCCACGCCATCCTGCGTAGTTTTACTGCCGGTAACCTGCCAGCCTCGCGCCGTCAACGACAGCGCCAGCGGCATCCCCAGCCATCCCAAACCGACTATCGCGACCTTTTTCATCCCAGGCTCCTGACTCTTTCGCTGTGCTGATTACAGGCTACGCCAGCCAGCGGCAACTGACAATTTCTTCGCTCAATATGAAATGAATTAATGATAGAAAAAAGCCCTTGCTTTCTGCGGCGGAAGTGGTTTAGGTTAAAGGACATCAAATGCATAGTCATTCACAGAGAATTTTATGAACCGCGTTCAATTTAAACACCACCATCATCACCATCATCCTGACTAGTCTTTCAGGCGATGTGTGCTGGAAGACGTTTGGATCTTCCAGTGGTGCATGAACGCGCAGAGAGCCCCCGGAAGATTCACTTCCGGGGGCTTTTTTTTGGACCAAATTCGGACAGATTCAGACAGGTATTCAGAGGAAAAGAACAATGTTAGACAACACCCGTTTACGCATAGCTATTCAGAAATCAGGCCGTTTAAGCGAAGATTCACGCGAATTACTCAGCCGCTGCGGCATTAAAGTCAATTTGCACACCCAGCGTCTGATTGCGCTGGCGGAAAATATGCCAATCGATATTCTGCGCGTGCGTGATGACGATATCCCGGGCCTGGTGATGGACGGTGTTGTCGACCTCGGTATTATCGGCGAAAACGTGCTGGAAGAAGAGCTGCTCAGCCGCCGCGCCCAGGGCGAAGACCCGCGCTACTTCACCCTGCGCCGTCTCGACTTCGGCGGCTGCCGCCTGTCGCTGGCGACTCCGGTGGATGAAGCCTGGAACGGCCCGGCGGCGCTGGACGGCAAACGTATCGCCACCTCTTACCCTCACCTGCTGAAGCGCTACCTCGATCAAAAAGGTATCTCCTTTAAATCCTGTCTGCTGAACGGCTCCGTGGAAGTGGCGCCGCGCGCCGGCCTCGCCGACGCCATTTGCGACCTCGTCTCCACCGGCGCCACTCTGGAAGCCAACGGCTTGCGCGAAGTGGAAGTGATCTACCGCTCCAAAGCCTGTCTGATCCAGCGCGACGGCGAAATGGCCGACGCCAAACAGCAGCTGATTGACCGCCTGCTGACCCGTATTCAGGGCGTGATTCAGGCCCGCGAGTCGAAATACATCATGATGCACGCCCCGACCGAACGCCTGGAAGAAGTGGTTGCCCTGCTGCCGGGCGCCGAGCGGCCGACTATTCTGCCGCTGGCAGGCGACAAGCAGCGCGTGGCGATGCACATGGTCAGCAGCGAAACCCTGTTCTGGGAGACCATGGAAAAACTGAAGGCGCTGGGCGCCAGCTCCATTCTGGTGCTGCCGATTGAGAAAATGATGGAGTAATCGGCCAGCCGGTCACGGGACACACAGGGGAATACAATCATGAGCTTCAACACAATCATCGACTGGAACGGCTGTAGCGCAGACCAACAACAGCAACTCTTAACGCGCCCGGCGATTTCCGCCTCCGACAGCATCAGTAAAACGGTGACGGAGATCCTGAATAACGTCAAAGCCAACGGCGACGCGGCGCTGCGCGAATACAGCGCGAAGTTTGATAAAACCACCGTCGCCGCGCTGCAGGTGAGCGAGGCGGAGATCGCCGCCGCCGGCGAGCGCCTCAGCGATGAGCTGAAGCAGGCGATGGCGGTGGCGGTGAAAAACATTGAGACCTTCCACAACGCGCAACAGCTGCAGGCGGTGGATGTCGAAACGCTGCCGGGGGTGCGCTGCCAGCAGGTCACCCGCCCTATCGCCTCCGTCGGACTGTACATTCCCGGCGGCTCAGCGCCGCTGTTCTCCACGGTGCTGATGCTGGCGACGCCGGCGCGCATCGCCGGCTGTCAGCAGGTGGTGCTCTGCTCGCCGCCGCCGATTGCCGATGAGATCCTCTATGCCGCGCAGCTGTGCGGCGTAAAAACCATCTTTAACGTCGGCGGCGCCCAGGCCATCGCCGCCCTCGCCCTCGGTACCGAGTCGGTGCCGAAGGTGGATAAAATCTTTGGCCCGGGCAACGCTTACGTCACGGAAGCCAAACGCCAGGTCAGCCAGCGTCTGGACGGCGCAGCTATCGACATGCCGGCCGGCCCGTCGGAAGTGCTGGTCATCGCCGACAGCGGCGCCAACCCGGACTTTGTCGCCTCCGACCTGCTGTCGCAGGCGGAACACGGCCCGGACTCGCAGGTGATCCTCCTGACCCCGGACGCAGACATGGGCAGCCGCGTCGCCGAAGCCGTGGAGCGCCAGCTGGCCGCCCTGCCGCGCGCCGAAACTGCCCGCGTGGCGCTCTCCGCCAGCCGGATCATCGTGGCCCGCGATCTGGCGCAGTGCGTGGCTATCTCCAACCAGTACGGCCCGGAGCACCTAATCATTCAGACCCGTCAGGCCCGCGAGCTGGTGGACAACATCACCAGCGCCGGTTCCGTTTTCCTTGGCGACTGGTCACCGGAATCCGCGGGCGACTACGCCTCGGGCACCAACCACGTCCTGCCGACCTATGGGTATACCGCCACCTGCTCAAGCCTCGGTCTGGCCGACTTCCAGAAGCGGATGACCGTGCAGGAGCTGTCGCGCGACGGCTTTGCCGCCCTCGCCTCAACGATTGAGATCCTGGCCGCCGCCGAGCGCCTTGACGCCCACAAAAACGCCGTAACGCTGCGCGTTGCCGCCCTGAAGGAGCAAGCATGAGCATTGAAGATTTAGCCCGCGCCAACGTCCGTGCGCTGACCCCGTATCAATCCGCTCGCCGGCTGGGCGGCAAAGGCGACGTCTGGCTCAACGCCAACGAATTCCCTACCGCCGTAGCCTTCCAGCTTACCGAACAGACGCTGAACCGCTATCCGGAGCCGCAGCCGAAGGCCGTGATTGAGAGCTACGCCCGCTACGCCGAGGTCAAACCGGAGCAGGTGCTGGTCAGCCGCGGCGCCGACGAAGGCATCGAGCTGCTGATCCGCGCCTTCTGTGAGCCCGGCGAAGACGCGGTGCTCTACTGCCCGCCGACCTACGGCATGTACAGCGTCAGCGCCGAGACCATCGGCGTCGAGTGCCGCACCGTGCCGACGCTGGCCGACTGGCAGCTCGACCTGCCGGGCATCGAAGCGCGGCTGGACGGCGTGAAGGTGGTCTTCGTCTGCAGCCCGAACAACCCGACCGGGCAGATTATCGACCCGCAGTCGATGCGCGACCTGCTGGAGATGACCCGCGGCAAAGCCATCGTGGTGGCCGACGAAGCCTATATTGAATTCTGCCCGCAGGCGACGCTCGCCGGCTGGCTCAGCGACTATCCGCACCTGGTGGTGCTGCGCACGCTGTCCAAAGCCTTCGCCCTCGCCGGCCTGCGCTGCGGCTTCACCCTCGCCAACGCCGAGGTGATCAACGTGCTGCTGAAAGTGATCGCCCCGTACCCGCTCTCCACGCCGGTGGCCGATATCGCCGCCCAGGCCCTGAGCCCGGAGGGGATCGCCGCGATGCGCCAGCGCGTGGCGCAGATCCTTGACGAGCGCCGCTACCTGGTGGAACAGCTGCGCGGCATCGCCTGCGTGGAGCAGGTCTTCGATTCCGAGACCAACTATGTGCTGGCGCGGATAACCGCCTCCAGCGCAGTGTTTAAATCTTTGTGGGATCAGGGCATTATCTTACGTGACCAGAATAAACAACCTTCATTAAGCGGCTGTTTGCGTATCACTATCGGTACCCGTGCCGAGAGCCAGCGCGTGATTGACGCCTTGACTGCGGAGAATGTATGACCCAGAAGTATCTCTTTATTGACCGTGACGGCACACTGATTTCCGAACCGCCGGAGGATTTCCAGGTGGACCGGTTCGACAAGCTGGCGTTTGAGCCGCAGGTGATCCCGGCGCTGCTGAAGCTGCAGCAGGAAGGCTATAAGCTGGTGATGATCACCAATCAGGATGGCCTGGGAACCGACAGTCTGCCGCAGGAAGCGTTTGATGGCCCGCACAACCTGATGATGCAGATCTTCGCCTCGCAGGGCGTTAACTTTGAAGAGGTGCTGATTTGTCCGCACTTCCCGGGCGACAACTGCGCCTGCCGCAAGCCAAAAACGCAGCTGGTGCTGCCGTGGCTGGAAGAGGGCGTGCTGGATAAAGCCCACAGCTATGTGATTGGCGACCGGGCCACCGACCTTGAGCTGGCCGATAACATGGGAATTATCGGTCTGCGTTATGACCGCGAGACGCTCGACTGGCCGACCATCTGCGAGCAGCTGACCCGCCGCGACCGCTATGCCCACGTCGAGCGCATCACCAAAGAGACCCAGGTGGATGTGAAAGTGTGGCTGGACCGCGAAGGCGGCAGCAAGATCCATACCGGCGTCGGCTTTTTTGACCATATGCTCGACCAAATCGCCACCCACGGCGGCTTCCGCATGGAGGTTAACGTCGGCGGCGATCTGTACATCGACGACCACCACACGGTGGAGGATACCGGCCTGGCCCTCGGCGAAGCCCTGAAGCTGGCCCTTGGCGACAAGCGCGGCATCAACCGCTTCGGCTTCGTGCTGCCGATGGACGAGTGTCTCGCCCGCTGCGCGCTGGATATCTCCGGCCGTCCGCACCTGGAGTATAAGGCGGACTTCACCTATCAGCGCGTCGGCGATCTGAGCACCGAGATGGTGGAACACTTCTTCCGCTCGCTCTCCTACACCATGGCGGTGACCCTGCACCTGAAAACCAAGGGCAAGAACGATCACCACCGCGTGGAGAGCCTGTTCAAAGCCTTTGGCCGTACGCTGCGCCAGGCGATCCGCGTCCAGGGCGATGCCCTGCCGTCTTCCAAAGGGGTGCTGTAATGAATGTGGTGATCCTTGATACCGGCTGCGCCAACCTCAATTCGGTGAAATCGGCGATTGGCCGCCACGGCTATGAGCCGGTGGTCAGCCGCGATCCGGAAGTGGTATTGCGTGCCGATAAACTGTTTCTTCCCGGCGTCGGCACCGCCCAGGCGGCGATGGATCAGCTGCGCGACCGGGAGCTGATCGACCTGATCAAAGCCTGTACCCAGCCGGTGCTGGGGATTTGCCTGGGCATGCAGCTGCTCGGCAAGCGCAGCGAGGAGAACAACGGCGTCGATCTGCTGGGCATTATCGAAGAAGAGGTGCCGAAGATGACCGACCACGGTCTGCCGCTGCCGCACATGGGCTGGAACCGGGTGTATGCCAAAGCAGGCGATCGTCTGTTCCGCGGCATTGAAGAAGGCGCGTATTTCTACTTCGTGCACAGCTACGCCATGCCGGTCAACCCGTACACCATCGCCCAGTGCAATTACGGCGAGGCGTTCACCGCCGCGGTGCAGAAAGATAACTTCTTTGGCGTGCAGTTTCACCCGGAGCGCTCCGGGAGCGCCGGGGCGCAGCTGCTGAAAAACTTCCTGGAGATGTGATGATTATTCCTGCTTTAGATTTAATCGACGGCACCGTCGTTCGTCTCCATCAGGGCGATTACGGCCAGCAGCGCGACTATGGCAGCGATCCGCTGCCGCGCCTGCAGGCCTATGCCGCTCAGGGGGCGGAAGTCCTGCACCTGGTCGACCTGACCGGGGCGAAGGATCCGGCGAAGCGCCAAATCCCGCTGCTGAAATCGCTGGTCGCCGGGGTTGACGTCCCGGTGCAGGTCGGCGGCGGCGTGCGGACCGAAGCGGATGTCGCGGCCCTGCTTGAGGCCGGCGTCGCCCGCGTGGTGGTCGGCTCCACCGCGGTGAAGTCCCCGGAAGAAGTGAAAGGCTGGTTTAAACGCTTTGGCCCAGAGCGGCTGGTGCTCGCCCTCGACGTGCGTATCGACGCCGACGGCAATAAGCAGGTGGCGGTCAGCGGCTGGCAGGAAAACTCCGGCGTGACGCTGGAGGAGCTGGTGGAAAGTTATCTGCCGGTCGGCCTGCAGCACGTGCTGTGCACCGATATCTCCCGCGACGGCACGCTGGCAGGCTCTAACGTCTCGCTGTACGAGGAAGTCTGCGCCCGCTACCCGCAGGTGGCGTTTCAGTCATCCGGCGGCATCGGCGATCTCAAAGATATTGCCGCGCTGCGCGGCACCGGGGTGCGCGGCGTGATTGTCGGTCGCGCGCTGCTGGAAGGTAAATTCAACGTAACGGAGGCCATTCAATGCTGGCAAAACGGATAATCCCCTGCCTCGACGTCCGCGACGGCCAGGTAGTGAAAGGCGTGCAGTTCCGTAATCACGAGATCATTGGCGACATCGTCCCGCTGGCCAAGCGCTATGCCGACGAAGGGGCCGACGAACTGGTGTTCTATGATATCACCGCCTCCAGCGACGGTCGGGTGGTCGACAAGAGCTGGGTGTCGCGGGTAGCGGAAGTGATTGATATTCCTTTCTGCGTGGCGGGCGGGATCAAGTCGCTGGAAGACGCGGCGCAGATCCTCTCCTTCGGCGCCGATAAGATCTCGATTAACTCCCCTGCTCTCGCCGACCCGACGCTGATCACCCGCCTTGCCGACCGCTTTGGCGTGCAGTGTATCGTGGTGGGGATTGATACCTGGTTTGACGCAGAGACCGGCAAGTATCACGTCAACCAGTATACCGGCGACGAGAGCCGCACCCGTGTGACGCAGTGGGAAACCCTCGACTGGGTGGAGGAAGTGCAGAAGCGCGGCGCAGGCGAGATCGTTCTCAATATGATGAACCAGGACGGGGTGCGCAACGGTTACGACCTGCAGCAGCTGGCGAAGGTTCGCGCGGTGTGCCACGTCCCGCTGATCGCCTCCGGCGGCGCGGGCACTATGGAACACTTCCTCGAAGCCTTCCGCGACGCCGACGTTGACGGCGCGCTGGCGGCCTCGGTATTCCACAAACAGATTATTAATATTGGCGAACTGAAAGCGTACCTGGCGGCACAGGGCGTGGAGATAAGGGTATGTTGACTGAACAGCTGGACTGGGAAAAAACGGACGGCATGATGCCGGCCATCGTGCAGCACGCCGTATCCGGCGAAGTGCTGATGCACGGCTACATGAACAAGGAGGCGCTGGAGAAAACCGAAGCCACCGGCAAGGTCACCTTTTACTCGCGCACCAAGCAGCGGCTGTGGACCAAGGGTGAAACCTCGGGCCATGTCCTCAATGTAGTGAGCATCACGCCGGACTGTGACAACGATACGCTGCTGGTGCTGGTAAACCCGATCGGGCCGACCTGCCACAAAGGCACCACCAGCTGCTTCGGCGAAACCGGCCACCAGTGGCTGTTCCTCTATCAGCTGGAGCAGCTGCTGGCCGAGCGTAAACACGCCGACCCGGAGAGCTCCTATACGGCGAAGCTGTACGCCAGCGGCACCAAGCGTATTGCGCAGAAAGTGGGGGAAGAAGGCGTGGAGACCGCGCTGGCCGCCACCGTGAACGACCGCTTCGAGCTGAAGAATGAGGCGTCGGACCTGATGTATCACCTGCTGGTGCTGCTGCAGGACCAGGGGCTGGATCTCGGGGAAGTGATTGATAATTTAAGAGCACGGCATAGGTAATATAAGACATGGCGGTTATAAAGCCGCCATTAATTACTCTTTCTAAATGACCCCTTCACGCAGCACTCGAAATACCTCCCAATATCCTTTACAACCTAATATTTGAGATGTGAATTGGATTCACATGATAGATGTAGTTTGTTAGAATGCTGCCGCTTTTAACATCCAATTGGAACGCTAGCGGAGTATATAATGCCAAGTTCAGGCCCATTATGGCAACTAATGAAATATGGGTTAGTTGGGATAGTCAATACACTAATTACGGCAGTTGTAATTTTCCTGCTAATGCATTTGGGTCTTGGCATTTATCTGTCCAATGCGATGGGTTATGTTGTAGGTATTGTTTTCAGCTTTATAGCAAATACAATATTTACATTTACGCAACCAATCAGTATCAATAGACTAATAAAATTTTTATGTGTTTGCTTCATTTGTTATGTGGCAAATATCATTGTCATAAAAATATTTTTCGTTTTTATGCCAGAAAAAATATATTCAGCACAAATCCTTGGGATGTTCACATACACTATCACAGGTTTTATTTTAAACAAGTTCTGGGCGATGAAATGACAACCTCAACTGATATAAAAAGCACTCCTTCTTTAGCTATTGTGGTACCTTGCTATAATGAACAAGAGGCTTTTCCTTTCTGTCTCGAAAAGCTTTCGAATGTACTAAATTCATTGATAGCCAGAAATAAAATTAATAACAATAGTTATCTTTTGTTTGTCGATGATGGTAGTCGTGACAATACTTGGGCACAAATTAAAGATGCCTCGACCGCTTATCACTATGTGCGAGGAATAAAATTATCAAGAAATAAAGGACATCAAATTGCGTTGATGGCAGGGTTACGCTCGGTCGATACAGACGTAAGCATTAGCATCGATGCGGATCTACAAGACGATGTAAATTGCATCGAAAAAATGATTGACGCTTACAGCCAGGGATATGACATAGTATACGGCGTAAGAGGTAATCGAGACAGTGACACGTTTTTTAAACGTACAACAGCTAATGCATTTTACGCAATAATGTCCCACTTGGGAGTAAATCAAACTCCAAATCATGCAGATTATCGATTATTAAGTAATCGAGCATTGGAGGCTCTTAAACAATATAAAGAGCAAAATATATATTTACGTGGATTAGTGCCTCTTGTGGGATACCCCTCGATCGAGGTGCAATATAGCCGTGAAGAAAGAATTGCCGGTGAATCAAAATATCCAATTAAAAAAATGCTTGCGCTGGCTCTCGAGGGAATTACCTCATTATCAGTTACACCGTTACGAATTATAGCTATGACAGGTTTTATAACTTGCATCATATCTACCATCGCTGCGATTTATGCTTTAATTCAAAAAACAACAGGTACTACAGTTGAGGGATGGACATCAGTCATGATCGCTATATTCTTTCTTGGCGGCGTGCAAATGCTTTCTTTAGGTATTATAGGAGAATATGTCGGGAAAATTTATATAGAGACGAAAAATAGACCTAAATATTTCATTGATGAAAGCGTAGGTAATGATAGCAATGGAAAATAATATGCAAAATCTGATCAATTCTTTAGCAGAGGGAAATAAAAAAAACGTTTACATTTTTTATTTCTTTCTGATTATGTTAACATTTTCACCGGTAATTTTCTTTTCATATGCATTTTCAGACGACTGGTCAACATTCTTTGATGCTATAACAAGAAACGGTTCTTCGTTTCAGTGGGATGTTCAATCTGGTCGTCCCGTTTATGCTGTGTTCCGTTACTATGGACAAATGTTAATTAATGATATTTCTTCATTTTCGTATTTGCGGCTTTTTAATATATTAAGTCTGGTTGTCTTAAGTGGTTTTATTTACAACTTCATAGACAGCAGAAAAATATTTGATAACCCCGTATTCAAAGTAATATTTCCGCTGTTAATTTGCTTACTCCCTGCGTTTCAAGTTTATGCTTCATGGGCAACATGTTTCCCGTTCACTATTTCAGTATTGCTGGCAGGTATTAGTTATAATAAATGTTTCCCACATTCGAAGCAGCGGTCGTCATTGCCAGAAAAATTAGCATCCATTGTTGTTTTATGGGTGGCATTTGCAATATATCAACCGACAGCAATTACATTCTTATTCTTTTTTATGCTTGATAGTTGTATAAAAAAAGAAAGTAGTTTAACTGTGAAAAAAGTTGCGACATGTTTTATCATTTTAGTTATCGGTGTTGCAGGCAGTTTTATAATGTCAAAAGTACTTCCTGTCTGGCTATATGGGGAATCATTATCGAGAGCCGAGTTAACCGCAGATATCGGTGGAAAGATGAAATGGTTCATAAATGAATCACTAATAAACGCTGTAAATAACTATAACATACAACCAGTAAAAATATATTCTTGGTTCTCCTCGCTTGCAATTTTAATCGGCTTATACACTATTTTTGTGGGAAAATCAGGCAGATGGAAAACGTTCATAGTCATAGCGATCGGGATAGGTTCCTACGCTCCAAATTTAGCGACAAAAGAGAATTGGGCAGCATTCCGCTCGTTAGTGGCCTTAGAACTTATTATATCAACTCTATTTCTTATTGGCATAAATAGCCTTGTCAGTAGAATTTTTAAGCAAGCATTTGTCTGGCCTCTTATCGCTTTAACAATTATGATAATAGCTCAGTATAATATTATAAATGGATTTATTATTCCTCAACGCTCTGAAATTCAGGCACTTGCTGCGGAAATAACTAATAAAATACCTAAGAATTACACAGGAAAATTAATGTTCGATCTCACAGATCCTGCTTACAATGCCTTTACAAAAACACAGAGATATGATGAGTTTGGGAATATTTCATTAGCAGCGCCCTGGGCGCTCAAAGGTATGGCTGAAGAGATCAGAATTATGAAAGGATTTAATTTCAAACTATCTAACAACGTTATAATTTCTGAGACCAATCGATGTATTGATGATTGTATGGTTATCAAAACGTCAGATGCAATGCGAAGGTCAACGATAAATTATTAGTAATTTCTGTGCCGCCCTCATTTTTTATGGGGGCACTATTACAGTAATCATAAAATACGCTTTTAAATACTAGTCTTTGCTTGAGAGTAGTTTAAGAAACTTTGTTTGAACAGTCTTTAGTTCTTCATTGTAATTTTCGAGAATTTTATTATCTGCTTTAATAGCTAAATTCTCCCTATTCATAGAAGCAATCATTTCGTCCTTTTGTTGAAGCTGCTGTTTTATCTCCTCAACTTCGTTTTGTAAGGTCAAAATATTTCGTTGGGCATCCTCTAATTCATTAAGAACCCGATCTTTTAAAGAAAAAAGATACTCTTCAGCAGACATATCAGCGATTCGTCGATAAGCAGAAAGAATAAACTCATCATAAAAGTCTTCATTATTGATATCAAAACTGCTGATGAATAATTTGACATCTTGAAACAGTTTATTAAAGGCTTCACCCGATAGCGTATTTAAGTGCCACTCAAGGAATACGACAATGTAATTATAAAAATCCCGTTGTCGCTTTTGCAGCATGCCATTTTTAAAGAGAAAATCCCTTAGAGCAACAAGAGCATCAAGTGCGCAATGATAGGAAACGGAGCGAGTTGAAGACAATGATGTTTTTCGATTAATCGTATGAGCAATCAATATTTCATCAAGAATAGTTACCTTTTCGGCACTAAGCATAGATGCACACACAAAAAACAGATCATTTGATGTTCTTAAATCTTGATAGCTCAACGAGTGCTGAATAATAAATTCACGTCGGAATAGTTTGTCCCATGGCCACCATATAAATGCTCTGAAAAAGTCTCGCTCAATATCTCCAGGCGAGAAAACTGCTTTTTCAGGTAATAAATCTTTTCGAATTGAATCTGGCATTGGAGCATACTGGAGAGATTGTAGATTAAATGAGCGGCTTCTGCATACAACGATATCTGCCCCTGATAGCTCCGCACAATCAGACATATGCTTCAACATGTTCGTATCGACATAATCATCATCATCAAGAAATATTATATATTCTCCCTTTGCTTCTGAAAGACCTATATTACGTGATATGCCAGCTCCAATATTTATAGCGTTATCAATAATTCGTATTCTTCCATCGCTGGATGCTATCTCCTTAAGAATATCTAATGTATTATCACTCGATTGATCATTGATTATTATAATTTCAATTTCATACAATGACTGTGAAACAATGTTTTTTAGAGTATCTGCAATATACTCTTCGGCGTTGTAAACAGGAATAACGACCGAAACAACTATATCACTTTTTTCATGAGCCATAAAAATACCATTAGTAGTAAATTGAATTACATTATATAAAGATTAGTATTATCAATGAAGGTTTTTCGCAATAATAAATGTGAAACTTACACATCATCGAACTACATCATGATATATTTGCAATGTTTTATCGATAATCATAACACTAGAAAATTTATCTTGTATACGTTTCCTCCCCTTAATACCCATTTCAACGCGTGCTTTAGGATTGCTAAGCAAAAAGGCAAGTTTATCAGCCAGCTCTTCAGGTGAATTGCTTTTAACAATAATTCCATTATCGTTATCAATAATAAGGCTATCACAACCACCAACATCATAAGCAATACAAGCGCGACCCACAGAAGATGCTTCCAGAAGAATTCGCGGAACACCTTCAGAATAAACTGACGGCAAAGCAACGATATTTGATTGCTCAATAAGATCGCAAACGTTATTCGAACGACCTAACCAGTTAATTAATCCTTGCTGATGCCAATTTTCAATGACCTGAAGGGAAATTGCATCTTTATCATTTTCGACCAGAATTCCAGCAACATTCAAAGTAAAGTGAATATTCTTACTGCGTAATATTTTCTTCGCTTCAATTAAGTCGCCCAGTCCTTTACTCCACAACATACGGCTGGCAAACAATACAACAGGGACATCGTGATCCTGTTCAAGAGAATATTTGTATATCTCTGGATTAATGCCTGCACCATCAATAACAATAGTCTGTTGTTCTTCGAGTCCAACCAACTTAGCCAGTTTTTTTCTGTCGCGGTCATGTTCAAACATAAATATACAGCGCTTATTACTGGCAATATATTTATATGCAGCAATAGTAAACTGCCGCAATAATTTTAAAGGCATGCTGTCAGAAGAAAATACTCTTCCAAGCCCAACAAAACTTACGATGACCGGCAGATTAAATTTCTTCGCGAGCACACCACCAATCAAACATGGCTTGATAGTGATGCAATGCAAGAGATCCGGTTTTATATTTTTAATAATTTTTTGCACATCATGGTAAGTACGAAAGAAAACTAATGCATTAAAAGATTGAGCATCAAGAGTAACATTATGGCAAATAAAGCCAAATGTTTTAAATTTATTTATTATGTTGTCATCAATAAAATGGCTGATGATGTGAATCTCATAACCTGCATCACGGGAGGCGATGGCACGATCGATCCAGTGTAAATCGAAGTACCAATCCGAATTTATGAAATAACACAATTTTCTCATTGCTATGCCCACTTAATGATACTTACCACTAATACCTTTTATGCCATGTGAAATTCCACGAAGAATAAATTTCATATAGGAATATTTTTGACGTTGCCATGGCAGGATTAATATATATTTTAGGATGCGTATCGCTATCGCTGAATTGCTATACACGGCATTTTTCTGGAATATTTTCTTCGACAGGATCAAATTACGGCATAGATAGTAAACCTTCCATTCAGGGGCAATAAGTTTGCCCTGAATACTCACATCATGATAAAAAAGCAACTCCGGGCTATACATAATTTGCTCACCAGCTAATGATAGCTGATAGCCAAAGTAAAGATCATCAAAGTAGATAAAGAGCTGTTCATGGATGTGGTCAAGACTGGTCGCGAGCAGATCACGATGTATGACCATCCCAACGAATGAAACCGTTTGTACGAACATAGAACGATTAGCTGCCGGGATAAACTCTGCAGGGTAGCGTAAATAGCGTACAGTGTCGCCAAGTGAAGTTGGCACACGCGAGAACGGCATATTCATCGGACACGGTTTTCCTTGCGGATCTTTCACCAGTCCACTAAATACCCGACATCCCCGCTTATCCAGCTGTGAAAAGGACTTCAACGTGTCTGGATAGGGGTAAGCATCGTCATCGTAGAAAAATACCCAATCACTTGCCAGCTGTTCACAGATATACTGACTACCGGTTTTAAAGCCCCCCGCCCCACCGGTATTCTCGGTGAGGGTTAATACAATGACTCGTGTATCAACAATTGACGAAAGCCAGGCTTGGGTCCCATCCGTGGACCCGTTATTGACAATAACAATATTAGTGAATTCAAGTTTAAGGGTCTCTTCAACCGTTTTTTTCAGTTTGCCGAGACGATTGAATGTCACTATCAATGCCGTATATTTCATCGTACAGAAACCGTAAACACAGGCATTGGCTGATTTTCAGTGAGTGAATTTAAATAGACTTCTGCCGTTTTCAATGCTTCGGCGATGGTCACATCCATGTCGAGGTAACGGTAGGTTCCAAGACGACCGACAAAAGTGATGTTGGTTTCATTCTCGGCCAGTGACAAATATTTTTCAAGAAGGGCCATCTCTCCCATCTGGCGAATAGGATAGTAAGGAATATCATTTTCTTCGCAAGCACGGCTATACTCTTTATAACAAACAGAGCCGTCGTGTTGTTCCCAGGGAGAAAAATATTTATGTTCAGTGATGCGAGTATAGGGGACATCAACAGAACAATAGTTCATCACTGCGCAGCCCTGGTAATCACCCTGATAGGTAAACTTTTTAAAATCTAATGTTCGATAGCCCAGACGGCCATATTGGTAGCCATAAAACGCATCTAATGGACCGCTATAGAATACGTGATCGTAATGAGTTCGCTCTTCAACGATAAATTCCCGCTGTAAGTCAACCTTGATATTTTCATGATTGAGAATGGACTTAATCATCTGCGTATAACCACATTTCGGCATGCCCTGAAATTTGTGGTTAAAATAATTATCATCATAGTTAAAACGAACAGGAAGACGTTTAAGAATAGATGCGGGCAGTTCCGAGGGTTGCATCCCCCACTGTTTAATCGTATATCCTTTAAAAAAGGCCTCATATAACTCTTTACCAATAAAGCGTAACGCTTGCTCTTCAAAAGTTTGTGGATCAGCAATAGTGCTGTCCCCTTTCTCAGCAATGAGCGCTCTGGCCTCATCAGGCGAACAAGTTTTTGAGAAAAACTGATTGATAGTATGCAAATTAATAGGCAGGGAAAATACCTGACCATTAACTGTCGCTTTAACCCGGTTCACATAGGGCATCATCTCTGCATGCTTGTTGACATAGTTCCACACTGTTTCATTGTCAGTATGGAAAATATGGGGTCCATAAACATGTACCATCACATTCGTTTCAGCGTCCCGTGCATCATAGGAATTCCCCCCAATATGATCACGCTGATCGATAATATGGACTTGATGTCCCTTCTCAGCAAGTTGGCGACCGATAACTGCACCAGAGAAACCAGCGCCTACGATCAATATTTTTTTTCTTTTCATCTGTTGTCTCTTTTATTATCCAAGAATAGCACGGCGTACTTTGTAATAATATTTAGTCATCATGTTTCTTCTTGGCGTGCCTATTGGTGCATATTTATTAACATAAGGCATCAGTACGTTCTTGATTTTGGTCTGGAACAAGATTTGTTGTTGCGGCTCGCTATGGGTTAAACCAATCGAAGCCGCTAACGACATCTGACGTTTATAGATTTCCATCTCCCATGGAGTGTTAGCGATGTTTTCAATAAAGTCGTCATAAAAATCGACTTTTTCGGTATTCCATGGTTTGTTCTCACCCGCATAATGAATCATTTTAGGTTTCTTGCGAGCTGCTAAAAATTTCATATACGTTGCAAACTTAAGATTAGGGAAGAAATCATCCGTGTTGCCATTACCATGATAAACGTTCCACTCTAATGGCAGAAATGTGACTCGAGAGTAGAATACTTTATTCATGATATCCTGGTCGAGGAACCAGTATTTTTTTGCCTTTAATACCCGCATCAATTCAGCAAAAGTATTTTCTTCGACCATTTGTTTGACATTAAAAACAATAATCCCTGCCTGAAAATATTCATCAGGGTTATTCATGTTTAAGGTTTTCTGTAAATATTCGCCTGCCGGCATAACGCCATCATCTGATGCCGACATTGCAGAAAATTTTACAAAACCTTCCATGACGATATCCTTAACCGCTGCAACTAAATTGTTGCCCAGAGGGACATCAAGCAGTTCACCCAGGTCAGCCTTTACAACGGTATCCGAATCAATAAATACGACTTTATCGTATCGTCTGAACAGTTGAGGAATAAAAAGACGGGCATACGTTGATGCGCTAAAATGCGCTCGGGTATGCACACCGTTTATTTCAGTGAAAGCATTAACGTCAAAAAAACGAAGAGAAATATTCGGATGAGCCGAGGTTAGATTTACTAACCGCGTTTTATTCAAATAGCTTACTTTGTTTTCGAGTACGACGATATCATAATTTTTATTTTTATCCGCATGCCGGACAATGGAATTAATTAATGCACCACCGCTGACTGCGTAATTATCATCGAAACTGATAACCACTGGAACCGCAGAATCAAAAACTGGATTCAGTGCACCATTGAATGTTTCATTGCTGACAAAAGTACGCTGTAATTCTTTTACCTTAAGCTCACCATCTTGTTGTAACTTAATAATGTAAATATTAAACAGCCGTTCTGCTATATGCCCAATAACGCGTTTTTCCTGAGCATTATAATTGTTCATCGAGATGGCATTTTCGAGATTATCCAGAATGGAAAAGAGCCACTCAGAATAGTCAACAAAAATATCTTTGCGCATGACAAACATATTTGTGTAATAGCCATCACTGGCATCATTAAACGTTTTTATTGCCGCGCTATACTCTGGATATAGTTTTTCAACGATGGCAATGGCAGCCTGATAATCACGAATGTGTAAGTATTCACCTCGTTCATAGTGATCGTAATTATTTTTACTTCCCGCCGCAGTGACAGACCATTTTTTGGGCAGCAAGATGTCAATACCTTCGACACACCGTTGAATTGTTTCTTCGTTTAATCCAAAGATCTTCTCATATTCTTCATCAATGCATGGATGGTTCACGACCCCCCAGGTATCCTCAGAAAAAGTTTGTTTTTCGGAAAAATTAAGATGACGGCGATAGTGCATGAAACCGACATAGTCTGCCAGCTCTTCGTTTTTCCAAACCCAATAATGCGCAGTTAGTTCGCAATAAAACGGATTCTTAAAGGAAATATTATCGCCAGTGTCATCTCCTGGACAACCAATTTCATTACAAGAATTAGCTTTGCCGACATGCAGAGGTTTGATAATTGCAGCATTAAGAAAAGCACTAGGCTTATGGTGGCTGGTATAGATTTTAACGCTATTGTTCATTATATTACCCACTGATTAAGCCATTGCTTGCTTGTACAGTTCAATGATTCGCTCTGCAGACCCCACTTCTCTGAGCCTATGATTTTCGATCCAGATGACTCTGTCGCAGATTTTTTCAACGTCACTCATATTGTGGCTAACAAACAATATTGTCACGCCTCTTTTCTTAAAATCTCTGATGGTCTGAATACATTTTGCCTGAAAAGCGATATCACCTACCGCCAGAACTTCATCAATAATTAAAATATCCGGTTCAACCTGACTGATGACCGAAAAACCTAACTTAGCTAGCATTCCGCTTGAGTACACTCTGATTGGCTCGTCTATGAATTCTCCCAGTTCCGAAAATTCAATAATACGTTCCATACGTTGCTGGACCTCTTTACGCCGAAGGCCCAGCAGAGTAGCATTCAGGTAAATATTCTCACGCCCGGTAAGTTCCGGATGAAAGCCTCCGCCGAGTTCAAGCATCGATGCCACCCGTCCTTCAGTGGTGACGGTTCCCTTAGTTGGCTTAATCACGCCGGCAACCAGGCCAAGAGAGGTACTCTTTCCTGCCCCATTACGTCCAATCAGAGCAACAGCCTCACCTTTGCCAACTGTAAAGGATACGTCTTCGATAGCTAAATATTTCCGCCCCTTCAGCAATTGAAAAGCGCGTTTCGGATGGAAAATTAAATCTTTGATTCCTGAGCCAATATGATGGTACAGAGGATACTCTTTTGTAACATGACTGAAGTTAATAACTGGGTGCATTACAAGATCTCTGCAAATCGATATTTTAATTTATTGAAAATAGACAAACCGACAACCGTCAAAATGATTCCCGTAAAATAGAGTATAGAAATATACTCATAATTAAGAGTCCCATTCATGAATAAATCACGCCAACTAAGAATCATACTCGCTAGCGGATTGTAGGTAATTATCCAGCTAAATTTTTCCGGAATCATATCAGACGCATATAAAATCGGCGTACAATAAAACATCAGCATAATCCCCAGACTGACAAAGCGCTCCAGGTCACGGAAAAACAGGTTCAGCGTTGAAAAGATGATTGAAACACCAAAGGTGAAAATCACCTGGCCAATAGCAATGAGAGGTATACCCCAAACCCAGGACAAGGACGGCGTCATGCCATAAACAAAAAGAAAGACAACAATAACCGGGATGGTACAAAGAAAATGCAACCCTTCCATCATTACATTACTTAGCGGAATCACGGACCGGGGAAAAACTGTCTTCTTGATAATTTGAGCGTTAGCGATGAATGAAAATAATGAGTTAGTGGCCGAACTGGCAAACCATTGCCACGGAAACAAGCCGGTAATGAGGAAAACGGTATAATTTGGAATTTGTACTCTCATTACCAGCTTAAATATAAAATAATAAATCATGGCAAAAAGCAATGGATTTGCTACTGACCATAAATAGCCTAGCATGCTGCTCTTATAGCGCACTTTTAGATCTTTATTTGTTATCACAACAAGTAAATCAAATAAATACCCTAAATTGTACTTCATCTTTATACTCATAAATTATTCTGCAAATATCCACTGAATGAGTTAGTCATACCAGGTCTACCTCGCCGATCCTGTCAGGCTCAACAATCGAGAAACTGACTGCTTTGTGCTGCGGGCAAAGTTTATCAGGTCAGCTGCCATTCATCGACTGCAACCAATGATTTGAACGGAAGCGCAAGCGACACCCCAGCCATAAAACGATAAAAACCCTTTTAATTCAATAAATTAAAAAATCACCTTATGTTTTCTTCCACGCTACCGCCATTGGCTATCGCAACCAAAATGCGTGATCCACCGAGTTTTTAGCACTCACATCCGTTCAAACCGCACTGCAGATGGCATTACTGTTCAGTACAGCCATGCATCTCGTTACCTTAGCTACAAAAAGGCTTTACTCTGGCGTTTCCCTTCTCCGTTAGCTATCAGGACTTTCTCATTTCCGCAAGCAGCATGCCTGGCGTAGCACTCCCCTCACCTGCTCATCACGCCCTTACATTCAAAAGAACCATCTAAGGACAGCATGAAATTCTGAAATAATTTCTTGCATATTAATAACAACTTTTGGTGATGATTTATCAAGCAATACCTAAGTCTGCCAAATAGAACGGCAGCGTATTATAACTCTGCAAGTAAGGAATTAAAGTAAAAATCCGGTGCATGGCTTTCTCAATGTAAAAATGGACACACTTTAGACGATATGATGGCATTATCGCTAAATGAGCTCTCGGGAAACAAACACACCGGGCAAACCAAAGTAACAATCTTTACTCTACGAGGCCAGACCGCGTCTAAAACCTAGCAATACTCGATAAAACCGAAACAAACAGATAACCCATTGTTTATATTGGCTTTTATAGTGCTTTTCATCTTCTGAATGGCTTAATACCTTTCGCGAATGATAATTAATTACATGGAATTTACTCTCAGACGCCGCTGTTTACAGTTACTTGCATATCTTGTCATGGCAAAGCAAGTGATCCCAACCGCAAGCCAGTGTAAAATCGGCACTTATGTAGAACGGGATATCCACACCCCGGAGGAAAAATATGAAGTTTTTGATCACTGGTGCCGCAGGTTTTATCGGCTTCCATATCGCGCAGCGCCTGCTGAATGAAGGGCATGATGTTGTCGGAATCGACAACATGAACGACTATTATGACGTCAGCCTGAAGCAGGCCCGTCTGGATCGCCTGGCATCTCCGGCATTCCATTTCCAGCAGCTGGATCTGGCCGACCGTGAAGGTATGGCAAAGCTGTTCGCCACAGAGCAATTTGATCGTGTGATCCACCTGGCCGCCCAGGCCGGCGTGCGCTACTCGCTGGAAAACCCGTATGCCTACGCAGACGCTAACCTGATGGGGTACCTGAACATTCTGGAAGGCTGCCGTCATACCAAGGTGAAACACCTGGTGTACGCCTCCTCCAGCTCGGTTTACGGCCTTAACCGTAAAATGCCGTTCTCCACCGAAGATTCCGTCGATCATCCGGTCTCCCTGTATGCCGCCACCAAGAAAGCCAATGAGCTGATGGCGCATACCTATTCCCATCTGTACGGCATCCCGACCACCGGGCTGCGCTTCTTTACGGTTTATGGTCCGTGGGGTCGCCCGGATATGGCGCTGTTCAAGTTCACGAAAGCGATGCTGGAAGGAAAAAGTATCGACGTTTACAACTACGGCAAAATGAAGCGCGACTTCACCTATATCGACGACATCGTCGAGGCGGTGGTTCGGGTGCAGGATGTGATCCCGCAGGCCAATGCCAACTGGACCGTTGAGAGCGGTTCCCCGGCCACCAGTTCCGCGCCGTATCGGGTATATAACATTGGCAACAGCTCACCAGTGGAACTGATGGACTACATCACCGCCCTGGAAGAAGCGCTGGGGATGGAAGCGCAGAAGAATATGATGCCGGTCCAGCCGGGAGATGTGCTGGACACCAGCGCAGACACCCAACCGCTGTATGACCTGGTGGGCTTTAGGCCGCAAACGTCAGTGAAGGAAGGCGTGAAGAACTTCGTGGAGTGGTACAAGGATTACTATCAGATCTAGTCCCCCTGCCCTGCCGCAATCGTCAGATTGCGGCACCTCTTCTATGGAACCTCCGTTATCCGGGCTATATGTCGACTGAATGCACATTCATTGTTTTATATATAATATTTTGTGCTATAGACGGTATTTTTGCCTTTTTACTCGCACGCCTGAAACCAGTTTCATCCAGCCTTTTTCAGAAAAGCAAATATCCGCACGCCAGGCACTCAAACTTTCCTGATATCCAAACCAATTTGGTTAGCGAAAACAGCATTATATGCTGATAGATAAAAAACATTACTCTCTGTAGGAATTTTCCTAAATCCAGGATATGTTAGAGCAAGCCATGCAACAGCACAAAACTGATGTATTGCTTATCAAACTAATAATTCAATCAACATACGCCCTGTGGTAGATATTATGGAAAACCTATTTTTCTTAGTGGTCGCTGCCATACTACTTGCTGTTTCCGTTTATTTCTTAATTTCTTATTTAAAAGACAGAAAGAAAACGAAACTGACGTTTAATAAACGCAAGTGGTAAGGCCCGCTTCATATTGCAATTAGATTAAGATAATATTAAGAGATAAAAAAATGATATGACAGAATGACTATTCATTCTGCGTTTTGGCATGGCCTTAAGGCAAGAAAAAATAACGCTACTCGCGCCCTATCCCTCGTTTTTTCATAGGACATAAATAACAAAAGCCTGCGTTGCAGGCTTTGTTTTACCTCCCGGCGCTTATCTCCGGCATCTACATCACAGTGACGGTAGCTCTTCACAAGGTAAGTTTAACTTATCGGACCTGTTTTCAACCCGCAACGGCTTTTGAGCAGGATCGTAATGTCCATCACAATTTATTGAGCTTAATCTGAATGTTCGAGAAATACGCGTAGTGAGGGATATAGCGGGGAGATAAAGAAGAACACTGGCGGCAGGGAACCGCCAGTGTCAGACAGGCAGAATTAATCGTTACCAAACAGATCGCGGGTGTAGACCTTGTCCGCCACATCCGCCAACTCTTCCGCCATACGGTTAGAAATGATCACATCAGCTTCTTGCTTGAAGGCATTCAGGTCGCGCACGACACGGGAGTTGAAGAACTCATCTTCCTGCATCACCGGTTCATAGATAATAACCGGAATACCTTTCGCCTTGATGCGCTTCATAATGCCCTGAATAGAAGAGGCACGGAAGTTGTCCGAACCACTCTTCATGATCAGGCGATACACACCCACTACTTTCGGCTTACGAGCGAGAATAGAATCCGCGATAAAGTCTTTACGGGTACGGTTGGCATCGACGATAGCCGCGATGATATTGTTCGGGACCGATTCGTAGTTCGCCAGCAGCTGCTTGGTATCTTTTGGCAGGCAGTAGCCGCCGTAGCCAAAGGACGGGTTGTTATAATGGTTGCCGATACGCGGATCCAGGCATACCCCTTCGATAATCTGCTTGCTGTTCAGCCCCTGGCTTTCAGCATAGCTGTCGAGCTCGTTGAAATAGGCAACGCGCAGCGCCAGATAGGTGTTAGCGAACAGTTTGATCGCTTCCGCTTCGGTAGAGTCGGTAAACAGGGTCGGGATATCCTGCTTGATCGCGCCTTCTTTCAGCAGATCAGCGAAACGTTCGGCACGCGCGGAGCGCTCACCGATGACAATACGCGACGGATGTAGGTTGTCGTACAGCGCACGTCCTTCACGCAGGAACTCAGGAGAGAAAATAACATTATCAATCCCTAAACGTTCTTTGATGTCGCGGGTGAACCCCACCGGGATGGTCGATTTAATGATCATTACCGCGTTCGGGTTGATCTCTGTGACATCGCGAATAACCGCTTCCACCGTAGAGGTGTTGAAGTAGTTAGTTTTGGGATCGTAATCGGTCGGCGTCGCAATGATCACGTAGTCGGCATTGCGGTACGCGTCGTGCTTATCCGTGGTGGCACGGAAATTTAACGGTTTTTCTGCCAGATATTCCTGAATCTCTTTATCGACAATCGGAGAGATCTTCTGGTTAAGCATATCCACTTTGGCCTGTACGATATCCAGGGCCACCACTTCGTGGTTTTGCGCGATCAGGACACCGTTCGATAAACCAACATAACCTGTACCGGAAATAGTAATTTTCATGAGATTACACTTTAATCAGTTAACTGGATAATGGCGGATAGCCACGAAATTAAATAATTCTGTGGGCGGTTTTACGCTTTGACCAGTGGGATGTCAAGAATAAGCCATAAGGTCAAAAATACGATTAAAATCTGACCCTATGGCTTCCATTATGGATAATGCATTACTTGAGAAGAGCTAAAATCTCTTCGGTTTTTGCATTCATTAACGCAGTATCCGCTCTGGACTCAACGTTCAGACGCACCACCGGCTCGGTATTGGACGTGCGCAGGTTAAAGCGCCACTCAGGGTATTCAATACTGATACCGTCCGTTGTGTCGATGTGTGCGGCCGCCGGCTCATACTGCGCCCGGATGCGCGCTATCGCCTCCGCTGCATTTCCCAGCTTGCGGTTGATCTCCCCCGACGCCGGGAACGCCGCCTGGCGGTCCGCCACCAGCGATTTCAGCGAGCTGTTCTTCAGGCACAGCAGCTCCGCCACCAGCAGCCACGGTATCATCCCGCTGTCGCAGTAGGCGAAGTCGCGGAAGTAATGGTGCGCGCTCATCTCCCCGCCGTAGATGGCGTCTTCCTGGCGCATCCGCTCCTTGATGAACGCATGCCCGGTCTTCGACATCACCGGCTGGCCGCCGCTGCGGGTCACGATGTCCACCGTGTTCCATGTCAGACGCGGGTCGTGAATGATTTTCGCCCCCGGCTGCTTCTGCAGGAACGCCTCCGCCAGCAGGCCGACAATGTAGTACCCCTCGATAAACGACGCCTCGTCATCGAACAGGAAGCAGCGGTCGAAGTCGCCGTCAAAGGCGATCCCCATGTCCGCCTGATGCGCACGCACCGCGTCGGCGGTGTCCTGGCGGCACTCCGGCAGCAGCGGGTTCGGGATACCGTTCGGGAAATGGCCGTCCGGCTGGTGATGCACCTTGATAAAGGTCACCGGCGCCCCGGCCGCCGCGAAGCGTTTCTCCACCTCATCAATTACGTGCCCCGCCGCCCCGTTGCCGGAGTTCACCACCAGCTTCAGCGGACGGGTGAAGTTCGCCAGGTCCACGTAGCCCATCAGGTGGTCGAGGTACTCCTTCAGCACCGAAATCTGGCGCAGGGTCCCGCGACGCGCCGGGTCCACCGGCGGGAACAGGTTCTCCTCCGCCAGGCGCTGGATATCCCGCAGGCCGGTGTCGCCGCTGATGGGCTTCGCGTTCTCGCGCACCAGCTTCATGCCGTTGTAGTTCATCGGGTTGTGGCTGGCCGTCACCTCGATACCGCCATCCACCCCGAGGTGGAAAGTGGCGAAGTAAATCTCTTCCGTGCCGCTCAGGCCGATATCCAGCACGTCGGTACCGGCGTCCATCAGCCCGCGGGCCAGCGCCAGCTTCAGCGACTCGCTGGTGAGGCGCACATCGCCCCCCACCACTATCTTCCCGGGTTTCAGAAATTCGCCGTAGGCGCGGCCGATACGGTAGGCGATGTCCTCGTTCAGCTCCTCGCCCAGTTCACCACGGATGTCATAAGCCTTAAAGCATGTTAACTGTGTCATTCTGCGTTTTGTCCCGAAAAAATTAGCAACGACCATACTGGTCTTTAATACGAATAATGTCGTCCTCGCCGAGGTACGACCCCGACTGGATCTCCAGCACTTCCAGCGGAATGCGGCCCGGGTTTTCCAGGCTGTGCTCGGCGCCAATCGGAATAAAGGTGGACTGGTTCTCGGTCAGCAGGAACTGCTTGCCGTTGACCGTCACCTGGCCGGTGCCGGCGAGAATGACCCAGTGCTCGGCGCGGTGGTGGTGCATCTGCATCGAGAAGGCGCCGCCCGGTTTCACGGTGATGCGGTTGACGTTGAAGCGCGGGGTCTGGACCACCACGTCGCAGCGGCCCCAGGGACGGTAAATCTCGCGGTGGCGCTTGTACTCGCTGCGCTGGTTCTGCTTGAGGAACTCGACCGCCTTCTTCACGTCCTGGGAACGCTCGCGGTTCATCACCAGCACGGCGTCCTTGGTGCTGACAATCACCAGGTTCTCCACGCCGATGGCCGCCACCAGCTTCTCGTCGCTGTTGATGTAGCAGTTTTCGCTGTTGTGCACCCACGCGTCGCCGCTGAGGACGTTACCCTGCCCGTCTTTCGGGCTGACCTCCCACAGGGCGGACCAGGAGCCGACGTCGCTCCAGTCGGCATCGAGACCGACCACCACCGCGTCGGCGGTTTTCTCCATCACCGCGTAGTCCACAGACTCGTCCGGACACTCGCAGAAAATGTCATGCGGAATGCTGATGAAGTCGCTGCCGTTGTCGGCGGCATTCACCGCGACCTGGCAGGCTTCGAGGATATCCGGGCGGAATTTGGCCAGCTCGGAGAGGTATTTTTTGGCGCGGAACATAAACATGCCGCTGTTCCAGTAGTACTCCCCGGAGGCGAGGTAGGCCTCGGCGCGCTCGCGGTTCGGCTTCTCCACGAAGCGGGCCACCTGGTACGGGGTGTGGGCGCTGTCGGTGAGGGCCACGCCGCGCTGGATGTAACCGTAGCCGGTTTCCGGGGCGTTCGGCACGATACCGAAGGTGACCAGATGGCCTTCATCGGCATACTGCTCGGCGACGCGGATGGCGTCGTGGAAGACCGGCTGGTTATTGATGATATGGTCGGCGGCGAGGACCAGCATCAGCGGGTCGTCGCCGTGACGGGTGGCCTGAAGAGCCGCCAGGGCGATGGCCGGGGCGGTGTTGCGCCCGACCGGCTCAAGAATAATGTTGTTGGACAGCTTATTGAGCTGGCGCAGCTGTTCGGCCACCAGGAAGCGGTGCTCTTCGTTACAGATGACCATCGGTTCATGGATTTCAAGGCCCGAGAGGCGGGTGATGGTTTCCTGCAGCATGGAGTTCTGCCCGTACAGCCGGAGGAACTGTTTCGGGTAAAGCTCGCGAGACATCGGCCAGAGACGACTGCCGGTACCACCAGCCATGATCACAGGAAGCAACATATTAATATCCTTTAATTAAAACCCTGTTATTAAACACCCAGATATATTCTGAGGCCAGAAGCAGCTTATTATAGGTGTACAAAAGTATAAATATGGCAAATTCTTAAAAGATAAGCATTTGGTTTATTAGAGCTGGATAAATAACGCAGGCGTGCAAATAAGATGACTTTGATCAGATTATTGTAGAATAACTAACAATAGATAACAGTCAGGCCAAATGGCCTGACTGTGGCATATAAAGATTATTCCAACCACTCGGTATGGAATACACCTTCTTTATCAGTACGCTTATAGGTGTGCGCACCAAAGTAATCACGCTGAGCCTGAATCAGGTTAGCGGGCAGAACTGCGGAACGGTAGCTGTCGTAGTAGGCAATTGCAGCAGAGAAAGTCGGTACCGGAATACCATTCTGTACGGCATACGCCACTACATCACGCAGCGCCTGCTGATAGTCATCAGCAATCTGTTTGAAGTACGGTGCCAGCAGGAGGTTAGCAATGCCAGCGTTTTGCGCATAAGCATCGGTGATCTTCTGCAGGAACTGCGCACGAATGATGCAGCCAGCGCGGAAAATCTTAGCGATCTCGCCGTAGTTAAGATCCCAGTTGTATTCATCAGAAGCAGCACGCAGCTGGGAGAAGCCCTGAGCATAGGAGACGATTTTACCGAGGTACAACGCGCGACGCACTTTTTCGATAAATTCAGCTTTATCACCGGCCGGCTGGGCCTGCGGACCACTCAGCACTTTCGACGCGGCTACACGCTGGTCTTTAAGCGAAGAAATATAGCGAGCAAATACGGACTCGGTTATCAGAGACAGAGGTTCGCCGAGATCCAGTGAGCTCTGGCTGGTCCACTTACCGGTACCTTTGTTTGCTGCTTCATCAAGAATGACATCAACGAGGTACTTACCTTCTTCATCCTTCTTGGTGAAGATATCTTTGGTAATGTCGATCAGGTAGCTGCTTAGCTCACCTTCGTTCCATTCGGTGAAGGTTTGCGCCAGCTCTTCGTTGGAAAGTGCCAGACCGCCTTTCAAAAGCGCATAAGCTTCAGCAATCAGCTGCATGTCACCATACTCGATGCCGTTATGAACCATCTTCACATAATGGCCAGCACCGTCAGCACCGATATAGGTGACACATGGCTCACCGTCTTCAGCAACCGCAGCAATCTGCTTCAGAATCGGAGCAACTAACTCATAGGCTTCTTTCTGCCCACCAGGCATGATGGAAGGCCCTTTCAGAGCCCCTTCTTCACCACCGGAAACACCGGTACCGATAAAGTTAAAACCTTCGGCAGATAGCTCACGGTTACGACGGATGGTGTCCTGGAAGAAGGTGTTGCCGCCATCAATGATGATGTCGCCTTTATCGAGGTAAGGCTTCAGGGAATCGATGGCGCTGTCGGTGCCAGCCCCGGCCTTCACCATCAACAGGATACGGCGTGGAGTTTCGAGGGATTCAACAAACTCTTGTACTGTATAGTAAGGAACCAGCTTCTTGCCTGGATTTTCGGCAATAACTTCTTCGGTCTTTTCACGGGAGCGGTTGAAAACGGAGACGGTATAACCGCGGCTTTCGATGTTCAGCGCAAGGTTACGCCCCATCACAGCCATACCGACAACCCCGATCTGTTGCTTGGACATTACATACTCCTGTCTGGTGTGGTCACTGCGACACGTTCGCAGCTTAAATGTGATGATAATGTTAGCCCAAAGTACATAGAGCTCATAGTGAAAATTTGTTAACTAGCACAACATATAAATTTTGGACTATAAATGCACAATGCTTATCTTAAGCAGCATCTTATCAATAAGCAGATTTGTTAATAAATCCTTTAAAAACAGTAAGGAATATTATTTTTAGATCTAACCAAATGCTCCAACCTCTGATATATAACAAATCATATTCGATTCTTTTTTCCATTTTTTCTAAAGTATCAGTTTCACCACGCCAACCATTAATTTGTGCTAAGCCTGTGATACCTGGCTTAACTTTATGACGAAGCATATACCCTTGAATTAAGGACCGATATTGCTCGTTATGAGAAACTGCATGTGGTCGAGGTCCTACAACGGACATCTGACCAAAAAGTACATTAAAGAACTGCGGAAGTTCGTCTAAGGAAGTGCTGCGTAAAAACTTGCCGACTTTAGTCACACGAATATCATTTTTTGTAGCCTGAATAACTTTATCGTCGTTTTCCATCACAGTCATCGAGCGAAACTTCCAGACTTTTATAGGTTTCCCGTCCATTCCATAACGTACCTGGCGGAAAATAACCGGCCCTTTCGACGTGGTTTTTACAGCAGTAGCTATAACCAGAAGAATTGGTGATATCAGAATAAGAATCAAAGATGATACGATTATATCTTCAAGACGCTTAAAGACCATATTAATGCCATTCAGCGGTGAATCAAATAATGGAACAACCGGCACGCCATTTATTTCCTCTGTACGAGACTGGAGGATGTTAAAAGTGAAAATATCAGGAATTAGCAATACAGAACAAGTTGTATCCGTTAATTGCCTAACCACATCCTTTATTTTAGACTCATCGCGCATGCTCATCGCAATATAAATACGATCGATTTTTCCCTCACGGGCTTCCTGAATAAGCTTATCTATATTTCCAGCATAAGGTACATTGTCATATTCGGCACTATCCAATTTTATATTATCGTAAATACCTTTAACAACGAAGCCTAGCCAAGGCTGCTCAATAAAGCTTTTTAGCAAATTAATTCCTGCAGGTAATGAGCCGACAACAGCCACTCTTCGGGTGTTATAGCCAAATTTCCTAAGCAACCCTGAGATCAATCTGATAACTGAGCGACATACAAAAAAACCAACATCAACTAGCAAGTACCACTGAATGAAAAATAAAAAACGAGTATCGATCGATGAGTCTAAAGATAAAAGTCCTAAAGCAATTAATAAGCTAAGCGTCCAGTTTTTAAAGATTAAAATATACTCTGTCGAAAACGCAACACCACGCCAGGAACGATAAAAATCAGTTATACCACCTATCATCTGGAAAATGACCAACGATAGTAAAGACATGAGGGCATGTTGGTATTCGAATGGGACTGAATTAATAAGACATACCAAATATAATCCCAAAAAGATTATGACCACATCGGAAAAGCGTTGAGCCATTGAAATCAAAGAAGCATTCGCATTCGAGCGAGTCCGATGATACAAGGTTGCCATGAAGATTTCCTTAAAATATTTAACCTTATGAAATAATAATTTGCAATAGAAATCCTGAAGTTTACAAGATTAAAGGTTAATACCTTGATTAATCTCGAACTCTTACACCATAATAAAGATTATAAAATGGTCTTAAATAAAAAAATAGATCTGTGATATTAACTGCAATAAATAACACCAATTTTCTCAATGTTACTTCGTTAAATAATAGAACATGCAAAATAATAATTTATGATATAAAAATGAGGAATCCTTTCCACCAGAAGTAACTTAAATACTACACTCCTTGTTATTGCTAAATATTATCTTTTTATATCCACTATGAATTTTGAAAGGACATTATTCATATCAAGTGAGGCATTTGCATATTTGATCGCTACATCGTTGTGACGTGGCATTAGCAAACATTTTTCAATACCAGAAATGAGAGCATCAACAGATTCAGGCTCAACACATTGTGCGATACCAGGATTATTTTTGCATAACTGACCAAGCTCAGTACTTTCCTCTGCAGTTATAACAGAATTGCCACCAATAGCGAGGATATTCGTAAGCTTAGAAGGCAGAACCGCATCAGCAGCGCCTTTCTTTTGAACGACGAGATGACAATCGGCAATATTTAATAGTGCTGGTAATAGCTCATAAGGTTGTAAAGGTTTAAAAAGAACATTTTTCAAATCCAGTTCAGCGCTCATTCTTTCTAATTTTTCCTTCCCCCCCCCCTGGCCAACAAATAAGAAAACATAGTTATTCGCTGTCATTTTTTGTGCAGCACTGATAACGATTTCAAGCCCCTGCTTTTCACCTATATTGCCTGAGTAAAGAATAACTTTTTGTTCCTCAGCTATTCCAAATTCTTCTTTCAGCTTGACTGACTGCTCACTTTTGACATTTTTGAATCTTTCTAGTTCTGACCAGTTAGGGAAAAATATCAGATTACTTTGTGGCACACCTTTATCAGAAGCATTCAACAACATTGTTTTAGAAATAGAGGACACTTTATCTGCAGACGTTAGACACCATTTTTCAAACTTTTTGGCAAATGTAGCAAACACACCTTTTTTAGCCATACCCAAGCCGAGCATAGCGTCGACCTCGAAATCCTGTATGTGAATGATTACCTTGGCACGAGTTAGTTTTCTTAATAGCAGAGCCCCTGGCACATAAAATAACGTGGGTACAACGCAAATAATATAATCAGGTTTCCAACGCGCCTGCATTACAAGAGGAAAAAATGAACTGAATGCAAAACTGGACAAATGTAATAAACGCTTTATTGTTGAGGGTTTATTAGGTACATAAAGAGGACATCTGTATACTATTTGTGGATGTTTTTCTTTCGTGTATTTCCATCCAGAATAATCACTTGCAACCTTCCATGCAGGATAATATGGCGGAGCAGTAATGACTCTAACATCAAGACCATTATCAACAAACCACTTCACCATTTCACCACTATACTTGCCAATACCAGTTAATTCAGGACGATAATTGATGCCATATACAAGTAATTTCATACTTAAAAGTCCTAAGCAACATCCATAAAATAAGCTTTAGTATTAAAATGTACTAAATCATTATTTAGTATTTCATCCACCCTCATCCAGTGATATTCATTATGTTGCTCATGTGGAAATACAAGACCGCTGGAGATAATAGATATTTCATACGCCAATACTATATAGTGTGTACTGAACTCAGTATTAAAAAAATTGTCATCATAGAAATGTTGAAAGACACCAAGAAAAGTACTTTCATTTCGTATCATTTTTATGCCAATTTCATTTTGGGTCAGTCTGGCGAAACCATTGTCCAATGACTCATCTTTTTGTATCCGCCCTCCAGGAACAAACCAAAAGCCCCTTGCGGGGCGGTTGTTTCTTTTACCAACTAAATACTCACCTTTCTCATTTTGAATGATCAAATCAATTGAAATTAGTGGTGTATTCCTTATTACATTTTTAAATGTATTATCATCTAAAAACATATTAACTCCGGAAGCTTTGTTGATTTCTTAAAAACCATTCATAAGTCCGTGCCAAGCCTGCTTCAAGGTTAATCTGATACTTCCAGCCTAAACCTACCAATCTCGAAACATCTAATAACTTTCTAGGAGTGCCGTCAGGTTTGGTAGAATCAAAAACGACCTCCCCTTGATAACCAACAACTTTTGAAATTGTTTCCGCTAACTCTTTAATAGAACAATCAACGCCAGTGCCTACGTTAATATGTGACAGCATTGGTTGTGTTTGCTCCTGCCAAAGTGCTTTATCAAGCTCCATGACATAAATAGATGCAGCAGCCATATCATCAACATGCAGAAACTCGCGCATCGGTGTCCCGCTACCCCATACAACAACTTGTGGTAGACCTTCTAACTTTGCTTCATGAAAACGGCGTAGTAATGCAGGAATTACATGCGAATTAGAAGGATGGAAATTATCGTTTTCTCCATATAAGTTAGTTGGCATTACTGAACGATAATCGCGATTATATTGCCGATTATAAGACTCGCAGAGTTTAATACCAGCGATTTTTGCTATAGCATAAGGTTCATTCGTTGATTCAAGTGTTCCTTGTAGTAATTCGGACTCACTAATCGGTTGCTTAGCATATTTTGGATAAATACAAGATGAACCTAGAAACATAAGCTTATAGACATCATTTACATGTGCAGCATGTATGATATTAGCTTCAATGAGAATATTTTCATATATAAAATCAGCAGGATAAGTATTATTCGCAACTATTCCGCCAACTTTTGCAGCAGCTAAATACACTTCGTCAATACGCTCATTAGCGAAAAAATTATTTACGTCTTGAGCATTAAGCAGGTTGAGCTCCTGACGTGAACGCAGTACGAGCTCAATGTCGTCTCTGTTTTTCAATTGTCTTACGATTGCTGAACCAACCATACCTTTATGCCCAGCAACAAAAACTCTCTTCTTAATTGTCATTTTTTACTCCAGAGAAATCGAAACCTCGTAACCATGTGATTTGAGTAGAGAATGTTTTTTAGCAGCCTCCAGATCCTTTCTAACCATTTCGACAACCATCTCTTGTAAGGTTGTTTCTGGTTTCCAGCCCAACTTATCGTGAGCTTTCGAAGGGTCTCCAAGTAAGGTTTCCACTTCAGCAGGACGGAAATACCGTGGATCAACAGCTACAATTACGTCACCTACTTTTACTGCAGGTGCATCTTCACCAGAAACACTCTCTACAATTCCGACTTCATCAACGCCATGCCCTTCAAAGCGTAATTTAATACCCAACTCGGAAGCGGCAAAGTCAACGAATTGACGTACCGAGTATTGGACGCCAGTTGCTATAACATAATCTTCCGGTTGCTCTTGTTGCAGCATTAACCATTGCATTTTAACGTAGTCTTTCGCATGCCCCCAATCTCGTAAGGAGTCCATATTACCAAGATAAAGACATTTTTCTAAACCTTGAGCAATATTGGAAAGCCCACGTGTAATTTTTCGTGTTACAAACGTTTCGCCACGGCGTGGGGATTCATGGTTAAACAGAATACCATTGCACGCGTACATCCCATATGACTCACGATAGTTAACCGTAATCCAATATGCATAAAGTTTCGCTACGGCATATGGTGACCGAGGATAGAATGGGGTTGTCTCTTTTTGCGGAATTTCCTGCACTAAACCGTATAGTTCAGAAGTAGATGCCTGATAGAAACGGGTTTTTTTCTCAAGCCCCAAAAAACGAATTGCCTCTAGTAGACGAAGAGTACCAATAGCATCAACATCCGCTGTATATTCTGGTGATTCGAAAGAAACAGCAACGTGACTCATAGCTCCTAAGTTGTAGACCTCATCAGGTTTTATTTCTGATAAAAGCCTCGTCAGGTTAGAAGTATCAGTTAAATCGCCATAATGGAGATGGAACTTCGGATTTGAGGAGTGCGGATCTTGATAAATATGATCAACACGATCTGTATTAAATGAAGAAGACCGCCGTTTAATACCATGAACCTCATATCCCTTCTCGAGTAAAAACTCTGCAAGATAAGAACCATCCTGACCAGTAACGCCCGTAATTAGTGCAACCTTTTTCATATTTATTTCCTCAGAGACTTAAACCAGTTGATTTAGATAATACGCTTAATTTTTCACGATCACTGCTTATATCAGAAATGAGTGCATCCAACTCCTTATATCTAATATCAACGTAACTTCTATACCACAAACCTTGCATTAAATGAAAATCCCATCCTTTTGAGCCATCCAAAAAACCCAACCGAAAAAAATATCTATATAAAAAATACAATAGTGACCTCAATGATGGAGATAATTTGAAATATAAATCTTCTTTTACCTTTCTTTTAAGCCTAGCTTGGAAACCACCTTGCTTCCTAACATCCTCATCACGATTAAATAATTGATATTTAATGTTTAATAAATCAACAACTTCTCTATCTGCATATTTTATGTGTTTTTCTATCCACCACTTCATATCATTTAAATTATAATCGACGATATGACCTTTGAAAAATTCAGGCTGTGGGTTATTGACAACTATATGTTCATCCATCCACCTTTGTTCTATACGACCTTGGCCGTTCCGCCAAATCCGTAACAGATTTAGTGGATATACCGCACCATGTTTTATCCACTTTCCCTTGTAAAAGTACTTACGCCTGATGAAAATACAATTTTTATTTTTATCAATTAAATTTAATTTGTTTTGAATCTCAGCTTGGAGCTCAGATTCAATATATTCATCTGCATCAAGCCTCATTACCCAATCCGTTGTTACTCCCGAATTATCTAAGCCCCATTGAAATTGGTTAGCATGGTTGATGAATTTATGTTGATAGAGTTCAACTATACCAGGATACTCTTTTATAATTTCCAATGTATTATCATCAGAAAAAGAGTCAACAATAACAATTCTTTCGCAAAAATTTATAACTGAGTCTAAACAACGCCTTAGATGTAGTTGTTCATTTTTTGTTAAGATAATAACAGTTAGATTAGGCTTATTCATTATTCATTCTTTCTTTAAGTTTATTACATGGGTTACCATCGTATACAGACCATGAAGATAAATTTCTCTTAGCGACAGCTCTAGCACCTAACACAGCCCCATCAAAAACTTGAACTCCAGGTCCAACAAAGGACTCGGCACAAAGCCAAACTCTATTCCCAATTTCTACATTCTTTAATATAAGAGGATGATCACGTTTGTTGTAATCATGTGTACTCGCACAAATAGTTACATCTTGACTAATAATTGAATCATTACCGATATAAATAGAACCCTGATTGTAAATTTGCGCCCTTGGTCCAATGGAGGAATTATTTCCAATAGTTAAATTTCTTGGAATCCATATTTTAGCACTTGGATAGATTCTGACATTGTTACCAAGTCTAGCTCCAAATAATGAAAGAATAAAATTCCTATATCTAAACATGGGCACAGGAGAATATTTAAAAAATATTATATACACCCCCCCCCAAATTAAGCGATGTAATTTATTTTTAAAGCTAAAGTAGTTAATTTCATATTCACCAGACAATTTTTCCTCCTTTGCTATATAATCAGCTTTTGCATTTTAGGTATGACAATTGAGCTCATCATGATTCATTATTTTATCGGACTTAATAGCGAGCAAAGAATAAAATAAAAACACTACTGATATTTCTGGCCGTACCATTATTGATTCGCTCAATCCATAAACGAAGATTGAAAAAAACATGGCATAAACATATTTGTTTTTATTATTAACTAAACATTTATATAATAAAAAAGCAATGATTAAAAATGAAAACACACCAAAACAAGATAATAGTAATAAGTATGAACTATCAACAGAAAATCCCTGGGTTCCTTCCCCACCCAATAAATAATCGGCCCAACCAAAGTCTTTCAAATATAAAGAATATAAGTACGGCCTACCGCTTAATAGTGCATTTATATCATGATTGTAATAAAATGCAATATATAACGTTAAACCCATAAAAATAGCAGGCACTAAAGGGATAAATATCCTTGTTAGTAATCTAAAAAATGAGAACCTAAGAAATACATAAAAAATAAATGAAACAATTAGTGTATATAACGGGGTTCGAGAATCGGTTAATAGCGGTATAACCAAACAAAACAACGCAATTATAACCACAAGAATTTTACTTTTTTTGCCGACTTTGCTTTTCAACATTCCAAGGCAAGAAAATAGTGCAACAATGCATGAAAAAGCAATCAACCCAGGATAGTTGGGTGATATAAACCCTAATGAATTTCGATATCTACCTGTATCGGGAGAGTAAAGAATAGTAGGATGTAATATACCATTAAGAGAGATTACAATAAATATTAGTGATAACGCAATTGTCGAGTAATAGATACTTTTGATGATTGATTCCTCTCCGTTATCTTTTATGGAATAAATCATCAAACTTACAAATATAAAATTAATTATCAATATCATGTTATTGATAATAAATAATGTGAGCATTACTAATAATAGAACATATAAAGAATAATGCATCTTACCATTGCGGATATAATGGTATAGTAAGTAGCCTCCCACACAGACTCGCACAGACAATGCAACGCTCTGAGGTAACCATCCCAGACCAACCGCGAGCATCGAGTTTAATTGCATAATAAATAATAGTATTGCTACCTTAACCATGGTTCAAACCCCAGGCTTAATTGTCTATTTTTATATTAACAATTGTATTTTTAACTTATTCAATATAATTATGGTTCACGATAAACCGATTGATAATTATAATTTTTTATAAGTTTTCAAAAACACTATGAAGATTAAAAATTGAACAATATACATTATTGATTCAGCAGCAAAGACTGAATAAATTGATAAATACTCAACACCAAAATAAATTATTGACAAAGATAAAATATATGTAATTAATTGCGTAATACAGATAAAACCCAACTTTCCTTTGGCAATGAAATATTGAGAAAATGAGCTTGACAAACACCATAGCAGATTAATTAACGCTATAATTTGTATATATAATAGAGTATTATTTCCAATAGGCAATGTGTAAAAACACTCGATAAGTTCAGTTCCAAAACAAAATATCGCAAATATGCATGCAATTCCAAAGCTAATTAACTGACTGGATAATATTTTCCTGACACTTCCATTATGAATTGCGATCAGATTACTAAACTCAACTCTTCTGGAGAAAGCTATAAATTGATTTGCAATGTTTGCAAAACTCTTAGCATATATGTAATACCCAGCCAGTACAGGGCCTAAAAGTGTATTTAATAAAATCGGGACGAACCTTCCATAACTTTGTGAAAACCCATAGTTCAAATTATATTTAATGATATCATAAAATGAATATTTTATTTTTTTTATGCAAAAACCATCCTTATACATTAATTTAATCCCGCCATTCTTGCTTACTTGTTTCATTTTAACGCATTGAATTATAATAAATAATGCGTTTCCTAAAACAAAAAGCAGCCCAGCACTCATACCTATGATATATCTATCTCCTTCATAGAAATATGAATAATACAAAGGCAATGAGGCTAATGACCAAGACACTCCAGACAATGTTCCAGAAGCCTTCGTTTCATTATAAAAATCGAGATAGCCAATCACACTAAAAGATGAAATTAGCAAAACAGGAATTATAAATGATACGAGTCCGTAGTACAGATGCCACGAATTTTTAGTAATAAGATAAACTAGAACACTTATAACAATAATTGTGACAAAAATAAATCTCGCATTAATAAAGCACGCTAATCTTTTCTGTGCATTTTCTTCTGAGCCTAACAAGCGCGGTATTAAAAAAACCCCTCCAGCATCAGCCAACCACTGAGCTAATGTCAATAGCCCTAGACCAATTGTAATTTGGCCAACAAGTGCAACTTCAGATTTAGAAATTAACAATGTTTGCGCTATAAACATTGCTCCTTGCCCAATAAGAAATCCGAAAACTAAGTTAAAAAAACTTCGATATCTCAACGTCCCTCTCCTATAAGGGTTAATATCTTATCGTTCTGAGGATATTAAGTTGTTAAATGATGTCGCTACAAGTTTTATGTCAAAGTTTTCCTTAAAGCATCTCAAGGCATTCCCTCTTAATCTCTCACGATCGTTTTCGTATTTTTTAATAAACTCATTTAAGCATTCAGTAAAAGAATCATCATTATCTATTGCAATCATGCCAGCATCGGCGCGTTCTATTTCTCGCCAGATATTGACTTTCGTAGTAGTAACAACAGGAACCTCACATGATAAGGCTTCTGCAACGACTATTCCAAAGTTTTCTTGGTGTGATGCTAAGCAAAAAATCTCACTTGAATAATAAGCGCCCCATTTTACATCACCGCTAAGCATTCCACCCCAAGTAACTTTGTCATTTAAATTTAAAGAGGACACAAGATCTTTCAGAGTTTTTGCGTATGCAGACGTATCCGGCCCAGCAATGAACAAATGATAGTCATTATGTTCTTTACTAATTTTTGCATATGAATTTATTAGTATATCACATCCTTTTTTTTCATGAATTCTCCCCATATAAAGAAGTATTTTTTTACCTTTTAGCGAAGGGAATTTTTCATTAAATGCACTCCTTGCAATCTCTTTATCGACAATACTGCCAGAAGTTCCGTATGCAGTTACAAATTCTTTTGGTTCATATAGTGGGAATGACTGACGTGCTAGTATTTTTTCCTCTTCACTTGTAAATATTACAGCCTCCGCATTGTTCACGACCTTTCGCTCAATTAACATCCAATAAATCATTTTTTTGATATGCTTTATTGGATAATTTTTTTTAAACCAAGGGTCAAGCATTCCATGAGTATATAAAAAATACGGAATGCTGTTTTTAATACATAATTTACTAGCGATATAGCTATGATATTGCCAGATACCATGGATTATTACAAAATCATATTTTTGGACATTTTTCTCTAACCAATCTTTCAAACTCTCTGAATATGAATATACACCTTTACCTTTACCTTTACCTACCGCATAAATACTAGCATACTCAACATCTTTAACATCTTCTGATAAATCATCCATGCATACTATATCGCACTTTATATTTAATCCTTGCCTATGTATCTCTTGCTGAAGCTGTCTGATACCTTCAGATGGACCTCCCTTTTGCGGATCCATTGAAGGAATGACACGAAGAATTTTAAACATTACCCCCCCCTATAATAAACTTAATTTTTTGGCTCGAAATTAAAAAAAGTATTACTTATCATCATTATATGTATATCCATAATGATTATATCCATAGCCATAATACGAGCTAGATTTTTTCATTACGCCATTGAGTATGCAACCTTTTACATTGATACCGCTTCGCTCAAAACGTTTTATACTGACTTCCATTTCTTTAACCGTGTTTGTTTCATATCGAGCAACCAACAAAGTTGTTCCAACATAGCGACCAATAATCTCAGCATCTGTCACTGCTAGGACTGGCGGGGTATCAACAATAACCAAGTCATAATTGCTTGCAGCCCATCGTAATAAATTATCAAATTTAATGCTTGTTAACATTTCAGCCGGATTATGTGGTACTTGACCTCTAGAAATGAAGTCTATTTTCATTTCTGCTATCTTATTAATTGCTTTCTCAAAATCATAATTACTTGAAAGCAATTCCGACAATCCAACATTATCATTGCCAATGTTTATGCCAAATAATTTATGTGAGTACCCCTTTCTCATATCGGCATCAATAAACAATACAGACTTACCGGTTTGAGCTTCAATTACTGCCAAATTACTGCTAACAAATGTTTTACCAGCATTAGGGCTAGCGCCCGATATCATTAATATATTATTTTTGGCTTCAAGCATAGCAAAATGAAGGCTTGTTCTTAACCCCCTAATTGCCTCTATGGCTAAGTCAGCTGGATTATCTATAGCAAGCAGATTCCTGCTATCACCATGCCTTGTTTTATTATTACTTTCTAACCACTCTGATACAGGTATGCTTGAATAAAAGCTAATCCCTACCTCTTCTAATTGCTCTGGTGATTCAATTCCTCTTCTAAATGAAACTCTTAGTAAGACAACCCCAACAGAGATTAAGCCACCGAGAAGAACTCCTAATATAACAACCATTGCCTTTTTAGGTTTTACTGGCTCTGGCTCTGTAACGGACTCATCAACAATACGAACATTACCAATTGCACTTGATTTAGAAATTTCTAGCTCCTGCTGTCTGTTTAATAGCATCATATAAACAGTACGTCCAGATTCGACATCACGACTCAGACGTAATACTTCTTGTTGAGTTGCTGGCATCGCAGAAATTCTATTGTTCAATAACCCACGCTCTTTACTTAGTGTATTTTTTTTCTCGATAAGTGCTTTATAAGTCGGATGATCCTTAGTAAAAAGCTGCGATATTTCAGCCTCTCGAAAGGTCAGTTCATTAATTTGATTATCAACATTAACTAATTGATCTAATGTAGCTTTAGCTTCTAATGACAGATCGACGGAATCTTTCTGTTTTCTATAACTATTAAGCTTATCTTCTGCTCTGTCCAGATCATCTCTTACTTTTGGCAAACGTTCATTTAAAAACTCGAGGCTTCTTGCATCTTGTGCGGCTTGCCTAGAGACATTTTGTTCCAAATAGTTTTCACTTATTTTATTAAGTATCACTGAAATTAATGATGGATCATCTCCAGTCAAAGTCAAGGCTAACATGCCGGTATCTTTTCCTTGGTCTTCAACATGGAAAGAATTTGCTAAATCATTTATCGCCTCTAATCTAGTCTTATATTTTATCTTAAAACTATCACCAGGTTGAGCATCGATTTTATTTATTAATAATGATAAATTTGGCTCTTTTATTTGAACACCAACCTTTCCATGATAAGTAGTATCATCAATAGATACAGTGTATTCATTATTATTAATGACAGTTAGTATTGCTTTATTGTTTTCCTTAAGCTTTTGCTCCGGTATAATCATGTTCTCAACATCTATATTACCGGAATTTTCGCCAATTAATCGAGCCCATCCTTTACCAACAATAGGGAAATAATTATTTGTTACAATAGTCTGTAATTTAAGATCGTCTACAGTTTTACCTAATATCATCCTTGATTGAAGCAAAGATATTTCAGGTGCTGATTGAGGTTGTGCATCTGGAAGAACCTGACTCAAACTCTCAAGTATAGTATTACCTTGCTTCTGCTCAACTTGAATTAAAGCATCAGCTTGATAAACTGGAGTAGCAAACAGGCAATATAAAATACTTATAAATACTGAAATTGCAGTAATACTAAGAATTAATTTACGATGGTCAATTAATTCACCATACAGACGACCAATATCAATTTCATCTGCGCTGATTCGTTTATTTGATTTCGTTGAAGACATTAGTAATGTTCCCAAATTTTATCCATTTAATTTTTCAACCCATTTAAGGCATGCTTTTTCGATCAAATTAAAAACTGATTCGAAAGCTTCATCACTTTTTCGGTAAGGATCAGGGATGTCTTTTTGATTAACCCAATGATTCAACAGCATAGTTTTACCTCTGACTTCAGGTGCAATACTACTAATCTGTGTAATATGGGCTTTTTCCATCACTAAGATAAGATCATATTCCCTTCCTAATTTTGCACTAAATTGTTTACCTTTATGTCCATCCAAAGAAACATCAAAAGATTTAGCAATTCTCATAGCTGTAGAATCAGCAGCGCTATCAACTAACGCTCCAGTTCCTGCCGAGTCAATCTTCATATTCGGCAGTTTCTTTCTTAATATTCTTTCTGCAAAAGGTGAACGACAGATGTTTCCTGTGCATATAACTAAAATAGAATTAAACATTATTTTCACCAAGTTCGAATATATTTACCTGTCTCAGTCATATCATGTACACCAGTAATTGTGGGCACTAACTGCGATATAACCCGATTCCATCGAACCAATGGGGCAGTAGTTACATAAACGATATCATAAGGTTGTAACTGAAATTCAGTGCTCAGTACCATCGCTGAAGCATCTTGAGCATTTAGTTGGTAAACATTGGCTATCTTTCCTTGTTTATCGCCTTTCAGTTGCCGAACGACAAAGATACCCGTTGCATCACTAAATTCCTGAGAAATACCTTCCGCATTCCCAATGGCCTCAGCTAAAGTCATACCACTTCGATCCATCTTAAGAGTGCTTTGTTTTCCAACCTCGCCCATGACAAATACTTTCAGGTCATCATTACGGGGAACAAATAGTATATCGCCAGGGTAAAGGAGATGATTCTGTGATAAATCACCTTTTTGCATTAACGCATATAATGAAATTTTTGTATCCTTCCCGTCATGGGTTAAAATAACGTTACGCCAGTCTGCATCCGGCGCAAGCCCGCCGGCCGCGTTAATGGCATCCATCACCGTTAATGGAATATTGGTAATTGGCTGCTGTCCTGATTTAGTAACCTCACCTGTCACATAGGCTTTTTGCGAACGAAACGCAGCAATACTAACATCAACCTGTGGGCTTTCAATATAGGTGGTCAAACGGCTGGCTATATCCTGTCGTACCTGAGCGAGAGTTTTTCCCGCAACCTGCACCTTACCAATATAAGGATAGAAAATGGTACCATCGGAGTTAACCCAGTTACCGGTATCGCTAGCGCTACGGTACTGACCTGCAGGTGTCGTCAGTTCCGGGTGATCCCATACCGTAACCATCAGTACGTCACCAACCCCAATGCGATATTCATAACTGCGCAGTAAATTATCAAGCTGCGGATTTGGACGAGCGAGTACAGTCTCCGGACGAAGCTGATCGATCAGTCCTGGGGTCATGGGATACACGTTAACCAGTTTATCCAGATCGTAATCACTGTCCGGAAGCTCAACCACGTTCTTGCGCAGACTATTTAATCCCTGACCAGGGATAATGGTACAACCCGATAAAAACCCAATTGCCAATGCTAATGCCGAAAATCTAACAATTTTTTTCTTCATAATGTCACATCATCAGTAAATCAAAATTTGCCAATTCCTGAGCAGCTGTCATCACCGTTGCTTCCCTGCCGGCTTGTGGAGAGATAAAAGCTGACTGCGTCCCGCAGCGCTACCACTTACTCTCCCCTGTTTTCAGCATTCAGCCTTATAAACTAAACGGTATCTCAATCCCTGCACTGGCTCCAATATCATCGCTGTCGCTGTTGTTAGCGTTGGTGTACCACAATGAAGTATTCAAGCGGACCGACTGATAAACATCCCCACTCCAGCCAAGCTGTACTCCTTTCAAGGTATCAGCATGAGGGAATGCCTTGTTTATCGGCTGATTCTCCGGATTTACTTTGGCGTAAACCAGACGTGAACTCCAACGTTGGTTATCTTCTGTTATAAGTTCGACCTTGCCAGCTAATAACTGCCCATCCCCTCCCATCGCATCACCAAGAGAGTAGCCTTGTTGATAATAACCATCTGTATAAAGATGATGCCAATAGCTATATCCTGTTCTACTCATGTTTGTTCTGGTATCATGGGCTTCTAAATACCAATTTAGCGCGTTTTTCCCCCATCCATGATGCCCTTCTATACCACCGAGGTACATATTAGCGGAGGGTAAAAACCCAGCCTCATCCTCACCAATCAATTGACCGTAAAAACTAATTGGCCAACCGAGAGTAGGTTCAAGCTTATATTTAAAGTCGAATCCAGCCAATTGGTTGCCAGGTTCATTTGGGTCGTTAGCAGAAGTGTTATCTTTTCCTGTTAAGCCATTCCAGAAGCTGCTAAACGACTCTGGCCGACCTTCTCCGCCCCACTGCATAATACGTGACGCGCCCAATTCTAAAGACTGAAAAGGCGAGAATGTAAATCGACCACCTATAATTTTCGTATGCGGGATTACTGCGTACTGATTCATTTGACTGGCAGAAATTTGATACTGCCATGGCCCCACCCAGCGTAACCACCAGGTTTCCGGCGCCGCCTGCTCGGCCCGCTGCATCAGAAAACCGGTCATCGGCCGCATCGCATCCCCGCGGATCAGGCTACCTTCATACCCGGGCCCCCACCACTGAGGTACCTGCCCAAAAGATAGCCACTGGTTCCAGAACTTCACCGCACCGTAGGCGCCGTTAGCGTTGAAGCGCGATCCGTTGCTGATCCGCTCCCCCCCTTCGACGTTGCCCTGGAGGTGGATATCCCACCACTCGCCGCTGTTGTTGAACGCCAGGCCTAACGAGTTATCTGCCGGCTGCGTCTGGCCAAACCCCTGCGGAGTGCCCGGCTGATCGGTTGAAGTGTAGCCGGTGACCCGGAAATCCGCTTTTAAGGCAGACAGTCGCTGGTTGATACGGGCCAGAACTACTTGCTCAGAAGAATAAGACGGCTTGGCCTTCTTTAGCGCCCGAGCAATCTCTTCCTGGCTCAGCGGCCAGGTCGACAGGCTCAGATGGATGACCCCGCGATCGGAAAGCCAGGCCAGGTCGTTACGTAAGTCGTTGTCATTTACCACTAACCCGGCCGCGTAAGCCTGGGCTCCCAGTGAGGAAAGCAAACCCAACGTCACGGCAATGCGCGCAATTTTTATCATTGTACAAGATCCATTTTCAGCCCCGCTATCGTTTCTCAATGAGAATGAGGGGAATACCAAGATAGAAAGCGCTCGCGGCACCAGCTGACTTCGCTGTGCAACACCGGCGAGGCAAGTACATTTACCCTAAGCTGCTTGTTAGCCTTATAACATCCACTCAGCTCACAATGTAGGCGAATTTTACCCTACAGGCTATGGATGAGACAGGAAAGTTAATGTCCAGGCGATATCAGCAGTCGCTCCTGGCCAACTTCTGAGGATATCCGTAGAAAATTGTTAGATATCTATTGATGATGATCATCCTGACCGAGTCGATATTTACAGCCGTTGAAGAGAACCTCTGTGCAGCAGCAAGCGGCTTCAGCGACGCTACCGCCCCTGGCTTAACAGCTACCAGCGCACTGACTACCTGAACGACTTAATTTTTATCGACCTGTGGATGAATAATTGGTCAGGCCATTATTTTTGGCGGCGTTAAGTTTACGGGATTTCGGTCACAATTGGGAGTGTTGTTACCGAATATCTGCCAATTAATGCCGCCTGTCGTTCTACTGACAAAAAATAAGCGGGTCACCAATTAAGATTATTCACTGATTTCCAGGGTTAGAAATCTTCCCGGTACTGCTACAACATCACACATGCAGCTAACTGACTGTAAAAAAACGTCTTTTTCCATAGCTCATCATCATGCAAAAATCAGATGATGGCGTTATAGTCAACTACAATTTCTAATAGTTTCCTGTGTCTGGATATTCATTGAATGTGCATCAGGTAACGTCTCAGCGCATTTAAGAAACGTCTGATCAAGGCTATATCCAAGCAAATATGCAATAACAATGTAGTAGCACTTCATTATTTCATAAATATGAATTATCAATTACCGGGTATATAGTAGATTATTTTCTTATTTGTCTAATTATCCGGCGAAAACTTAATTTCCCCTGTAAAACAAATGGCGATTACCAGGCCTGCTTGTGCAGATCGGTACGCGTAAAGGGTTTATCCAGCGGCCCCACCGCGGTGGCGATTTGTCCCAGCAGGGACTGAGTCGGCGCTTTGCTGCCGCTATGTAAAAGGATAAGCGGAACCATCACCAGGCATGCAACACCGCCCCATGAGATATTCACGTTCTCCGGATCAGGGGTACGTTTTTGCAACACCAGGAACAAAGCGCTGCCAGCAGCGCCCAGCAGCAGGCCGGCAATCACTTCCGAGACGGAATGCGCATGGATGACCAGCCGCGAATAGCCCACCACGGCGGCCAGAACATAGCCGGTAATAACGGCCGCTTTACGCAGACCGACGGAGAAACGGGCGCTGAGCAGCCACAGGAAGATAGGCCAGAAGGCCGCGGATAGCGCGGAGTGGCCGCTGAAGCCGGTGAAATCCAGTTCACGAATACCAAGACCCCAGCCCATAAAGGCCAGTTTAGAGGCGCAGACGATAGCGCCGGTGATGCCGAACAGCAAACTCCACTGCCACGCCAGCAACCGCGACGTTTTACGCAGCATCAGGACAATAAACAGCGCCGCTGCGCTGGGCAGCAAAACGGTGCTATCGCCAAAAAATGAGATGAGTTGCCAGTTCATATACCTGTGATCCTTCGATGATGTCCACTGCCGTGCTCAGGGATTATCCGTAATGTCTGTACCAGCTCGCATGCCAATTCATTTCACATTTTTATGCATGCAAGTGAGATGTTTAAAGCGGAAACATGATCGCAGTCAAGTTTTATTTTTGGCTGACGTTGACCGCTTTCCCTGCGCTTTAGGAATTGTCGCACTAAGTGACTATTCATAAAGCATTATTGCCGCTACTCCGACCATTGCACCACAGAGGCCAGAGACAAACTACCAGAAGTCTCCGAAGCCATACGTTTCTTTACAATCGTTATAACATTCGCGTTATGAATAATTTCTGCATAACGTTATGAGTGGCAGGACGAATGTTCACGCCCTGCCCCCCCGTACTACGCTAGCAATCAGGCCAGCATTTTTTTAATACTTTCGCGGAATTTGGTGCCTTCTTTCAGGTTACGCATGCCGTAGGTGACGAAGGCCTGCATGTAGCCAATTTTCTTCCCGCAGTCGTAGCTTTCGCCGGTCATCAGCATCGCGTCGACGGACTGCTTCTTCGCCAGTTCGGCAATGGCGTCGGTCAGCTGGATACGGCCCCATGCGCCCGGCTCGGTACGTTCCAGTTCGGTCCAGATATCCGCCGACAGCACGTAGCGCCCCACCGCCATCAGATCGGAGTCCAGTGTCTGCGGCTCGTCCGGTTTTTCAATAAACTCGACGATACGCGCCACCTGGCCTTCAGCCACCATCGGCTCTTTGGTCTGGATGACGGAGTATTCGGAGAGATCGCCCGGCATGCGTTTCGCCAGCACCTGGCTGCGGCCGGTCTCGTTAAAGCGGGCGATCATAGCGGCGAGGTTATAGCGCAGCGGGTCAGCGGTGCCGCCGTCAAGGATGATATCCGGCAGGACCACCACAAACGGGTTGTCGCCGACTACCGGGCGGGCGCAGAGGATGGAGTGGCCCAGGCCCAGCGGCTGCGCCTGACGCACGTTCATGATGGTCACGCCCGGCGGGCAAATGGCCTGCACTTCCGCCAGCAGCTGGCGCTTCACGCGCTGTTCCAGCAGGGCTTCCAGCTCGTAGGAGGTGTCGAAGTGGTTTTCCACCGCGTTCTTCGAGGAGTGCGTCACCAGAACAATCTCTTTGATCCCGGCGGCGACGATTTCGTCAACGATGTACTGAATCATTGGCTTATCAACGATCGGCAGCATCTCCTTTGGAATTGCCTTTGTGGCCGGCAGCATATGCATGCCTAGTCCTGCGACCGGAATAACCGCTTTCAAATTCGCCATATTCATCTTCACCTGTTTGGTTGCAAAACACGCGGTTTTGCAAAATTGTACATGTCACAAATCCATTGGAACTGATAATACACGGATACTGCCCGGGCATCTGCCCGCCAAATTCTTAAATTCACTGTCACGTAAAAGAATACACACAACTCCCTTTTACCAACAGTAAGAAGTGAGAATAATCTTATTTTCGTTCAGGTTATTCAGCGGCTCGTTCCTTTGCGCCGCGCGATGTGGCTGAGAGGCCCGTCTATCGTGGTCTGTTGGCCGCCGGCCCCGCCGCGCCGCGCGTATGCCCGAAAAGAATAGATAGAGATAATAAATTTCGCCAAGCAATATATTTCAGCATAAACAGCCGGATATGACGACATATTAGCCTGAATCCGCGGCGGTGAACTGCGATCCGCCCTATTCTGCACTCACTTCATAATATGAATTATGCTGGTTTTGTGAGCGGGCTTCGCGCTTCGCTTCTGCTCTGCGCATCCGCGCTCGCCGTGACGAACCGTGGGAGCGAGCCCTTTTGCCGCCCTCGCTGAAACGCAGCGGAAAAAGTTCTGATATCGGCAAGCTTATTCCATGGTCGCCGCTATGGTGTTATTTTTTCACTGTTCTTTTCCGGAACATAATTCTTATCGGTTCGCTTAATCCGCTGGAAATATATCCATCCACGGCAGGGCGATATCCGCGTCGTTATTGCATTTTAGACTCATCTTATCCATGATCGTGGTAACACATACCGCAGTCGTACAGGTTTTAATACATATGGAATGGATTGCCGATCCGTCAATCTGGGCAGGTCTCGTCACGCTGGTGGTTATCGAACTGGTGTTGGGTATCGATAACCTGGTCTTTATCGCTATCCTCGCCGAGAAGCTCCCTCCCGCCCAGCGCGACCGCGCGCGGATCACTGGCCTGATGCTGGCGATGGTCATGCGTCTCCTGCTTCTGGCCTCTATCTCCTGGCTGGTCACCCTGACCAAACCGCTGATTGTTTTTCACGACTTCAGCTTTAGCGCCCGCGATTTGATTATGCTGTTTGGCGGCCTGTTTCTGCTGTTTAAAGCGACCGTCGAGCTTAATGAGCGGCTGGAGGGGAAAGACAGCGATAACCCCACCCAGCGCAAAGGGGCGAAATTCTGGGCCGTCGTGGCGCAGATCGTGGTGCTCGACGCCATCTTCTCGCTCGACTCGGTGATCACCGCCGTCGGCATGGTTGATCACCTGGCGGTGATGATGGCCGCGGTGGTTATCGCCATCAGCCTGATGCTGATGGCCAGCAAGGCGCTGACGCGCTTCGTTAACAGCCACCCGACCATCGTGATCCTCTGTCTGAGCTTCCTGCTGATGATCGGCTTCAGCCTGATTGCTGAAGGCTTCAGCTTTATCATTCCGAAAGGCTATTTATATGCGGCCATTGGCTTCTCGGTCATGATTGAAGCGCTTAATCAGCTGGCGCAGTTTAACCGCCGTCGCTTCCTCTCCGCCAATATGACGCTGCGTCAGCGCACTACCGAAGCGGTGATGAATCTGCTGAGCGGGCAGAAAGAAAAAGCTGAACTGGATGCTGACACGGCGTCGCTGGTCGCCGATCAGGATCAACATCCTCTGTTTAATCCGCAGGAAAGACTGATGATTGAGCGGGTGCTGAACCTTAATCAGCGCAGCGTCAGCAGTATTATGACGTCGCGCCATGATATCGAGCGCATCAACCTCAGCGCGCCGGAGGAAGAGATCCGCAGCCTGGTGGAGAAAAATCAGCATACCCGTCTGGTGGTCACCGGCGGGAAAGATAATGAAGATCTGCTGGGGGTGGTGCATGTTATTGACCTGCTCCAGCAGTCCCTGCGCCAGGAGCCGCTGGATCTGCAGGCGCTGGTGCGTCAACCGCTGGTCTTCCCGGAGGGCCTGCCGCTCCTCTCGGCGCTCGAGCAGTTCCGCCAGGCCCGCACCCATTTTGCCTTTGTGGTCGATGAGTTTGGCTCCGTCGAGGGGATTGTGACCCTCAGCGACGTGATGGAGACCATCGCTGGCAATCTGCCCAATGAGGTGGAGGAGATCGATGCCCGGCACGATATTCAGCATCATCAGGACGGTTCGTGGACGGTCAATGGTCATATGCCGCTGGAGGACCTGGTGCAGTACGTTCCGCTGCCGCTGGATGATAAACGTGAGTATCACACCGTTGCCGGTCTGTTGATGGAGTATTTGCAGCATGTGCCGCAGGTGGGGGAGACCATTGAGATTGACGGTTATACGCTGCGCACGCTGCAGGTCGACAGCCATCGGGTGCAGAAGGTGCAGATCGTCCCGCCGGTAAAGCAGGATGAGCTGGATTATGAGGTGTAATCGTCAGGCATAAAACGGCCCGGGGTATCCCGGGCCGTAAAATTGATAGCCAGATATCCTGTTTAATGCCTGATGGCGCTTCGCTTATCAGGCCTACGGGATGGCGAACTAATCGGGGTATGACACCCACCGTATAATCCAGACCGGGTCAGGCGTAGCTGCCGCACTGCCTGATGGCGCTGCGCTTATCAGGCCTACATTAAGTGGCGACGCAAACGGATGATATTGCGCACATCCCAGGCCGGGTCAGGCGCAGCCGCCACCCGGCATCATTGTGACATTACGCTTTGACGATAAACACGCAGCCCGGAAACTTCCGGGCCGCGGTGGTAGGAATTACAGCTTATCGAGCGGCTTTTTGGCATCGTTGCCGTCTTTGCTGCCTTTATTACGCTCAACCCAGTCGTTGAGGCGCTGCTTCGCTTCATCCTGCAGCTGTTTGCGCAGGATCTGGTCGACCTGCAGACTGTAGCTCAGCGATTGCCACTCGCCGTAGATGCGCAGCGGGATAGCGGTCTGTTTCAGGCGGTCGATAAGCTTGCCCTCCCCTTTCCAGCCGCCGAGCACGCGCACGTTGAAGCGCATATCGCAGTTCTCTTTCTGCAGATCGAGCTGTCCTTCGCCGGTCATCGCCATCACGTCGGACTGCCCCTGCAGGCGGTTCAGCGTCACCAGCCCGTTATCCAGCGTCAGCCGGCTGCTCACGGAATCCAGGCGGGTGGCATTGTCGTAATTTTCCTGCGCCCGCACGTTGGTGCTGCGCTCCACGGCCTGCTGCACCAGCTGCTGGAAGTTCAGCCCTTCGGTGCGGGTATCGGCCATCTGGAGCTGAGCCTGTCCCTGCCAGTGGCGACGGAAATCATCGGCGTCAATGCGCGTTCCGGAAAATTCGCCGCTCAGCGACAGCTTGCCGGTCAGGTTTAAGGAATAGTTAAAGGCCTTGATCAGCGAACCGATCTCCACATTCTGCAGCGCCGGCTGGAACGTCGCCAGCGGCGTGTCGCCGCGGGCATCCAGGGTGCCTGGGAGAGAGAGCTGCCCGCCATCAAGATTGCCCTGCATTTTGCTGACCGTCAGCAGCCCCTGCTGGTTGCTGATTTCGCTCTGCACCTGGGTAAAGTTCAGACCGCGCCACTGCAGCTGGTCGGCGCTCAGGGCCATTCGGCCGTTGAAGCCGCGCAGGCTCTGGTAATCTTCGCGCTCATCGCTGTCGGCGATCACCGGGCGCAGCGGCCGTGTCTGACTCTGGCCCTGCTGACTGGCGCTACTGTCCGTCGCCGGCGACCTTTGCGCCAGCAGACTATCGAGATCGAGAGTGGTGGCGTGCAGATCCAATGACCAGTCCGGGCGATCCCCCAGCACCACGCTGCCGCTGCCGGTAACGGTGCTGCGGTTAGCCATCAGATTCAGGTTGTCAAAACGCAGGGTCTTGTCATCTTCCTGCCAGCTGGCCTGCAGACTTCCCTGACCATTAATGCCGTCCGGTGGGAGCTCGGCGCCGCGCAGCTGCCAGCTAAGCTGGGTAAAGTCGGTTTTTAAGGAGTGCGGATAATCGCCGCCCTGCACGGTGGCGGAGAAGTTCAGCGCCAGGTCGCGCTGGTCGCGGTTCACCCGGCCGGAGAAATCCACGGTGGCCCGGTGATTCTCATCCTGCTCCATCTGCAGACGGATATCGCGCACGGTCACCTGCTCGCCGTTCTCATGCTGGAAGAAGAGCACGCTGTCGGCCACCTGCAGCTGACGCACATCGTAGGACCATCCGCGATCCTCCGGGGCCAGCGGCAGGGTGTTGTCATGCGGCACCACCGGCGCTGAGCTGTCGCGAACCGCCTCGGTTTTCGGGGTCAGCTGGATCACCGCGCCCTTGAGCATCACCTGCTTCACCTGCAGCTGATGCGAGAGCAGCGGCAGCAGCGCCACGTCGAGGCGCATATTGTCGGCGCGGATCACCGGCTCTTCGGCGCCTCGGGCGGTCAGCGTCATCCGTCCGCTGAGAATGCTGAGCTGCGGCCAGACGTGCCAGCGCAGCGGGCCATCAAGGTCAAGCTGATAACCGCTGCGCTCTGCCACCTCATGCACCATATAGGCGCGAAAATCGTTGGGATTGACCAGCAATACCAACGAGGTAAGCCCGGCGACAATGACCGCCAGCAGGATCATCAGCGTTGTCAGTATTCGTCTCATGGCACCCTCAGCAACACCCCGTTGACGTTATCAATCCTTGTCGATTCGGCTCGCCACCGCACCCTGCTGGTCGCGATATTTGGCGTCTTCACGGCGGTTATACGGCCGGGCCGCCGGGCCCGATAACGGTTCAAAGCTCAGCGCGCCGATGGGCATCCCCGGGCGCAGCGCCAGCGGCAGCTTACCGGAGTTGTAAAACTCAAGCACGATGCAGCCGGACCAGCCTGGGTCGATACGGTGCGCGGTAACGTGCACCATCAGCCCCAGGCGCGCCAGCGAGGAGCGTCCGTCCAGCCAGCCTACCAGGTCGGCAGGCAGGGTGACAGACTCGTAGGTCACCGCCAGCGCCAGTTCGCCCGGATGCAGGAAAAAGGCCTCCCCTTCCGGCAGGACGATCTCTTCGCTCATCACGCGGTCCAGCGCGGCGCTGACCTCGGCCTTCGGGCCGCTTAAATCGATAAACGGCGCCGTGTGGCCACGGAAGGTGCGAAATTTATTACCCAGCCGTACATCAACCGTCGCGCCATTAATACGCTCAACGGGCGGACGCGGATTGATGGCGAGTCGCCCTTCATCCAACCAGGCTTCGATATCTCGGTCACACAGACGCATGGGCTTTCTCCTTATAAGGCTGCTTCCCGCACGCTTCGCGGCGGAGAGGGCAACAGGGCTACTCTTTGCACGTTACACAATTCGGCCAGGTTATTCAAAGAACTGACTGATTTTGGCCTTCAGAATATCAATAGCGATGCGGTTTTTGCCGCCGCGCGGCACGATGATGTCGGCATACTGCTTCGACGGTTCAATAAACTGCAGGAACATCGGGCGCACGGTTTTCTGATACTGGGCCATCACCGAGTCCATGGAGCGGCCGCGCTCGTTAACGTCGCGCTTAATACGGCGCATCAGGCAAATATCGAGAGGGGTGTCGACGAAAATAGAGAAGTTGAGCTCGTTACGCAGGCGCGCATCGGTCAGCAGCAGGATCCCTTCAAGGATAATCACCTTCTTCGGCTCGACGTGAATGGTGTTCGGCGTGCGGGTATGCTCGACGTAGCTATAGACCGGCAGTTCAATCGGCTGGCCGCTTTTCAGCATCTGCAAATGCTGGAACAACAGACTGTGGTCCATTGAGCTCGGGTGGTCATAGTTGGTTTTGACGCGCTCTTCCATCGACAGATGGCTTTGATCTTTGTAATAGCTGTCTTCCGGAATGACGCCAATATGTTCGTCGCCAACTTGTTCACGCAATTCGCGATAGAGAGTACTGGCGATAAGACTTTTGCCAGAAGCCGATGCGCCGGCGATGCCTACAATGACGCACTGATGGGACATATCAGTCATAAATTTTTGCGACCTGATTAACCTGGATAGAGATGGAGGGTGGCGGCGGACCGCCAAACGCGGCAATTATAGGGATTTCAGCGTCCCGATACCAGTGGTATGCGCCCCGGGCGGCTATTCCGCCGCCGGCGCCCAGTCATCGGTATACCAGATATGCAACAGCGCGTAGGATCGCATCGGCTGCCAGCGGCGGGCATAGCGGGCGATGGCGGCCGGGGTCATTCCCGGAAAGCGCTGTTTAATCAGGTAATCATCCGGCAAAAAGATATCTTTCGCCTGCCAGCCGCGCAGGGCAAAGTAGTTTGCCGTCCAGCGGCCAATCCCGGGCAGGGTCTGCAGTTGACGCAGCCCGGCGTCAATATCCGCCGGCGCCGTCAGGGGCAGCTCGCCGCTGAGCGCCGCCCGGGCGAGGTGGATCAGCGCCTCCGCGCGTCGCAGCGGCATCCCCAGCGCCTTCAGCGCCTGCGGATCGGCCCGGGACAGCGCCTCTGGCGTCGGGAACAAGACATATCCAGGCGCCTCCGCCAGCGGTTCGCCCCAGCCAGCCGCCACTTTGGCGGTGAGCCGGGCGGCCATCGCCACGCTCACCAGCTGGCCCAGCACCGCGCGCACCGCCTGCTCGAAGGCATCCAGCGCCCCCGGCAGGCGCAGCCCCGGCCGCGCCTGCGCCAGGTCGCCCAGCGTGCGAGCGACCTGTCGCGGGTCGCAGGCTAAATCAAACAGCTGGCCAATTCGCGCATAGCAGATCTCCGCTACCGGCTGCAGTCCCGGGGAAAGGGTCACCCGCAGGCCCTGCGCCTCTTCGTCCGGCGCCAGATGAATCAGCCCGCGGTGGCCTTCCACGCCAAAGCTGCGGCTGTAGCCCCCATCGTGAAAACGCTCGACGCCGGCAACCGCGCGCGCCTGCAGAAAACCAACCATCCACGCCCAGTCATAGGGCGGGGTCCAGGGTAACAGCACCATAAGCTCTCCTTTATATAGCGTTTCAATGATAGTCGCCCTTGACCATCAGCGCCTTGCTTTTAAATTCCGGTTGTCGGCATGGCGACGATCCGCTAAAGTCGCCCCCCTTCTTCACCGGCATGGGGATTTTGCAGACGATGTTTATTGGTTTTGACTACGGCACCGCCAACTGTTCGGTGGCCGTGATGCGGGAAAATACCCCCCAGCTGTTAACGCTGGAAAACGGCAGCGCCCTGCTGCCCTCCATGCTCTGCGCGCCGACGCGCGAAGCGGTCAGCGAGTGGCTCTATCGCCATCATGATGTCCCCACCCACAGCGACGAAAACCAGGCGCTGCTGCGTCGGGCCATCGCCGCCAACCGCGACGAAGACATCGAGGTGCTGCGCAACAGCGTGCAGTTCGGTCTCGCCTCCCTGCAGCAGTATGTTGAAGATCCAGAAGAGGTCTACTTCGTTAAATCGCCCAAATCCTTCCTCGGCGCCAGCGGGCTGAAGCCGCAGCAGGTGGCCCTGTTTGAAGACCTGGTCTGCGCCATGATGCTGCATATTAAGTTGCAGGCCGAAAGCCAGCTGCCCGAGCAGATCGACCGGGCGGTGATTGGCCGGCCGATTAACTTCCAGGGCCTCGGCGGCGATGAGGCGAACGCCCAGGCGCAGGGGATCCTTGAGCGGGCCGCCCTCCGCGCCGGTTTCCGCGATGTGGTCTTTCAGTTTGAACCGGTGGCCGCCGGGCTCGATTTCGAAGCGACCCTCAGTGAAGAAAAGCGGGTGCTGGTCGTCGATATCGGCGGCGGGACCACCGACTGCTCCCTGCTGCTGATGGGCCCGCAGTGGCGGGAGCGCGCCGACCGCCACCAGAGCCTGCTCGGCCACAGCGGCTGCCGCATCGGCGGTAACGATCTCGACATTGCCCTGGCCTTCAAATGCCTGATGCCCCTCCTCGGCATGGGTGGCGAAACGGAGAAAGGCACCGCGCTGCCGATCCTCCCGTGGTGGAACGCGGTGGCGATCAACGACGTGCCGGCGCAGAGCGATTTCTACAGCACCGCCAACGGCCGCCTGCTGAACGTTCTGCTGCGCAGCGCCCGGGATGCCGACAAGGTGGCTCTGCTGCTGAAGGTCTGGCGCCATCGTCTCAGCTATCGTCTGGTGCGCAGCGCCGAAGAGAGCAAAATCGCCCTCTCCAGCGCCGCCAGCGTCGAAACCGCGCTGCCGTTTATTCAGGACGAGCTGGCCACCGCCATCGCCCAGCAGGGTCTGGAAGCCGCGCTGGATCAGCCCCTGACCCGCATTATGGAACAGGTGCGGCTCGCGCTCGACAGCAGCCAGACCACCCCGGATGTGATCTATCTTACCGGCGGCAGCGCCCGTTCGCCGCTGATCAAAAAGGCGCTGGCCGCTCAGCTGCCGGGTATTCCGCTGGCCGGCGGCGATGATTTTGGCTCGGTGACCGCCGGGCTGGCCCGCTGGGCGCAGGTGGTTTTCCGCTAGCCCTCGTCCGGCGCTGCCGCGCAGCAGGTCTGTCCTGATCCTGGCGCTGCAGATTACACTGGAATATTCCTTGTCTCCCACGCAAAATGGCCTGTTCGTCCGGACAGGCCTGTCCACTCTCCCCGCTTCCGGGGGCGTATTATCCATACCGTAGCCAGACGTCTGCGGTCAGTAATCTTTGCATGCCGCAAGGGGGCGTGATTGAAAAGGGTGTCTGCGATCTTCGCGGCGGTCCGGCGTTGCCGGCAGCGGCTCCTGGCAGGCTGGCTGCTCAGCTGTGGATTATTCTTGCTGCTGGTCGCCCCACAGGCGCAGGCGGCGACGCGCCAGGTGGGGATTGATATTCCGGTCCAGTGGTACGCCGACGACAGCGGCCAGATGACCATCGATCGCTTCGCCGCCCTGCCCACAGACCAGCTCGCCACCACCCGGCAGATCCCCTCCTTTGGTTATTCGCGAAAAACCTGGTGGCTGCGCAGCGAACTGCCGGGAACGTGGTTTGCCGGGGAGCCGCGCTGGCTGCAGCTGGGCCCCTCTTTTGTCGACCATCTGACTATTTACTACCGGCCTCTGGGCAGCGATGCCCCCTGGGCACAGCGCACCTTTGGCGACCGCGACGGCGCCCGCGAGAGCGACCTGCACTACCGCGAAAGCGTGCTGATCCTCCCCCCGCCGCCGACCGCCGCCGGCTATGAGGTGGTCTTTCGCCTGCAGAGCACCAGCACTCTGATCCTGCTGGCCTCGCTCTCTTCGCCGCAGGAATTTGTACAGCGGGCGACCGCCGACACCGCGTTCTGGAGCTTCTATTTCGGCCTGGCCGCCGTCGCCAGCGGCGTGGCGCTGTGGCTGGCGCTGGCCCTGCGCCGGCGTCTGCTGTGGGGCATCTGTCTTTTCTCGCTCAATTATCCGCTGGTGGCCGCCCTGCACGGCTTCCCGGAGTGGTTTTTCGGCCACGCGGCGCTGCCGTTCCAGGACTTCATGATCAGCAGCCTCTCCCTGTTCAGCTATGCTACCGCCCTCTGGCTGCACAGCGAGATTTTTGATTTGAAGAAGAATATGCCGCGGCTTCATCAGCTACTGATCGCCGCGGTGGTGCTCAACCTGGTGCTGCAGGTCAGTATTCCGCTCGGGTTTTACGGCTTCGCGATGCAGATTGAAGGGGTAGTATTCATCATTATCACCCCGGTGCTGCTGTTCACCTCCTGGTGGCTGTGGCGCAAAAAAGCTATCGACCGTACCACCCTGCTGCTGGGTCTGCTGCCGCCGTTCTATGTCGTCGCCGCGGTGCTGGTGCAGTTGTCGATCCATGGGATTATCCCGTTCCATATGGCGATCTATTCCCTCTGGCAGTACGCGCTGATCGTCCACATCATTACGGTGCTGATCATTGCCATCCTGCGGGTGCGTGCTGAAAACCGCCAGCTGGAGCAGAAGCAGCGCCTGGCGCGCGAACTGCAGATTGAGCGTGAAGCCAGCTTCCACCAGCGGCAGTTTATGGGCATGGTGGCGCACGAATTTCGCACCCCGCTGGCGGTGATCCAGGCGGCGCTGGAGAATCTTCGCCTCTCGGCGGCCTCGACCAGCCAGGAGGCGCGCTTCGATCGCATCGGCCGCGCCGCCACCCGCCTGGTGCAGCTCACCGATAACTGCCTTGCCGACGCCCGGCTCGCCTCCCACGATCTGCACGTCGAGCGCCAGCAGACCGCCCTGCTGACGGTGATCAACATGGCCGCCTCGGTGGTGGCCATCTCCCATGATCACTACCTGAACATCCGCCAGCACGGCGCGGTGGAAAGCCCACAGCTGCAGGCCGATGCCGGCCTGCTGTGCATCGCCATCGCCAATCTGCTGGATAACGCCGTCAAGTATTCGCCCCCCGGTGAAATCGCCATCGATATTCATTCCGATGCCGGGCAAACGGAGCTGCGCATTCGCGACCACGGCCCGGGACTCCCCGCCGGACAGGCGGAACTGATCTTTGAGCGCTACCGCCGCGGCGAGCACACATCGCCGGTGCCAGGCGGCACCGGTCTCGGACTGTATGTTGCGCGTCAGATAGTGCAGGCTCATGATGGCAAACTGTGGCTGGCCGAGCATGGCCCGGACGGCTGCACCTTTATTCTCACCCTCCCCACGGTTGCTTAAGAGGAGAACGACGTATGGCTTTACGGCTGGCGATAATTGAAGATAACGCCGATCTGCTGGATGAACTGCTGGCCTGGCTGGGCTATCGCGGCTTCGAGGTGTGGGGGACGCGCAGCGCCGAAGCCTTCTGGCGGCAACTGCACAGCCATCCGGTGGATATCGTGCTGGTTGATATCGGCCTGCCCGGCGAGGATGGCTTCAGCGTACTGAACTATCTGCATGAGCTGGGGCACTACGGTCTGGTGGTGGTCAGCGCCCGCGGTCAGCAACAGGATAAACTGCAGGCGCTGAGCCTTGGGGCCGATGCCTATCTGATCAAACCGGTAAACTTCGCCCATCTTGCCGAGACCCTCACCGCCCTCGGCGCGCGCCTGCGCCAGGACCGTCCGGCGGCTCCGCCTGCGGAGGCGATCGGCACGCCGCCGGCCGTCTCCCCCGGCAGCTGGCGTCTGCAAGAGGATAAACTGATTTCACCCGACGCCCGGACGCTGGAGTTAACCCAGCAGGAATATCGCCTGGTGGAGCTCCTGATGCGCAATCGCAACGAAGTGTGCAGCAAACTGGATCTCCATGCCTGCCTGTTTTCCCATGAAAGCGAGCCTGACCTGCACCGGATCGACGTGGTGGTTAGCCGCCTGCGTCACAAGGCACGCCAGCAGGGGATCCACCTGCCCGTTCGCGCAATCTTTGGTAAGGGACTGGCCTTTATTTCCTGAACGACGGGGCGCGTCGGCGGCCGCGCGGGATATAAAAAACTCGTAAGTGTTAATTTTTCTCATTTTCTGAGAGAAATGAGAGGAATGAGACCGACGATGACCTTAAGAACTTTCTTATAGTACTAGCACATCAGGATGATGGCGTAAGATTTTCACGGGACAGAAAAGCATATAACAAAACGTATTAGCCGTTCGCGGCAAATTCTGACACCATGCAACACAATCAGGGTAAAAACGATGGCCATGCAAACGTGGTTAGTTTTATTGCTATGCATTTTTTTCTTCAGCATCTCTGTATACAGTTTTATTTCCTATCTGAAAGACAGGAGGCGGCAGAAATTGACTTTTAACGATAAGCGTTCGATGCGTCGTAAATAATTCACTTTAAAATAATAAAAAATTATTGTAGGTACTTTTATATCTTCAACACACCGCATACGCCCGGAGGATTTGTCACAGCATGGCGTTATGTTTTGCGTAAGGAAATAACGCCATGAGAAACATTAATGTCACCATCAACACCCGCAACGCCTTTGTCCGTGAATCGCTGGTGGCCATGGTCAATGACCTCACCCGGGGCGATCTGCGGGCGCGTTTTTCCTGGCATAACACCGATCTGTCAGCTGAAGATATCATTATCTGCGAAGTGATCCCCGGGGAAATATACCTGTGTAATACCCTGATTAAGAACAGAAAAAGAGGAAGCTCGCTGATTATCCTCCATAGCTATGACCAGCTGCCGGAAGATGAGTTCATGATTAACTGCCTGAAAGGGGTCATTTTTGTTTCGCTAAAAACGGCCAGTATTCCGCAATTGCTGACGATCATTAAAAGCGAGCTCCAGCATTGTATGACCCCCACGGCTACCGACGCCGCAGGCCGGGAACTCAGCTGCGCCAGCTGTCCGCATCGCGTGTTATCGCGATCGCAGACCGCCGTAGCGCACGGTATTCTCGAAGGGCTGGATATGAGTAAAATCGCCGCCCTGCAGCGTGTGAGTCCCCGCACCGCCGCCTATCATAAGAATAAGATCATGGAAAAATACAGCCTGAATAATAATCATGAATTTTTCCAGTTTATGAATCTTTTACGTGAGCGCTGGTAGGCAAACAGCAGCACAAAAAAAATAAGATATTGACCTGGCTATATTGTCGGAAATCCGAAAATAGCCGCAGGATGCTAAAAAATATCCAGCGCTGGCGGACATAACGTTAAACTCTGACGCTTCCTCGGTATAAAGACGTTACCGCCCGTCTTTATATAATAAAAAACACGCTACACGAGGAAAACTGATACTTCGTCACATTGCCCCTGACGTGCCTGTCAGGGGTCTTTTTTCCTTGTGGAATAGCGCCCTCAGTGAAAGGGCGCGGCAGGATCAGGCTTCCGCTTTCTTCACTTCCCAGTCCGGCTGCGCTTCCTCGTCGGTCAGCAACCCTTCATTTTTCGACAGCATCGCGGTGGCGATGCCATTACCCAGCACGTTGATGGCAGAGCGCCCCATGTCGAGGAAATGGTCGATACCCATCAGCAGCAGGATCCCGGCGACCGGTATATTGAAGCTGGGGATCGTCGCCGCCAGCACCACCAGCGCCGAACGCGGCACCCCGGCGATACCTTTCGAGGCCAGCATCAGGGTCAGCATCATGACCGTAATCTCGCTAAAGCTCAGCGGCACGTTATAGGCCTGGGCGATAAACATCGCGGCGAAGGAGCAGTAGACCATCGAGCCAACGAGGTTGAACGAGTAGCCAATCGGCAGGACGAACGAGACGATATTGCGCGAGCAGCCAAACTTCACCAGTCGCTCGAGGGTCTTCGGATAGGCCGCTTCCGAGCTGCTGGTGGTAAAGGCCACCAGCACCGGATCTTTCAGCATGTTCAGCAGGCGGAAAACCTCTTTTTTCAGCACCATATAGCCGACGGCAATCAGCACCGCGCTGGTCAACAGCACCGCCAGGTAGTAGCCGCCGATGAACGAAGCATAGTTGAGCAGGATCCCCAGCCCCTGGGAGGCAATCACCGACGAGATGGCGGCGAAGATGGCCAGCGGCGCAACGTACATCACATAGCCCGTCACCTTCAGCATAATGTGCGACACCACGTTAAGGGCCGCCACCAGCGGAGCATTAAACTTCTCCCCCAGCGACGCGCCGGCGATGCCGAAGAACATCGAGAACACCACGATCTGCAGGATCTCGTTGTTGGCCATCGCCTCGGTGATGCTGGTGGGGATGGTGTGCGACAGGAACCCTTTCAGGCTCATGCCGCTGACCGCCAGGCCGGTATCCACCGCCTCTTTCGGCACCGCCAGGTTTAACCCGGCGCCCGGGTGCTGGAAGGTGACGATCACCAGCCCGACGAGAATGGATAATACCGAGGAGGTGATGAACCAGACCATCGCCTTGCCGCCTACCCGGCCGATGGTCGCCGTCTCGCCGAGGCGCATAATGCCGACCGTCAGGGTGCTGAACACCAACGGCGCGATGACCATTTTGATCAACCGCAGAAACAGATCGGTGAGCAGCGTAATATTATCCGCCCAGGCGGAAACGGTGGTTGGCGTCGCGTAGGCATGGATAGCCGCGCCGGAGAGGATCCCCATCAGCATAAAAATGACGATGAAGAGCGTGAGTTTGTTTGCGTTTGCCACAGCAATGACCCCTGATTATTTAACACGTTGATTTTTAAGTGCATATTTTATTATTATGAGAATGCACTGATTTATTCACCGCATAAATCTAATTAAAGCCCCCGCGGATACAACTATTTTTTGCTTTTTTAAACTAAAAGTTGATATCACCCCGGATATCGGCCGCGGGAGCGCCCGGCGTCGCGGCGGTTATCCAGACATTTCTCAACCTTCTTTTCATAATTCCTCCATTTTTACGGCCCCTTCCCTCACTAAACTAGTATCATTCAGCGAAACGCTTCAGGATGAGACCGTAAACTAATGAAAGGCAGTAACATACGTCGTTGGGGCGCCGCGCTGGCGGTAGTGATTATCGCCGGGGCCGCCTACTGGTTCTGGCACGATCGCGGGACGAGCGGCAGCGGGGCTCCCGCCGCCGGACAGGGCCCGCAGGGGCCGGGCGGCGCACGCCATGGCCGCTTTGGCGCCGCGCTGGCGCCGGTGCAGGCGGCAACCGCCACCGAAGAAGCGGTCCCGCGCTATCTCACCGGGCTGGGTACGGTAACGGCGGCCAATACCGTCACCGTCCGCAGCCGGGTCGACGGCCAGCTGCTGAGCCTTCACTTCCAGGAGGGTCAGCAGGTCAAAGCCGGCGACCTGCTGGCGCAGATCGACCCCAGCCAGTTTAAAGTCGCTCTCGCCCAGGCGCAGGGTCAGCTGGCGAAAGATCAGGCCACCCTCGCCAACGCCCGCCGCGATCTCGCTCGTTACCAGCAGCTGGTGAAGACCAACCTCGTCTCCCGCCAGGAGCTCGACACTCAGCAGTCGCTGGTGGTGGAATCCGCCGGCACGGTGAAAGCTGATGAAGCGGCCGTCGCCAGCGCCCAGCTGCAGCTCGACTGGACCCGCATTACCGCGCCAATTGACGGCCGCGTCGGCTTAAAGCAGGTCGATATCGGCAACCAGATCTCCAGCGGGGATACCACCGGGATCGTGGTCCTTACCCAGACGCACCCGATCGACGTGGTCTTTACCCTGCCGGAAAGCAGCATCGCCACGGTGGTGCAGGCGCAGAAAGCGGGCAAAGCGCTCAGCGTCGAGGCCTGGGATCGCACCAATAAGCAGAAAATCAGCGTCGGCGAGCTGCTGAGCCTCGATAACCAGATCGATGCGACCACCGGTACCATCAAGCTGAAGGCGCGCTTTAGCAATCTGGACGACGCGCTGTTCCCCAATCAGTTCGTTAACGCCCGCCTGCTGGTGGACACCCAGCAGAACGCGGTGGTGATCCCTGCCGCCGCGCTGCAGATGGGCAACGAAGGGCATTTCGTATGGGTGCTGAACGATGAGAATAAGGTCAGCAAACACAGCGTGACGCCCGGCATCCAGGACAGCCAGAAAGTAGTCATCAGCGCCGGGCTTTCCGCCGGAGATCGCGTGGTCACCGACGGGATTGACCGCCTGACCGAGGGGGCGAAGGTGGAAGTTGTCACCGCCAGCAGCGGCGAGCAGGCGCAGCCCGCCCCGCGCCAGAGCGGTAAACACGGAGCGCGTTCCTGATGCAGGTGTTACCTCCAGGCCGCACCGGCGGCCCGTCCCGGCTGTTTATTATGCGTCCGGTGGCCACCACTCTGCTGATGGTGGCTATCCTGCTGGCCGGGATCATCGGCTACCGCTTTCTGCCGGTCTCCGCCCTGCCGGAGGTCGATTACCCGACCATTCAGGTAGTCACCCTCTATCCGGGCGCCAGCCCGGACGTGGTGACCTCCGCCATCACCGCCCCGCTGGAGCGCCAGTTCGGCCAGATGTCCGGCCTTAAGCAGATGTCGTCGCAAAGCTCCGGCGGCGCCTCGGTAGTCACGCTGCAGTTCCAGCTGACCCTGCCGCTGGACGTCGCCGAGCAGGAAGTGCAGGCGGCCATTAACGCCGCCACCAATCTGCTGCCGAGCGATCTGCCCAACCCGCCGGTCTACAGCAAGGTGAACCCGGCGGATCCGCCGATCATGACTCTCGCCGTCACCTCCTCCGCCATCCCGATGACCCAGGTTGAGGACATGGTGGAGACCCGGGTGGCGCAGAAGATCTCCCAGGTTTCCGGCGTCGGTCTGGTGACCCTCGCCGGCGGCCAGCGCCCGGCGGTGCGGGTGAAGCTTAACGCCCAGGCCATCGCCGCCCTCGGCCTGACCAGCGAAACCGTGCGCACCGCTATCACCAGCGCCAACGTTAACTCCGCGAAAGGCAGCCTCGACGGCCCGGCCCGCGCGGTGACGCTTTCCGCTAACGATCAGATGCAGTCCGCTGAGGATTATCGCCGGCTGATTATCGCTTATCAGAACGGGGCGCCGATCCGGCTCGGCGATGTCGCCAGCGTCGAACAAGGGGCCGAAAACAGCTGGCTCGGGGCATGGGCCAACCAGCAGCGGGCCATCGTGATGAACGTCCAGCGCCAGCCGGGGGCCAACATCATCGACACCGCCGACAGCATTCGCCAGATGCTGCCGCAGCTCACCGAGAGCCTGCCGAAATCGGTGAAGGTGCAGGTCCTCTCCGACCGGACCACCAACATCCGCGCCTCGGTGCGCGACACCCAGTTTGAGCTGATGCTGGCCATCGCCCTGGTGGTGATGATCATCTACCTGTTTCTGCGCAACGTGCCGGCGACCATTATTCCCGGCGTCGCGGTGCCGCTGTCGCTGGTGGGCACTTTCGCGGTGATGGTGTTCCTCGACTTTTCGATCAATAACCTGACGCTGATGGCCCTGACCATCGCCACCGGCTTCGTGGTGGATGACGCCATCGTGGTGATCGAGAACATCTCGCGCTATATCGAAAAAGGCGAGAAGCCGCTGGCCGCCGCGCTGAAGGGCGCGGGGGAGATCGGCTTCACCATCATCTCCCTCACCTTCTCGCTGATCGCGGTGCTGATCCCGCTGCTGTTTATGGGCGATATCGTCGGCCGCCTGTTCCGCGAATTCGCCGTCACCCTTGCCGTCGCTATTCTTATCTCGGCGGTGGTCTCCCTGACCCTGACGCCGATGATGTGCGCCCGCATGTTAAGCCACGAATCGCTGCGCAAGCAGAACCGATTCTCGCGGGCCAGCGAGCGTTTCTTCGAACGGGTGATCGCCGTCTATGGCCGCTGGCTGAGCCGGGTGCTGAACCATCCGTGGCTGACGCTCGGCGTCGCCCTGAGCACCCTGGCGCTGTCGATTATCCTGTGGGTCTTTATCCCGAAAGGCTTTTTCCCGATCCAGGATAACGGCATTATCCAGGGTACCCTCCAGGCGCCGCAGTCGGTCTCCTTCGCCAGCATGGCCGAGCGCCAGCGGCAGGTGGCCAGCATTATCCTTAAGGATCCGGCGGTGGAGAGTCTGACCTCCTTCGTCGGCGTCGACGGCACCAACCCGGCGCTGAACAGCGCCCGTCTGCAGATCAACCTCAAGCCGCTGGACGAACGCGACGACCGCGTCCAGACGGTGATAAGCCGCCTGCAGCAGGCGGTGGACGGCGTCCCCGGCGTGGCGCTCTACCTGCAGCCGACCCAGGACCTGACCATCGACACCACGGTGAGCCGCACCCAGTATCAGTTCACCCTGCAGGCAAACTCCCTCGAGGCGCTGAGCACCTGGGTGCCGCCGCTGCTCAGCCGCCTGCAGGCCCAGCCGCAGCTGGCCGACGTCAGCAGCGACTGGCAGGACAAAGGCCTGGCCGCCTATATCAAGGTGGATCGCGACAGCGCCAGCCGCCTCGGCATCTCAATGGCCGATGTCGATAACGCGCTGTACAACGCCTTCGGCCAGCGGCTGATCTCCACTATTTACACTCAGGCGAATCAGTATCGCGTGGTGCTCGAGCAGGATACCGAGGCGACGCCGGGCCTGGCGGCGCTGGAGAATATCCGTCTCACCAGCAGCGACGGCGGCATCGTGCCGTTGACCGCCATCGCCACGGTGGAGCAGCGCTTTACCCCGCTGTCGGTAAACCACCTCGATCAGTTCCCGGTGACCACCATCTCGTTTAACGTCCCGGACAACTACTCGCTGGGCGAAGCGGTGGAGGCGATCCTCGCCGCCGAACAGTCGCTCGATTTTCCGACCGATATTCGCACCCAGTTCCAGGGCAGCTCGCTGGCCTTCCAGTCGGCGCTTGGCAGCACCGTCTGGCTGGTGGTCGCCGCGGTGGTGGCGATGTATATCGTGCTGGGGGTGCTGTACGAGAGCTTTATCCATCCGATTACGATTCTCTCCACCCTGCCCACCGCCGGGGTCGGGGCGCTGCTGGCGCTGTGGCTGGCGGGCAGCGAGCTGGACGTGATCGCCATCATCGGCATCATTCTGCTGATCGGCATCGTGAAGAAGAACGCCATCATGATGATCGACTTCGCGCTGGCCGCTGAGCGCGAGCAGGGCATGCCGCCGCGGGAGGCGATCTACCAGGCCTGTCTGCTGCGTTTTCGGCCGATCCTGATGACTACCCTCGCCGCCCTGCTCGGCGCCCTGCCGCTGATGCTGAGCACCGGCGTTGGCGCCGAGCTGCGGCGTCCGCTGGGGATCGGCATGGTCGGCGGTCTGATGCTCAGCCAGGTGCTGACCCTGTTCACCACCCCGGTGATCTATCTGCTGTTCGACCGCCTGTCGCTGCACCTGAAGCGCCGCTTCCCGCGTCAGGAAGAGGAGGCGTAAGTGAAGTTTTTCGCCCTCTTCATTTACCGCCCGGTGGCGACGATCCTCATCTCGCTGGCCATCACCCTGTGCGGCATTCTCGGCTTCCGGCTGCTGCCGGTAGCCCCGCTGCCGCAGGTGGACTTCCCGGTGATCATGGTTAGCGCCTCGCTGCCGGGAGCCTCGCCGGAGACCATGGCCTCGTCGGTGGCCACCCCGCTGGAGCGCTCCCTGGGGCGGATTGCCGGGGTCAATGAGATGACCTCCTCCAGCTCGCTCGGCAGCACCCGCATCATTCTCGAGTTTAACTTCGACCGCGATATCAACGGCGCGGCGCGCGACGTTCAGGCGGCGATCAACGCCGCGCAAAGCCTGCTGCCGAGCGGAATGCCCAGCCGGCCGACCTATCGCAAAGCCAATCCGTCGGATGCGCCGATCATGATCCTGACGCTGACCTCGGACACCTACTCCCAGGGTGAGCTGTATGATTTCGCCTCCACCCAGCTGGCGCAGACCATCGCGCAGATCGACGGCGTGGGCGATGTCGACGTCGGCGGCAGCTCCCTGCCGGCGGTGCGCGTCGACCTCAACCCGCAGGCGCTGTTCAACCAGGGCGTGTCGCTGGACGCGGTGCGCACCGCCATCAGCGACGCCAACGTGCGCAAACCGCAGGGGGCGCTGGAGGACAGCGCGCACCGCTGGCAGGTGCAGACCAACGATGAGCTGAAGACCGCCGCCGACTATCAGCCGCTGATCGTCCACTACCAGAATGGCGCCGCGGTGCGGCTGGGAGATGTCGCCACCGTCTCGGATTCGGTGCAGGACGTACGCAACGCCGGGATGACCAACGCCAAACCGGCGATCCTGCTGATGATCCGCAAACTGCCGGAAGCCAATATTATCCAGACGGTGGACAGCATCCGCGCCCGCCTGCCGGAGCTGCAGCAGACCATTCCGGCGGCTATCGACCTGCAGATCGCCCAGGACCGCTCGCCGACCATCCGCGCCTCGCTGGAGGAAGTGGAACAGACGCTGGTGATTTCGGTGGCGCTGGTGATCCTCGTGGTGTTCCTGTTCCTGCGCTCGGGGCGCGCCACGCTGATCCCGGCCGTCGCCGTCCCGGTTTCCTTAATCGGCACCTTCGCCGCGATGTATTTGTGCGGCTTCAGCCTCAATAACCTGTCGCTGATGGCCCTGACCATCGCCACCGGCTTCGTGGTGGATGACGCTATCGTGGTGCTGGAGAATATCTCCCGCCATCTGGAGGCGGGGATGAAACCCCTGCAGGCGGCGCTGCAGGGGAGCCGCGAGGTCGGCTTTACCGTGCTGTCGATGAGCCTGTCGCTGGTGGCGGTGTTCCTGCCGCTGCTGCTGATGGGCGGCCTGCCCGGCCGCCTGCTGCGCGAGTTCGCCGTCACCCTGTCGGTGGCGATCGGCATCTCGCTGGCGGTCTCCCTCACCCTGACGCCGATGATGTGCGGCTGGCTGCTGAAAAGCGGCAAGCCCCACCAGCCGACGCGCAACCGCGGCTTTGGCCGCCTGCTGGTGGCCGTGCAGGGCGGCTATGGTAAATCGTTAAAATGGGTGCTGAAGCATAGCCGCCTGACCGGCCTGGTGGTGCTGGGCACCATCGCCCTCAGCGTCTGGCTCTACATTTCGATCCCGAAAACCTTCTTCCCGGAGCAGGACACCGGGGTGCTGATGGGCGGCATTCAGGCCGACCAGAGCATCTCCTTCCAGGCGATGCGCGGCAAGCTGCAGGACTTTATGAAGATCATTCGCGAAGATCCGGCGGTGGATAACGTCACCGGCTTTACCGGCGGCTCGCGGGTCAACAGCGGGATGATGTTTATCACCCTCAAGCCGCGCGACCAGCGCCACGAGACGGCGCAGCAGGTGATCGACCGGCTGCGCAAAAAGCTGGCCAACGAGCCCGGGGCCAACCTGTTCCTGATGGCGGTGCAGGATATCCGCGTCGGCGGCCGGCAGTCGAACGCCAGCTATCAGTACACCCTGCTGTCCGACGACCTGTCGGCGCTGCGCGAGTGGGAGCCGAAGATCCGCAAAGCGCTGGCGGCGCTGCCGGAGCTGGCGGACGTCAACTCGGATCAGCAGGACAATGGCGCCGAAATGGACCTGGTCTATGACCGGGATACCATGTCGCGCCTCGGCATCAGCGTCCAGGACGCCAACAACCTGCTGAACAACGCCTTTGGCCAGCGGCAGATCTCTACCATCTACCAGCCGCTCAACCAGTATAAGGTGGTGATGGAGGTGGATCCGGCCTACACCCAGGACGTCAGCGCCCTGGATAAGATGTTCGTCATTAACAGCGACGGCAAGCCGATCCCGCTGGCCTACTTCGCCAAATGGCAGCCGGCCAATGCCCCGCTGTCGGTGAACCACCAGGGGCTGTCGGCGGCATCCACTATCTCCTTTAACCTGCCCACCGGCCGCTCGCTGTCGGAAGCCAACGAGGCCATTGACCGCGCGATGACCCAGCTCGGGGTGCCGTCGAGCGTGCGCGGCTCCTTTGCCGGTACCGCTCAGGTGTTCCAGCAGACCATGAACGCGCAGGTGATCCTGATCCTCGCGGCTATCGCCACGGTCTATATCGTGCTGGGGGTGCTATATGAGAGCTATGTGCATCCGTTGACCATCCTCTCGACGCTGCCCTCCGCCGGGGTGGGCGCTCTGCTGGCGCTGGAGATCTTCGATGCCCCGTTCAGCCTAATCGCCCTGATTGGGATTATGTTATTAATTGGCATCGTCAAGAAAAACGCCATCATGATGGTTGATTTTGCCCTGGAGGCGCAGCGCAACGGCAACCTGACGCCGGAAGAGGCGATTTTCCAGGCCTGCCTGCTGCGTTTCCGGCCGATTATGATGACCACCCTCGCCGCGCTGTTCGGCGCCCTGCCGCTGGTGCTCTCCGGGGGCGATGGCTCTGAGCTGCGCCAGCCGCTGGGGATCACCATCGTCGGCGGTCTGGTGATGAGTCAGCTGTTAACGCTCTACACCACGCCGGTGGTCTATCTTTTCTTTGACCGTCTGCGGCTGCGTTTTTCGCGTCACTCCTCTCAACCGGTAAGCGAATAACATGACAGACCTCCCGGCCAGCGTGCGCTGGCAGCTATGGATAGTGGCGTTCGGCTTCTTTATGCAGTCGCTGGACACCACCATCGTTAACACCGCCCTCCCCTCGATGGCCAAAAGCCTCGGGGAGAGTCCGCTGCATATGCATATGATTATCGTCTCCTATGTGTTAACGGTGGCGGTGATGCTGCCGGCCAGCGGCTGGCTGGCCGACCGGGTCGGGGTGCGCAATATCTTCTTCACCGCCATCGTGCTGTTTACCGCCGGATCGCTGTTTTGCGCCCAGGCCAGCACCCTCGACCAGCTGGTGATGGCGCGGGTGCTGCAGGGAGTCGGCGGCGCGATGATGGTGCCGGTCGGCCGCCTGACGGTGATGAAGATCGTCCCGCGCGATCAGTATATGGCGGCGATGACCTTCGTCACCCTGCCGGGCCAGGTCGGCCCGCTGCTCGGCCCGGCGCTGGGCGGGGTGCTGGTGGAGTACGCCTCCTGGCACTGGATCTTCCTCATCAATATCCCGGTGGGGATCGTCGGCGCGATTGCCACCCTCTGTCTGATGCCCAACTACACCATGCAGACCCGGCGCTTCGATCTCTCCGGCTTTCTGCTGCTGGCCGCCGGAATGGCGACCCTGACCCTGGCGCTCGACGGCCAGAAAGGGCTCGGCATTTCCCCTGCCTGGCTGGCGGGGCTGGTGGCCGTCGGCCTCTGCGCCCTGCTTCTCTACCTGTGGCACGCCCGCGGCAACGCCCGGGCGCTGTTTAGCCTTAACCTGTTTCGCAACCGCACCTTCTCCCTCGGCCTCGGCGGCAGCTTCGCGGGACGCATCGGCAGCGGCATGCTGCCGTTTATGACCCCGGTGTTTCTGCAGATCGGCCTCGGCTTCTCCCCCTTTCACGCCGGGCTGATGATGATCCCGATGGTGCTCGGCAGCATGGGCATGAAGCGGATCGTGGTCCAGGTGGTTAACCGCTTCGGCTACCGTCGGGTGCTGGTCGCCAGCACCCTGGGCCTGGCGGCGGTCAGTCTGCTGTTTATGTTTAGCGCCCTGGCCGGGTGGTATTACGTGCTGCCGCTGGTCCTGTTTCTGCAGGGGATGATCAACGCCAGCCGCTTCTCCTCAATGAATACCCTGACGCTGAAAGATCTCCCGGACGATCTGGCCAGCAGCGGCAACAGCCTGCTGTCGATGGTGATGCAGCTGTCGATGAGTATCGGCGTGACCATCGCCGGGCTGCTGCTGGGGCTGTATGGCCAGCAGCATATGAGTCTCGACGCCGCCAGCACCCATCAGGTCTTTCTCTACACCTATCTGAGCATGGCGGCGATCATCGCCCTCCCGGCGCTCATCTTTTCCCGGGTACCGGATGACGTCGGCAGCAATACCGTCCTCCGTCGACGCAACAGGAGTGGATCGTGAAATTTTGGCGCCCGGGTATTACCGGCAAGCTGTTCCTCGCTATATTCGCCACCTGCATCGTGCTGCTGATCAGCATGCACTGGGCGGTGCGCATTAGTTTTGAACGCGGGTTTATCGACTATATCAAGCGCGGCAATGAGCAACGCTTAACCATGCTCAGCGACGCGCTGAGCGAGCAGTATGCCCAGCATGGCAGCTGGGCGTTTCTGCGCAATAATGACCGCTTTATCTTCCAGCTGCTGCGCACCTTCGAACGGGATAACGACGACCGCTCGCCGCCGGGGCACGCCATGAAGCCGGACGCCGCCCCGGACGGGCCGCCGCCGGATGGCCCCCCTGACGGCCCGCGCCCGAGGCCGGAAATGCCGCCCCACGGCTGGCGCACCATGTTCTGGGTGGTGGATCAGTCGGGGCGCGTGCTGGTGGGGCCGCGTGAGCGCGTCCCGGAGGACGGCACCCAGCGCAGCATCGTGGTCAACGGCGCGGAGGTGGGCAAAGTTATCGCCTCGCCGGTAGAGCGGCTGACGCGCAATACCGACATTAACTTCGACCGGCAGCAAAAGCGCACCAGCTGGCTGATCGTCGCCCTTGCCACCCTGCTTGCCGCGCTGGCCACTTTCCCGTTGGCCCGCGGTCTGCTGGCGCCGGTGAAGCGGCTGGTGGAAGGCACCCATAAGCTGGCGGCGGGCGACTTTTCCACCCGCGTGACGGTGACCGGCGGCGATGAGCTCGGCCGCCTGGCGCAGGATTTTAACCAGCTCGCCAGCACCCTGGAGCGCAACCAGCAGATGCGTCGCGATCTGATGGCCGATATCTCCCATGAGCTGCGTACCCCGCTGGCGGTGCTGCGCGGCGAGCTGGAGGCGATTCAGGACGGGGTCCGGCGCTTTACCCCCGAGTCGATTCCTTCTCTGCAGGCCGAGGTGGCTACCCTCACCAAGCTGGTGGACGACCTCCATCAGCTGTCGATGTCCGACGAGGGGGCGCTGGCCTACCAGAAAACCTCACTGGATATCATCACCCTGCTGGAAGTGGCGGCGGGCGCTTTTCGCGAGCGCTTCGCCAGCCGGCAGCTAAGCATTCAGGTGTCGCTCCCGGAGCAGGCGATGATCTTCGGCGACCGCGACCGCCTGATGCAGCTCTTCAACAATCTGCTGGAGAACAGCCTGCGCTATACCGACAGCGGCGGCAGCCTGCACATCACCGCCCGCCGCAGCGGCCGGATGCTGGTGATTGACTTCGCCGACAGCGCCCCCGGCGTCAGCGATGAGCAGCTGGCCCGCCTGTGCGAACGCTTTTACCGGGCGGAAGGATCGCGCAACCGCGCCAGCGGCGGCTCCGGCCTCGGGCTGGCGATTTGCCTCAATATCGTAGCGGCCCACGGCGGCACCCTGCGTGCCGACCATTCGCCTTTTGGCGGGGTTAGCATTAAAGTTGAGTTACCTCTGGAACATGATTTACCGAGAGACGTATGACTGAATTGCCTGTAGATGAAAACACCCCACGCATCCTTATCGTGGAAGATGAACCGAAGCTCGGCCAGCTGCTGATTGATTATCTGCAGGCCGCCGGCTATGCGCCTGCGTTGATTAACCACGGCGACAAGGTCCTGCCCTACGTCCGCCAGACGCCGCCGCACCTGATCCTGCTGGATCTGATGCTGCCCGGTACCGACGGTCTGACGCTGTGCCGGGAAATTCGCCGCTTCTCCGATGTTCCGGTGGTGATGGTGACGGCGAAAATCGAAGAGATCGACCGTTTGCTGGGGCTGGAAATAGGCGCCGACGACTATATCTGCAAGCCCTACAGCCCCCGGGAAGTGGTCGCCCGGGTAAAAACCATCCTCCGCCGCTGCAAACCGCAGCGCGATCTGCAGGCGCTGGACGCCCAGAGCCCGCTGATTGTCGACGAAGGTCGTTTTCAGGCCTCCTGGCGCGACAAGCTGCTGGACCTCACTCCCGCCGAGTTCCGGCTGCTGAAAACCCTCTCCCAGGAGCCGGGCAAAGTGTTCTCCCGCGAACAGCTACTCAACCATCTGTATGACGATTATCGGGTAGTCACCGATCGCACCATCGACAGCCACATCAAGAACCTGCGGCGCAAGCTGGAGGCGCTGGACGCCGAGCAGTCGTTTATCCGCGCGGTGTATGGCGTTGGCTACCGCTGGGAAGCGGACGCCTGCCGGCTGGCGTAGTTAGCCTTTTCCCGGCTCGCGCTGCGCTTCGCCGGGCTACACGTTCACCGCCATCTGCAACCCGTAGCCCGGGTAAGGCGTTTACGCCGCAACCCGGGGAACTCCCTAGAGCCTATCCCACCAGGCGTTATTAACGCTGTCAGTGTGAGTACTGCCCAGGTTCAAAATGGCAAACAAATTAGCCATACTGAAAGATACCTATCTGATATTTACTCCCCTTCGCCGCGGCGCTACAATGCCCGCCCTTAATGTGGGGACACTCCCCAACTCGCCGCACCAGGTGCGGCGAATCTGACCTGTCATCAGAACGAGAACACCATGTTTAAACCAGAACTCCTCTCCCCGGCGGGAACGCTGAAGAATATGCGTTACGCTTTCGCCTATGGCGCCGATGCCGTTTATGCCGGCCAGCCGCGCTACTCGCTGCGCGTGCGTAACAACGAATTCAATCACGAAAATCTGCAGCTCGGCATCAATGAAGCCCACGCGCTGGGTAAAAAATTCTATGTGGTGGTCAACATCGCCCCGCATAACGCCAAGCTGAAAACGTTTATTCGCGATCTGAAGCCGGTGGTGGAGATGGGTCCGGACGCGCTGATCATGTCCGATCCGGGTTTAATCATGCTGGTGCGGGAACACTTCCCGGAGATGCCGATCCATCTTTCAGTGCAGGCCAACGCCGTCAACTGGGCGACGGTTAAATTCTGGCAGCAGATGGGGCTGACCCGCGTGATCCTGTCGCGTGAACTGTCGCTGGATGAAATCGAAGAGATTCGCCGCCAGGTGCCGGAGATGGAGATCGAGATTTTCGTCCACGGCGCGCTGTGCATGGCCTACTCCGGCCGCTGCCTGCTCTCCGGGTATATCAACAAGCGCGACCCGAACCAGGGGACCTGCACCAACGCCTGCCGCTGGGAATACAACGTGGCGGAAGGCAAAGAGGACGACGTCGGCAACATCGTCCACAAATATGAGCCGATCCCGGTGCAGACCGTGGAGCCTACCCTCGGCATCGGCGCGCCGACCGATAAAGTCTTTATGATTGAGGAAGCCAAACGTCCGGGCGAATACATGACCGCCTTTGAGGACGAACACGGCACCTACATCATGAACTCGAAAGATCTTCGGGCTATCGCCCACGTTGAGCGTCTGACACAGATGGGCGTTCACTCGCTGAAGATCGAAGGCCGCACCAAATCCTTCTACTACTGCGCGCGCACCGCTCAGGTTTACCGCAAGGCGATCGACGATGCCGCCGCCGGCAAACCGTTCGATACCAGCCTGCTGGAGACCCTGGAGGGGCTGGCCCACCGCGGGTACACCGAAGGCTTCCTGCGCCGCCATACCCATGACGATTATCAGAACTACGAGTACGGCTACTCCGTCTCCGAGCGCCAGCAGTTTGTCGGCGAATTCACCGGAGAGCGTAACGGCCCGCTGGCGGCCGTGGCGGTCAAAAATAAGTTCAGCGTCGGCGACAGCCTTGAGCTGATGACCCCGCAAGGTAACGTCAACTTCACCCTTGAGCATATGGAGAATGGCAAAGGCGAAACCATGCCGGTGGCCCCGGGCGATGGCTATACCGTCTGGTTGCCTGTGCCGGACGACCTGCCCCTACAGTATGCCCTGCTGATGCGCAACTTTACTGGTCAAACAACCAGAAATCCGCACGGTAACTAGTTAATTTGCGTTATTTTTTCACGATGTAAGGATATTAGAATCGGATCACATACCGTTTCGATCGAAACAGGTATCATCCATTTCGCTGAAAAACATAACCCATAAATGCTAGTTGTACCAGGAACCACCTCCTTAGCCTGCGTAATCTCCCTTACGCGGGCTTATTTTTTTGCCTCTCCTCCGGTCTTCGCTTTCGTCATGCGGTACACTTTATGCAACATTGAGCAATAAAGGTTCCCTTGATGATGTCTACGTTTCCTGCCAGCTTACTGATCCTTAACGGCAAAGGTGCCAATGAACCGCAGCTACGCGAAGCGGTTAACCTGTTACGCGATGAAGGGATTGATATTCACGTCCGCGTGACCTGGGAAAAGGGCGATGCCGCTCGGTTTATCGATGAAGCCCTGCAGCTGAACGTTGAAACGGTGATCGCCGGCGGTGGCGATGGCACCATTAATGAAGTGGCGACCGCGCTGGTGGAGCGCGGCGGCAAGATGGCGCTGGGGATTTTACCGCTGGGCACGGCTAACGACTTTGCCACCAGCGTCGGTATCCCGCAGGATCTGGCCAGCGCCCTCAAGCTGGCGATCGTCGGCCGCGATGTGCCGATAGATATCGCCCGGGTGAATGATAAAACCGGCTTTATTAATATGGCGACCGGCGGGTTCGGCACCCGGATCACCACCGAAACGCCGGAAAAACTCAAGGCCGCGCTCGGCGGTGTCTCTTATTTAATCCACGGTCTGATGCGCATGGATACCCTGAAGCCGGACCGCTGCGAGATCCGCGGGGAGAACTTTCACTGGCAGGGCGATGCGCTGGTCATCGGCATCGGCAACGGCCGCCAGGCCGGCGGCGGCCAGCAGCTGTGCCCGGAGGCGTTGATTAACGATGGTCTGCTGCATCTGCGCATTTTCACCGGCGAAGAGCTGATCCCTGCCCTGTTCAGCACCCTGGCGAATCCGGAAAACTCGCCGAATATTGTTGACGGTGTCTCCTCGTGGTTTGAAATAACCGCGCCCCATGAGATGACCTTTAACCTCGACGGCGAGCCGCTCAGCGGAAAAACCTTCCGTATGGAGCTGTTACCGGCGGGCCTGCGCTGCCGGCTGCCGCCCGACTGCCCGCTGCTACGCTGATCAGGCTTCGCAAAGCAAAGACGGTGCCCGGCTGGTATACAGCAGCCGGGTTCGTTGATTGAGCCTCTGAATGTTAAGGTAAAACGGCACCTGCGGCTGCAGGAAAAACCTGGGCAGGATATCGATCCAAACACCGCGCTTACATTAACAGACGATACCCACAACCACAAAAAACCTATAACATCAAATAGTTACCTATTAAAATGGGCGCATCTGCCGTGAGACAATGCGCCATAAAGCTTAGTATTCCGCCACCTCGCGCGCCATTTCGCGCGTATATTGCCGACTGGCGTTAACCAGCATCTGCGTATAGGCCGTCTGCGCCTGGCCGCTGACCAGCGCATCGACCGTCAGGGTTTCGAGGATCTTCCCGTACTGCATCACCGCCACTTTCTGGCATAAGTGGGCAATAACCCCAAGATCGTGGGTGACCATCAGGTAAGTGAGCTTAGCCTCCCGCTGCAATTCCGCCAGCAGGTTAAGGATCTCAGCCTGCACCGACACATCCAGCGCCGACGTCGGCTCATCCAGCAGCAGCACCTGAGGCTCAAGAATCAGCGCTCTGGCTATCGCCACGCGCTGCCGCTGCCCGCCGGAGAGCTGATGCGGATAGCGCTCGCGAAAGGCGCGGTTGAGGCCAACTTTATCCAGCAGCACATTGATCCGCCGGTCGCGGTCGTTGATACGATGGATCTGCAGCGGCTCTTCGAGGATATCGCCAATGGTGTGACGGGGATGCAGCGATCCGTAGGGGTCCTGAAATACCATCTGCACCTGACGGCAGCGCTCGCGGCTAATTTCATGCCCTAAGGGCTGAGCATCGATGGTCAGTTCCCCCTGCCAGTGGGTAAACAGCCCCGCCAGGCACTTGAGCACCGTCGTTTTACCGGAACCGGACTCTCCTACCAGACCGTAGATCTCGCCGGGCTTAACGTGGAAACTGACGTCATACAGCACCTGGTTACGCTTCTCCCCCTCGCCAAACGCGAGGTTGAGATGTTGAACTTCAATCATTATCCGCTCCTTAATCCGTTAACCAGCTGGCCTGACGCTGCAGCACCGGCAGTATCGGGCGACGATGCTGCATATCCGGCAGCGAGTTAATCAATCCCTGAGTGTAGGGGTGACGGGCGTTATCGAGATCTTTAGCGGCGATGGACTCCACTACCCGTCCGGCGTACATCACCAGCACCCGGTCGCAGAAGCTGCGCACCAGGTTGATATCGTGGCTGATAAAAATCAGCCCCAGCCCGCGCGACTGAACCAGGTCATCCAGCAGGCCCAGCACCTGCAGTCGCACCGACACGTCCAGCGCGGAGGTGGGCTCATCGGCAATGATCAGCTCCGGGTCGGTAATCAGCATCATGGCGATCATGATGCGCTGTCCCTGTCCGCCGGATATTTCATGCGGATAAAGCTGATAAACGCGCTCCGGCTGGCGAATACGCACCACCTCCAGCATCTCCAGCGCCCTGGCTTTCGCCTCATCTTTGCGCCCGGGATGATGAGTAAGCCAGGCCTCGGCGATTTGCTTACCCACGCAGACCACCGGATTCAGCGAATATTTCGGATCCTGCATAATCATCGAGATACGTTTGCCGCGTACGCCGCGCATCTGCGCTTCGCTAAGATGCTGCAGATCGAGGTCGGCAAACTGCATCCGGCTGGCGCTGACGCGGGCCTTTTTCGGATGCAGCTGCAGCAGCGCGCGCCCAACGGTGGACTTACCCGAACCGGACTCGCCGACAATAGCCAGCTTCTCATGCCCCAGCTGGAAGGAGACGCCGCGCACGGCGTGGGTCACCGCGCTACCGTTAACAAAGTCGACGCACAAATCGCGCACGTCGAGCAGCGGTGCATTATTCACTACGGGGATCGAGGATGTCACGTAGGCCATCTCCTAAGAAGTTGAACGCTAAGCTATTGATCAAAATCGCCAGCCCCGGAATGGTTACGACCCACCAGCACTCCATCATATAAGTGCGCCCGCTGGAGATCATCGCTCCCCACTCCGGCTCTGGCGGCTGCGCGCCGAGGCCGAGAAAGCCTAGGCCGGCCGCGGTCAGAATGATCCCGGCCATATTCATGGTGATACGGATAATTACCGAGGGCAGACACAGCGGCACGATATGGCGCCAGAGGACGCGGGCCGATGAAGCGCCCTGCAGACGCACGGCGGAGATAAAATCGGCCTGGCGCAGAGAGAGCGTTTCGGCGCGCGCCAGACGGGCAATCGGCGGCCAGGCGGTCAGCGTGATGGCGATAACCACGTGCTCCAGCCCCGGTCCTAAAGCGGCGACAAACGCCAGCGCCAGGACCAGACTCGGGAAGGAGATGAAAATATCGGTGACGCGCATCAGCACCATATCGACTTTACCGCCGAAATAGCCGGCGCTGACGCCCAGCAGCAGCCCGAGCGGACCGACGGTCACTGAGACCAGCAGCACGATATAGAGCGTGATGCGGGAGCCGTACACCAGGCGACTAAAGATATCCCGGCCAAACTCATCGGTGCCGAACCAGTGCTGCGCATTCGGCGCGACCAGCGCACTATTCAGGTCCTGTACCAGCGGGTTATAAGGCGCAATCAGCGGCGCGAAAATCGCCACCACCAGCAGCAGAAAGATAATTCCTCCGCCGATGGCCGTGAGCGGATTGCGCGCCATTTTGCCGATAAACCCGACGGCCCGCGCCGCCGCGCGTTGCAGCCGCTGACGGCCTTCGCCCGCACCACCCGAAAGCGGCGAATCCAGAGAAACGGTCATGATTTTGTCCTCGGGTCAAAGAATTGATACAGCATGTCGGAGAGCAGGTTGAGCATCACGAAGATCACCCCCACCAGCAGCACGCAGCCCATCACCGCATTCATATCGCCCAGCAGCAAGCTTCCGGTAAGGTAGGAGCCAAACCCCGGCCATGAGAAGACGGTTTCAATCAGCACCGCGCCTTCCAGCAGCGCGCCGTAGGCCAGCGCCACCACCGTCAGCAGTTGCACGAGGATGTTACGAAACGCATGGTTCCAGATAACCTGGCGCTCGGTCAGCCCTTTCACCCGGGCGGTAATAATGAACTCCTGCGACAGCTGGGCCAGCATAAAGCTGCGGGTCATACGGCTGATATAAGCCAGCGAGTGAAAACCCAGCAGCGAGGCGGGAAGAATCAGATGATTAATGGCGTTCCAGAACACCTGGCCGTTGCCGGCCAGCAGCGCATCAACGGTGATCAGCCCGGTGCGGCGCGGCACCACACCATCCAGCCCGAGATCTACCCTCCCGGCGCCGCCTACCCAGCCAAGCCAGGCATAGAACACCAGCAGCCCCATCATCCCGACCCAAAAGATCGGCGTCGAGTAGCCCGCCAGGCTGATAATGCGTACCACATAATCGGAGACGCTATTGCGCCGTGCCGCCGCCAACACGCCCAGCGGAATACCAAGACCCGCGCCGACAATAATCGCCATCGTTGCCAGCTCCATGGTGGCCGGGAAGACGCGGATAATATCGTCCACCACCGGTTTCCCGGTCAGCAGCGCGTTGCCCAGATCGCCGTGCAAAAGGTTGACGAAATAGATGCCAAACTGGGTGGTCAGCGATTTATCAAACCCCAGCTGCTGGTAAACCTGCTGATAGGTACTCTGGTCAGCATCCGGGCCGACAATCGCCAGCACCGGGTCGATGGGCATGACGCGGCCAATGGTAAAGGTCAGCAGCAGCAGGCCGAACAGTGTAATCACCACCTGCAGTAGCCGTTTTGATAAGCGCCGGCCGCGTGAGCCGGGCGCAAGGATTGCGGTACTCATCCTTTCTCTCCTTCGCGGACTTTATAGACGTCACGCAGAAAAGTGGTGGCGGAGGGGTGCGGCTGATACTCCCGTACCTCGTTGCGCACGACGACCGAATCAACCATCTGCGAAAGCGGAATTAAAGCCGGAACCAGCTGGTCGTAGCGTGTCTGGATGGCCTGGTAGTCAGCCACCTGTTTTTGCGGATCGCGTTCCAGCAGGGCCTGGTCAATCATCGTATTCAGTTGCGGGTCGTAAAAACCGGTACGCCAGCCCTGGAAGTTGGTCAGGCGCGCCTTATCGCTGTTATCCGGGTTATAGACCAGCGCGCGCAGGCTGGAATGCGGATGCGGCTCCATCCCGCTGCCGCCGCGACCTACCAGCAGGTCAAATTTACGCTCGCGCATTGCGCCGTAGATCTGGTTACCAGTGCCGGTGATGATTTTGGCGTTAATCCCCGCCTGCATCAGCGTCGACTGCACGGCGATAGCGATGTTAAGAAATGGCTGATCGGAGAGTACCCGCAGCGTGGTATCAAAGCCGTTGGGATATCCCGCTTCCGCCAGCAGCTTTTTCGCCCGCGCCACGTCCAGCCTGTAGCCGGGATCGGGTAGCGTGGACGGCATTCCCGCTTTGATAGGCCGCTGGTGCAGCACGCCGTAGCCCGGCATCAGCGCTTTATTGATACCCTGGTAATCAATCAGATAGCGCACCGCCTCGCGCACTTTCGGATTGGCGAAGTGCGCCTCTTTCATGCTCATCGCCACGTAGTACATGGTGCCGCGCTGCACCGCATCGACGGTCAGCTGCGGATCGCTGCGCAGGGCGTTGATATCGGAAACCGCCATATTGTTGGCAATATCAAGGTCGCCTTTTTCGATCATCAGGCGCAGAGTTTGCGACTCCTGGAAATGACGCAGTACCACGCGGCTCATTTTCGCCTCGCCGCGCCAGTAGTCAGGGTTGCGCTTCATGCGCAGCACATCTTTCGCCTGCCAGGTTTCGAGGATAAACGGCCCGGAACCGGCTTCATGGGTGGTTAGCCAGCGGTTACCCCAGTCGTTATCCTGCTGGTGGCTTTGCACCGTTTTACTGTCCAGCACTCCGAGGTTGCCCAGCGCCGCCAGCGAGTAAATCACCAGCTGCGGATCGTTATCTTTGGGTAATACGATTTGCACCGTGAAGCGGTCCGGCGCGCTGACCTGGCTGTCGATATTTTTCTTACTGAAGCCATAGGATTTCCATACTGAGGCCTGGGCCAGGTTGAGGTGCAGGATGCGCCGCATTGACCACACGACGTCGGCGGCGGTCAGCGGGTTGCCGGAGTGAAACTTAACGTCATCGCGCAGATGAAAGGTCAGGGTTTTGCCGTCGGGGCTGATATCCCAGGATTTCGCCAGCGCGGGCCTGACGGTGGTGAGCTGCTCAGGGTCAAGCTCCACCAGCGAGTCGTAGAGGTTGACCACGATCCCCACCACTTCGTTACCGGTCATCGCCGCCGGGTCAAGGGTGAGCAGGTTATTCATATTCATGCCGATGATCAGCTGGTCGGGCGGCATTTTCGCCACCGCCTCCCCGCTCCCCATCGACATGGCGAGCGCGAGAATACACGCTCCCAGTAAGGAGGTTTTTTTCATATCTCTGTTTGCCTGTACTGTAGGGTACATGTTGCCGGATGGCGGCATTTTCGGCTTATCCTGTCTACCGGCCGCAGGCTCGATAAGCGCAGCGCCATCGGGTATTTATTTTTTTAAATCAGTCGTGGCTAACGGTATTGGCTTCGATATACGCAAAATTAATGTCTTCACCGAGACCCGGACGTTGTGACAAATGCACAAATCCCTGGTCATCCATCGGGTCGACAATGCTGTTGAGATAGGCCGCCGGTTCATCGTAGTCGAGGAACGGATGCAGCAGGCCGCGCTCGTACCAGCGGCAGTTGCGGATCGCGCCCACCACCGCCAGGCTTGCCGCTCCGTTGCCGTGGACTTCGCAATCCATGCCGAAAGATTCCGCCAGCGCCGCCACCTTCATGGTCGGTGTAATCCCCCCCACGCCGTTAGCGCCGGCGCGCAGAATGTCGCAGGCCCCGGCTTTCACCCATTCGGCGCGCATGTGGTGCTTACCGCCGAAGCTCTCCGGCCCGACGATGGGAATCGACAGGTTTTCCGCCAGCCACGCATAGGAAGACATCGAATCCTCCTCCATCGGCTCTTCAAACCAGGCGAAATTGAGTTTTTCCAGCTCTTTGCCGATCCACAGCGCCTCGGCGCGGCTGTACCAGTGATAGCCATCAATCATCAGGTCAATATCCGGCCCTACGGCTTCGCGTACCGCCGCGCAGGCTTTAATGTCCATTTTGGGATTGGGCGCAAAAGAGATTGGCGGCATCCAGGTGTGTAGTTTGATGGCCTTGTAGCCGCGGGCGACCAGCTTCTCAGCAAAAGCGGCATACTCTTCCGGGGTCGACAGGCCGCCCGGCAGATCGTCGCCGCACATGGTGCTACCGTAAGCCGGGACAGTGTCGCGATAGCCGCCGAGCAGCTTATAAACCGGCATCTTAAGGCTGCGGCCGATCAGGTCCCACAGCGCCTGTTCAACAAACGACAGCGCGCGCTCCGTTAGCTGATGTGCGCTGCCGCGCTGCCAGTGGTTAAGATCCTGCCAGATACGCTCACGGTTAAACGGGTCCTGTCCCACCAGCACTTTGCGAAAAAAAGTATTCACCACGAACGGGCGCACGACTTCCGGAGGCGCAAACGAAAAGCCCTGCGCCCCATCATCAGCGGTGATGGTCAGCATCGCCATTTTGGCCATGCTTTCAACCCCCGGATGGGAGTGCCCGGCGCTGTCGGAAACCCGACGAGTGGGATATTGGAAAACGGTGACATTCACAGATTCAATTTTCATGCTCAATCCTTATCACGGCCAAATCCGATCGACAGAGGCAAATCGGCAAAGCGGTTTCACATTATTGAAAATACGTTTCAATATATAATCTAAGCACAATTACGTAGCAGTGCCTCGGACAAACACCGCTAAGCAAGGCCATAAATTTGGGCATTGGCACAACAAGACGTGACTGTTTTCACAAAAGATGAGCGAAATGTGAGGCGGATCGGCATGGAGAAAAAAGGGCGTGAGCGCAGAAAAGAGAGTGACCGACCGTGTACATCCCGGGATTTTCTGCGCTCACGAAAGCGTAAGTTATGCGACCGCCGCTGGCTCGGCGTTAAGCGCTTCCAGCAGTTCAGGTAAGGTTTGATAGCGGCCGACAGCGGCCTGATAGCGCCCCTGTCGGCTATCTTCGGCAACCACCGCCGTGGGAATACCGGCGGCCTGAGCCGCGCAAAAGCCGGTAAAGCTATCCTCAATCACCAGACACTGGCTGGCGTTGAGATTGAGCTTGCGCAGCGTCGTCAGATAAACCGCCGGATGTGGCTTTCCACGTTCTTCATCATCTGCGCTGCAAACCACGTCGAAAAAGTGCCAGAGCGAGAGCTTGTTCAGCACAGCGGCAATAACCTGGCGGGATGATGACGTGGCGAGCGCAATTTGATAGCCCGCCTCACGAAAATAGCGTAACGCCTCATGCACGCCGTGCATCGGCTCGGCTTCGGTGGCGATCAGGCCGGTAATACGCTGCAATATCGCGGCTTCAAGCCGCTGCGGGTCAAGATCAAGCTGAAAATAGCGGCACCAGGTGCCAGCGATTTCGTCGAGGCGTTTGCCTTTGGTGAGGGTTTCACACTCATCCACGCTCGCCGTTGCGCCCCACTGCGCGAGGGCGTCAATCTGCGCCTGGCGCCACAGCGCCTCGGAATCAATAATCACGCCATCCATGTCAAAAATAACCGCCTGCATACTCATTCGTTCACCTCATTAAGGCTGGCATGCGCTTCATGCCAGCCGCATCACCTAAGAGAATTCAACCTGCTCGCGGGCGGTTGCTTCCTTGTGGGAGAACCCCGGCTGCTCCACGCGGATAAAGGCGCAGAGGAAAAAGGCCACCACGTACAATGCGGTATAGGCGATCACCACCCCGATGGTGCTGAAGAACGGCAGCAGCACCACGGCAATCGCCGGCGCGAGAAAGTTCGACATCCCCGCCGACAGGTTATAGACCGAAATGGCCGCGCCTTTATGCTTCGGCTCCAGCGCCGGGAACACGGCCGCCAGCGGCACGAAGGCGGCGACAAAGATCCCGAGGGCGATGGCGGGGATCAGCGCCATCGCAAAGCTATGGCCAAAGTGCTGAGGAATGTAGTAAAACGCCAGGCTGGAGAGCGCCATCCCGATGCAGCCGAACCAGCGCACCACCTTCATCCAGCCCAGTTTTTCCCCGAGGATCCCCCACAGCACGTTAGAGAAAATGGTGGTGAAGAAGAAGACTGCCCATACCTGGAGCCATTCTGAAGTGCTGAAGCCCAGCTCATCGACAAACATCATCGGCATAATCACCGCAAAGCCGAACAGCGAGAGGGTATTGATAATCCTCACCATGCTCGACAGCAGAATATTGCGGTTGGTATAGAGCAGCGTCGCGGCGCGTCCCAGCTCGGAAAACTTCTCACGGGTGGTGAGATTCTGCATATGCTGCGGCGTTTGAATATGGCGCAGGGAAACCAGGGCAATCACGCCCCCGGTAAGGCAGAAGGCCAGCGCCAGCCACAGGGTGCCCATTTCGCCAATGTGCGGAATGGTAAAGCTCGGAATATAGCTGCCGAAGACCCCGATGCCGATGGAATACACCGCCCAGAACCAGCCGATGGCCGAGCTGGCGTTGTCGCTTTTGACGTTATGGACAATCGCCACGATAAACGAGTAGAGGAACAGCGGATAGGCGAAGCCGCGGATGCCGTAGAAAAGCAGGATCAGCGCATAGTTGGCGTGACCGAGGCCGAAAACGAGGAACAGCACGTGGAATACGCACCACAGCACGAAGCCAATCATCATCGTTTTCAGCGGGGTGATAATTTCCGCCACCACCCCGGAAATCCACGCCGACAGCGCAGCGGCCAGGCCGTAGAGGGTAAAGGCAAAGGAGGCCTCCGCCGGAGAGAAGCCGAGCGCTTTGATATAGTGCGACAGAAAGGCTAATTCAAAACCGTCGCCGGTCATAAATACGGCAATGGCGATGTATCCCCAGAGCAGGTTCAGGGGTAAACCGAGCCACTGTTTATTATTGATAGACATAATGACCTCGTTTTCAGGGTACAGGGTGGCCGCTCCGCGACGTGCAACGAAGCGGCGGTTATGATGAAAATCAGTGCTGTCGATAGTGCAGATCGTTTAAATACAGGGCCTTAAACTGCGCGTAGCGTTGCATCAGGGTGTGGTGGCGAATGGGATCCGCACGCCAGGTCTGCCAGACTTCCGGTTTTTCACACACCGCGGCAATGGGTTTGCCCGCCGCCAGGCAGGCCAGCCGCGCCGCGCCCAGCGCGCCTCCGGTCTCTCCGCCTTTGTGGGTCACCACCGGCATAGCGAGAATATCGGCCAGCAGCTGGGCCCAGAACGGGCTGCGGGCGCCCCCGCCCACCAGCGAGCACTGCGCGATCGGCGTCCCGCTCTCTTTCAATGCCTGCAGGCCGTCGTTGATCCCAAAGCTCACCCCCTCCAGCACCGCGTAGCCGAGCTGCGCGCGCAGGCTGGCGTGGGTCATGCCCCAGAAGATGCCGCGCGCGTCAGGATCGTTATGCGGGGTTCGTTCCCCGGAGAGATAGGGCAGGAAGAACGGCGCGTTGGCTTTATCCTCCTCGCTTAGCTCGGCAATCTCCGCCAGCAGCGCCACCTCCGTGGTGCCGGTCAGGCGGCAGAACCACTGCAAACAGCTGGCGGCGCTCAGCATGACGCTCATCTGGTGCCACAGGTTCGGCAGCACGTGACAAAACGCATGTACCGCCGACTGCGGCGCCGGACGATAGGCGTCGGTCACCACAAACAGCACCCCGGAGGTGCCGAGCGAAATAAACGCATCTCCCGGCGAGACCGCGCCGACGCCAATGGCGCTGACCGCGTTATCCCCCCCGCCCCCGGCCACCACCACCGAGGCGTTCAGCCCCCAACGGGCAGCCACCTGCGGGTCAAGGGTGGCGGAAACCTCGCAGCCTTCGACCAGCGTCGGCATTTGGCTACGCGACAGGCCGCACTTGTCCAGCAGAGCGTCGGACCAGTCGCGCTTCGCCACGTCCAGCCACAGCGTCCCGGCGGCGTCCGACATATCGGAGACTTTCTTCCCGGTCATCCGGTAGCGCAGATAATCCTTGGGCAGCAGCACCGTGGCGGTGCGCTGAAAGTGTTCCGGCTCATGACGGCGCACCCACAACAGCTTCGGCGCGGTAAAGCCCGGCATCGCCAGGTTGCCCGCCACCTGATGCAGCTCCGGCGCCATCGCCTCCAGCTCGGCGCACTCTGCGGCGCAGCGGGTGTCGTTCCACAGAATGGCCGGACGGATCGCCTTCCCCTCTGCATCCAGCAACACCGCGCCGTGCATCTGCCCGGAGAGGCCAATCGCCTTAATGGCCGGCCAATGCTGCGCGCATTTTTCCCGTAGCGTGACCATCAGGTACTCCGTCGCCTCCCACCATAGCTCCGGCGCTTGTTCTGACCAGTGCGGATGAGGCCGCTGAATACTCAGCGGCGCGCTATGGCTGGCGATAACCTCATGGTTCTCATCAATGACCAGCGCTTTGACTTCCGATGTGCCGAGATCGATACCCAGATACATAGCCACCTCTTAGTTAATCAGCGTGTAAACGGCGGCGACTTTCTCGCGCATCAGCGCCAGGAAATCCGCGTTGTTGGCGAGATCACCAAACAGGGCTTTATCACGGGCGAAGACAGCCACCGGATCCTGAGCCTCGAACATCTCATGCACCGCCTGCGCATCCAGGATGCCGTCCTGGTACTGATATGGCAGAGTTCCCTTGTGCCACTGCTCCATAAAGACGAAGAACAGCGCCGGCAGCATGGCGGTCGCTTCCGGGCGGACGCCGCGCTGGTAGCACTCCTGCAAGGTTGGCGCGATCATCGCCGGAATTTTCGAGAAGCCGTCGGCGGCGACGCGCTGGTTGGTGTCCTGGATATAGGGGTTGGTAAAGCGCTTAAGCACCACATCCCGGTAGGTCGGCAGATCAATGCCGTTGTCGCCGAGACACGGAATAACGTCCTCCGTAACGTAGCGGTCGGCAATGGCGTAGATAACATCGGTCAGCGTGCTTTCATGAATATACTGCTGGCCGATTAAGGTTCCCGCCCAGGCAATGCAGCTGTGCGACGCGTTCAAAATACGGATTTTCGCCTCTTCATACGGGATGACCGACTCCACCATCTCCACGCCGACTGCCTCCAGATTCGGGCGGACATCGCGGAAGTTGTTCTCCACTACCCACTGGATAAAGGTCTCCCCCATCACCGGCGCTTTGTCATCAATTCCGGTTTGCGCTTTGATGCGGGCCGGCAGATCGGCCGCCGGACGCGGGGTGATGCGGTCCACCATGGTGTTCGGACAGGTGGTATTGGCCGCCATCCAGTCAATCACCGCCTGTTTGCCGGTGAGCTGCAGGAACTCGACCATACCGTCGTGGAAACGCTCGCCGTTATGGCGCACGTTATCGCAGTTGAGCAGGGTCAGCGGCCCGGCGTTGTCGGCCATGCGCTTTTCCAGGATCCGCGCGAGGGTGCCGTAAATGGTTTTGCACTCGCCTTGCAGGTCGGCCTGCAGATCGGGGTTGCTGGTTTCCAGCCGATGGCGAGTGTTCAGGTAGTACCCCCCTTCCGTCACGGTAAAGGCGATAACTTTGGTCTGCGGGTTTGCCCCTTCGTTAATCAGCGGCTGTAGCCCGGCCTGCCACGGTAGCAGTTTCTGGATTGAGGTGATCTCTTCATATTCGCGCTCCCCTTCCGGGCTGACGGTCTCGAGGACGTAACGTCCTCCCTGCGCCGCCAGCGCCTGGACCACCTGCTCGGCGTCGTTGCGAATATTCCCCGCCGCGATGCGCCAGCGATTATCCCCGGAAGCAATCAGACGATGCAGATACCACGCCTGATGCGCGCGATGAAAAGAACCCAGACCGATATGAAGCCATGTGAATTGATTGTTCATGTTCTGCTCTCCTTGAGTTGATGGCGCCACTGTAATTGATCATTTGACCAAAATAAGAGCCATAGATCACAAAAGAGCAATTACCCAATTAAATTGCAAATGACCAGTAAAGAGCAAAAGCTTGCCAGTTATGCCAACCACGGCGAGAATGCGGGTATTCGCCGGGCCAATTGCGTGCCCTGGCCAGCAACTTAGGGCGGGAAACCATGAGTAAAGAAGACGATATCCGGTTGGATCAGAAGGTGCGTGCCGCATGGATGTACTACATCGCCGGCCAGAATCAGAGTGAGATTGCCAGCCAGCTGGGCACCTCCAGACCGGTGGTGCAACGGCTGATCGCCGCCGCGAAAGAAGAAGGGATTGTGTCAATTAATCTGCACCATCCGGTAGCGAACTGCCTCGATTATGCGCAGTTGCTGCAGGAAAAATACCGCTTGATCGAGTGCAATGTGGTCCCCGCCTTTAGCGAAGAAAGCACCCTCGACAGTGTGTCATTTGGCTGCTATCAGCTGATGGCTCGCTATCTGCAGGATGATAAAGAGAAAATTATCGGTCTGGGCTCGGGCCTGACCCTGAAAAAAGCGCTGCAGCGCATCGATTTTGACAGCCTGAATACCCGCTGCGTGGCGCTGATCAGCGCCATGAACGCCGACGGGCAGTGCAATTATTACGATGACGTGCCCCTGCTGCTGACCCGCAAAATTAAGGCCAAGTACTATCAGTGGCCGGCGCCGCGCTACGCCCAGAGCGCGGAGGAGCATGAGATGTGGTGCACCAACCGCTTATTCCGCAGCGTCTCCGGCGTCGCCCAAGAGGCGGACGTGATTTTTGTCGGCATTGGTCCGCTGGGCACGCAAAGTCCGATCTTTAAAGACGGCTTTATCAATCAGGCGCAGATGGATGAGCTGACCGCCCGCGGCGGCATCGGGGAAATCCTCGGGCGGTTTATTGATGCGCAAGGCGACGTGGTAGACAGCGAGATCAACCGCATGATCACCAGCTATGATATCCGCCAGAGCCACTGCCCGCGGATTGCCGCTGCCTGTGGAGAACATAAACGACCGGCGATCCTGGCCGCCCTTAAAGGCGGCTGGATCAATGGCCTGGTGACCGATGAGCATACCGCCCGCTGGCTGCTGACGCGGTAACGTTTAACAGCCAGACAGCGACTCAGCTGCTGCTCATCAGTCGCGGGGGAATTTCAATCCGCTGCTGGCTGGCTTCGCCGGCGTCAATAATCGAAAAAACAGCGTCCAGCATCGCCGGCACGTCCTGCTGCACCATGTCGATATCGTGCCCCAGCAGGTAGACAAAAGGATCCCAGTCGAAGCAGCCCATCGGCGGCTGCTCGCTGCCGGTCAGACCCACCTGCGACAGCCAGCGCACAACCCCTTCCAGGGATATCGTCGAGTTAACAAATATCCCCTGCAACAGCGTCTTCTCGCTGCTAAACCGCTCCTGCAGGCAGGCCTCAACGTGGCCTTTCGAATAGCCGGGAGCCAGAATATTCGCCTGCGGCACGCTAAGCCCCAGCTCGCGATGCGCATCGTGGAAGCCGCGTAAACGCTCGCTGGTGTTATGGTCGCTGCTGCGCCCGCCGATAAAGGTCAGCGGCGCCAGCTCTCCGCGGCGGCGGGCGCTATTAGCCAGGATCTTATGAGTCAGCGCTTTCGCGCCGCCGTAGTTATCCGAAATCACCGACGGCGAGAGAGAGCCCGGCAGGTCGAGATTGACCGTTGGCACGCCCGCCTGCTGGCATAGCGCGGAAATTTTATCCGGATTGGTCGCCCCGGTCGCGACCACCCAGTCAACCTGCCAGGAGAGCATCGCCTTTACCGCTTCGATCTCCAGTTCCGGACGCCGGCGCGTACAGGTGATAATCGGCAGCAGGCCGCGCTCGCGGGCCATCTCCTCAAAGCGTTCGGCGATGGAACCGAAGTAGCGGTTATCATATTTGGGGATAATCATACCGATGACGTGTGATTTTTTACTGCGCAGCATGCTGGCCTGACGGTTAATCGCATAGCCCTGCTCCTCGGCAATCCGCGTCACCTTTTCCGCAAGCTTGGCGCTGATGCGGCGCTTTTTCCAGTTACCGTTGAGGATAGCGCTCACCGCGCTCGCCGAAACGCCGGAAAGTTCCGCCAGGTCGTAAATCGTTATCTTCTTCATTTTTCCAACTTGCGTCACAAAATCATGTCGCTGTTAATTTCCCCACTTGCTCAATCGATGAAGCGAGAGCAACATAGCTTCATCGATTGAGCATCCTTTTCACGCCAGGAAGTACGCGCGCATACCGCCTCAACATGCCAGCAAGCCTGAATTAAGATGCTGATATTCAATATGTTACCAGGTTTAGTCTATCACCTCGAACGTGATGCCCTCGCGTTCGATAGTTTTAACCAGACACGGCAAAGGATTATAAAATGAACCACTCTGTCTCCTCTATGAATACTTCCCTCAGCGGTAAAGTCGCCGCGATCACCGGCGCGGCGTCCGGTATCGGCCTCGAGTGCGCGAGGACCCTGCTGGGGGCTGGCGCGAAAGTGGTGCTGATCGACCGCGAAGGCGAAAAGCTCAACAAACTGGTCGCCGAACTTGGCGAAAACGCCTTCGCCCTGCAGGTCGACCTGATGCAGGCGGACCAGGTCGATAACCTACTGCAGGGCATTTTGCAGCTTACCGGGCGTCTCGATATCTTCCACGCCAACGCCGGCGCCTATATCGGCGGGCCGGTGGCCGAGGGCGACCCGGACGTCTGGGACCGCGTGCTGCACCTTAATATCAACGCCGCCTTCCGCTGCGTGCGCAGCGTCCTGCCGCATCTGATCGCGCAAAAATCCGGGGATATTATCTTCACCAGCTCGATCGCGGGCGTGGTGCCGGTGATCTGGGAGCCTGTCTATACCGCGTCGAAATTCGCGGTGCAGGCATTTGTGCACACCACTCGTCGCCAGGTGGCGCAGTATGGCGTGCGCGTCGGCGCCGTACTGCCGGGCCCGGTGGTTACCGCTCTGCTGGACGACTGGCCAAAAGCCAAAATGGACGAAGCGCTGGCCAACGGCAGCCTGATGCAGCCGATTGAAGTGGCGGAGTCGGTGCTGTTTATGGTGACGCGTTCGAAAAACGTCACCGTACGCGACATTGTGATCCTGCCGAACAGCGTGGATCTCTGACCCTGGCCAACCTGTGAGAGGATGTGATGCAAAACGATACGCAAAACATTATTGGCGTGGATGTCGGTTCGGGCAGCGTGCGCGCCGGGATATTCAATCTACGGGGCGAGCTCCTCGCCCACGCGACCCGGGAAATAACCCTGTTTCGCAGCGCCGGAAATAAGGTCGAGCAGTCGAGCCGTGAGATCTGGCAGGCGGTGTGCTACTGCATTAAAACGGCGGTGGCCAGCGCCGGCGTTTCGCCGTCGTCGATAGCCGGGATCGGCTTCGATGCCACCTGCTCGCTGGTGGTGATTGGCGATAACGATGCGCCGCTGGCGGTCGGGCCTTCGGACGATGCGGACCGCAACATTATTGTCTGGATGGATCATCGCGCCACCGGGCAGGCGGAAAAGATCAATGCCACGGGCCACCCGGTACTGCGGTACGTTGGCGGCAAAATCTCGCCGGAGATGCAAACGCCGAAAATTTTGTGGCTGAAGGAGAATCGCCCGCACATCTATCAGCAGGCGCGCCACTTCTTCGACCTCGCCGATTACCTCACCTGGCGCTCAACCGGCGATGAAGCCCGCTCGGTCTGCACGGTGACCTGTAAATGGACCTACCTGGCGCATGAACAACGCTGGGATGCCGGTTACTTCCGCCAGATTGGCCTCGAAGAGCTGGCGGATGAAGATTTTGTCCGCATCGGCCAGCGGATTGTCGATCCAGGCACCCCCTGCGGCGAGGGCCTTTGCGCCACGGCGGCAGAGGAGATGGGCCTGCCGATCGGTACGCCGGTGGCGGTGGGGATGATTGACGCCCACGCGGGCGGCATCGGTACCGTCGGCGTGCTTAACGGCGCGGTCAACAATATGGCCTATGTCTTCGGCACTTCTTCCTGCACCATGACCACCACTCAGGAAGCGGTATTCGTCCCGGGCGTCTGGGGCCCTTACTATTCGGCGATGGTGCCGGGCTACTGGCTAAGTGAAGGCGGGCAAAGCGCCGCCGGCGCGGCTATCGACCAGCTGCTGAGCTTCCATCCGGCAGCGGCGGAAGCGCGCGAGCAAGCGAAAGCCGCAGGCGTCCCTCTACCGGTCTGGCTGGCGGATCGCGTTCTGACGCAAGTTGCTTCCCCTTCTGAAGCGGTAACGCTGGCCGCCGGTCTGCACGTCGTTCCGGAGTTTCTCGGTAATCGCGCGCCGCTTGCCGATCCCCACGCGAAAGCGCTGATTGCCGGGCTGGGGATGGAGCGGGACCTGGATAACCTGACCGCGCTGTACGTTGCCGGCTTATGCGGGATTGGCTATGGTCTGCGACAGATCATTGACGCCCAGCGCGCCTGCGGAATTGAGAGTGAAAATATCGTCATCAGCGGCGGAGCCGGGCAGCATCCGCTGGTGCGTCAGCTGTTGGCCGACGCCTGCGGCGTTAGCATCGTGAGCACCGCCAGCCGCGAGCCGGTGCTGTTAGGTTCCGCCATCCTCGGCGCGGTGGCGGGCAGAGTCGCGGCTTCGCTGCCGGAGGCCATGAAGCAGTTTACTCAGGTGGATGCCACCTATCACAGCGAGACGGTGTTTAGCCCGCTTCATCAGCGCAGGTATGCGGCCTATAAGGCGCTACAACAGGCCGGCAGGCTGATTCGCGAATAACATACCTCCTTATTTTATAACAATAATGCTCCGCTGCTGTGCAGCGGAGACACTCATCTGCACTCTGAAATCGAGGTCAACATGTCCGTTAATAACAAACAGTGGTACGGTCTACCGCTCAACCTCATCTGGGGATATGTCGCCATCGCCGTGTTTATGACCGGCGACGGCTTTGAGCTGGCTTTTCTGTCGCACTACATCAAAGCACTCGGATTCACCCCGGCGCAGGCTTCCTTTGCCTTTACTCTCTACGGTCTGGCTGCCGCCCTGTCGGCGTGGGTCTCCGGCGTGGTGGCGGAAATCATTACCCCACGCAAGGCCATGCTGATTGGCTTCGTGCTGTGGTGTGTATTCCACGTACTGTTCCTCGTCTTCGGCCTCGGTCGCGCCAACTATGCGCTGATCCTGCTGTTTTATGGCATCCGCGGCCTGGCCTACCCGCTGTTCCTCTACTCCTTTATCGTCGCCATTATCCACAACGTCCGCAGCGACAGTTCCAGCTCCGCGCTGGGCTGGTTCTGGGCGGTCTACTCGGTGGGTATCGGCGTGTTCGGCAGCTATATTCCGAGCTTTACCATTCCCCACATTGGCGAAATGGGCACCCTGTGGCTGGCGCTGCTCTTTTGCGCCACCGGCGGCATTATTGCGCTGGTGTCGATGCGTCATACCGAAACGCCGCGCCATATGCAGAACCTGACCACTCGTGAAAAATTCGCCGAACTGGGGCGCGCCGCGACGCTGCTCTATACCAACCGCAGCATTCTGTTCTCGAGCATTGTGCGCATTATCAACACCCTGTCGCTGTTTGGTTTTGCGGTGATCATGCCGATGATGTTTGTTGATGAGCTGGGATTTACCACCTCGGAATGGCTGCAGGTATGGGCGGCATTCTTCTTCACCACGATCTTTTCGAACGTTTTCTGGGGGATTGTGGCGGAGAAAATGGGCTGGATGAAGGTTATCCGCTGGTTCGGCTGCATCGGGATGGCGCTTTCCAGCCTGGCGTTCTATTACCTGCCCCAGCACTTCGGCCATAATTTTGCCATGGCGCTGGTACCGGCTATTGCCTTGGGGATTTTTGTCGCCGCGTTTGTGCCGATGGCGGCGGTGTTCCCGGCGCTGGAGCCGAACCATAAAGGCGCGGCGATTTCGGTCTATAACCTGTCAGCCGGGCTGTCGAACTTTCTGGCGCCGGCGATTGCCGTGGTACTGCTGCCCTACTTCAGCACTATCGGCGTGGTAATAGCCTATACCGCCTTATATATTCTGGCCTTCTTCCTGTGCCCGTTAATCCGCGTTGAACAGCCTGGCTTTACCAGCGATCAGCATGCGAAACCGTTTACCGCCAACGCGGCAGAGTCTTAATAAACCGCATCTGGTACAAACAATGCGCAATCCGGGCGGTGCCGCCCGGATTTTTGCCTTATGCGATAGTCACTTTGCCATCCAGATAAACATCCTGCACGGCATTGATCAGCTTCACGCCGTCGGCCATCGATTTCTTAAACGCTTTGCGACCCAGGATCAGCCCCATGCCGCCGGCGCGTTTATTGATCACCGCCGTGCGCACCGCGTCGGCAAGGTCGGTCTCCCCGCCCGCCGCGCCGCCGGAGTTGATCAGCCCGGCGCGGCCCATATAGCAGTTGGCCAGCTGGTAGCGCACCAGATCGATGGGGTTATCGCTGGTCAGTTTGCTGTACACCCGGTCGTCGGTATAGCCGAAGTTAACCGCTTTGTAGCCGCCGTTATTCTCCGCCATCTTTTGCTTAACGATATCGGCGCCGATGGTGGCCGCCAGGTGGTTGGCCTGACCGGTCAGGTCAGCGGAAACATGATAGTCGACGCCGTCTTTCTTGAACGCCGAATTGCGCAGATAGGCCCACAGCACGGTGACCAGGCCCAGCTCATGGGCCCGCTCAAAGGCGGCGGAAATCTCTTCTATCTGACGACGCGATTGTTCTGAGCCGAAATAGATCGTCGCTCCCACGGCCACCGCCCCCATATTGAACGCCTGCTCAACGCTGGCGTAGAGGGTCTGGTCGTATTCGGTGGGGTAGCTCAGCGTTTCGTTATGGTTGAGCTTCACCAGGAAAGGGATGCGATGCGCGTAGCGGCGCGACACCGAGGCCAGCACGCCGTAGGTCGACGCCACGCAGTTACAGCCGGCTTCGATCGCCAGCTCGACGATATTTTTCGGATCAAAGTACAGCGGGTTGGCGGCAAAGGAGGCGCCCGCCGAGTGCTCCACGCCCTGGTCAACCGGCAGAATGGAAAGGTAGCCGGTTCCCCCCAGGCGTCCGGTATTGTACAGGGTCTGCATATTGCGTAGCACCGCCGGTGGTCGGTTGTTATCCACCATCACCCGATCAACATAATCTGCGCCAGGCAGATACAGCTGGTCGGACGGAATGGTTATACAACGGTGCTGCAACAGGCTCTCGGCATCTTTGCCCAGCAACTGCGTAATATCAGTCATAGCAATCTCCCGTAAGGCCGGCCGAAGCCGGCGTGCATTATCCCAACCCAATTTTTTTGGGCAGGTTAAGCCTGGTACCGACTTAGGCTATTTTCCAGCCGGGGGGCCATTTTTTCAGGAGATTCTGCTGTCCCGTTGCGCTGCCATTTACCACCAGGCGTGGAAATGGTGCACCGGCCCGATACCGTGGCCCACCTCCAGAGAGTCGGCCTGCGCCAGAGCCGCCGACAGCCAGGCCTTCGCCTCGATAACGGTGGCCGCCCAGTCCGCGTGACGCGGGCGCAGCGCCGCCAGCGCGGCGGAGAGCGTACAGCCGGTGCCGTGGGTATTTTTGGTCTGCACTCGCGGCGCGGTGAACCGCTGTTCCCCTTCGCGGGTGAAGAGCCAGTCCGGGCTTTCGGCATCGTCGAGATGGCCGCCCTTCATCAATACCGCGCCGCAGCCCAGCGCCAGCAGCGCCCGCCCCTGCTCCAGCATTTCCCGTTCGTTACGCGCATGGGGGGCATCGAGTAGCGCGGCCGCTTCCGGCAGGTTCGGGGTGATCAATGACACCTGCGGCAACAATCGTTGACGCAGGGTCTCCACCGCCGAGGCCGACAGCAGCGGATCGCCGCTTTTCGCCAGCATGACGGTATCCAGCACCACGTTGGCCACCCGGTAGCGCGCCAGCCGCTCGGCCACGGCTTCCACAATATCGGTCTCCGCCAGCATGCCGATTTTGGTGGTATCGATACGCACATCGCTGAACACCGAGTCGAGCTGCGCGGCCACAAAATCCGGTTCGATGCGATAGACCGACTGTACGCCGCGGGTATTCTGCGCCACCAGGGCGGTGATCGCCGAGCAGCCATAGGCCCCCAGCGCGGAGAAGGTTTTCAGATCGGCCTGGATACCGGCCCCGCCGCTGGGATCGGTGCCGGCGATGGTCAGGGCGTTGATGCGTTTCATCCCTGCACCTCCTGATACAGCGCGTCGAGAAACGCCGGAATAAAGCTGCCTGGGCCTCCCTGACGGGCGGCGATCTCCCCGGCCTGCTTCATCAGCCCGCAGGCGGCGGCCACGTTTTCCAGCCGGTCTCCCGGCAGCGCCGCGCTCGCCGCCACCACCGCCGACAGCGCGCAGCCGGTGCCCACCACCCGGGTCATCAGCGGATTGCCCCCCGCCACGCTGAGCACCCGCTCGCCGTCGGTGACGTAGTCCACCTCGCCAGTGACCGCCACCACGGTAGCCAGCCGACGAGCCAGCGCCTGGGCCGCCGGCAGCGCCGCAGCGGCCGTATCGGTGGTATCTACCCCGCGCCCGCCGGCGCTCATCCCGGCCAGCGCCAGAATTTCAGAGGCATTGCCGCGAATGGCCGCCGGCTGGAGGGCCAGTAGCTCGTGACAAAAGGCAGTGCGCACGGTCAGGGCGCCGACCGCCACCGGATCCAGCGTCCAGGACTTGCCGGCCTGACGGGCGTGCTCCACCGCGGCGCGCATCGCCACGGCGCGATCTTCGGTCAGGGTACCGACGTTAATTAACAGCGCATCAGCGATAGCGGCAAATTGCGCCGCTTCGCGGGGATCGATCACCATCGCCGGCGAGGCGCCGACGGCCAGCAGAACATTGGCGGTAAAGGTCTGCACCACGTCATTAGTCATGCAGTGCACAAGGGGGGAATGGGCGCGCAGCAGATGGCGCAGGTGCGCGACAGGCGCGGGATTCAACAGCTCAGGCATAGTTTGCTCCCGCCAGACGAGGTAGAAGCAATGACCCTGCGGTCTCTGACTTCCCTACGCTGGCATTATCCAGATCAGGTGGTACGGGTATTTCTCAGCCTTCAACGAAGAAGGGCACCCCGAGTCAAAATAGTGAAATTGTTAAGCGTTGTGGAATTTACCGCAACTCACCGGTTCATACAACAAGCCTTTAGCCCTGGATACGACACCATCGCGGCCATCATGCTCATCAGGCAACCGGACGGGATTGCATTCCGCTGCTGGCGGGCGGAAAATAATGACATCATGCGCTATTTAGCCTACCGAGGATATACGCCATGGCCGTTTATCACCATGCGCTGGTACTGATTAACAGCAGTCAGGACGGCGTCCCGCTGCTCCAGCATGCCGCCAGAATGGCAGAAGAGAACGGCATGCGCATCACCATCGCCCACATCAGCACCGATTACCGGGCGCTGAACTATGTTTCCGACAGCCTGCGCGACGATCGGGTCTCGCAGGAGGTGATCCAGGCCAAAGCCCTGCTCAACGAGCTGGCCTGCACCGTCTCCCTGCCGGTGGATACCCTCTCGCTGGTGACCACCCGCCGGTTTGAAGACGTGGAAACCTGCGTTCGGCAGCGGCAGATCGATTTAATTATTGCCGGGCACCATAACCGGCTGCTGGGCGTCCTCTCCTCACACTCGCTGGAGTATATCAACCACTTAAACCTGGACGTACTGATCAAGCACCTGCCCTAGCGCAAGGCGGCCTGCAGCAGGGAAAAACAGTCTTCAATTAGCGGGGGCAGCGCCTGCGGGCCGCGCATCAGGGCCACTGTGCGGGCGAGCGCCGGCTGCTGCAGGTGGGCGACCCTGAGCGCCGGGTCCTGCAAATGGGTGGTGTACAGCGCCGGCAGAATCGCCACCGCTAAGCGCGAGCGCACCAGACCATACAGGGTTTCGATATAGTCCACCTGGTAGCGCGTGGTCAGCGTCAGGCGATGGCTCTCCACTAATGCCGCCACCAGCCGCTGGATATTGCCCTTCGAGAACACAGCAATATCCCGCCCCACCAGCTGTTTCCACGGCAGATGCGCCTGCGCGGCCAGCGGATCGTCGCGGTGCAGCACCGCCACGAAGGGATCTTCGCGCAGCGGATAGACCAGCAGTTCTGCGGGCAGTGAACTGTCGATCGCCCCGATGCCGAAATCAATCTCGCCGCGCTGCAGCGCCTGGATAAGCGCATCGTTGGTCTGATCGTGAAATTCAATGCGCAGACGCGGAAAGGCCTCAGCCAGGGTCTGCGGCAGCAACGGAAACAGCAGCGAACTGACTGACGGCACCAGACCGATACGCACCGTCCCGTCGCCGCCCGCCTCGACAATCTGCTGCATATCGGAAAAGGCCGCCTGCGCCACGCTGAGGATCCGCTGGGCGTGGGGTAAAATCGCCGCCCCCAGTTCAGTCAGAGTGACCGTCGCAGCGGTACGGTTGACCAATTTGCCGCCGAGTACCGTTTCTATCTGCCGCAGGGCGCTGCTCAGCGCCGGCTGGCTAATCGCCAGCCGACTGGCGGTATCGGTAAAATGGCGCAGCTGGGCCAGGGTGACGAAATACTGAAGCTGTTTAAGAGAGAGCGCGGGCAGCCGCTGCCAGGGTTCGTTCATCATCGGGTTCGCTACGGTGGTCCTGCACAATAACCCGAGCTTATCGGGTGATAAATTTATTCATCTGGGCAAACGTTTGCTGTGCCCCTAGAGTATCCGCATTATCCTTGTGCCGGAGTGGTTATGTCCAGCAATGCTCAAGTCCGCCGTCGCACCGTGCAGGCCGCGCGCGGTGAATCCCCGTTTGATCTGCTGCTGATCGATGCGCAGATCGTCGATATGGCCACGGGCGAAATTCGCCCCGCTGACGTCGGTATCGTCGGCGAGATGATCGCCAGCGTCCATCCGCGCGGCAGTCGCGAAGACGCCCATGAAGTGCGTTCCCTGGCCGGTGGCTACCTGTCCCCCGGCCTGATGGACACCCACGTGCATCTCGAAAGCTCGCACCTGCCGCCGGAGCGCTATGCGGAAATCGTCCTCACCCAGGGCACCACCGCGGTGTTCTGGGATCCGCATGAGCTGGCCAACGTCCTCGGCGTCGCTGGCGTGCGCTATGCGGTGGACGCCAGCCGCCATCTGCCGCTGCAGGTGATGGTCGCCGCGCCGTCCAGCGTTCCCTCCACGCCGGGTCTCGAAATGTCCGGCGCCGATTTTGCCGGCGCGGAGATGGAGACCATGCTCGGCTGGCCGGAAGTGCGCGGCGTGGCGGAGGTGATGGATATGCACGGCGTGCTGCACGGTAGCGAGCGGATGCAGGAGATTGTCCAGGCCGGTCTCAACAGCGGCAAACTGATTGAAGGCCACGCCCGCGGCCTGAGCGGCGCTGACCTGCAGGCCTACCTCGCCGCCGGCGTCACCTCCGATCACGAACTTACCTCGGCGGACGACGCGCTGGAAAAACTGCGCGCCGGGCTGACGATCGAGATCCGCGGCTCGCACCCCTATCTGCTGCCAGATATCGTCGCGGCGTTAAAAACGCTGCCGCACCTCTCCTCGCAGATCACCGTCTGCACCGATGACGTGCCGCCGGATATGCTGCTGGAGAAAGGCGGCATCATCGCCCTGCTTAATCTGCTGATCGAGCACGGTTTACCGGCGGTCGATGCGCTGCGATTCGCCACCCTCAACGCCGCTATTCGCCTGCAGCGCCACGATCTTGGGCTGATTGCCGCCGGGCGGCGCGCCGATCTGGTGGTGTTTGATTCCCTGGAGAAACTGGTGGCCCGCGAAGTCTACGTAGGCGGTAAGCTGCTGGCCCGCGCGGGCAACCTGCTGACACCGATCGCGCCCGCCGCGGGCGTCACGCCGCCGCGCGATACTTTGCAGATCGCCCCCCTCCGCGCCGATGACTTTATTCTGCGCGTCCAGGGCATTCGTCACGGCATCGCCCGCCTGCGCCATATCCGCGGCGCGCGCTTCACCCGGTGGGGCGAAGTGGAAGTGCAGGTTCGTGACGGGATAGTCCAGCTGCCCGCCGGCTTCAGTCTGATCTGGGTCAAGCACCGCCACGGCCGCCATCAGGCGACGCCGCAAATCGCCCTGCTTGAAGGCTGGGGTGAGCTGCGCGGCGCCATCGCCACCAGCTACTCCCACGACTCGCATAATCTGGTGGTGCTCGGGCGCGACGCTAATGATATGGCGCTGGCGGCCAACCAGCTTATCGCCTCCGGCGGCGGGATGGCGCTGGCGCAACAGGGCGAGATCCTCGCCCATGTGGCGATGCCGATTGCCGGCATGCTGTCGGATCTCCCGGCCGCGGAACTGGCGCGTCAGTTCCGCGAGCTGCGCGATCTGAGCAGCCAAGTCGCCGACTGGGAGCCGCCGTACCGGGTCTTCAAGGCCATTGAAGGCACCTGCCTTGCCTGTAACGCCGGGCCGCATTTAACCGATTTGGGTCTGACCGACGGCGGCAGCCGCCAGATAGTCGACCCGTTGATAGCCTGCCGGGAGATCCCGGAGCCAACCGATCACAACAATAATCCTCAGGGAGCCTGAGCATGGCCGATAACACACTTCACTCTTCCGCCCGCGCTAACTGGCTGGAGCGCCGCTTTGCGCTGCGCTCGCGCGGCGGCACGCTACGCACCGAATGCCTGGCCGGGATCACCGGCTTTCTCGCCGCCGCCTATTTACTGGTGGTCATCCCGGGGCTGCTGGCGATCGGCGGGATGGATAAAGGCGCCGCCACCACCGGCACCATTCTGGTCTTCGTCGTCGGCTCGCTGCTGATGGCGTTTTATGCCAACCTGCCGTTTATCGTCGGCCCGGGCATTGGCGGCTCGGTGCTGGTGGGGGTGACGCTGGCCGGTAGCGAAGGGATTGGCTGGCAGACTGGCCTCGGAATTGCCTGCTGGTCGGGGATCCTCTTCTTCCTGCTGACCCGCTTTGGCCTGCGCGAAGTGGTCACCCGCTCGGTGCCGCAGTCGATCAAGCTGGGATTGACGGCCTCCATCGGCCTGTTTGTCGCCGTCCTCGGTTTTCGCAATGCCGGGCTGGTGCTGGCCAATGCGAAAACCAACGCCCTGATGCTCGGCGACTTTCTCGCCCCCGGCGCGCTGGTGGCGCTGTGCGGCCTGTTCCTGGCGATAGCCCTGCAGGCGCGTAAGGTTCCGGGCGCCATTTTGTGGGCCATTCTGTGCGCTACCCTGGTGGGTATCCCGTTCGGCGTGACTAAACTGCCGACGCATTTTATCGATGCCCCCCACTCGCTGGCGCCGGTGCTGGGACAGGTTGACCTGCTGGGGGCGTTAAACATCGCCTTCCTGCCGTTCCTGTTCGTCTTTTTCGCATCTGAGTTTTTCTCCACTATGGGGACAACGCTGGCGGTGGGCGGCGAGGCGGGTCTGCTGGATGAAGAAGGCAACATGCCGCAGATTAATCGCCCGTTCATGGTCGATTCGATTGCCGCCGCGCTCGGCCCGTGGGTGGGCATTCCGGCGGCGACGGCGCTGATTGAATCTTCGGCGGCAGCGGAAGCGGGCGGCAAAACCGGCCTCACCGCGCTGTCAGCGGCGGTAATGTTCCTGCTGATGCTGCTGTTCACGCCGGTGGCGTTGATGATCCCGAAAGAAGCCACCGCCCCGGCGCTGATCCTGATTGGCCTGAACATGTTCAGCGGCCTGCGCAAAGTGGATCTTGCCAACTTCACCGACGGGCTGCCGGTGCTGATGATGGTGATGATCACCCTTATCGCCAACAGCTTTGGCACCGGGATTGCCGGCGGGCTGCTGTTTTACATTGTGATCAAGGCTATCGCCGGTAAGTGGCGGGAGATCCCGATTGGCCTGTGGGTATTGGCCGTCCCGCTGGTGTATTACTTCGCGACCTTAGTCAGGCATTAAGCCCTTCACAATGTGATTTCACCTCTTCATATAACAAACGCACCGCGGCAGAGAGCTGTTTGCGGTGCGGACAAATCAGATTCAACGGCACTACATCCCCCTGATAACGCGGCAGCAGGCGCCGCAGGCGCCCCGCCCGCAGATCGTCGCTGACGTCGAGCATCGATTTATAGGCAATGCCCTCCCCGGCGATCGCCAGCCGACGGATCACCTCGGCGTCGTCGCTCATCACCGTGCCGGAGACCTTCTGCTGCTGAACCACGCCGTCGAGGCTCAGCGACCAGCGGTCGAACGGACGGCCGCGCAAAATGTAGATCAACGCATTGTGCTGGCTGAGTTCCTCGAGGGTCTGCGGTTCGCCATGGCGGGCGATCCACTCAGGCGAGGCCACCAGCACCCGACGATTTTCCGGCGCCACCGGCAGCGAGATAAACGAGGCATCGTCGTTATTGCCATAGCGAAACGCAACGTCCACCGGATCTTTAAACACGTCGGTCAGCTGATCGGAAAAGAGCAGCCGCAGGCGCAGCGCCGGATGGCGTTGGCGGAAATCGCGGAACAGGGTCAGGAGCAGGTTACGCCCGAGGTCCGACGGCACGGCAATCTGCAACATGCCGCGAACTTCATCATCCGGGGTCTGGATCTTCTGCAGACCGGCCTCAAGGGTATCGAGCATCTGGGTGGCGTAGGGCAGCCAGGTCTCCCCCTCCGGCGTCAGGCGCAGGCTGCGGGTCGAACGGGCAAACAGGCGAATATTGAGGATCGTCTCCAGACGCTTAATCGCCGCGCTGACCTGCGCCGGCTGCTGCCCGGCCTCGCGCGCCGCGTCGCTAAAACTGCCCAGCGCCGCGGCGCGGACAAATAAGGTCAGATCTTCCAGCCTGAACATGCCGATTCTCCCCTGCTTCAGATTGCTCCCAAAATACGCATCACCGTCGCTGCAACGCAAGCGGCACAAGACTTGCGCCGCGTTTTGCTTACACTTTTTAAAAATCCAGTGCTTGCCATTTCAGCAACGCATCAGGAATGATACGAGGCTGCTATTTTGAGTCCAGGTAATATTGAGGAAACTATGCGTAAAACAAAAATGATGCTTCTGGGCGTACTTCTTGCCACCGCTGGCGCCAGCTGGACGGCTACTGCCGCGGGGATCGATCAGTATGCGCTGAAAGAGTTCACCGCCGATTTCACCCAGTTTCACATCGGCGACACCGTTCCGGCGATGTACCTCACCCCGGAATACAACATTAAACAGTGGCAGCAGCGTAACCTGCCTGCGCCGGACGCCGGCAGCCACTGGACCTATATGGGCGGTAACTACGTGCTGATCACCGATACCGAAGGCAAAATCCTCAAAGTGTATGATGGCGAGATCTTCTATCATCGTTGATCCGCGCAATCTCCACGTCCGCCCCGGCGAGCCAGCGGACTCTCCGGCGCTGCGCCAGATCTTCCTGCGGGCGCGCAGTTTATCGTGGACCTGGCTTCCCGCCGCGGCGTGGCGGCTGGAAGATTTCGATGCCGCCACCGCGGATGAACAGCTGTGGGTCGCGGAATGCGACGGCCAGCCGGTGGGCTTTGCCGCCGTATGGACCGCCGATAATTTCCTTCACCATCTGTTTGTCGACCCCGACTGGCAAGGCAAACATATCGGCAGCGCGCTGCTGGCGCAGGTCGAACGGACCTTTACCGCCAGCGGAACGCTGAAGTGCCTGATGGAAAATAAAAACGCCCTGCGCTTCTACCAGCGTCATGGCTGGACCATCGAAGCACAGGGCGCGTCGCCCGAGGGCAGATACTGGCTGATGCGCTCGCCGCGGCCTTAAACGGCGCGGAAGGCAATCTCACCCGGGATCACTTCTCCCTGCCAGTACATCTGGGCCGCCACCCGGCCCGCCAGCTGGCGGTAGATGTCGGTAAATTCGCTGTCCGGACGCGCCACCACCGTCGGCGTGCCGTTATCCAGATCTTCCCGCAGCGTAATATGCAGCGGCAGCTGGCCCAGCAGCTGGGTGTGGTATTTCTCGGCCAGTTTTTGCGCGCCGCCGGTGCCGAAGATAGGCTCGTGGTGCCCGCAGTTGCTGCAGATATGCATGCTCATGTTTTCCACGATCCCCAGCACCGGCACTTCCACTTTCTCGAACATCACGATGCCTTTTTTGGCGTCGATCAGCGCGATGTCCTGCGGCGTGGTGACCACCACCGCGCCGGTCACCGGGATGTTCTGCGCCAGGGTCAGCTGGATGTCGCCGGTGCCCGGCGGCATATCCAGCACCAGGTAATCGAGGTCCGGCCACAGCGTCTCCTGCAGCATCTGCATCAGCGCCTTGCTGGCCATCGGCCCACGCCAGACCATGGCGTTGTCGTCGGTCACCAGGTAGCCGATGGAGTTGGTTGCCAGACCATATTTCATGATCGGCGCCATATGAGTGCCGTCCGGCGAGGTCGGGCGGCTGTCTTCCGCACCCAGCATGGTCGGAATCGACGGACCATAGATATCGGCATCCAGAATGCCCACCTTCGCCCCTTCCGCCGCCAGGGCCAGCGCCAGGTTTACGGCAGTAGAAGATTTACCGACGCCGCCTTTGCCGGAGCTGATGGCGATAATGTTTTTCACGCCGTTGACCCCGGGCTGGTTTTTCACCCGCTTGAGGGTCGCGATGCTGTGGGTCAGCTTCCAGTCGATAGCCTTCGCGCCGGTGATGCGCAGCAGTTCGGCGCTGCACTGCTCTTTCAGCGCTTCGAAGGCGCTGCTCCAGACGAACGGCATTTGCAGTTCAATATGGACGGTATCGTCCAGCCAGGCGACATGGTGCAGCGCCTTAAGGGCGGTGAGATTATGCTTCAGGGTTGGGTGCTGGAAATTGGCCAGCGTCCCGGCGACCATCGCACGTAGGCGCTCAGGGGATTTGGCCTGGGATTGCGAATTCATCCCGACTCCTTTGTTGTTTTGAGATGCTTTCAGTAATCACAGAGTTTATCACAGGTAACGATTATCCATATATGGGCAGCCATTTATGGCGCACCCACAGCCCTTTTGGTAATATCGGAAGCCCTTTTTACAACAGAAGATGTAATGCTCACTATGACTCAAGTCGCGAAGAAAATTCTGGTAACGTGCGCCCTGCCGTACGCCAACGGCTCCATCCACCTCGGCCACATGCTGGAGCACATCCAGGCTGATGTCTGGGTCCGTTACCAGCGAATGCGCGGCCACGAGGTCAACTTCATCTGCGCCGACGACGCCCACGGCACGCCGATTATGCTCAAAGCGCAGCAGCTCGGTATCACTCCGGAGCAGATGATTGGCGAAATGAGTCAGGAGCATCAGACCGATTTCGCCGGCTTCGACATCAGCTATGATAACTATCACTCGACGCACAGCGACGAGAACCGCGAGCTGTCGGAGCTTATCTACACCCGCCTGAAAGAGAACGGTTTTATTAAAAACCGCACCATCTCTCAGCTCTACGATCCGGAAAAAGGCATGTTCCTGCCGGACCGTTTTGTGAAAGGCACCTGTCCGAAGTGCAAATCTCCGGACCAGTATGGCGATAACTGCGAAGTGTGCGGCGCGACCTACAGCCCTACCGAGCTTATCGACCCGAAATCGGTGGTCTCCGGCGCCACGCCGGTGATGCGTGACTCCGAGCACTTTTTCTTCGACCTGCCGTCGTTCAGCGAAATGCTGCAGGCGTGGACCCGCAGCGGCGCCCTGCAGGAGCAGGTCGCGAACAAGATGCAGGAGTGGTTCGAATCCGGCCTGCAGCAGTGGGACATCTCCCGCGATGCGCCGTACTTCGGCTTCGAAATTCCCAACGCGCCGGGCAAATATTTCTACGTCTGGCTGGACGCGCCGATCGGCTACATGGGCTCCTTCAAGAACCTGTGCGACAAGCGCGGCGACACCACCAGCTTCGACGAATACTGGAAGAAAGACTCCACGGCCGAGCTGTATCACTTTATCGGCAAGGACATTGTCTACTTCCACAGCCTGTTCTGGCCGGCGATGCTGGAAGGCAGCAACTTCCGTAAGCCGACTAACCTGTTCGTGCACGGCTACGTGACGGTTAACGGCGCCAAAATGTCCAAGTCGCGCGGCACCTTTATCAAGGCCAGCACCTGGTTAAATCATTTCGATGCCGACAGCCTGCGCTACTACTACACCGCCAAGCTCTCTTCACGCATCGATGACATCGACCTGAACCTGGAAGATTTCGTGCAGCGCGTGAACGCCGACATCGTCAACAAGGTGGTTAACCTCGCCTCGCGCAACGCCGGCTTTATCAGCAAGCGTTTCGACGGCGTGCTGGCCGCGGAGCTGGCCGACCCGGCGCTGTACAAAACCTTCACCGACGCGGCGGAAAGCATCGGCGAAGCGTGGGACAGCCGCGAGTTCGGTAAGGCCATCCGCGAAATCATGGCCCTCGCCGACGTGGCTAACCGCTACGTCGACGAGCAGGCGCCGTGGGTGGTGGCGAAACAGGAAGGCCGCGACGCCGACCTGCAGGCCATCTGCACCATGGGCCTGAATATGTTCCGCGTGCTGATGACCTGGCTGAAGCCGGTCCTGCCGCAGCTGGCCGCGCGTGCGGAAGCGTTCCTCAACAGCGAACTGAGCTGGGACGCCATTCAGCAGCCGCTGCTGGCGCATAAGGTCAATCCGTTCAAGGCGCTGTACAACCGTATCGAGATGAAGCAGGTGGAAGCCCTGGTAGAAGCCTCTAAAGAAGAGGTGAAAGCCACCGCGGCGCCGGTCACCGGTCCGCTGGCGGACGATCCGATTCAGGAGACCATCACCTTTGACGATTTCGCCAAAGTCGATCTGCGCGTGGCGCTGATTGAAAACGCGGAATTCGTCGAGGGCTCCGACAAGCTGCTGCGCCTGACGCTGGATCTCGGCGGCGAAAAACGCAATGTCTTCTCCGGCATCCGCTCCGCTTACCCGGATCCGCAGCCGCTGATTGGCCGCCTGACGGTGATGGTCGCCAACCTGGCGCCGCGCAAAATGCGCTTCGGCATCTCCGAGGGCATGGTGATGGCCGCCGGCCCTGGCGGGAAGGATATCTTCCTGTTAAGCCCTGACGACGGCGCCAAGCCGGGTCAGCAGGTGAAATAACAAAAAAGCCGGAGAGTATCTCCGGCTTTTTTTTTGCCCGGCGGCGCTATGCTAGCACGCGCCCGGGGGGTCAGTCGTTGTAGGCCGGGTCAGGCGAAGCCGCCACCCGGCAAAAAATCATGCCTTCGGGTTATGCACCCGCTGGGTCAGTCCGCGCAGGAAATTGCGCAGAAACTGGTCGCCGCACTCGCGGTAGTTTTTGTGGTCAGGCGAGCGCATCATGGCGGTGATCTCCGGCACCGAAACCCGGTATTTCTGCTCGCTCATAATCGCCTGGATATCGTCCGTTTTCAGCGAGAAGGCGATCCGCAGCTTTTTCAGCACCGTGTTGTTATTCACCCGACGCTCCAGCGCCAGCTCCGGGGCCGAATCATCTTTGCCGCGCTTGTCATAGATAAGGCCGTTAAGGAAACCCGACAGGATAATGTCCGGGCAGCGAACAAAGCCCTCTTCATCCTCTTTCGTCGTCCAGGTGTCGAAGCTGGCGGCGGTGGATTCCATAGCGGAGAGCGCGAGAATGCGCACCATATCGTTATTATTGACTTTCAGGGTGTAGCGCAGGCTACGAAGAATATCATTACTGAGCATGAGGGCCTTTTACTGTCGATGATGCAATGGGGCGCAGTGTACCAGCTTTACAGGCCAATCGCCTCTTTCAGGCTTTTTAAATAGCGTCGGCTCACCGGCACCGTTTGCCCGGCGCGCATCAGCAGCTCCGCCTGACCATTCTCCTCCAGGCGAATCTCCTTCAGGTGCGCCATATTCACCAGATACTGGCGATGGCAGCGCAGCAACGGCGTGCGGCTCTCAAGGGTGCGCAGGGTCAGTTCGGTAAAGCCCTCTTTTCCCTCGCGGTCGGTCACGTAGATGCCGCTCATCCGGCTGCTGACGAAGGCCACATCCTCCATCTGCAGCAGCCAGATACGACTGTGGCCGGTACAGGGAATGTATTTCAGCGTCTGCTGAGCATCATCCAGCAGCGACACATCCTGCAGATTACGCTCCTGGCGCAGGCGGGCGAGGGTTTTCTCCAGCCGGGCAGCTTCAATCGGCTTCAGCAGATAGTCAAAGGCATGCTCCTCAAAGGCTTTCACCGCGTATTCATCAAAGGCGGTGAGAAACACGATATAGGGGCGGTGCTCCGGGTCGAGCATCCCGACCATCTCCAGACCGCTGATGCGCGGCATCTGGATGTCGAGAAACAGCACGTCGGGACGCAGCTTATGCACCGCGCCAATGGCCTCCACCGCGTTGCCGCACTCGCCGACGATCTCGATATCGCGCTGTGTCTCCAGCAAAATGCGCAGGTTTTCCCGCGCCAGCGGCTCATCATCGACGATCAATACTCTCAGCATGCATTCTCCTCCAGGGGCAGACGTAGGGTGACACGGGTAAAGCGCTCCGGCTCGCAGGTGACGCTGATGCCGCAGTCGGCGCCAAAACGCGCCCGCAGCCGCCTGTCCACCAGATTCATCCCCAGCCCGCTGGCCTGGGGGTTGGCCCGGTACAGCCCGGCGTTATCTTCGATATCCAGCTGCAGCCAGCGATCGTCCTGGCTGGCGCGGATGGTAATTTCGCCGACGCCAAGATGTTGCGATGTACCATGCTTAATGGCGTTCTCCACGATCGGCTGCAGGGTAAAGGCCGGCAGCTGGTGATGCGCCAGCCCTTCCGGCACCGCCATCTGGATCTGCAGGTTAGCCTGAAAGCGAGCCTTCTCAATCTGCAGATAGGCGTTAACATGCTCGATCTCATCGGCAAGAGTGACAATTTCCGTCGGCCGTTTCAGGTTCTTGCGAAAGAAGGTCGACAGATACTGCACCAGCTGGCCGGCCTGATCGCTGTCGCGGCGGATCACCGCCTTCAGCGTGTTAAGCGCGTTAAACAGGAAGTGCGGGTTGACCTGGGCGTGCAGGAGCTTGATTTCGGATTGCGTCAGCAGCGCCTTCTGCCGCTCGTACTGTCCGGCGAGGATCTGCGCCGACAGCAGCTGGGCAATCCCCTCCCCGAGGGTGCGGTTGATTGAACTGAACAGGCGATTTTTCGCCTCATACAGTTTAATGGTTCCTATCACCCGTTGGTTCTCGCCGCGCAGGGGGATCACCAGCGTCGACCCCAGCTTACAGTGCGGATGAATCGAGCAGCGGTAAGGCACCTCGTTGCCGTCGGCGTAGACCACCTCCCCGGTCTCAATCGCCCGTTGCGTATACGAGGAGGAAATAGGCTTGCCCGGCAGATGGTGGTCGTCGCCGATGCCGGTAAACGCCAGCAGCTTGTCGCGATCGGTGATCGCCACCGCGCCGATGTCCAGCTCCTGGATCAGCACCTGGGCCACCTTCATGCTATTCTCTTCGTTGAATCCCTGACGCAGGATCCCCTCGGTGGACGCCGCCACCTTCAGCGCCGTGGCGGAAAAGGCGGAGGTGTACTTCTCAAACATCGCCCGTTTATCCAGCAGAATGCGCATAAACAGCGCCGCTCCGACGGTATTGGTGACCATCATCGGCGCGGCAATGCTCTGCACCAGATGCAGGGCGTCCTGGAACGGGCGGGCAATCAGCAGAATGATCATCATCTGCACCAGCTCGGCCACGAAGGTGATCGCCCCGGCGGTTAGCGGGCTAAAGACTTTGTCCGGCCGGCCGCGTTTGACCAGCACGCTGTGCACCAGACCGCCCAGCAGCCCCTCAACGATGGTGGAAACCATGCAGCTTAAGGCGGTCATTCCCCCCAGCGAGTAGCGGTGCAGGCCGCCGGTGAGCCCTACCAGCCCGCCGACCACCGGCCCGCCGAGCAGGCCGCCCATCACGGCGCCGATGGCGCGGGTGTTGGCGATGGAGTCTTCGATATGCAGACCGAAATAGGTCCCCATAATGCAGAAAATGGAGAAGGTGACGTAGCACAGCAGCTTGTGCGGCAGGCGAACGGTGACTTGCATCAGGGGGATAAACAGTCGGGTTTTGCTCATCAACCACGCGATGACCAAAAATACGCACATCTGCTGAAGCAGCAGCAACACCAGATCAAACTCGTACATACCCGCAAACCACACATGCCTGAAAGCGCGTACCATACCCTGCCTGGCGAAAACTTTCTTTGAAGCCCTGCATAAAAATGAAAAACGACGGCCAGGATCACACTTTTTTGCGGCGCGTTGCGCAGCAAACGCGGCAAAAAGCCCGGCGCGGCGCGCTAAACCGCAATTAATGTTTCATTAACACCTGCGCTTCACCGTATAATCCCCCTGTTAACATCAGGAGCCTATTATGAAGCCAGCGAAAATCGCGGTCGTCACTCTCTTCTTACTTATGGCCATCGGCGGGATCAGCGGCGTAATGCTGGCCGGCTATTCCTTTATTGTGCGTGGCGGTGTCGGCTGATCCAGCGGGTCAGACGCTCAAACGCGCGGTCGACGATAATCGCCGCCAGGGCCACCAGCAGCGCCCCCTGAACAATATAGGCGGTATTAAAGCCGCTCAGGCCGATGATGATCGGCGTCCCGAGCGTACTGGCCCCCACCGTCGAGGCAATGGTCGCGGTACCAATATTGACGATGACCGAGGTGCGGATCCCCGCCAGGATCACCGGGGCCGCCAGCGGAAGCTCCACCTTATACAGACGCTGCCAGCCGGTCATTCCCATCCCTTCAGCAACGCCTGACACCCCAGGCGGTATCGAACCCAGCCCGGCCAGCGTCCCCTGCAGCACCGGCAGTATGCCATACAGCGCGAGGGCTATCAGCGCCGGCAGCCAGCCAAAGCCCAGCACCGGCACCGCCATCGCCAGCACCGCCACCGGCGGAAAGGTCTGACCGATAGCGGCGATGGTCTCCACCAGCGGACGAAACGCGCTGCCGGCGGGCCGGGTGACCGCCACCCCTGCCCCCAGCCCGATTGCCGTTGCCGCGAGGCTGGACGCCACCACCAGCCAGCCGTGATCGAGAGTGAGCGCCCAGAAGCTCTCCTGCTGGTAGACCGGCCGCGGCAGTTCCGGGAACAGCCGACTGAACAGCGGCGCGCTGTAGGGCAGCCCTGCCAGCAAGCCGATAAACAGCGCGATAAGCCACCACAGCGGCTCACGAAGCGCCTTCATGGCTCATCTCCTGGCGCAGCAGATCGGCAAAATGCAGCGTACCGCAGGGCCTGCCTTCGGCATCGACCACCGGCAGCGTCTCGCAGCGCCGGGCGACAAACTGCGACAGCGCTTCCCGCAGGGTCATGGTGACGGTCAGCCCCTCGCCCGCCAGCCGTTCGTCGGGACGCAAATAGTCCCCCACCTCGCGCAGCGACAGCAGGCGCACACCCAGCTCGCTGCGGCCAAAAAAGGTCTGTACAAAGCTATTTTTCGGTCGCAGGAGCATCTCCAGCGGCGCCCCTTGCTGGACCACCTCGCCCCCGTCCATCAGCACCAGGTGGTCCGCCAGACGCAGCGCTTCGTCAATATCATGGGTCACCAGCACAATTGTCCGTCCCAGCAGACGGTGGATGCGCAGCATCTCCTGCTGCAGCGCCTCGCGGGTCACCGGGTCGAGGGCGCCGAAGGGCTCATCCATCAACAGCACCTCCGGATCTGCCGCCAGCGCCCGCGCCACCCCCACCCGCTGCTGCTGACCGCCGGAGAGCTGATGCGGGTAACGGTCGCGCAGCGTCGCCTCCAGCCCCAGCAGCGCCATCAGCTCGTCGATCCGGTCGGCGATCCTTGCCCGCGGCCATCTTTGCAGCTGCGGCACGGTGGCGATATTCTGCGCCACCGTCCAGTGGGGAAACAGGCCGATGGACTGGATGGCATAGCCCATCCGCCGCCGCAGGGTCAGGACCGGCTGCAGGCGGATGTCCTCGCCGGCAAAGCGAATAGTGCCCCGGTCCGGCTCCAGCAGACGGTTGATCATCTTCAGCGTCGTCGACTTGCCCGAGCCGGAAGTCCCCACCAGCACCGAGAAAGCGCCTTCGCGCAGCTCCAGGGTCAGGTCCTTCACCGCCGGGTGGCCGGCAAACACTTTGCTGACCCCTTGAAATTCAATCATTGGCCTCTCCTTTTAGCCAGGCGCCCCACAGGGCGAACAGGGCATCCACCACCACCGCCAGGGCAATGGTCGGCACCACGCCCAGCAGCACCAGATCCAGCGCACTGCTCAGCAGCCCCTGAAAAACCAGCGCGCCAAAGCCGCCGGCGCCGATCAGCGCGGCCACTACCGCCATGCCGACGGTTTGCACGCTGACCACCCGCAGGCTGCGCAGCAGTACCGGCATCGCCAGCGGAAGCTGCACCTGACGAAAGCGCTGCCCGGCGCTCATGCCCATTGCCGTCGCGCTTTCCAGGGCATCCTGCGGCACCTGCTGCAGGCCGGTCACCACCCCGCGCACCAGCGGCAGCAGCGCATAGAGAGTGAGAGCGATCAGGGCTGGCGCCACGCCGGTCCCGGAGACGCCCAGCTCGCCCAGCGTCGGGAAATAACGCGCCAGACCGGCAAGCGGCGCAATCAGCAGGCCAAAAAGCGCTACCGACGGAATAGTCTGGATCACATTGAGCGCGGTGAAAGCCGGCGCCTGCCAGCGCGGACGCCGCCACAGCCATACCCCCAGCGGCAGGCCAATCAGCAGGCCCGGCAGCAGGGTGCCGAACAGCAGAAGCAGATGCTGGCGCAGGGCGTCATTAAATACCTCCTGACGGTTGGCATACTCCTTCAGCAAGGAGAGCTGATCGAGCGCCCCGATAGCGAGCAGGATGATGGGCAACAGCCAGACTTGCGCATTGAGCAGCCAGCGCCAGAGCGGCCGGACGGTAAGATGACGGATGGCCTCGCTGGCCAGCAGCAGACAAAGCGCCAGCGACAGCCACAGGCCGCTGCCGGGCGAGGTGCGCGCCAGCGGCGAGCCGTGGCGGGAGAGCTCAAGCGCCGCCTGGCCGCTGCCCCAGATAAGCAGCGGGAAGATCAGTTCGGCCAGCAGCAGGTGGAGAAACGGCACGATCCTGCCCGGCAGCCAGCAGAGCAGCATCCCGGCAAGAGCCGCCGCCAGCTGAACGCCGGCGAGCCAGGGAAGCGCCTGCCACAGCCCGCGCCCTTCCCCGGAGAGTAAGCGATTCGGCGCATAAGTGACAAACGGCAGCGCCAGCGTAACCAGCAGCAGACCTGTCAGCAGCAGGCCGACGCGGTGAGTACAGCGAATGGTCACCGGTGGCTTACTTCAGCAGGCCTTTCTGCTGCAGATAATCTGCCGCCACGCGCTTCGCATCCTGGCCCTCCACCGCAATGCGGGCATTCAGCTGCTGCAGCGTTTTTTCATCGAGGCTGGCGAAGACCGGCTGCAGCCAGTCGGCGATCTGCGGGTAGGCCTTGAGCACCGCCTCGCGCACCACCGGCGTCGGGGCATATATCGGCTGCACGCCCTGCGGGTCGCTTAGCGTCTGTAACCCCAGGGCCGCCACCGGGCCATCGGTGCCGTAGGCCATCGCCGCGTTAACGCCGGAGGTCTGTTGCGCCGCCGCTTTGATGGTCACCGCCGTATCGCCCCCGGCCAGCGACAGCAGCTGGTTCTGGTTGAGGTTGAAGCCATACGCTTTTTCAAACGCCGGCAGCGCGTCCGGGCGCTCAATAAATTCCGCCGAAGCCGCCAGCTTAAATTCGCCGCCCTGCTTCAGGTAGCGACTGAGGTCGGCCAGCGAGGTCAGCTTATTTTTCTCCGCCAGGTCCTGGCGCACGGCGATAGTCCAGGTGTTGTTGGCCGGCGCCGGGGTGAGCCATACCAGCTGATGTTTCTCCTGATCGAGGCGCTTCACCTTCTCATAGCCCTGTTGGGCATTCTTCCACGCCGGGTCGTTTTCATCTTTGAAGAAGAAGGCGCCATTGCCGGTATATTCCGGGTAGATATCCAGCTCGCCGGCGACAATCGCCCCGCGCACCACCGGCGTGGTGCCGAGCTGGATTTTATTAATCGTTTTTACGCCGTGGCTTTCCAGCACCTGCTGGATCATATTGCCCAGCAGCGCGCCTTCGGTATCAATTTTCGAGCCGACCTTCACCGGCTCCGCCGCCTGCAGCGGTAAACTTATCAGGGCGGCCAGCGCCAGCGCGCCGGACCATGTCGTTGCCATCTTCATCCCGCATCCCTCAGTTCTTTTGCGCTTCGCTTACAGAAGCTTAAGAGAAAAGCGTAGCCCATTTGCCAGCGATGCGAAAAAGAAAAGGCCGATTAATCGGCCTTTAAAGCGTGACGTTGGACTTAAGAGCGATGCCTTACAGCAGCTCAAACTCGCTCTGCTTCACCCGGGCGGAGTCCACGCCGATAAAGACATTGAATTTGCCCGGCTCAGCAACGTATTTCATCTGCTGGTTCCAGAACTTCAGCGCGTCGACGTCAATCGGGAAGCTGACGGTTTGCGTTTCGCCCGGCTTGAGGTTGACCTTTTTAAAGCCGCGCAGCATTTTCACCGGCCGGCTCATGGAGGCGGTGACGTCCTGCAGGTAGAGCTGGATCACCGTCGCCCCTTCGCGATTGCCGGTGTTGGTCACCTGCACGCTGGCGGTCACGCTGCCATCGCGCGGCATGGTGGCCGACGACATGGTGACATCGGAGACGCTAAAGGTGGTGTAGCTCAGACCGTAACCAAACGGATACAGCGGGCCATTGGCTTCATCGAAGTAACGCGAGGTGTACTTGTTCGGCTTCTCCGGATTATACGGCCGGCCGGTATTCAGGTGGCTGTAGTAGGTTGGGATCTGGCCCACCGAGCGCGGGAAAGACATCGGCAGCTTGCCCGACGGGTTGTAGTCGCCAAACAGCACGTCGGCGATGGCGTGGCCGCCTTCGGTGCCAGCAAACCAGGTCTCCAGCAGCGCATCGGCTTGCTGATCCTCTTTCACCAGCGCCAGCGGACGCCCGTTCATCAGCACCAGCACCAGCGGTTTGCCGGTGGCTTTAAGAGCGGCAATCAGATTGCGCTGGCTCTGCGGCAGGGTGATATCGGTCCGGCTGGAGGCCTCATGCGCCATGCCCTGCGCCTCGCCCACCACGGCGACCACCACATCGGATTGCTTCGCCGCCGCGACCGCTTCGTCGATCATTTCCTGCGGCGAGCGCGGGTCAACCTGCACCGCGTTCTCATACAAATTGAGGAAATCGACAATGCCTTTGTCATCGGTAACGTTCGCCCCTTTGGCGTAAATCACTTTGCCGTTATCGCCCAGCGCTTCTTTAATGCCGGTCAGGACGGTCACCGACTGGTCGGCCACCCCGGCCGCGGACCAGCTGCCCATCATGTCGCGCTTGCTGTCCGCCAGCGCGCCAACCACCGCGATAGTGCCGGATTTTTTCAGCGGCAGCGTATCAAGACGGTTCTTCAGCAGCACCAGGCTCTCGCGAGCCACTTCGCGCGCCTCTTTACGATGCAGACGACTTTCCGCATTGGTGTCCTGCGGGTCAGAATCTTTCGGTCCCAGGTGGCTGTAGGGATCGTTGAACAGTCCCATATCATATTTCACGTTGAGCACGTGTCGGGTGGCATCATCCAGCTCGGCCATGGTCACCTTGCCGGACTTCACCAGCCCCGGCAGGTACTTGCTGTAATACTCGTCGCTCATGCTCATGTTGATGCCGGACTTCAGCGCTACGCGCACCGCGTCTTCCGGGTCGGAGGCCACGCCGTGCTTAATCAACTCTTTGATGGCGCCGTGGTCGGAAACGGTGATGCCTTTAAAGCCCCACTGGTCGCGCAGGACGTCTTTCAGCAGCCAGGAATCAGAGGTCGCCGGGGTGCCGTTCAGCGAGTTCAGGGCTACCATCACCGCGCCGCTGCCGGCATCAAGCCCGGCTTTATACGGCGGCATATAGTCGTTGAACAGGCGCTGCGGGCTCATGTCGACCGTATTGTACTCTTTCCCGCCCTCCACCGCGCCGTAGGCGGCGAAATGCTTGACGCTGGTCATCACCGAATAGCGGTCCGCCGGGCTCTTGCCCTGCATCGACTCCACCATCGCCTGGCCCATCATCGTGGTCAGATAGGTGTCTTCCCCGAACCCTTCGGAAGCGCGTCCCCAGCGCGGGTCGCGGGAGACGTCGACCATCGGCGCCCAGGTCATGTTCAACCCGTCATCGGCAGCTTCATAAGCTGACACGCGGCCCACGGTCTTCACCGCATCAAGGTTAAACGACGAGGCCAGGCCGAGGCTTATCGGAAACACGGTGCGCTGACCGTGCAGCACATCGTAGGCAAAGAACAGCGGGATCTTCAGGCGGCTAAGCTGCATCACCTGATCCTGCATCACACGGATATCCGGGCGGGTAACGGTGTTAAAAATCGCCCCCACCTGACCGTTCTTGATCATTTCACGGATCGCCTCTTTCGGGTTATCCGGGCCAACGCTTATCAGACGCAGCTGGCCGATTTTCTCGTCCACCGTCATTTTTTTCAGCAGGTCGGTGACAAAGGCATCCCGCGCCTGCGGGGTCAGGGGGTGGTTACCAAACAGTTCATCCGCCAGCGCGGGTTGCAGCGCCAGACTCACGGCGACGCCTACAGTGCAGAGCCATTTCATTGTTATCTCGCTTTATCTCAGACGGGGACTCGGTAAAACATAATAAAAACCGCAGTTTGCCATATATATAAACAACGCGCCCGCAGAATGCTAAGGTTCTTCTCTGATTTTTGCGAAACATTCATGCATCAAATTGTCATACAAAGCGCTATGCTTATCCTCGATATTTCGCGCACCACCACAAGGAGTGGAACATGTCATCTGCACCCACTGACACCCATAAAACGTTTCTGGCTGACCTGGCGCGCCTGGTTGGCCCTTCGCATCTGCTGACCGACCCGGCAAAAACCCAGCGCTACCGCAAAGGCTTCCGCTCCGGTCAGGGCGAGGCCCTGGCGGTTGTCTTTCCCGGCACCCTGCTGGAACTCTGGCGCGTGCTCAACGCCTGCGTAGACGCCGATAAAATTATTCTGATGCAGGCGGCCAACACCGGCCTGACCGAAGGTTCGACCCCCAACGGCAATGATTACGATCGCGAGATCGTGATTATCAGCACCCTGCGCCTGGACAAACTGCATCTGCTGGACAAAGGCGAGCAGGTGCTGGCCTGGCCCGGCACCACCCTCTATTCGCTGGAAAAAGCGCTCAAACCGCTGGGACGCGAACCGCACTCGGTGATCGGTTCGTCATGCATCGGCGCATCGGTCATCGGCGGGATCTGCAACAACTCCGGCGGCTCGCTGGTGCAGCGCGGGCCGGCCTACACTGAGATGTCGCTGTTCGCGCAGATTGACGCCGACGGCAAGCTGAAGCTGGTCAATCATCTGGGCATCGATCTCGGCAGCACGCCGGAGCAGATCCTCAGCCGCCTCGATGACGAACGGATTAGCGATAGCGATGTGCTGCACGACGGCCGCCACGCCCACGATCACGACTATGTCACCCGCGTGCGCGATGTCGATGCCGACACCCCGGCGCGCTATAACGCCGACCCGGACCGCCTGTTCGAATCCTCCGGCTGCGCCGGCAAGCTGGCTGTTTTCGCCGTGCGTCTCGATACTTTCCCGGCGGAAAAGCGCCAGCAGGTGTTTTACATTGGCACCAACCAGCCGCAGGTATTGACCGAGATCCGCCGTCATATCCTCGCTGAGTTCCAGCATCTGCCGGTGGCGGGGGAATATATGCACCGCGATATTTACGATATCGCCGAGAAGTATGGCAAAGACACCTTCCTGATGATCGACAAGCTCGGCACCGACAAAATGCCGTTCTTCTTCACCATGAAGGGGCGCACCGACGCGATGCTGGAGAAAGTCTCGCTGTTTAAGCCGCACTTTACCGACCGCTTTATGCAGAAGCTCGGCCACGTCTTCCCGGCGCATTTACCGGAGCGGATGAAAACCTGGCGTGATAAATATGAACATCATCTGCTGCTGAAGATGGCTGGCGACGGCATCGAAGAAGCGCAGCGTTGGTTGACGGAGTACTTCCAGCAGGCCGAGGGGGATTTCTTCGCCTGTACGCCGGAGGAAGGCAGCAAGGCGTTCCTCCATCGCTTTGCCGCCGCCGGCGCGGCGATCCGCTATCAGGCGGTGCATGCCGACGAAGTCGAAGATATTCTGGCGCTGGATATCGCCCTGCGCCGTAACGATACCGAGTGGTTCGAACATCTGCCGCCCGAAATCGACAGCCAGCTGGTGCATAAGCTCTACTATGGCCACTTTATGTGCCATGTGTTCCATCAGGATTACATCGTCAGGAAAGGGGTCGACGCCCACGCGCTGAAGGAAAAAATGCTGGAGTTACTGAAAGCGCGCGGCGCCCAGTACCCGGCGGAGCATAACGTGGGTCATCTGTATGAGGCCCCGGAGAGCCTGCAGCAGTTCTATCGCCAGAACGATCCGACCAACAGCATGAACCCGGGGATTGGTAAAACCAGCAAGCAGAAATACTGGGGTGAAGCGGCCCCGACGCCAGCCTCTCCGGCGGATCCGCAATAATCGACGGCAGGACTATTCAGCCTGGCGCTTCTGTATTACGCTGCACGCCGGAGAATGTTTCTCCGGCAGATTCAGGAGCGCCGCCATGCCCGCAGAGGCCCCGTTACTCGACAGTGATTTAGAAATTCGCGAAGCGCTGCCCGACGATGCGCACGCCATCGCCGCGCTGTATGTCTGGCACGTGCTTAATGGCCGCGCCTCCTTCGAAGAGATCCCCCCCACCGTTGACGAAATGCGTAAACGGATCCAGACCGTGCGCGACAACGGGCTGCCGTGGCTGGTAGCGCTGTGGCGCGGAGCTATCGTGGGCTACTGCTATGCCACCTTCTATCGCCCGCGTCCGGCCTATCGCTACACCCTCGAGGAATCGATATACGTGGAATCCGGAATGGGCGGACGCGGCATCGGCAGCGCGCTGCTGTCCAGGCTAATCGCTGAGTGCGAAAAAGGCCCGTGGCGGCAGATGCTGGCGATCATCGGCGATGGCCATAACAATGCCGGCTCGCTGGCGATCCATAAAAAGTTCGGCTTTACCGTGGCGGGTCAGCTGCGCAGCGTCGGCTACAAGATGGGCGACTGGCGGGATACGTTGATTATGCAGCGCGCGCTGGGTGACGGCGACTGGACGCTGCCGGAGTGATATCCGGCGCCAAATCCCCGGCTCGCGGCGTAAACGCCTTAGCCGGGCTACCGTTCAGCGCGGTTCCGTAGAGGCGTCAGCCGCCATCCTGCACAAACACCGGCACTCAGCCTGATTGCCCGGCGGCGCTGCGCTTGCCGGGCCTGCGAAGGGGATGAACCCGGCGCCAAATCATGTAGGCCGGATAAGGCGCGAGCCACCATCCGGCACACACGCGGCACGGTGTCGGGTATATTGCCCGGCGGCGCTGCGCTTGCCGGGCATACGAAAGGGGCGAACCCGGCGCCAAATCACGTAGCCCGGATAAGGCGCAATGCGCCGCCATCCGGGAGACATGCAGATTAATCGTTCTGCGCGGTCTGCGCGCCGCCTTTCAGCATCGCCTCCGCCATCTGCGCTTCGCGCTGCTTTTTATAGCTCAGCGCCGAGGCGGGTACCGGCATTACCTTCCCGGTTTCAATCCAGGTCCGCAAGCGGCTGGCGTCAGCGAAGTGGGTATATTTGCCGAAGGCATCCATCACCACCAGCGCCACCGGACGTTGGTTAATCACCGTGCGCATAATCAGGCAGTGGCCGGCAGCGTTGGTGAAGCCGGTTTTGGTCAGCTGAATGTTCCAGTTATCGCGATACACCAGATGGTTGGTGTTGCGGAACGGCAGGCTGTAGGCCGGATGGGCGAAGGTGGCGGTCTCTTCTTTGGTGGTGCTCAGCTGGCCGATCAGCGGATACTGCTCGCTGGCGATCAGCAGTTTGGTCAGATCGCGGGCGGTGGAGACGTTATGCACCGACAGGCCGGTGGGCTCCACGTAGCGGGTATGGGTCATGCCCAGCGCCTGGGCTTTGGCGTTCATCGCGCGAATAAAAGCGTCGTAGCCGCCCGGATAGTGATGCGCCAGGCTGGCGGCCGCGCGGTTCTCGGAAGACATCAGCGCCAGCAGCAGCATATCGCGGCGACTAATCTGGCTGTTGAGGCGCACGCGGGAGTAGATCCCCTTCATTTCCGGCGTATGGCTGATATCCACCGTCAGCATCTCATCCAGCGGCAGATGGGCATCGAGCACCACCATGGCCGTCATCACTTTGGTGATCGACGCCATCGGGCGCACCAGATCCGGCTGGCTGGCATAAATGATTTTTTTCGTGGCCAGATCGACGATCATGGCGCTGCCGGAGGCAATTTCCGGCTGCGAGGCGGTCACCGCCGTCGGGGTTTTTGCTAACGCCTGGGGCGCAAAAGGCACAGCCAGCAGCAAGGTCAGGCTGAGCAAAGAGACTCGAAATTTCGGCATCATGGGCATTCTGAAAAGTATTTTTGCACGTTATGGAACGTACGCCGCGAGGTTAAGTGGGCAACTTCGCTGGCAAACGCCATCATACCGCGCCGTAAGGCCCTGTGCCTAATAAGAATCGTGAAGAAATGCTGCATTGCCGACATAAAATACATATTTGCCGGCAATGCATATTTACCCGTGCTGCCCGATCAGAAGAGTCGGTAGCCATACCCCCAGAGCACCACGGTGATGGCCAGCAGCACTTCCAGCACCAGTACCCCAATAGCTAGCGTCGAGCTGGCAAAGCTTAACCCCTCTTCCCGATTAATGCTCAGGAAGGTCGGAATGCCGAGATACAGCAGATACCCGGTATAGAACAGCGCAATAGTACCGACCAGCGCGCACAGCCAGACCAGCGGATAGAGCGCCACAATCCCGCTCAGAAACAGCGGGGTGGCGACGTAGCCGGCAAACACCATGCAGCGTTTCAGGGAAGGCTGCTGCGGATACTGCCTCGCCATCCACCAGATGACCCGCCCCATGATCGCCACCCCGGCGAGCATCACGGCGTAAAACAGCACCGCCAGCGCCAGTCCGGTCAGCATCGACAGTTTAATCACGGTGCCATCGCCGAAGTTCCAGCCCAGCTGCGTGGTGCCGATAAAGGCGCAGATTACCGGAACCGCCGCCATCAGCAGCACATGATGCGTATAGTGATGAGAAATGGTTTCATTCTCGCTCTTAATCACGCTCATTTCCCGGTTGGGATGAGCGAAGAGCCCCCAGACATGGTTCATAGCGTCCCCCTTGTCACGGCTTCGTACTGCACTGATCCAAGTATAATTCACCCTGTAGATTATTTTATGTACAGCACAGAAAATTCTGCGTCGCCGCGTTTTGGTCAGCAGGGTGTATGATTAAGAGGTGATGAGGTAAGGAGAAAAGCTTTTTATGGATATCAATCACCTGATTTCCCAGTATGGCTACGCGGCGCTGATCGTCGGCAGCATGGCGGAAGGTGAGACCATTACCCTGCTGGGCGGCGTCGCGGCGCATCAGGGGCTACTGAAATTTCCCCTGGTGGTGATCGCCGTCGCCCTCGGCGGGATGATTGGCGATCAGCTCCTCTATCTGGTCGGTCGCCGCTTCGGGGGACGCATCCTGCGCCGTTTCGCCAGTCAGAAAGCGCGGATCCGTAAAGCGCAGCGTATGATCCAGCACCGGCCGTGGCTGTTTGTCATCGGCACCCGCTTTATGTATGGCTTCCGGGTAATCGGCCCCCTGCTGATCGGCGCCAGCCGCCTGCCGCCGCGCATTTTCCTGCCGCTGAATATTGTCGGAGCGCTGGTGTGGGCCTTGCTGTTTACCACCATTGGCTATCTCGGCGGCGAGGTGGTTGGCCCGTGGCTGCACCATCTGGACGCCCATCTGAAGCACTGGATCTGGCTGATCCTCGCGGTGGTGGTGGTGGTGGCCGCCCACTGGTGGCTCAGGCGGCGCGAGAGTAAGAAGAAAGACTAAGCGGCGCGCCCGCGGGCGCACCGTGGTTGGCGGTTACTTCACCGTCTGGTGGTAGCCGCCGCCGAGGGCCGAGGTCAGCTGAATGCTAGCGTCAATCCACTGGCCGTGCAGGCGCAATGCGGTGATCCGCTCCTGCAGCGCCGGGAGCTTCGCCATACTGACTCTGGAGCCAGGTAAGATCCCCGCCGCCATTCGGGCCTGCGCCAGATCTACTACCCGCTGAGCGTCTTTTTCAACCTGCTGCTGCTGCTGGCTTTTGGCCATTAATGTTTCGACCTGGCTGGCGGTTTTCGCCACCTGGTTAACGGCATCCACCACCGCTTTGTTGTACTGGGCGATCGACAGGCTATTCTGCGCGCTGGCGATATCCAGGTTGGCGTTAAGGCGGCCGCTGTCAAAGATCGGCAGCGTCAACCCGGCAGTAACGCCCATCTGCTGCGCCGAATGGCGGAAAAGATCGCTTAAGTGCAGGGCATCCTGCTGCAGGAACGCCATCAGATTGATGTCCGGATAAAATGCCGCTTTCGCCGCGTCCACTTCGCTCAGGGACGCCTCAATATACCAGTGGGCGACCTGCAGATCCGGGCGGCGCGCCAGCAGCTCATAGCCGAGGGTATCTGGCAGCTGCGCGCTGACCGTTGGCAGGCTGGCGGGTTTGAGGTTTAGCGACTGGCTCTGGCTGTTGGTCAGGGCCATCAGCCGCGCTTCAATCTCTTTCATCGTGCCCGTCACGTCCGCCAGCTGCTGGTCGGTTTTGCTGACGTTAATATCGTTCTCCGCCCCTTCGGCGGAGTTAGTGATCCCGCGCTGATACAGGGCCTTGTCGACCGTCACGATATTATTTTGCTCGTTTTTCACCTGCTGCAGCACCGCTTTGATCGCCGCTTCCGTCTGCCACTGCCAGTACAGACGCGCCACGCTGCCGGAGAGCAGCTCACGGGTCTGGGCCTGTTCAGCAACCTGGGCTTTCAGCTCGCCGATACGCGCTTTCACCAGCGCACGGTTTTTGCCCCACAGGTCCAGATCCCAACCAGCGGTCAGGCCAAAGGTACCGTTGGTGTACCACGGGCCGGTATTGCCGTCGGTGTCGGTAGCAAACGGTCCCATCAGGCCTTCGGCCGACATGCGCTGGCGTTCAATATCGGCGGAGAAATCCATCTCCGGGCCAAGATTCGCCTGCGACATTCGCGCCTGCGCTTCGGCAAGCCTGATGCGCTGTTCGGCAATCTGCATATCCGGCGCGTTGGCCAACGCTCGCTGAATCAGATTATTAAGCTGTGGGTCATGGTAATCTTTCCACCAGTCAGTCTGCGGCCAGCCATTTTTCACGGCGGCAGGGAGATCCATGGAAACATGGGAGGCTGGAATTTGCTGCTGCGGCGGATTAGCAACCTCATGAGATGGCGCGCAGCCAGCCAGCGCGATGGCCAGGGGCAATGCCGCCAGCACGCTTTTATTTAATATCAATTTCATTGGACAGGTCAGATAACTTAATCAGGTTGGTTATCATAAGTTAATTGAATTAAACGCGTTTAGTAAAGCGTGTGACTAAATTATTAGTTTGCTAAAAATAAACAACCTTATCAATTCAAGGGATGAATATAAGCCGGCATCTTTTAACGAGCCGCACCTCTTTTCCACCCTGCCCGCTCTGGATGAAGAGAAAGAACCTCCGATGACCTTTTTACTGCGCGCGCGTAAACCGGCTAATCTCCCGCCCGGCGATGGCCGGGCGGGCATCCTTTAGGCTTTCAGGCTGGCGCCGCGGCTGGCAATCACCTCTTTATACCAGCCAAAGCTCTTCTTCTTACTGCGCGCCAGGGTGCCGGTACCGTCATCATGGCGGTCGACATAGATAAAGCCGTAGCGCTTCGACAGCTCCGCCTTTGAGGCGCTCACCAGGTCAATCGGTCCCCAGCTGGTAAAGCCCATCAGCTCAACGCCATCGTCAATGGCTTCCCGCGCCTGCACCAGGTGGTCGTTCAGGTAACTGATGCGGTAGTCATCGTTAATGCTGCCGTCGGCTTCCACCTTATCTTTGGCGCCCAGACCGTTTTCCACGATAAACAGCGGCTTCTGGTAGCGATCCCACAGCACGTTCAGCAGCGTGCGCAGGCCCAGCGGATCTATCTGCCAGCCCCACTCCGAGCTCGCCAGGTGCGGGTTCGGCACCATGCTGAGAATATTGCCGCGCGCCTGCTGGTTCAGCGCCTCGTCGGCGGTGACGCAGCCGGTCATGTAGTAGCTGAAGGAGATAAAGTCGACGGTGGTTTTTAGCGCTTCACGATCGGCGTCGGTGATGGTGAGCGTGATGCCGTTGTCACGGAAATAGCGCTGCATATAGCCCGGGTACGCGCCGCGCGCCTGTACGTCGCCGAAGAACTGCCAGCTGCGGTTCTCCTGCAGCGTCTCGAACACATCCTCCGGTTTGCAGCTCAGGGGATACATCAGCCCGCCGAGCAGCATATTGCCGATTTTGCCCTCAGGCACCAGCTCATGACAGGCTTTGACCGCCAGCGCGCTGGCCACCAGCTGGTGGTGAATCGCCTGATACACCTCGCCTTTGCTGCTGCCGGCCGGCAGGCCGACGCCGGTCATCGGGGCATGCAGCGACATATTGATTTCGTTAAAGGTCAGCCACAGTTTGACCTTATTTTTAAAGCGGCTGAACACCGTCCGGGCGTAGCGCTCAAAGAAGCCAATCACCTCCCGGCTGCCCCAGCCGCCGTAGTTTTTTACCAGCGCCCATGGCATTTCATAATGCGACAGCGTCACCAGCGGGGTGATGTTGTGCTTCGCCATCTCGTCGAACAGCTTGTCGTAGAACGCGAGGCCGGCTTCGTTCGGCTCGGCATCGTCGCCGTTGGGGTAGATGCGGGTCCAGGCGATAGAGACTCGCAGGCAGTTAAAACCCATCTCGGCAAACAGGGCGATATCTTCCGGATAGCGATGGTAAAAATCGATCGCCACATCTTTTATGCCGCTGTCGCCGGGTACGCGCTCGACCACTTCGCCGAACACGCCGTGCGGCTGCACATCGGAGGTGGATAAGCCTTTGCCATCTTCCAGATAAGCACCTTCCACCTGATTGGCCGCGGTCGCGCCGCCCCACAAAAAATCCGCCGGGAATGTTTTCATCTCTTTCTCCTGTGATTAATGGCTGACTGTCAACAGCGGCTGACCGGCTTCGACGGCGCTGGACGCCACCGTATCAATCTCCCGGTAGTCGTCGCTGTTGCTGATAATGATCGGGGTCGCCAGGTCGTAGCCGGCGTCCAGAATCGCCTGGCGATCAAACTCAATCAGCAGATCGCCGGCTTGTACCCTGTCGCCCTCTTTCACATGCGCGGTAAAGGGCACGCCGTCGAGTTTGACCGTGTCGATGCCGACGTGGATCAGCAGCTCAATGCCGCTGTCGCTTTGCAGGCCGATGGCGTGTTTAGTCTGAAACAGGGAGGCCACTTCGCCCGGGAACGGGGCAATCACTTGGCCCACCGCCGGGATAATGGCGACCCCTTTACCCAGCAGGCCGCTGGCGAAGGTGCTGTCCGGCACCTGCTCGAGGGCGATAACGCTGCCGCTCATCGGCGCCAGAATATCGTTTGCCGAGGCCGGGGCTACCGTCACGGCGCCCGGTGCGGCGCTGGCGCGCGGCAGGCCGGCGAAGAAGGTCAGCACGCAGGCGAGCACGAAAGCCACGCCGGTGCCGATAAGCCCGCCCCAGACGCTGGCGTCAATCCCGCCGGGCGGGATCATTTGCGCCGGGAAAAAGATGTTTGGCAGGCCAAACGAGTAGGCATAACTGTTGCTAAAGGCAGTGATCGCCCCGCCAATCGCCCCGGCGACACAGCCAAAGATAAACGGACGGCGCAGCGGCAGAGTCAGGCCATAGATAGCCGGCTCGGTGATGCCGAACAGCCCGGCGGAGAAGGCGGAACCGGCCAGCACCCGCTGGCGCGCATCGCGGGTGGCGAGGAAAATACCGAGCACGGCGCCCACCTGGGCAATCACCGCCGGGAGGATAATAGGCAGCATGGAGTCGTGACCAAGCACCGTCATGTTATTGATCATCAATGGCACCAGCCCCCAGTGCAGGCCGAAAATAACGCACACCTGCCACATGGCGCCCAGTACCGCGCCCGCCAGCCATGGCGCAAACGCGTAGATAAACTGGTAGCCGTTGGCCAGCAGATGGCTCAGCCAGGTGGCGACCGGGCCAATCACCAGGAAGGTGAGCGGGACCACCACCGCCAGGCAGATCGCCGGGCTGAAGAAGTTTTTCATCGATGACGGCAACAGCGCATTGCTCTTGCGCTCCAGCCAGCAGGAGACCCATGAGGCGAGAATAATCGGGATCACTGATGAGCTGTAGTTGATAAAGGTCACCGGAATGCCGAGAAAGTGCTCCACCGCCGCGCCCGGCGCCTGGCTGGCCTCAAAGGCCTGAATCATCAGCGGGTGGGTTAACGCCCCGCCAATCACCATCGAGATAAACGGGTTGCCGCCAAACTTCTTCCCGGCGGTATAGCCAAGAAACAGCGGGAAGAAAAAGAACAGCGCATCGCTGGCGGCAAACCAGATTTTATAAGTCCCCTGCTCCGGCGTAAGCCAGCCGCAGGTCACCGCCAGCGCCAGCAGGCCTTTCAGCAGACCGGTTGCCGCCATCACGCCGATAAACGGTGTAAAGATGCCGGAGATGATGTCGATAAGCTGGCTTAACACCGATCCTTTGGCCGCTTTTTCCTCGGCAACCGGTTCGCTGTCATCGCTTAACCCCGCCTCCTGGCGCACCGCCAGCCAGACGTCGTGAACGTGGTTGCCAATCACCACCTGAAACTGGCCGCCGCTCTCCACCACCATAATCACGCCCGGATTGGCCTTCAGCCCTTCGGCATCGGCTTTGCCGTTATCCTTCAGTTTAAAACGCAGACGTGTCGCACAGTGAACCAGACTCACAATGTTCTCTTTGCCGCCGACGCGGTTGAGAATATCCTGCGCGAGTGCTTTATATTCCATGCTCTTTTCCTTACTGCCGCTGCCCGCAGACAACCGGCGACTGAGTAGTAAAAAATAAAAAAACCCGAGAACCACGCCGGTGGGCGTCGCGCTCAGGTTTTGCCTGCATCATGCAGTAACAATCCAGTTTTGTTGGGGAGAATTAACGCCCCTCTTTTCTTACCCGTTCGATATGAATGGCAAGAAACATAATTTCTTCGGTGGTCAGCGACCGCTGATACTGCTTTTGCAGATGCGTCGCCACCGTTTCCGCACACTTCCACGCTTTGGCGTAGTTATCTTTCACCGCGCTGTGCAGCGAGACGTCGTCATCTTCCACCACCGTGCGCGTCAGCATCCGCTGGGCGAAAAACTTCAGGTGGGTGACGAAACGCTGATAGCTCAGCGACTCTTCATCGTAGTTAAGCTGCAGCTGATACTTCACCAGCTGCAGGATCTCCTGCATCACCCGGGTCACGTGCATGACCTCCGGCATTTCGCTGTTGAGCTGCGCCGTCACCAGATGCAGGGCGATAAATCCGGCTTCGTCCTCCGCCAGCTCCACGCCGAGCCTTTTGGCAATGATGGCCCTTGCCTCCTGGCCCAGCGCGAACTCCTTCGGATACAGCCGCTTAATCTCCCACAGCAGCACGTTACGCAGTGCGATGCCCTTTTTCTGCCGCTCGATAGCAAAATGACAGTGATCCGTTAATGTGATGTACAAACTTTCCTGTAACTTGCCCAGCCGTCCGCGTGCCAGGTCGATAATGCGATCGCAGGTGGTCATCACTTCTAACGGTATCTGACTGAGCAGCTCGCCTAAGCGGCCGACCAGCTCATCGCTTTGTAAGGCGAAAACTTTTTCAATTTTACTGTCGTCCAGCACGTCGCCCGGGCGTTTCTGAAAGGCCAGCCCTCGCCCCATCACCACCTGTTCGCGCCGGTGCTCGTCGAGAACCACCACCACATTGTTATTGAGTACTTTGGCGATTTGCATATAGACCCCAGAAACAAAAAAACCTGACCCCCGACGAAACGCCAGGTGATCAGGTTTTGCCTGCCGCAGCAGTTGCAATCCAACACCCGCACTGTAACAACTTCTGCTGCGCGCTCAACCTGACAAGTGAAAAAACGTGATTAAGATCGCGACTATCAGAAGGTCACGACGGTTTTCCACTCCACTACCCACGCGTCCTGGGTCTGCGCGACGCCGCCCGGACGGTGCCAGTACTGCAGGCCCGGCTGCAGCTCCAGCCAGGAGACCGGGCGGAAGCGATAATAGAGCTCACCGTTCAGCGAATGACCGGCCACCGGCTGGTAAGCCGGATCGTTATAGTCGGTGGCGCCGCTTATCTGATTCATATAGCGCTGATTACGTGCGTAGTGGCTGCTCATGTCGATCCACGTCAGGCCGAAGCCAATCCAGTCCTCCGGGCGGGCGTCAAACAGACCGCGGTAGCGCATTGAGGCGGCGACGGCGGAGTGGATATAGTTGCTGCGCTGGTCGCTGAGGCTGCCGCTCAGTGAGACGCTCATTCCCCGCAGCGGGTCGTCGGCGTGGCGGGTGATCTGCTGGTTCAGGCCGGCGTACATAAACCAGGTGCTGTCGTGCTCGGCGTAACCTTGCGGATCGGTCGCCCCGGCGCCGCCGGATTTACCGCTGTAGAGGTCGCTCTGCGGCGCGTTAGTCCAGACAACGCCAAGGTTATAGGCTCCCGGCAGGCCATTAATCAGCGGACGGGTTTCGATCTCCATCGGCAGTAAGATGCCTTTGCTACCCTTCGTCGACCAGCTCCACGCGTGGCTGCGCGCGGTAGCCTGCGGGTTTTGCTCCATCACCCCGCCTTTCAGGGTGACGGTCGGCGTCAGCTTGTACTCCAGGGTGGTGCCCCAGGTGTGAATGTTCCAGTTATTCCAGGTCAGCGAGTTGGCCGATTTCCCACCGCACTGGGTCAGCAGCTGAAAATCGCAGGGTATGATCTGGTCGAAGGTTTGCACCTTGTTCATCATGCCGATGCGCCAGGTCAGGCGGCGGTCGTCAAAGCTGCGGGCAAAGGTGAGCCAGCCAAGGCGGGTAATCGACCCGCCGCCCCAGCTCTCCTGCGATAGATCGTTGAAACTCACCCGCGGATCCTGCAGCCGTTTCGTGGTGAGATTATCATCGTGGTTGCGGTTGACGATGTTGCCTTCGAGACGCGCATCCGGTATGCCGGTCCAGCGCTCCAGATCCTGGGTAAAGGTCAGCGCCACCTGGTCAATATAGGCCAGGTGTTTATCATGGTCATAACCGCCGCCGGCGTTGTAGGCCATCTCGTTAAGATAGCCGAGATTATAATGAAAGCCGTTTTCTTCAAGGATCGGACGAATGCCTAGCATATCGCCCAGCAGCCCTTGCTGCTCGGCTTCAAACCCCAGCGCGCTGCCGTTCCACGCCGGGATGTCCGCGGCGCTCACGGCAGGCGCCATGGCCGCCAGCATAGCGCCGATCAAAAGCTGATTTATTTTTTTGTTATGCATTGTGATATCCACCGTGACTGAATAAAAACAAAGGGGATCCCCAGGCTATTTATTTACCCGTTTTCTTTTTTTAAAAATGAATGGCAAAAAGCGTCCGTCGGTAATAAAACCGCGACAATGCCAGAGAAATCGTTATTCACATCTCATTGTTTTATATCATCATTTTATCCACCCTGAATTTTTACCAAAAAAAAACCTAAGCACTTTGCGCCACGAATGACGAAAGTGCTTAGGTTTTGCCTGAGTTCAGTAGCAATCCTGAATTGATTGACCGCACATTATCACTTTATTCAACCCATGCCTATCATCAATAGGCATGCAAGTAATAATATGTGAAGCGAATAACAGTATGGCGGTTAATAGCGGCCGATCGCCGCCGCTATTTCAGCAGACGTTTGCAGGGCGCGAATTTCATTAAACAGGGTCAGCGCCTCGGTATATTCCTTGCGTAAATAGCCTAACCACTGCTTAATTCTCGCCACATGATACAGACCGGTATCACCCTGCTTTTCCAGGCGGGTATATTTTTGCAACAGCTGGACCACCTGCGGCCACGGCATGCGCGGTTCATTGTATTTGATCACCCGGCTGAGGTTCGGCACATTGAGCGCCCCGCGGCCAATCATCACCGAATCGCAGCCGGTGACAGCCATACAATCCTGGGCGCTTTGCCAGTCCCAGATTTCACCGTTGGCGACCACCGGGATAGTCAGGCGCTGGCGGATCTCGCCGATCGCCTGCCAGTTGATGCGTTCGGCTTTGTAGCCATCTTCTTTGGTACGGCCGTGAACCACCAGTTCGCTGGCCCCCGCCTGCTGCACCGCGTCGGCGATTTCAAAGCGCCGTTCACCGCTGTCCCAGCCAAGACGAACTTTCACCGTCACCGGCAGATGCTCAGGAACCGCCTCTCGCATGGCTTTCGCGCCGCGATAGATCAACTCTGGATCTTTCAGCAGCGTTGCCCCGCCGCCGCTGCCGTTTACCAGCTTCGACGGACAGCCGCAGTTTAAATCCACCCCCCATGAACCCAGAGCCACCGCGCGGGCGGCATTTTCCGCCAGCCACTCGGGATATTGTCCCAGCAGCTGGACGCGCACGCGGGTGCCGGACGGCGTGCGGCTCTGGTGATGCAGTTCCGGGCATAGCCTGTAGAACGATTTTACCGGCAGCAGTTGATCCACCACGCGCAGAAATTCGGTGATGCAGAGATCGTAATCGTTAACCTCGGTCAGCAGCTCGCGCACCAGCGAATCGAGCACGCCTTCCATCGGCGCCAGTAGAACACGCATATCGTTACCCGAAAAAAAAAGAGGCGCTATGGTAGCGCCTCCGGGCGCTGGTTGAAAGCGCTCAATGCGTCGGATCAGACGCACGCCGTTCCCCGCACGCTCGATGCGGCAAAGCGGCGAGATAATCTCTATGCTTTACAGAGGTCTGTGGCGTCCCATTCGCCTTTATTTGCCGCGCCTCATCCAGCAAGGTAGCGTGGGGAGCGATCCCGCCTGAGCCGCAAGGTGTCGGGCCCTGACGGGTGAGACTAGGTTCCCGTAAGCTATCAGCGCTATGCATAGAATTCATGATGTGATCGGTAGCACATTTTAGGGATTAATTGTATGATGAATGCACTTCATCAAGGGTTATTACCATGAGTAAATCGCTGACTATTATCTGGCAGTACCTGCGGGCTTTCGTCCTGATTTACGCCTGCCTGTACGGCGGAATTTTTATCGCCGGGCTGCTGCCTATCACTATCCCCGGCAGCATCATCGGCATGCTGATCCTCTTCGTGCTGCTGGCGCTGCAAATTATGCCGCCGCAATGGGTCAACCCCGGCTGCAATATCCTGATCCGCTATATGGCGCTGCTGTTCGTGCCGATCGGCGTTGGGGTGATGCAGTACTGGGATCTGCTGCGCGCCCAGCTGGGGCCTGTCGTTATCTCCTGCGCCATCAGTACGCTGGTGGTGTTTGTAGTGGTGAGCTGGAGCTCCCATTTGGTGCATGGCGAACGTAAAGTGATTGGCCAAAAAGGAAAAGAAGAATGATGCATGAAATCTGGTGGTCGCTACCGCTAACCCTGATCGTCTTTTTTCTCGCCCGCAAACTGGCGGCCCGCTTTAAGTTCCCGCTGCTCAACCCGCTGCTGGTGGCGATGGTGGTGATTATTCCATTTCTTCTGCTGACCGGGATCTCCTATGAGCGTTATTTTGCCGGCAGCAAAGTCCTGAACGATCTACTGCAGCCGGCGGTAGTGGCTCTTGCGTTCCCGCTGTATGAACAGCTGCACCAGATCCGCGCCCGCTGGAAATCTATCATTACCATCTGCTTTATCGGCAGCTGCGTGGCGATGATCACCGGCACCACCGTCGCTCTGCTGATGGGCGCCACGCCGCAAATCGCCGCCTCTATTCTGCCTAAGTCAGTCACTACGCCGATTGCTATGGCGGTTAGCGGCAGCATCGGCGGCATTCCGGCCATCAGCGCCGTGTGCGTAATTTTTGTCGGCATCCTCGGCGCGGTATTTGGGCATACGTTGCTTAACCTGATGCGCATTCGCACCAAAGCGTCGCGCGGCCTGTCAATGGGCACCGCCTCGCACGCCCTCGGCACCGCCCGCTGCGCCGAGCTGGACTATCAGGAAGGCGCGTTTAGCTCACTGGCGCTGGTGCTATGCGGGATCATCACCTCGTTGATGGCGCCGTTCTTATTTCCGATGATCCTCGCAGTGGTAGGTCAATAGTGATTTAAATCACATTTTTTAGTGCAACAAATCGGAGTTGCATAAAGAATGAGATATTCATCACATATGGAACCGCTGGCCGCCCGTACACTGGCTTCCCATTACACTGTTATGAGGCAACGCTATGCACTCACGTTTTCAAGCTGCTTTGACGACTCTGGCAGCAGATCTGCAGGCGGCCATCGCCCCGATGCTCGCCGACCCGCATTTCCCGGCGCTGCTCGAAGCCGATCAGGTGGCGACGCTGCAGCATGCGACAGGTCTGGACGAAGACGCGCTGGCTTTTGCGCTACTGCCGCTTGCCGCTGCCTGCGCGCGCCCCGACCTTTCTCATTTTAACGTCGGGGCTATCGCCCGCGGCGTCAGCGGCCGCTGGTACTTTGGCGGCAATATGGAGTTTCTCGGCGCTACCATGCAGCAGACCGTTCACGCGGAACAGAGCGCCATCAGCCACGCCTGGCTGCGCGGCGAGACCTCCCTGCGCGCTATCACGGTGAACTACACGCCGTGCGGTCATTGCCGTCAGTTTATGAACGAACTGAACAGCGGGCTGGCGCTGCGCATTCATCTGCCGGGTCGCGAAGCGCATGCCCTGGAGCACTATCTGCCGGACGCCTTTGGCCCGAAAGACCTGGAGATCAAAACCCTGCTGATGGATGAACAGGACCATGGCTTCCCGGTCAGCGGCGATGCCCTAACCCAGGCAGCTATTCAGGCCGCCAACCGCTGCCATGCGCCCTATAGCCACTCGCCTTCCGGCGTGGCGCTAGAGCTGAAAGACGGTACCATTTTCAGCGGTAGCTATGCGGAAAACGCAGCGTTCAACCCGACGCTGCCGCCGCTGCAGGGGGCGCTGAATCTCCTGAGCCTCAACGGCTATGATTATCCCGCTATCCAGCGGGCAATCCTGGCGGAGAAAGCCGACGCGGCGCTGATCCAGTGGGATGCCACCGTCGCCACCCTGAAGGCGCTGGGCTGCCACAATATTGAGCGCGTCCTGTTAGGTTGATCAGCCTGAGCAGATTGCCGGACGGCGTCTTCGGCTTATCCGGCCGACTTTTTATACCGTTAGGTGTCGGGTGGCGCTACGCTTACCCGACCTACGGTTCGCGCCATGGCGAGCTGAAGATCCCTATGCCGGGTGTCGGCTCACGCCTTACCCGGCCTGCATTCGGCGATCTGTCTATATTGCTGAAAATCCCCGCAATCAAACGCGGGTTTCTTGCGCTTACCCGGCGGGTAAAGTAGCCTGAAGACTCCGTTGTCTATTATTGAGCCAAGTTCATGTTAAAGCGTGCGTTCTACAGCCTGTTAGTCCTGCTCGGCCTGCTGCTGTTGACCGTGCTGGGCCTTGACCGCTGGATGAGCTGGAAAACCGCGCCCTATATCTATGATGAACTGCAGGACCTGCCCTACCGTCAGGTCGGTGTGGTGCTGGGCACCGCCAAATATTACCGCACCGGCGTCATCAATCAGTATTACCGTTACCGCATCCAGGGTGCGCTGAACGCCTACAACAGCGGCAAGGTCAACTATCTCCTGCTGAGCGGCGATAATGCTCTGCAAAGCTACAATGAACCGATGACCATGCGTCGGGACCTGATTAAAGGCGGCGTCGATCCCGCGGATATCGTACTGGACTATGCCGGTTTCCGTACCCTCGACTCGATCGTCCGTACCCGGAAAGTGTTCGACACCAACGACTTCATTATCATCACCCAGCGCTTCCACTGCGAACGGGCGCTGTTTATCGCCCTGCATATGGGGATCCAGGCCCAGTGCTACGCGGTGCCGTCGCCGAAGGATATGTGGAGCGTGCGGCTGCGCGAGTTCGGCGCCCGCTTTGGCGCGCTGGCGGATCTCTATATCTTCAAACGGGAACCGCGCTTTCTCGGCCCTCTCATCCCGATTCCGGCGCAGCAGCATGATGTGCCGGATGACGCCCAGTCCTACCCGGCCGTCACCCCGGAGCAGCTGCTGGAGCTGCAGAAAGAAAAGTAGCCTCCATCAACGCATTCGTTTCAGATATAAAAAAACCCGCGCCAGGCGCGGGTTTTTGATGCGTTCAATCTTATTTCTTACGGGCGTATTTCAGGGAGTCCAGCGCCACGGCGAAGATAATAATCGCCCCCTTAATAATGTACTGCCAGTAAGGGTTGACGCCGATATAGGTCAGGCCGTAGTTGATGACGGTGAAGATAATCACCCCGGTCACCACGCCAAACACCGTCCCTACCCCGCCGCTGAACGATACGCCGCCCACCACACAGGCGGCGATGGCGTCCAGTTCGTACATAAAGCCGAGGTTATTGGTCGCCGAGCCGATACGACCGGCTTCCAGCAGGCCGCCGAAGGCGTAGAACACGCCGGAGAGAGCATAGATCATCAGCAGGTTTAACGCTACGTTAACCCCGGAGACCTTCGCCGCTTCCGGGTTACCGCCGATAGCAAAAATGTTTTTGCCAAAGCGCGTCTTGTTCCACAGGATCCAGACAAAGAAGACGGCAATCAGCGCGTAGAAGGTAATGTAGGACAGGCGGAAGGAGCCCAGCGCCACAAACCCCTGCGCGAAATGGGAGAAGTGGCTGTCGAAGCCGGAGATCGGCGACGCGCCCACGAAGTCGTAGTACAGCGAGTTAATGCCGTAGACGATAATCATGGTGCCGAGGGTGGTAATAAACGGCGTCACGTTCAGGTAGGCGATGACGATCCCGTTAATCAGGCCGATGACCGCCCCGATGGCGCACACCAGCAGGATCACCAGCGGGATCGGCATGGTCGCCATATCCGGGAATACCTTATTGGCATTATCCACCGCCTGCAGCATGGTGGCGGCAATCACCGCCGCCAGACCCACCTGACGGCCGGCGGAGAGGTCGGTCCCCTGCGTGACGATAAGTCCGGCCACGCCGAGGGCAATAATAATACGCACCGAGGACTGGGTCAGAATATTACTCAGATTGAGCAGACTTAAAAATGTCGGATCCTGGAAAATAATAATGGCCAGCAGGACCAGAAGGACAACATATATCCCACCCTCTTTCAGGTAAGTGAGAAAACTCTTTTTATTTAACGCACTCATGTGAAGCCCCTGATCTTAAAGGTGCAATGACGCAAGACGCAGTATTTCGTTTTGCGTGGTGGTTTTAGTCTCAACAATGCCCGCGACCAGGCCGTTGCTCATCACCAGAATGCGGTCGGTAATCCCCAGCAGTTCCGGCATTTCGGAAGAAATAATAATGATCCCTTTGTCTTTTTTAGCCAGTTCGGCAATCAGCTGATAGATTTCAAACTTGGCGCCGACGTCGATACCGCGCGTTGGCTCATCCAGCATCAGGATCTCCGGCTGGGTCAGCAGCCAGCGGCCTATAATGACCTTTTGCTGGTTACCACCGGAAAGCGAGCCAATCTGCGTATGCTGACCGGGGGTTTTGACGCGCATCGAGTCAATAACCCATTGGGTATCGCTCTTCATTCGCGAGTTATCCAGCAAGCCGATGCTGTTTTTATATTTCTTAATATTGGAGATCAGCGAGTTAAATCCGATATCCAGATAGGCGTAAATCCCGGTAGAGCGCCGCTCCTCGGTCACCAGCGCAAAACCGTGGTTAATCGCCTCGTTGGCGCTGTGGTTGTTGATCTTCTTGCCGTGCAGCGTGATGGTGCCGCTGGCCTTCTCACGGATGCCGAACAGGGTCTCCACGATGTCGGTGCGTTTAGCGCCCACCAGGCCGGCGATACCGAGAATTTCGCCCTTATGCAGGTCAAAGGAGACATCGCGAATGGAGGGCTGGCGCAGCGAGGTGAGATTGCGCACCTGGAGGATCACTTCGCCCGGAGTGTTTTCGCGATCCGGAAAACGCTGGTTAAGCGAACGCCCGACCATCATGGCGATGATCTTATCCATATCCAGCCCTTCCAGCGGCTGGGTGGCGATCCACTGGCCGTCGCGCAGGATGGTTATTTCATCGCACAACTGGAAAATTTCTTCCATTTTATGCGAGATATAGACGATACCGCAGCCGCGATCTTTCAGCTTACGGATGATCTTAAACAGATGGTTGACCTCTTTTTCCGTCAGCGATGACGTCGGCTCATCCATGATGACGATTTTGGCGTCATAGGAAAACGCCTTCGCGATCTCAATCATCTGCATCTGAGATACCGATAAGGTACCGACGCGGGCGCGCGGATCGATATCAATATCCAGCTCATCAAAAATGGCCTTGGTATCCCGGTACATTTTGTCCTGATCGACAAACATGCCTTTAGTTGGATAGCGCCCGAGCCACATGTTATCCATGACCGAACGCTGTAATACCAGGTTTAATTCCTGATGCACCATCGAAATACCGTTTTCCAGGGCTTCTTTCGCCGAATGGAAATCGATCTCTTTTCCCTGAAAAAGAATGCTACCGGAATCTTTTTGATAGATCCCAAAAAGGCATTTTAATAATGTCGATTTACCGGCGCCGTTCTCACCCATTAACGCATGAATGGAGTGCGGACGAACCTTCAGGTTGACATTATCAAGAGCCTTGACGCCAGGAAACGATTTGTTGATGTTGCTCATCTCCAACAAATATTCGCCTGACCGTTCGCTATTATTGCTGACCATAGTTATACCTGGCTGCGTTCATGCAAGCCCCGTCCGGCGCACTAGCGCCAGCAGGAGTCTGGTTCTGTATCAGGAATAATCGGGCGTGGATAACCCACGCCCGCAACTCACATCACGATTATTTGCCGGTAAACTGGCTCAGGTTGTCTTTATCGACGCCCACGTAGGGGACGCGAACAATCTTGTTGTCAATTTTCCAGTTGGTGCCTGCCGCGGCGTCTTTCCCGTCGGCAAGGTTTTTCGCCAGCTCGAAGGTCGCTTTCGCCTGGTTATTGGCATCGTTCAGCACGGTACCGGCCATCGCGCCGGATTTCACCAGCGCCAGGGCTTCCGGCAGGGCATCAACGCCGAACACCGGAATGCTGCTCTTGTTGTGCGCTTTCAGCGCTTCAACCGCGCCCATCGCCATGGCGTCGTTGTTAGCGATCACCACTTCAATCTTGTTGGCATTCGGGCCGGAGAGCCAGGCGTCCATTTTGTCTTTCGCCTGGGCGGTATCCCACATCGCGGTATCCAGCTGCAGCTGCTGGGTCTTCAGACCTTTATCATTCAGCTCTTTAATAACGTAAGTGGTACGCGCTTCCGCATCCGGATGGCCCGGCTCGCCTTTCAGCAGAACGTACTGGATCTGACCGTCTTTATTCAGATCCCAGTTCGGGTTGGCTTTCCAGTGCTTGGCGATCAGATCGCCCTGAATAATCCCGGACTCTTTCGAGTCGGTACCGACGTAATAAGCCTTGTCATAACTATCCAGCGCTTTGCGGGAAGGCTCTTTGTTGAAGAACACCACCGGAATATTCTGCCCGCGCGCCTTTTCAATCACCGTACCTGCGGCGGCCGGGTCAACCAGGTTAATCGCCAGCGCCTTCACTCCTTTCGCCAGCAGCACGTCAATCTGATCGTTTTGTTTCGACTGGTCGTTCTGCGAATCATTCATCAACAGCTGGACGTCTGGCGCGGATTTGCCATCTTTTTCAATCGCCTTACGCACTACCGACATAAAGTTGTCGTCATATTTATAAATCGTCACGCCGATACGGGTATCTGCTGCGTGTGCGGCGGCGCCAAATAACAGACCAGCCATTACAGCAGACAGGGTAAACACCTTCTTATTCATGGAATCTCCGGTTTTATTATGCAGGGTCATTATTGTGAGAAAATGCAGGCGGGATTTGTTGCATTAGTGTTACCGCACAACGCATTTCACGACGAAAATTCGGTCTTCCGTGTCGGGTAACGCTCCAGAAAAATACGACTGTAAAACTCGTTTAACGCCTTGTTCCTACTAAATAAAGTGAGGAATATCCATCACCTCGTGGTTCAGACTGGTAAACGCTGCCATCATAATCAGGCGAATGTTAATATACTGTGAATTTACTCACAAATTGAAAGCGGTTACATCCCGCGATCGCGTCAGTTAGTGATCGGCCCCACAGTTTGCCGCTGGGCAACGGAATGACGGCGCACCAGCGTCGGCATAAAGCAGTGCGTTGCCTCGCGATCCAGCTTGCCGGCCGCCCCCAGCAGCGCCAGCTCGGTGGCCAGCTTTGCCATCGACATTACCGGATAGCGCACGGTGGTGAGCTGAGGATCGGTGTAACGGGAAATAGGAATATCATCAAAGCCAATCAGCGACAGATGCTGCGGCACGACAATGCCGTTGTCCTTCAGCGTCGTCAGCGCGCCGGCCGCCATGCTGTCGTTATAGGCAAACACCGCGGTGAGGCCGAGATTGCGCCCCAGCAGTTCGACCATCGCCGCTTCACCGCCCTGCATATCCGGGGAGCCGGAACCGATCCAGCTGTCCGGGGCGATGATGCCTTGCTCCTGCAGCGCTTTGCTCCACCCTTCCCGGCGCATATCGTCATCTTCAATGCCGTGGTTTGAGGAGAGATAGCCGATGCGCTGGTGACCATGATTGAGCAGCATACGGGTGGCCATCAGCGCGCCGCTGACGTTGTCGAGTCCGACGCAGCGATGGGCATACCCCGGCACGATGCGGTTGATCAGCACCATCCCCGGGATATGTTGCATAAAGTCGCTCAGTTCATCATCGCTCAGCGCTTTCGAATGGACGATCAGCGCCGAGCAGCGCTGACGGATCAGCACCTCGATGGCGTGACGCTCTTTTTCCGCCTCGTGATAGCTGTTGCCGATCAGCACATATTTCTGATGCTGCTGAGCAACGGTATCCACTGCTTTCACCAGCGCGCCGAAGAAGGCATCGGAGACGTCCATCACCACTACGCCGATGGTATCGCTGACCTGGGTGGCCAGCGCCTGGGCGTTGGCGTTGGGCCGGTAGCCCAGTTGGGTCACCGCTTTCATCACCACGTCGCGCGTATCCGGACTCACCAGCGCGCTGTTATTCAGCACCCGCGACACGGTGGCCACGGAAACGCCCGCCTGGCGGGCGACATCACGAATGGTGATCATACTCAGCAACCTTAAGAGAATTACAGCACGTCACATTCACCTCCTGTGCTTAGCAAGGAGGCTATTCTGGCAGCGACCCGCGGTCCGCTGCGTGAGTGAGGTCACACGGCTGGAAACGTTTACATCCGTTTTGTTAATGATTGTGATCGAGATCGTTATCTGGATGTGTCTTTCAATGATGTGCCTGACGCACGCAGGGTTAACTGACGCCACAGCCATTCCACCGGCCCCTGGCGGAAGCGGCGCAGCCAGAGCGATGAGACAAGGAGGTTAACGGCCCAGATGGGGGGGACAAAGGCCAGCAGCTGCAGACGATCGAAGCGCATAAACAGCCCAAGATGATAAAACAGGGTGGTGCAGATCAGGGTCTGCAGCAGGTAGTTGGTCAGCGCCATGCGTCCGACGCAGGCGATAGCGCCCACCAGGCGGAAACGGCAGAGCTGCGGCCAGTAGCCCCAGGCCAGCGCGGCATAGCCGATAGCCTGCAGCGGGGCGCTAAGTTCGCGCGGCGCCTGCAGTAAAAACGCGCACCAGCGATAGTCCCAGGCCAGATACCACTGGGCGAATATTGCCGGCAGATTGACCGCCATGCCGGCCGCCACCAGCAGCGCGCCGGTACGCCGGTAGTGACGCAGGCTAAACTGCCCCTTCAGCCAGCCGCTGCGCATCAGCGCCGCGCCCATCAGCATCATCCCCGCCAGCTGCCAGCCATACTGCGCGCCCAGCGCCAGCAGATTGTCAGATAGCATATCCGCCCGGTTGCTGACCGCCTCCATGCCACCGTGCAGCTTCCAGTACTGCTCATATTGCAGGTTCGCCGCGTCCGGCGCCCACGAGCGATTCGCCACGGTCCCGGAGATCATCCCCAACAGGACCAGCACCGCAATGCCGGTGAGGTAGAGCACCACCCCGGTGTTGAACAGCGATTTGACATGGTGCGCCTCACGCACCATGCGCCAGCTCACCAGCCCCACCAGGGCATAGGCCAGCAGAATATCGCCATCCCAGAAAAAAAGACCGTGAATGAAACCGAGCAGCGCCAGCAGCGTCAGCCGCGACTGGATCCAGCGCTTCCCTCGCGGAAGCAATAGCTGAAGACCGGCGCCAAACAGCAGCGCGAACAGGGTGAGAAACTTCACCTGCGCCAGCAGGTCGAGGAGCGCCCAGGTCCAGGCATCGCTATGGGACGCGCTTCCTGACCAGGCGGGATTGAGATAAGCGGCCTTCGGCAAGCCGAAGGCGCTGATATTGAGAAGCAGGATACCGAGGATGGCGACGCCGCGGACAAAGTCCAGCGTGACATTTCTCTCCATGCACCCTGCTCCGTTTTAGTTGTGGTGACGTACTGCGCGCAGGAATTCCTGGCGGGTATTCTGGCTGGATTTAAACAGGCCGCCGAGAGAGGTGGTGGTGGTGGCGCTGGTCGCGTCGCGAATGCCGCGCGCCTTCACGCAATAATGCACCGCGTCAATGGATACCGCCACGTTGTTGGTGCCGAGCAGCGTCTGCAGCGCGATCAGGATCTGCTGCGTCAGACGCTCCTGGACCTGCGGACGTTGGGCGAAGAACTGCACGATGCGGTTGATTTTCGACAGGCCGATCACCGAATCTTTCGGGATATAGGCTACCGTCGCTTTACCATCGATGGTAACGAAATGGTGTTCGCAGGTGCTGGTCAGGGTGATATCGCGCACGGTGACCATTTCATCGACCTTCATTTTGTTTTCAATGACGGTGATTTTCGGGAAGCGAGAATAATCCAGCCCGGAGAAGATCTCATCGACATACATTTTGGCGATGCGATGCGGGGTCTCCATCAGACTGTCATCACTCAGATCCAGATTCAGCAGTTGCATAATCTCGGTCATATGACCGGTAATCAAACGCTTGCGTGTTTCGTTATCAATTTCTTGTACTGGCGCACGCATCGGCGTCTCCAGCCCACGAGCGACCAGCGCTTCATGAACGAGGACGGCTTCTTTACTCAGTGATGACATTTATGTTTCTCCTGCAGGTGTGGCGCTCTTTGCTTTTTCTGGGGGCAAAGTTTGTATTCATTGTGCGTGAGGTGGCGCACAGAATCCAGTAGCCGTAACGATAATTATTGAAATTGGCGCTGCCTTTTATTAGGGAGCGAAGCCATACCTCAGGCGCAACGCCAAATCCTTATCGCCGTATCCGGAATGTTCCAACCGCTGTACGCATTCATAAGCGCCGTCGCTACACCGGCATGTTGGCTATAAGTTGCATTAATGATGCAGTAAGTTCTCAAAAGGAGAAAGTGAAAGTTGCTCACCGGCTAATGAAATATCTGTATTATGAACGTTTACGCGCACATCCCTTCCGAGGAGCCTTGCATGGAACTGCTTGAAGAGCATCGCTGTTTTGACGGCCAGCAACAACGCTGGCGTCATCACTCCCCTGTCCTGAACTGCGCCATGACGTTCAGCATTTTTTTACCGCCTGAGCGCGAAACGCCGCCGCCGGTGCTGTACTGGCTGTCGGGGCTGACCTGTAACGATGAGAACTTTACCACCAAGGCGGGCGCCCAGCGCATTGCCGCCGAGCTGGGCATCGCGCTGGTGATGCCGGATACCAGCCCGCGCGGTGACGAGGCGGCCAACGACGACGGTTACGATCTCGGACAAGGCGCCGGCTTCTACCTGAACGCCACCGAGGCGCCCTGGGCGGCGCACTACCGAATGTACGATTACCTGCGTGACGAACTGCCCGCGCTTATTCGTAGCGAGTTTAGCGTCGGCGAACGCTGCGCCGTCAGCGGCCACTCGATGGGCGGCCACGGCGCGCTCATTATGGCGCTCAAAAATCCCGGCCGCTACGCCAGCGTCTCCGCCTTCGCGCCGATCGTCAATCCCTCCCAGGTCCCGTGGGGCAAGAAAGCGTTTACCGCCTATCTCGGCGCGGATGAATCGGCATGGCACTCCTGGGACAGCTGCGCGCTGATGCAGGCCAGCCGGCCGGAGGACGCCGTGCCGACGCTTATCGATCAGGGCGACAACGATCCATTCCTTGCCGGACAGCTGCAGCCGGCGGTACTGGCGGAGGTCGCGCGGCAGAAGGCCTGGCCGTTAACGCTGCGCATCCAGCCCGGTTACGACCACAGCTATTACTTTATTGCCTCGTTTATTGAAGACCATCTGCGCTTCCATGCGCAGCATCTCTTTGGCTAAACGCCAATGCGCCGCGAAGCTGCTTCGCGGCGCATGTTCAGGCCTACAGGACGCGTTTTAGCGCCGGCAATCAGAAGCGATAATCCACCGCCATAAAGTAGCGACGGCCTTCTTCGGTATAGCTGTAGTCGTCCCGGCTCAGATCTTTATCACCCACGTTCTGCACCCCGGAGCGCAGTTTCACGTTTTTGGTCACCTGCCATGCCGCGCCAACGTCAAACAGGGTGTAGCCGCCCGGCGTTTTGCCGGTGGCGCTCACCGCGCGCTGCTGGCCGGTATAGTTGGCCGTCACGTAGAAGGACCAGTCGTCCAGCGGTTTCCAGTCGAGCGTGCCGTTGGCGGTATGGAACGGCAGCGTCTGCAGCGGTTTGTCGCCGCCATTGCTCAGATCGCGACCATCGTTGTAGGTGTAGTTCACCGTCAGCTTCCACTCATCGCCAAACGGGATCTTCACCTCCGTCTCCACCCCTTTGATGCGGGCTTTGTTGACGTTGAAATAGCGGAAGATCGGCACACGCTTACCGTTGACGGTTTTCCAGCCGACAAAGTTCGGGTAGCCCGGCGCTTCGCTGGCGCTGGAAGTGCGCAGAACGTCGATCATGTCGTCGACATTATTCTGGAAGGTGGTGATGCTGCCTTCGACATTTTCAAGCCAGCCCTCTTCCCCGCGGTAGTAGAGACCGAGCTCGAAGCTTTCGCTGGTTTCCGGTTTCAGATCCGGGTTACCGACGATGCTGCACGAGCCGCGACAGGAGTTGGTGGTCCAGTCGGGGTTAAGCTGCAGCAGCGACGGGGCTTTAAACGCCGTCGCCCAGCCGCCTTTGACGGTGACGGTATCGGTGGCGTTATACACCAGATAGGCGCGCGGGCTCCAGTGATCGCCATAGGTCTGATGGTCGTCCATACGAATGCCGGTGGTCAGCGCCAGCGGCTCGATGATGCGCCATTCGTCTTCGATAAACAGGGCGTACTGGCTGGCCGACGTCGACTGGCCGCCGCTGCTCAGGTTGACCGGATCTTTCAGTTTGTCGTGGCGCCATTCGCCGCCGAAGGTCACCAGCTGGTTAATCATGCCCAGCGGCAGGACATACTTGCCGTCGATGGCATTGCTTTCCGAGGTAATAGTCCCGCTCTGCCCTGGATTTTTGTTATCCACCTTTTCGCCGTAGAACTTGAGCTCGCTATTGCCGATATCCCAGCGGCCGTTATGGCTCAGAGAGTAGTTCTCCCGCTCAAGGCGGTTGCGGTCAAGGGAATCGGAATCGCGATCCTGACGGTCAAAGCCGTAGCCTGCGGTAAAATCGTGGTTTTCGTTCGGCGTCCAGGCGAATTCAATATTGCCATCGCGGCTGGTGAAGCCCTCGATGCGCGGCGTCTCGCCGGTGGCATTACTGGATGACTGCGGATCGTCCTTGGCGCGTTTTGCCAGGCTGCCGTAGGCCTTCATTCCAAGTACGCCGTCGATCAGCGGGCCGCTGGTGAAGAACTGGCCGTTATAGGTATCCCCGCGATCGCGGTGCTCCTGAATAGTGGTATCAGCACTCAGCGTCCCGGTCCATTTCTGGCCGATTTTTTTGGTAATAATGTTGACCACCCCACCGAGCGCATCGGAGCCGTAAAGGGAGGACATCGGGCCGCGCACCACTTCGATACGCTCAATAGCATCCACCGGGATCCAGTTAAGGTCGAAGTCATTGTGGCGGAAGACGGCGTTCCGCGAGTTAACGCGCTTGCCGTCGACCAGGATCAGGGTATAGCTGCTGCTCAGACCGCGGATGCTAACGCCCTTGCGGTTATCCCCTTCGTTGGTGAGCTGGACCCCAGGCACATCGCGCAGCACGTCTTTCAGGTTCTGAACAGGCTTGCGTTGTAAATCCTGTTGGGTGATGACGCTGATGCTCGCCGGCGCGTCTTTGACATTCTGTTCAGTGGCCGAGGCGGTCACCACCAGCGTTTCTTCATTCACATCGGCCAGAGCCGGAAACGCCAACGATACGACGGACGCAGACAATCCCGCCCGGATAAAAGGGTTTAACCTGAACATTCCAAATCTCCATGAGGTGTACAACCAAACAAACAACAAGGTGCTGCTCACACGCGCTGGCGGCTTGCCGCTCTGTCGGCGGCATGCTCGCGCTGTTTTCTCGTCGATGTGGCTGGTCGCCCGGTGTCAGTCTGTACAAGCGGCAGAGACGGGGAGTGGCTTCATCCGTAATGGGCGAAAATGATAAAGATAATGATTACGATTATCAATATAATTATGAAGAATTGTGACAAGCTGTAACCGCACAAACATAAAAAAAGCCCTCTGTTCAGAGGGCTTCCGGGTGATGACAAATCTGTCTTCGTTATTGTGCTCACATGTCTGCCGGGTGGCGGCTTCCGCCTTACCAGGCCTACGAAACATCGCAATATCAATCAGTTACGCGGTTATCTGTAGGCCTACGCAAGCGCAGCGCCGCCGGGCAATCCCTGAAGATTGCACTTTGCCAGCAATATAAAGCCCTCTTCACAGAGGGCTTTTATCGCACAATCGCGAAGATTAACGCTTAAAGCGGTCCGGGAAGGTCATTTCGCTGTAGCGAACAAAGCGGGTGCCTTTCGCCAGCTTGTAACCAAACCAGATGACGAGGAACAGCGGAATACCAATGTAGGTCGCCGCCACGCCGCCCCAGTCAATAGTGTCCTTGAGGAACGCTTCGTAGTTCTGTCCGAGGGTGATGATCAGGCACAGCACGAAGGCGAAGATCGGCCCCAGCGGGAAGAACCCGGAACGATACGGCAGATTATTAATATCGTTACCCTGCAGGACGTAGCCGCGACGGAAACGATAGTGGCTGATCGCAATACCCAGCCAGGCGATAAAGCCCGTCATCCCGGAGGTGTTCAGCAGCCACAGGTACACCGTCTGGTTGCCAAACATGGAAGTCAGGAAGCACAGCGCCGCGATCACGGTGGTCGCGTACAGCGCGTTACGCGGCACGCCGCCACGCGACAGCTTCGAGAAAATGCGCGGCGCTTTACCGTCGCAGGCCAGGGTGTACAGCATACGCGTGGAGGCGTACATCCCGGAGTTACCCGCCGACAGCACGGCAGTCAGGATAACGGCGTTCATGATTGCCGCCGCCGACAGCAAACCAGCATGCTGGAACACCAGGGTGAACGGGCTGACGGAGATATCCTTCACATCGTTGCGCAGCAGACTCGGATCGGTATACGGAATGATCAGGCTGATAATCAGGATCGCGAAGACGTAAAACAGCAGGATACGCCAGAAAACCTGGCGCACCGCGCGCGGAATGTTCTTCTCCGGATTTTCAGATTCACCGGCAGCGATGCCGATAAGCTCGGTGCCCTGGAACGAGAAGCCGACAATCATCGCCACGCCAATCATCGCCGAGAAACCGCCGGCGAACGGCGCATCCGCGATCCCCCAGTTGCTCCAGCCGGCTGGCTGCGCCCCTTTGAAGATGCCGACAATCATCATCACGCCGACAATGATAAAGATAATGACGGTGGCTACCTTTATCAGCGAGAACCAGTATTCCGCCTCGCCAAAGCCGCGCACCGAGATCCAGTTCAGCAGGAACATGATGCCGAGGAACAAGGCGCTCCAGATCCAGCCCGGAGTGTCGGGGAACCAGTAGCTCATCACCAGCTGTGAGGCCACGAGGTCAACGGCGATCGTCACCGCCCAGTTGTACCAGTAGTTCCAGCCCAGCGCGAAGCCGAAGCCTTCTTCAACATAATTCTGCCCGTAGGTGGCGAAGGAACCGGATACCGGCATAAACGCCGCCAGCTCGCCGAGGCTGGTCATCAGGAAATAGACCATCAAACCGATCAGAATATAAGACAGCAGCGCCCCGCCGGGACCTGCTTGCGAAATGGTTGCGCCAGAGGCAACAAAAAGACCCGTACCGATGGAACCGCCGATGGCGATCATGGTCAAGTGGCGCGCCTTCAGTTCACGACGTAGCGTGGGCGCTTCTGTGGTTTTAGTTTCCGAAACCATGTGATAATGCTATCCATCCAAAAAATGAGGCGCGATTGTAGCAGACGATCGGGGTTCCATCCGGTACAAATGCAAAGTTATAAGAGAGCTTCATGATCGCCCGCAAATTATTAGTAAAGCACTAACCTGCGGAATTGCCAGCGAATTCCCCCCGTAATCAGGCGATAAAACCGGGCTGCTACACCTGGCAATAGTGCAGAAAACGTTGTAATGCTTTAGAAATATGCTTCTGCCGGTGATGGATCCGCCACAGCGTGCGCGTCAGCCGGGGCAATGGCACTTTCAGCTCCGCCAGCGTGCCCGAGGCAAGCTGTTCGGCAATCACCCGCCGCGATAGACAGCTGATGCCCAGGCCATGCCTGACCGCGTGCTTGATCGCCTCTGAATTACCCAGCTCCATGCCCAGATGAAACGCCGGCAGATGCGACAGCAGAACGTAATCGACAATCTCCCGGGTGCCGGAGCCATGCTCGCGCAGGATCCACGGCGCCTCAGCCAGTTGCTGCAGGGTCACCTCCCCCGCCAGCAGCGGTGAGTTGGGCGCTGCAAACACCACCAGTTCATCCTCCAGCCACGGCTCGGCAATAATATCGGCGGCATGGCACGGCCCCTCAATCAGGCCGAAATCCACCCGCAGGTCGGCGACGGCGTTGATGACGTCCAGGCTGTTGCCGACGCTCAGCTCGACCGGCAGATCCGGGAAGTCATGACGATAGCGGGCAATAATCTCCGGCATAATATAGTTGCCGATGGTGCTGCTGGCGTAGACTCGGATCGCCCCGTTATCGCCGCGAAACAGCTGCTCGATCTCCAGGGCCCGCTCCAGCAGCGCCAGCGCACGCGGGTACAGCAGCCGTCCATGCTCATTCACCACCAGTCGTTTACCGACGCGGTCAAACAGCTGCACGCCGAGCTGCCCTTCCAGATCGGTCAGCGCGGCGCTGACCGCGGATTGCGAAAGCGCCAGCATCTGTGACGCCTGAGTGGTCGACCCACTCTTGTGGACTTCGGCGAACACTTCCAGCTGCCGCAGCGTAATATGCATAACCCACCCGTTTAGTAATCCAACCTGAATAACCTTCCTTACTATGGTGACACAAATCGAGGCGGCTGACGGAAGGAAAATCCGCTTATATCACAAAATCATCGTCTTGCCGGCGAGACCGCCCCGCTTCTGCCTAACCCGCTCTCGCCCCGTTGTAACCGGCGAAGCGGCCATTAACCACTTATTACGATTGATTATAAACATATAATCAATTTTATATTTAATCCCGCGCGGCGTAACCTTTAGGCAGACAAAGGAGAAGGTTATGACAGCACTCACTTTACCCACCAAACATCGTTCCCTGTGGCATTTTGTCCCAGGCCTGGCGCTGACCGCCGCTCTGACCGGCGCCGCCCTGTGGGCCGGTAGTTTCCCGGCCATCGCCGGCGCAGGCTTTAGCGCCCTGACCCTCGCTATCCTGTTCGGGATGGTCGTCGGCAACACGGTCTACCCGAAAATCTGGCAGCCCTGCGACGGCGGGGTGATTTTCGCCAAGCAGCATCTGCTGCGCCTGGGGATCATCCTCTACGGCTTTCGCCTGACGTTCGCCCAGATTGCCGACGTCGGCGTGAGCGGTATTTTGATTGACGTTCTGACGCTCTCCAGTACCTTTTTCATCGCCTGCTTCCTTGGCCAGAAAGTGTTTGGTCTCGATAAACACACCAGCTGGCTGATCGGCGCCGGCAGCAGCATCTGCGGCGCGGCGGCCGTGCTCGCCACCGAGCCGGTGGTCAAAGCCGAAGCCAGTAAAGTGACGGTTGCCGTCGCTACAGTGGTTATCTTCGGTACCATCGCCATCTTCCTCTACCCGGCGATGTACCCGCTGCTGGCGCACTGGTTTACCCCGGAGACCTACGGGATCTATATGGGCTCCACCATGCATGAAGTGGCGCAGGTTGTTGCCGCCGGCCATGCGGTCAGCCCGGACGCGGAGAACGCGGCGGTTATCGCCAAAATGCTGCGCGTCATGATGCTGGCTCCGTTCCTGCTGTTCCTGGCGGCGCGTGTTAAACAGCTGACCCCGGCAGGCAACGGCGAGAAAAGCAAAATCACCATTCCGTGGTTCGCCATTATGTTCATCCTGGTGGCGGTGTTTAACTCCTTCCATCTGCTGCCGAAAGCCGTGGTGGATATGCTGGTGACGCTGGATACCGTCCTGCTGGCGATGGCAATGGCCGCCCTCGGGGTCACCACCCACGTCAGCGCGCTGAAAAAAGCCGGGGCGAAACCGCTGCTGATGGCGCTGATGCTGTTCGTCTGGTTGATTGTCGGCGGCGGGGTCATTAACGTCGCTATCCACAGCCTGATGGCATAAAGCACTACATCTTTCTCCAGTTAAGCCGCTATCATTACCCACCCCCCAGCGGCTTTAACTGGAGTTTTTTTTATGAAATACGTAGGAGCGCACGTGAGCGCCTCAGGTGGACTGGCCAATGCCGCCATTCGCGCCGCCGAAATCGAAGCAACCGCCTTCGCCCTCTTCACCAAGAACCAGCGCCAGTGGCGCGCCGCGCCGCTCAGCGACGAGACCATCGCCGAATTCAAAGCCGCCTGTGAAAAGTATCACTTTGGCCCGGGGCAGATCCTGCCGCACGACAGCTACCTGATTAACCTCGGCCACCCGGTGGAAGAAGCGCTGGAAAAATCCCGTGATGCCTTCATTGATGAAATGACCCGCTGCCAGCAGCTGGGGCTGACGCTGCTCAACTTCCACCCCGGCAGCCATCTGCAGCAGATCCCGGAGGAGGAGTGCCTGGCGCGCATCGCCGAATCGATCAATATCGCGCTGGCGAAGACCGAAGGCGTTACTGCGGTGATCGAAAACACCGCTGGCCAGGGCAGCAACCTCGGCTTTAAGTTCGAGCACCTCGCGGCCATCATCGACGGTGTGGAAGATAAATCCCGCGTCGGCGTCTGCATCGATACCTGCCATGCTTTCGCCGCCGGCTACGACCTGCGCAGCGCCGAAGCCTGCGAAAAAACCTTCGCCGCCTTCGAACGCATCGTCGGTTTTCAGTATCTGCGCGGCATGCATCTCAACGATGCCAAGAGCGCCTTCGGCAGCCGGGTCGACCGTCACCACAGCCTGGGGGAAGGCAACATCGGCCACGATTGCTTCAGCTGGATCATGCAGGACAGCCGCTTCGACGGTATTCCGCTGATTCTGGAAACCATCAACCCGGATATCTGGGCGGAAGAGATTGCCTGGCTGCGGGCGCAGCAGATTGCCGAAGTGGCGTAAATAGAGACAAAAAAGGGCCGAACAGTCGGCCCTTTTTTATTGCGGTAGGATTATACCGCTTTTTCAACTTCCGCTGTTTGCGCCTCAGGGCGTTTCAGCACGGCGTAGGCAAGGCCCGCCACCAGCGTTCCGGCAACAATCGCCAGCAGGTAGCCCAGCACCGGCGTAATCGCCCCCGGGATCAGCAGAACAAACAGCCCGCCGTGCGGCGCCATCAGTTTCGCGCCGACCGCCATGGAGATAGCGCCGGTTACCGCGCCGCCGACGATACAGCACGGCAGAACGCGCATCGGGTCACGGGCGGCAAAAGGAATCGCCCCTTCCGAGATAAAGCACAGGCCAAGAACCAGCGCGGCTTTGCCCCCTTCCCGCTGCCCTTTGTCGAACTTATTGCGCGCTACCAGCGTCGCGATACCCATCGCCAGCGGTGGCACCATACCGGCCGCCATGATCGCCGCCATCGGCGCATAGGTCTGGGTACTCAGCAGGCCAACGCCAAAGGCATAGGCCGCTTTGTTTACCGGCCCGCCCATATCGGTACACATCATCGCGCCGAGGATCGCGCCCAGCAGAACCGCGTTGGCGGTGCCCATGGTTTGCAGCCAGTGGGTCAGCCAGGCGAGGATACCGGCTACCGGTTTACCGATCAGATAGATCATTGCCAAACCCACGATCAGGCTGGAGACCAGCGGAATGATCAGGATTGGCTTCAGGGCTTCCATACTCTGCGGCAGTTTCAGTTTCGTGCTGATGGCTTTCGCCACATAACCGGCAAGGAAACCAGCGATGATCCCGCCGATAAAGCCGGAGCCGCCGCTAACCGCCAGCATACCGCCGATAAGGCCCGGGGTCAGACCCGGACGGTCGGCAATGGAGAAGGCGATAAAGCCTGCCAGTACCGGCACCATCAGCGCAAAGGCCGAGCCGCCGCCGATCTGCATCAGCGCCGCCGCCAGGGTGTCTTTCACTTCAAACGCTTTGATCCCGAAGGCAAAGGAGAGCGCGATACACAGGCCCCCGGCCACTACCATCGGCAGCATATAGGAGACGCCGGTCAGCAGGTGGCGATAGGCGCCCGCCGACTCTTTTTTCCCTTCAGCAGCCGCCTGAGGTTTGCCGGATGGCTGGTACGGTTTGGCTTCAGTCACCGCTTTATCCAGCTCCTGGGCGGTTTTCTTCAGCGCCAGACCGGTGGTGGTGCGGTACATCGGCTTGCCGGCGAATTTCGCCAGGTCCACCTCGATATCGGCAGCGACGATCACCAGATCCGCCTCGGCCACCTCTTCCGGGGTGATGGCATTGCCCGCCCCAACGGAGCCGCGGGTCTCCACCTTCACCCACCAGCCGCGTTTTTTGGCTTCGGTTTCGATGGCTTCTGCCGCCATAAAGGTGTGGGCGACGCCGGTCGGACAGGCGGTGACCGCGACAATGCGTTTCTGCCCCTGAGCGGCGGCCGGAACGGCTAACCCC